>Ga0182016_10000088_pt1 | contig 96380 bp, 90 predicted proteins | sample 712S2MmetaG_FD_120491 | JGI IMG/M metagenome (GOLD analysis project Ga0182016, IMG submission 120491) | Permafrost microbial communities from Stordalen Mire, Sweden - 712S2M metaG | ecosystem: Environmental > Terrestrial > Soil > Wetlands > Permafrost | place: Sweden: Stordalen | collected... | reverse complement strand
GCTCGGCACCACTTGCGCGCTGAGGCTGGCAAAGGCGACGTCCCCCAATTGTCCCTTCAGGACTGGAGACGCATGTGGCGGTGAAGGTTCGCAAAATTCGAGAGTGCCGACGTTGTTCCGGAGTCCGGTTGTGGAAGCTAAGGCCGCACCGAGAATGCTGACGGGAATCAATCTGGACGTGTAGCCGACTCGTACTTTGGGCCCCGGCCGGTCCCCGGGCCGACGGTCGGAGCGATAGGGTCCTGCCTTGTCGCCAAGCGTTTGCCGATTCCCCAGTTCCGGCCGCTCGCCCCTCTCGGAGACTGGTCGGCACGGGCAAGTCGGCTGTGTGCTTGGGGAACCGGTGGCGGCGCGGATGCTCCCGGTTCCGGCTGGGGCCCGGAGCTATCGGGGAACTTCAGTTCGAAATCAAACTGGCCGGCGATGCCGGTTTTGTCGATGAAGCTCCGACGATCCAATTTCAGCGGCACTCCGGAGAGCGCCACGCAGAAGCCGGCCAGGGTGGAACCGTGAACCGCGAACCCCTCGGCATCTCTTTTGCCTTTCCCGCATATGGGCGGAAAAGGTTGCCCCTGCTGCCGGTGGGGGAACGGTTTCCCGGAGCCCTGGGCAAAGCACGCCACCTTCGCGGGCGAAAGCCTGGCGCCGCGCTTACTCACCACCGACGCGTACACCGGAACCTGCCTGGGCTCTCTATAGATTTTCAATCGAAACCGCTCTTCGAGGAGCGCTTGCATCATGGGGCCGCCTAACGTGCTCGTACCGGGATCGCCTTGGGCTTTCGCGACGATCTCGTATCGTTCCTTGCTGATCCACGCCGGACCACCCTCAATTTCGATCGTGCCGATGGTGTTGAACTGGCCGTTGGCGAAACGGCCATACGCCAGACGGATATAATCCATGAGCGACTGGCAACGGAAGGAGACTCCGCCGCGATCGATGCTCCCGCCGTCGGTGCCCTCGTCGAGATCGCGAGGACAAGGCTTGACGGAGGCGACCTCAAATCGCGGTGCGACCCGGTTGGCGGATGAGGATTGTGCCGCGGCAGGCCCGATCGACGCAGCAACGGCCAGGGATGTGCAAGCGATCATCCCAAAATCCCGGTACACCGTCACGGCCGTGACCCTCACCTTCGGCAGAATTCACTTTATCATGACGGGAAGCCGGTGACAGGGAGGCTGGTGACAGACTACGTGTTTCCATTGTCCTTGCTGTCAGGGCCACGGCAACTCAACTGGAATCACAGCAGCGGACCCAGTTGGCGGCTTTCTGAGGAAACGGGAAATATTGTAGCCTGATACCGGGTTTTTGGCGTTATGCGACGCGGTCGGGCAAGGGCAGGAGTCGCAACTCAGGCATCGGAAAATGTTTCCGGTTGTCGGTGAGAAGCGCGATGCTATCGCCCAGGGCGACGGCGGCGATAGTCACATCCGTGTAGGAAAGGGTCTGACCTTTCTTCCGCCAGTCGCGCCGCAATAGACCGGCTTGCCGGGCGATTTCTGGGTGACGGGCAGGAACTCCAGGGCGTTTAGAAATGTCTCTGTTTTGTCCTCCTCGCCAGGCTGGAGGCCGGCATATACCTCGGTGAGGTTTACCGGACAGCAGGCAAGGATATACCCTTGCTCGATGAGTTGACAAAGAAATTCGGTGCGGCCAAAGCGCCCGTTGAGGTGGTCGAAAATGACGGAAGAATCCAGTAGCAGGAGAGCCATCAGAAGGTCTGGCTTCGGCGAATGGCATCGAATCGTTCATCGGGTTCGGAACGGATTTCTTCGACATAGGCCGCGCCGCCTTGCGCCAGTTCCGGGTGATGGTCCGGATTCCATGCGCCAGAGGAAAGCTTGAGGGCCCGAAGCTGTTTGCTGCGCCGAACATCCTGCCATAGCAGATCGACGACGTAAGGCGTCCGCCGCTTGTGCTCGGCCTCTGCCAACAGGTCCAACTCGTGCGCCAGCTCTTCCGGTATCTTGATGACGTTCGGCATGGGGTTCCTCCGGTCGGTTCCTTGGCTGGTTACGGCCTTGGCACCTCATCCTAGATCCTAGCAAGCCGAGAGGCGGCCATGGCCGCGTTCGGCCGCCCTTGGGGCTCGCTCAAGTTCTAACTGGGTATGCCTCTAGTTCCCGCCCTCCATGCTGAACTCCATTACGTCAACCGCATACAGCTTGACGGCGGAGTGCAGTCTGTCACGCGAGCACTTGGTGTGGCAGAAGTTCTCCTGGCTGTGTTGCATCTCGGGTTTTCCGTCGATGCAGGTCGTGTAGAGGAGAGACGCCACATCCGGGGGGGGGCAGATTCTATTGTAAGCCCGCAGAAGCAGCACTGATACCGTTGCTGTGCCGTACCTATCGCCACGCGTGCCACCAAGCTGGTCGTCTAATCTCGCGGCTGTATCTTTCATTCATTGCCAAAATCCAGGCGCACCGCAGACGGGGCACTCCACCTCCAACGCCACGTTACCTCCCCATCCCCCCTACGCCAGGTCGAATTTTTCCTGATGGAGCTGGCTGTCGGCTTTGACGAAGACCGGGCGGCCGAGGGTTTCTTCCAACTCCTGAAGGTAGCTGTTCTGGTTCGATTTCAGCAGGCGGGCGACGTCGGGAGAGACGCGCAGCAGCACATCCTTGCCCTCGATGGTTCCGGCCAGCTTGCGGGCTTCCTGAAGGACCTCGGTGACTATGGTTTGCGGGCTCTTCACATAGCCGGCGCCTTCGCAATAGGCGCAGGGAACGCACAGGGTCCGTTCGAGGCTCTGCTTGACCCGCTTGCGGGTGATGGCGACCAGGCCGAAATCGTTGAATTGCAGGATCTTGTAGGGGGCACGGTCGACGCGCATGGCTTCTTCGAGCGCCTGCATCACCTTCTGGCGGTTCTTGCGCTCGTCCATGTCGATGAAATCGACGACGATGATGCCGCCCAGGTCGCGCAGGCGGATCTGGCGGACGATTTCCTTGATGGCGTCGGTGTTGGTCTTGACGATGGTGTCCTCGAGGCGGTTGGAGCGGCCCACGTATTTGCCGGTGTTGATGTCGATGGCCACCAGCGCCTCGGTCTGGTTGATGACGATATAGCCGCCGGATTTGAGCCAGACCTTGGGGCGGAGCGCCTTTTCGAGCTCGGCGGTGATGCCGAATTCGTCGAAGATGGGGTTCGACCGGGTATAGAGCTTGACGCGGGGAATCAGGGCCGGCTGGAACCGTTCGACGAAGCGGAGAACGGCTTCGTAGAGCTCTTCGTTATCGACCCAAATATTCTTGAACACACTGGTGAGCTGATCGCGGAGGACGCGCTCGACCACGTTGAGGTCGTGATGAACCAGCACGGGGGCGGGGCGGCGTTCGGCCTTCTGGCGCATGTCGAGCCAGAGGTTATAGAGGAACATCATGTCGGCGCGCAGTTCCTCTTCGCTGCGGCCTTCGCCGGCGGTGCGGACGATGTAACCGCCGGGGATGCCGGCGCGATGCGTCTGCAGGATGCGCTTCAGCCGGGAGCGCTCCTCGTCGCTGGGGATTTTGCGGGAAACGCCGACATGGTCGACGGTGGGCATGTAGACCAGGAAGCGGCCGGGCAGGGCGATATGGGAGGTGATGCGCGCGCCCTTCTGGCCAAGCGGTTCCTTGGCCACCTGGACGATGATTTCCTGCCCTTCCTTGAGCAGGTCGCTGATGCTGGGGCCGGGGCGGTCGGCGCGGGATTCGGGGGCGGTGCGGGCGGGTGCGGTTCGGACTTCGGGTTCGGGGGCGGGGCGTCCCACCGGCTCGGCGGAGGATTGCGGGTTACGGTCGCGGCCGCCGCGGCGGCGCATGCGGCGGGAGACGCGGTGCTGCAGATAACGCGACCCCTGTTCCCGGAGGGTCGCGGTCAGGCTGGTGGGGATACGGGCGGGCTCGGGGCCTTCGGCGTCGGCAATGGCAGGTTCGGCTTCGGCGTCTTCGTCGTCGATGGCGGAGTCCTCATCGGCGGCGGCCTCATCGGCACTTTCCTCGGCACTTTCCTCATTGGCGGCGCCATTCTCGGGTTCGTCGATCTCGGCGCCGGCTTGCCCGGCGAGCCGTTCGGCGAGCTGTTCGGCGAGCGCCTGCGGCTCCACGGCTTCCGGCGCGGCTTCGGCGGTGGCTTCGACAATGCTCTCGACGGGCTCAGCCGCGGTAGTTGCCGAAACGGGCGTTTCGGGCTCAGCCAGGATGGCGGGCGGTTCCGGTTCCGTCGCGGTTTCCGACTCCAGTGCCTCGACCAGGCGTGCGGCAGCCGGATCGAGCCGTTCGGCCGGCGGGGCGGAATCGGCTTCGACCTCCGGTTCCATCTCCGGCTGGCGATCCTCGTCGGGGCCGGCATACTTGGCCAGGGACTCACCGGGAAGGACAAAAAAATCGTCCGGCGGCGCGGCGGCGGGGCGAGGAGTGGATTCGGCCACCGGCTCGGGTTCGGGCGCGGCGGTTTCCTCGCTTCGTTCCGATCTTTCCTCGCCGCGCTGCTCGGGGGAATAGAACTTCGAGTCGGGCAGGCCGCGTCCCCGGCCGCCCCGGCGGCGGCGGGAGCGGCGGCCGCGGCGGTCGCGATCGTCGCGCCGCGGATCGTGATTGGGAGTGGGAGGTGGGGCCAGGCTGGGAGCGGCGCCCTCGACGGCGGCGGGCGGAGGCGGCAGAATCACCACGGCGGGAGGCTGCGCGTCCAGATTTGGCAGGGCGTTTGGTATCGCACTTTGCCCTATGCCGGGGAGAGGGGCTGGCGCCGGGCTTTGGACCGGTGCGGCGAGCGGTTGCTGGCCCTTGCCCAGTTTGAGGACCTGCTCCTCGACGCTGGTGACGATTTTGTCGTACTCCTCGTTGTCCTCGAAGAAGTCCGAAACGTAGAGGAACGCGTCGCGCTCCAGGCCGATATCGACAAAGGCGGACTGCATTCCGGGGAGAACGCGGGTGACGCGTCCTTTATGAATGCTGCCTGCCAGGGAGTATTCGTTCTCGCGCTGATGGTAGATCTCGACGAGCTGATCGTCTTCGAGCAGCGCGACGCGCGTTTCGTGGCGCGTGGCGGAAATCACTAAATCCTTTGACATCTGCTACCTCCCCGGGAACATGGAGAGAGGGTAGACCGCTTGGGAGGTGGGTGCCCTTGGTGGTTCGCGAGCCGCTTCGCCGAAGCGGTACCGGCTCGACCCGATGCCAATTTCACTCCGGCCGCCGGTGGAGGCGCTAACAAACCTCACACACCAGGCCGCCGGGAAGCACTCTTCAAAAGCTGGGAGAGCGCCAGAGGCGCCACCGTCCCGGAAGATCTCTACAGGCTCCCGAACAATTTCAAAATTTTGGCGATCCGGATTTGGCAGCCGGACCCGTTCAATTCACAAACCTTCTCAAGCGGACGTTGTTGACCAGTCCCAACGCCAGGAAACTAGACCAGATACTGGAACCACCGGCACTCATGAAGGGGAGCGGGATTCCGGTTACCGGAATCGCCCCGGCCACCATGCCCACATTCACGAGAATGTGGAACAGCAGCAACCCGGCCACGCCCATACATATGTACATACCGACCGGGTCGGAGGCCGTTTGCCCATTCTGGACGATGCGCATCACCATGACAAAAAACAAAGCAAGAACAAAAACTACGCCCACGAAACCGTGCTCCTCGGCAAAGGCCGAGAAGATAAAATCCTTGTGCGGCACAGGCAAGAAACGCAATTGAGTCTGGGTCCCCTTGGTGACCCCTTTACCGAACATACCGCCCGCACCGATAGCGATCTGGGACTGGATCAACTGATAACCCGAGCCCTGAGCGTCGCGTTCGGGGTCGATAAAGCTCCTCCACCGCGTCTTTTGGTAATCCTGCAGCACAAAAGCCCAAGTAATAGGAAGCACAATCACGGTGACCACGGTAATGACGGCAACATATTTCCACCGCAATCCCGCGATGAAGGCCCCCACCACGAGGACCGCTAAATACGTCAATGCAGTCCCCAGATCCGGTTGTTTTAAGACCAGGACGGTGGGGATCAGCACCAGGCCCGCCAACTTCAGCATCTCGCGGATCTCAAGAACTTCCGTCCTCAATTCCGTTAAATAGCGTGCCACTAACAAGATTATCACCAACTTGGCAAATTCCGATACCTGCAGATGCACGGGACCGAGCGGAATCCAGCGGCGGGAGCCGAATGCCGATTGTCCCAGGCCGAAAGTCGCCACCAGGGCCAGGACGCTGCCGATGTACAAACCGGGGACGTATTGGAGCAGGGTGTGATAATCGATTTCCTGGATCACGAGCATCAGCATCCAACCGCCGGCTACATAGAGGATCTGGCGCCACCAGGCGCTGTGAAACTCGGTATCGAGGGTGGCACTATAGATCTGGAGGACTCCGACGGCGCAGAGGACCAGGGCGATCAGCACCAACGGCCAGTCGATATCGCGAACGGCAAGGTGGCGGCTCATCGTGGTCCGGGAGGGCCGGGAAGATCCAACCGGCTGATGGTGGCTAGGCGGGCGGCTTCGGCGGATTGTTGTTGTTGGAGCATGGTGAGGCGGGTCTTTTTGTCGAAGTAGGCCTTCAAGATGTCGCGCACGATGGGGGCGACGTAGGGCCCTTCGGCGCCGTGGTCCCAGATAGCCGCCACCACGATTTCGGGGGCGTAGCAGGGGGCGAAGCCGACAAACCAGGCATTGGGCTGGCTGGCCACGCCGCCGGTGGCTTTAGCCAGGCCGGAGGATTCCACCTGCGCGGTGCCGGTCTTGCCGCAAACCTGCAGGCCGGGGATCTGCGCCTGAGCGCCGGTGCCCCATTCATTTACCACCCCGTACATGCCATCGACCACGTCTTTGACATGGACAGGGTCCAGGCTCCAGGTGACCGGTTTGTCCACTTTGGCGGTTTGGACCAGGTGCGGCTGCTGCCAGACGCCGCCCATGGCAATCCCTCCGATGGCGCGGGCCAGTTGCAGGGGAGTAACGGTAACCGGACCCTGGCCGATGGCGACCGAAATGGTCTCTCCCGCATACCACTTGCGGTGGTAATTGCGCATGGCCCATTGGGTGGAGGGCACCGTGCCTTCCTTCTCGTTGGGCAGATCGATGCCCGTCTTATGGCCGAAGCCGACCAGGTCGGCATAGTAGGCGATCTTGTCGATGCCGAGCATATTGCCGACGGTATAGAAATAGACGTCGCAGGACTGCACGATGCCCCGGTGCAGAGTGACGGTGCCATGGCCTCCCTTGAGATGGCAGCGATGGTAATCGCCGTAAAAAGAAGCGCCGCCGGCGCAATGCACGGAGAACTGCTCGTCGATGGTTCCGGATTCCAGCGCCGCCAGGGCGACGGTGGGTTTGAAAGTCGAGCCGGGGGCCTGCTGAGCCTGAATGGCACGGTTCAGCATGGGCTTATCGGGGTTGTCGCGGATTTCCTTCCAATCGGCGGCGCGAATGCGCACGGCGAACTTATTGGGGTCGAAGGCGGGATGACTGAGCATGGCGAGGACCTCGCCGTTACGCGGGTCCAGGGCAACCACGGCGCCGTTGCGGCCCTCGAGCGATAGCTCGGCGACGGCCTGCAGATCCAGGTCGATGGTCAGCTTGAGATCCTTGCCGGGAACCGCGGGTTTCTCCTTGAGCTGCTGGCGGACCTGGCCGGTATTATCCACGATGACCTGCCTCTGGCCGTCCTGTCCCATCAGCACGTCGTTATATTGCTGTTCGACGCCGAACTGCCCGATGACAGCGCCCTGATCGTACCTGGCGAATTCCGGCTGGTCCAGTTGCGCTTCGGTGATTTCACCGGTGTAGCCGAGGACGTGGGCCAGCATGCCGTTCTGGGGATAGACGCGCCGTTGGGAGTCGATGGTAAACAGTTCGGGAAAAAAGTCGCGATGGGAATCGACGAACGCCAGGTCGAGCGGGGTGAGCTCCTCTTTCAGGGGGAGGGCCTCGTATTTGGGGCGATGGCGATAACGGCGGGCGCGGGCCACCAGGTCGTCGTAGTCGAGATCGAGGCCTTGGGCGATCGGTTTGAGGTGCCCCTCTTTGAGAAGCTCCCGCGCCAGGCGGAGAGAAAACGACGCGTGGTTATCGACAATGACGCGCCCTTCGCGGTCGAGAATGCGGCCGCGGGGACCGGGAATGGGGACGGATTTGACGCTGTTGGCGACGGCGCGTTCGTCGTAGAACTGGGGGTTTTGCACCTGCAGGCGCCAGAAGGCGGAAACCAGGATGACGAAGATGACGACGGTGAGGTATTGAAAAACGGCGATCTTGCTAGCGGCAAAGCGAAAATCGTCGCGCAGGGGCGGCTTATCGGAGTGTCGCAGAGCTTCGAGATGTGGATCGACTGGAGGTAGGGTCACAACCTGCGGGCGCCGTAAAACGCCCAGTACTCTTAGTGTACCGCATCGGGTGCGTTTTCACGGAATCACAACCACCAGCTCGGGGAAAACCCTAAAATCGTCCGCGTTGTAGGTGTAGATTCGATCGACGTTGTTCGCCTGCATGGCGGCCACAAGCTGTAAATCGAACACATTGCCGCCAACTACGGGGCTGCCGGAGCAAGTCCAGCCATCTTTCCACTGCGCCGATTGGAGTGGGCAACACGTGAAGAAAGGTGAGCATGACGCAGATAGCGCCCAGTGCATCGGCCGGAGAACGCGGCGCAGGAACCCGGCGCGCATTGGTCACCACCGAATAAAACTCGCAGAGCACCTGCGAGGTCACGTAGAGCGTTGTAGAGGGGTCGCGCGCCGCTTCGAGCAGGTCACGCGAAGCCGTGTGTTGCGGAGCATCTCGATCCAACGCGTAGACCAGAACATTCGCGTCGATGAGCCCAGGCTCAACGAACATCGTCGTATAGGTCCCGGCGGTGGAGCGAACCCGAACCGCCAAGATGCCATGTGGGCAACTCCGGGGCCGGTCGGTCACGAGCGATCCTAGCGGCCCGGCGCTCGGTCAAGAGCTGCTCCAGCAGAGCCTCCACGGAGACACCCTGCCGCCGGGCCTGGTCGGCAAGCCATGCTTGTGTTTCGGGCGAGACTTGGATACTCATCGGGTTCCTCTCTTATCGCGTGCCGCCGGCCAGGCCGCGCTGTTTGCGGGTGAGGATTTCGCGCACGGCGTAGATGCGGCGGTCCTGGCTTTCAAAGTAGGTGCGCATCAGGATTTCGCCGAGAAGGCCGGTGGAGAACATCAACAGGCCGCCGAGCAGGGCCAGACCGGCCGCCAACATGAGCGGGCCGTGCTCGACCACGATGTCGATGCCCATCAGCTTCTCGATGGCGAGCCATACCAGCACGCCGCCGCCCGAGGTAGTACCGATCAGCCCCAGCAGGCCGAAGAAGTGCATGGGCCGGGTGAAGTATTTGAGCAGGAACTTGATGGTCAGAATGTCGAACAGCACGCGGAAAGTGCGGCCGATGCCGTAGTGGGAATCGCCGGAGGCGCGCGGCGTGTTGTGGATGGGCACTTCGGCGATGCGGGCCCCGTAAAAACTGGCCAGCGCCGGAATGAAGCGGTGCAACTCGCCGTACAGGTTGACGTCCTTCAGCACTTCGGCGCGATAGGCCTTGAAGGTGGTGCCAAAATCGCGCAGGTCGACGCCCGAAGCCTTGGCCATCATCCAATTGGCGATGCGCGAGGGGATTTTGCGGAGCAGGGCGTTATCCACGCGATGATTGCGCCAGCCGCTGGCGATGTCGAAGCCTTCGTCGATCTTGGCCAGCAGAGCGGGAATGTCCTCGGGGGCGTGCTGCAGGTCGCCATCCATGGCGATGACGATGTCGCCCTTGGCTTCGTGAAAACCGGCGGAGAGCGCGGCGGTCTGGCCGAAATTGCGGCGCAGGCGGATGATTTTCAGATGGCCGTCGGTTTCGACCAGGTTGGCCAGCAGCTCGAAGCTGCGATCGGTGGAAGCATCGTCGATGAACAGAATCTCGTAGGGGCGGCGCACCGCGTCGAGGACCGCCGTCAAGCGGTCGTAGAGGGGCAAAATCGAGTGCTCCTCGTTGTGAATCGGAATTACGATGGAAAGCATGGCCGCCACGCCTTCAGTGTAACAGGGCGCCGGAAGGCCGGCTCGATTCTCCATGGAAAGGCTACCTTTTCAAGCCACTGTAGCGGGTGCGCGCTACCAGCCGGTCCGCACGTTGCCGGTTTCGGTCCTGCTCGACAACGTGCGCAGCCTGTATAACGTTGGCTCGTTCTTCCGCACCGCCGACGCGGCGGCCGTGGAGAAGCTCTTCCTGTGCGGGATCACCGGCCGGCCGCCCAAGAAAGCCCTCACCAAAACCGCGCTGGGCGCCGAAGAGACCGTGGCGTGGGAACATGGTTGGGACGCGGTGGCGATGGTGGATGCCCTACGTGGGCGAGGCGTGGAGATGGCCGCCATCGAAACCAGCGTGCACGCCGTGGACCTGTTCGACTGGGTGCCGCGCTTCCCCGTCTGCGTGGTTTTCGGACACGAAGTAGACGGGATCCGCCCGGAAGTTTCGGCCCTGTGCGACACCCACGTGCGCATCCCCATGCTGGGCAAGAAACACTCCCTGAACGTGGCCACGGCGGGCGGGGTGGTGATTTATGAGTTGCTGCGGAAATATAGGGAGTGGGGAAGCGTGTAGAATGGGCTAGGTCCTAAGTCGTGATCAAGTACGAAGTCATCATCTACTGGAGCGAAGAAGACGAGGCATTCGTAGCCGAGGTGCCGGAGCTCCCGGGATGCACCGCTCATGGTTCTACACAAGAGGCAGCCCTTGGAAGTGCGCAGGATGCAATTCGCCTGTGGATCGATACAGCGAAGGAGTTTGGCGACCCCGTCCCGGAACCGAAGGGGCGGCGATTGATCCTGGCGTGAAGAGGCGCGGCGGCGAGCGGGAATGCAAGATGGAAAGGCTAGCCGTTTCCAATGTTCTCAGCCATCGAGTATGCACGCCTTAGGTAAGGTGATCTTCGGATTCCAGATCTCCGGAATCCTAATCGCCCAAACAACGCCGGGGACAACGGTAGACAGAATACCCCGTCCCCAGCAGTACCCCGCCGCCGTCTATCAAGGCAAGGTTTCCATGCCCGCCTTTAAGAAGGTTGGGCTGGGCGAGCTGTTTCCCGACGGCGGCTAGCCGCCTGCTGGTTGCCGAAGGCTACATTGACGTTGACCCGGACGATCACAGAACACGCTTTCGGACCGGGCAGCGCTTTGTGTTCCTGTACCCGGCACCATTGCCGGCGCCAAAGGACGGGCCCCCGACCGGAATCGCCGTTGAAGCTGACGTCGTCCTGCCCTGCCCGCTACGCCTGGCCCGCCGGAAGTACCAGGGGCCGGAGGCGTGGTCGTCCACGAATTGCTGCGGGATCGCCGGGGGCCGGAGGCGAAGCTAGGCCGCGACGCCCAAAGTCACGACTCAGCCGCGCTGGCGCGACGCTCCAGCCCCGGCCGGTTGCACAGCCTTACGGGCCGGCCTTTTCCGCTCCGGCCGTTTGGCGCGAAGAATGATGGCCTCATCGATTTGCAGGCCGAAGTAATCGGCGTTTTGAATGCGGCGCTCGGCATCATCATCATCGACCGGAAGGCTGTCCAGGATGGACTTGACCGTCGGATCGTCGCTGGGAATGGTCTCGACTCGCGCGAGTTCCGACAGCCGTCTTCTGCCCATCGATTTGGCGAGGAGATCCACAAGCTCGCTGCGCCCCTTAAGCGTGCCACCTTCAAGCCATGGAGCCGAGGCGACAAGGTCCCAGCGCCCAAGACCATTGGCTCGCTTGAAGAGGGCGAACAGCGTCAAGTCGCCTCTCTTCGCGGCAATTTGATGCATCGCCTTACGGAAAACGCCGATGGAAATCACAGAATCGTCAAGAGCCTCTCTACGCACGTTACCATTTCTATCGCCTGTTGTGCCGGCAACAGGCCAATCGCCCGATAGCGATTCTCGGGGTCCCATTCCAGCACCGTGGACCACTCCGGCGCGTATTTCGCTCTTACCCGGCCCTCGGCCCCTGAGAACTTGAGCAGTACTTCCAGGTCGTGGGTCTTCAACGATTGAAATCCGCTGAACTCCTTGGCGCTTGCCGGAAAGCCTGGCCACCTGAGCGTTCGGCAGATGCGCGCCTTGAGCGCCAGTTCGACAGCATATCCGCAAAGATAAGACGCGGCGTGCGGCGCCGCCCCGGGCCGTCGCTACTCCAAACCGGCCTGCTGGCGTTCCAGCGCGGCGATTCTACGGCGTAATTCCGCTACTTCCCGGCGCAAGTCGGGCAGGCGCGCCAGGTTGGCGAGTTGCTCCAGGTGTTCGCGCAACGGGCGCGCCGGCGTTCCCCATACGGTCTGCCCGCTGCGAACAATCTTAGAGGTCAGCACGCCGCAGCCCGACCCCAACACGGCGCGCGTCTCGATGCGAGCCTTGTCGCCAATGCCCACCTGGCCTCCGATAACGGCATAGTCTTCCACCGTCACTCCGCCCGAAAACCCGGTCTGCGCCGCTACCACCACGTGGCGCCCGATGCGGCAGTTGTGCGCCACGTGTACCATATTGTCCAGCTTGGTTCCCTCGCCGATCGAGGTCACTCCCAACGCGGCGCGGTCCACGCAGCTATTGGCGCCAATCTCGACGAAATCGCCGATCTCGACGCGCCCCACCTGGGGAAATTTCTCCCAGCGGCCGCCGATTTCCACAAAGCCGAAACCGTCCGCCCCGATCACCGCGCCGGAATGGATAATCACGCTTCGGCCGATATCCACGTTGTCGTAAATCGTCACGTTGGGAGACAGCCGCGAACCGTCGCCGATCATGACCCGTTTGCCCACGAAGCAGCCCGCCCCGATGCCGGCGCTGACGCCGATGCGCGCGCCGTCGGAGACCACCGCGTGCGGCCCGATAAAGCTGAGCGCTCCCACCGTCACGTCCTTGCCGATCACCGCCGTCGGATGAATGCCCGGCGCCAGCTCCGTGGTGGGATGAAAGCGGCTCACCGCCCGCGCGAACGCCGTGCGCGGCTCCGGCGCCCGGATCAGAGTCCGGTACTCCTCCGGCCATTCGGGCGGTACGATCAGGCATCCCGCCGCCGAACTCCTGGCTATCTCCGCGGCTTTCCGGCTTCCCACGAAAGCCACTTCGCTCGACCCCGCGGTTTCCAGCGGGCCGACGTCCGTCAGCTCCTTTTCGCCGTCGCCCTCGAAGGTGGCGCCCAGCCATTCCGCCAATTCGCGAACCCGCATGCTTTATGATACAAGTTCATGGCCATCGACCCCTCCGCCGCGCTGGCGCCGACCGCGCGAATTCATCCCGAGGCCATCGTCGGACCCGGCGTCCACATCGGCGAATTCTGCGTGATTGAAAGCGACGTCTCGATCGGCGCCGGCTGCGTGCTGGAACCCTACGTGTACATCAAGCGCTGGACCACGCTGGGGGAGCGAAACGAGATTTCCGCCGGCACCGTGCTCGGCACCGACCCCCTCGACAAAGCCTTTACCGGCCGCCGCAGCTATCTTCGCATCGGCAACGGCAACAAGATCCGCGAGCACTACACCGTCTCCCGCGGCACCGAGCCGGAGTCGGTCACCGAAATCGGCGACGAAAACTACATCATGACGTCCGGCCACATCGCCCACAATTGCCGCATCGGCAACCGCACCGTGATTGCCAGTTGCGCCCTGGTGGCCGGCCAGGTTGAGGTCGAGGATCAGGCGTTTATCTCGGGCGGCGTGGTGGTGCACCAGTTCTCCAAAATCGGCCGCCTGGCAATGATCGGCGGCAACACCCGCGTCAATCTGGATGCGCCGCCGTTTTTTCTCTATGCCGGCCACGACATTCAAGCCAAGGGCCTGAACCTGGTGGGTCTCAAACGCGCCGGCTATAAGGCGTCTCAGGTCGCGCCGATCAAACAGGCCTACCGCCTCCTCTACCGCTCCGGCCTCAAGCTGGAAGAAGCCCTCGCCCGCATCGAATCCGAGGCGCCCACCCCGGAAACGCTCCACCTGGTCGCGTTCATCCGCCGCAGCAGCCGCGGCATCTGCCGGGAGTGAGATATTGGAAGCGCCACGCATGAATCCCCGATGGCTGCTAGCGGCCCTTGCCGTTTCCCTGGTCGCCGGCGTCATCCACACCTGGCCGCGCAGTCGCGTGGTGGAGCTGCCTCCCGGAGTGGTAGAAGTTCACGCGCCCATTGAGGTCGCCGCCAATACGGAACTGCGCGGCGCCACGGCCGGCACCGTGCTGCGCGCGGCGGACGATTTTCATGGCCGCGCCATCGTCGTGGTGCGCGGATCGGGCGTGCTGCTCCACGGCTTCGGCATCGACGGCAACCGGACGGCTCTGGAGCGTCCCTCGCCACTGGCGCCGTACGACACTCCTTTCGCCCGCTTCACCGAAAACAACGGCATCCTGGCGGAGTCGATTGCGGCTTTGCGCATCGAGAATTTGCGCATCGTGAACGTCGCCGGCTTCGCCATCCTGGTCAGTCATGCGGCCGACATCGCCATCGAAGGCGTGATGGTGCGCTCCGCGGGCGGCCGCAACGCGCTCGGGCGCAACAACGCCACCGGCGGCATTCTGCTGGAGGAAGGCTCGACCGATTTTCGCGTCACCGGCTGCGTCCTGCGCGATATTCTCGGCAACGGCATCTGGACCCACAGCCTCTACCCATCGCCGCGCAACGCACGCGGCCTGATCGCCGGGAACCGCTTCGACGAGATCGGCCGCGACGCCATCCAGGTGGGCCACGCTCTCGACATTCGCGTCGAGGGGAACGAGGGTGCGCGCATCGGCTACCCGGTGGAGGCCGTGGACAAGGAAAACCGCGCCATCCCGGTGGCCATCGATACCGCCGGTAATGTGGAGCGCACCGTCTATAGCGGCAACCGGTACGAAGAAATCGACGGCAAGTGCATCGACCTCGACGGTTTTCACGATGGCGCCGTTTCCGGCAACTCCTGTTACAACGCCGGACTTCCGCCCGACTATCCATTCGGCAACTACGGCATCGTCATGAATAACAGCAACCCCGACATGCAGTCGCGCAACATTCAGGTGGTCGACAACGTGATCGATGGCCCGCTCTACGGCGGCATTTTCGTGATCGGCCAGGGACATCGTATAGCCGGCAACCAACTGCTGCATCTGAATACGGCGCACTGCGGCTGTGTCTACGATGCCAGCCAGCCCGACATTCTGGCCGCCGGAATCTATCTCGGCAAGGGCGCCGAACGCCCCGCGCCCTCCGCCCGCGTGGTGGTGGAAGACAATTTCGTCAGCGGCTATCGCATGAAGACCCATTGTGTGGAAACAGCCCCGTCCATCCCGCCCGCCGCGAGCACGGTGCGAAACAACCGGTGCGAAGACCGCTGACCGAGCCGTGGCGCGGGCTGTGCACTGCTTGCGGGGCAGGCCGAGGGCCCAATGCCACATAACTCTTCCATTAGGGCGACGTTCCGCACAGATCGTGGGGCAGCCAATTCTGGCTGCAGCCGGCTTTTTAGCCGGCTCTCGCCTGGCAGGAAAACTCGTTGCCCTTGAAAGAGCCGCCTAAAAAGGCGGCTGCGGGCAAAATTGCCCGCCCCACTATTTTACCGGCTCTTTTGCGGATCGAGTGGCAGAAGAATCTCAGCGTTGCCGGGATCGTGGATTCTCTGAACCGCCAAAGTAGCCGGTAGCTCCAGGGTCGCTTGACACCGTACGGATATTTACCGTACACTGTTTACAGAGGTGCATCGCGTGCCACGGACCGCCGAACGAACGAATCGCTCCAAAGACCGGGCCCCGCTGGCCAAAATCTATCGTTTCGACGCGCGCCTTAACGAGGACCAGAAGCTCCTCGTTCAACGGGCGGCGGCCCTGGAGGGGCGGACCATGACCGATTTCGTGCTCCACAGCGCGGAAGCCGCGGCGGAACGGACCATCGAGAAGCGCGCCATGTTGATCTTGACCGCCCGCGAAACCGAAGCTTTTGCCGATGCGATCCTGCACCCCGCGGAACCCGGGCCGGTCCTGCGTAAGGCCGCCCGCGAGTATCGGCAGAAAACGGCTGCCCGCTGACGCAGGCTTTCGAGCATCGGGTAGAACCTCTCAACGCATCCCACGACCGCGCCGCTTTCCACTCGGGCGTCCCGGAGCTCGACCGATATCTCCACCATCAAGCCGGGCAAGATGCCAGACGGAAGGTCGCTGCCCCCTTCGTCCTGGTCGCCCGCGACGCGTCTGTGCTGGGCTATTACACTCTCTCGGCCTACAACGTCCATCTTGCCGAGCTTACGGAAGCCATCGCCAGAAAACTTCCCCGCTATCCGCTGCTTCCGGCAACGCTGTTAGGCAGGCTGGCAATCGACACTTCCTGCCGCGGCCAGAACCTCGGGCGATTTCTCCTCATGGACGCTCTGCATCGAAGCTGGAAAAACACCTCGGAGGTTGCGTCGGTCGGCGTCGTGGTCGAAGCCCTGGACGAAAGCGCGCGAGCCTTTTATCTCCATCATGAGTTTCAATCGCTGGCCAACCATCCCGACAAACTCTTCCTCGCGATGGCCACCATTCAGAAGGCGTTCCGGGCGCGGTGATGTTTCAGCATTCGGCATTCAGCGCTCCCACCGCTGATCGCTGTAATCCTCGCGTGGTAGAATGTCCTTCGCCACCAAATGCAACGCGCCAGCCTGCTTCTCCGGGGAATGAACCTGCCCGGCGATACCATTACGCCCGACGAAATCGCGATTGCGGCGTGGCCCATGGCGGTAGGCAAGACCATCGCGGCGCACACCCGCGCCGTCAAGATGGTGCGCACCCGCCTGGTGGTGGACGTGGAAGACCTGGTCTGGCAGCGGCAATTATTCTCTTTGAGCGGGCAGATTCTGGGCGCGCTGGCCAGGCACCTGGGCCGGGGCTCGGTGGAAGAACTGCATTTCCGCGTGGTGCCGCGCCGCCGCGAGCCGCAGCGGGCCGCCGCGGCCGCTCCCGGCAAAGCGTACGACGAGGCCGACGGCATTCAGGACCCGGTGCTGCGCGGCATCTATCGAGCTTCGCGCGCCAAAGCCGCCGGGGCATGAAAACTTACGCATGAAAATCAGCGAGCAGGACGTTCGTCAGGTGGCCGAACTGGCCGATTTGAAACTCTCCGACGCGGAAGTGTCGCGCCTCCGCGCGGAGCTCGACGGGATTCTCGCCCACGTCGACAAGTTGAACGAAGTGGATACCGCCGGCGTCGAGCCGATGGCGCAGGTACTGTTCGACACCGGCGCGGGGACGACCCTTCGCGGCGACGAGCCCCTTCCGCCGCTCGGCAACCAGGCGGCCCTGGCCAACGCGCCGCAGCCGGGTGCGGGCTATTTCAAGGTCCCCAAGGTGATTGAGCGCTAGCCATGGATCTCGACATCGCTTCGCTCACCATCGGCAAGATTCGCCACGCGCTCGATACGCGCGCCGCCAGCGCCACCGAGCTGGCCGGTGAGGCCCTCCGGTTCGCCCAGGCTGAGAACCCGAAGACCGGCGCCTATCTGCATTTTTCGCCCGAACGCGCGCTGGCTGCGGCGCGCCGCGTGGATGAAAAGATCGCCCGCGGCGAAGATCCGGGCGAGCTCGCGGGTGTGCCGGTCGCGGTGAAAGACGTCATCGTCACCAAGGGACTTCGCACCACCTGCGGCTCGAAGATGCTGGCCGATTACGTGCCGCCCTACGATGCCACTGCCATCGAGCGCATCGAGCGGGCAGGCGCGCTGATCCTTGGCAAGACCAACTGCGACGAGTTCGCCATGGGCTCTTCGACAGAAAATTCGGCCTTCGGTCCCGTGCGGAATCCGCGCGCGCCGGACCGGGTGCCGGGTGGCTCCAGCGGCGGCTCGGCAGCGGCCGTGGCGCAGGGGACCGCGGTCGTGGCGCTGGGCTCCGATACGGGCGGCTCCATTCGCCAGCCGGCGTCGTTCTGCGGCGTGGTCGGAGTGACGCCCACCTACGGCCGGGTTTCCCGCTACGGCCTGACCGCGTTTGCCAGCTCGCTCGATCATATCGGGCCGTTCGCCCGTTCGGTTCGCGACGCCGCCGCCCTGCTGGGCACGATGGCCGGCCGCGACCCCCGCGACGCCACTTCCGCCGCCGCGCCGGTGCCGGATTACACGTCCCAACTGAACCGGAAAGTGGAAGGCTTGAAGCTTGGGCTGCCTCCCGAGTATCTAAAGGAGCTGAAGGGCGAATCGGGCGATGTGTTCTTCCAGGGCGTGGAAGTCTTGAAAAAACTCGGCTGCGAAGTGCGGGAAGTGGCCATGCCGCACACCGATTACGCCATCGCGACGTACTACATCATCGCCACCGCCGAGGCTAGCTCCAACCTGGCCCGGTACGACGGCGTACGTTACACCTTCCGGTCCCAACATTCGTCTACCCTCGCCGAAATGTATCGCGCCACCCGCGGCGAAGGGTTCGGCGCCGAATGCAAGCGCCGCATCATGCTGGGAACCTACGTGCTGAGCGCCGGCTATTACGACGCCTATTATTTGAAGGCCCAGAAGGTGCGCGCCCTCGTCGCGCGCGATTTTGCCCAAGCTTTCAACCAGGTCGACGCCATTGTGGCGCCGGTTTCCCCCTTTCCGGCATTCCGCCTGGGGGAGAAAATCGACGATCCGCTGGCCATGTACCTGTCCGATATTTTCACCATCACCGGCAGCCTGGCGGGTGTGCCGTGCATGAGCGTTCCCTGCGGGACGACGGCTGAGGGGCTACCCGTGGGATTGCAGATTCTCACCCGCCATTTCGACGAAACCACCATGTTTCGCATCGCCGATGCTTTTGAAAACGCATGAAGAGGAGATAAAGGAGAAGCTATGCCGTTCACACTGCCACCGCTACCCTACGCGCCCGAATCGCTGGAGCCGTACATCGATACCAAGACCATGGAGATTCATCATGGCGCGCACCACAAAGCGTACGTGACCAATCTCAACAAAGCGCTGGAATCGGCGCCGGAGCTGGCCTCGAAAACCGTCGAAGAACTGCTGGCGAACAACCTGGCCATCGTGCCGGAACCGATCCGCACCGCTGTCCGCAACAATGGCGGCGGCCATATTAACCACTCGATGTTCTGGAAGATCATGAAGCCGGGCGGCGGCGGAGCGCCGGTGGGGCACGTGGCGCAGGCCATCGTTTCCACCTTCGGCGACTTCGACAAATTCAAGGAGAAGTTCAACCAGGCTGCCGCCACGCGGTTCGGCTCCGGCTGGGCGTGGCTGGTCAAATCGGGCAGCAAGGTGGACATCGTATCGACGCCCAATCAGGACAGCCCCGTGCTCGAAGGCAAGTACCCGGTCTTCGGCCTGGACGTCTGGGAGCACGCCTATTATCTGAAGTATCAGAACCGGCGCCCCGAATACATCGCCGCGTGGTGGAACGTGGTGAACTGGGAAGAAATCGAATCCCGCTTCAACGCGGACTGACGTTCGGTTTTCGACGCGCCATGCAAACATACGATCTGATCGTGATCGGCTCCGGCCCGGCCGGCCAGCGGGCTGCCATTCAAGGCGCCAAGAGCGGCCGCCGGGTCGTGGTGGTCGAACAACGCCAAATCGTCGGCGGCGCCTGTGTCAATACCGGAACCATTCCCAGCAAAACCATGCGGGAAGCCGTGATGCACCTGTCCGGTTATGAGTATCAGGGCATTTACGGCATTAATTATCATGTCAAGGATAAGATCACCATGGCGGACCTCGGCTTCCGCGTCAACCAGGTGATCAAGACCGAAGTGGACGTGACGCAGGCGCAGCTTTCCCGCAACGGCGTGGAAATCGTCTACGCGCGCGCCACCTTCCTCGACGCCACCCACGTCCGGGTGGAAAACGAGCGCGGACAGGCAGACCTGGAAGCGCCGAAGATCATTGTCGCCACCGGTACCAAGCCGGCCAGTTCGCCCACCGTTCCCATCGACGGCAAAACCATCATCAACAGCGATCAGATCCTGAACCTGACGGATATTCCCAAGAACCTGATCGTGGTGGGCGGCGGCGTGATCGGGGTGGAATACACCTGCATGTTCGCGATTCTCGGCTCGCGCGTGACGCTGATCGAAAAACGCCCCCGCCTGCTGGAATTCGCCGACAGTGAAATGGTGGAGGCGCTGTCGTACCACCTGCGCGACCACCGCGTCACCATGCGGCTCAACGAAGAAGTGGCCAGCGTGGAAGCCACCCCGGATGGGCGCGTGGTGGCCAATCTGCAAAGCAATAAGAAAGTGCCGGGCGACGTGCTGTTGTACGCGGTGGGCCGCCAGGGCAACGTGGATGAGCTGAACCTGCCGGCGGCCGGCCTGGACGCCGATAGCCGCGGCCGCATTTCCGTCGATAAGGAATTTCACACCAAGGTGCCCGCCATCTTCGCCGCCGGCGACGTGATCGGTTTTCCCAGCCTGGCCTCGGTATCGATGGAGCAGGGACGCATTGCGGCGGGCAATGCCTTCGGCCTGAAGGTGCAGTCCAACCCCGCCGCCTACCCTTACGGCATCTATACCATTCCGGAGATTTCCTTCGTCGGCAAGACCGAAGAGCAGCTCACCGACGAAGACGTGCCGTACGAAGTGGGCGTGGCGTATTATCGCGAGACCGCGCGCGGCCAGATTCGCGGCGATACCACCGGCAGGCTGAAGCTCATTTTCCACCGGGAAACCCGCAAGATTCTGGGTGTGCACATTATCGGCGAGGGCGCCACCGAGCTCATCCATATCGGTCAGGCGGTGCTGGTTCTGGACGGCACGGTTGACTACTTCGTCGAAACGGTCTTTAATTATCCAACGTTGGCCGAATGTTACAAACAGGCGGCCTTCAACGGAGTCAACAAGCTGTTGCGTCTGTAGAAGTAGGGGGGAAAGTCATGGGGATCGGCATTGGCGTGCTGGCCACGCAGTACCTGTGGGTCGGCGCGGTGGAAGGGACCGCGCTCGGTGAGGTACGGATCTATCCGGATCCGTCAGCGTCGCGGATCGATTTGAAGACCATGCACGCGGGCGACATGCTGGTGCGCATCCGCGAGATGATCGTGGAGGTAAGCCAGGGGCGGAAGGTGGAATGGGTGGGCGCTGGCTTTCCCGGCATCGTCCGCAGCGGGGTCATCGAAGAGTCTCCCAACCTCGGCCAGTTGAAAGGGTTGCACATCACCGACCTGCTGGCGGCGGAGTTGAAAGAGGTGGGCATGGACGTTCCGGTGGTGGCGCTGAACGATGCCGACGCCATCGCCGCCGGCATCGCCGCTACCCGTGGCGCGCTGGAGAAACTGATCCGCGTCTGGTACCTGGGCGACGGCATCGGCTTCGGCCGCTACCCGCTCGGAGACGGCGTTTGGGAGGCCGGCCATTCGGTGGTTTCGCTCGACCCCAAGGAGCGCTATTGCGGCTGCGGCGGGGTGGGCCACCTGGAAGGCATCATGGGCAACCGCGCCATTCGCCTGCGTTTCCTCGACCGCGAGCCCGAAGAGGTTTTCGCCGCCGCGCGCGAGGGCGACCAGAAAGCCCGCGAATTTGTCACCCGCTGGCATCGCGCCCTGGCCGCCGCCACCGCGACCAGCGTTCACCTGGATGGCCCCGGCCGCATCTATCTGGCCGGCCCCAATGCCGACTACATCGATACCGCCGTGGTTGGCATGTATCTTCAGGACATGGTCAAGATGACGTCGCTGCAAGGCAGCTTCTTCGAAATCGTGCCCACCAGCCACGATTTAGCCCTGATCGGCGCCTCGGTCAGCGCGGAGCGCAAAGCCCTCGCCGCCGTGCGTTAGGCCGGCCGCTTCGGCGGGGGCATTCGTGGCCAATGCGCATTGCAGTATCCGAGCTCCTGCCGCACTTCGCCCCTATTGGCGGCCCAAGGCATTGTGTGCATTTGTAAAGCCGGCAACGCGCCGTTCCAGGCCGCCATCTAACTTGATGGAAGGAGTTCCCATGATGAAGATGAATTGGAGAAATTGGCGAACTTCCGGCCGGATTGCGGGCCTGGTGGCGCTGAGCGTGTTCGCTGCCGCGGCGCAAACGCGGCCGGTGGCGCGGCCGGGTTCGGTGAATTACGTGGAAGGTCTGGTGACCCTGAACGGGCAGCCGGTCGACCGGAATGCCGTCGGCAGCCGCGAAATGTCGGGCGGGCAGGTATTGGCCACCACCGACGGCAGGGCGGAAGTGCTGCTGACGCCGGGCGTGTTTCTCCGCCTGGATCATAACAGCGCACTCCGCATGGTTTCGCCCGATCTTACCGACACGGTAGTCGAGCTGATGAACGGCAGAGCCATGGTCGAGGCCGACTGGGTGGCGAAAGAGAACCATCTCGAGATCGATACCAAAGGCGGCCAGGTGGTGCTCGAAAAGAATGGGCTCTATGAAGTGAATGCCGATAAGGCTACGGTGGCGACTTTCGACGGCAAGGCCACGGTTATGGTGGACGAGCACAGCGTGGACGTCGGCAGGGGCAGGCTCTTAGCGCTGGCGAATAACCCCAAGTGCAAGACCGAAGGGTTCAATCGCAACGCGGGCGATTCCCTGTATGCCTGGAGCCGGCTGCGTTCCCAGTACATGGCGCAGGCTAGCGCGGAATCGGGCCGCACGGCGTTGGTGGGCGGGCCGTACGCATTCGCCGGTCCGGGCTGGTTCTGGAATCCCTGGTATGGCGGCTGGGCGTTTCTGCCCGGTCCGGGATATCTGTACAGCCCGTTCGGCTTCGCGTTCTACTCGCCGCTGTACTGGCACGGATACGGGTATGGCCTTGGGTACGGGGGCTATGCGTATCGGGGTTTCGGAGGCGGCTTCCACGGAGGCCGGCGGTAGGGTCTGTCGGGGGAATGAGTGCAACCGCTCCCTGGCGGTCGCGGCTCGGTAACGCGCGCAACCGAGCCGCGACCGTAAGGGAGCGGTTGCTCGATCTTTCATCCCGGCAAGGGCGTTATTCGGCGTCGGCGCCGGACTTCTTGCGGATCTTGATATTCAGGCGCTTGATTTTCTGGTTCAGGGTGGAAAGGGGAACGTTCAGGCTTTCGGCGGCTTCGGTCTGGCTCCAGCCGCACTGCTCCAGGCGTTCGACGATCACGCGGCGTTCGTAATCGTTGACGATCTCATACAGGTTGGCATCCGGTCCGAGGGGCGTCCCTTCGCTGCGCGGCGGGCGCACGCCGTTGGCTTGCAGCAGGGAATCCGGCAGCACGTCGATGGGGACGGCGGAATCGGTGGCCAGAACCACGGCCCGCTCCACCACGTTCTCCAGCTCGCGTACGTTACCGGGCCAGGAGTGTTCCATCAGCACCTGCAGCGCTTCCGGCTGAAAGCGCAGCGTGGAGCGGCCGGACGGGTCCAGGAACTTGGCGTTCTCGCGGCAGTAAACGTTGAAGAAGTGCTCCACCAGCGGGGGGATGTCTTCCTTGCGGTCGCGCAGCGGAGGCAGGGCGATGTTGATCACGTTGAGCCGGTAGTAGAGGTCCTCGCGGAATTTGCCTTCCCTGACGAGCTGGTGCAGGTCGGCGTTGGTGGCGGCGATAATCCGCACGTCCACCTTGATGGGATCGGTGGACCCCAGCGGGGTGAACTCCTTTTCCTGAATGACGCGCAGCAGTTTGATCTGGGTTTCGGCTCCGATGGTGCCGATTTCGTCGAAGAAAATGGTGCCGTGGTCGGCGACTTCGAAATATCCCTTCTTGGTCTGAATGGCGCTGGTAAAGGCGCCGCGCACATGGCCGAACAAGGTGGATTCCAGCAGGTCCGGCGGCAGCGATCCGCTGTTGACGGCCACGAACATCCGCTCGCTGCGCGGCGAATTGGCGTGGATGGCCTTGGCGACGAGTTCCTTGCCGGTGCCGGTATCGCCGGTGATCAGGATGGTGGAGCGGCTGGAGGCAACCTGCGCCACCAGGTCCAGTTTCTTGACCATGCTCTCGCTTTTGCCAATGATGTTGGGGAAGCTGTAGCGCTGTTGCAGGGCGCGTTTGAGATGGGTATTCTCGTACTCCAGGCGCCGGGCTGCGATCATGCGGTCGATCTCGATGATGAGCTTCTCGTTGTCCCAGGGCTTGGAAAAATAGTCGTTGGCGCCCAGCTTGAGCGCCTTGACCGCGGCTTCCACCGAGCCGTAGGCCGTGATCATGAAGATGGGGGTCTCGCGGTCGTGGGTGCGCACGTCCGCCAGAACCTCCATGCCCGAACGGTCGGGCATCATCAGGTCGAGAAGCACCAGGTCGTAGCCGTGCGACTCCATGCGGCGGAGGCCTTCGTTGGCGCCCGAAGCGCACTCCACCAGGTAGCCGGCTTCGCTCAGAAGCATCTCCAGGCTCTCGCGAATATCCGGCTCGTCGTCGATTACCAGGACGCGGCCTTTCGCGGCCACGGCAAGGGAAGGAACCATCGTTTCAGGCGGCATTCACCGGTTTCCTCTGGGTGTTCTTCGAGAGTGGAATTTCCAGCAGGAAGCGGGCGCCGCCGCCGGGGCGATTGACGGCTTCAATCGAGCCGCCATGCTCGTGGACGATGCCGTAGCTCACCGACAAGCCCAGGCCGGTGCCCTGGCGGGCGCCCTTGGTGGTGAAGAAGGGATCGTAGATGCGGCTCAAATTTTCCGGCGCAATGCCGCCGCCGGTATCGGAGATTTCGGCGCGCGCGCGGCCGTCTTCCTGCCATACCCGGACTGCCAGGGTTCCTCCGCCGGCCATGGCGTCGCGCGCGTTGAGGAACAGGTTCAGGAACACCTGCTGCAGCTTGCCGGCGTTGCCGTAGACCGGATCGAGGCCGGGGGCGTAATCGGTCGAGACCCGGATACCCGATTTCTGCAACTGGTGCTCCAGCATGGACAGGGTCTCCTGCACCACCCGTTCCAGCTTCACCTGGTCGAAGGCGGTTGTGGAGGTGCGCGAAAAGTTGAGCAGCGAGTTGACGATTTCGCTGGCGCGGAAGGTTTGCTTGGCGATCTTGTCGAGCAGCAGGGATTTCTTTTCGTCGTCGGCCACCTGTTTGGCCAGCATCTGGGCGTAGGTGGAAATCACCGCCAGGGGAGTATTGACTTCGTGCGCCACGCCGGCGGCGAGCAAACCGATGCTGGACAGCTTATCGGCCTGAACCAGGCGCTGCTCCAGCTCGGCGCGGTCGGTGACGTCGTCGAAAATGATCAACCGGCCGATCTGTTCCTGGTCTTTCGAAACCAGCGGGGCAATGGCGATATTAAGGGTGGCTTCGCGGGCGGGGTGGGCTCCGTGGCCGTTGCCGTTGCCGTTCCCGTTCGCGGCTTCGTCCGACTTGGGGCCGAACTTCCAGACGAATTTGTAAATGTGGTGAATGCCGGTCTGGCCGCGCACGCGGTCGAACTGTTCGGCCAGGCCGGCCGGGAACAGCTCCCGCAAGGTCCGTCCCAGGGCGCGCTCGCGGGGCACGCCGCTGACCAGCTCGATCTGCGTATTCCAACTCTCCACGCGGTCGTCCAGGTCGGCGGCCAGGATGCCGACGTTGATGGATTCCACGATGTTCTCGCTGAATTCCTTGAGCCGCTCGTATTCTTCCACCTTGCGCTGCAGGGAGCGATAGAGGGCGGCATTTTCGAGAGCGATGCCGACGTAGCCGGCCAGCGTGGTGAGCAACTCCACGTCGTCGCTCGACAGGTAATCGCCGTCGCCAGTGCGGCTCAGGCCCATGTAGGCGATGGTGCGGCCGCGCACCGAGCAGGGCAGATAATAGGTAAGATCCAGCTCGGCGATGGTGCGCCGCACCGTGGCCGGCCAGGACTGGGAGACGGCGTCCAACTGGTGGCTGGTGCGTTCAAAGAAAATGTAGGGCTCGGGCAGCTTCCAGTTGAGAAAGCTCAGGTCCATGCCTACGTAATCGAGCGGCCCCGGGCGCGGGTTGTCGCCCATGGCCTTGCGCAGGCGAAAGACCTGGCCGCCGGGAGCATCCCCGCCTTCCTCGGCGAGAAAGAAAGCCAGGTGGCGGAGGTTGAGAGTTTCGAGCAGGCGGTCGCCCACCAGCGCCAGCATCTTATCGGCGTCGGATTCCGAGCTCAGCTCGCGGGCGAACTCCACCAGGGTGCGGCGGTAGTCGTAGCGGTCGCTATAGAAATGGCGGTCCAGGCGCTCCTGGATCCAGGCCCGAATCGGCTGGAACAGGAAAGCCGTCAGCAGCATCACCGTCATCACCCCGGTATTGCCCAACGTGCTGAAGTAGACGTGTACCAGGCTACCCAGAGAAAAGACGATGGCGTAAAAGGCTCCCACCACGCAGACGGTCGCCAGGGTATAAGCGTAGCCGCGCCGGAACAGGATATCCACGTCCATCAGCCGGTAGCGCACCATGGCGTAGGAAAGCGTCAGCGGCAGCAGCACCACCGTGAGCACGGCCATCTTCATGTACTCGTTGGGCAGCGCGCCCACCGCAAATGGCGCCACGTAAAGCGCGGCGAACGGAAGATAGCCGCAAAGGATGCCGTTGCGCAGCCACTTGAGCTGCTGGCGCACCACCGTGTCTTCGGCTTTGCGGCGCGTGCCGCCCACCGCCAGCGCGCTGAGCAAATAGAGGGCGGTGGCAAACACCACGCAGATCCGGTCCAGCAGCCAGCGCAGCTCGACGAGCGGAATCGCCAACTCCAGCGCTCCGGAGCTGACCCCGGCATAGACCGCGATCAGCAGCCCGGCGGGCAAATACAGCAGAGCCGGACGCATATTCCCGCGCAGCCACGCGGGGGTTTCCGGAAACGTCAGGCAGAAATGCAGAAACACGGTGGGCGCGATCAGGCCCGCCGCCACGTTGCCGTACAAGACGATCTGGTCGAAGCTGTTGAGCTGGCCGGTGTAGTGGAAGGCGAAGGCGATGAACGAGGTCAGGCACAGGACGTAAAAGTGCTGCGCCTTGTGCGCGCTGCCGCGGCGAAAATAAACAAACAAGCCGATCAGCAGGTAAAAGGCGCCAACCACGTACTGATAGATCACCAGGCGGTCGAGCGGGACCTCCTGGGTGATCACTTTGAAGGGAGCGAGCTCAATGCCGCCGTGGGTGACCACGTAATCGGCTTTGATCCAGGTGCCGATCGATGCCAGCACCTTGGGGACGTCCAGGGCCTTACGGATGGGAAAGGAATTGATCGAAATCAGCCGGTCGCCGGAGTGAATCCCGGCATTGGCGGCTCCGCTGCCGGCCTTTACGTAGAGAGCTTCGACGTGGCCGGCCCTGTCCACCCAAATGGCGCCGTCTTCCGCCAGACGGTTGAACCGCTGCTGTTGCTCGAAGTTGAAAACGGCGGCAATACCGGCGGCGAGCGTCAGTATGGTCAGCAGCGCAGTGGACAGTTGGAACTTGAGTTCCTTCATGGATCCCGATATACAATTCCGCGACGCACTAGAACTGTTGGACCAGCATGCACGTTTAGTGCCGCCGTCGAGAGAAAACTCTCCTTACAGAGTAGTCTATGTTTCTTGGAGTTACCATTTTCCATCGGCCCCGGCGATCCACTTTTTCGGAGAATACACTATGCGGAAGTGTATCGGGGCGCGCTTTTTGGCCGAGGTTGGCCCCTGGGTACTGCCCTTTCCCCCAGTACTAACTTAGATCCGAAGTCACCTGGTGGGTTTGCGCGGATGCTGTACAATAATGAAGATGCAGCAGCGGCTTCCTGTGTTTTCCGCCAGTTGCGCAGCTCCGGCGGGGATGGACGGACACATAAAATTGGCCTTTCGAATCACGGTTTCGATATTTCTGCTTGGAGTCGGGGCAAATCTGCACGCATTTCAGGCGGCGCCAGCCCCAGCCGCGCCGGTGCCGGATCAAAAGCCGGCCGCGGAAGCCGGCCAGGCGCCCGACCCGGTCAGAATGGGAGCCGCCCCGGGCGGCGACAAAGCGGTGGGCGCCGCTCCGGTGGATCGAAAAAGCTACACCATCGGAGCCGAGGACGTTCTATCGATCGTTGTCTGGGGCAACCGGGAGATATCGGGTAACTACACCGTCCGGCCGGACGGCATGATCTCGGTTCCGCTGATCAAGGAAATCCAGGCTTCCGGCAAGACCCCGGGACAGCTTGAAGAGACCATTGCGCAGGCCCTCAGAGACCGGAAGATGGTCATCGATCCCAATGTGACGGTGAGCGTGGGCGCGGTCCACAGCCGCAAGTATTACATCCAGGGCGAGGTCAACAGGTCGGGCGCCTACGATCTTGCCGTACCTACCACCGTTCTGGAAGGCCTGGTGAACGCCGGTGGGTTTCGCGATTTTGCCAAACGCAGCAAGATCCGGATTCTGCGCGGCTCTAAGGAGCTGAAATTCAACTACGACCAGGTGATTCACGCCAAGCACCTGGAGCAGAACGTTTTGCTCGAACCGGGCGACCAGATTATCGTTCCCTGATCGGGCGCTGCCGCAAGAAAGTTTCCTTATGGGTGTCACACAGAATTACGTGAATATTTCGCGGCGTCAACCCGACGTCGAAGACTACATCGACATGTTGCGGCGGTACCGCTCCTGGATCATTGGGCCGATGTACGCGGGCCTGGTGATTTCCGTGGTGATCGCCTTCATCTGGCCTGATACGTACGTCTCCTCGGCGTTGATGCGGATTACGCCGCAGCAGGTTTCCGAACACCTGGTGCCGAGCGAACTGACGCAGCAGATGTCGGACCGTCTGGCGCAGATGGAGCAGCAGATCCTGAGCCGGACGGACCTGGTGGAGTTGATTACCCGTCCCGCGCTCAACCTGTATCCCAAGGAGCGGGCGCAAAAATCGCTCGAGGACGTGGTGCAGGACATGCGCACGAAAGACATCAAGATCGCCATGTATGACGCTCCCGGGGCCAATTCGGACCGGCGGTTCGCCAGCGCCTTCCAGATTTCTTTCCGTTACAGCGACCGGTTCAAGGCGCAGGCGGTGGTGCGTGAGCTGGTGAGCAAGTTCACCGAACAGAACGAAAACGCCCAGGCCGACCAGATCCGCCTCACCACCAACTTCATGGACGACGAGTTGAAGCGGGCCAAGGCGCACCTGGACGAGATGCAAGGGCGGATGACGGCCTTCGAGATCGAAAACAACGGGCGGCTGCCCGACCAGTTCACCGCCAACGTGCAGGCCGCCAACACGGCCTCGATGGAGGCTTCCCGCATGGCCGACCAGCTCAACGCGGCGCAAACCCAGAAGCTGATGCTCGAGAACCAGTTGACCAATTACATCAACGACGAGAAATACGTCCAGGGCAACGCGGAGCGGACCATCAACGCGCCCAACGTGGCGGTGAAGAACCAGCAGTTGATCAACGTCGAATCCGAGTTGCAGAGAGCCAAGTCGACGCTGGCTTCGATGCAGAAAATGTACGGGGAAAACTACCCCGACGTGAACCAGTTGAAAGCCAGCATCTCGTCGCTCGAAGGCCAGAAGGCGGAGCTCGAAAAGAGCCAGACCGAGCAGAATTCGGCCGCCCAGACGGCGCCGGTGAAGGTACAGGACCCGGCGGCGCAGGCGCAACTGGAGAACCTGCGTGACAACATCAGCTCGGTGAAGGTTCGGATTCAGGCCGCCCAACTCGAGATCGAACGGCTGACCCAGGCGCAGGCGGAGATGAACAAGCGGGTGGGGTCGTTTCAGGCGCGTATCGACCAGGCGCCCTTGAACCAGCAGCAGTACGTGCAGTTGAACCACGACCTGGCGCTGGCCAAGGACGATTACGACGAGAAGTCGAAGCGGCGCGATATGGCGCAGACGTCGCAGAATCTGACGGCGCACAAGGCGGGCGAGATGCTGGAGTTGCTCGATCCGGCCGACCTGCCCGAGCAGCCGGTGGAACCGAACCGGCCGCTGTTTGCCGCCAGCGGCACGGCCATCGGCCTGGTGCTGGGCCTGGTGCTGGCGGCGATCAAGGAAATGAAGGACACTTCGCTCAAGAACCTGAAAGACGTCAGGGCCTATACCAACCTGGCGGTGCTGTCCAGCATTCCCTTGCTCGAGAACGCCCTGCTGGTGCGGCGGAAGCGGCGGTTGTTCTGGCTGGCGTGGTCCTGCGCTTTTGTGGTAGGCACCATCGCGGTTTCCAGCGCCATGTACTTCCGCTTTTTCGGCAGGAGCTAAGCGTGGCGGAAGTTAACGCCGCGCGGATCGTTCATACGGAGGAAAGATGAGTCGCGTTCACGATGCTTTACGCCGGGCGGAAGAAGCCGGCGGGATTCTCCCGGATCCGATACCGGCGAACGGCGAGGGCAACTATCACGGCTACGGCAAGGGCGATCTGGGCGTTTTACCCACTTCCGCGGCGGCGACCCGGCTGAACCTGCAACCCAGCCTGCTCGCCGACGTCGAGGTTATCCCCTTCAGCCCGGCGCCGGAGTCGCACCTGCTCGATCTCAACAAATCCCACGAGACCCCCGCCGAAGAGTTCCGCACCCTGCGAACCAGACTCAACCACCTGCAAACCTTGCAACCGCTGCACACCGTGGTCATGACCAGCCCCTCCCCGGCCGAAGGCAAGACCTTCACCGCGGTCAATCTGGCGCTGGCGCAAGCCCATCTGGCCGAAAGCCAGGTGCTGCTGGGGGATTTCGACCTGCGCCGGCCGATCATACACAATCTCTTCCAACTCGACCGCGCCCCCGGCTTCTCGGACTTCATTTTGGGGCAGTGTACGTTCGCGCAGGCGTTGCGCAAGCTGGAGGGCACCAACCTGTTTATCCTGCCGGCCGGAACGCCGGTGAAGAACCCCCTAGAGCTGCTCAATATGCGGCAGACCAAGCTGCTGTTCGCCGATCTGCCCCACCTGTTCCATTGGGCCATTTTCGACACGCCGCCGCTGCTGTTCTCCGCCGACGCCAACCTGCTCTCCACCCTGGCGGACGGTACCGTCCTGGTGGTCAAGATCGGCTCGACGACCTTCGACAACGTGCAGCGGGCCATGCAGTCGCTGTGCGAGAACAACGTGCTGGGGATCGTCGCCAACGGCGCCCGCGCTTCCGAGCTTTACAGCAAGTACACGTATTACTACTCCAAGACGGAATAATTTCAGTCGAGCGTGGCGGCATTGATCTCGATCACGTGACGGTCGGGATCGAGAATATAGATCTGGGGGAACCCGGCAACCGCGTGGGGGTGCAGGATCATGCGCAGCGGGTCGTCGCCGGAGATTCCGTCGCGGTAACCGCGGGCACGCAGAAACTCCACCGCCCCGGCGTAGCTCGGTACCCGGAAGGCAAAGTGCACGTCGCGTGTGTCCAGCGGCTTACCCTCGCGGAAGGTGGAGCGGGTGTGTACGATCAGGTGCAGTTGCTGGCCGTTCTCGCCCACGGCAAACCAGGCGCCGGGGAAGGAAAACGGCGGCCGGGGGATCTCGCGAAGCCCGAGAATTTCCAGGTAAAACCGCCGCGAGCGTTCCAGGTCCGTAACCGTCAGAGCGAGGTGGTGAAGGCTCGTGATTCGCATGGGCAATTCCATTGTGCCATCTGGACAGAAGCGGCGAATTGTGATATTGTGTAAATAACGTGGATTGATTTAGGGCCCTCGGGACCTGCTAATTGCAACCACGAAAAAAAGTGCTAAAGGCGAGTCGGTCTGTTCAAGGAATATTTGAACCCTGACGCCTTCGCCGGCCGTCAGGGTTTTTTGTTGCGAACGGATTCCGATCGCCGGATGCTGGAGGTTGTGTGAGCGTCTGGCTAAGTTTATCGTCTCTCCCCGTTTCGGCGCCTTCGCTTTCGAGTCCCGAAGGCGATCTGGTTTCGATCTCCATCTCCGTGGAGCCCCGCCGTCTGGAGGCCCTGCTGGAATCGCTGGCCGAAGCGCGTTTCCCCATTAACCCGCAGATCTATCACGAAGCGGTCACCGCGGTGGAGTTTCCCGCTTATGACGGCCAGTTGGACGAAGTGCGCGCCATTTTGTCGGCGCACGGATTCGATCCCGCCGGCATGCGCTATACGGCCATGCTGCATAAGATTCAGGCCGCCTCGGCGTAGCCGTTAACGCCGCGACGCTTACAATCCGCGCTACAATCCGGTCTATGCAAGGAAACCCCAAAGTCATCGCCGCGTTAAATGCGGCTCTCAAGGAAGAGCTTACCGCCATCAGCCAGTACTTTATTCACGCCGAGATGTGCGAAAACTGGAAGTACGAGAAGCTCGGCAAATACATTAAGAAGCAGTCGATCGACGAGATGAAGCACGCCGAGGCGCTGATCGAGCGCATTCTCTTCCTGGATGGCGCGCCCAATCTCACCGAGTTGCTCTCGCTCACCGTCGGAAAGACAGTCAAAGAGCAGATCGCCAGCGACTTAGCCTTGGAACTGAATGCGGTCGCGATGTACAACAAGTCCATCAAACTGGCGCGGGAGGAAGAGGACAACGCTTCGGCGGAGTTGTTCAAGAAGCTGCTCCAGGATGAAGAGCAGCACGCGGACTGGCTCGAAGCCCAACTCCACCAGATCGAGGAACTCGGCTACGAGCGCTACCTGACGCAACAGCTCGGCGAAGAAAAATAGGCGCGGCGCGTACCATCCGATCGGTACCAGGCAAGTCGGACTTGGGCCGGCATGTCCGTTTTTGGCCTTGCGGATGAGAGGATTTGCGCCATAATCAAACAAAGGGATCTTTGGTGGGGAGGGGTAAGGGAGTCCCTCGGTGCTGAACGCCTTAGCGAACTTGTCCGGGGCCCGGCGATTCGGCTCCATGTTGGAAGCGCTCCTGCTTGCCTGTGCTGTTTTTCCGGCCGGAAATCGACTTTTTGCACAGGACCTGATCGCGGGTACGGAACATGGCGGCCCGATCCGGCTGTTCACCTCCGATGCGGCCACGCTGGAGTCGCAGGAAACCCGCAAGGACTTACCGTGTACGGTCACTCCCGATAAACCGCAGCTTGGCTTCGACCTGAAATTTCATGTCGGCTATGAGGTCACGGTCGGGCTGAAGGACCTGGCGGGCGAAGGCAACCAGCTCACCATGATCTTTCGGGTAACGGCGGACGACAAGCCCGACGACCCCGCCTACTTCTCGCAACGCGTGAGTGTGCCGCACATCGACGAGGACGAGCGCGGCTCCGCCTTCCTGCAGGGCGCCTTCGACGTGGGCGAAGGCAAGTACCACGTGGACTGGCTGATGCGCGACCGCGAGGAACGGATCTGCTCGGCCCATTGGGACGCCGAAGCCAGCCTGGCGGCGCGGGACAAGCCGATGGCGCTCAGCATCGGCGCCCAGGCCGTGGCGCCCATCGACCACGAACCATTCCGCCAGGAACCGCCGGTCGAGCGCGAAGCCACCAAGACCCCCATCAAAATCAAGGTGATGGTGAATTTCGCCCCGCAGGATTCCTCGGCCGCCAGCCTGCAGCCGGTCGATACCACCGCGCTGGTTTCGATTCTGCGCAATATCGCGCGCGAGCCACGCATCGGCAGCTTTACCGTGGTGGCCTATAACCTACAGGAACAGCGGGTGATTTATCGCCAGGAGGGAGCGTCTCAGATCGACTTCCCTTCTCTCGGCAAGGCGCTGAATTCCCTCAACTTAGGTACCGTGGACCTGAAGCGCCTGACGCAAAAACACGGGGATAGCGACTTTCTCGGCCAGCTCCTCACCGCGGAGGTAAAGGAGGCCAAAAGCAAGCCCGATGCGGTGATCTTCGCCGGCCCCAAGGTGGTGGTGGACGAAACCATATCCGTCGAAACGCTCAAGCAGTTGGGAGACGTCAAATATCCAGTGTTCTATATGAACTACAACTTGAACCCGCAGGCTAATCCGTGGCGCGATGCCATCGGCAATGCGGTTCGGTATCTGAAGGGAGCGGAGTACACCATCAGCCGTCCACGCGATTTGTTCTTCGCCTGGAGCGAAATCATGGGGCGAATCGTCAAATCCAAGGGCACCGCGCCCGCAACGGCAAATGTGGCGCCGCAATAACGTCATGCGAACCTCGTCTCTTGTAATTCTTGTGGCTGTAGCGAGCTTGCCAGGCTTCGCCCAGAAATTCGGGCCGGAAGAGAACCTGGCGCCCTACATTCCCACCCCCCAACTGGTGGTGGAAAAGATGCTGGAAGCCGCCCACGTGAAATCGAGCGACGTGGTTTACGATTTGGGCGCCGGCGACGGTCGTATTGTCATCGCCGCGGCCCAGGAATTCGGCGCGCGGGCGGTGGGAGTGGAAATCCTGCCGGATGTTTGCGAAAAGGCGCGGGATCGGATCAAATCGCTGGGCCTCGAAGACCGCGTCACCATGATCCAGAACAGCGCGTTTCGCGTCGACTTGAGCCCCGCCGACGTGGTAACGCTCTACCTTCTGACCACCTCCAACGAGCGGCTCAAACCCAACCTGGAAAAATACCTGAAGCCGGGCGCCAGGGTGGTGTCGAATCAATTCCCCGTGAAGGGCTGGAAGGCTGTCGCGGTGGTCCACGTCAGGACCGGCAATATGGATAATCCCATCTACGTGTATGAGATAGGGAGAACGAAGTAAAGTTGTCAGTTATCAGTTAACAGTTTTCAGTTAACAGGCGTCCGCCTTCAGCTTTTGTCGTAGGCCGGTTAGCATTCGCTTGATTTCGGCGGCGGCCTCGGTCAGAGCTGCGTAATCGGTCGGCTCCATCGGATTCAGGTCTCTGGCTAGCAACAGGTGGTATTGAAGTTCGCTGGCCGATCCCATCGCGATCGAACAGAACCGCGCCAGTTCGGCATTCCCGTCGCGTCCACACCCCTCGGCCAGATTGGCTCCAATCGAGGAACACGCCCTTCGGAGTTGACCGGTCAGCCCATACCGCTCCTCGTGCGGAAAGCCGACGGTTATTCGGTAGACAGCCAGTGTCAACTTGTGCGCCTTCTGCCAAACCTTTAGCTCTTTGAAATCCTGCATGCCGGAGCGCCAACGATTAGCTGAAACTGTCAACTGAAAACTGTCAACTGAAAACTGACCGCTTTCTTCACTTCTTCCCCGCATTCTCCACCACACTCGCCGCCAGATAGTTCCGGATCGTCGAGTTGTTGCGCGCGGTTTCGAAGTAGGCCGATTTCAAGAGCTGGTCCTTGCCGTTTAACAGGGTTTCCCGAATGGATTGCTGCACCCGTGGATCGTTCAGATCGCGTTGCCCGGCCGGTTCCTTGGAGATCATTCTCAGAATCCGGTAGCCGTCCTGAGTGTGGATGATGGGGGAAACGGCGTTGGACGACAACGACATCACCATGCGGCGCAGTTCGGGGCTGGCCTTTTCCAGGTTCGATTCGGGAATGAAACCCATGTCGCCGCCGTTGGGGGCGGTGTTGGGATCTTCGGAATAATTCTGGGCCAGCATGGCAAAATCCTCGCCCCGTTTCAGGCGCGCTTCCAGGTCCTTGATCTTGGCGGACGCCTCGGCGTCGTTCTGGGCTTTGCTGTTCTTCAGATTGCGCACGTTGGCGTCGGGGAACGGGGTGACCAGAATCTGCGCCATGTGTACCTGGGGCTCGGCGAAGTTGAAGCCCTTCTTATTGGCGTTGTAGAAGGAGGTCACGTCGGCGTCGGTGATGGTGACGTGGGAGGTGATTTCCTTGTTGGTCAGCTTCTCCACGGTCAATTGCTGGCGAATCTGGGCGCGCAGATCGTCCAGGGTCATGTGACGGCCGTTTAGTTGACGCTCGAACTCTTCCTTGGTAAACGGGGCCTTCATCTTGTTGAGCTCGGTATCGACGTCGGCATCGGTCGCCGTGAGGCCGGATTTCTCGGCGCGCTGCAACATGATTTCCTTGGTGATAAGGTTGCCGAGCAAGTCCAGCTTCTGCGACATGACCAGGTCCTGGCTGATGCCGTCGGGCTGCTGCGGATACTGGGATTGGTAGGCTTTTTCCAGCTCCGTGTAGGTGATCGCGTGGTTGTTGACCTCCGCCGCCACATTGGCCGGGGGCGTATGCTTGCAGGAAACCGCCGGCAAACCCGCCAGCAGCAGGAAGGGAACCACACAATGGCGCTTCATTGGAATGCCCCCATATTGTAACTGGAATGCCGGAGGCCGGGGCGTCCGCCACGAGCTATCGGGCCAGCAGGCGGGCAATGAAGTTGGTATCCAGGCGCCCCGCCTCGAAATCCGGGTGAGCCAGAATGCGCTGGTGCAACGGGATGGAGGTGTGAATACCCTCCACGATGAACATGTCGAGCGCGCGCCGCATGCGGCGGATGGCCGTATCCCGGTCGTTGCCATAGGCGATCAGCTTGGCCACCAGGGAATCGTAATACGGCGGGACGACGCAATCGGTGTATACCCAGGTATCCACGCGCACGCCAATGCCGCCCGGCAGGTGAAACCCGGTCACCCGTCCGGGCGAAGGGGTGAAGGTAACGGGATTTTCGGCGTTGATGCGGCATTCGATGGCGTGCCCGCGCAGTTCCACCGGCCCCGGCAGAATGTCGCGGAGGCTTTCCCCCTGGGCAATGCGGATCTGGCTCTCGACGATATCGATCCCGGTTACGAATTCGGTGACGGGATGTTCCACCTGCACGCGGGCGTTCACCTCGATGAAGTAGAGCTTGCCGGTTTCATCCATCAGAAACTCGACCGTGCCGGCGTTGGTGTAGCCGGCAGCCGCCACGGCCCTGCGCAAGCCCGCCGCAATCTCCTCGCGCAGGGGCGCGGTCATGGCCGGCGAGGGCGATTCCTCCACCAGTTTCTGGTGACGGCGCTGGATGCTGCACTCGCGCTCGCCCAGTATCTCGACGTTGCCGTGCTCGTCGGCCAGAAGCTGAAATTCGATATGGCGGGGGGCCGCAACGAACTTCTCCAGGTAGACGTCGGCGCTCGAAAAGGCCGCGCCGGCCTCCTGCTGCGCCTGGGTGTACAAGGCCGGCAGGTCCTTGGCTTCTTCCACCACGCGCATGCCGCGACCGCCGCCGCCGGCCGAGGCTTTCAAAATTACCGGATAGCCCACCTGGGCGGCCATTTCCAGAGCTTCTTCGGCGCTAGCCAGCACGCCGGCCGAGCCCGGCAGCACCGGCACGCCCATCTCGCGCATGAAGGCCCGCGCCCGCTCCTTGACCCCCATCATGCGGATCACGTCCGGCTTGGGACCGATAAACTTGATGCCGCAAGCCTCGCACACTTCGGCGAAATCGGCATTCTCGCTGAGAAAACCGTAACCCGGGTGGATGGCATCCACATCGGCAATTTCGGCCGCGCTGATGATGGCGGTGAAATCCAGGTAGCTTTTGGCGCTCTTGGCCGGGCCGATGCAAATGGCGCGGTCGGCATAGCGCACGTGGGAGCTATAGCGGTCGGCTTCCGAATAGACGGCCACGGTTTCGATGCCGAGGTCCTTGCAGGCGCTGATGACGCGGACGGCGATTTCCCCGCGGTTGGCGATCAGGATTCGCTTAAACCGCGCGGATGCCAAACAGGGCCTCCCCGTACTCCACCGCCTGGCCGTTGGCCACCAGTTTGCTGTCGATGACGCCGCTGGTTTCGGCTTCGATCTCGTTCATGAGCTTCATCGACTCGATGATGCAAAGCACCTTGCCCGGCTCGACGCGCTCACCGATGCGCACGAAGGGGGGCGCCCCCGGCGACGGCCCCTCGTAAAAGGTGCCGACGATGGGCGATTTGATCAGCGCCACGTTGGTGTCGGGCTTGGAGGCGGCGGACTTGTCCTCCGCGGGCGGCGCGGCCGCGGGAGCCACCGGAACCGGCGCGGGCGCGGAAACGCCCGGCGCGATGACGAACTCCTGCGAAGCGGCGAAGGCCGCGCGGCGAATGCGCACCCGGTTCTCCCCACGCTGCACTTCCAGCTCGGCGACTCCGGTTTCGGCCGCCAGGTTGATCAATTCCCGAATCTCGTCGACAGTCATAGCTAATCGAATAGCTTAGCAGGCGATGCCGACGCACCGGAAGGGTGAATTACTGCTTGACCAGCGGCGCGATAATCGCTGCCAGCAAATCCGGCTTGCTCTCGTCGCGCACCAGGTGGGGGTAGCGTTCGCCGCCGCGGTAATCGATGCGGTGAGTCTGGTAGTATTCCCCGTTCTTGACCAGCAGTTCGATCGCCGGGCCGCCGTGGGCCGCGGCCTTCAGCGCGTCGCGCAGCACGCCGGAGGAATACTGGCGATTGTTCACCGCGATCAGCTTCACCCCGGGAATGATGCCGGCCTGTTGCACCGGGCCGCCGAAGACCACGTCGACCACGCTGCCATCGTCGTCGCGAACCCGGAAGCCGAGGGAAAAAGTGAAATCCGATTGCTTCGAAGCGTCTTCCATATACCGCAAGAATTCCGAGCGCGCGTCGTCGTACACCAGCTTCCAGCCGGCCGATGCGACGGCTTCCACCGGTGTCGCCGCCGCCACGGATTTGAGGCGTTGGTTCAGAAACGCGGCCCAGTCGAAAGGCGCCACACCATTGAGCCCGGCCACAAGGTCGTCGAATTCGTAGGTCTTCATGGCCGGCGGCGTGGAGGGAGCGCCATGGAAAGCCTTGCAAAAATCGTCGAGCGATTTTCTGCCGCCGGTCAACTGGCGGATGCGTGCGTCCACGTCGAGCCAGAGCAATTCGCCCTCGGGATAATAGTCCACCCCGCGGCGGTAATCGATGTAGTCGTCGTTCACAAAATAATAAAGCTGCGCGGCGATGGCGGTATCTTCCAAAGGACGCCACTTGCGGCCCGACTCGGCATCGAGCGTGGCGGCCGTATATGCCAGGGCTTCGCGATATTCTTCCGGTTTCTGCAGGCCCGCGCGCGGCGTCAGAATGCCGCCGAGGTATTCAGTCAGCCCTTCGTAGACCCACAGCAGGCCGCCCTTCATGGGAGTATCGTAGCCGCCGTCGCGGCCGCCGCTGGTCAATCCCGCCGGGCGGCGATATTTGCCGTTCCAGGAATGCACGAATTCGTGCGGCAGCAGGGACGCCTCCACCACCCGTTGCCCGTCGTCGATCACGGCCCGTTCGCCCAGCCGGTCGTCGCTCGATTCGTGGTGCTCCAGGCCGAAATGCGCCACGTGGTCGCTCAGGCTGTAAAGGAAATGATAGGAGCGGTAGTGGTGGGCGCCAAACAGCGCGTTGGCTTCCACCGTCAGGGCGCGGTAATGGGCGATCTGGTCGTTGCCCATGTCGATGGCTTTTTCGCTGTCGCCCACCAGGTGGAGGAAGTGCGGCGCGCCGCCCGCGTCGCCCAGCTCGATGGTGCGGTAATACACGCCGGCCGAAAGCGGCGAATCGATCAGGGTGGTCAGCGGCACGGGTTCGAATTCAATTTCGCCGCCGTTCTGGCGGCGCACCGGCAGGGCCGTGCCGAATTTCCAGCCCTCCGGCAGCCGCAGCGTCGCCTGGTAGGGAAGGCGGTCCGGATCGGCGCCCTGGGGATAGAGAACGAACTGGTTCCAGTTCAGTACGGCCAGCTCCGTGGTGGTGGAGCTGCCCGACGAGAGCTGGCCCTCCGGCGGCGCCAGAAAATCGAACGCAATATCGAGGCCGGTCGCGCCCCGCGGCGCGTCCATGTGAAAGGCGTACATATTGATCGAATCGCGGCGCCATGGCACCGCGCGGCCCTCCGCCTGGATGGTGAGCCCGGCGAGCTGCACCACCGGACCATCCGGCGAGTGGTCGCCTGGAATCCACTGCGGATAGAGCAGCGTCGTGGGCCCGCCGGCGGACGGGAGGTGCAATTCGACGTGAAACACGCGCCGCGGCGCGCCAGTGGCGTCCACGCGCAGGCGAATGGGCGTTTGCGCCCAAACCGGCGCAAACGAGAGCAAAACCAAGAGGGCTCGACGCATTTTTTCCGATTGTAACGTCGTTTGCCCCGCCGAATGTCAGCGCGGCGTCGCCCTCCTCCGTGTGTCCGGCTATACCCGGTGCTGAAACAACCCGGCGAAGCAGGAGATGTACCGAATCTGGCTCAAGCCGCCTGGAACTGCGCGCGGATGGAAGCCAGCGCTGGCTCCAGGATGATTTCGCGTTCCACTCCGTACAGGCGTTTCGCGGTGCCGCCGGCATGGATGAAGCGAGTATCGGTCACTCCAAGGAAGCCGAAAACGGCGCGCAGGTACGGTTCCACGAAGTTCAACGCCGCCATCGGGGTTCCCTCGTCGTAAACGCCGCCGGAAGCCACCAGGAAAGTGGCCTTCTTATTCACCAGCAGTCCAATGGGCGCGCCGTTGGCGTAAGCGAAAGTCTGGCCGATCCTCACGATCTGGTCGATCCAGAGCTTGAGCACGCTCGGAATCGAGAAGTTGTGCATGGGGACGCCGAAGACGTATTCATCGGCAGCCTGCAGTTCCGCGATCAAATCGTTAGAAGTCGCCAGCAATTCCCTCTGGCCCGGAGACAGATTGGCTTCGGGCGTGTAGACGGCGCCGATCCACTCGGCGCTCACCGGCGCCAGTTTCGTGGTGGCGAGGTCGCGCTTGACGACCTTGCCGTTCGGGTGGCGTTGCTGCCAGCGCTGCACATACTCGGCCGTAAGCTGCCGGCTGAAAGAATCGCCGCCAAGCGGACTGGAATCGATTTGAAGAAGGTTAGGCATTCGTTTTTTCTCCTATGCGTCAGTTGATGCTTAAACAACACATGTCGATTCATGATAAACGACGACCGTTGCTTATGCAACGTCTGCCGAATTCTGATAGTCTTAAAGAGCGGAGGGCCCGTGCACCAACCAAGCGGCGAAACTCTGGACCCGCGCGTCCGGCGCACCCGGCAGATGCTGCACCAGGCACTGGAAAAGCTACTGGAAACAAAGGAGTTCGATAAGATCTCCGTACAGGATGTGACCGACGCGGCAACCCTGAACCGGGCTACCTTCTACGACCATTACGCGGATAAGTTCGAGCTGCTGGAATGCATGGTGGGCACCCGGTTCCATGAGCTGCTGGCGGAGCGCAAGGTGCAGTTCGACGGCACTTGCAGCTCGGCGCTGAACGCGCTGGTGCTGGGTGTTTGCGATTATCTGACGCAGATGCAGGGGCCTGGCGGCGATCGTCAATTGCAGCCCCACATGCAAGCGGCGGTGATCGCCGTGGTGCGGCGGACGCTGCTCGACGGGCTGAAAAACCATGGCATGGAGAACGCCGCCTCCGCCGAGATGATCGCCGCGGCGGCAAGCTGGGCGATCTATGGCGCCGCCCAGGAATGGGCCGCGACGCCGGAGCACTGCCCTTCCGAGCGGATTGCCGGCGCGGTCGTCCAACTGGTGTCGCCTATCCTGACACAAGCGGCGGCGTAACCTCCGAATCCCTCCCCTTGCACTCCGACAAATCCCGCCGTACACTATTCCATGTCGAAGCGAAAGGGGAATCAATTTTGGGGGAACGGCTGGAACTACCGCAAGGAACGCTGGACCTGTTGATTCTGAAGACGCTCGCCCTGGAGCCGCTCCATGGCTGGGCGGTTTCCGAACGTCTGGAACAGATCTCGCGCGACGCGTTCCAGGTCGGGCAGGGCTCTCTCTACCCCGCCCTGCATCGCCTCGAACGGCGCGGCTGGATCAAGGCCCGATGGGGCGTCTCGGATAACAATCGCAAGGCCAAGTATTACGACCTGACGCGCGCGGGACGCAAACAACTGGGGGCCGAGGCGGCCGCCTGGCGAAAGCTATCGGCGGCGGTCGGATACGTTATCGACCTGGCGTAAAGGGGGCAAGGTGCCGCTGGCCGACCTGCTTTACCGGTGCAGAGCTATCTTCCGGCGCGAGGCCGTGGAACGCGAGCTGGACGACGAGCTGCGTTTCCACGCCGACCAGACAATCGGGAAACTGATGCGCTCGGGGATGACACGCCAGGCGGCCGAGCGGCAGGCTCGCCTGACGCTGGGCGGAGCGGAGCAGGCCAAAGAGCTCTGCCGCGACGCCCGCGGCACGCGGCTGATCGAGGAAACCTGGCAGGACCTTCGCTATGCGCTGCGCACCTTACGGGCGAGCCCGGTGTTCGCGGCCACCGCGGTGGTGACGCTGGCGCTCGGCACCGGCGCGAACGTAGTGACTTTCAGCGGTTTGAACACCATCCTGTTCCGCAAGCTGCCGGTCGCGCGTCCCGATGAGCTGGTGGAGGTGACGAATCGAACCCACCCGCCGCTGCCGGCGTTCTCCTATCCGGATTACCGCGATTTTCGCGACCGGAACAACGTGTTCTCGGCCCTGGCGGCGTATCGTTTCTTTCCCATGAGTCTCAACCGCGGTGGCGGCAGCCAAAGGCTCTGGGGCTACGTGGCGAGCGGCAACTATTTCCAGATGCTGGGCGAGAAAGCCGCCCTGGGCCGCGTGCTTCAGCCCAGCGACGATCGCGAGGACGGGGCCAACCCCGTAGCCGTAATCAGCTTCGGCTGCTGGCAGCGCCGCTTCGGCGCCGATCCGGATATCGTAGGCCGGCGTGCCACGATCAGCGGCCATCCGTACACCATTGTGGGCGTTACCAGCCCGCGGTTCTTCGGCACGGAGTTTTTCTTTTTGCCCGAGGTCTGGGTCTCGATGTCGATGGTAAACGCGATCGAGCCCGCGGCACGCGGATGGAAGGATAACCGCGGAGCGACGTTCGTATGGGTGATGGGGCGCCTGAAGCCGGGCGTTGTGGCGGCGGGTGCCGAGAGCGCGCTACGCGGCATCGCCGCCGAATTGGGGCGGGAGTACCCGGATCAAAGCGGCGGCATGAAGCTTTCGGTAAGCCCGCCCGGCATGATCGGAGGGTCGATCCGCTCGGCGGCTTCGGAGCTGGCGGCGCTGCTGATCGCCATCACCGGCCTGGTGTTATTGGTGGCCTGTCAGGGGTGGAATCGGCCGCCATCGCCAGCATGATTCCCCTCGACTTGAAGTGGATGGTGGGAAGCGTCTACTTTGAAGGCGCCGGCGCGGTGCGCCAATCGGACGTGCAGAAGGCGCTGTTCTACCAGGTGACGCCGGGCTACTTTCCGACGCTGCGGGCGCGGCTGATCGCGGGGCGCGATTTCGACCAACGCGACCGCGCGGGCGGGGCGAGGGTGGCCGTAGTGAACGAAACATTCGCGCGGAGCGTCCCGAGGAACGGCTCGGCGGTGGGCAGCCGGTTCCGGTTGTCGCCGAACGACGCCTGGATCGAGGTGGTGGGCGTGGTGGAAAGCGGCAGGCATGTGTCGCTGTCGCAAGGTCCGGTGATGGCGGTGTACCTGCCGCGCGAGCAGGTGTCGACGCCGGGCGCGACGGTGGCGCTGCGTTCGAATTTGAGCCCGGGCGATGCGTTGGGATTCATCCGGCACACCGTAGCGGGGCTCGATCCCGCGGTCACGCTATATGATGCGGGAAGCCTCGGCGACCACCTATCGCTGCAACTGTTGCCGGGCCGAACCGCGGCCGCCGCTTTGAGCGGGTTTAGCCTGCTGGCGCTGCTGCTCTCGGCCACGGGGATTTATGGCCTGGTGGCTTACGCGGTAACGCGGCGAACGCGCGAGATCGGCATTCGCATGGCAATTGGCGCGGGCGCGGCGGATGTGCTGCGTCTGGTGATGGGACGAGTGGCGATTCTGCTGGCGGCCGGAATGCTGGCGGGGTTGGCTGCCGCCGCGCTGCTCGCTCCGCTGTTGCTTCGGATACTTTTCGGCGTGGCGTCGCCGAGCGCCTTCAGCTTTGCCGCGGCCACGCTGGCAATGGCTACTGCAGCCGCGGCGGCGTGTTGGGTTCCGGCGCGGCGGGCGCTGGCGGTCGACCCGGCGGCGGCGCTGCGGAGCGAGTGAATAGAGCCGGCCGCTCAAGCGATGGCGTCGGGCGGGTACACGACCTCGATGCCGGCATAGCGGGAAAATCCGGTTCTGTCGAGCGTGAGAATGCCGGTGAGGCCATGCACGCGCATGGCGGCTACGAGGCGGGCATCGTGCGCGGGCTTGCCGCAAACCCCATACTGAATTACCAGGCTCTCCCAGACTGAATAGATCGTCGGAGTATCTGGCAGGAGAGAAAACATGCTCTTCAGACGCGTCAGTTCAGCCGTCGCTTGCACAGCCGACAGCCACAAGCCGTTTTGGGAAACCGGTCGCGTCGCTACGACCCACAACTCAAAGAGGTTTTGGGAAACAATATGAAGCTCCCGGCCGCGCGCGGTGAGCGACTTGATCGCGGCACGGACCGTTTCGCGTTGCGGGTGCAATGGCTGCAAGGTCCGGAGCAGCGCACTGGTGTCGACGAGCACGCGGCTAAATCAGGTCCGGATAAATGCTCTCCCGGCTCATCGCTTCGTCGGAGAGAACCGGGGTATTCGGATCATGGCTGTCAACCCAAACGTCGAATTGTCGCGCCCACTCGGCGGGGTCGGTCCTCTGCAGGTGGGCGATGGAAACGGGCTGCACATTCTGGTCGGCGACTTCCAGCATCCACTGACCGAGACTCAAGCCGCGGGCTTGCGCCTGGGCAGTGAACAGAGCTTCCTTGTCCGGCGGCAGGTCTATTGTGACAGTCATAATGGTCGGGCTTACTTCCTTAGGTTAACGCAATCGCTCTACATCGGGAAGCTGGCCTGGGGGCGATAGGTGCTTAACCGATCTGGGGAAGTCTGTTCCCGGCAACCGCTCTGGCGGTCGCGGCTCGGTAAGCGATGCAAACACGCGATGTCCGTAACCGGGCCGCGACCGCCAGGGAGCGGTTGCCACGCCTAACCGCGATATTTACTCTCCCAGCACCCGCTCGACGAAGATCAGGTCAAGGAACCGGCCGAATTTGAAGCCCACCTCGCGCAGGTGCGCCACGCGCTCGAGGCCCAAACGCTCGTGGAAACGAAGCGACGCTTCCGAACCGTCATCTTGATCCCCCTACGATCATAGGATTGTCTTTATACTTGCTCTTATGACGCACCGCCGCAGCTTCCTGGAATCCATCTCCGCATCCGCTCTGGCCGCTTCGTGGTTTCGCGGCGCGGCCCTGGCTCGCCCGCTTCCGCGCCCCGGCGACGACGCCTACTGGGACAAAGTGCGCGACCGGTTCATGCTGGCCCGCGACAAGGTCTTCTTCAACAATGGCACCGTCGGCGCCATGCCCCGCGTGGTGTTCGAAAAAACCGTCGAGCACCTCCGCAAAATGGCCGTCGACGTGGCGGATTGGGACTATCGCGGCGAGAACTGGATCGCGGGCTACGGCGATCCCGCTTCCCTGCGCGGCAAACTGGCGGGGCTGCTCCATGCCGACGAAAAGGAAATCGCGCTCACCGAAAACGTTACCTGTTCGAACAGCTACGTGGCCGACGGGATCGAGATCGAAAAGGGCGCCGAAATCGTCATGAGCGACCAGGAACACCCCGGCGGCGAAGGGCCCTGGCTCACGGCGGCCAAGCGCCATGGCGGCGCCGTCACCCGGGTGAAGCTGCCCAAGCCCGCCCACTCCGCCGACGAGTTGGCCACGCTGGTGGCCGGCGCTTTCACTACCCGAACCCGCGTGCTGTTTCTTTCCCACGTCATTACCGGCTCGGGCGCCATCGTGCCGGTGAAACAGATTTGCGCCGAGGCCCGCTCCCGGGGCATTTTCACGGTCATCGACGGCGCCCAGGCGTTCGCCCACATCCCGGTGGACGTGAAAGACATCGGCTGCGACGCCTACGTCGGATGCCTGCACAAATGGATGCTGGCGCCGGCCGGCACCGGCTTCCTGTTCCTGCGCCAGGACAAAGCGCCGGCCGTCTGGACCACCCTTCCCAGCTCCAATTGGGACAACCACGCTGACGAGGGCTATCGCCTCTCGCAGCGCGGCACCGGCAGCCAGTCGCTGCTGGTGGGCGCGGAAGCGGCGGTGGATTTTCACCTGGAGCTTGGCCACGAGCGCGTGCTGGCCCGCGTCAAGTACCTGGGCGACCGGCTGCGCGCCGGACTGCGCGAAATGCCCAAAGTGAAAATCTACTCGCCCGAGGACAACGCCATCTGCGCCGGCATCACCGTTTACGCCGTGGATGGCGTTAGCGGCGACAAGCTCCAGGATGAAATGTGGAACCGGGCCCGCCTTCGCCCCCGATCGAGTGGCCCCGGCGTGCGCCACTCGACCCACATCTTCAACAGCCCGGCCGAAATCGACAAGGCGCTGGAAGTGGTACACGCGCTGGCGCGAGGGTAGCTGTCACCTCTCAGCACTCAGCGTTCAGCCTTCAGCTTCCGCAGAAGCGCGGTGGGCGAGCGGGCTGCCTTCCCCAGTCTTTGAGCTGACCGCTGAGTGCTGAACGCTGACCGCTCCAACTTACCGCTCGACCGCTTCGAGCCTGGTCCAGTTCCCCTGTAGCGACGAGTTGGGATTGAAGTTGGCCGAATCCGTCACCACGTACGTGCCATTCGGTCCCGCCCAGGCGTGGCCGTACTGGTTGCTCAACTCGACCGTATCGCCCGTATTGGGGTTGCGAAAGGTTTGCACGCCGCGCATGTCGTCACGTAACCTGCGCCACTGGAGAATTGCACTGCGTCGTTGTTCATCTGAACAGTCTTCCAGTCCGGCGGAATCCGCAGCGTGAAGCGCCCTTCGGGGTCGCGATAGCTGGACCGAGCCTGCGCGGGCGCGCGCTCCGGAGCCACCAGAAGGCTGGCGAGTAGCGCCGCAGCGGCGAAACGCCCAATTCTCCGGTGCGAAAAGAGGAGACGAAGGATGGAAGGCACAATAAGGTCTATCGACGGTGCCCGCCAGTTTCATGATACTGTTCTATACGAAATCGTACAAAGCGATATCGTCCTTCCTGTCTCGCGCCTCAGGCAGCGGGATCGATCTCGACCACACCCGCAAAACTCGACGGCTGTGGGATCGACACGCCCTCTTCGCGTAGCCCCTCCAGATGAAACTCTATGGCTTCCTGAATGAGCCGTTCCACCTCATCTCGCGAGTCGCCAACGGCGATAACGCCAGGAAGGTCGGGAACGTACGCTCCCCAAGAGGCCGGCCCTTGCTCATAAATAACCGTGTACGTCATCAGTCCCTCCCCTCCTCTCTAAATCCGGCGCTACGGAGAATAGCCTTCAGGGTTCCCACCGGCACATCCTTGCCGGATTGACCCGCAACAGTCACAACCATGCCCTTCTCGGGATGCCGGAATTGACGGTGGCTGCCTCGAGTCGCCTTCAGCCGCCAGCCGGCGGACTCAAGCAGGTGGATCAGTTCCCTGACCTTCACCCTTCACATCATACCGCTTCGCATTGACCGGGCTTCTGGGCTCAGCCTCGGCAGGGTGCTTAACCGATCTTGGGGAAACCCGTCCCGGGAAATCCCCAGATTGGTTACGCACTCAGCCTCTGCACTCACCCTGGGCGCCCCAAAGGCGCTAACCCTACTCCCTGGAGAGCTGCGACAATCTGAATGGAACAATGTCCGACGAACTTACCATCGGTGAATTCCTATGCGGAATCCTGCCAAGGCTGCAAACCGACAGGGCCTTTCCCAGATGGCCACCGGACTGCTTTGCCATCTGCCTGGCATTGTTGAAACGTACTGGCGCGTATTCTCAGCTTTTCCTCGACTGGCCGCCCGATCAGGGAACCGACGGAGCACTAGGAAAATGGACCGGCACCGTTCGTGAGTTGGGAGGGAAATGGAGGACCGCATCGCCACTGGGCGGGTCTTTCAATGAGTTGGACACGGAATGGCGGCTCATATCCGAATCTTTCGGACTGGCTCTGTCTTCGATAAAGCAAAACCGTCCGCTGCTGGAGGCCCTTATCAAGCTTGTAGGGGTTGCCGATAAGCCTCGGAAAGCGTCGGCGCTCCTAAGGATGGCGAAACGGAAGAAGACGACGTCTTCCTGGAGTTCGCCTCGGCCTTGCTTGAAAACCAAGGTACGCTTTGCTGGGAGATCGACTCTAGCCGTCTGATGGTGCTGCCGCGCATGCACACCCCGCAGAACGGTCTTACCGACCGGTCGCTGTCCCTTTACCTGTCCCTGTGCGATCCCTGCGAGGTTGCTCCCAAATGGTATTTGGCTCCATTTATCCAGGGCGAGTCATTCAACCTGCTGATGGTTCCCTGGCCGTCGGAGCTACTTGTCAGCCAGTTTCGTGATGTGACGGCTTTGGCGCCTGACCAACTCCCGGAAAGTTTCGGATTTTTCAACTACGATGCATCGGTTCCGGGTGAAGGCCTTGTTGAACTGATTCCAGCGCTGTTTAACGAGGCGGAGCGGAAACTGGGCAGGGTCGACGGCGTGCTCCTGCCTGAGCTGGCAATAACCGAGTCGCAGTTCCGCTCGCTTCGCGCAAGACTGCCAGTGAAGTGCTTCCTCGTTTCCGGCGTCGGGGCCGGCCCAACGGCGAGTCGGCGGGGCACCAACGAGGTGCGCCTCTCTTTCCCGCCCCTTCAGGAAGTGATTCAAAAGAAGCACCATCCGTGGAAGTTGGACAAGGCGCAGGTCATCCAATACGGTTTGGGTGGAGTTCTGACCCCCTCGCGGGAGTGGTGGGAATATGGCGACTTTTCCGATCGGCAGCTCAGTTTTATCTCAATGAGTGCCGACCTGGTGCTCTCGGTCCTAATCTGTGAGGACCTGGCTCGACCGGATCCCGTGGCCAATCTCGTCAGGACCGTGGGGCCGAACCTGGTAATAGCATTGCTAATGGACGGCCCCCAGATAAGGGAACGCTGGGCGTCGCGGTACGCCACCGTTCTAGCTGACGATCCCGGCTGCTCCGTGCTGTGCCTAACCAGCATTGGTATGTCGGAGATCAGTCGCCCGCAGTCGGGACCACGCCGGTCCCGCGTTGTCGCCATGTGGAAGGACGCGTTTTCCGGCGCAACCGAGATCGAACTTCCGGATGGATATGATGCGGTCGCGGTTTCGCTGTCGATTCGCTACCGGGAGGAGTACGCGGCAGATGGGCGAGGGGACGACGGAAACGCCGCGTTTCCGATTCTCTCCGGGGTGCATCCGATCCGAGATCCTAAAGCAACCAGGCAGAGGTAAACTAGGAATATGGTGGAGCTGACGCCACACGATTCCGCGGCACTCAGCCGGTTGGTCCAATTCGACCGGTTGCCTGCGGAGCGGCGGAAAGAGATTTTGGCCGAGCTTGAATCCGAGGAAGCTCGAATGGTGGGCGAAGTCGTCCTCGACCCCGAAAAATATTCCGCGTCGACTGCGCCGGTCCGTGCAACTGTGGACCGCTTTCGGGAGTGGTTGGAAGCCAATCGACGTCTTGGCCGGCAACGCGCTCTTCGTCGCCAATCCGCTCGTGGCCGATAGACTGCCACGCCGGCAATCGCCGGCAGCCGACACCGAGCCGTAGTCGAGTTGGCTTAGCCGAGTTCGCCTTTGCGCCTTCCCATCCGCGGTCATCGGCCCAACCAGTATCCATGAGGTTCTCGCGAAGGCTTTTCCTTGCGGCGCCTAGGGGCGCTGGCCTAATCCGCTAGCACGCTTTCCGATGTCGAAAGCCCGGTGTTGCCGCCATCGATTCCAACCTGGCCGAATCGAACGTGTTGATCGAGAAGCTCGGCGTCGTGCTGGGCGGGCACCGCGGTGCACCCAACGGCGTCAACCGCGATCTGAATCTGAGCACACTACTTCCCGGCGGGTGGGATCGACCGTCGCGTCTTGATAGAATGATGCTTCTTCGTGTCCGGCCAACGGCTGTTCCTCATCGATACGTTCGGTTTTCTGTTCCGCGCCTACCACGCCCGCGCGCGCAGCTCGGCGCCCCCCATGCGCACCTCCACCGGTCTCGCCACCGAGGTCGTCTTCATCTTCCACAACATGCTGCGAAAGGTGCTGCGCGAATCCAAACCCGATTACATCGCCGCCGTACTGGAAAGCTCGACCCCCACCTACCGCGAACAGGAGTTTCCGGCCTATAAGGCCAATCGCACCGAGACGCCGGACGATTTTCTGGCGCAGATCCCCTACGTCAAGCGCCTCTTGGACGGGCTGCGCATCGCCATGCTGGAATACCCCGGCTACGAGGCCGACGACGTCATCGGCACCATCTCCCGCCGCTCGGAAGCCGCCGGCTGCGAGGTGGTGATCGTATCCAGCGATAAAGATATGATGCAGCTCGTCGACGAGCGCGTCTCCATGTTCAATCCCGCCAAGGACGACGCCTGGTACGATCCGGCCGCCGTCAAGGCTTTCCTCGGCGTCCATCCCACCCAGGTGGCCGACCTGCTGGCGCTGAAGGGCGACGCCATCGACAACATCCCCGGAGCTCCCGGCATCGGCGATAAGGGCGCCAAAGACCTGATCGAGCGCTTCGGTTCGGTGGAAGGCGCCATCGAACACGCCGCCCAGGTGGAGCGCAAGATGTATCGCGAGAGCCTTGAGAACAACGCCGGGCAAATCCGCCTCAGCAAGAGGCTCGCCACCATCTCGACCGATGTGCCCATCGAGTTTTCGCTCGAACGTGTTCGCGTCCAACCCGGCGAGGAGAGCCTGCTGCGCCCGCTCTACAAAGAGCTGGAGTTCCACAGCATGCTGAAAGACCTGGGGCCCGCCGAGGATACCGGGCCGCGGGATTACCGGGTGCTGGCCGGCGCGGAAGAAATCGCGGCGTGGCTGGAGGCTCATGAGGCCGGGCCGGTGGCAGTCACCTTAGCCGAATCGGGGGAAGGGGAGCTGGCGCTCGATACCATCGGCCTCGCGGCCGCTCCCGGCGAAGCTCGCGCCGTGGCGCGGGGCGACTTTCCCGCTCTGCGGGCGTGGCTGGAAGACGCGGCGGCGGAGAAAATCGCTTGCGACGTGAAGAGCACGTTGGTGGCCCTGGAGCGCAAAGGGATGGCTGCGCGCGGTTTCCGCCACGACCCGATGCTGTACGGCTTTCTGCTCGATGCCGACCCCTCCGGCTGCGGCCTGGACGAGCTGGCCGCGCGCAAACTCGACATCAAACTGGGCGCTTCCGCCGAACAGCGCGCCGACGTTACCTTTCAGCTTTTCAAATTGCTGGCGCCGCCGGTGGAGACGCGCGGCCTGCGCCCCCTGTACGACGAGATCGAGCTGCCGCTGGCCGAAGTGCTGGCGCGCATGGAGCGCCACGGGGTGCGCATCGACACGGTCGAGCTGGCCCGCCTCTCGGCCCTGATGGAGACCAGGATCGCGAGCCTCACCGGGGAGATTCACTGCCTCGCCGGGCGCCCGTTCAATGTCAGCTCGCCGCAACAATTGGGCAAGGTTTTGTTTGAGGACCTGGGGCTGCCGGCGCCCGTCAAATACGGCAGGGGCAAGACCGTCTCCACCGCCGCCGACGTGCTGGAAGCCCTGGCGGCGGATCATGAAATCGTTCGCAAAGTGCTTGAATACCGCCAGCTCACCAAGTTGAAGGGCACTTACGTGGATGCGCTGCCGGCGTTGATCGACCCCGGCACCGGCCGCCTGCACACCAGCTTCAATCCGGCCGGCGCCGCTACCGGACGCCTGTCGTCGTCGAACCCCAACCTGCAAAACATTCCCATCCGCACCGAGCTCGGCCGCGAAATCCGCGCCGCCTTCGTGCCGCGCGACGGCTGGAAACTCGTGACCGCCGATTACTCCCAGATCGAGCTGCGCCTGCTGGCGCATTTTTCCGGCGACCCGCTGTTGACCGAGTCTTTCCGCCATGGCGAGGATATTCACACCCGCACCGCCGCCGAAGTGATGGGCGTACCGCCGATGATGGTTACCCCCGAGGCGCGCCGCGAAGCCAAAGCCGTCAATTTCGGAATCGTCTACGGCATCAGCGGTTTCGGCTTGGCCGCGCAGCTCGGCATTTCCCGCGCCGAGGCCGAAAAGTACATCCGCAATTACTTCGCCCGTTATGCCGGCGTGCGACGCTTCATCGATGCCACCATTGCCGAGGTGCGCCAGACCGGCGTCACCCGCACCCTGTTCGGGCGCGAACGCCCCATCCCCGATATCAACAGCCGCAACTCGAACGCGCGCGGATTCGCCGAGCGCACTGCCGTCAATTCACCGCTGCAGGGCACCGCCGCCGACCTCATCAAGCTGGCCATGGTGCGCATCCACCGCAAGCTGGAACAGGACCGTTTCCAGGCCGCCATGCTGCTGCAGGTTCACGACGAGTTGGTCTTCGAATGTCCGCCCGGGGAAGTCGCCCCGCTTTCCGCCCTGGTGAAACGAGAGATGGAGGGCGTTCGCGAGTTGAACGTGCCGCTGGTGGTCGATGTGGGAGTGGGGAACAACTGGCGCGACGCCAAGTAGCCTTGTCATATCCCGGTGTCTCCCGCGCGCCCGATTCCGGTGTTACATTTAACCAACATGAGCGAACTCGATCGCAGGGCCTTCCTGAGTTCCACCGTGGGCGCGGCGCTGGCCGGCGCCGTCCAGCCGGCCGCGGCTCAACCGGCCGCGATTCCCATCGTCGACTGTCACATCCATCTGTTCGATCAGACGCGTCCGCAAGGGGCTCCCTATTCGGCCGCTCCGGGGAATACCGAACCGGCGTTGCCCGCGCGCTACCGCAAGCTGGCGTCGCCGCTGGGAATCGTCGCGGCCATCGAGGTCGAGGCCAGTCCGTGGATCGAAGACAATCTGTGGGTGCTCGAAGTGGAACAGGCGGACCCGATGATGGTCGGCACCGTCGGCGATCTTCAACCCGACAAACCCGAGTTCGCCGAATACCTGGACCGCTATCGCAAAAACAAGCTTTTTCTCGGCATCCGATACGGCAATCTCTGGGGCTATCGCTTAGTGGAGAAGCTCGCCAGCCCATCCTTCCTGGAAGGACTCAAGCTGATGGAGCAGGCCGGTCTGGTTCTGGACACGGCCAACCCCCGGCCCGATCTGATCGAGGCCGTCGTCCGCGTCAACGATAAAGTGCCGGGGCTCCGGATTGTCGTGGATCACCTGCCCTCCATGATGGAGCGCCTCGATGCCGATGCGCGCCCGGCCGTCGAGCGGAACCTGCGCGAATTGGCTGGCCGACCCTCGGTTTATATCAAGGTTTCCGAACTCATGCGCATCGTGGACGGCCGGCCCTCAACCGATCCGGCTCTCTATAAGCCTCTTCTCGATTACCTCTTCGAGACATTCGGCGAGGATAAGTTGATTTTCGGAAGCGACTGGCCCAATGGACCCGCGGTAAATAACCTGCCCGTCATTGTCCAAATCGTGCGCGACTATTTTAGTGCCAAGGGTCGCGGGGTAGCCGAGAAATACTTCTGGAGAAACTCTTTGGCGGCATACAAATGGATACGGCGCGACCCCAGCCAGCCGCGGCCCGGTTAGGCCGCGTCTCCGCCCTACGATTCTACTTCGATCTCCCAGCCGAATCCGGGCCGCTCGCTTGGCCGCATATACACTCCTTCCGGGCCGCGGGTGATCTGGTTGTCCTCCTCGAAACGCCGGTAGACCTCCGCCGGGCCGCCCGGAGGCGGCATGAACATTTCCGACCAGGGAGCGTTGGGCGTGGCCATGGTGAAATGTACGCAGTCCTGGACGCCGCCCGCGTGCGGGATGACCGGAATATCATAAGCCGAGGCCAGCGCGGCAATCCGCCGCAGTTCGGTCAACCCGCCGCACCAGTGAACGTCCGGCTGCCAGATGGCGGCCGCGTTGTGCTCCAGCAAGTGGCGGAACCCATAGCGAAAATAAACGTGCTCGCCGGTTGCGATGCGCGTCGATTTGATGGCCTCCCGCAGCCGGCCGAAACCTTCGAAGTCGTGGGGCGGCAGGCATTCCTCCATCCAGTAGACCCGGTAGGGCGCTACCATTTCCGCAAATTCGATGGTGTATTGCTCGTTCAAGGCCATCCAGCAGTCGAGCATGATGTCGCCATCCGGGCCCACCAGGTCGCGGGTGCGCTTGACCAGATCGGCGTTCTTCCGCATGCCCTCCCGGCCGTCGGCGGGGCCATAGGGTACGGCCAGCTTCAGCCGATGGTAGCCGAACTGGATATGCTGTTCCGTGTCGTTTCCGGTGCAATAGGTCGGAATGCGCGCCTTGGTTTCCCCTCCCAGCAGTTTGTAGACCGGCATGCCCAGGGCGTTGCCCGCCAGGTCCCAAAGCGCCAGGTCCACGCCGCTGATGGCGTTCGGGACCACGCCCGCCTGCCCGTAGTACATGCTGGAGCGGAACAGGATGTCCCAGATGCGCTCGATGTTGAAGGGGTCTTCGCCGATCAGCAGTTTGGTGAAGTGCCCCATCACCACCTCGCCGCCGCCGGTGCCGCCGCTGCCATAGCCTTTCACGCCCTTGTCGGTTGAGATCTCCACCGTGAACCCCTCCAGCTTTCCGGGGTCCGGCATGAACAGCGAGCGCTCCGCCTTGTATTCCGGGTAAATGGACATGGGGTTGGCGACTTCAACTCCCCCGGTGGACCACGAGCCCGGCGCCGGCTGGTACGAGGGCACCGGACGCTTCGGCCGCGTGCGCACCAGCCGCACGCCCGTAATCTTCAACTTGCTCTTTTCACTTTGAAATGGGGGTGGCGCCGCCATCGCGTGGTCCACCAGCCCCATAGCCGCCATGCCGCCGAGCCCGAGAAAATTCCGCCGCCGCATCATATCTTCTCTTCCGTCCTTTCTGAAAGCTTTCCGATTATTTGGGAATTGAGGTATGTTGTCAACCGTCACCCAAAGGCGGCGGCTCGCGAAGTTCGCTCTTCGGGAGTATTCTGGATGGACGAGATCCAGTTTGAACCGGGAGGGAACCATGCAACGAAGGACATTCATTTCCGCGTCCGCGCTAGCCGGACTTGCGCTCGAGACCGCTTCGGCCGCGCGGGCGGCAACGGGAGACATCCCCAAGCGGGCGTTCGGCAAGACAGGCGAGAAACTGACGATTATCGGTCAGGCCGGCGGCCGTTTTCCCCTGTGCAGTGTTGAAGAAGCCAAAGCGGTCACGCTGCGCGCCTACGAGCTCGGCATCAACTATTTCGACTGCGCGCGCATTTATTGGGACGGCAAGTCGGAGGAGGTTTACGGGGCTGTGTTGCCGCCCTTTCGCAAACACATTTTCCTGACCACGAAATCGCCCGAGCGCAGCCGTGCGGGAGCCGAAGCCGATCTCGAAAAATCTCTCCGCGCGCTGAAGACCGATTATGTCGATCTGTGGCAGATTCACCAGGTCAGCACCATGGAGGAAGTGCAGCAGATCTTCGCCCCCGGTGGCGCCATCGAAGCCTTCGAGGCGGCGAAAAAGGCGGGGAAATGCCGGTTCATAGGTTTCACCGGGCATCATGACCCGGAGGTCCATCTGGCCATGCTGAAGAATTACCAGAAGTACGACACCATTCTGATGCCGCTGAATCCGGCCGACCCATCCTACCTGAGCTTCGAGAAAATGGTGCTGCCGGTCGCCGTCGAACGCGGGATGGGGATTCAAGCCATGAAAAGCACCGCCAACTCCGGCTTGCTTGCCGACCTTCATCTTCGCGACTGCCTCCACTACGTGCTCAGTCTGCCGGTTCACTGCCTGGCGCTCGGCTGCACCACCGTCGGCCAGATCGAAGACGATGCGCGGATTGCCCAACAGTTCCATCCGCTGACGGAGGCGGAAATGGCGGACATCCGCAAACGCGCCACCCGATTGGCGGGCCCACGGCTGGAGAACTGGAAGCGCGACCCGAACCAGAAAGCCTCCGCGCCCCGCTACCGGGACGGCGCGCTGGCCTGAGTCCGCGAAAAGCCCTATACCTTGACTAGTCTACTATTCTGATGGGATATTAGGGTAAGCAGGGGCCGCGTTTAGCTCCACTCGAGGGGTTCACAATCCGTTTTGTCCACGATTGGAATCGAAGCCCAAAAACTGTCTACTTTCGAAGAGGAGCTAAACGAATGCCGTATCAAAGGGTTGTCTGCCTGGCACTTTTCACCGCTTCGCTATGGGCGGCGCCGGTCGGATCCATCAAAGGATTCGTGCGTGACGCGTCCGGAGCCGTCGTTCCCAACGCGATACTGACGCTTTCCAACGAGAAAACCGGCGTCAGGCAAAAGACCGTGTCCGATGCCGCCGGGCTCTATCAGTTCCTGGACCTCAATCCGGGCAGCTACAAGGTCGCGGCGGAAGTGCCTGGCTTTCACACCACCGAGGTCCAGGGAGTGGTTGTGCTGGTGGATCAGATCGTATCGCTTGATCTGAAACTGGAGGTGGGCGACGTGTCGCAAGCCGTCGAAGTCTCCGGCTCGGTGGAATTGCTCCAAACGGAGAATCCGGCCACCGGAACGAACATTACCACCGAACTCACCGCGACCCTCCCTCTAGCCAACCGCCAGTTCACCGACCTGGCGGTTCTCACCCCCGGCGCTTCATTCGCCGCGCCCGGCGCTCAGGCCGGCGCTTTCGCGGTCGCCGGCACGCGTTCGCAATCCACCAACTGGCAGATCGACGGTGTGAACGCCATCGACCCCAACGTCAATGGGCCCACGAATTCCTACCGGATTGCCGACGCCATTCAGGAGCTCAGCGTCGCCACCACGGCCTACTCGGCGGCATTCGGCCGCGCATCCGGCGGCGAAGTCAGCGTCGTCACCAAGAGCGGCACCAATTCGTTTCATGGTGGAGTGTTCGAGTTCGACCGCAACGACGCGCTCGATGCCTCCAGCTTCTTCACCAACGCCCTCAACGGTATCAAGCCCGTGCTCCGCTACAATCAGTTCGGCGGCACTCTCGGCGGCCCGATCCGGCGCAACAAGACTTTCTTCTTTTATAGCTTCGAGCGCCTCGACGAGATCAATCCGGCCGCCACCGCGGCGGTCGTACCGACGCTGTCGCAGCGGGCCTCGATCGCCGATCCGGTGGCGGCCAATCTGGTGCAGTTCTATCCGCAGCCGACCGTCACCACCGCCGCGGCCGGTACCACGAATTTCGTGGGTAACGTGCCGAATCTGACCAAGGACAACACCAACTTCGTGCGGATAGACCACACCATCGGCGATTCCGACAGGCTGAGCGGGCACTATATCAATTACACCGGCAACGTTACTTCCGGAGGCACTCTTCCTACAACGGGCGGTAACACGAACGCGCCGAACCAGCAGAACGCCGAACTGAGCGAAGTCCACACCTTTTCGCCGACCTTTCTTACCGAGCTGCGGCTGGGATTCTCCCGTAATAAGACCCACTTCGATACGCAGGATGCGGCCCTCAATGCTCAGACGGTCTTGCCGGGAGTTCCCGGCGTGGTGGATGGCCTTACGAACACGCAGGATGCCGGCATTCCAACCGTCTCGATTACGGGTTATGCGACGCTCGGCACCGCATCGAACCTGCCGCAGGGGCGCCGCTCCAACACTTACGAGATTTATTCCGACACTACCAAAATCGCGGTCGTCGGCAAGACTACCCACACCATCAAGTTCGGCTGGTACGGACGGCGCGAGGAAACCTGGCGATATCTCGACGGTAGCTCGCGCGGAACGCTAGGTTTCACCAGCTTCGCCGATTTCGCCGGAACCTGCGCCACCTGCGGCGGCGTTTCGCAAATTGAGACTTCTACCATCCACACCGGCGATACGCTCGGCCACTGGTACCGCTATCCGCACGCGTTCTATGTGCAGGACGACATCAAGGTACGACAGCGTCTCACGGTGAATGTCGGGCTGCGCTACGAAATGCCGTCGGTGCTGACCGAAAAGCGCGACAAAGGAACGAACTTCATACCCGGTGTTGGACCGGTGCTGCTCGGAACCGACCAGGTGCTGGGCATCAACCCCGCACTCTCCGGACCGGCTGCGTTCACTCTTACCCCCGGACCGGTAAGTTTGTCGGGCGCGGGCGTGAAGCCGGACTATACCGACATCGGCCCCACCATCGGCGCGGCCTGGACTACGCGCGACGGAAAGACCGTGATTCGCGCCGGCTTCCGCATCGGCTACGACGACCTGTTTAATAATATTCCCATCAACCAGACGTCGAACTCGCCCTTTTCGCTGACCACGACACAGACCGCCGGTGTCACTCAGCCGGGCACTTACAGTTGGAATCTGGCGTTCAATCAGAGCGTCCCGCTGGTCACCACCACTCCCGGCGGCACCAAAGTCGGCCTGGATTCGTTCAATGCGGAAGCGGCCAACGCCAGGCAGGCGTACGCGGAAAACTATAACCTGACGCTGCAGCGCGAGATTACAAGAGGAAGCACGATCGAGGTCAGTTATATCGGCACTTCAGGCCACCGGCTTGGTGTCATACTGGACGCGAACCAGCCGGCGGTGATCGTCAACAATCCGGCATTGCGCGGATCGCAGGCGCCCAACGTACAGCTTTTCCCTTATCCGAACTGGAGTAACGTGAACGTCGGTTCTTTCGATGGCAGCTCCGTTTTCAACGGCCTGGTGGTCTCCGGTAAGATTCATGTGAGCCGGCGGCTGACCATGAATTCATCCTATACCTGGAGCCATTCGATCGACGATACTTCGTCTTTCCTGGGCACCACGTTCGACAGCGAGCAGCCCGCTTCGAGCAACGCCCCGCTCAGCGAGCAGCGCAGCAACAGCGCGTTCGACCAGCGGCAGCGGTTCATCAACGCCTTTACTTACGATTTGCCGTTTGGCCGCGGCGGCTCCATCTTAAAGGACGCCAATAAGTTGGTGAACGGCCTGGTCTCGGGATGGACGCTTTCCGGAATTACCAATCTCAACACCGGGCAGCCATTCACTGTCCTGACCAACACCAACCAGGACTACAGCGGTTTCAACCAGTTTGTGGACCGGCCAAACTACATCTGCGGCGGCCCGCTGCAACTGAATAGGAGCAAGCGGCTCGATCTGTTCAATACAGCCTGCTTCACCCCCGCTTACGCGGGACAGATCGGGAGCACGGACCGGAATGCTTTCTACGGTCCGGGCCTGGTAGATTTCGATGCGAGCCTGGCGAAGAGATTCAGCATTACGGAACGAATCGCGCTGGCGTTCCGCGCCGACTTCTTCAACGCGTTGAACCACACCAATTTCGCGCTGACTTCGGCCAATCGGACGGAGTCCAGCGGAACCTTTGGACAGATTAGCGCGGTGGCTGGCCTTGCGGGCGGTAACAATGGCGGACCCCGCGTCATTCAGGTCACCGGCCGCCTCTCGTTTTAAGGAGAATACTTCCATGCGCACATTCTTCGCTCTGATGGCCGCGGTCGCTTTGGCCGCCGGTGGGGATTCGCACAAGCTGACGCTGGAGGATCTCCTCTCCGCCGAACCGGTCGGCGACGCCGCGCTGTCGCCCGACGGCAATACGTTCGCCATCGTCCGCTCCGGACAGATCGCTTTGCTGCCCTCCGGAGGCGGTTGGCCCGTCACCCTGACCAGCACGCCCGGCGCCAAATCCGGACTGAGCTGGTCGCCCGACAGCCGGACGCTCGCATACGCCAGCCAGGGCAGTATCTGGACGGTTCCCGCCGATGGCGGATCGCCTAAGCGCCTGACCCACGCTTATCCCGGCGAGGGCGACCCGCGGCAAGCGTCCGACCGCGTCCCGCAATGGTCGCCGAAAGGCCGGTGGATTCTGTTTCAGACCGGCCGGCGCGGCCACGAGGATCTCATGGTGGTCAGCGACGACGGGCGCACGGAATACTACTTGACCCAGTCGGAGGCCGATGCCGGCAACGCGAACTGGGCTCCCGATGGTTCGCACATTTCCTACACCGAGCGGAAGCCCGAGTACTTCAGCGGCAAGCTGGAAGTGGTTCGGTTCGATCCGCGCACCGGCCAGGCGGACGATCCCGCCACGCTCTACACTTCGCCCACGGACCGCGGCGGCGGCTGGTCGATCGGCCAGGCAAGCTGGTCCCCGGATAGCCGCACCCTTGCGGTGGTTCTGCAGGATAGCGGCTGGAACAACGTGTACCTGGTCTCCGTTTCCGGCGGCGCGCCCCGCCCCCTCACGCGCGGCGAGTACGAGGATCTCGACCCGGTCTTCGCGCCCAACGGGAAATCTCTGGCGGTAGTATCGAATCGAAACGGGCGCGAGGAAGCCGGTGTCTGGGTCGTGCCCCTGGACGGCTCGCCGGCGCGGGAGTTGACCCACTTCGGCGCCCCCGGCGTGGACTCTTCGCCGGAGTGGTCGCCCGACGGAAACCGGATCTTCTTCCGCCGCACCAGCCCCCTGGAATCGACCGATCTTCTTGTGGCCGATGCCGCCGGCTCGGCGGCTCCCAAGTATCTCACTCACACCACGCCCAGGAATCTGGAGGCCGCCTTCCGCGCGCCGGAGAAAATTCAGTATCCAAGCAAGGACGGCCGCCAGATCGCCGCCATTCTGTACAAGCCCGAAAATCTCAAGCCGGGCGTCCTGGCGCCGGCGGTATTGTGGATTCACGGCGGTCCCGAGGGCGAGGATGTCTTTCGCTTCGATGCCTGGGCCCAGTATCTGAGCGGGCAAGGCTATCTGGTGCTTGAACCGAACTATCGCGGCAGCACCGGTTATGGTGAGAAATTCCGGAATCTGAATGTCGAAGACAGCGGGGGCGGCGAGGCCGACGATGTCGCGGCCGGGGCGCAATATCTCGTGGCCCAGGGCTTGGCCGATCCCAAACGGTTGGGGATCGGCGGCGGCAGCCACGGTGGAACCATGGTGGCTTACATGGTCACCAAGTACCCCGACCTGTTCCAGGCGGCGATTGAAATGTACGGCGTGGTCGATCGCGCTGCCTTCAATGAGCGCACCAACCGCAATTCCGCCGTGCGCTGGCAGATGAAGATGGGTGGCAGCCCGGCCGAAAACCGGAGGTCTATCGCAAGGCCGACATTCTTCTGGACGTCGACAAAATCAGGACCCCATTGCTGATTCTGCATGGAGAAAACGATCCGCAGGTTCCTCCGATCGAGTCGGCACTGTTTGTCAAAGCCCTGCGGGAGCACCGGAAGGTTTTCTATTACTTCACCTATCCCAACGAATTGCACGGATTCTCCCAGCGCGAGCATCGCCTGGACGCGTGGAAAAAAGAACTGGCGTTCCTCGCCAAATACCTGCAGCCCGAGTTTGGCGCCAGCAGCACCTCTACCGACGATCTGCTGCTTACGGCCCCGCCGCGTTCCGCGCCGGAAAAGTAGTAGCCGGCTGTCGCAGGCACTCTCCAGAAACCTTCACGCCGGCGTTTTGGGCGGCCAAGGGGAAATGACCCGACCCAGGGGGTGGGACAGACGATCGCTTTTCGTCGTCTGTCGGGCTGCTACGGCCCGGCCAGGGGCGACAGACCACAAAAACCGATGGTCTGTCCCACCCTCTCGTAGTCCATGGTTTCTGACGCCAGAGACGATCCAGCCAGGTGTGCCGTCATTTAGCGGCGTGAAAAACTCACTTGCTTGACAGCTCCGAGGCCGAACACATAAATGGTCGAGCCCGTCAATGCCACCAGTGAAGCCACCACAAACGCGAGAGAAAAGTGGCCCGTCCGGCCCACCACCCAGCCGGTAAGCCACGGGGCCGCGACGCCGGCCAGGTTACCGACACCGTTCTGCACGGCGCACCATTTGCCGGCGGCGTGCGGACCAGCCAGCGTTTGCGTGATCGCCCACACATTGGAACTCCACATTCCGATGAACAGGCAGGCCGTAATGAGGAACGCCATGGCCAACCTGTCGTCACGCACGAACGCGACCGGAACGATGATGGTGGCCAGCGCGAGCCCGGCGCCGGCAAAAGCCCGGCGCACGAGTGTCGGCGTCCCGCCGCGGGCAATCGCAAAGTCGGAAAGCCAGCCGCACACCACGCAAGCCGCGGCCGCCGCCAGAAACGCCAGTGCTCCCCAAACCGCCATCTTGGCGGCCGCGAAATGGCGCTCCTTTTCCAGATATGCCGGCAGCCAGGTCACCAGAAAGTACCAGAAGTAATTGCCGCAAAATAGGCCCAGGAAGGTGAACCAGGCGGAGCGCTGGCGAAGGATGTCTCCCACGCCAGGCGCGTCGCTATCGGTCTGCCCGGCGGGGACGCCCCCGGTAACGGGCATGCAGGCAAGCCAGCCGATCAGCCATAGCATGCTGCCCAGACCCAGGGCCAGGAAAAAGGCACGCCAGCCGTAGCGCGCCATCAACAGTCCTCCCAGCAGCGTTCCGAAAGCCGGCCCGGTCCGAGTCCCGGCGTCAATGGCGGCATTGGCGAGCCCGCGGCGCTGCTCGGGATAGCTCGCCAGGATGCGCGAATACGTCGGGTATGCCACCGATTCGCCCACACCCAGCAGCAGCCTCATCGAGAACAGCACGGCGAACCCGCGGCTGACTCCGGTGCCAGCCGTGGCTGCCGACCAGATGAAAAATCCGGTCGCGTAAATCCAGCCCACGTGGTACCGGTCCACCAGCAGTCCGGCGATGGCGAACAACTGCAAAAGAGCATACGTCCAGAAGAACGCCGACAGCAGCATGCCCAACTGGTTGTCGGAGAGTCCCAGTTCGGCCTGAATGGACGGGGCTCCCACCGATAGGGTCGCCCGGTCGATGTAGTTGATGAAGGCGGATAGGACAAGCAGGGCCAGGACCCAACGTTCCCGTTTCGTTAGCATGATTTGATTCTGACGCAATCGCGGCAGGCGAGCCCGTCTGGCAGGCGCCGCGCGGAAAAGTACGGATCCTTACACAGGTTGCGAACCTTTTGAGTTAGATTGGAACTCGAAACAATCATCAACTTCTGGAGGCTGTCTAAAAATGAACGCGACGGAGACCCTGCATAATCTGGGCCAGAGCGTCTGGCTCGACAATATTACACGCGACCTGCTCGATAGCGGCACCCTCAAACATTACATCGATGAATTCTCGGTGACGGGTCTGACCTCAAACCCAACCATTTTCGACCACGCCATCAAGAGCAGTACCGCTTACGACGCCGCGATTCGCGAAAAAATGAGCCGAGGCCGATCGGGCGAGCCGCTTTTCTTCGAACTGGCGCTGGAGGACATCACTGGCGCGGCGAGTCTTTTTCGACCAATCTATGACCGAACCGAGGGAGTGGATGGCTGGGCGTCCCTCGAGGTGTCGCCGCTGCTGGCGCACGATACCGAGAGCACTCTCGCGGCGGTAAAGGACCTCCACACGCGCGCTGGGCAGCCGAACCTGTTCATCAAGATTCCTGGTACAAAGGAAGGCCTGCCAGCCATCGAGGAAGCGATCTTTGCCGGCATCCCGGTCAACGTCACGCTGTTGTTCTCCCGTGAACAATACGTGGCGGCCGCGGAGGCTTTCCTGCGCGGTATCGAGCGGCGGATCGATGCCGGGCTCAAGCCTGGCGTCGGTTCTGTCGCTTCGGTGTTTATCAGCCGCTGGGATACGGCGGTAACCGGAAAGGTGCCCGAGCCGCTGCGGAACCAGTTGGGTATCGCCATCGCCAGGCGCACCTATAAGGCGTATCGAGAGCTGCTTGCCTCTCCGCGCTGGCAGCGCGCTTTCAACGCAGGCGCCCGTCCTCAACGTCTCCTGTGGGCCAGTACGGGGACCAAGGACCCCAAGGCATCCGACCTGCTTTACATTAAAGCCCTCGCCGCGCCCCTCACAGTGAATACCATGCCGGAGGGCACGTTGAAGGCTCTAGCCGATCACGGCGAAGTGGGTGCTATCCTGCCCGCGGATGGTGGCGATTGCGAGGACGTGTTGGCGCAGTTCGCCACCGTCGGCGTCGATGTCGACGCGTTAGCCACCCAACTTCAGGAGGACGGGGCCAAATCGTTCGTGAAATCCTGGGAGGAGCTGATGGCAGTGATTGCAAGCAAGAGTGCGGCGCTCCAAACCAGCACGGCCGGCTAAGCACACGACTTCACAAGTTCGCTAACCTATTTCCGGGCGACCGCTCCCTAACGGTCGCGGCTCTGAAACGCGCGAAAACCGAGCCGCGACCGTTAGGGAGCGGTTGCTCATTATGTGTCCGTAATTCCGAAATGGAGTACTAAGCGAGGAAAACGATGGCAAGAATGAATATGGCAAAACCGACCAGCCGAAGCGCGGGACACCTGACGCAACGAAAGGCCTGGAAGGCGCTCACTGCCCACTATAAGAAAGTCAGTGGACTCCACCTCAGAGAACTCTTCGCGGATGACCCCGGCCGCGGGGAGCGGCTGACGGCCGAAGCTGTGGGTGTTTTCCTGGACTACTCCAAGAACCGAATTACCGACGAAACCGTCAGTCTCCTCATCGGGCTGGCCGAGGAATCGGGTCTGCGATCGCGAATCGATGCCATGTTTCGCGGCGACAAGATCAACGTAACGGAGAATCGGGCGGTACTGCATGTGGCCCTGCGCGCACCGGTGCAGTCCTCCATCGTGGTGGACGGACAGGACGTCGTGCCCCAGGTACACGCGGTACTGGACCGGATGGCGGCATTCTCGAATCGAGTGCGGAGCGGGGACTGGACAGGGCATACCGGTAAGCGCATCCGCAACGTCGTCAACATCGGCATCGGCGGCTCCGATTTGGGGCCCGTCATGGCTTATGAAGCCCTGAAATACTACAGCGGCCGAGCCATCGCATTCCGTTTTGTTTCCAACGTGGACGGCACGGATTTCGCGGAATCCGTCCGCGATCTCGACCCATCGGAAACCCTGTTTATTGTCTCCTCGAAAACATTCACGACCCTGGAAACCATGACCAACGCCCACTCGGCTCGCGCGTGGCTGCTGGCCGGCTTGGGCGGCGACGAAAAATCGATTGTCAGGCACTTCGTCGCCGTGTCGACCAATGCGGCGGAAGTCGCCAAGTTCGGTATCGACACTGCCAATATGTTCGGCTTTTGGGATTGGGTGGGCGGACGCTACTCGATGGATTCGGCCATCGGCCTTTCGACCATGCTAGCCATCGGACCGGAGCGCTTTGGCGCCATGCTCGACGGCTTCCATCAAATGGACGAGCATTTCCGTACGGCGCCGCTCGACCGGAATCTCCCGGTGCTGCTGGGCCTGCTGGCCGTCTGGTACGGCGACTTCTTTGGCGCGCAGACTGTCGCGGTGCTGCCTTACGAGCAGTATCTGAAGCGATTCCCGGCCTACCTGCAGCAGTTGACCATGGAAAGCAACGGCAAACACGTGACGTTGGATGGAGCCGAAGTCACTTACCCGACGGGTGCAATTTACTGGGGTGAGCCGGGAACCAACGGCCAACACTCCTTCTATCAACTGATCCATCAGGGTACCCGGCTCATCCCCTGCGATTTCCTGGCGTTCCAACAGCCGTTGAACCAACTGGGCCGCCACCACGACATGCTCATCGCGAATGTCTTCGCCCAAACCGAGGCGCTGGCCTTCGGGAAGACGCCCGAACAGGTCAAAGCCGAAGGCACGCCGGATTGGCTCGTACCCCACCGCGTGTTCGAGGGCAACCGGCCATCGAATACCATTCTCGCCGACCGCCTCACGCCGGAGACTCTCGGTAAACTCGTAGCCCTTTACGAGCACTCAGTGTTTACGCAGGGCGTAATTTGGGAGATCAACTCGTTCGACCAATGGGGCGTGGAACTGGGCAAAGTGCTGGCGCAGCGGATCGTCCCGGAACTGGAGAACCAGGGAGAGCCGGCGCTCAACCACGACGGTTCGACGAACAACTTGATCCGCCGCTATCGCCAGAGCAGGCAGGTGTCATGACAGGTCGGGGTCTGGTCCTCCACCCCGACTGTGCGAAGCCGAACAACGTGCTCACTTTCTGCAAGAGCCAGTCAAAAAGACGTTGATTCGACGTTAATTCACCTTTATTCCCGGGCGGGCCTGCCATATAATAATGCCCCAAGGGGTTGCTCATGACGATGAAATCCACGAAGATTGCGTACGTCCCTCTGCTGTTCGCTTGCCTGATCGCGCCGGTTTCCGCGCAGGAGACCCGAGGTACCTTTGCCGGGACCATTACCGACGGGACCGGCGCCGCGGTATCGCTCGCCCAAGTTACCGTAACCAATGTTGGCACCAAAACCATCGCGGTGGCCACGACCAACGGCACTGGCTATTACGAGGTGCCACTACTGCTGCCCGGCAATTATGAGTTGACGGTGGAAGCCAATGGATTCAAGAAGTTAGTGCGGTCCGGCCTGGTGCTGGGGCTGGGCGAACAAGAGAAAATCGATCTCTCGCTGGAAGTCGGCAGCCGGGCGGATTCGGTTACGGTTACCGCGGAGTCGCCGATACTCGATACCAGCACAACCGTTAGCGGTAAGACTCTAACCACCAGGGAGGTAATGGATCTTCCCGTGCTCGCCAATGACATTCTCGTCCAGGCTCGCATGGTGGCCGGCGTGCAGACGTCCGGGACTACCCAATACCTGACGGAGGGCCAGATCGGCGGCAGTTCCACCAGCTACTTCGCGGCCGGTAATATTGGCGGCAACGAGTGGACGATGGACGGGCAACCGGAAAACGGCGAAAGTCGCGACACAGCCTTCACCCCTCACACCGACATGGTCGAGGAATTCAAGGTGGAAACCAACAGCTTCGACGCCTCCTTCGGCCACTCGACCGGACTCAATATCAATATGTCGACCAAGTCCGGCACGAACCAACTGCACGGCACAAGCACTTATGAATACTGGAGTGAGCGATGGGCAGCGGCTCCCTATTTCATTCGGCAGAATTACATCACCAATATCGCCAACGCCAAAGCCGCCGGCAACACCACCCTGGCGGACGCGCTGGCAAGCGGCTCCGAATACCCCAACGGCCATTCCAATAACTTTGCCGGAACCATCGGGGGACCGGTTTATATACCGAAGGTATTTAATGGGAAGAATAAACTGTTCTTTTTCTTCGCCTTCGATGGCGCGCGCGACGACATCCCGGCACGTCCCAGCGATATCAACGACACCGTCCCCACCGCGGCGGAGCGAACCGGCAACTTCTCGGATCTGCTTCCTCTCGGAGCTCAGTACACCATTTACGATCCCTTAACTGTCATCCCGAATCCCAACAGCGCCGGACACTATATTCGTACGCCGTTCCCCGGAAACATCGTTCCCACCAGCAGAATCACCGACCCGCTCTACTCGTATTACAACGCCGCTATGCCGCTGCCGAACAACAATCCAACCAGCGCGACACAGGCGCCTCTGACCAACTTCCTGCCTCACTGCCAGGTGGACGACAACAAGTACAATGCCTTCGACAACAAGAACGACTTCGATCCCAACGAAAAGAATCGGTTTTATTTTCGCTGGAATTGGAGCCATTACCGCGAGTTCTACGGCGACCCCACCTGCACCGGCCTGTTGACCACCGACGACACTCGGCGCAACGTCAGTGGCGTGGTCGACTGGACTTTCATGGCTACGCCCGCAACCGTGGTCGACGTAGCGATCTCCGCCAATCAGTTCTTCATTCGAAGCTACAACCTGGGCCTGATTCAGGAAACGCCGAGCACCGTCGGGCTGCCGTCTTACATGACGCAATACTGCCAGGCGCACGAGGACTGCGCGCTTCCCGCCGTGAACCTCGGCGGATCGTACTACCTATACAATGGCAGCACCTTTGGCCGCTCGCTTTCCTCCTATCCGAAGTACCGCACGCAGGGCATCAAAGCCAACGTCTCGCATGTCCTCGGCAAGCATAGCTTCCGCGCCGGCATCGATTTCCGCATGCAACTGCTGCATAACATCGGAGAAAACGGCAATTCCATGGGGAATTTCGTTTTCAGCAATACCTATACGCAGGCAACGGATAATGGGGCCATAGCCGCGGGAGCCCTGGGTTTGAGCTATGCGGCCTTCCAGTTGGGTATCCCCACCAGCATGTCGGTCGATAATAACACCAGTGTGACGGAGGGCAATCCTTACTATGGTTTTTATGCAATGGATACCTGGCGAGTCACGCGCAACCTGACTTTGACCCTCGGGCTCCGCATCGAAGATGAAGAGGGTCCGACCGAATCGTATAATCGCGCCATTGGCCCATTCGACCCGACTGCGTCATTGCCCATCGCCGCGGCCGCCCAGGCGGCATATGCCAGCAACCCGATTCCCCAGCTCCCGGCCAGCGCTTTCAGCGTTGTGGGCGGAGATGAATATGTCGGCAGCAACGGCGTGAGCAGCCATTTGTGGCAGAACGAGGTGATGCCTCTGCCGCGGTTGGCGGCGGCATGGCAGGCGACGCCTAAGACCGTCGTACGCGCCGGCTACGGTGTCTACTACGACACTCTCAACGTCACCAATGAAGCGGCGAACCAGTCGGGTTACTCCTGTACGCAGACGAACGTCGCCAGCAACAATGCCGGTGTGTCCTGGAACTACGGAAACCCGTACCAGGGTGTTTCCATCCTCAGCGATCCGTTTCCCAGCATGGCCGGTGGCGCTGCCCCGTGCGTGCCGTATGGAAGCGGGCTGGGCCCCATGTACCAGGTGGGGCGCGGTTTTACCTTCATTCCCTATGATCGTGAGCACCCGCGGGTACAGCGATGGCGGGCCTCGGTGCAGCGGCAACTTGGCAGAGACATGCTTGTCGAAGCCACCTACTGGGGTCAGTGGGCCTCCAATCTGGGCGTTACCCGCAGGCTCGACGCCCTGCCGGCCCAATACTGGGAAACCGGACTCGTCCGCAACAACACCCAAAACAACCTCCTGACGGCCAACGTCGCCAACCCGTTTTACATTGGCAATTTCGCGTCGATGCAGAGTTCCAATCCGACCCTCTATAGCTACATGACTCAGCAGTCGTTCTACACCAGTTCCATCATCCAGGCCGAACAACTGCTCCGGCCATACCCGCAAATGAACGGCCTCTATGAAGCGGACGATCCGCTCGGAAGGAACCGGGTCAAGGCCCTGGAAGTGGACTTTAACCGCCGTCTGTCGCATGGCCTCAACCTGAACTTTTCCTGGTCGTGGCTGAGCGCGTGGGACAAGCTGATCTTCAACAATGAATTCGATCCCGTGCCCACCTGGTACCCGAGCAACAACGGGCGTCCGGAGCGGTTGACCATCAACGGCCTGTACGAATTGCCTTTTGGCGCGGGAAAGCGGTTCCTGAACCACGGCGTCGCCGCCGCGGTCCTGGGCGGCTGGCAGATCGCCGCGACGTGGGAGTATCAGTCGGGCGATGTGATCAGTTGGAGCAACATTTACTACTATGGCGACCTGAGTTCGCTTGCTTCGACTCTCAACGATGTGCCGCGCACCATAGCCCAGTGGTTCAATAATACGGCGCCGTTCGAGCGCAATCCGTCCAATCAGCCGGCGTCCTATTCGGTGCGCGTCTTCCCGCAGTACATCAACGGCGTGCGCGGCGACAAACTCCTGCAGACGAATGCAAACATCCACCGCGCCATCAAGCTGGGCGAACGGGCGACATTCCATCTGCGCGCGGATTTGTTCAATGTGTTCAACCGCTCGCAGATGTCCGATCCGGATACCAACCCGAGCGACTCGACATTCGGCCAGGTCCTGTCCGAGACCGGCTCGCAGAATCGGTTCCTTCAGGTTCAGGCGCGCATCGTCTTCTGATTCCATCTCCTCGCTATCCAGGGTGTAAAATCGACCTCGAAAGGTAGTCCATCATGCCACCGACAAAAATCGATCGCCGATCTCTTCTGCGGAGCGCCCTCGCGACGGGGACCCTATTCGGCTTGGACGCGCTGTTTACAACCGAGCGCACCCACGCGGCCGCGGTAGGGCCCAACGACCAGATCAAGGTCACGAAGCTCGAAGCGTTTGTTCTCAAGAACTCATGGGTCTTCGTGAAGATCTCGACCGATGCCGGCATTACCGGTTGGGGCGAAATGCTCAAAGACGACGCCAAGGCGTGCGCCGCCGGCGCGCTCGAAGTCGGACGTTACCTGGTAGGCCAGGACCCCAATCGCGTGGTCTTTCACTGGCAGGCGATTGAGCGCGGTGCGTTTTATCGCGGGGGCCCGATCAAGACCGCCATCCTCAGCGGCATCGATCAGGCTCTCTGGGACATCAAGGGCAAAGTCTACGGCGTGCCTGTTTACAAGCTGCTTGGCGGCCCCACCCGCGACCGGATTCGCGTCTACGGTCAGGTCAGTTCGGTTACCGGCGTCAACGCCATGAAAGTGGGGCCGAATGCGACGCGGGCTCCCTTCAAGTACATCGAGGGGCAGAAGTTCGTGGACGAAGTGGCGGAACGGTTCAAAGCTCTGCGGGAACGCTACGGTTCCGGCGTCGATATCGCCATCGACTTTCATGGGGCGGTGGAGCCTCCCACGGCCTCGCTTCTCATTAAAGCTCTGGAACCGTACCAGCCCTGGTTCTACGAAGAGGTGGTTCAGCCCCTCAACGTAGATGTCATGGCGGAGTTGGCGAAGAAGACCCACATCCCACTCGCCACCGGTGAGCGAATCTTCACGAAGTGGGGCTTCAGGGAGATTCTGGAAAAAAAGGCGGCCATGATCCTCCAGCCGGATGTCTGTTACGCCGGCGGTATCACGGAACTCCGGCTCATTGCCGGTATGGCGGAGGCTTACTACTTGCCGATCGCGCCCCACAACCCGCAAGGACCGTGCTCGCTGGCGGCCAGCCTCCAGATTGCCGCGTCGATCCCGAACTTCCTCATCCAGGAGCGCGGCGATGCCGAGCACGCCAACCTCCTCGCGAAACCCTTGCCTCCGGTGAAGAACGGGTATCGCGATCTCCCGACCGAACCGGGCCTTGGTATCACCATCGACGAGAACAAGCTGATGGCGCAGGTTGGCGAGCCCCAGGAGTACCGCACCCGGTATGACCCCGACGATGGTTCCGTCATCGATTGGTAAGCCGCACCAGCCGCGCGTTCCACGAGAGATTTTGCGTTGACAGCAGGCGCCGCGGGCTTGACAACCCCGAAGACGGCCCATACAATCTGCTCTTAATGGTTTAATCCTGTAATTACAGCATCACAGGATTTCAGTCGACGGTTTTCGTGGCGCGCGCACTCCTGCGTGCAGCCTCGACACTCATGTCGGGGCGTTTTTCGCCCGCCTGGACGCCGGTCCCAGAGGGCAACACAGTGAAGCGGTCGCGCGCAGTGAATCGGAGAGCGGCTTATGCATGGGAAATCTGTTTTGGTTATGGCTGGAATTGCGGCTCTTCTCTGCCGCTGCGGAGGGAGCCCCGCCGTCAAAAACGCCGGCGCCCCGCAACAGGCCCAGTTGTTTGTCCAACTGCCGGATTTCGCGGTGACACCCGACGGCATGGCGGTCGCGCCCGACGGCGATCTGCTGCTGGCCTGCCCCAACTTTGCCAGTTACCCCAAGGGCGCCACCAGGCCCGGCGTTCCCGCCCGCTTCGTCAAGATCGGCAAGGATCGCAAGGTCCGCGATCTGTTCGAATGCCCCATCCTGGCCGAAACCGGCAGGGCGTGCCCCATGGGAGTCGAGTTCAGCCCCCAGGGCGATTTATTCGTGGTCGACAATCAGAACTGGGCGGCCGGAAACGGACGTGACGGCGAAATCAACCAGGGCCGCATCCTGCGCCTGCGCCTCGATGGCGACAAGCTGGTCGAGACCATCGTGGTGGCAAAGGGGATCAGCCACCCCAACGGATTGCGGCTCCGCAACGGCCAGGTGTACGTTTCCGTGTCGAAGCTGCCCAAGGTCAAACGTCCCGACGGCCTCATGGTCAGCGCCGTCTACCGTTTTCCCATGGACGGCCGCGATATCCAGGTGAAGAATACCTTGGACGACCCCAACCTTCTGGCCAGCTTCGTCACCGAGAACAAGTTCGCGCAGTACGGCCTCGATGGCATCGTCTTCGACAGCAAGGGCAACCTCTTTGTGGGCAACTTCGGCGATGGCAAGATCCAGAAGCTGACCTTCGACGATAAGGGCAACCTCGCCAGCAATACTCTCTTTGCCAAGACCGACCACGACTACTCGCGCGATCCAAAGCTGCCTGGTTTCCTCGCCAAGGCTACCGCCGCCAAAATGCGCAGTACCGATGGCATGTGCGTCGACAAGGCCGACAACATCTATGTAGCCGACTTTTCCAATAACGCCATCGCCAAGGTCACTCCCGCCGGCGTGATTTCCGTGCTGGCCCAGAACGCCGACTTGGGCGGCCGCAATGGCGCCTTGAACGAGCCCGGAGAACCGATCGTCTGGAACGGCATGCTGATCGTGTCGAACTTCGATGCCGTAATCGAGCCCGACAAGGTCAATACCAAAACCGAATCGCCGGCGACGCTTTCGCTGCTGAGGCTGGAATGAGGCTGCTGGCGACGGTCGTGGGCGGGGCGGTCTGCGGCGCGCTCGTTTTCGGCGTCTGGCCGGAGATGTGGAAGAGTTACGGCATCATGGGCGGTTGGCTGGCCGCGACCATTGTGATCGGCATCTGCTGGTACATGAACCACTGGGTTGGGATGATCTGGAACGAGCCGGGCCGGATCTGGGTCGACCAGGGTTGGGCCGTCAGCTCGTCCGGCATCGTGTGGGCGGTGGTGCGCTTCCATTCCGAGTTTGCCCAGTGCCTGCCCACGCTGATCTGCTGCCTGATCGGCGGAGGGCTGGCCGGCGTATTGGCGGCGAAGGTGAAGAAGCACCATCCGAGCTTCAACCGGAACGCCGGCGTGCCGGCCGAATCGCGGGAGCCGGTATGTATGAAATGATGTCGCACTATGCCGGCGCGATCGGCATGCCGCCGGTCAGCATACTGACCACCGTCTTCGGGGCGTTCTGCGTGGCGTTCACCGTCATCATCTGCTGGGGCAGGCTGGTGGAAGACTTCGGCGCCATCGGCGGCATGATGGCGGCCGCGTTCATCATCGGCACCTTTTGGGTTTTGAATCACAAGCTGCCGGGCTTTGGCATCAACCCCGAGTTGATTCCGCATCCCGACGGTGGCTCCAAGCAATTCGGCTTGATCTACCAGGGCTTCCGCGGGGCGGCTCCATGGGTGGACATGGGCACGGCCATCGCCGCCGGCATGTGGGTTTGCGGGTTGTGCGAAACCGCTCGCGGCGGCAGACTGTGGGCCGCGGCGGAATCCGGCCCGCGGGTTCTGGCGACCGTCCTCGGCGGCGCCATCGGCGGCGCGATGGTGGGGTTGATCGGTTGGACCGGCGCCAACCTGTTTGGCTACAAGTGACCGGCGGAGCGCTCCCGATGGCGAAATACCTCTTGGCCCACGACCTGGGCACCAGCGGCAACAAAGCAACGTTGTATACCACCGAGGGCGCTCTGGTGGCCAGCCGCACCTGCCCGTACGACACCCGCTACTTCAATGGAAATTGGGCCGAACAGGAGCCGCGGGATTGGTGGAGCGCGGTGTGCCGCTCCACCCGGGAGTTGCTGATCGAGGCCCGGGCCAGCGCTTCCCAGGTGGCCGTGGTGGCGCTGAGCGGACAAATGATGGGCTGCACGCCGGTGGACCGGGAGGGCAACCCATTGCGTCCCTCCATGCTCTATTGCGATCAGCGGGCTACCCGGCAAGCCGCGCAGGTGCTCTCCAAAATCGATCCGAAGAGTTTCTACGCCATTGCCGGCCATCGCGTCAGCGCCTCCTACGCGCTCGAAAAGCTGATGTGGATCCGCGACCACGAGCCGGAGATCTACGCCCGCACTTACAAGACCCTGTGCGCCAAGGATTACATCAACTTCCGCCTGACCGGGCGCATGGCCACCGATTACTCGGATGCTTCCGGAACCAATGCCTTCGACCTCAACACCTTCCGCTGGTCCGAGAAGATCGTCGATCTGGCGGGGATCGACGGAGAGAAATTTCCCGAGGCGCTGCCATCCACCGCCATCCTGGGAACAGTCACAGGTTGCGCCGCCCGCGAGACCGGTTTGAAGCAGGGCACGCCGGTAGCGGTGGGCGGCGGAGACGGAAGTTGCGCGGGCGTGGGCGTGGGGTGCATCAAGCCCGGAACGGCGTATAACTATCTCGGCTCGTCATCCTGGGTCGCGCTGACGGTGGAAAAACCCATCGTCGATCGCGAAATGCGCACCATGAACTGGGCCCACTGCGTCCCGGGCTATCTGCACCCCAGCGGCACCATGCAGACGGCCGGCTCCAGCCACGCCTGGCTGAAAAACACTCTCTGCCAGACGGAGGAGCAACAGGCCGCCGCGCGAGGTGTCAGCCCGTACCAATTGATCGACGAAGCCGTCGAGCGCGTGCCCGCCGGGTCCAACGGAGTTTTGTTTTTGCCGTATATGCTGGGCGAGCGGACTCCGTGGTGGAATCCCAACGCGCGCGGAGCGTTTGTCGGGCTCGGCCTGGCCACGCGGCGCGAGGACATGCTGCGAGCCGTCATCGAAGGCATCACCATGAACCTCGGCATCATCGTGAATATCTTTCGCGCCCACGTGCCCATCGATGCGATTACGGTGATTGGCGGCGGCGCGCGCAGCGCGGTGTGGCGGCAGATCATGGCGGACGTTTATGGATGCCCGGTACAATCGCTCAACTTTCTGGAGGAAGCAACCTCGATGGGCGCGGCGGTCATCGGCGGCGTTGCGGCCGGGCTGTTCGCCGATTTCGAGGTGATTCATAAGTTCGTCTCGGTGGATCGCACCGCTGTACCAAACGCGGAAAATCGGGAAGTGTACAGCAGGCTGATGCCTGTGTTTGAGAAAACGTATCGTTCATTGGTGGAAGTCTTCGACGATCTGGCGAAGCTGAACTAAGTACTGTGGGACAGGCCTCCTGGCCTGTCGTAGCCGCGAAGCGGCTTCTTTGAGCCGGCGACAGGCCAGGAGGTCTGTCCCACCGAACGCGAGTACTAATCGAGAGGAGCCGTCCATGCGTGCCGTTGCCGTTACCGAACCGGGAAAAGTGGAAATCGTCGAGCTGGGCCGTCCCACGCCGGGGCCCTATCAGGCGCTGGTCCGGACCGAGGTGGCGTGTCTGTGCAACGCCACCGATGGCAAGCTGATCGCCGGCCATTTCCCCGGTGTGGACAAGTACCCGCTGGTGCTGGGGCACGAAGGCGCGGGAATTGTCGAGGCCGTCGGCGCCAAGGTCCGCAATTTCCAGGTGGGGCAGCGAGCCATCGGAGGGCTGGTCTTCGATTTTTCCGATCCCGGGTATTCCAGCGGCTGGGGCGGCTTCTCGGAATACACGCTGGCGAACGATCACGATGCCATGGTGGCGGACGGGGTAGCCGACGCGGAGCACGGTTGGATCGAGTGCTATGAAATTCAGCGCCCGGCGCCGATGGACATTTCCGTGGAGGCGGCGCTGCTGATGTGTACCTGGCGGGAAGTGTATGGCGGCTTCGGCGACTTCGGGCTCGGCGCCGGCCGCGATATCCTCATATTCGGCGCGGGACCGGTCGGTCTGAGCTTCGTGAAACTCGGAAAATTGCTCGGCCTCGGATATATCGGCGTGGTGGACCCGCTCGAAACGAAGCGCCGCCGGGCCATCGAAATGGGAGCGGACGAAGCGTTCCTACCGGACGGTCCCGCTTTGAGAGACCTCACGGCACGGCGCGGCAAACCTCTGGACGCCGTCGTCGATGCGGTGGGCAGGGAATCCATCGCCAATGCCGCGCTGAGCCTGATCGGCATGGGCGGCTCCATCTGTATCTATGGCGTGCTGGCCGAGCCCAGCATTACCATCCACAAGCACCTTGGTCCTTATAACTTCAATCTCCTGATTCACCAGTGGCCGACCCGAGCGCGCGAGCGGGCCGCCATGGAGCCTCTGTGCGATTGGGTCCGCCAGGGAAAACTGCGGGCGGCGGATTTCATCAGCCACGAATTCCCGGTGGAGCGGATCGCCGACGCCATCGAGGCAGTCCGCACCGGCGAGTCGCTCAAGGTTCTGCTGCGTTATTGAGGTTACCTGGCGACCGTAACCGCCCTGCCGGTATAAGGCACAACTTTGTCCGGCTGCGCGGCCGGCGCCGTTCCCTCCCCGTGCCTGGGGGCTACAAAAACGAGGCGGAATGTGCGCGACGCAAGCATGCCCGGGAAGCTGCCCTGGCGCTCGCCTATGGTGAGCTGCCGGCGGCCGTCGTCCCAGTGAATGGGGATGGTGGCGTAGGCGGCTTTCTCGTAATTGTAATTATCGTTCTCGTCTTCGTAGAGGGTGAAGTCGCCGCTGGCGCCGGTGTAGACGCGCAGCTCGATCGGGTCGGCGGGCTTTTCGGTGGCGTATTCGAGATCCGGCCCCATGGGAACGATGGACCCGGCACGGATGTAGAGCGGGATACGCTCGAGCGGCGCCGCTGCGTCCACCATCCTCCCGCCGCTGACAGAGCTTCCGGTCCAGAAGTCGTACCAACCGGAGACGGGCAGATAGAGATGACGGGTAGTAGCTCCCTGCTCAGTGACCGGATTGACCAGGATCGCGGGTCCGAACAGGAACTGGTCGCCGATGTTCATGACCTTGGGGTCCGCGGCGAAATCCATGACCAGGGCGCGCATGGGAGTGTAGCCGGCGCTTGAGGTCTTCCAGGCCAAAGAGTAAATGTACGGCAGGAGGCGGTAGCGCAGACGATCGAAGGCGGTGAGAATCTTCTGCGCCTCGGGGCCGTAAGACCAGAGCTCATTATGACTCGGGGCGCGCGTCGCTTTGGAGTCCACCACGATGTTCACCGCTTCCCCGCCCCAGGCGGCGAGTTCCGCCGGATCGGTGGAGCGGGTTCCATGCGTCCGGAAAATGGGGCAGAAGGTTCCATACTGGAACCAGCGCACGAATAACTCGCGGTAGGCCGGATCGTCCGGGTTTCCGATGTAGAATCCGCCGATGTCGGTGGTCCAGTAGGGAATTCCGGAGAGAGAAAAATTCAGCCCGGCGGGAATCTGCCGCTTCAAAGTTTCGAAATTAGACATGACATCGCCCGACCAGGCGGCCACGCCGTAGCGCTGAATGCCGGCAAAGGCCGAGCGGGAGAGAATGAAGACCCGCTTCCGGTCCGATTCGCTGCGCTGTCCCTCGGATACGCCGGCGGCATGCAGGAGCGGGAAAATGTTGGCGTAGCGGGCGCCGCTGCCGATGGCGGTTTTATCGCGCGTGATGATGTTCTCTTCGCGCCCCGACGTCTCAGGCTCGGTGGTATCGAGCCACCAGGCGTCGGCGCCGATCTTGAAAAGGGCGTTGTCCATCAGGCTCCAAAATGCGGCGCGGGCCTCCGGGTTCATGGCATCGTAGAGCGCCATCCCGGCCGGATGAACTCCGCCCACGACTTTACGGTCGAGGAAAAAGCCGCGCTTGTCCATGTCTTCGTAAGCCGCGGAGCCGGGATAGAAGTAAGGCCAGGCCGAAATCATCAGGTGAAAGTCGAGGCGATGAAGATCGTCGATCATGGCCTTCGCATCGGGGTAGTCCTTGTTGAAGCGGAACGAGCCCATGTTATCCCACCAGAACCAATCCTGCACGATGTTGTCGACCGGGATGTGCAGTTGGCGGTACTGGCGAGCCACGCTGAGCAACTCCTGCTGGGAGCGGTAGCGGTTCTTCGATTGCCAGAAGCCGTAAGCCCACTTCCCGAACAGGGGCACGGCGCCGGTAAGGTCGCGGTACGCGGCGATGATGCTGTCGAAATCCGGCCCGTAGAAGAAGTAGTAGTCGATGGCGTCGGCCACTTCCGAGCTCAGATACAGGCCGTGTACGAAGCGGGCGTTGAACCGGCTTCTGGAAGTGTTATTCCAGAACAGGCCGTAGCCGTTGGTCGATACCATGAGCGGCACGGCGATGACGGTGTTGTCCTGGGAGAGGTCGACCGATTCGCCGCGATAGTTCCAGACGCCGGCCTGCTGCTGGCCGAGGCCATAGAACGCCTCTTTGGAAGCGTAGACGCCGAAGGAGAGCTCGGCGTGGAAAGTGTCCTCGCCGTTGACCTTGGCGGGGTACATGTTGCGGGTGCCTTCCTGCAAGAGGCGCTTGCCCGAGGAGTCACGGTAGGCGATAGCCCCATCCGCGCGGTTGACGGTCACCCGCAGGCGCGAAGTAACCAGGGTGACGTCGCGATCCGTGGATTCCATTTTCCAGGGTACGGCCGGCCAGGCGGTCTTAGTGACGACATAATCCGGGCGGCTGGGCAGGCTCGAAGTAGGAGAATAGCGCGCGCGAATGATCGAAGGGGAGCAAACGTCGATCCGCAGCACGCCCGTCCGCATGGCGAACTCAACGCCGGTGGCCTCCTGGCGGACGGCAACGACCGGATTCAGCGGGTTCCACTGGGCGTAGGCCGCGCCGGCGGCGAGCGGGAGCAAAAGCCATGGCAGGCGGAGAAGGGCGATGTTTACTGTTGATTTGGGATACATGGCTTCCTAACCGGCGTAGCCGGAACCCCGGCCGTCACCGTGGCGCACGCACTCCTGCGTGCCGCGTCGAGTATCTACTCGACGCCTCTGCGTCCAGTGGTTTGCGCGGGCCCAAGGTCCAAACGACGCAATCGAAAAACATCTTGCCGAAAAAAATAACGACTTCACGATAGCGGTCCTCCGGTTTGGTGTCAAGCCGTGCAACGACGGCTGGATCGTGTCACGGATCCTCCGGACCGGGCGAGGTTCCATGGTTGGGAGTGTTGCCCGTTGTTCCCGAGGCCGGGCCGTGGTTTAATTGGAGCCAGAGTAGCGCATGGAGGGACGGCAATGCCTGTGATACACGCCGTCGATCACCAACGGCAAGAGATGCACACCACGGCCGATGGTCCGATCACGATGGACGACATTCGCAAACACCTCACTCAGGAGCATCGGGACAAAGGCCTGCCGTATCGCGAGCTGATCGAAGCCTCCGGAGCGACGGCCGAGTTTTCGGCTTCCGACGTTCGCACAACGGTCGAACTTCTTCGAGGGTATGGCAAGAAGGGAGTGCTTGGTCCAACCGCCATCGTAGTCGGCAACGATTCGGCCTATGGCATGATACGAATGCTCGGAATCCTGCTCGAAGGTATCTGCGAACTGCAGCCATTTCGAACCCGGGAAGAGGCTGAACGATGGCTTGCCGATGCCTCCGCCTCTCGAGGGGCGAGTGAGTCGTAGCAGCCGGTGGCGGGAGTGGCAGTGTCGCGGAGAACAGGCACCGTCGTACATTCTTGTTTGGACCAGAATTTTAGACTAAAATCGAATCGAGATGATTGAGGTCAGCGTCCACGAAGCCAAAACGCAGCTTTCCCATCTCCTGGACTTAGTCCAGGACGGCGAAGAGGTGCTCATTCACCGTCACGGGAAACTCGTTGCCCGCCTGGCGGCCGCCACGCGGGTGGCACCATCTCCGTTCGGAGCCATGCAAGGTGAGTTCGAAGTGCCGGAAGGCTGGGACCGGCCTCTATCTCCAGAGGAAGCGGATGCCTTCTGGGAAGGCAAGTGGTGAATCTTCTCGACACCAGCGTGCTCTTGTGGACCTTGGCGGCCCCCAACCGTCTGTCGGAGGCAGCCCGGGAGGCCATTGCCGCGGGCGACCCGGTGCTCAGCGTCGCGTCATATTGGGAAGTGGTTATCAAGGCGAGGAAGGGGCTACTGCCGATTTCCGATCCGGTGAGTTGGCGGACACGGGCGGCGGGGCTGCTGGGCGGCCGGGTTTTGCCCATCCGAGCCAGCCACATTACGGCCCTGGCCGCACTCCCTGATCTGCATCGCGATCCGTTCGACCGGGTGCTGATCGCGCAAGCCGTAGCGGAGGGCCTGCCGTTGGTCACCAGCGACCGGCAGATCGGGGCCTACCCAGTGCGCGTCGTCTGGTAAAGGAGGAACGTGGAGACGAAGGCTCTGGGGCGGTGCTCTCAAGAATTCGGAGCAGGGGTTGCTGTCCCGGTTTCGCCGTCGATGGTCCAAGACTCGATCCCATAGCGGTTCCACATGCTGTACAAAAAGTACCGCCGCTGGCAATTTGGGTTCCGCATTTTTGCCAGTACACCGCTGGTCGCCTCAATTCACTTGGGTAAGGGCTCAGCCCAACCGTTCAATACATGTTACCAAAATAATGTTTTCAGGTCTGAAACTATGGTGCTACTCCCGGCGCTGGCCTAGGGGGCGCCGTCGGGCGATTTCGGCGGCAATGGGGGAACGGCGGCTCCTATCGCATCAGCTCGCTCGACTTACCCGCAAAGTCCAGCACCCAGCCCGGAAAGATGCCCAGGACCAAAGTTCCGAGCGCCGGCAGAATCAGTGCCGCGCCCATGGCGGGCGACAACGGTTCCACGGCTTCGGCGGCCGGGCCCGGTTCGTGCATGTACATCATCACCAGGATGCGCAGGTAGTAATACGCCGCCACGGCGCTATTGAGCAGACCCAGCACGGTTAGCCAGACCAGGTGCGATTCCAGTGCCGCGCGGAAGATGTAGAACTTGCCGAAGAAGCCGCCGGTGAGCGGGACGCCTATCAGCGAGAGCAGGAAAATGGTGAGCATGGCGGCCGTAAGCGGTTGTTTCTGTGCCAGGCCCTTGAAGTCCTCGATATCGGTGTACTTTTCGCCGCGGCCGGACAGGTGGCTCACCACGGCGAAAGCGCCGATATTCATGCAGGCGTAGGCCACCAGGTAGAACATGGCGGCCGCGGCGCCAACTTGAGAACGCGCCGCCAGCGCCACCAGCACGTAGCCGGCATGGGCGATCGAGCTATAAGCCAGCATGCGCTTGAAGTTGGTCTGGGTGAGCGCGGCGAAATTGCCCACCGTCATGGAGAGCAGCGATGCGCCCCATACCAGCGGCTCCCAGTGGGCTCCGATGGGCCCAAAGGCGGTGAGAAAGATGCGCAGGAAAATGGCAAAGCCGGCGGCTTTGGGGCCGGCCGACAGAAATGCCGACACCGGGGTGGGAGCGCCCTGATAGACGTCCGGTGCCCACATCTGAAAGGGGGACGCGGAAACCTTGAAGCCCAGGCCGACGAACATCAGCGCTGCGGCGGCCACGATCATCACCGGCGGGTCGGCGCGGAGCGGCCCGATGGACCGGCGCACGGCGTCGAGGTTGATTGTGCCGGTGGCGCCGTAAATCAACGCCACGCCATAGAGGAAGAAGGCGGTGGCAAAGGAACCCAGCAGGAAATACTTTAGGGCCGCTTCATTCGACCGCTTGTCGTCGCGAAAAAATCCCGCCAGCACGTAACTCGAAATGGAGGAGATTTCGAGACCGATGAAAATGATGATGAGATCGCTGGCGGAGGCCATCAGGCATTGGCCCGAAATGGAAAACAGCAGCAGGGCGTGAAATGCGCCGGTTTCCCCATCCTGACGGGCCAGGAAAGGGTAGGAAGGCAGGACGATCAGTATGCCGACACCCATCACCAGCACCCGGAAAAAAGTGGCGAAGCCATCCACCATCAACATGCCGCCGAAGGCCGGGCCGGGGTTGGAGGCGCCGGCGATGGCAACGGCAATACCGGCAATCAAGGTCAGCAGAGTGAGATGGCCGAACAGCGGCGAAGAGCGGCGCTTCACCAGGGGATCGAGCACCATGATGAGGGTGCCCGCCAGGATCAGCAGCGTTTCGGGCAGGAAGCGCAGCAGGTCGGTGGCGCCGGGGTAGGCGTTAACGGGCACGGCTCACCTCCACGGGGCGGTGAAGCTCTACCCGGAATGGGACGTTAATCTGAGTTTGGCTGAGCACGGCGGCGGTGGTTTTGCCGATCGGCGGGAGGAAGCTCTGGGAGTAGACGCCCATCCACACCATCATGACGGCGAGCGGAACGACCGCGGCCCATTCGCGCAAATTCATGTCGCGGATGTGCGCGCGGACTTCGTGGCCCGCCTCGCCGTAGAAGACGCGCTGGTACATCCACAGCATGTAGCAGGCGGAAAGGATCACGCCGATGGCGGCCCAGGCGGTCCAGGTGAAATTGGCCAGGGCGGTTCCCTGCAGCACCAGGTATTCGCCCACGAAATTGTTGAGCATCGGCAGGCCGATCGAGGCCAGGGTAGCGAACAGAAAAGCGGTGGAAAGCCATGGCGCCGCGGTTGCCACGCCGCCGTAATCGGCGATTTCGAGCGAATGCCTGCGCTCATAGAGCAGGCCGACCAGGGCGAAGAGTGCGCCGGTGGAAATGCCGTGGCTCAACATCTGGTAGGCGGCCCCATCGAGGCCCTGCTGGGTAAACGAAAAAATCCCCAGCACCACGAAACCCAGATGGCTCACCGACGAATACGCCACCAGCTTTTTCATATTGGGCTGCACCATCGCCACCAGCGCGCCGTAAATGATCCCGATGATGGCGAGAACGGCGATCCAGCCGGAGCAGGCCCGGGCCGCCGCCGGGAACAAGGGCAGGCAGAAGTGCAGAATTCCGTAGGTGCCCATCTTCAGCATGACCGACGCCAGCATGACGGAACCGGCGGTGGGCGCCTCCACGTGCGCATCCGGCAGCCAGGTGTGCAGCGGGAACAGAGGCACTTTGATGGCGAAGGCGACGAAGAAGGCCAGGAACAGTAACATCTGCTCCTCGGGGCGGAAACCGAGTTGCCCGCTGGCCAGCAGGTCCAGGATCTTGGGATAGCTGAACGTGCCGGCCTTCAGATACAGATAAATGATGGCCACCAGCATCAGGGCCGAGCCGGCCATGGTGTAGAGGAAGAACTTCACGGCGGCGTAGATGCGGCGCTCGTGGCCCCAGATGCCGATCAGGAAATACATCGGCACCAGGCTGACTTCCCAGAAGACAAAAAACAGGAACAGGTCCTGCGCCAGAAACACCCCGATCAGGCTGAATTCCAGCAGCAGCAGGAAGGCGTAGAATTCCTTGACGCGGTTCTGAATATTGCGCCAGGAAATCAGCACGCAGATGGGGGTGAGGAAGGTGGTCAACAGCACCAGCCACAGGCTGACGCCGTTGAGCGAGACGAAGAAATGAATCTCGGGCGACCGGATCCAGGTGGTGTCCACCGCGAACTGTTCGCCGCCAAGGCCGCGATCGAAATAGCCGATCAGTGCGAGGGAGCAGACGAACGTAGCCAGCGAAAGAATCAGCGCCCAGGCGCGGGAACCGGCAGGGGAAGACCGTGGAACGAACAGGGCCGCCAGGAAACCCGCCAGCGGGAGGAAGAGGACCAGGGTCATCAGGTTCACCGGGCACCTCCCGCCATGCCGATGGCCACAATCATCACCACCGCTCCGACCAGCACCCAGGTGGCATAGCTGCGAATATTGCCGGATTGCCACAAGCGCAGCACCGAGCCCAGGTTGCGGCAGCGCGCGCCGATTCCATTGACGCTGCCATCGATCAAGCCGGCGTCCACGCCCTTCCACAGCACGGCGCGCGAGCCGTCCACCACCGGCGCGACCACGGCGGCGTCGTAGATTTCATCCACAAAGTACTTGTTATAGACCAGCCAATACAGCCCCTTGAACCCATCGGCAAAAGAATCCGCCAGAGCCGGTTTGGCCACGTACATCAGGTAGGCGACCGCGATACCGATCAATCCCGCGGCGGTCGAAATCGCCATCAGGCCTGCGTCTTCGGGCACTTCCTGGGCGGGGAAGACCGCGCTCAGAAACTCGGGCACTTTGAACAACCAGCCGCCGGCGAGCGAAAGCGCGGCCAGCACGGCGAGCGGAGCCAGCATTACCGCCGGAGATTCGTGCGGGTGATGGTTGCCGCGGTAGCTGCCGAAGAAGGTCAGGAACATGGCGCGAAAAACGTAGAAGGCCGTGAGGCCGGCTGTGACCGTACCCGCCCAGTACATCCACGGCGCGTGCGCATGGGCAGCCAGCAGAATGGCGTCTTTGCTCCAGAAACCGGCGAAGGGCGGCACGCCGGCGATGGCCACGGCGGCGCACATCATGGTCCAGAACGTCCAGGGGATCTTGCCGCGCAAACCGCCCATGTGCCGCATGTCCTGTTCGCCGGAGAGCGAGTGAATCACCGCGCCCGAACCCAGGAACAGGAGAGCTTTGAAAAACGCGTGGGTCATCAGGTGATAGATACCGGCGGAAAATGCGCCGACGCCCACGCCCACGAACATGTAGCCCAACTGCGACACGGTGGAATAGGCGAAAACCTTTTTGATATCGTTCTGCGCCAGGCCGATGGTGGCGGCAAAAAACGCCGTGGCGGTGCCGATGATGGCGATCGTCTCCATGGCCTGCGGCGCGTGGACGTAGATGGGCCAGGAGCGCGCCGTCATATAGACGCCGGCCGTGACCATGGTCGCGGCGTGGATCAGCGCTGAAACCGGAGTGGGGCCGGCCATGGCGTCCGGCAGCCAGACATACAACGGAATTTGCGCCGACTTCCCGCAAGCGCCCAACAGCAGGAGCAGGCCGATGGCAGTCAGCATGGCGGTAGGAGCGCCGGCCGCTTGCCCGGAGACCACCGAAAAATCGAGCGAGCCGAATTGCCTGAAAATCAGGAACGCGGCCAGGGAAAAGCCGAAGTCGCCAATGCGGTTGACGATGAACGCCTTGTTGCCGGCGTCGGTGGCGAATTTCTTATCGAAATAGAAACCGATGAGGAGGTAGCTGCACAGGCCCACGCCCTCCCAGCCGACGAACAGGAGCAGGTAATTCGCCGCCAGCACCAGCGTCAGCATGAAGAACATGAACAGGTTCATGTAGGCGAAAAAGCGGTAGTAGCCGCCCTCGTGCGCCATGTAGCCGATGGAATAAATATGGATCAGCGAGCCGATGCCGGTCACGATAAGCAGCATCACCGCCGTCAGCCGATCGACGGTCATATCGACCCCGATCGAAAGCGTGCCGCTTTGGATCCAGGTGAAGTAGCGTTCGGTGATCGGACCGTTCAGCGGCGCCCCGGCGGCCAGCGTCTTCAGCACCCACAGGAACGACAGCAGCACGCTGCCGACGGCAACCGCGTTGACCAGCGCCTTCGGAAACCGGCGCCCGAAGATGCCGTTGATGGCGAAACCCGCCAGCGGGAATAGAGGGATGAGCCAGAGTAGCATCGGTTGTGCGTCAGTCCTTCATCGAGCTGATATCGTCGATATTCAGCGTGGCGCGGTTCTTGAACACGGTCAAAATGATGGCCAGGCCAACCGCGGCTTCGGCCGCCGCTACCACCATCACGAAGAAGACGAACAGGTGGCCGCTGACGTCCTTGTGCTGGTAAGCGAAGGCGATAAAGCTGAGGTTGACGGCGTTCAGCATCAGCTCGATCGACATGAACACAGTAATGATATTGCGGCGAAACAGGAAGCCGGCCACGCCGAGCGCGAACAGAAGGGCGCTCAGGACCAGGAACCAGGATAGCGGAACTTGCGACATGGCGGTGTCAGATCTCCTTCCGGGCCAGGACGATGGCGCCGACGATGGCGATCAGGATGAGCACACTGGTGACCTCGAAGGGGAGCAGGTAGGTGGTGAACAGAGCGCGGCCCACGGCTTGCGCCGATCCCCCGGTAAAGCCGCCGAAGTGCACGCCGGAATCCGGCTGCGAGCGGATGAAGTATGCCAGCAGCAGGGCGAAGACCAGCAGCGCCGGCACGCCCAGCAGGTGAGCTGTCTCGGATTTGCTTTGCCTGGTCTCGGTGCCGGCGTTGAGCAGCATGATGACGAACAGGAACAGTACCATCACCGCGCCGGCGTAGACGATCACCTGGGCGGCCGCGATGAATTCGGCGCCCAGCAGCAGATAGAGCACGGCGAGCGAGCCCATGACGCCGATCAGCGAGATGGCGCTCGAGATGGGGTGCGACTGCACCACTACATTGACGGCGGCTACCACGGCGATGGTCGCGAAGATCAGAAAGAGAATGACGTCCATTTTATCCGGCTCATTTCATCCAAGCTCATTTCACCCAAACAGCGCCACCCCCAGACCGGTGGCGAGCAGATTGACGATGGCGACCGGGAACAGGTACTTCCAGGCGAAACCCATCAACTGGTCGTAGCGAAAGCGGGGGAGCGTGCCGCGAACCCAGATGAACGCGAACAGAATGGCGCCGGTCTTGGCGCAGAACCAGAACAGCGGCAGCAGCCAGCTTTGCGTAAACGGGGCCAGAAACGCGGCCGCGATGAACAGAAAAACCAGGCCGGCGGCCGGCAGCGAGAAACGGTCCCTGCGGCGCGCCGGATGCAAGCCGTGGTACACCGCGATCAGCCCGGCCAGGGCGAAGACGGCCACCGGTACCAGTCCCGACCCGTATTCGGCGGGCCACGGCGCCACCCATCCGCCCAGGAACAAGAGCACCGCCATGGCGCTGACCGTAATCATGTTGGCGTACTCCGCCATGAAGAAAGAGGCGAATTTCATGCTGGAGTATTCGGTATGAAAACCGGCGACGAGCTCGTTTTCGGCCTCGGCCAGGTCGAAGGGGATGCGATTGGTTTCAGCGAACGCCGAGATCAGAAAAACGAGGAAGCCGATCCATTGCCAGCCGTGGAACAGGTTCCAGTTCCACAGCGTTCCCGCGTGGGCCGGATTTCCGCCCTGCGTCTCAACCAGCTTGCGCAGGCTCAACGTGTTCGAAATCAGCAGCGGCGCGGCGATAGTGAGCGATAGCGGCAGCTCGTAGCTGATCATCTGCGCCGAGCTTCGCAGGGCGCCCAGCAGAGCATATTTATTATTCGACGACCAGCCGGCCAGCGCCACGCCGTACACGCCGACCGAAGAAGCCGCCAGCACGAACAGCACGCCGATGTTCAGATCGGTCAACTGCATGTAGGTGTGGTAGCCGAAGACGTCGATCTCGGGTCCGAAGGGGATCACCGAAATCGAGAGCAGCGCCATGCTGACCGCGATGAACGGCGCGGCCAGGTAGAGCGGCTTGTTGACATACGGCGGCAGCAGATCTTCCTTGGTGATGAGCTTGATCACGTCCGCCAGCGGCTGCAGCAACCCATGCGGCCCCACGAAATACGGACCGGGCCTGACCTGGATGTGGGCGATCACCTTGCGCTCGACCCACTGCAAATAGGCCAGGGTGGTCATCAGAACACCGAAGACCACCAGGATCTTGATCAGGCTGATCGCGTAAAACCAGGTAGACGGGTCCATTAGCGGCTCTGGCGGCTTTCCACAACCGAATTCAGTATTTTAGAATAGCGCCCCAGGGTGCCGGAGGCGAACAGCCCATTGTGGTCGGAACGGACCAGGTCGGGCCGGGCATCCGCCGCCACCCGTCCGTTGATCGGGGTGGTCCCGGCCGCGCCGCCGGTAACCAGCACCGGCATGGGGACGTTGTAGCCGCGGACGGCGCCGCGAATCTCCTGGAAGACGGCGTCCGGTGTCCATGGCCCCATCTTCGCCGCCGCGCCCATTTCGCGCGCGACGTACCCGATGATTTCCAGATCCGCCTTGGCGCCCATGGTATTGACGGCGCGCTCGATCCGCTGCAGTTCACCGGTGCCGCTGGTGACGGTGCCGTTCTTTTCATAGGCGCACGCGGCCGGCAATACCACGTCGGCTTGAGCGGCGGTTTCGGTGAGAAACATATCCTGGACGACCAGGAACCCGGCCTTGCGGCTGGCGCCCGCCTTCAGCGGATTGGCGCCCACCACCCAGAGCACGCTCAGGTCGGCGGCAGCCATTTCATCGTAGTGAAGGCCGGGCTGGCCGGAAGGCTGGTAGCCGGGGAGGAGCTCCGGCGTCAACCCCATGTCCACCGCGCCGCGCGAATTGGAGCGGTCCACCAGCGGCACATACTTCACCGGAATGCCCAATTGCTCGCCAAACTCGACCACCGCCCGGATGTCGTCGCCTTTATAAGAATCGTCGAACAGAATCGCCAGATCGGGCTCGGCTTTGAGCCTGGCGGCGAGCGATGCGTAATCGCGCCCGCGCACCACCGCCGCCGCGTACTTATCCTCCCGGACCGGGTTGGCCGTCACCACGTAGACGTGCGCCTGGTGATGGCGGTAGTTGGCACGGATCTGGAAAGAGAGCAGCGGATGCTCCAGGGCCAGGTCGGCGCCCAGCACCAGCACGGCCTTGGCACGGTACAGATCGGCCACCGTGGCCAGCTTCCCGGTCTTGCCGCTCAGCGCATCGAGCGTCGTCACCACGTCGCCGGTACGGTGATGGTCGATGTTGTTGGTGCCCAGCACCTGGCGGGCAAACTTCTGCAGGTAGTAGTTCTCTTCGTTGGTCGTGTGGTTGGAGCCGATGATGCCGAAACTGCCCTCTTCGCCCAGCACCTGCTGGAACTTGTTCGCCACCGCGGCCAGCGCTTCCGACCAGCTCACCTCTTCCAGCTTTCCGTCCTTGCGCACCAGCGGCGCCTGAAGACGGTCCGGATGATCGTAGAAATCGAAACCGTAGCGGCCCTTGATGCACAGGAATTCGCCGTTGATGCCGGAGCGGTCGCGGTTGTTGCCGCGGAGGATGCGGTCGTTGCGCGTGCCCAAGGTAGTCTTGCAGCCGTCCGAACAATGCGTGCAGATGGTGCCGACGTGCGTCATTTCCCAGGGGCGGGTCTGGTAGCGGTAGGTGCCGCTGGTGAGCGCACCCACCGGGCAGATATCGATGCAGGCGCCGCACTCGTCGCATTCCAGGTGGTCGCCGTGATTGGGGGCGATTTCGGAGACCACGCCGCGGCTAACCACGCCCAGCGCCTTGACGCCCATCCCCTCGTCGCAGACGCGCACGCAACGATAGCAGAGGATGCAGCGCGGCGCATCGAAAAACACCACCGGGGAGAATTGTTTTTCGGGAGTGTGGACCTTCGTCTCCGTATAGCGGCTCTCGCCGGCGCCGTAGCGGAACGCCATGTCCTGCAGCTCGCACTCGCCGCCCTTGTCGCACACCGGGCAATCCAGCGGATGATTGGTGAGCAGGAACTCCAGCATGTACTTGCGCGCCGTGTGTACCTGGGGCGTATTGGTGCGCACCACCATGCCTTCGGCCACCGGAAGCGTGCATGCCGTCATCAGCTTGGGCATCTTTTCCACTTCCACCAGGCACATGCGGCACGCGGCTACCAGCGTGAGCCCCTCGTAATAGCAAAACGACGGGACCTCGATGCCCGCCTTCTTAGCGGCATCGATTACCGACGTGCCAGGCGGCGCGGAAAGCGCCAACCCATCGATCGTAAATTTTACCGGATCCGGCATCAGACCGTCACCAGGCGGCCGGAAGTTTCCTCCCGCCGTTTGCCCTTCAGGTAATCCTCGAACTCGTCGCGGAATTTTTCCACCAGAGAAATCATAGGCAGGGCTGCCGCGTCCCCCAGCGGGCAGAACGTCCGGCCCAGCATGTTCTTCGCGATGTCGCCGAGCAGGTCGATATCCGCCCGCGAGCCATTGCCGTCATAAAACCTGGTCATGATTTTGGTCAACCAGGTGGTGCCTTCCCGGCAGGGAATGCACCAGCCGCAGCTCTCGTGGGAGTAGAACCTCATGAGGCGGAGCCCCACCTTTACCATCGAGGTATCTTCGTCCATGATGATGACGCCGCCCGAACCCAGCATACTCTTACGCGATGCCATCGAATCGTAATCCATGGTGGCGCCTTCGCATTCGGCCGCCGTCAGGATGGGGCAGGACGAGCCGCCCGGAATGAATGCCTTGAGTTTTTTTCCGTTAGGTATGCCGCCGCCCACTTCCTCGATCAATTGGCGCACCGGGAAACCCAGCCGCAATTCGTAGACGCCGGGCCTATTGATGTGCCCGGAGAGGGCCGTCAGCTTGGTGCCGCCGGCTTTGGGCACACCCAGGTCGGCAAAGGCTTTGCCGCCGCCCAGCAGGATGTGCGGCACGGCGCAGAACGTTTCCACATTGTTCAGCACGCTGGGACATTGAAAAGCGCCCGAAACGGCCGGGAACGGCGGGCGGATGCGCGGCACGCCGCGTTTGCCTTCGAGCGATTCCAGCAGCGCCGATTCCTCGCCGCACTCGTACGACCCCGCGCCGGTATGGGCGTAGAGATCGAAATCGAACCCCGTGCCCTGAATGTTCTTGCCCAGCCACCCCTTGGCGTACGCTTCCGCGAGGGCCTTTTCCAAAATCTCGATGAGGTAGCGATATTCGCCGCGAATGTAAACGTAACCGGCGTGCGCATCCACCGCCAGCCCGGCGATCAGACAGCCTTCGATAAGCGAGTGCGGATCGTTTTCCATCAGCACGCGGTCCTTGCACGTGCCCGGTTCGCCTTCGTCGCCGTTCACCACGATGTATTTCGGCTTGGGCGAGGTGCGGGGCACGAAACTCCACTTCATGCCGGTGGGAAAACCGGCGCCGCCGCGCCCGCGAAGGTTGGAAGCTTTTATTTCGTCGATGATCTGCGCCGGCGTCATCTTCGACGCCTTCAGGAACGCCTGGTAGCCGTCGGTGGCGAGATAGGTGCCGATCGCGGCCGAGTCGGGCAGGCCGAAGCGGCGCGACAGCACTTTGGTTTCGAGCGGGCTCGGTGGGTTATACAGCATTGGGCTAATATTCCAGTCCGAGCCGCGACCGTGAGGGAGCGGTTGCCCGCGGATACGTCGCCGGGTTTCCGAAATAATCCATTTAGCGCTTCTCCTTCAACTCGTCCAAAAGCCGGTCCAGCTTATCGGGAGTCACGTCGTGGTGGAACTCGTAGTTTACCTGCACGGCGGGAGCCCAGGAACACGCGCCCATGCACTCCACTTCCTCGATCGAAAACTGGCCGTCGGCCGTCACTCCGTGGTTTTCGATCCCCAGCTTTTGGCAGGCATGCTCGAACAATCGGTCGCCGTCGCGCAGCAGGCAGCTCACGTTGGTGCAGACCTGCACGTGGTACTTGCCGGCCGGCTTCCGCCGCAGCATGGTGTAGTAGGAAATCACTTCGTCCACCTGCAGCGGCGTCACCCCGGTCCGCCGCGCCACCTCGGCAATCAATTCATCCGTCACCGACCCCAGCTCGTCCTGGGCATACAGCAGCATCGGAATCATCGCGCTCCGCTCGCGCCCGGGCGGATAGCTGGCCAGCAGCGTGGCGAACCTGGCCTCCAGTTGCGGTGAAAAAGTCATTAGCGGTCCGTATCGCCCAACACGAAATCCATGCTGCCGATGGAGGCGATCACATCGGCGATCAGACAGCCTTGCACCATGGTCCCGGTGGCCTGCAGGTTGCCGAAGCTGGGCGTGCGCATATGTACCCGCAGCGGCTTGGTGGTGCCGTCGCTCACCACGTAATAGCCCAGCTCCCCGCGCGGCGATTCGATCGCCTGAAAGACCTCGCCCTCCGGCACGCGGAAACCCTCGGTCACGATCTTGAAGTGATAGATGAGCGCCTCCATCTGGGTCTTCATCTTTTCCCGGTCGGGCAACACCACGTGCGGCGCATCGGCCTTCCAGTCGCCCGAAGGCATCCCTTCGAGAGCCTGTTTCACGATTCGCGCCGACTGGCGCATTTCCTCCACCCGCACCTGGTACCGCGCATAAACGTCGTTTTCCGTGCGCGTGGGAATCTCGAAATCGAATTTCTCGTAGCTCGAATACGGCTGGTCTTTGCGAATATCGAGCTTCAAACCGGCGGCGCGCAGCATCGGCCCGGTCACTCCCAGGTCCAGCATATCCTCCAGCGAGATCTTCCCTACCCCGCGCGTGCGTCCGATCCAGATGCGGTTCTTGGTCAGCAGATCTTCGTATTCGTCCACCCGGCTGGGAAAAATGTCGATAAATTTCCCGACGCGCTGCTGCCAGCCCCGCGGCGGCTCCAGAGCCAGCCCGCCGATGCGGAAATAGCTCGTCATCATGCGCTGGCCGGAGAACATCTCGAAGATGCGGAGGATATCCTCCCGCTCCCGGAAACAATAGAGGAACACCGACATGGCGCCGATATCGATGGCGTGCGTGCCCAGCCACACCAGGTGGCTGTTCAGGCGCGTCAACTCGGTCAGCATCACCCGCATCCACTGCGCCTGGGGCGGTATCTCCAGCGCCAGCAGTTTTTCCACCGCCAGGCACCAGCCCAGGTTGTTCGACAGCGGCGCCAGGTAATCCACCCGGTCGGTCAGCGTCACCGCCTGCTGGTAGTTCTTGACTTCGAATTCCTTCTCGATGCCGGTGTGGAGATAGCCGATATCGGGCGTACACTTGGCGATATTCTCGCCGTCAAGCTCCATCAACAGGCGCAGCACCCCGTGCGTGGACGGGTGCTGCGGCCCCATGTTCAGGACCATGGTGCGCCGGCCCGTGCCCGCGTCTTCTTCCTGGATGGCAGGCAACGCGACAGGATCGTCTGTAAGACCCGGTTGGCTCATGTGGGACAGGCCTCCTGGCCTGTCGTCTTCCTCCGCCCACTCCTCATCTCATTACACCCGCGATCCCGTCACCGGAACGTCCCGGCGCAGCGGATGGCCTTCCCAATCGTCGGGCAGCATGATCCGCCGCAAATCCGGATGACCCGCGAAACGGACGCCGAACAGGTCGAACACCTCACGCTCGTACCAGTTGGCGCCCCGCCACACCGGGGTGACCGAATCGATGGCCGGACCCGAGCCCGCCACGCGGCACTTCAAACGCACGCGCAGGTTCCGCTCCACCGAATGCAGATGATACACCACCTCGAAGCGCGGCTCCGCCGGATAGCGGTCCACCGCCGTCACCGTGCTCAACCGCACGAATTTCTGATCGTATTTCAGAAAGCCGCAGACGCTCACGATCTTGGCGGGCGCGATTTCGAGCGTCAACTCGCCGCGGTCGAACTTTCCGCCTTCAATGGCGTCGCCGTCAAAGGCCCGGACGGCAACCGCCAGTTCCTGGTTTTCGAGAGTTTGGGGTAGCATGTTCGACGGTCAGCGTTTGCGCTCGGCCACATCGGAAGTGGCCCAATCCAGAGCGCCCTTCTTCCAGATGTAGAAAAACCCGGCCAGAATCAAAAATACAAAAACCGCCATCTCCACAAAAGGAAACATCTTCATCTCGCTGTTCAGCTCGCGGTACACCACCACCCAGGGATACAGAAAAATGGCTTCCATATCGAACACGATGAAGAGCATCGCCACCAGATAGAATTTTACGCTGAAACGATGCCGCGCGTCTCCGGTGGGCACGATCCCCGATTCATACGGCATGTCCTTGACCCGGTTCCGTACCCGCTTGCCCAGCAGGAACGAAACCGCAAGCAGGCCCGCCGCCGTCGCCATGGCGATCAGCGCCTGCACCAGTACCGGAAAATACACGTCTGTGTAAGAGTTCGGCATCGTTTCCAACTGACTCCGGAGCTACTTTCGAATATACTGGGTGCAAAAGAAGAGTGTCAACCAAGCCATGCCAATCCAGATCGTTGTGAACGGCGAGACACACGCCACCGAACCCGATCAAACCGTCCTAGGGCTGCTCCGGCAACTGGGCCTGGACCCCGCCCGCGTCGCCGTGGAACTGGACCGCGGGATCGTCAAACAAACGCGCTGGGCCGAGACGACTCTGCACGAGGGCGCCCGGCTCGAAATCGTCCAGTTCGTCGGCGGAGGCTAGTTTTCGTGGAGCGGACCCTCGGTCTGCCACGCCGGGACTTCTCCCGGCGCTCTTTGGTTGCGGCTACGCTGTTCTGCGGGCCAGCCAATCCAATCATGGCTGCAGCCGCCCTTCAGCCGGCTCTTTCCTTCGCGCACCCACGAGTAGGACAGGCCTCCCGGCCTGTCATTTTGTTTCGCCGCCCATGAAGACAGGCAAGGACGCCTGTCCCACGGGCAGCATACTCCCTACGCGAAGCTCCGCACCGCCGCCGCTTCGTCGTCATGCACGTCGAAAACCGTATACAACTTGGTAATCTGCAGCAGGTCCTTCACCCGCTTGCTCAGGTTGAGCAGCTTCAACTGGCCGCCGGCGTTGGTCACGGTCGTAAACCCGGAAACCAACTCGCCAATTCCCGAGCTGTCGATATAGCTCACGTCGCCCAGGTTGAGCAGGATCTTCTTCTGGTTGTTTCCCACCAACTCGCGTAGCGAGTCGCGAAGCGCGCTCGATCCTTCGCCCAAAGTAATGCGCCCCGTCACGTCGATCACGCTCACATCCCCGACTTGCCGCGTACTCAGCTTTACACTCACGTTTGTCTTCCTCCTCGTTCCTAAACCGCGAATTCTATTTTCCCGCCTGATACTTCACCAGGGTCAATTCGACGCCGCCGCCTTCCAGCCGCCGGATCTGAAACTCGTCCATGAACGACCGGATCAGAAAGATGCCGCGTCCGGAGGAACGCAGCAGGTTGTCCGGCGCCAGCGGGTCCGGCAAATGCTCGATATCGAACCCCTCCCCTTCATCGGCGATCTTCACCGTCAGCCGCCGCTCGCCGCCCGATACCGCCAAGCGCACTTTCTTGTGGGCGTTGTAGCGGTTCCCGTGCACCACGGCATTCACCATCGACTCGCGCACGGCCATCCCGATCTTCAACAGATCCTCGTCGTCGAACCCGGCCCGCCCGGCCAGCTCCGACGCCAATTCCTCGGCGCTGTCCACGCTCTCCAGCGTCGAGTCCAAGGTCCGCTCCACCGTCTCCCGTGCTGAGCGCGAATTCTCCGCCATAAAAAGGTTGGCCGCAATCCCTGCCAAACGAACCGCCAGAATATATGAGCCGTCACCGGAAAGTCAAGGTTGGAGCTCCGCCGGCCACAAGTTTGCCGGCGCCATGGGTTCAAATCATCTCGTTCAACAGCTCCGGCCGGGGCCGCGGAATCACCACTTTATTCACCAGCATTCCCTTCTGGCCCACCACCTGCGCCCCCGCCTCAATCGCGCTTTCCACCGCCGAAACGTTGCCGGTGAGAGTCACGAACGCTTTCCCGCCCAGCGCCATCGCCAGCCGGATTTCGATCAACTGCACGTTGGCCGCTTTCACCGCCGCGTCGGCGCCCTCGATCAGCGCCGCCACCGAAAACGATTCCAGAATGCCGAGCGCGTCCATCTCCTCTACCTTCGCCGCTCCGCTCAGCGCCGGGAACACCGATTCGTGCAGGTTCGGAATCACGAAGGAATCGATCACCGAAAACCGCCCGTCCGACACCCCCACCGACACGCTGGCGCTCACCGCGCCCACTTCTCCGCGCACCATCACCATGTATTTGCCCGAGCAGATCGACCGCGACAGAACCAGCTCCACCGCCGCCGCCTTCAACATGGCGTCGCACACCTGGTAGCCCGCCGCGACGCTCGTCAGCTCGATCAATCCAATCGAATCGTTCGCCATTCTCTCTCCCTAAAGTACGGTGGGGCGGACGCCCTCGTCCGCGCGCGACCCCCTGGTCGCGCTCTTCCATTCCCTATGCCACAATCTCCACCGCCTCGGCCGTAATCGCCTTTACCTTCCCGTCGATGCTGGCGTGTACCGGCGCACCCAGCTTACCCTCCGCCACGCGCCCCACCACCTGGCCCTTTTTCACCTTCTGGCCTTCCTTCACCACCGCCGCCGCGGCTTGCCCGGCGTGCTGTTTCAGCATGATTCGCACCGACGCGGGCCGCAAATCCACTTTCTCGAAGGGCGCTTCCCGTTCGTATTCCTCGACCTGCAGCCGCTTGCGCAATTGCGCCAGCGGAACCCGCCGATACTCCTTCATCGGATGGACTTCCACCGGCTTCTGCTGCACGAACTTCAATCCCGCGCCCCGCCGGTCCTTCTTCCCCATGTCGCAAGCCTCCTTGGGATACAAATCCTCCGGGCACGCGTACAGGGTGCAAATGCCGCAGGAGCAGCATAGCTCCGACCACTGGTTCCAGATTTCCCCGCCCGTCAGAGTGAAGCCCAGGCTGCGCATCACCTTGTGCGGCATCACTTCGTAACCGAGCAGGTACCGCGGGCAAAACTCGGTGCAGTAGCTGCACTGGTCGCAGGCCGATTTGCCGATCCGGTTCATCTCCTGCTGGGAGCGCGTCTTGCGGGTGAACAGATAGTGGTCGCGCGGCAGCACGATGATGCCGCCGGTGGTCTTGGTCACCACTTCGTCCAGCTCGAAGCTGGTCGAGCCCATCATGATGCCGCTGACGAAGATTCCGAAATCGGCCACCGTGGCGCCGCCAGCCTGAGCCAGCAGGTCGCGGAAGCTGGTTCCCACCGGCGCCCAGAAGGATTTCGCCTGCGCCACGGCGCCGCACACCGAGAGAAACTTCTCCGTTACGGGCTTTCCCTGCCCCGCCAGGTGAACGTTGTACAACGTCTCCACGTTGCTCACCACGCACCCCACGTTGAGCGGAATCCCGGTGGGCGGAATCAGCCGGCCGGTTGCCGTGTACACCAGCTCGTATTCGTCCCCCGAAGGATAAAAATCGCCAAGCGGCACGAATTCGATTCTCTCGTTGCGGTTGGCGTGGCGCAGCGCTTCGATGGATTCGGCGTTCTTGGTCTTCACCCCGAACTTCCCCGATTGGGCCTGGGTGGCTTCCATCATGGCGCTCATCCCGGCCAGAATCTCGACGGGATAATGCTTCATGATCTCGGCGTCTTTGTGGATCAGCGGCTCGCACTCGGCGCCGTTGGCGATCATGAATTCCACCTGCGCCTGCGCTTTGACGTAAGTGGGAAACCCGGCCCCCCCCGCTCCCACCACCCCGGCTTCGCGCAACTTCTCGCAGAGCATAAGCTTCAGCATATCGCAGGTGCCGCAACGCACGTGGCGCGCCCCACTCCTGCTTTCTTCCGTAGCGCCGGCGATCTTTGTCGCCGGTGTTCTTTGCTCGCCGCTACCCTGCCCTTCCACCAGGCAATCCCCACGTCTGCAAGCAGGATGGCGCCCTTTGCGACCGCCGCGACTCCCCGGTCACAACCCCAGCAAATAAATCTCCGCCCATCCCTGCAACCACTTACAGCCTTCGCCACCTCCTCCATCCCCCACCCGCATCGTACAGTATAGTCGGGGAACTGCCGTGGAGCGGACTCTCAGTCTGCCACGCCGGGACTTTTCCCGGCGCTCGTCCCGCATAGGCTGTTATGCAACGGGAACGGCCCGATTCCACCCAGGAGTTTTAACCATGGCCTACGAACCGTCATCTGCCTCTTCCAAACCCCGCGACCCGCGCGCCCTCAACGCCTACCGCCACGGCCTTACCGGCCAGGTCCATATCCTGACCCCCGACGACGAGATCGCCTACCGCAAACACTGCGCCGGCATCCACGAGTCCTTGGCCCCCGTCGGCGGC
>Ga0182016_10000087_pt1 | contig 96573 bp, 88 predicted proteins | sample 712S2MmetaG_FD_120491 | JGI IMG/M metagenome (GOLD analysis project Ga0182016, IMG submission 120491) | Permafrost microbial communities from Stordalen Mire, Sweden - 712S2M metaG | ecosystem: Environmental > Terrestrial > Soil > Wetlands > Permafrost | place: Sweden: Stordalen | collected... | reverse complement strand
TCGCTCGCCGTTCCGACGCCGGCATCGACGATAACCGGCACCTTCGCGCGCTCCTTGATGATCGCGATCGAATAGGGATTGCACAAGCCGAGGCCGCTGCCGATCGGCGCCGCGAGCGGCATCACGGCGGCGCAGCCCACGTCTTCCAGCCGTTTGCACGCGACCGGATCGTCGACGATGTACGGCAGCACGGTGAATCCGAGGCGCACGAGTTCCTCGCATGCGGCGATCGTTTCGGTCGTGTCCGGATAGAGCGTGTCGGGATCGCCGATCACTTCGACTTTGATCAGATCGGTGCCGAGCGCTTCACGCGCCAGCTTCGCGGTGAGCACGGCGTCTTTGGCCGTGAAACAGCCGGCGGTGTTCGGCAGCAGCGTGTACTTCGTGCGGTCGAGGTGATCGATCAGCGTTTTGCCGGTTGGATCGTCGAGATGGATGCGGCGGATCGCAACCGTGACGAGTTCGGCGCCGCTGGCCGCGTGCGCGGCTTGCATGACGGGAATCGACGGGTACTTCCCGGTGCCGATGAACAGCCGCGAGCGAAACGAGTACTTGCCGATTTGGAGCGGTGCGTCTTCGAGCATGATGAGTGGTGCTATCCTCCGGCGACGGCCACGATGATCTCGAGGCGGTCACCGTCGTTCAGGGTGCGGGTGGCGTGTTCGGCGCGGGGGACCACGTCGTCGTTGAGCGCGACGGCAACGCCGTCGCGACGCAGAGCAAGCGTTTGAAGCAGCGAGTCAACCGTGACGCCCGCCGCGACGTCCCGTTCCGTTCCGTTGACCGTAAGCCGCATCGACAACGAGTGTTCGACCTTTTCAGGCCGCTTCCGGTGCGTCCCGCTGCGGATCGAAAGCGCCGAGTTCGATCGGGGGCTGCTCGCCCGAAATCAGCGCTGCCACCGCTTGCGCGGTGACCGGCGTAAGCAGAATTCCATTGCGATAGTGGCCCGCCGCGACGAAGTAGCCGTCGATCGCCGTCCGGCCGAGATAGGGTCGCCCGTCATGCGAGGCGGGCCGCAGGCCGGCCCACGTTTCCACCAGCGCAAACGTGCCGAGAACGGGCGCGATACGCAGCGCCACGTCGAGCAGCGACTGCACGCCGCGCGCGGTCACGCGAACGTCGAAGTCGCGCTCGAGGCTGGTGGCTCCGATGAGCAAGCGGCCGTCGTCGCGCGGCACGAGGTAGACGTGCTGCGCCCATACCAGGCCCCGCGTGAAGCCTTTGGGCACCGCGAGCGCCAGCATCTCGCCCGCGACCGGCCGCACCGCGATGTGCGCCGCGGCGGGAACGCCGGCGAGTTCTCCGGCCCACGCACCGGCGGCATTGACGACCGTCCCGGTCGCCGCAAAGCCGTGTTCCGTGCGGATGCCCCGCACGCGACGCGCATCGCATTCGAGCGCCACCTCCGTCGTGCGTTCGAAACGCACGCCCGCATCGGTGCACGCGGCGACGAGCGCACGCCCGAGGCGGCGATTGTCGACGTGCGCTTCGTTGGCAACGTACACCGCACCGCGCACGTGGCCGCCGAGCATCGGTTCGCGCGCGAGCGTCGCATCGCGATCGAGGATCGACGCGTCGGCGCCGTTGCGGCGAAACGCCGCGCATTGCGCGCCGCGCTCTTGGGCCGACGCGTCGTCGCAGGCGACGTGCAGCGTGCCCTCGTGACGCAGATGCGCATCGACGCCCGTGCGTTCGCGCAGATCGTCGACGAACGCCGGATACGCGCGCAGCGATGCATCGCACAGCGCAAGCAGCGCGGGATCGACGACCTCTTCCGAATACGGCGCGAGCATCCCGGCGCCCGCCCACGATGCGGCCCGCGCCGGCTCCGCCCGATCGTACACCGTCACCATCGCGCCGCGCTTCGCAAGTTCGTAGGCAATGCCCGTCCCGATCAGTCCCGCGCCGATGACGACCACATCATCCAGCATGCGGCTACATTCCGGTGTAGACGGGGCCTTCGCCGCCTTGCGGCGGGACCCACGTGATAATCTGGTAGGGATCCATGATGTCGCAGGTCTTGCAGTGCACGCAGTTGGCGAAGTTGATCTGCAGACGCCCCTCGACTCCGTCGGGCGTTGCATTGAACAGCGGTTCGTACACGGCGGCGGGACAGAAATACTGACACGGGTTCCCGAATTCCACCGTACAGCGCTCGGCGCAAATCGTGGTGTCGGCAACGTGCAGATGCGCGGGCTGGCTCTCATCGTGCATCGTGCCGCTGTTGAACACGTCGGTCACTTTGTCGAACGTGAGCACGTTGTCGGGAGTGGCACGGCGTCCTTGCGCTTCCGGTGTAAACGCATCGAGCTTACGCATGCGCGCGAAACCTTCTTCGCCCGAGAGCTTATCGTGCAGGCCGAATCCGCGGCCGCCGGTGAGGGTACCGAGCGCAGCGTTGAGCATGCCGCCGAAGAGCCCGCTCTTGAAGCCCGCGTGAAAGTTGCGCGCGGCGTGGAGTTCGGTGAACGCCCACGAGTCGCGAAATTTTTGCTCGTACGGCGCGAGCGCTTCGGCATCGCTGCGATCTTGCGCCAGCGCATCGAAAATCGCTTCGGCCGCGAGCATGCCGGATTTCATCGCGAGGTGGATGCCTTTGAGTCGCAGGCCATTGAGAAAACCGGCGCTGTCGCCGATCAAACACAAACCGTCGGCGTAAAAGCGCGGCATCGCATGCAAGCCGCCTTCGGGAATCGCTTTCGCACCGTACCGGATCATCTTGCCGCCCTCGAGCAGCGGCCGGATCGCGGGCAGCAGCTTCATTTTCTGGAACAAATTATGCGGATCGGTCGTCGGATCGGCGTAGTCGAGACCGGTGACGAGTCCGATGTCGATGATGTCGCCGTTCATGCCGTAGATCCAACCGCCGCCGAACGTGTCGAACGGTAACGGTGCGCCGAGCGTGTGGATCACGTGTCCCGGTGCGAGCCGGCCGGCGGGTACCTGCCACAACTCTTTGATGCCGACGGCGTACACTTGCGGATCGCGGTCGCGATCGAGCCCCAATTTTGCGACCGCCGTTTTGGCGAGCGTGCCCCGCGGGCCCTCGCCGAGCACCACGACTTTCGCCAGCAAATCCGGGCCCGGTTCGTAGTTCGCTTTGGGGTTGCCGTCGGGACCGACGCCCTTATCGCCGACGCGCACGCCGATCACGCGGTCGCCGTCCCACAAAAGCTCTTGGCCCGGAAACGCCGGAAACACGTCGGCCCCGGCGGCTTCGGCCTTTTCGCCCAGCCATTTGCAGAGGCGGTTGAGCGAGGCGACGTACTTGCCGTGATTGTTGAGCACGGGCGGCGTGAACGGCGCTTTGATCTTGCCGCTGCCGGTGAGAAACCACATCTCATCGCCGCTGACCGGCGCATCGAGGCCGCCGGTGATGTCTTCGCCGGGGAAGAGTTCGAGCAGCGTCCTCGGATCGACGACCGCGCCTGAGAAACCGTGATTCCCGATCTCGCCGCCCTTCTCGATCACCATGATCGAGAGATCGCGACCGGCGGCTTTCGCGAGCCCCGCAAGCCGAATCGCACCCGCCAGACTGGCCGGACCGCCACCGACGAAAAGGACATCGACTTCGAGGGAATCGCGTTCAGCCATCGTGTTGGGTCCCTTCGCCGCCGAGGCGCCGCAGCGCCTCGACTACTGCTACCCGCAAGATCGCGATGCGGTCCTGGGGCGGCCGCGAACGCGGCGCCTCGAAGGTCAGCGCGCACGGTGTCGCACGCCGGACGAGCACGAGCCCGAGCGGCAACGCGCCGCCGAAAAACGGCGTTTCCCGCGGCGCGTCGACCACGACCGCTCCGGCCGAGCGCACTTGCGCGGCCTCCGCCCCGGGCGGGCCTAATTCGAATTCGGGCGTGAGGATTTGGAGCGGGAAGCCCGCCGCGCTGACCGCGGCCGTGACCGGTTGCGCGTAGGAACTGCGCCGAGCCGACGGTGCCGTCTCATACAGATAGAAGCCGGTCGCTTCGTGATCTTCGTGGAGATCGATTGCGAGTTCGAAGCTGCGGTCGCGGTTGGCGGTAAGGATTGCCTTGGCTTCGGGCGAGCTGCCGCCACGGCCGAACGTGCGGTTCACGTCGGTGCCCTCGGCGTTGGCGCGGGTGCCGGCCTCAAACCCGGTGGGATTGAAGCACGGCCACAGGCGGTAGCTATAGCGCGGATCGAGCAGCCCGTCGCGGACGAGCGAGAGCAGCGCCCAGACGCCCGCCGGTTCGTCGCCGTGAACGCCGGCCGAGATCGTGACGACCGGCAACCGCGGGTCGCCCAGTTCGCCCAAGAGCAGGGTCCGAGGAGCCCCAACGCACGCGATTTCGCGTAGCCGGAGGCCGGTTTGGGCTCGCAGCGCCCGCCAGGCGGCCACTACATCATCGTAACGGCTCAGTAATATGTCGAGAATCACGAATGGATCAACGTACCGCTTGCCAAAACCACTACCCATGCTGGTTCGACGGCTGGGCGCGGGAGCATTGTGCTTCCTAGCTAGTATTTCTCTCGTTTGCGATCGTGTCTCTTCTGACACGGGCGATAAGCAGTTGGCGCGCGTTAAAGGCGTCGTCGGCTATCAAACATCCGCGACGGGAGACTTCAAGCCGATTTTCGGACGGCTGGACTTACCCGACGACGCGTTTGCGGTGACGAGGCCCAACGGCCAGGCCGTGTTGCGTTTGAAAGACTCCTCGGAAATCGACATCGGCGAAAACACGAAAGTGCAAGTCGGTGCGTTCAGCCCCGCTGAGTCCGGCAACCAGAATACGATTTATCTCAACGGCGGCGCGCTGCACTTCAACGTGCGCCACCCGCAAGGCGGCCAGTCGAACTACAAGTTCGTGACGGCAACCTCGCAGATCGCCGTGCGCGGTACCGAAGGCTTCCTGATCGCCGGTGCCAACGGCACGCAGGTCGTATGCGTTTCGTGCGCAGCGGGCGACGTTTCGGTACAAGTCGGTCAGCAAACGGTTTCGATCGTCACCAACCAAACGCTGACGGTGCTCGGCAGCAACCCGCTCACCGCAACGACGTCGATCACCGCGAACCCGACCGTCAACAACCCGGCCGTGAATCAATTCAGCGGCAATCAGAATCCACTCAGCCCGACGTCTACCGGCGGCGGCCTCGATCCGACGGGTTCGCTCTCCGGCGCCGGAACCGGCGCGGCTGGTGCCGGTGCCGGCGTCGTTACGACGGTTGCCGCGGGCGCAGCTGCGGCCGGCGCCGCTGCGGCGATTGTGAGCAAACAGGGCGGAACCTCGACTCCCACACCAAGCAACGTCGGAACGCTCGTGTTACAACTGAGCTTCCCCGGCGCCGAGCCGAACTTCCCGGCCACCTTCGGTTGGCCGTTCAACCAGAACAACGCGACGACGACGGCGACCTTTACGTGCACCGGCGTCATCACATGTAATGCTCCGAGTCAGTCAATCAGTTCGAACGGACTACTCTCAGGCATACTCGGTGGCACGCTCAATTCGCCGGGTACCTTCACGATCGGCGGCACGGCGAGCGGGTATACGTTGCCCCAAACGACGTTCAACGTCTACGGCGGCGTCACCATGACCAGCCCCGCCTCGACGCCGATCTCGTTCACGCAGGTTCCATCGTCACAACAAGTGACGGTGACGCAGCTGCCGACCGGATCGACGCTCACTGCGGCGATCAACTGCCCCGGCGGCTCGAGCGCGGCAAGCGTCACGCTCACGGGCGCGACCGGACCGAGCCCGCTCACGTTTACCGTCACCGCGAACTCGGCGCCGACGTCGAATCCGCCGCCCACCGTGGCTTGCACGATCATTGTCGCCGGTCAAGGCGATGGTCCGCGTGCCAGCCTCACGATTCCCGTGAACGTTACGTCAACGGGGATCGGGGTTGAGACGCACCGTCGCAAGCCGAACTAATCGCGATATCGAGTAACTCGATCGGGTGCGCGGCCGCTAGGGTCGCGCCCCGTTCGCGCATGATCGACTGAATCTGAATCGTACAGCCCGGGTTTGCGCTTGCCAGCACGTCGGGCCGCACGCTCACAACGTTATCGACTTTGCGTTCGCCGATCTCGTGCGCGGACTCCGGCTGGAAGAGGTTGTAGGTGCCGGCGCTTCCGCAGCACATTTCGCCCTGCGGGATCTCGAGCAGCTCGAGTCCCGGGATCGAGCGCAACAACGTCCGCGGTTGTTCGCGAACGCGCTGCGCGTGCGCGAGATGACATGCATCGTGGTAGGCGACGCGGCGCTCCATGCGTGCCCGTGGCGCTTGCGGTTCGAGCGTTGCGAGATACTCGTTCACGTCGCGGACCTTTGTTGAAAACGCCCGCGCGCGAGCGGCATATGCCGGTTCGCCTGCCAAGAGCTCGCCGTATTCTTTGAGCGTCGAGCCGCAGCCGGCGGCGTTGATCACGATCGTATCGGCCGGCGCGTTCTCGAAGCGCTCGATCAGCGCGCGCGCGAACCGCTTGGCTTCTTCGAGGCGGCCGGAATGCAGCGAGAGCGCGCCGCAGCAGCCTTGACCCTCCGGCACGCACACATCGCAGCCTTCGGCGCTGAGCACGCGCACGGTCGCCGCGTTCACGTTCGGGAAAAATGCGCGCTGCACGCAGCCCGCGACCAAACCGACGCGCGCTCGCGCGTTGCCGTCTTTGGCGGCCGTGAACGGCGGCGCGTCGCGGCGCAGATCGGCGAACGAGAGCGGCGGCAGCAACGCATCGAGCTGGGCGAGACGCGGCGGCAGCCGGCGTAAGAGTCCGGAGCGCCGCACGAGTCCTTGCAGTCCGCTCTTCGCATACGCGACCAGCGGTAACGCGAGCAGACGCAAGCGCGCGGGATAGGGCATGAGGGCGAAGATCAGCGTGCGGAACGCGCGGTCGAGCGGCGAGCGCGGCGCCGCGTCTTCGACCTTGGCGCGCGTCGACTCGATCAGCAGATCGTACTGGACACCCGACGGGCACGCCGTCACGCACGCCATGCAGCCCAAACACGCGTCAAAGTGTGCAACGACCGACGCATCGAGCGGGATGACGCCGTCGTACACGCCCTTCATCAGATCGATGCGCCCACGCGGCGAATCCATCTCGTTGCCCCACGACGCGTACGTCGGGCAAGCCGGCAAACAGAACCCGCAATGCACGCAGTCACTGATCAAATCGCGATAGGTGCGCGGTGCGTTGCTATCGGTCGTCACAATCCACCCACGAAGCGGCCGGGATTGCACAAGCCTTTGGGGTCGAAGTTCGTCTTGAGCGCGCGCATGAGCGGGAACGATTGCGGGGGGTCGCCCCACGCGTCGATACGGCCGCGCGCGTGTTGGGGCATCGCGCGGAACACGATGGCCGCTCCGCGCGCAGCGTTGAGCGCATCGAGCGAGGCATCGGCGGCAGCGCTGGCAAGCGTCACGCCGAGCGTCGGATAGCCGATCTCGGCGGTCGTCGTCACGGGTGCCGGCACGCGCGCGCAGGCGCCGACCGGATTCGTGCTCACCGTCCAGCGCCACGCACCGCTGCAGCGGATCGAGCTCTCCGCGCCGGCGAGCCGGTCGAGCGCGGTTTGGTCGAGCTCCTCGACCGGTATGGCGTGCGTCGCGGCGAGCTGCGTGACGTGCGCGATTTGCTGCGCGACGCCGGCGATGAGGCCGGCAAACGTCAGCACGATCCCGCCCTCGGCGGGATGGTGGGCGACCGCGATCGGTTCGAGCGAACGGTCTTCCAGGAGCGCTTCGTAGAAGGCGCTCGCCGGCGACGTTCGCACCAGCACCGTGCGCGTGCCGGCGGGTTTCGGGAACACCCGAAACGTTGCGCTTGCGATTCCGCCGAGCGTCCCGAGCGAGCCGACCATGAGTTTCGGCAAATCGAAGCCGGCGACGTTCTTCACGACTTTGCCGCCGCCGTGCGCCACCGTGCCGTCGGGGCGGACGAACTCGATGCCGACGATCAGATCCTTGATGGATCCGTAGCGATGGCGCTGCGCGCCAAACGCGTTGGTGGCGATCGCACCACCGATCGTGGCGTTGCGGCGGTCACCGGTTTCTAGCGGCAGTAATTGGTTGTGCTCCGCGAGCACGGCGTCGAGCGCCGCGATGCGCATACCGGCTTCGACCGTGATCGTCTGATCTTCGGGCGAGTAGTCGATGACGCGATCGAGCGCCGTCGTACGAACGACCGTGTCGATAGCGCGCGGCGGGTTGCCCAATTCGAGCTCCGTCCCGCCGCCGACGAACGCGAACGTCTTGCCGGCCGCGTAGAGGTCGCGCACGATCGCAGAGAGTTCGACGCGATCCGCCGGCACGAGCGCCCGCTCCGGCGTTACGCCCGCAATGCTCACCATTTCACTCATCCGCGGCCCGCTTCGCCCGAGAGTTCGGTTGGATGCGGAACGTAGGGGCCCGGCCGGTCGCCGCACAGATGCGGCGTCGGAAAGACTTTATCCGGATTGAAGAGTTCGCGCGGATCGAAGGCCGCACGTACGAGCTTCATCGTGGCGAGGTCGTCGTCCGAGAACTGCTCGCCGAGGTAGCACGCCTTGTCGCGTCCGACGCCGTGTTCGCCGGTCACCGAGCCGCCGTACTTGAGACACACGCGCAAGATGTCGCCGGCGACGTGCTCGGCCTTCGCTTCTTCGCCCGGAACGCGTTGGTCGTAGAGCACCAGCGGGTGCAGGTTGCCGTCGCCGGCGTGAAAGACGTTGGCGATGCGCAGACCGGCATCGCGGCCGAGTTGTGCGATCTCGCGCAGCACGGCGGCGATATCCTTGCGCGGAATCACGCCGTCTTGCACGTGGTAGTTCGGCGAGATGCGGCCCATCGCCGCGAACGCCGCCTTGCGGCCCTTCCACATCAACAGACGTTCGGCGTCGTCGCGCGGCGCGCGAATCTCGATCGCACCGCACTCGCGCATCAACGCAATCGACGCTTCCGCCGTATGCTCGACTTCGCTGGTTACGCCGTCGACGTCCATCAGCAGTGCGGCGCCGACGTCGAGCGGCCAGTCGACGCCGGTCGCGGCGACAATCGCCTCGATCGCGAGCGCATCGCACATCTCGATCGCCGCCGGCAAGATCCCGCTGGAAATGATCGCCGACACGGCCGCGCCCGCTTCATCGGTCGACGGAAACGTGCCGAAGATCGTGCGCGTCGCCTGCGGCTTGCGCAGGATGCGCACGACGACCTCGGTCACGATGCCGAGAAGCCCTTCACTGCCGACGAACACGCCCATCAAGTCGTAACCGCGCGCGTCCGCTTCACCTTCGCTCGCGCCGATGTCGACGATGCTGCCGTCGGAGAGCACGATGCGCGCCGCAACGGCGTGATTCACCGTGAAGCCGTACTTCAAACAATGCGCGCCGCCGGAATTCTCCGCCACGTTGCCGCCGATCGTGCAGACGCTCTGCGACGACGGATCGGGCGCGTAATAGTAGCCATGCGGCGCGAGATGTTTGGAGATGTCGAGGTTGATCACGCCGGGCTGAACGCGCATGCGGCGGTTGGGAAAATCGACGTCGAGGATGCGCGTCATCCGCGAGGTGCCGATGACGATCCCGCCTTCGACCGGCAGCGAGCCCCCCGAGAGACCGGTGCCGGCGCCGCGCGGAACGATCGGGAGGCCATGCTCCGCCGCGAGCCGCACGCAGGCAGCGACTTCTTCCGTCGTTGCGGGCAGCACGACGATGCGCGGCCGGATGCGGAACCCTAAGAGTCCATCGCATTCGTACGTGCGCAGTTCGGTCGCTTCGCTGATCGCGTTGCGCGCGCCGACGATGGCGGCAAAACGGTCGTGGAGCGGATCGGCGGCAAGGGTCGACATCGTGCTCCCGTTTCGTTCGCCCTAGGCTTGATGGCGCCTCGGAGAGGGAACCAAGCTTACCCTGGCGTGGCGCGTCTTAGATTACTGGTCGGCGTGCCAGTGAAGCAGCGCTTCGCGTTCCGATTCGGCGAACGGGGTCTTCGCCTTAATTGCGTCGAGGTAGCGGCGCTTACCGGCGCGGTTGCCCTTGCCGATCAAGAGGCCGCCAACGAGTTTGTCCTCGCGGAACCAGAGCGCGCGATACCACTTCTTCTCCGGTTCGATGCTGCGCACCATCGTGAGGTCGTTGCGGTATTCGGGTGAAAGCCCGAACTGCGTGATCGTCTGCTCGCTGAAAATCTTCGATGAATATTCCGGCACGTCGTGGTAGCGCACGTCGCCGCCGGCCATATTTGCCGCCGCCACTTTGCCGTGCGCGCCGGCATTGTTCCAGGTGCCCATCCGGTAGTGCATGTCGGCGGTGGGATCGTAAAATTCCGCCGCGTCGCCGGCGGCGAAGATGCCCTTCACTGCGGTCTCGAGGCGATCGTCGCACTTGATGCCGGTGCCGACTTCGATCGGGGTCCCGTGTACGAGTTCGGTGTTGATCGTGAGTCCAAGACCGATGCCGACGCAATCCGCCGCGATCTCCGTGCCTTGCGTCGTGATCACTTTCGTGACGACGCCGTTGGAGCGGACGAACTCCTTGACCTCATCGTTGTAGTGGATCGTGCAGCCGTCGGCGCGCGCCGCCTCATCGAGCAGCTCGCCGGAAATCTCATCGAGCATGCGGCGCAGAAAGCGCGGTCCGCGGATCAGCCAGTGCGTCTGCACGCCGCGCGACACGAACGCCTCGGCCAACTCATACGCGATGAACGAGCCGCCGACCGACACCGCGGTCTTTGCGGTCTCGAGCGACTCGGAGATCGCCTTGGTATCGCTCATGTACTGGAAGTTGTAGATGTTGCTCGCGCCCGCCGCACCCGGAAACTCTGAGGGGTTGGGACGCCCACCGGTCGCCACGAGCAGCGCATCGTACGGATATTCCTTGCCGCCGGCAATGACGGTCTTGCCCTCGTGGTTGATCGCGTCCACGCGCGTGCTCAAACGCAAGTCGATCGTGTGCTTCTCGTGCCACGCGACATCGCGAATGATGACCTTCGCTTCGGTTACCTGTTTGCGCAGCATCGGCGGCAGCGCGATGCGGTTGTAGAGCGGATACGGTTCATCTGCAAACATAATGATCGACGCCGCGGCATCGATCTTGCGCAGCTGCTCCGCACAGGTCGTCCCTGCAAACCCATTCCCAATAATGACGTACCGTCGTACGGACTCCGACATGTGTTTTTCCGATCGCTCCCTAAAATGCTTACAATATGGACCAGAAGCTGGTTCGCGCTCTTAGTTCGTTTATCACGCGAAGTAGCGACTATTCGCTGGCGCGGCTCGAATTCGCCACGCAGAACCCGCAGCTTCCATCGCCGCCGATCCTCGACCGGCTGCCCGACGCCTCCGAACGTACCCTACGCGAGCGCTGGGAACAGCTTGAACGGCAACTCGACGTTATCATGGCATTCATCAACGAATTCGACGATGCCGAAGGTCGGAAGGCCGCTGAGGATGCAACCTTCCGCTGGTTGGCGCGTACCGCCAAAGAGCTGGACCAGTACGGACGAGCTCTTCGTTGGGTACTGACCGTAACGGAACGCGATTCCCCCTAAACGCCAAGGAGCCACCGTGAACAACGATTTCGTGAACAAAGCCCTGGAAAGCGCCAGAGCACTGCAGCAAACCGTCGCCGAAGCGGCGACGAAGGGGGCCGAGCAGGCGAAACCCTTGGTTGCCGACGCCGTCGCGAAGGCCCAGGACCTGCAAAAGACGATCGTCGAGCAGGCCCCGCAGTATGGCGAGGCCGCCCAGGCCCACCTTCACACCGCTCGCGGCCACCTGACCACGTTCATCAGCACCGCGCAAGACGTGTTGGCGAAGGGCGCCGCGGGCGCGCAAGCCAGCCTGACGCCGCTCGCCGAGAACGCCCGGCAAGCGGTTCATCAAGCCGCCAAAGCCGTTACCGAGGCGACGGCACCGAAACCGCCGGTTCCGCCGGCAGGGTAGGTGCGATGACCGGCAGTCCGGGCGCGAGGTGCACGAAACGTGCCGCCGCGCCGGGCCAGTCGGTCAGCAATTCTTCGACCCGGGGCGAACCCGTCGCCGCGAGGTGCTCTTCGAGCATCGCATAGAGGCGGGACGTGGCCTCGGCATCGAGCGCGCGCGGACGCAGTTCCGTCGGACCGAGGTGGGCGTTGAGTTCCGCCTCGGTCGCGAGAAAGAACGCTTCGCCGCCGCTCATGCCGGAGGCCGCATTCCGGCCGACCGGTCCGATGATCGCGACGGCACCTGCCGTCATGTACTCACACGCGTGCGCGCCGGCGCCTTCGACCACGATCCGCGCGCCGCTGTTGCGCACCGCGAGGCGTTCGCCGGCCGTACCGGTGATGTACGCCGAACCGCCGCGCGCACCATAGAAGCACGCATTGCCGATCGAGGGTTCGTCGGCGAGGCCCGGCGTGCGGACGACGATCGCGCCGCCCTCCATACTCTTGCCGACGTAGTCGTTCGCTTCGCCGTCGAGTTCGAGCCGCAAACCGTCGGTGATGAACGCACCGAAGCTCTGCCCGGCGCTGCCCGTGTAGCAGCGCGTCTGCGGCTGCACCGTTTCGCCGTTGTTGCGCGCGGTAACGATGCCGTGCGCGATGCGCGCGCCGACCGCACGATCGGCGGGCCGTAAGCGCACGACTTCATCGGGACCGCACATGTCATCGACGTGCGGCTCGTCGGCGTTGCGCACGTCGCTGAACGGCGAGCGTTCGGGCAGGCGCAGCACTTCGCTCAGATCGATTTCATGATCGCGCTCGGCGAGATCCGCGCGCCCGCGCAGCAGATCCGAGCGGCCGCGAATCTCATCGAGCGACGATGCGCCCAGTGCCGCGAGGCGGCGCCGGACGTCGGCGGCGATGAAGTGAAAGAACGTCTCCGCTTCTTCGGCCGTGCCCTTGTACTTCGCGCGCAGCGCCAAGTCTTGGGTGGCGATGCCGACCGGACACGTGTTCTTGTGACATTGGCGCGCGTAGATGCAACCCAGCGCGACGAGCAGCGTCGTGCCGAAGCCGCACATGTCGGCGCCGAGCATCGTTGCGAGCACGACGTCGCGGCCGGTCTTGAAACCGCCGTCGACGCGCAGTTTCACGCGCGAGCGCAACCCGTTGGCGACGAGCGTGTGGTGCACTTCGACGAGACCGAGTTCCCACGGCAAACCGGCCGATTTGATCGAACCCAGCGGCGATGCGCCGGTACCGCCGTCGTGGCCGCTGATGTGGATCACGTCGGCGTTGGCCTTCGCGACGCCGCTGGCGACGTACCCGATGCCGGCCTGGCTGACGAGTTTCACCGCGATGCGCGCTTGCGGCGCGGCCCGGCGTAAATCGTAAATCAGTTCGGCGAGATCTTCGATCGAATAGATGTCGTGATGCGGCGGCGGCGAGATCAGGCCTTGGCCTTCGACCGCACCGCGCAGCAGCGCAATTTCGGCCGACACCTTGAAGCCGGGAATCTGTCCGCCTTCACCAGGCTTCGAGCCCTGCGCCATCTTGATTTCGATCTCGTCGGCACTGGCGAGATAGGTGGCGCCCACGCCGAAGCGTGCGGACGCGACTTGCTTGATCGCGCTGCGACCCGAATCGGGTTCGCGCGAATACCGTTCGCGTTCCTCGCCGCCTTCGCCGGAGTTGCTGCGCGCGCCGAGCCGATTGGCGGCGATCGCGATCGTCTTGTGCACTTCGGGCGCGAGCGCGCCGAGCGACATCGCGGCCGTGACGAAACGCGGATAGATTTTCTCAGGCGCTTCGACCGCCTCGAGCGGAAGCGCGCGATCGAGCGGCACCGGACTCAGCAGATCGCGCAGGTTGATCGGATCGCGTGCTTCGAGCCGGTCGGAGAGCTCGAGGAACGCCGCCTCGTCGCCCTTCATCGCCGCCGTGCGCAGCGTCTTGAGCAAGCCCGGATCGAAGGCATGCTTGATGCCGTCGCGGCGATAGCGGAAGAGGCCGCGGTCGTGCGGCTCTTCGCCGTTCGCCGAAGCCGTGCTCCACGCGCGCAGATCTTCTTCGAGCTGCGCGAACCCGACGGCCGGCACGTGCGCGTGCATGCCGGGGAAACACGCATCGACCACGTCGCGGCCGAGGCCCAGGGACTCGAACGTCTGCGCGCCGATGTACGAACGCAGCGTACAGATGCCCAGCTTGGCCATGATCTTGATCAGCCCGGAGCGGACGGTGTAGAGGAATGCGTTGCGCGTGCCGTTGCGTTCGGCGTAGCGCAGCGAGAGCCACGGCGTCACGATGTTGGCACCGACCGCAATGACGGTCGCGATCGAATGCGCATCGCGCGCGAAACCGTCGGCCACGGCGATCGACGCCTGCATGCGCAAGCCGACCTGCGTGAGGCGCTGGTGGATCGCGCCGGCGGCCAGAATCGCCGGGATCGGCAGCGTGACGCCGCGATCGTCGAGCACGAGATAGGTCGCGCCGTCGCGCACGGCGCTCTCCGCATCGTCGCACAGCTGCGCGATGCGCGCGCCGAGTTTGTCGGTGCCGAGTTCGAGCGGAACGCGATGCTGCACCAGGCGCGCATCGAAACGCAAGTCGTCGAACGCGGTTTCGTCGAGCACGGCCGTTTCGAGCATGACGATCGAACCGGTCGCCGGCACGTCGCCGTTCGTATCGCCCGAACCGACCCACGCGCGCATGTCGAACACGAAACCTTCGCGCACCGAATCGATCGGCGGGTTGGTAACTTGAGCGAACTTCTGACGCAAATACGCCGCCACGGGCATGCGGCGTTCGAGGAAGGGCTGGGCTGCATCGTCACCCATCGACGAGACGGGCTCGCCCGCGCCCGAGGCGATGACGGTCACGACGTCTTTGAGTTCGTCTTTGGTGTAACCGAAACGCACCAAATCGCGGTCGACCGACGGATCGCCGGCCGTTCCGGTCAGTGCCGGTTCGGGCAGCGGGAACTCCCACGACTTCACGATCGAGCGGAAGTCGGCGCGATGGCGCCGTTCGTCGCGGAATTGCTCGGGCGTGACGAGTTGGTGCGAGGCGAAGCGTACGACGAGCCGGTCGCCCGGGCCGAGCCGGCCGCGCTGTACGATCGGATCGTTGCCGAAATCCACCACGCCGGTTTCCGACGCGGCAAGCACTTTATCGGAGGCCGTGCGGCACCAGCGCATCGGCCGGAAGCCGCTGCGGTCGAGGGCCGCACCGACGGTATCGCCGTCGGCAAACACGATCGCCGCCGGACCGTCCCACGGTTCGACGGTCGGAATATGCGCATCGTAGAACGCACGCAGCCGGTCGTCGGACGGCTCGATCGACGGCGAGAGCATCATGTCGACCGCTTCATCGATACGGTAGCCCGCGCCGAGCATCGCGTCGACCGCGACGTTGAAGTTCAGCGAATCGCTAGCCCACGAACGCACCGGCACGCCGCGCGCCTGCATCCACGCGCGGTTGCCGGTGATCGTGTTGATCTCACCGTTGTGCGCGATGTAGTTGAACGGCTGCACCAACCGCCACTGCGGCGAGGTGTTCGTGCTGAAGCGCTGATGGAAGACGGCGAAACGCGACACGAACGCCGGATTGCGCAGATCGGCGAAATATTCGCCGAGTTCGGCCGACGACAGCAGCGCCTTGTAGACGACCTTGGTCGCCGAAGCGCTGACGAGTACGGCGCCGGGGATGTCGCGCACGGTGCGCCACACGAGTTGGCGCACGACGCGCATGCGCTCGCGCACGTTGCCCGGACCCATGTCGACCAGGAGTTGTTCGTAGGGCGGTGCGGTGCGGCGAGCGTACTCGCCGAGCACGTCGGCGTTGACGAGCGGAACGCGCCAGCGCAGCGGCGCCACGTCGGCGAGGCGCACGGCGGCTTCCACCTTGGCGCGCGCATTCGCGGCTTCATCAAAATCGCGCGGCAGAAAGAGACAGACCGCGCCGACGTGACGCTCCGGAATGCGGATGTGGTCGGCGGTCAGCTCGCGGAGATAGAGCGCTCGCGGCGTCTCAACGAGCAGGCCCGCGCCGTCGCCGGTGCGGCCGTCGGCCGCGCGGGCGCCGCGGTGGGCCATTGCGGCCGCCGCTTCAAGCGACATGCGAATAACGTCATGGGAGGCGCGATGCGAGAGGTCGGCAAGAAAACCGACCCCGCAGGCGTCGTGTTCCGGCGCAGGCTCGTGGTCTAACATGGAACCTCTACCTTAGGCCATGACGACCCCCTACGTCACTATACAAAGGTCGAATTAGACTCCGAAACCGAGCGCGACCATCATCCGATAGCCGACGTCGAGCGAGCGTTCGTCGATGTCGAAGCGGGCGTTGTGGTGCGGGAACGCGCTTGCTTCGCTCCCTCGGGATCCGACGATGAAGTAGGCGCCGGGCCGGAGTTCTTGCATGAACGACATGTCCTCGGCCCACATGACGATGTCGTGCTCGACCACGTTTTCAGGCCCGAGCAGCCGCCGGCCAACCGTCCGGACGACCTCGTTCGGCGCGACGGCGTTGACCGTCGGCGGGTAGGACCAGCGGTAATCGACCTCGATCTCGACCCGTAACGCCTCGGCGAGACCTGCGGCAATCCGGCGCAGCCGGTCGGGCATGCTCGCCCGGACGGTCGAGTCAAACGCCCGGACTGTCCCCTTGAGGATCGCTTCGTCCGGGATCACGTTGAACGTCGTCCCGCTGCTGAACTGACCGACGGTGAACACGGCCGGATCCTTAGGCGCGATCTCGCGGCTGACGATCGTCTGCAGCATCGTCACCACGTGGGCGCCGGCGACGATCGGGTCGATCGAGTTTTGCGGCATCGCGCCATGACCGCCGCGCCCGCGGATCGTCAGGATGAACTCGTCGGCCGAAGCGAAGAACGGGCCGTCGCGGACCCCGATTTGACCGACGTCGAGCCCGCTGTAGAGATGAAGCGCGAAGGTCCGGTCGACGTGCGGGTTCTCGAGCGCCCCGTCTTCGATCATGAAGCGGTTGCCGGCCGCGCCCTCTTCGCCCGGCTGGAAACAGAAGACGAGCGTGCCCGCGACCTCCGCGCGCCGCTCGGCCAGCGTTTTCGCCGCGGCGAGCAGAATCGCGACGTGTCCGTCGTGCCCGCACGCATGCATCACGCCCTCGTGCTTGGAGACGTACTCAACGGCGTTGATCTCCCGGATCGGCAGCGCGTCCATGTCGGCGCGCAGCAACGTCACAGGTCCCGGCCGGCCGCCTACCAGCGTGCCGAGCACGCCCGTCTTGCCGATCTTCGTACGAACCTCGTCGAGGCCGTATGTCTCGAGCGTCTCGGCGACGAAGCGCGCCGTGTCGAACTCGACCATCGACAACTCGGGGCTCGCGTGCAATTGGCGCCGTGCGCGGACCATCTCGTCGTGAGGGATCGTTTCCGGAGCCGCCATGGGTACCCACAGTTCTGGAGCCCTCGAGCGGCCCCTCGCAGCAGAGTAACGGCAGCTCTTTCGACAAATAGGTGCGGCAATGGCAAAAACGGTCACGGCCCGAGCGGCACTCGATCGGGGCGGGCTCACCGACGATCAGCTCATCGCGATGCTTTGGAACATGCTGCTGCAGCGGCAGCTCGACAATCGCGGCTTTCAGTTGAACCGTCAGGGCAAGATACCGTTCGCGCTCGGGAGCGAAGGCCACGAAGCACTGCAGGCCGGCGCCGCGATGGCGTTCGCGCGCGGCGTGGACATCCTCGTGCCGTATTACCGCGACCTCGGCCTCGTGCTCGGGGTGGGGATCACACCGCTCGACTTGCTCACCAACATGTTTGCGCGTGAAGCCGATCTTTCGGGCGGCCGGCAATTTCCCAACCACTACACCGCGCGCGACCGCGGCGTCGTCTCGATCTCATCGATCATCGCCGCGCACTGCACGCACGCGGCCGGCATCGCGTACGCGCTGACGTATACCGGTGAGAGCGGCCGGGCCGTGTTATGCACCACGGGCGAGGGCTCGACGAGTCAGGGCGAGTGGCACGAAGCGATCAACTTTTCTGCGATCCACAAGTTGCCGATCGTATTTCTGGTCGAGAACAACGGCTGGGCGATTTCGACGCCGCAGTCGGCGCAGATGGCGATCCGCGACGTCGCCGATAAAGCCTCCGGCTACGGCCTGCCCGGCATGATTTGCGACGGCACGGATCCCGTCGCGACGTATCGCACGATGAAGGTTGCGATGGAACGCGCGCGCAGCGGCGGCGGCCCAACGCTCGTCGAGGCCAAGTGCTACCGCTTTCTCTCGCACTCGACCGACGACGACGATCGCGTCTACCGCGATCGCGAGACGTTGGCCGAACAGCGCGCCGACGATCCGCTGCCGAAATACGAACGCGTGCTGCTTGAAGCCGGCATCATCGACGATGCGGGCCTGACGGCGATGAAAGCCGACGTGCTCAAGCAAACCAACACGGCAACCGACGAAGCCGAAGCGCTCCCCTATCCCTCCGTCGACGACATGACGACGCATGTGTACGCCGGCGCTGCCTACGAGCCGTGGCTCGAATGAGTTCGACCATTCAACCCGCCGAAACGGCGGCAGCGTCCACGCTCATCACCAACGTCGAAGCGGTGCGCCTTGCGTTGCACGACGCGATGGTGGCCGACGAACGCGTCCTGATTCTAGGCGAAGACGTGGGCGTGCGCGGCAACGTCTTTCTGATCACGACCGGATTTCTCGAGGAGTTCGGGGCGAAGCGCGTCATCGACATGCCGCTCGCCGAGGCGTCGATCGTCGGCATCGCCGTCGGTATGGCGATGCAAGGGCTGCGCCCGATTGCCGAGATTCAGTTTGCCGATTTCATCTATCCGGCGTTCAACCAGATCGTCGGTGAAGCGGCGAAGACGCGCTACCGTTCCAACGGCGATTATAGCTGTCCGCTGGTGATCCGCACGCCGTACGGCGGGGGCGTGCACGGCGCGCTCTCGCACTCGATCTCGATCGAAGCGCTGTTCTATCACGTGCCGGGTCTCAAGATCGTTGCGCCATCGACGCCGCGCGACATCAAGGGCCTGTTGACGGCGGCGATCGAGGATCCCGATCCGGTGCTGTTTCTCGAACATAAAAAGACGTACCGGTCGGTCAGGGGCGACGTCCCCGAGGGGCACTTCACGATTCCGATCGGCAAAGCCGACGTCAAGAAGACCGGCACGCAGGCGACGGTCGTTTCGTACGGTTACAATTTGCATCAAGCGCTCGATGCGGCCGCGCAGCTCGAAACCGAAGGCATCTCCGTCGAGGTGATCGATTTGCGTTCGATCCGCCCCATGGACAAAACGGCGATCTTGACCAGCGTTCGCAAAACGCGCAAATTGCTGATCATTCACGAAGATAACAAGTTCGGCGGCATCGGCGCGGAGATCAGCGCCATGGTGTCCGAGGAAGCGCTGTTCGATCTCGACGCCCCGATCCGCCGCCTCTGTGGACCGGACGTACCGGCGATGGGCTACGCGCAGCCGCTCGAAGAGGCGTTCATGATCTCGACCGAGCGCATGCGCGCGGCGATGCAAGAGCTGGTGCAATTTTGAGCACGACCATCCGGATGCCGCAACTCGGCGAGACCGTCACCGAAGGAACCGTCGCGCGCTGGCTCAAGCAGCCCGGCGAGAGCGTCGAGAAGTACGAAGCCTTCGTCGAAGTATCCACCGATAAGGTCAATGCCGAAGTGCCCTCGCCTGTGGCGGGCACCATGCGCGAACTCATCGTCAGTGAAGGCGAGACCGTTCCGACCGGCGCGCCGATTGCGATCATCGACGAAATCGGCGCGCCGGTCGAACCGTCTCGCGCACCGGCGGCCGTGCTGCCGGCGGCCGTACTGCAGGCGGCAGCCAGCAACGGGCACAACGGCGTCACGGCCAACGGCACGCGCGTATCGCCGGCCGTACGCCGGCTCGCCCGCGAACACGCGGTCGACGTTGCCGTGGTCAGTGGAACCGGAACGAACGGCCGCGTGACCGCCGCCGACATCGTGGCCGCTGCGACGGGGACGTTGCGGACGCCCGCGCCGGTTGCCGCGCCGGCACCCGCACCGGCGCCGCGCGCGGTCCCAGCCGATGGACTGATCCCGCTCACGCCGGCGCGCCGCTTGATCGCGCGCCGCATGGTCGAGTCGAAGCAAACGGCGCCGCATGCGTGGACGATGGTCGAGGTCGATGTCTCCAACCTCTGGGCGTGGCGCCTCGTTGAGAAAGACGCGTTCGAACGCGAGCACGGCGTGAAGCTCACGCTGTTGCCGTTCTTTATGTTCGCCGTCGCCGAATCGCTGCGCGCATTTCCGCTGATGAACGCATCGTTCCACGAGAACGGCATCGCCGTCCACAAGAACGTCAACCTCGGCATCGCCACCGCAACCGACGGCGACCTCGTCGTACCGGTCGTGCGCAATGCGGAAGAGCGTTCGATCCGGGGCATCGCACTCGCCGCCGGCGCACTGATCGACAAAGCCCGCCGCGGCAAGCTGGTTGTCGACGATCTCACCGGCGGCACGTTTACCGTTAACAACAACGGCGCGGCCGGCTCGATTCTCTCCGCCCCGATCCTCGTGCCCGGACAAGCGGGTATCGCGACGATGGAAGCGGTCGTCAAGCGACCGGTCGTCCGCAACGACGCGATCGCAATCCGCTCGATCATGAACGTCTGCCTCTCGCTCGACCACCGCGTGGTGGACGGCTCGATTGCCAGTGGCTTCCTTGCCGACTTGAAGAAGCGTCTCGAGGCGATGGGTCCGTCAGGCGCGCTCTGACGAACCGCACGCGGCAACTTTTACGTTGTCATGTGGTGACCCGCTTCCTACTTCTGGTCGCCGCGCTAGCCATCGCATCGATGGGCCGCGCGCTGGCCGCGATCGACGACCCGCCGAGCGGCCTGATTGCCAGCAGCACGTCGCTCGCCAAAGTACGCGCGCTCTATGCAAAAGACCACGACCACGAGCGAACGCGCGCGGCGACGATCATCGAGGAGTGGCGGTTGACGCAAGACCGCATGAGCGGCACCTATCACGTATTTCGTCTCGGCAAAGACGAACGCGACATCACGCTGCTCGGGCCGCTCTTCTTCGAGGGCGGCGTCCACAACGGCACGCGTTGGCAGCAGACGCGCAACGGCATCACCTACACGTACAGCGGCGTGCACGAAGCGCGCGACGCGCGCAGCGAAAGTGCCTGGCTCACGGATCCCGGATCGCGCGAAGTGCGGCTGATCGGCGAATCCGTGCCGCTCAACGCCTACGTCGTCGAAATCGATCCGGCCGGCGGCCGCCGCGAGTGGCGTTTTCTCGATAAGCGGACGGCGAACATCGTACGGCGCGAATACGTGCAAAAGGGCCGCCGCTACACGATCGCGTTCGACGACTACCGGACGTTCGACGGCATTCCCGAACCCTCGCGCGTGCGCACGACCGACTCGCTCGGCAACGAACGCGACCTCTCGCTGCTCTCGCGCACGCTCGACCTCACGCCCGATCCGCACGACGTCGACATCGCGCCCAACCGGCGCACGCTGGTCGAATTTCCCGCCGGCATTACGAACGTGCATCTGCCGATCCGCGTGGTCAACGGCCTGTGCGTCGTCAAGGTGCACATCGGCCTCAAGGATTACGATTTCTTACTCGATTCCGGCGCCGCCGGCATCGTGATCGATCCATCGATCGTCGATGACGCGCATCTCGAGACGTACGGTTCGCGCGTCGGTGCGACCATCGGCACGTTCAGTGAGACGACCGGCATCGTGCCGCTGATGGCGATCGGGGCATTGCGGATGCGCGCGGTCGTTGCGCGCGTGGTGACGGTGCCGTTTCGTCTCGACGAGCGAACGCACATCACCGGCCTGCTCGGCTTCGACTTTTTCCTCGATACGATCGTGCACGTCGACCTCGATCACGGCATCGCAAACGCGATCGCCCCGGGTTCGTTCAAGCCGCCCGCGGACGCCGCGGTGATTCCGCTCGCGCTCGACGACCGCACGCCGGTCGTACGCGCTCGCGCCGACACCGTTACCGGCCGCGTCGTGCTCGACACCGGCGCCAACCGGTCCGTATTCACCCCTCCGTTTGCGTCGCGCGCCGACATCGCATTCGATCCGGCCACCGCCAACGCGCAGTTTCGCGGCTTGGGCGGGACGGGAACGGCCGAGACGGTGCGCCTCAAATCGTTCGACATCGCGGCGTTGCCGCTGTTCGACCCGGTGGTCGACGTAAGCAACGCCAATCTCGGCGCCGAAGATATCGACGGCACCGCCGGCACCGATCTGCTGCACGCCTACGACCTCTTCTTCGACTACCGCACCGCCGCGCTCTACGTGCGCCGCTCGCGCAAAGGGCCGGCTTAGTGGATTCACGTTCCGTGAATCCGTCGCGTTCGGCCTTCGGCCGAGCCGCACGCTAAAGTAAGGAAAGCATGGTCGCGACGTTCGCGGCCGGGTCCAGCTCCGGTATGAGCGCCCGCCCGATTGCCCACGCAGGCGCAGATACAGTAGCCGAACCGGTGACCTTGCCGTGGACCGGCATTTCGACCAGTCGCTTACGATTGGTGGCTAGCGTCGGAGGCCGCGTTCGCCGGGGCCCGAAAAAATGCACGTCGTGCAGATCCGCAAACAATTCGCATTCGAAAGTGCGCACGTGCTCCCGTTCCACGCCGGAAAATGCTCGCGGCTCCACGGTCATTCGTACCGCCTCGACGTCACGGTCGAGGGACCGCTGCAAACCGAGGGACCGGCGACCGGTATGGTCATCGACTTCGACGAGCTCTCCCGCGTCGTGCGCGCGACGATCATCGACAAACTTGACCACACGCACCTCAACGACACGATCGAAAACCCGACCAGCGAAAATATCATCGTCTGGATCTGGCGCCGGCTCGCGCCGCAACTGCCGGGCCTTGCCGAATTGACCCTTTGGGAAACGGCCACGGCGTGCGCGGTGCTCCGTCCCGGTGATCCGCTGCTCTCGTGACGCTCCAACTGGCGGAGATCTTCTACTCCGTGCAAGGCGAAGGCACGTGGACGGGAACGCCGGCGGTGTTCGTGCGGCTCGCCGGCTGCAACCTCGCCTGCGATTTCTGCGACACGGATTACGCGCTGAAGTTCGTGGCCGGCATCGGCGAGGTCGTGGCGCGCGTCCGCGGCGAGGGCGGCGACTGTCCGATGGTGATCCTCACCGGCGGCGAACCGCTCGCACAAGCCGCGACGCCGGCGTTGATCGACGCGCTCCGCGCCGACGGCCGGCGCGTGCACATCGAATCGAACGGGACCATCGACGTTTCGTTGCCGTCCGACGTCTGGCTGACCGTCTCGCCGAAAGAACGCCTGCATCCGGCGATGGCCGCGCGCGCCAACGAAGTGAAGCTGATCGTGGACGGCCGCGTTCCCGCCGCCTGGGTTGCGTCGTTTCCAGCCACGACGCCGATCTTTCTACAGCCCGAAGGCAACAAGCCGGCCAACGTCGCGCTGGCCGTTGAAGCCGCAAAGCGCGAACCTGCACGTTACCGGCTCTCACTCCAAACCCATAAATTCATCGGAGTCCGATAATGCAACGACGCGCATTCCTCGCGACGGCGACCGCAGCCGCGATCGCATCGCCGGTGCACGCAGCCGAACCGCACGTGCTGCCGGGCGACGACGTGTTCGTTGCGGAGACGTGGCGCGAACTCGCGGGACGCACGATCGGCATCGTGACGAACCAAAGCGGCGTGCTCTCCGACGGCACCTCACTCGTCGATGCCGTGCGCGCGAACGCGCAAATTCGCGTCAAAGCACTGTTCGCACCCGAACACGGTTTGCGCGGCGATCGCGATGCCGGCACGTACGTGCCCTCGTATACCGACCCGCGCAGCGGGCTGCCCGTGTACAGCCTCTATGGTGAAACGCGTCACCCCTCGGCCCGCATGCTCGACGGCATCGACGTGCTCGTGTTCGACATTCAAGACGTCGGCGCGCGGCCGTACACCTACATGTCGACGCTGGCGTACGTGATGGAATCGGCCAAGCAGTACGGCAAAGAGATCTGGGTGCTCGACCGGCCGAATCCGATCGGCGGCGTGCGCGTCGAAGGTCCCGTACTCGATCCGGCGTTCAAATCGTTCATCGGGCTCTACCCGATTCCCGAGCGGCACGGACTCACGATCGGCGAACTCGCGCAGCTCTTCAACGATCACTTCGCCATCGGCGCGAAGCTGCGCGTGGTGAAATTGCGCGGCTGGTCGCGCGACATGCTCTGGGCCGACACGAAATTGCGCTGGACACCGACATCGCCGAACGTGCCGTACGCGTTTACCCCGCTCGTGTATCTCGCGACCGGCCTGATCGACGAGGGCGGCGTGAACAACGGCGTCGGCACCGACCGGCCGTTCGAATACGCCGGCGGCTACGGCTTCGACGCGGCGGCGTTCGCGCGCACGCTCACCGCACGCGGTGTGCCGGGCGCGCGCTTCGAACCGCTCGACTGGGTGCCGCAACGCGGCTTCTGGGCGGGCAAGACGCTCGCCGGCGTGCAGATCCATCTCGACGATCCGCATGCGTTTCCCAACGTCCGTACCGCAGTCGAAATTCTCGCCGCCGCGCGCGCGCAAGGAAAACTGCACATCAACAACGCCGCTAGCTTCGATCGCGACTGGGGCACGAACACCGTGCGCCTCGCACTGCTGAACGGCGCCTCACCCGACGCCATCGTCGCCTCATGGGAATCCGGCCTCAGCACCTACCGCGTAATTCGCGAACGGTATTTACTGTACTAGGTTGTGCCGTCGCAGGAGCCGACGCCCCATTGGCCTTGCTGGAAGTATTCGACGAACGAGAAAATCGGGAAATCCGCTTTCAGTCCGAGCGGGCCTTCGACCTTAGATTCGAGGATGCCACGCTTGATCGGCCAGATCGCGTCGAGATCCTTGCACGAGGTGACGACCGCGACGAAGTACCGTTGTCCCGAGTCGGTATCGTGATACTCGGCGTTGGTCACGATCGCTTTGTGCGCCATCTCGTTCACTTTCATGAGCCGCTTGGCAAACGGATAGATGACGTCCGGATCGTTGTCGGCGGCGGAGAGCGTCTTCGGTGCGTCCGAGGGCAGCACCAGCGGCACGTGCGACTTCGTCGGCTTGGGCGCCGGGGCGCCGGTCTTTGCAACCGCCGTCTTCGGGTGACCGATGATCCCGCGCCAGTAGAGGACCCCGCCGGCGACGAGCACGACGACAACGACAAGTAACGCGATTCTGATAATCGTCCCCATGGCGTAACCTTCGCCACGAGACTGCCGGTTCTCCCGGGCATGCGTCCTGTTATGATGTCCCGTGTTGCGGCCGTTGCGTTCGCTGTATGCTGCATAGCCGCCGCGCCGCTGCCCGCGCAACCGCCGCCGCCGGCACCCGGGACCGCGAGCGATACGTATTTCGGGGTGAAGGTTCCAGACCCGTACCGCGCGTTCGAGGATCCCAAGAACCCGGCGCTGTTGCGGTACTTCAAAGCGCAGAACGCCTACACGCACCGCGTGCTCGACGCGCTGCCGGGACGCGCGATGCTCGCCAAACGCATCGCGGAACTCGACGGCGCCTCGGAATCGCTTGCAAGCCTCACCGTCGGGCGGCACGCGTACTTCTACTTGAAGCGTCCGGTGGGAGCAAGCGCACTACGGCTATACGCGCGCGCGAGCGCGGGCGGCGCCGAGCGACTCGTGTTCGATCCCGATCGCTTCGCGCGCTCCAAGGCCCAGCACTACACGATCGACTACTACTCGCCCTCACTCGACGACCGGCTCGTCGGCATCGGCGTCTCGGAAGGCGGCTCCGAAGTCGAAGTGCTGCACGTCGTCGACGTCGCCACGGGACGGATTCTCGCCGACACCATCGACCGCACGCCGTTCGTTCCGCCGTCGTGGCGCGAAGACGGCCGGTCGTTCTACTATTTCCGTACGCCGAAGTTGCCGGCTGACGCGCCGCAAAGCGCGCGCGACACGAAAGGCGTCGTCTTTCTGCACGTGCTCGGCACCGATCCCGCACGCGATAGCGCGGTGTTCGGATACCGCTACTCGCCGCGCATTCCGTTCGGGCTCGAAGATGTGGCGCAGTTGTTCGTCCAGCCCGGTACTCCGTGGGTGATCGCCATCGTCAATCACGGCGTGCAGAACGAAGTGAGCGCGTGGGCCGCACCGGCCGCATCGCTGGCAAACGCCGTCGTGCCGTGGAGGCAGATCGTTCGCTATAGCGATGACGTGACGGAACTCGCCGCGCGCGGCAACACCGGTTACGCGCTGAGCCATCACCACGCGTCACGCTACGCGGTGCTGGCCTTCGATCTCGGCCGGGGCGATGCCGCGCATGCCCGCGTGGTGATTCCGCAATCGGCGCGCGTCATCGACGGGATCGGCGTAGCACGCGACGCGCTCTACCTGCGCGACCTCGACCGTGGGCTCTCCCGCATCCGGCGCGCGCCGTTTATCGGCAGTGCGCTGGGCGCCGCAGCCGACGTTCGGCTTCCGTTCGCGGGCGCGGTCGGCGAACTCGACACCGATATACGCAGTGCGGGAGCGATCTTCAGCCTGCAAGGCTGGACGCAATCACCGCAGTGGTACACGGTCGCGGCGAATGCAGCCGTAACGAACGCCGGCCTGCGAAAGCCTTCGCCGGTCGATTTCTCCGCCATTACATCGGAAGAGGTCGACGCCACCAGCGCCGACGGAACGCAAGTCCCGCTCTCGATCGTGCGCGGGCGCGAACTCGCCCTCGACGGCAGCCATCCGACGCTCCTCGACGGGTACGGCGCCTACGGCATCGTGATCGGCCCGTCGTTTTCGCCGACGCGCCTCGCTTGGCTCGAACGCGGCGGCGTGTTCGCCGAATGTCACCCGCGCGGCGGCGGTGAACTCGGCAACGATTGGCACTTCGGCGCGCACATTGCAACGAAACAACGCACGATCGACGACTTCATCGGCTGCGCGCACTACCTGATCGATCACAAGTACACGGTGAGCGCGAAACTCGCCGGAATGGGCACGAGCGCCGGCGGCGTGACGATCGGCAACGCGATCATCCAGCAGCCCGCGCTCTTCGACGCGGCGATCGACAACGTCGGCGACACCAACGGCGTGCGCGACGAGTTCGCCGAAGGCGGCCCTTCGAACATTCCCGAGTTCGGCACGAACACGGACCCCGTCGGCTTCAAGGCGCTGCTCGCGACCGACGCTTACGTCCAGATGAAGCCGGATGTGGCCTATCCCGCCGTGCTGGCGATTACCGGCGCCAACGATCCGCGCGTCGCGCCGTGGATCGTCGCAAAGTTCATCGCGAAATTACAACGCTCGACGACCAGCGGGAAGCCCGTGCTCTTGCGCGTCGACTTCGACGCCGGCCACGGCTTGCTCGGCGCGTCTCGTGCTCAAGCGCGCGATTTCAATACCGACCTCTTCGCGTTTCTGTTCTGGCAGCTCGGCGACCCGGACTTTGCCTATCCGGGCTAGTCTTCGTCGTCGCGTTCGGCGCGTTCGCGCAGCTGTTTGAGCTGGTAGAGATGGATGAAGCGCTGGATCTCGTCTTCGGTGCGCTTCGGCAGGTTCAAAAACCGTACGCCGTGAGCGAAACGCTGCGTGCGCAGGTTATAGAACGCGATCACGATCTTGCCGCCGATGTCGAGCGGCTCGAACGGCGTCGGCGGCGTTTTCACGCGGCGCTTGCGTTCGCCGAACGCGGTCCGTTCGGTAACTTCTTTTTCGATGAACACGTTCGCGACTTCGGCCGTAGGCAGCGTGAAGCGAAAGTCGATCACCGTTTCTTTGGTGAAATCTTCATCGCCGAGCAAACGCAAACCGCCGACGCTCAAATCGTTGGCGCTCGCCGTCCGCGTGCCCTCGCGCCCATCAACGATGTAGACGATCGGAAATTCGATCGACGCACGGTAGCTCTGACGCTTTTGATCGGCCTTTGTTGACGCCGGAGCGGTATCGCCTCCAGCGCCGGGCCTACGAATGTTGAACACGGACGAGCGTTGCTTTTCCAGGAAGAAGTCGCGCGCCCTTCGTAGCCCGGACGTATGGTGACGTCGCTCGCTTCACGCCTCCTGGAAGCGCTGGGCCCGGACACCGTGCGGACCTCCCCGGAAGACCTCGCTGCGTACTCGTACGACGCGTACAGCGAAGGGCATCTGCCGTCTGCGGCGGTGATCCCGCGCGATGTGCGCGAGGCGGCGCTGGCCGTGCGCATCGCCATGAACTGCGGCGAACCGGTCGTGCCGCGCGGCGCAGGCTCGGGACTCTGCGGCGGGGCGGTCCCAGCGCGCGGCGGCCTCGTCGTCTCGATGGTTCGCATGAACCGCATCCTCGAACTCGACGTGCGCAACCGCCGCGCACGCGTTCAACCCGGCTTGATCAACCTCGATCTCTCGCGAGCGATCGCGACGCACGGGATCTTCTACGCGCCCGACCCGTCGAGCCAAAAAGTCTCGACCATCGGCGGTAACGTCGGCACGAATGCCGGCGGTCCGCACTGTCTCTCCTACGGCACGACGACCAACCACGTGCTGGGCGTGGAATACGTCGACGGCGAGGGTGTGATCCACCACACATCCATCGACGACCCGGGCTACGATCTCACCGGGCTCTTGGTCGGTTCCGAGGGGACCCTCGGCCTCGTGACGGCGGTCGATGTGCGGCTCATGGCGCTGCCCGAATCGGTGCGCGTGGGCGTGGCCGCCTTTCCCGACGTCGAGTCGGCCTCGGAGGCCGTGTCGGCGATCATCGCCGCGGGCATCGTTCCGACGGCGCTCGAGATCATGGACAAACTGATTACGTCGGCGGTCGAAGCGCACTATCACGCGGGCTTTCCGCTCGACGCCGGCGCGGTGCTGCTCGTGGAGATCGCGGGACCGCGCGACGACATGCTCGCGGGCGAGGCTGCGATCAAACGCATCGCGCACCAGCACGGCGCGATTTCGTGGCGCGCGGCCGACGATGCAGCGGAGCGCGAAGCGCTGTGGGCATCGCGCAAGGGCGCGGCCGGCGCGCTCGGACGCATCGCGCCGAATTACTACATTCAAGACGCCTGCGTTCCGCGCACGAAACTGCCGCAAGTGATTCACCAGATCGAACGCATCGCGCACGATCACGACCTGGCGGTCGGCAACGTGTTTCATGCCGGCGACGGCAACCTGCACCCGCTGTTGTGCTTCGACCGCCGCGATGCGCGCGCAGCGCGGGCCGTCGTCGAAGCCGGTACCGAGATCCTATCGACCTGCATTGCGATGGGCGGCACCATCAGCGGCGAGCACGGGATCGGGCACGAAAAACGCGATGCGCTCTCGCTCGTCTTCAACACCGACGATCTCGCGGCGATGGGCCGCGTGCGCGACGTGTTCGATCCGCACCGGCTGTTCAACCCCGACAAGATCTTTCCGACCGGTGCGATTTGCGGCGAAGTGCGCGCTCCGGCGGCGGTCGCGTGACGGCGGCGCTGGAACCGCGCATCATCGCGCCGGCCGATGCCGCGGGCGTGGCGGAAACCCTGGCGGCGTGCGCGCGCGACGGTGCGGCCGTCGTTGCGTACGGCGGCTCGACCTTACAGTCGATCGGCAACGCGCCGCGCCGCTGCGACGTCGCGCTGCACACGCGCAATATATGCGGCGTGCGCGAGTACGATCCACGCGATATGACGGCCGGCATCGACGCCGGAACGACGCTGGCGGAAATCGCCCGCGTGCTCGGCGAGCACGGTCAGTGGATTCCCTTCGATGCGCCGCAACCGGCGCGCGCGACGGTCGGCGGCACGCTCGCTGCCGGCTGGGCCGGTCCGCGCCGCGCCGTCTACGGCCGGCCGCGCGATCTCGTGATCGGTTCCACGATCGCGTTGACCGACGGCACGCTCGCGCGGGCCGGCGGCATGGTGGTCAAGAACGTCACCGGTTACGATATGAGCAAGCTCTACGTCGGTTCGCTCGGCACGCTCGGGCTGATCGTGCGTGCGAATTTCAAAGCGTTGCCGCGACCACCGGTGCGCCGGCTCGCCATCGCCCCGATTGCCGGCGACCAGCGCGACCGCGCGATCGCGTCGCTCGGCGGCCTGGCGATCGAACCTACCGCGGCCCTCGTGCTCGACGGCTTCACGCGCGTGGCGCGCTATCCAGGCGCGGCATTGCGGCTCGTTATGCTCTTCGAAGGCTCGGATGCGGTCGTCGAACGCGGCACGCGCGACGTGCGTTCGGCGCTGGGAAAAGCCGGCATCGCAGAAACGCTACTGCTCGACGGCGCCCCCGCCGACGATGCCTTCGCCGAGGTGATCGACGCCTACGTTGAGGGCGCCGGCGAGCGCACGCTCACGTATCGCACGACCGGTCTGCCCTCGACGGCGTGGGCGCGCACGCGCACCGCGCAAGCGCTCGCGAACGAACACGGTCTGAGCGCCGAGAGCATCGCCGACCTGCGCACCGGCGATGCGATCCTGCGTTTTTCGGCGCGCAGCGTCGCAGCGTTCGCCGAACGAATCGCTGCATTCGATGCCGACGTCCGCCGCGCGTTCGAGCGCTCGACCGTCCTTGCCGGCGGCCCGCAATTGCGCGCGTCGATCGACGCGTGGGGAACCGAGCCGTCCACGATCGCCACGATGCGCGCGATCAAAGCGCACTTCGATCCGGCCGGCGTCCTCGCACCGGGACGGTATGTCGGCGCGATATAACGCACTGCTCGACGACGTGCGCGTCGTCGTGACCACCGTGCTGCGCTCACCGGACCGGTTCGTGCGCCTGATTCGTTTGGGCCCCCGCGGACTCGCCTCGATGGCACGGTTTCTCATCGGGGTCGTACCGCGCGCATCCCACGCGCTCGAAGCGATTCGCGAGCGGGCCACCGCCATTCCGGCCGCAGCGCTGCGCGAACAAGCGCTGGCGTCAATCGACGGCAAGGCGTTCCACGTGCAAGGCGGCTGCATTCTGGCCACGTTCTTGCCCGCGCCCGATGCCGCGCGCTTCGTGCGCATCGTCGCCTCACTCGAAACGATCTACGACTATCTCGACAACCTCTGCGACCGGCTGCCGGGCGTCTCGCAGGAGGCGTTTGCGACGCTGCACGACGCGCTACTCGATGCACTCGATGATCGCCGCACGCCCGCCGACTACTATCGGCACGGACCGGCCGGCGATGACGGCGGCTATCTCGCCTCGCTGGTTAGCGACGTGCGCACCGAACTTGCCACCGTGCGCCACTACGCGGCGGTGCGCGACGCGCTCGCGCAAATCGCCGGTTACTACGTGCAACTGCAAACGCTCAAGCACGGCGACGCCGAGGTGCGCGAAGCGGTCTGCAGTGCCTGGTACGCCGAGCACGCGGAGGCCTTTCCCGGACTCTACTGGTGGGAATTCGCCGCCGCGTGCGGATCCTCACTGCCGGTCTTCGCGCTGGTCTATCTCGCGCTGCAGCCGCGCATCGATGCGCGCGCGATCGACTCGACGGTAGCCGCGTACTTCCCCAACGTCTCTGCGGTGCACATTCTGCTCGACTACTTCATCGATCAGGCCGAAGATCTCGAGCATCGCGAACTGAACTTCGTCGCTTGCTACCCCTCGAGCGCAATAGCGGTGGAGCGCGTCGGGCGGTTGGTTCGCGCGACCAGCGAGCGACTGCGGGCGCTCGCGCACGGGGAGTGGCACGAGTTCGTCCTGCGCGCAATGTGCCTCTTCTACCTCACGCACCCGAAGGTGTACGAACAGCGCCTCGATCGCGAGAGCGCCGCCGTGCTTGCCTCCCTCTGAGAGGACGAGCGAGCCGCGCCGTTCAACGGCGCTCTGCATGAAAGCGGTCCGTGTTCTGGGCGTTATTTGCGCGTGCGTGCTGCTCGCAGCAGCACCGCCGCACACGCAGATCTACGGATTCACGGCCAACAACAGCGATGCCGAGTTCGCCCTCGAGGATCGCTTCCTCGATATCCCGAGCGCCGCCGGTGCGCTCGAGGTCGGGGCGGCGCTGGCGGCGCAGCCGCACTATGCGGGGTCGGCCGGCGACTACAAGCTGGCGCTTTACGTCCGCGACCGCTTCAAAGAATTCGGGTTCGATACGTCGATGGAGACGCTCACGGCGCGGATCGACGTGCCGAAGCGGCTGGCCCTCGAACTGATCCCGAGCGGTTTCCGCCGGGATGCGAACTCCGGCAAGTATCCGGCCTACACACCGCTGCTCAGCCGGCGCCCCCGGCGCGGCCGGCCGGCTCCGACGCCCGCCCCCGGGGTGCCGATCGGCATCACGGCCGATCCGGTCGTGGGCATCGACCTGCGCGAACTGCCCGATCCAAATGACCCCGACACCGCGAACCCGGCCGTCGGCCTCCCGTTCATCGCCGGCAGCGCCGACGGGAACGTCACCGCCCCCCTCGTGTATGCCGGCCACGGGACGCCGGCCGACTACGCACTGCTCGACGGGCACGGGGTCGACACCCACGAAGCCGTCCTGCTCATCCGTTACGGCGCGGACCCACGCGGCACGCTCGTGCGCCGGGCGCAGGCGCACGGCGCCGTAGGCGTGATCCTCTATGACGATCCGGCCGACGACGGCGCGGCGCGCGGCGCGGTCTACCCGACCGGACCTTGGCGACCGCTGACGTCGGTACAGCGCGGCAGCGTCGGTGAGGGCGTTACGATTCCCGTGCTGCCGATCTCCGCGGCCAACGCGCGCACGCTGCTGGCGGCCCTGCGCGGGCCCACGGCGCCCCGTCCCTGGGCGGGCTCGCTCTCGGTCGGCTATCCCTTCGCGCGCGGCCCGGCGGCGGTCCACATGATCGTCACCATGGAACGCCGGACGACCACGCTCTGGAATACGATCGGCGTTCTCCACGGCACCACGCCGGGCCAAGAACTGATCCTCGGCGCGCAGCGCGACGCGTGGGTCTACGGTCTCGGCGCCGGCGGCGGCGGCACGATCACGCTGGTTGAAACAGCCCGCGGCCTCGGCTTCCTCGCGAAGACCGGCTGGCAGCCCGGCCGGACGATCGTCCTCGCCGCTTGGGACGGCGAAGAGCTCGGCGCTTACGGTTCGCTCGCTTACCTCAAACGCCACGGCGATGAGATCCGCAGCGGCTCGATCGCCTACCTGAATACCGAGCCCAGTATCACCGGCCCGACGTTCGGCGCCGACGCGGTCGCCGCGATCGCACCGACGATCGTCGATGCCTCGCACGTCGTCCCCGATCCGGCGCAGCCCGGCAACACGATTTACGACCGGTACGCGTTTCGCACGGGCGGCGCGCTGCCGCCGGTCGACCGCGGCAGTGGCGGTTTCGACCGCGCGGCCTTTCTCTTCGGCGCCGGAACGCCCAGCGCGAACGCATCGTTTAGCGGGCCGTTCGGTCCGTATCACTCGAGCTACGATACGCTGCAGTTCGCGCGCACGATCGGCGATCCGGGATTCGACTTGCATCGCGCGGCGGCGCAGCTCTACGGCGTGGCCGTTCTGCGGCTCTCGAACGCCGACGTCGTGCCGTATCATTTCAGCGCGTACGTCGCACCGATGGAATCGGCGCTGCGCGGGCTCGCCGCGTTAGCGCGCACGCGCCGCGTCAGCCTCGACACGCGCGGTTTCGAGACGGCAATCCGGCGCTTTTCCGGGAATGCCGCGCGTTCCGATGCGGCGACAAAACGCGTAGCCACGAGCGCCGCGGCGGATCGCGAAATGGAAGCCGCGCGCGTGCTCGATCTCGAGACGTACGGCATCGACGGCGAGACGCGCATCACGTTCCCCGATGTCGCGCGCGCGATTCGCGAAGGCGATCAGGGCGCCGTCGATCTCGCAGTAGCGCGCGCGCGTTCGACGATCGATCGCGCCGGCACGCTCATCTCGCAATCGCGATAGTGAAAGTCACCGTGCTGGGCGCGTCCGGCTTCGTCGGGCGCGCGCTTGCCGCGGCGCTGACCGAACGCGGCGACGACGTGCGCTCGGTTTCGTTGCGCGATCCCGCGCGTGCCGCCGAAGCCGCCGACGGCAGTGACGTTGTCGTGAACCTCGCCGGAGCGCCCGTGGTCGAACGGTGGACCGACGAGCGCAAACGCGCGATCGCAAGTTCGCGCGTCGATTTGCCGCGCGCATTTCTCGCCGCGCTCGCGAACGTCGAGCGGCGTCCGCAAGCCTACGTCAGCGCGTCGGCGATCGGGTACTATGGCATGAGCCGCACCGCGACGTTCACCGAAACGAGCCCGCCGGGCGATGATTTTCTCGCGCGCGTCTGCGTGGCATGGGAAGCTGAGGCTGCGCATGCAAGCGCGCTCGGCATGCGCGTGGCGATCGTCCGGACGGGTCTCGTGCTTGGCCGCGACGGCGGGGCGCTGGCCAAGCTGCTGCCGCTCTTTCGCAGCGGCCTCGGCGGCCCGGTGGCCAGCGGCGAGCAGTGGAATTCGTGGATCCATCTCGACGACCACGTGGGGATCTACCTGCTGGCGATCGACGGCTTCGCCGGCCCGCTCAACGCGACCGCGCCGCAGCCCGTGACCAACCGCGATTTCACCCGGGCCCTCGCGGCAGCCGTGCATCGCCCGGCGCTCTTCCCGGCGCCCGAGTTCGCCCTCAAGCTCGTCTTCGGCGAGGGCGCCTCGGTCCTCACCGAGGGCCAGCGCGTGCTTCCCGTGGAGGCCCTGGCGGCCGGCTACACGTTCCGGTTCCCCGAGATCGGCGCCGCCTGCGCAGACCTGGTCTAAATTCGCGGCTGTCCGAGGAGCCATTCGTTTTCGTCCGGAACGCCCGGCCATGGCAACGACTTTCACCAAGAACGCGTACCGCGCCGACCACATCGGCAGCTTCTTGCGCCCCAAATCTCTGCTCCAGATCCGGGCCGAGAAACCGCACTCCGAGGAACTGCGCAAAGCCGAGGATCGCGAGATCATCCGCATCCTCGCCAAACAAAAGGAACTCGGCTTCGACATCTTCACCGATGGCGAATTCCGGCGCGAAAGCTTCATGTCGGATTTGGTCGACGCGGTCGACGGATTTTCGACCAGCGGAGCACACCAGCGCGACTGGAAGACGTCGACCGGCGTCAAAACGCAGCCGCTCCTCGACGTCGTTACGGAGAAGATCAAGCAGAAGCGGCGGCTGACCGAATACGAAGTGACGTTCCTCAAAGAACACAGCCCGGGTCCGGTCAAGATGACGCTGCCGAGTGCGAACCAGTTTCCGGCGATCGCGTATCGTAAGGGCGCGAGCGAAAGAGCGTATCCTACGTACGCGCCGTTCCTGGCAGACGTCGCCGAGATCATCGGCGGCGAAATGGAGGCCCTCGCCAACGACGGCGTGGACTACATTCAGGTCGACGCGCCGCGTTACAGCTACTATCTCGACGAGAAGTGGCGGACGTTCTTGCGCACCGAGTACAGCCCCGACCTCGATCATCTCTTGGAGGAGGCGATCGCCTCCGACAATCTCGGTTTCCGCAAAGCGCGCAAACCGGGCGTGGTGCTGGCGATCCATCTTTGCCGCGGCAACAACAAGAGCAACTGGTACGCCAGCGGCGGCTACGATAACATCGCCGAGAAGCTCTTCAATCAGCTCGAAGTCGACCGCTTTTTGCTCGAATACGACGACGAACGCTCGGGCTCGTTTGAACCGCTGCGTTTCGTGCCCAAAGGCAAGATCGTGGTGCTGGGCTTAGTGAGCACGAAGGTCGGCAAACTCGAAAGCGCCGACGCGCTCGCGAAGCTGATCGATCAGGCGGCGAAGTTTCTCCCACTCGATCAACTCGCGCTCAGCCCACAGTGCGGCTTCGCCTCAATGTCCGAAGGCAACGTGATCGCCGAAGACGAGCAATGGAACAAAATGAAACTCGTCGCCGACGTAGCGAAAAAGGTCTGGGGGTAACCCCCCCATTTGTCATCCAGAGCGCAGCGCCGCAGGCGCGTAGTCGAAGGACAGCCGCCATCAACGTCGCTGAGTGGCGGCCCTTCGACTACGGTCCGCTTCGCGAACCTGCGCTCTGGATGACAAATATGGGTTCGAGCGCTTAGTCTGCAGCCACCAATTCGGCGATGCGTTCTGTGTCGGGTTGGTGCGCGGGGTTGGGGGTGCCGAAGAGTTCGAGGATCTCTTTGGCGTAGGGGTAGTAGCGCGATTGGGTGCGGCGGAATAGGCTCGCGAAGCCGTCGCTGAACATGTCTTTGCCGTGCTCGACGGGCAATTCGATGATCTCGTGCGGATCGCGAATCACGCCCATCGGATCGATGCCGCGCTCGATGTTGTCGAGTTCGCGCGCGAGGATCTTGCGCAGCAAGATGACGCCACGGTCGGTCCAGCCGAGCTTTTCGAGTTCGCGCTTGGCAATCGGTCCTTGCGTCACCCACGCCATTACATCTTGCGCGTCGAGCAAGTCGAGATTGAACTCGCCTTTTTCGTTGATGCACGGCACGTCGAAGTGGGGCACTTCATCGAGCAGCTTCGCCGGAACCGGTACGCCCGCCGGCGGTGCGTAGGCCGTGTACCAGTAGTGCATCGTGTGCGTGTCGTCGACCGGCACGCGAATCTGAAACGCGTACATCGTCCACAGGCCGCCGGCGCTCCCGACCGCCAGCGTGCACGGAAACATCACCGGATGCCCGACGCGCCAATCATCGACGTCTTCCGATTGGCCTTGCATGAGGCGGCGCTTGTAGATGCCGTACTGAAATTCTTCGAAGGCAATGTTGACATGGTGGCGCGAGATCGCGTAGTTCGGTTTGATGCCGTCGCGCTGTTCCTCGACCCACTCTTGCAAATGACCGTGCAGCCACTCGGTGTGAACCGGGTCGAGCGAGTTCTCCATGATCTGCAGCCAGTTGCAATCCACCATCGCACTGCCGACCATACGCACCGTGCCGGGAATGACGAACCCGTCGAGCCGCGGCAACTCGGGAACCGGCGCCGGACCGAGATACGCGAAGAGCATGCCGCCGAGTTCTCGCACCGGATACGCCGGCGTCTGCGTGCGCTCGGCAAACGTGCTGCCGTCAGGTTCGTTCGGCTGATCGATGCACTGCCCGGCAGCGTCGAACTTCCAGCCGTGATAGGGACAGCGAATGCCGTCGAGTTCGGGGATGCCGTAGGCAAACGATGCGCGGCGATGCGGACACAACTCGGTGATCAGGCCGAATTTTCCGCCGCGATCGCGGAAGAGCACGAGGTCTTCGCCGAGGAGACGGACGCGTTTGGTCCACGCCGTCTGCAAGTCTTCCGTCGCGGCGATCGGGTACCAATAGCGGCGCAGCAACGTGCCCATCGGCGTTCCCGCGCCGACGCGGGTCAAGCGTTCGTTCTCTTCAGCCGTGATCATCGTTCTACGGAACCCCTCCGCCCATCGTGCTGGCCGGGTTGAAAGCCGTCTTGGCCGGATCCCAACGCATGAGCAGGACGTCCTTCGACGTCAGGCCGCGTTGGACACCTGCGCCGCGGTCACTGAAATCGTAGATCCCGCTGATCCCGGCGTAGCCCTTCAGGCCGAGAATGTACTGACGGACCTGTTCGTAGGTCGCCGAGGTGCCGAGCTTGCGGTAGGCATCGACGACGATTTGCGCGGGATCCCACGGGATGCCGGCCTGGAAATCGACCGGCGTGCCGGCCGCCTTCATCGCATCGTACATGCGCTTGATCGGCGCGCGCGCGGCGGGCATCGCTTCCTTCGAATTCGGCCCGGCGAGATAGGCGAGACCCGGGAAGTACAGATCCTTGGGCAAGAAGCCGGCGAACTGTTTCATGAACGTGAAGCTCATGTTCGCGTTGGTCGTGAACGCCGGAATCGTCAGGCCCGCATCGATATACGCGTGCGTCACGGTTCCGAACGGCTGGCCCGACGTCCACATCACGAGGACGTCGGGATTCGCCGCCTTGATCTTGGCCATCTGCGCCGCGACGGTTTGATCGGTCGGGTTGAAGTGCTCGGCATCGACGATCGACAGACCGGCCGCCACGTTTTCCGGCAACGCGGCCGCGACTTTGAGCTGGTTTTCCGCGTCCTGACCGCTCGCATCGGTCGACGTGATCGTGCCGACGCGCTTCCAGCCTTTTTCACGCATGTAACGCAGCATCGCCGTCGCCATGCCCTGCGTCGAGATACTCGCCGAGAACATGTCCGCTCCATATTGCGGATGCACGCCGGGCGATACGCAGTACTGCACGGCTTTGCCGCGCGTGAACGGCTCCATCGCGAGACACAGCGCCGCAAATTCCGAACCGATGATCACCTGCGGTTTCGAGTTTAGCGCGTTTTGCACGACTTGCACGGCCGTTTGCGGCGAGCTCTGGTCGTCGATGAAATCGAACTTCAACGGCTGGCCTTTGATGCCGCCTTCTTTGTTGACTTGCGCTTCAAGCGCGAGTAACGACGCGCGCAGCGCCGCACCCGAGTAGGCATAGCCGCCGGTCAGCGGCGTGACCACGGGGATAACGAAGGGTTCGGCCGCTCGAGCGGGGACGATGCTGCCGGATACCAGCAGCACGAAGCCCGCGGCGGCACAAAAGAGCCGAAAGATTTTCGTCACGATGGAGCCAATGCTATGGCAATCATATTCACCTGTCAACGACCGTAGATGAAAGCGACCGGCACGAAATGGCATCAAACGACGCAATCGAGCAAGCCAAATGGGACGTGATGTCCGCGAACCATATCCTCGCGCGCGAGGAGGTCCTCGACGGCTATGGGCACGTTAGCCTGCGACATCCCACGAACCCGCAGCACTTCTTCCTCTCCCGCTCGCGCAGCCCGGAGCTCGTGACGGTCGAGGACATCATGGAGTTCACGCTCGACGGCGACACCGTCGGCAACGACGATCGTCCGCCGTATCTCGAGCGGTTCATCCACGGTTCGATCTTCAAGGCACGGCCGGACGTGATGTCCGTCGTTCACTCGCATCAAGTCGACGTCGTGCCGTATTCGATCAGCTCGGTGCCGCTGCAGCCGGTTTGGCATCAAGCCTGTTCGATCGGCAGCCATCTTCCGGTGTGGGACATTCACGACAAATTCGGCGACACGAACCTGCTGGTTGCGAACCTCGCACAGGGCGAAGACCTCGCCGCCGCGCTCGGCCGCAACAAGGTCGCGCTGATGCGCGGCCACGGCTTCGCGGCGGCGGGAAACCACTTGCAAGAAGCCGTGAGCATGTCGATCTATTTGCCGAAGAACGCGCGCATCTTGACGACGGCGAAATTGCTCGGCGGCAGCGTCACCGTGGCCACGCCGGGCGAAGTGGAAAAGGCCGGCGTCGTACGGCCCGAGCAGCCGGCGTTTCAGCGCGGTTGGGAATACTGGCTCAAACGCGCCGGCGTCAAGCCCCGGCACTAAGACGAACGGCTATGCCGGCGCGAGCGCCGGCATCTGCTTCCACAGTGCGATCACGTCGTCGGCCGTGGCTACTACGCCGAAGTGCGAGCGCATGTTGTAAAGCGACATGTCGTGCTCCGCTTGCGAATATGCAGCCGTGCAATCGGACAAGAAGACGATGTTGTAATCGAGCATGTACCCCTGACGCGCGGTCGATTCGACGCACACGTTGGTCGACACACCCGTCATGATGAGATTCTCAACCTTGAGCGTGCGCAGCACCGAGTCGAGCCGCGTGTTGATGAACGCGCTATAGCGATGCTTGATCACCACCGGCTCGGCCGGCAAGGGTGCGACCTCGGTGAACTCTGCGCCCCAGGTGTTCTTGCGGCAGATCGCGGCAACCTTACCGGCTAAGCGGCCAACCCAGGCATCCGAATCGGTCACGTCTTCATGGATCGTTTGAATGAAGATCACCGGCGCCTGGGCTGCGCGTGCGGCCGCGAGCAGACGCTGGAGACTCGGGATCATAGCCATCGCGGCCGCAGTCGGCTGGCCGGCTCTGCCCAGCGCGCCGTCGGGGCTGCAGAAGTCGTTTTGAACGTCGACCACGATGATTGCCGTCTTGGCGGGCACGATCAGTTCCGGAAGCGTACGCATGGGCGTCTCCTAGGCAGTGGTCGCAACGGAATGCGTCGCGGCCCAAGTGGCGATGATCTGGTCCGACGTTGCGAGGGGACCGAAGTGCTTCGCGTGCGTCTTGCACGTCATGTCGTGCGCAGCCTGATCGTATGCAGCCGAGCAATCGGGCACGAGCACCGTATGATAGTCGAGCATGTAGCCGTGACGCGACGTCGATTCGACGCACACGTTCGTTGCCACACCGAGCACGAGAATGTTTTCAACCTTGAGGGTCCGCAGCACCGAATCGAGTCGCGTATTGAGAAAGGCGCTGTAGCGATGCTTGTTCACAACGGCTTCGTTCCCCACCGGGCCGACGCCGGTGAACTCCGCGCCCCACGAGCCTTTGAGGCAATTTGCCGCCGCGGGATTTGCGCGGCGCCCGATCCATGCATCCGAATCGGTGCACGGCTCGTGAATGGTCTGGATGAAGATCACATTCGTACCGTGCTCGCGCGCCGCGGTCAGAAATCGGCTGAGCGCCGGAATCATCGCTTGCGCGGCCGACGTGTCCTTCCCGTTCTTTCCCGCCACGCCGGCGGGTTCGCAAAAATCGTTCTGGACGTCGACGACGATGACCGCCGATTTCGACGGTTTGACGAACTCCGAAAGATCTGGCATCTTTTTCTCCTTACGCCTGATGGTTCTTTACGAACGACATGTCCACAACGTCGCTGTAACCGATCGCTTTGGTGAACTCGCCGCTTTTAGCGACGATCGACATGTCGAGCACGTAGCCTTTCTCCGATATGAAGCCGTCCTTACTCCAGATGTTGTCGGCGTAGGTCCGGTCGAGAGCTCCCTTGATCGCGGCCTCGCCGAGCGTCGGAAACGCCTTGTGGGCCGCTGCTTCAACCGTCGCTTTGCTGGAGGCGGAGATTTTTAGCGCTTCGATCATCGCGGAGACGAAGGCCTCGACGGTTGCCGGGTCTTGCAAGGCCGTCGCTTTCTTCACGCTAATCACGGAATACGCATACTCACCGAGGGACGGGAACGAGAAATACGGCTGGTCCCAGATGCCTTGCACCTGACCCATCGTAATCTGCGGCTCGGTAGTGATGGCGATATCAGCCGCGCCTTGCTTGACCATGATCGGCGTCGCGGCACTGTCGGCATTGTTGATGATCGTGACATCACTCGTCAGATTCAAGCCGAGCTTCTCGATGTACCACCTGCCGAGCACGTCGGGCGTACCGCCGAAGCGGTTCAACGCGAACTTTTTGCCCTTCATGAAGGCGGCCACGTCGGCGTTCGACATCGATTTCGGCGTCAGGCCCTTTTTGGCGATCATGTAGTTGTTCGCGCGGTTCACGACGTTGCACACGGAGATCAGCGGGTTGGCATTGCCGTTCCCGTTGCCGTTGGCCATCGCGTCCGATTCCGGTCCGCCGATATTGCCCCACACGCTGCCGCTCACAAGCGCGCTCACGTGCGCGCCGCCGGTTGCCGTCAGCGTCGTCACATCGAGGCCGCGCTTAGCGAAGAGTCCTCGATCGATCGCCATGTACAGCGGCAGATAACCGATCTGATGAACCGGTTCCGCAATCACGATCTGCTTGAGGTTTTGCGCGCCGACGTTGACGCGGACGCTGAGTAGCGCCGCCGTCGACGCGGCCGCACCGGCTAGAAAAGTGCCACGCGAGGACGGACTACCGGCCGCTTGTTTGAGCTCCATGCATGATTCCTTTGAGTAAGCGCTTTTCGAGTGAAGAGACACACCAGAACATCACCATCGCGACGATGGAAAGGACGACCACACCGACCCAAACGAGGTTGATATCCATCGTCTGACCGGCGTAGAGGATCATGCGACCTACGCCGTTTTGCGAGGCAACGAACTCGCCGACAATCGTGCCCGCGAGGGCGAGGCCGATGTTGATGCGCAAGCTCGAAACGATCCACGGCAGGGCCGAAGGTACGACGACCTTGGTGAACACGTGACGATGCGTCGCACCGAGCGAAAAGAGCAAGGTTTCCAGATCCGGATCGATGCTCTTGATACCGCTGTACGCGGCAATCGCCGTCGGTACGACACACATCAGCACGGCAAGTGCGACCTTGGATGAAAAGCCGATGCCGAAAATGATGATCAACACCGGAGCGAGCGCGAGTTTCGGCACCGCGTTGAACATGACGAGATACGGCTCGAGCACGTTGCCGTACACCTTCGACCACCATGTCGACAGCCCGATCGCTGCGCCGAGCGATACGCCGGCGATGAATCCGAGAATCGTCGCGCTAGATGTAAACCAGACGTCCGTCCAGAGCGAGCCGGCCGTCGCGTCCTTGAATGCCGTCTGCGCGATCAGGACCGGGCTTGAGAAAAAGTAGGGGTCGACGATGTTGAGCCGCGTCAAACCTTCCCAGAGAACGACGATCGCGATGCCCACAGCCCAACGGCCGATCGTGGAATAGCGCCGAGTTCGCGCACGCGCTCGTTCTTCTTCATCGACCTCGAGTTCGGCCGGAAAGGCGCCCACTTTCGCGCCGCCGGCCAGCGCGTGCGTCGCCATTAAGCCAATGCCGCCTGTTCGTAGGCGCGTTCCGCTTCGACTGCGAGCAGATCGAGCAGTTTGCGCTTGAGTGAGGTGAATTCGGGCGTCGTAACGTCGTCCTGAGTGCGCGGGCGCGCCAGCGGAACGTCGATGCGCGCCTTGATGCGGCCGGGCCGAGCCGAAAAGACATGGATTTCGTCGGATAAGAAGATCGCTTCGTCGATGTCGTGCGTGACGAAGAGAATCGTCTTTTGCAAATCGCTCCACACGTCGAGCAACCAACTCTGCATGATCAGGCGCGTTTGCGCGTCGAGCGCACCGAACGGCTCATCGAGCAAAACGATGTCGCGATCGTAGAGCATCGTGCGCAGGAGACTCGCCCGCTGGCGCATGCCGCCGGACAGCTCGTGCGGATAATGCTGTTCGAAACCGGTCAGCCCGTAGCGCTCGATGAGCGGCATCGCGCGAGCAATCGCCGTTTTTCGTGGAACGTCGCGCACCTCCATGCCGAGGATGATATTATCGAGAATCGTGCGCCACGGCAGCAGCAAGCCTTTTTGCAGCATGTAACCGACGTAACCCGGCTTCCCGAGAATGCTCGCTCCGTTAGCAATGACGTCTCCGGTGCTCGGCTTCGCCAGGCCCGCGATGACATTGAAGAGCGTCGATTTGCCGCAACCGCTCGGTCCGATAATACTTACGAAACGGCCGCGCGCAACGGTGAGCGACGTTTCATCCAGCGCATGAACGATCTTTCCGTCACGCCGGAAATATTTTGAAACCGAGCGTACTTCAAGCTTCGTTTCTTCCGGTGTCATAGTGTGTTTTGATCCTACACCGACACCGGACGAGCAACGCTAACCGAAGCGTAAACCGTTATCGCACCGAGTGCGACGTTGGTCCATACAATGGGACCGGTCCACTTTGGGACGCTATGCGCGGCGCGTTACGGCGCTAGCGTTAGCGTCGCGGTCGCCGCTTTGGCGACCGCGGCATCGCTAAACGGCAGCGGCGTGAGATCGTGATGCAGCCACGCTGCGACGCGATCTTTGTAATACGGTGAGCCGGGTTCGCCCGACTCACCGAGCGGCAGATCGATGCCGCCCGCATCCCAATTGCCCACGTCCCATACGGCGCGGAAACTTTGGCCGAGCGCAATCGCCTGCACGGCGGGCGCGTAGCTGCCGCCACTGCCGGGGAACGGCGGTGCGTTCCAAAACGGAAAGTGGAACGCGTTGAACGGATGTTCCGCGACGACCGGATAGGCCGTTCCGTACGGCATCGTCACCGCATCGCGGCCGCCGAAGAGCGTCACCGTCGAGCGCACGGACGCGACGAGAAACGCGTCCGGATCGTCGTGCGGAAACCAGCCGCGCGGGCGTTGGCGCAACGCGCGCAGCAGCGTCACGAAGGCCGGCCCGATACGCAAGTAGCTCGCGGCGTTCGCCGAATTCATATGTGCGGCGAACAAATCGCGCGTCGCCACGAAGCGCACGCGCTGAATCACTGTCGCGCCGCGTGAGTCCGGATCGAACCGGCCGCCGAACGAGGCGAGTGCGGCGTAGGACGGCGCGAGGTCGGGATCGCGCTCGGCGCCCGCTTTGCGTAGCGCTGCGGTACAGAGCCGCGCGAATTCGGCCTCGGCCGGCGACATCGTATCGGCCTGGATGTTTTGCGACGCGGCCACGTCGATCTTCGGCCGATCGTGGATGCGGCGCGAAATCTCGGCCGCGCGATACGGCGCGCTGAAATACGCGCTCAAGCGATCCGGGTAGCCGGCGCCGTACGGCAGGTTGTTGGCATTGATCGCTAGCGTCGCACGCGATGGTGCGACGTGCGGCAATCGCGCGAACGGCACGAACGTCAACGGCCGCGCCGGGGTCGTGGCGCCGTTGCCGACCGACAAACCCCACGACGCATTATCCGGAATTGCCCCGCCGACGGTGTACGCGGCGCGGCCATCGGTTTGCGCCAGGACGAAGTTTTGCGTCGGGCCCGGATAGGCGGCGAGCGCGCGCAATCCGTCTTCGATCGAGGCGGCGCGATCGAGCGCCAAATAGGCGGCAATCGGCGAGCGCGTGTCGGTCAACGGCCCCCACTGCACGACGCTCCGCACGTAGCCTTTCGGCTCGAGCACGAAGCCGTGGCGCGTGGAGAGGTACGCCCGATCGTGCTTTCCGCCGAAGCGATCGTTGAACGTCTCGCGCCGGATCGTTGCCGAAAGTTGCAGTTTTCCGGCGCGATACCGCAGGCCGTCGTTCGTCGTAAACTGTTCGTTGTACACGACCGGGCTCACCGCATCGTTGTTGGTGGCGCCCCACGCCAGCCGTCCGTTGTGGCCGAGAATGACGCCGGGAACGCCGGCAATTGCCGCGCCCGCAACGTGTTCGCCCGGCGCGGAGATTTCGACGAGATGCCAGATTCCCGGAATGCGCCGGACCAGATGCGGATCGTTTGCGAGCAGCGCGCGGCCGGTCGAGGTTCGATCCGATCCGGCGGCCCACTCGTTACTGCCGAGCACGTCGTGCGCGCTCTCGCCATCCCACGCGACCTGCGCGGGCGGATGCGCACCATCGAGCGCCGGCAGCGGCGGCAGCGTCACCGGACGTCCGCCGGCCGTCGGCACGTCGTATGCGGGATCGGTCAACGAGAAGAACGCGGCATCCGCGCGCGGGCCCACTTCTTCGGCGATCACGCGGCGCCAGATCACGTTGTACCACGAATCCGAGAGGTCGAGCACGATCGCGAAACCGACGGCGAGTGAATCTTGCGGGCGCCAGGGCGTGAAATGGAACAACAGCGCTTTGTATTCGGGCGGCGTCGCTTCGTGTGTCGCGGCGGCATTCACGCCGTTGGCGTAGGCCTGCAGCGTGTCGCGATCGGCCGGCGAGAGGTGCGCGAATTCCATGTCGACGATGTGATGCATGTCGACGACGCGAGCCGTCTCATCGGCCTCGCGCGTGACGGAGCCCAGCATCTCCGAGAGCGTGCCCAGCACGTAGCGGCGCGTGATATCGATCTGGAAGAGCCGGTCGGCCCCGGTAACGTACCCTTGCGCAAACGCGGCGTCGTGCATCGATGCCGCCCGGATGTGCGGCACGCCGCGAGCGTCGCGCATCACCTGGACGGGCGCGCGCAATCCGAGTCCGGTAATCGTACCCGTCGTGCGCGCGGTGCCCTGCGCCGTTCCGATCAAGACGTATCCGATGTAGATCAGCACGCCGAGCAGTAGCGGCACGATCATGCCGACCGCCGTAAAGACGAGCCGGCGGCCTAACGAAGCGCGCACCTAAACGAGCGCCGACGCGTGCTCGGCTTCGTGAGCCTCCAGATATTTCTCGACTTCGAGGGCGGCTTTGCAGCCCGAACCCGCCGCAGTAATCGCTTGTTTGTAGCGCACGTCGAACACGTCGCCCGCGACGAAGACGCCGGGGATATTCGTCGTCACGCCATCTGGTGAACTGATGTAACCCATCGGATCGAGGTCGAGCTGACCTTGAAACATCGCCGTGTTCGGATCGTGGCCGATCGCGATGAACAGCGCATCGGCGTCGATCGTGCTCGTCTCGCCCGTCTCGATGTTGCGCAGACCGAGCCCCTCGGTTTTCTCCGCGCCCAGCACTTCGGTCACTTCGCTGTTCCAGATGACGTCGATCTTGTCGTGCGCGAGCACGCGGTCGGCCATGATCTTGCTCGCGCGAAACGACGCGCGCCGGTGAATGACGGTGACTTTTTTGCCGAAGCGCGTCAGAAAGAGCGCTTCTTCCATCGCAGAATCACCGCCGCCGACGACGACGATATGTTTCTCGCGGAAGAACGCACCGTCGCAGGTTGCGCACGTCGACACACCGCGTCCGCGCAAGCGCGCTTCGTGCGGCACGTCGAGCCAGCGCGCGCTCGCACCGGTCGCCACGATAACGGTATCGGCGCTAAATTCGTCGTCTTCCGTCCACAAGCGGAACGGCTGTTGACTGAAATCCACTTTCGTCACGTCGACGAAGTGCAAGACCGCACCGAAGCGCTCGGCTTGCAGCCGGAAATTCTCCATGAGCTCCGGGCCCATGATCCCCTGCGGAAAGCCGGGGTAGTTCTCAACCTCGGTGGTGAGCATCAGTTGGCCGCCGTAGAGGTGGCCGGCGAAAACGACCGGGGCGAGATTGGCGCGGGCCGCGTAGACGGCGGCGGTGAGGCCGGCCGGGCCGGAACCGATGATCGCGACGGAGCTGTGGGTGCGGGACATGACCCTCCCTTCAACCCCCGGGCAGTTGCGTCCGGTTCAGGGACGCCCGGTTACGGCGGAGCCGGGACCCGGACAAGCAAAGAAAGCGGCAAATGCTCGAAGACGATTTCTGCGACATCCTGCGCAAGGCGTCGCGCGGAACGGGCCTGGACGCCGCTGCTCTGGCCTTCCGCAGCGGCCTGCCCGCCGACCACATCACCGAGTGGCAAAAGGGCGAGGGCGCTCCCGATGAGAGCGAAGCGCGCGCCCTGGCGAAGCTCCTCGGCCTCGACCCGGGAAAGCTGGCCGACGCGGCCGCCCGGCGCTGGGAGCCACACGTGAAGCTGCCCGGCGACGTGCGCCACCATCCGCACGACCCGCACCCGTCCAACGGCTACCTGTTCTTCCTCGACGACGGCCGCACGGCGGCGCTGATCGATCCGGCCGGCCTGCCGTCGACCATCCTCGGGGCCATCGCCGAGGGGCCGTTTTTGCTGCGCTACATCCTCATCACCCACAAGCACGCCGATCACTGCGACGCGACCGCCGACATCTCGGCCGCGTTTCCGGATGCGGAGATCGTGATGCACCGCTCCGACGTCGCGGCGATCGGCGACCTCGGCAAACGCGCGAAGCCCATCGTCGACGGCGACGATCTGCCGTTCGGCGAGAACGCCGCGATTCGCATGCTGCACACGCCCGGCCACACCGACGGGAGTTCGTGCTTCCTCTTCCGCTCGACGATCTTCACCGGCGACACGCTGTTCGCGGGTAGCGTCGGCGGCGCGTTCGGCACGGTGACGGGCTACACCGACATCCTCAACAGCATCCGCTTCAAACTGTTCGCACTCGACGACGCAACGGTCGTGGCGCCCGGACACGGGCCGCCCTCGACGATCGGCGAAGAGCGCGCGCACAATCCGTTCTTTTGATGCGCTGGTTCGAACTCGCGCTCTGGAACAGCCGCTACGTCGTCCTCGTTCCGGTCGTGGCGTGCGTGCTGATCTCGCTCCTGCTCTTCGGCATCGTGACGATTGAGGCAACCCAGCTTCCGGGACATCTGGGCGCATTCATCGATCCGTCACTCACCGACGCGCCGCGCGCGCGGCTTTACAGCGACGGGATCGCGAGCATCGCGAAAATCATCGACGGCTACCTGTTCGCCACGATCATGCTGATCTTCGCGATGGGCCTCTACGAATTGTTCATCGGCAAAATCGCCGCCGCAGAAAACAACCCGATGGCGGAACGCGTGCTGCTCATCCGCACCTTCGACGACCTCAAAGACCGCCTCGCCAAAGTGATCTTCCTGATCCTGATCGTAACGTACTTCGAATACGCCCTGCGCGGAACGTACGACACGGCGCAAGACCTGCTCTATCTCGCCGTCGGTATCGCCCTCGTCGCCGGCTCGATCTGGTTAACGAACCGAAGCAAGCACTAACCACGCGGTCATCGCGTTTGGCCGCGTCGCCGATCAGTCCGGCACGGCGCCCGTAGGCGGCTATCGTTTCGCGGCGATGGCCGGTTTCGCGCTCGATGCCCCGCAACGTCTTGCCTGCTCGCAGCATGGCGAGAACGCGTTCGCGCTGGGCGTCCGTCAACGTGTTCATGTCCCGTGTCTTCGCCCGCCCCGAGCCGCCGCGCCTGCGAGCGGTGGCCGCTTTTGAGCGCCGAACCCGTGCATTGCAGTGGGGACTGCCGCTATACTCCCGCCATGACTCTGATACCGATCGTCGTCGAACAAACCGCTCGCGGAGAACGCTCGTACGATATCTATTCGCGATTGTTGCAAGATCGTATCGTCTTCGTTACCGGTGTCGTCGACGATAACATGGCCAACGTCGTCATAGCGCAACTGCTCTTTCTCGAGCGCCAAGACGCCGACCGCGATATCGATATGTACATCAACAGCCCCGGCGGCAGCGTGAGCGCGGGCCTTGCAATGTACGACACGATGCAGTTGATCAAACCTCAGGTCGCAACGATCTGCGCCGGCCTCGCCGCTTCAGCCGCATCGATCTTGCTCACCGGCGGCGCGCCCGGCAAACGCATGGCGCTTCCGTATAGTAAAATCATGATCCATCAGCCCTCCATCGGCCAGGTCGGCGGTCAGGCGACCGATATCGAGATCACGGCACGCGAGTTGCTAGCGACGCGTCGTCTCATTGCGGAGATCTACGAACGTACGACACACAAGCCCGCCGAAGACGTGTTGCGTGATCTCGAGCGCGACTTCTATCTCACGGCAGGCGAAGCCCGGAGCTATGGTTTGATCGACCGCGTACTCGACAGCTCGACACGTACCGATAGTGCCGCCTAGCCGAGGTCCCCTATCGTGCACGGTTGCGGCGCTGCGCTCTGGATGACAAATAAAGGGGCGTACTGCTGTTAGGTGCGGAGTTTGAAGCCGACGGCCATCATGCGGAGGGCGGTGCCGAAAGCGAGGGCGGTTAAGGTGGCGACGATGGCGAGGGAGATCAGGAGCGGGGCGTCGCCGCGCAGGGTGTAGGAATAGCGGAACGCGTTGATCATGTAGAACATCGGGTTGAACATCGAAATCGTGCGCGCCAGCGGCGGCAAGAACTGCGTTGACGTGAAGACGCCGCCGACAAAGACCAACGGCGTGATGAAGAACGTCGTAAGCAGCGCGATGTGGTCGAACTTCTCCGCCAGCAAACCGCAGATGATGCCGAGCGAAGAGAACAGGACCGCCACCAGGATGATCGTCAGGAAGTAGATGCCCCACTGGATCGGCAGCGTCTGCACGAACACGGCGCCAAGCAGCGTGATCAGCAGCGCGATGAAGAGCGCGCGCGTCACGCCGGCGACGACGTAGCCCATCACCATTTCGAGCGCCGAGAGCGGCGCGATCAACAGCTCCTGAATCGAGTTCATGAAGCGGCCCTGGAAGACCGTGCTCGAGCCCTCGCCGTAGGTCTGGTCGATCACTTGCAGCATGATCAAACCCGGAATGAGAAACTGCGAATACTTGACGCCCTGCACCGTCGGGATCTTGCTGCCGAGCGCGAGGCCGAAGACGAACACGTAGAGCAGCGTCTGAATGACCGGCGGCCAGATGACCTGGTTGATGATCGCGAACGTGCGGACCATCTCGCGTTTGACCAGCGTGAGAAAGCCGATCACGTTCGGGCGGCGGTTGACGCTATCGGCGGCGGCGATCATCGGCGGGTCAACTCCAGGAAGACGTCTTGCAGCGTGCGTTCGCCGATCAGTTTGCGCGTGGTCTCGAGCGCCACGATCTTTCCGGCTTCGATGATGCCGATGCGCGTACAGAGCTCTTCGGCTTCTTCGAGGTAATGCGTCGTCAAGATGATCGTCGTTCCGCCACGGTTGAGTTCGCGCAAGAACGACCAGAGCTCTAGCCGCAGTTCCACGTCGACGCCGGCGGTCGGTTCGTCGAGAATCAGCAAACGCGGCTCGTGGATCAACGCGCGCGCGATCGTCAGCCGGCGCTTCATGCCGCCCGAGAGCCGCGTGTACGGCTGCTTTGCCTTCGAGGTGAGATCGAAGCGTTCGAGCAGTTCGTCGGCGCGCGCTTCGATGGCCTTACCGTGAAAACCGTAATAGCCGGCCTGATAGATCAGGACGTCGCGAATGTTGAGATAGCGGTCGAAGTTGTACTCTTGCGGCGAGAGTCCGACCATGCGCCGAGCCGGGCGCCAATCCGCTTCGACGTCGAGCCCGAAGAGCCGGATCGAACCCGACGTAATCGTGGAGAGTCCGACGATCGAATTGATCGTCGTCGTCTTACCCGCGCCGTTCGGGCCGAGCAAACCGAAAAACTCGCCCTCGGGAACGTCGAACGAAATGCCGTCGACGGCGGTGAGATCGCCGTACCGTTTAACCAAATTGTTGATTTGGAGCGCCAACACTAGATTTGGTGCTCCGCGAGTTGCTTGTAGCGATGACGCCGTAAGACGTCTACGCGTTCGGCAACGTTGGGCATGCCGCTCTTGCGAATCTGACGCTCGACCCGGTCGACGTCGAACGCCACGCGGCGCGAGCGGATGGACCAGCCGCCGCTCTGCTGCGTGAGAATCACATAATGCGCGCGCGGGTCGCCGTCTTTGGGCAGACCGGCCGACGCGACGTTGACGAACGTGCGATCCCGCCACGTCCGCACGTACGGAAAGTGCAAGTGGCCGAAGGCAATCGTCCGTTGCACCACGCCTTCGGTGATCGCTTCGAGCTGCGCATCGCCCGCGTCGGGCCAGACATGTTCGTCATCGCGCTTCGGGGTTGCGTGCGTGATCAATAGACCGTCGGAGCCGCCCCCGATAGCGACGGTCAGCGGCGCTGCGCCCAGCCACGCGACCCAGTCCTGGCCGAGCGCGCCTCGCTGCCACATGATCGCTTCACGTTCTTCGGTATCGTACATCGCCGGATCGTCGAGCGCGATCATGCGATCGGTGTTGCCGCGAATCGTGTGCGCGCCCGCGTCTTTCAAGCGCCGCAGCACTTTGCGCGGCCGCGGGCCGTCCATGCACAGATCGCCGGCCGCAACGATGCAGTCGGCGCCGCCGGTGCCGGCAAGATCCGCGAGGCACGCTTCGAGCGCAACCGCGTTTCCGTGGATATCGGAGAGGATCGCGACCCGCACTATCCCCGCTTCGTGGCGAGGACGAGCTGGAACGGCCCGATGCCCGCTTTTCCGAACTCCCACAGGTCGATCGCTTCGATTTCGATCTTCGCGGCGCGCAGCAATCCGATGCTGTACCGGTAGCGGAGGTTCACGATGACGCGCCGTTCGCCGAACGCGAGCACGCCGGCGGCAAATTCTTCACCGCGCGGCACTTCGATCACGCGCAAATCGCGCACCGGAACCAGATCGACCATCTCCGGCGCCGCGACGACCGCATCGGAGGCCACGACGTTGAACACGTTGCGCAGCCGCGGAACCTCGGGCGCGATCGCGAGTTCGACCACGCGCATGTCCGCGGCAGCGGCAAACGCGGCCAGTTGCGCACGTCCAAGGGCGTTCGAACGCGAACGCAAGCCGGCGTCGCCGCGCGCGACGCCGATGAACATCCGGTCGCCGGCGATGGCAACGTCGGTACCGTCGAGCAGTCCGGGCGCTTCGATCCGGCCGGCAATCGGAATGCCCGCGGCCAGCAGCGCGCGTTCGACCGCGAGTACTTCCGCCCGCCGCTCGACCGCAGACGGCCGCATCAGAATTGCCCCTTGGGGTAAGACGACCGCGCAGTCGGCGATCAGCGATTCGGTCGGCGCTTCCGTGCCCGCTTCCAAGACCGTCACGGTCACGCCGCGGTCGCGCAACGTGCGGACGAGGATACCGTGCTGCTCGAGCGCCCGGTCGGCGATCGGCGACGGTTCCGACTTGAGCGGATGCAGGCGTTCGATGCTCGGCGACGGCGCACACACAACGGCGCCGGCGAGAGCGCCGGCGTCGGATCGAACGAACGGGGGCTCGGACGATTTTGTCATCACCATCGCAGCGGTACTCCCACACATATGAGATTGTCCGCCCGCGGCCCCTCGCCTTTTTTAGCCGCCCGGCACTCCCGCCGGCGCCGCGGCGACGTACGGCCGCATATCGGGGCGTTCGCCGAAGAAATCACCCATGTCGTCGGCCAGCAAATCGCCCAGCGACAGCGGCGGAAGCGCGAACAGGCGGTCGACGGTTTTGAGCACGCTCGCGGTCGAGAGGTGGCGCATCCCGATGAAGCCGTGCTTCACGAACGGCGAAACAACGAGTGCAAACGTGCGCGAAGCGTCGATATGATCGCGCCCCATCCGAGCGCCGGCCGGCACCACGAACACCACGGTCGTGCGCCACGACGGGAGGTGCGAGAGAAAGTCGACGATCGTGCCGAGCGCGCGATCCTCTTCGACGACGGAAGCTTCCGCCGGCATGCCTTGCGGACCATCCGCTCCGGCCGGGAGCGCCACGTAGGCAAAGCGCGGCTGCCGGTGCGCGGCGGAGAGCGCGCCGAAGTCGCGCACGAACTCAGCGGCGCGCAGCGCATCGGGCAGGCGCGAACTCCACGCCGGATAGTTCAGGTCGACTTGGCCCGCAAGCACCGACGGCGCCGGAACGTTTTGTGTGTAACCGCCGGGCGTGGTTCCCGATACGTCGAGAAAGCCGCCGTAATCGCGGAAGCTCAAGTTGTGCCGCGCAAGTTCGTGAAACACGGTTCCCAGCCGCGGCGCATCCTCGGGATCTTCGCTCGCGAACCCGAGCGGCCGGCGCGCATCGCGCACGCCCGCCAAACGTTCCGTGTACGCACTCGCGACGCCGGCGGCGAGAATGTCTTGCGTAATCCCGCCGGGCTCGGCGAACATGTTGCCCGCTAGGCCGAAGCGATGCGCCAGCGCGTGCAGGTTCGGCGTGTCGGCCGCGCCGTAGAGCGTAAAGCTCGGTGCGCCGGGGCCCGAACCGAGATCGCCCAGCACCTCGTCGTAGTTCTTGTCGCCTTCAACGATCAGCACGACGTTGTGCAGCACGTGCGGCAGCGCCGGCGGCATCGCCACGACGTTGCGCGTCGCACCGAGCGACGCGCGCGTCGTATCGGAAAGCTTCACGCCCGCGAGTTCGATGCGCTGCAGCGTCGACCACACCGCGCCCGCATCGGCGCCCGTCGCCGGATTACCGACGTAATCGGCATCGTGGCCGAGGCCCTTTTGGTTCGCAACGTAGAGAATGCGGTCGTCCGCACTCAGTGCGAGCGCGCTCGGCGCCCAGCCCGTGGGAATCAAACCGAGACGGTGCAGGTGCAGCGGATCGCGCGCATCGATGACCGCGATCGCGTTGAGCCCGCTGAGCGCAACGTACAAGCGCGATGCATCGCGGCTGAGTGCGAGCGCCGTGGGCTGCGTGCCGTATGGGCCGCGATCGAACAAGCGCAACTCCGTACCGCCCACGACGTGCGGCGTCGCGCCGAGCGCGACGGTCGCGATGCGATCGACGTTCGTCATCGCGACGAACGCGTAGGCACCGTCGGCCGTCGTCACGATCGCGGTCGGATGCGCGCCGCCGACGATCCGCAAACCATCCGGCGCGCCATCCATGGGCAACGCGTCGGCCGGACCGGCAAGGGCGCCGCTTGCATCGAGCGTGAGCAACGAAAGCGAGGACGCATTCTGCGGATCGGACGGGGGGCGTTCGAACGCCGGGCCCGGCGCGATCGCGGGCAAAAGGCCATAACGCATCAAGCCTTCGTTGGTGACGAGCAATCGCGAACCGGCGATCGCCACGCCGCACGGCGCGTAGCCGACGCGCCGAGGTACGGTAAGCAGTCTGCGCGTCGCGACATCGATCGTCGCGACCGACTCGCCGCCCGCGCTCGCCACGTACACGCGGCGCCCGTCGGCCGATGCGAGGAGCGTCGATGGAAAGCTGATGCCGCGATCGGCGAAGGCGGCGTCCGGCGGGCCGGGAATCGCGATGGTGTGGCGCGCGTCCGGCGTGAGCCGCCCGGCTTGGTCCAGCCCAAAAACGTAAACGGCGTTCGATGCACCACCGGCGGCAAAAACGAGCGTCTGCGCGGGATCGCGCGTATCCCGCACCGCGGCGAGGCCGCTAAAAAACGATTCGCCGGGCGCGCGATAGTGCATCACTGCGACCATGCGCGCCGTATCGACGACGGTGAGCGAATAGCCGCCGCCCGCGTCCGGATCGAGCGCGCTGCGCGCCGCGGCTTCGCGTTCGTCGTCGTTGCTGGTGATCGCGTAGCGCCCGTCGGGCGAGAGCGCGACGCCCAGACTATTCATGCCGGTGACGATGCTCGTGCCCGCCGGTGTGACCAAACGGCCCGACGGCAGTATCGCATCGTAGGGCAGCCCGTGATACCGGCCGGCCGGCATACTTCCCGCCGGCGGCGCATAACGTACCGTTGCAGAGCGGGCGCCGAGCGGCAGCAGGGCGAGCGCGAGAGCCGCGCACGCGATGCGGACAACGAGAAACTTCACCGGCTCGACGATTCGCGCGCCGCTGAAGTCTCCCGCTTGCTCCTATCGTTCGTCGAGACGATAACCGATGCCGCGAACGCTGGAAATCTGCAACTGCGCTTCGACTTCGTTCAGTTTTTTGCGCAATGCCGCCACGTGTACGTCGACGACGCGCGTCGGTACGCCGGAGACATCGTTCCACACGCGTTCGAGAATCTGCGCGCGCGTCAACAGCTTGCCGGTATTCTCAGCAAGATACCAGAGTAGGCGAAACTCGAGCGCCGTGAGACTGACGTTGCGGCCGCCGTTTTCGAGCGTGTGAAAGTCGCGCACGAGTTCGGTCGTGCCGGCCTGCAGGCGGCCGTCGCCGTCGCTGCGGCGAGACCGTTCGCGCCGGCGCAAAAACGATTGCACGCGCGCCACGAGTTCGTTGCCGGAAAACGGCTTGCGCACGTAGTCGTCGGCGCCGAGGCCGAGGCCTTTGAGCACGTCGTTCTCGGTCGAATGTGCGCTGACCATCAAAATAAACGCGTCGCTTGAGTTAGCGAGCGAGGTGCACACGTCCAGACCGCTGATATCCGGAAGTTCGACGTCGAGCAAGATCACGGCCGGCTTGAACGCCGGTTCCGCTTCGAGTCCGGCCGACCCGGTCGTTGCGACCTTCACTTCGTAGCCCGCACGTTCGAGAATCGTACGTTCGAAAAACGCGATCTCCGGATCGTCTTCGATGATCAGGACGCGTTCGCTCATCAGCGGCCCGTCAATGCGGCGGCATTCTCATCGGCTGCGAGGATCGTGCGGCGCGCGAGGCCTTCTTCGATCGCGGCCTTCTTCACCGCTTCGGCGACCGCGTCCACGACGCGCGCGTCGAACACGCTCGGGATGACGTACTCCGCATTGCGCTCCTCGCCGACGATATCGGCGATGGCGCGGGCTGCGGCGAGTTTCATCCCTTCGCTGATCTTACGCGCACGCACGTCGAGTGCGCCGCGAAAGAGGCCCGGGAACGCGAGCAAGTTGTTCACTTGGTTCGGATAGTCGCTGCGGCCGGTGCCCATCACGGCGACGTACGGAGCCGCCGCTTCCGGCATGATCTCCGGGCTCGGATTGGCCATGGCGAACACGATCGGATCGCGGGCCATGTGCTTGATATCCTCACCGACGAGAATGTTCGGCGCGCTCACGCCGATGAACGCATCGGCGCCCTTGAGCACATCTTTGAGCAGGCCGCGCTTGTTCTCGCGGTTCGTGTTCTTGGCCAGCCACATCCAGTGCGACTTGTCGTACTCGTGGTCGCGATCGATCGCGCCGTCTTTGTCGACGGCGATCACATCGCGCACGCCCGAAGCGAGCAGCATCTTGATCGTCGCCGTGCCGGCGGCTCCGCTGCCGTTGAGCACGATCGTCATGTCTTCGAGGCGCTTGCCGACGACGGCCGCGGCATTGATCATGGCGGCTAGGATCACGACGGCCGTGCCGTGCTGATCGTCGTGCATCACCGGGATGTCGAGCGCTTCGATCAAGCGTTCTTCGACTTCGAAGCAACGCGGCGCCGATATATCTTCGAGGTTGATGCCGCCGAAGACCGGCGCGATGCGGATGCACGTCTCGACGATCTCGTCGACGTTCTTCGTGTCGAGCGTAATCGGAAACGCGTCGATGCCCGCGAACTGTTTGAAGAGCATGCACTTGCCCTCCATCACGGGCAACGCGCCGAGCGGGCCGATGTCGCCGAGACCCAGCACCGCGGTGCCGTCGGAAATCACCGCGACCGTATTGCGCTTGATCGTCAGCTGGAAAGCTTTCGAGGGATCTTCGGCCACCGCCATCGAGACGCGCGCCACGCCCGGCGTGTACACGGTCGAGAGATCGGCGCGCGTGCGCACCGGGATGTTGGGCTCGATGTGAATCTTGCCGCCGAGGTGTGCGAGGAAGATCGAGTCGGAGACGCTGATGATGCGCGCGCCGTCCTGGGCCTCGATCGCCGCTTGGACGGCCGTGCCGACCGCATCGCTCGCGACGTTGATCGTCACATCGCGGACGGTCGTCGTCCGGCCGACGGTATGTGTGTCGACCGCGCTGACGCTGCCCCCCGCATCCCCAATGGCACTAGCCAAGCTAGCGAACGCGTTGGGCGAATTCTGTGTCTCGACGCGGATGATGAGCGAAGTCCCAATTGCCGGAGAAGCCATATAAGCGTCGTTTTCGATCCCGCTGGGGCCGCCCTCTTAAGAGCCTGCTAAAATGTCCAGGGTCGAGTCGATCCCGTCGTCGACGACGCCGTCGTCGGCCCGGCTGTCGTTGACGAGGATCGCGAAGGCGACGCGCCCGTGGCGCCGCGTATCGACATAGCCGGCCAGCGCATCGACGTTGGAGATGTGGCCGCTCTTGGCCCGCGCCCGCCCAAGGGCCGTCGTCACGTCGTGCCGCCGCACCGTCCCCTCGATGCCCACGCGCGGCAAATCGTGGAAAAGCACGTCGCCGGTCGGATCGAGATTGGCACGCGCCAGCAAGGTAGCGAGGTCGATCGGCGCCACCCGGTCCGACGGCGCGAGGCCGCTGCCGTCGACCACGCGCAAGCCGTCGGTTGGCGCACCGAGCCGTTCGAAAACCGAACGTTCGACGAGCGAGCCCGAGCGTTCCGTCCCGGGCGCACTCGGCTGCGCGCCGATGGTGGCGCCGTGCGCGCCGACCGTCCGCAGCAATTGCTCGGCATAATGGTTATCCGATTCAAAGAGCATGTGACTGAGCAGCGACTTCAGCGGCGCGGAGTAGTGCCGCCAGAGCACCGTCGCCACCACCGGCGCGACGCCGGTGCGCGCGCGGCCTTCGACCGTAATGTCGCGCGCCAGCAACATCGAGCGCGCCACCCCGGCAACGTACAACGGCTGATTGATGACGGGCCGGTAGAACGACTGCTCCGCGTTTACCGCGAGGCCGCCGGCAAAACTGAAGTCGTTGCGATCGGCCGCGCGGTCGATCGAGAGCGTGGTGGAGTAGCCGGTGAGCACGCCGCCACGCACGTTCACCGCCTGGCTCGGCGGACGCACGTCGATCCGGGCCGGCGCGCCCACGCTCGCCGGCACGAGATGAAATTCGACGGTGCCTTCGTCGAGCGAAAGCGCGCTCGTTCCGGCCGCGTAGTCGTACTGCAGATCGTCGGGCTCCCACGCCGGGTTGATTTCGTGACCGCCGAAGAGCGTCGCGTCGGCGACCACGGCACCGGTGATGTCGGTGATGCCCGACCGCGCGACGACCCCGACGCCGCCGCGCAGGTTATCCGCCGTCAGCGATGGATCGCCGTCGCCCACCAGATAGATGTCGCCGTCGAGCGTGCCGTTGTGCGGCACGTCCAGTGATTCGAGACGCGTCTCGAAGCGGTAGTCGGGACCGAGCGTCTGCAGCGCGGTGACCGCGACGAGCAGTTTGAACGTCGACGCCGGAACCGCGGCCGTATGCTCGCGGCGGACGAAGAGCGAGCGGCCTTGCGAATCGACGATCGCGATGCCGCTGGTCGCCAGCGCCGAGCGGCCCAGCGGTCCGGCGAGGCGCGCGCGCAAACGGCGCAGGTCGGCCGCGCTCCACGCCGGTGCTTTGGGTGCGGAGACGAGCGGCACGGCGCGCGGCGCAGCGTGCGGAGCGGCGGCAACGGATTGCCGCGCGCAGCCCGAACCGAGCGCGAGAGCGAGGACGATGAAAACGCGAACGGCGCGCACGTTACGCCTGCGGCGTGACGGTGCGGTCGCGCAACCGGTTCACGTCGTCGCGCAGGCGATCGACTTCCTCGCGCAGCCGGATCAATTCGGGCGGCGTCTTCGCGGCGCTCCGAACGCGCAGCGCCGCCTCGGAAGCGTCGCGCCGCAAGCGGCCGTCACTCTCCGCCGTCGCCAAACGGTCGAGCACCGGCAACAGCCGCGTGTCGGCGAGCGTCTCGCAGGCCGCGTACGTTGAGAGCCGCACGAGATACGACGGATCGTCGAGCGCTCGCATCAACGCCTCGGTGACGGCCGTCCGAACCGAATCGACCAGCGCCGCTAGGCGCGCGAGCGCGCCGACGGCCACGCGGCGCAGCGGTTCGGGCCGATCGGGCCGGCTCGCCGCGACGAGCGGCTCGAGCGCGCGCGCATCGGCAAGCTCTGCCAGACCGCGCGCGGCGCCGGCCGCAATCGTTTCGTTCCACGACGGTTCGCCGAGCGCCGTAACGAGCGCGTCGAATGCTCGGCCGTCGCGCGTCTTTCCGAGCGCCGTCAACGCGCTCGCGATGACGAAATACGATGCGTCGGAACGCTGGGCCAAGAGCGCGGACGCAACATCCGCGTCACGATACGTTCCGAGCGCATCGGCCACCGCCCGCCGCACTTTCGGATGCGGGTGCGCGAGGGCCGTCAGCAGCGCGGCGCGCGCGTAATCCGAACGCGCTTCACCGAGTACGGTCGCGATCTCAACGGCAACGCCCCAGAAGGGTTCGTTGCGCAGCGCCGCGACGAGCGCGTCCTGCGCCGAGCGCGCATCGTCTTTGCCCAATGCGCGAGCCGCGCGAATGCGCGCCACCGGACTCGGGTCGCCACGCAAGATCCCCGCATGCTCTTCCGTGCCGAGTGCATACGTCAGGGTACACAAGAGGTAGGCGCCGGGATCGATGCGGATCAGGGCCGGCTTTGCCGCACAGGCGATCACGAACGACTCGCGCGCGTGCTCGACGTGGACGCGCAGACGCTGCTCGCCGGCCAAGGGCCCGTCGCCCGCATCGCGCGCGACCGCATCGGGTATGCCGGCGAGCAAGCCGATGCTGAGATCGAAAACGTACGGCGGTTGGTCTGCGCCGATCGTCTGCTTCTGCTCGACCTCGAGCGTCAACGCGGAACGCTCGCCGTCCCACGACGCGCGCACTTCCAATTCCGGATGGCCGCCGCGGTCGATCCATTGCGCGAAGAACTCACGCAGGTTGCGTCCGGTGGCGCGTTCGATCGCACGCACCAAATCGATCGTCTCGACGCTGCGCGTGGCGTTGTCGCCGATGTATTGCCGCAACGCGCGCTTCATGCGCTCCCAGCCGAGTTCGCCGCGCAGCATGTGCAGCACCGCTGCGCCCTTCTCGTAGAGGTGGCGATCGAACAGTTCGATCGGATCGCGGTACACGTTGCAGACGATCGGGCGGCGGTAGCGGTCGCCGTCCTCATCGAGGTAACGCCCGACGATTTCGAACACGTCGCGCTGGTATTCATCCCAGCCGCGGCTGGCTTCCATCCACACCGTTTCGAAATACGTGGCGAAGCCTTCGTTGAGCCACGCTTGCGACCAATCGCGGCACGTCACGAGATCGCCGAACCACTGGTGCGCGAGTTCGTGCGCGACGAGCGGTTCGCTCGAAAAATCGAGGTGCGCGCGCTCGTCGTGCAGCGTGCGATCCGTTTGCGTCGTAGCGCTCGTGTTTTCCATACCCCCGAAGATGAAGTCGGCGACGGCGATTTGCGAGTAGCGCGCGTACGCATACGGCACGCCGAGCGCGGCTTCGAACGCATCGATCATCGCGGGCGTACGGCCGAACGAACGCTCGCCGTCGGCTTCGCGGCCCGGCTCGACGTAGTACCACATCGGCAGACGCGGGTGCGTTTGTTCGATCTCGCTGAACGCACCGGCGACCATGGTGAGCAGGTAGGTCGCGTGCGGAATCGCTTGTTCGTAGCGGAACGTCACGCCGGCCGGCGACTCCGTACGCTCCGTAAGCGCTCCGTTGCCGAGAGCGAAGAGCCCGGGCTCGACGACGATCGTCGTCGTGGTCGTCTGCTTTTCCGCCGGGTGGTCGAAGCACGGCAGCCACGCGCGCGCATCGGTATCCTGACTCTGCGTCCACGCTTGCCGCGGCCGGTCGATGAAGTAGAGGCCGCGCCGCGGTTCGATCGCGCGGTACGCCACGGTGAACGCAAACGCTTCGTTCGCCGCGAGCGCGGACGGCAGCGTAATCGTCAGGTCTTTCGCCGTGGCGGCAAACGTCAAGGCCGCGCCGGTATCGTCGCGCACCGCATCGATCGTCAAATCGACCGCATCGAGGCGCAACGAGCGCACGCCGTCCTCGATCGCCCGAACGCGCGTCGTCACTTCGCCGTGCAGCGTCTTCGTCGCGAACGCCGGGCGCAAATGTAAGTCGAGGTGTTCCACCCGCACGACCCGGTCGGGTCCGTATTGCGGGCGCGCGCCGGGCAGGGCGAAGGGCAAACGATCGGTCAAATTCCGGCTCCGTCGGAGAACGTGGGATCGGGGACGTCGCGCGCCGCGCGCGCAAAGGCGATGGTTTCGACGAGCGCGAGCCATTCCTCGTCTGCCACCGCATCGCGCAGGCGCCGAGATGGACGCGACGAGCGCAATGCATCGTCCCGGTGCACGGTAAAACCAAAACGCCGGTTAGCGAGCATGCGTTCCAGCGCCGGATGACCGTACTCGATCAGACCGATGTCGCGGTCGAGCTCCCACCGCGCAATAGCGCCGGCGGGTGCGACGAACGCGAAGTGCGTGCAAAACGGCAGATAGCGTTCCCACTTGGAGTCGGCGAGCCAATCCGCTCGCGACGACTTTACTTCGTAGATGCGCACTTGACGTGTATAGCGGCCCAAACCGATCACGTCGAAGCGGCACTTGGAACCGGCCGGCGAGAACTCGCTTGCAACGTATGGGTACCCGAGACCGCGCATCCGCTCGAGCGCGAGTGCGCGCAGCTCGGCGGTCGTCTTCTTCTTGCCCGCTGCAGCCGTCAGCGGAATGTAGTCGAGCACCTCACACCTTCGCGGCAGGCGGCAAGTAGCGGGGATCCCACTGGAGGATGCGCAGCGCATGCGGCCGCGGCGCTTCACACCACGTCGTGAAGTACTGCCGCGCCGGAACCATGTGGCCCGAGGAATCGTGAAACTCGTAGCCCAGTGTCGGGCCGGCGATGACGCGGCCGCACGCGAGGTTCAGCTGCCGCACGAAATCCGGCCGGCCGTTATCCTCGGGATGACCAGGGCGCGGATAGAGCGCTTCTTTGTCGACGAAGAGGATGCGGTGCGGCTGCATGTCGGGATCGTACCAGCGTTTTGCTTCTTGACCTTGTGCGTTGTAGCCGATCACGACCGGCGGTACCCCGCCGTAAAAATCCAGCGTCGAGGAAAGCCCATAGCCGTCGGTCACGACCGTCGCGTCGTTGGCTTCCATCATGTTGCGCACGTCGACCGCGAGCGACGGCACGGTGAAGATCTCGAAGCCGCCGGTATTGCGCAACGTCGATCCCGTGTGAACGAATTGTTCGTACACGAATCCCGGTTCGACCGCCGCGACGAAAACCAATGGAAAGAGAATCAGCGCCGGCACCGCGGCGATGCTGGCCCAGATCACGCGCGGCCGCGCGGAGAGCCGGACGTAGACGATGCCCAGCGCTACGCATAGCGAGAGATACGCGCCGAACATCCAATGGATCTCGACGCGTTCGTGCACGTCGAGCACGGTGAGCAGCACGATCAGCGGCACAGCGGTCCAATTCAAAAGCGCATTCCGCACGTAGAAGATACTCAGCAGCGCGCCGACCCACAGGCCGGGCGAATACGCCGCCGCCTGCACGGCATGCAAGGCGAAGGGCCGGTACCACTTCCATTCCTGTTCGTGCCGGCTGACGAGCCCGAAGGCGAACGTCGCCCAGCCGTGCGTCGCGTTCCAGAAAAAGAACGGCACGCACATCACGCCGGCGATCAGGAGCGAGAGCCACAAACCTTCGCGCCACAGCCCGCGGCGCGACGGAGCCAGCGCGTACATCACGATGCCGAACACGATCGCATAAGCAAACAGGCGTGTCAGCAAGACGGCTCCGAGCGCCACGCCGAGCCAGATATAATCGCGCCGCAGGTGCGTGCCGAAGGCGCGCACCGCACAGTACAGCGTCGCCGCCCACGCCGCGAGATACGGGCCGTCGGGCGATGCCGAACCGAACGCAACCGACGAGAGCGGCGTCAGCGTGATGGCAAGCGCCGTCACCGCACCCGCACGCGCGTCACCGTTGGTCAGCCGCTTCGCCGTCTTGGCGGCGAAGATCGTCGCGACGACGCCGCACAGAATGAAGCCGATCCGCACCGCGAACGGATTGGTGCCAAGCCAGCTGAACGCGAAGATCGTATAGGCCACGCCCGGCGGATGATCGCTGTAACCGAGCGCGAGATGGCGCGCCCACTCCCAATAGTAACCCTCATCGCCGATGAGCGGCACGCTGAACGCAGCCACGGCTCGCATCGCCGTAACGATCGCGATGATCGACCACGCGACGATGCTCAGCCGGTCCCAGGCGCGCGGCTTCGTCCGCGGCGCGACCTCGACGGCGCTACTCATGCGGATTCACCAGACCCCCGTTCACGCCCAGCACCATGCCGTTGAGGAAACCCGCTTCGTCACCTACCGCAAAGCATACCGCGTCGGCGATGTCTTCCCAACTGCCGGCGTGTCCGGTAGGATTGTCCGCTTTGATGAGCCGCGCTTCGTCGCGCGTCGCCGTCTTATCGCGAATGTCGCCCGGCTCGATCACGTTGACCGTGATGCCGTACCGCGCTTCTTCGAGTGCGAGCGTGCGCGCAAACGCCACCACGCCGGCTTTCGCTGCGCCATAGAGCGACATCAGCCGCCCGGGCTGCGTCACGTGCGTGCCGTTCATGCCGAAGAACACCAGGCGGCCGAAGCCGCGGGCCCGCATGCCCGGCAAAACGGCGGCCGCCAAAGCGACGGCCGAACCGAGGTTACCGTCGATCATCGCGCGATAGTCGGCCTCCGACGACGCGGCAAACGAGCGCACGACGATGGGGCCGACGGCATGCACGACGATATCGAGCGGACCGCGCTGCAACTCCACCGCGGCAACAAGTTCCGCGGCGGCAGCAAAACTGCTAAGATCGTTTGCAATCGCGAGCGCATCCGGATCGTGCTCGGCGAGCGCAGCGCGCGTGGCGTGCGGCAGCGTGCCGGCGGGCCGGCACGTGAACGCCATGCGGTACCCGGCCGCTGCAAGCGCACGCGCGATGCCCGCGCCGAGACCCGACGCCGCGCCGGTAACAAGCGCTACGCGAGAGGACAAGCGCCGGGTGCCTTCGTACCTGCGACGTGATGGCGGCTCCACAAAACGCGAGCTCGCGCATGCGGCCGGTGATGTTCCTGGCTGAGGACGCGTTTCAGTTGCGCGGTTCGTACTGGGAAGCGAAAAACGACGGGGCGATCTCGCTGCTGCTGGTCCACGATCGCAGCGCCGACCGCAGCGTGTGGGATCAATACGTCCGCTTCTATCTTTCGCGGGGCTGGAATGTGCTGTCGTTCGATCTGCGGGGCCACGGCGAATCCGTAAGGCAAGAAGCGCGCACCGCCCTGCAACCGCCCGGTACTCCGGAGACGCCGTGGGAGGCCGGCTGGCCGCTGGACCTCAAAGCCGCGCTCGCTTTTGCCGCTCGTCAGCTGAAGGCCGACCCGGCCAAACGCGCGATCGTGGGCATCGGCCTCGGCGGCGATCTCGCCTACGCTGCGGCCGCCCGGGGCTGGGGCGCCGCGAGCGTGGTGTGCGTGAGTCCGGACGAAGCACGGGCCCGCGCTTTCGCCGGACCGGGCGCGTTTGCGCCGCGCGGGATCTATCTGATGTACGGCGCGCTCGACCCGGTCGGAAACGACTCTGCCCTGGGCCTCGCAGCCTCAGCGGTGTTTCCCGCCGAGTGCGAAGCATTCCAGGGCAGTGCCTTGACCGGCATTCAACTCTGGGATGAACGCCAGCCCGAAACCGTCGCCCGCTCGATCGCCTGGATCGAGCGGACGATCTAGTCTCTTACTCGACCGTCAGGTTGCGGACGACGCGCGGGGCGGCCGACTTGGTTTGCGCGTCGGTCGAATCGACGACGAGCGTCAAACCCTGACCGGCGTGCGCCGGGATCGTGATCGGCGCTTGGAAGTTGCCGCTTCCATCGGCGGTTACTTCACTGCGCACGTTGTCGTTGCCGGCGCCGCCTCCGAAGAGCTGGCCGATGACCATTTCGGTGCGCGGCCGATCGACGGTGCCGACTTGCACGACGACGCGCGCACCCGGCATCGTATGACCCGAGACGGTGAACTGATCGTGGACGCTCGCGCCGTTACCGGGACGCACATCCGTGATCGAGTTGCTCACCGTACTCGTGCCCGATGCAAAGGTCCAGCGGCCATCGAACGGACGTCCGTCCACGTCGGTGCCGACGATGCGCACTTCGTGTTTGCCCGACTGCAGGTCGGACGGCGGCGAGAACACGACGCCGCGCGGCGAACGCGACGCTTGATCGGTGACGTTGAGACCATCGAGTTCGATGCGAATCGAATTCGGATTTGCCATCGCTGCGCCGAATTGGGCTTCGATCGTCGGACGGCGCGCGGCAACGGCTTCGTCACGGGCCGGTTGCACTGCAGCCAACGTCAGCGGGCTACGTTGCGGTTGTGCCTGCGGCGGCGGGGGCTGCATGGCACGCGGCGGCGGAGCCTGCGGCGGACCACCGCCGCCGTTGCCGAGCGCAACGATGCGGTTCGATGCGTCGTAGTTCACGCTCGCGCCGAGCGCCTGCGAGACGAAGCGCAGCGGAACGTACGTGCTGGCGCCGATGATGAACGGTGCGACGTCCATGGTCTGCGGCTGGCCGTCGACGGTGGCTTGCGTCGAACCGATGTGCAGCGACACCGACCGATTGCCTCGGCCTTGCGCATTGATCGTGCCGTTTTCGTACACGACGGAAGCGCCGAGTTGTTCGAACACGCCGCGCAACGGTACGAACACGCGGCCGGCCCGTTCTTGCGGTGCGGGATTGAGATTGAGCGGCGCGCCGTTAAGCGTCACCGAGACGTCGGCTTGGGCGAGCGCGATACTGGTACAAAGAGCAACCGCACCGGCAGCTGCCGCGACCGCGCGGGCTGACTTGGTAATATGAAACAAGGGGGAGACCTCCGGCTGATAAGTTCGGAGGATCTCTTACCCGATCGCGCTTCCTTCAGACATTAGTATGTTAGATGCGCGTGAGAACACACGCAACCGAGCGTTCAGTCGCCGCTTGTATGCGGCACGAACAACCGCTCTTCACCGGCCGTGTGTTCGGCGATGCGCGCGCGCTTATCGGCCCGCTTCTCGATGCCGCCGGCGACCCACGCGTAGACGACCGGGACGAGAAAGAGCGTCAGGATCAGCGAACTCAAGAGTCCGCCGATCAGCACGGTGCCCATCGAGCGGCGGAATTCTGCGCCCTCGGCAAGCCCGAGCGCAAGCGGCAGCATGCCGAAGACCATCGACGCCGTCGTCATGACGATCGGGCGCAAGCGGATACCGGCCGCCGTACGCATCGCCTCGAGGACGCGCAAGCCACGATGTCGCTGCGTGTTCGCATAATCGACCAGCAGGATGCCGTTCTTCGCCACGAGACCGAAGAGCATGATGATGCCGATCAGCGAAAACAGGTTCAGCGTTTGATGCGTGATCGCCAGGCCGTAGAGCGCGCCGACGAGTGCGAGCGGCACCGAGAACATGATCACGAACGGCGTGAGGAACGAACTGTAGAGGATCACCATCAAGACGTACACGAGGGCGAACGACGTCAGCATCGCGAGACCCATGCTGCTGAACGTCTCGGCGAAGAACTTCGTGTCGCCGTCGGTGGCGAGCGCGACGCCGCCGGGAAAGAAGCCGTCCGCATTGACCGCTTTATTGATCTTCCCGGTCACCGCACCGAGCGTCGTCACGGTCGGATCGAAGCCCGCGTTGACGCGCACGATGCGCTGCTTGTCGACGCGTTCGATCTTGGTCGGCGCCGGCGCGAACGTGAACGATGCAAGATCGCTCAAGCGGTAGAGGCTGATGCCGTCGTTGGCGCGGACCTGGATCTTCTCGACGTCCGCAAGCCGGTTGCGATAATCCGCCGGCAACTGCACGCGCACGTCGACCAGGCCCGCTTCGGTACGCACCCGCGTCGCGACGGCGCCGCCGATCGCGATGCGCGCCGCGGTGGCAGCGGCACCCGGATTCACGCCGAGCATCGCGCACTTCGCACGATCGATGTTGATGTTGAGACGATCGGCTTCCGACTCCGTGCCGGTCTGGACGTTGACGGTGCCCGGAATCTGACGGATGAACGCGGCCAGTTTGTCGGCGCCGGCTTGAATTTGGTCCTCGGGTCCCGAGAGCGTGTAGAAGATCGGATCGCTGTTGCCCTCGTTCGCAACGGTCAGCACGCCGCCGGGAACCAGCGTGTTCAGCTTGCGAATTTGCTTGATGACGTCGTTCGTGGCCGAGCGATGATCCTTGTCGAGTTCCACCGTCATGCGCGCAACGAAACCGCCGGTCGTCTGTCCGTAACCGGACGGCTTCCGGCCGACCGTCGAAAGCGTGGCGTGCACGTACTTCAGGTTTGTGATCGCGTCGGTGAGCCGATCGACGGCGGCCGACGTTTTCCCGATCGGGGTTCCGGCGTGATAGGTGAGCGTCATCGAGATCGAACCCGTGTCGGAGTTCGGAATGAACTCCGATTGCACGAGCCCCAGGGCCGGCAGCGCGAGCGAGCTGATCATCAAGAACGCGCAGATGCCGACCGTAGCCCAGCGATGGTTCAGCGCCCACGGCAGGGCGCGGTCGCGGTACCACGCGGTCAGGCGGTCGAAACCGGTTTGGAACCACTGCAGCGAGCGCGGTGGCGCCGTGCTGCGTTTCACGATCGACCAGCGCGCCGCCAGCATCGGCGTGAGCGTGAACGAGACGAGCAGTGAGAACAGCGTCGCGACGACGACCACCACGCCGAACTCGACCATGTACTTGCCCACGATGCCCGAGAGAAACGCGATCGGTAAGAACACGACCACGTCGACCAGCGTAATCGCGACCGCCGCGCTGCCGATTTCGCCGCGGCCGGCGAGCGCGGCGTCGACCGGCGTCTGCCCGAGGTCTCGATGCCTTGTGATGTTCTCGAGCACGACGATCGAATCGTCGACGAGGATGCCGATGATCAGCGAGACGCCCATCAACGAGATGATGTCGAGCGTGAAGTGCATCTGCTTCATCACGATAAACGTGGAGAGCAGCGAGCACGGGATCGCGATCATGACGACCAGCGCGTTGCGCCAAGCGTGCAGGAAGAGCATCAGCACGACGGCCGTGAGCACGATGCCCTCGAAAAGGCTTTGCAGCACGCCGTCGAGCGATTTCTGCGTGTAGTCCGCGGCGGCGTCGACTTCCTCGAAGTGCACCGCCGGGTAGCGCGCTTCGATCGTCTTCAGTTTATCGCGCAGGATCTTGGTGGACGTGATCTCATCCGACGTGATCACCCGATTGACGTCGAGCACCACCGACGGGTTTCCATTGAACTTCGAGATCGTGCGCTGCTCGACGTGACCGTCGTCGGTCGTGGCAACATCGCCGATGCGCAGCCCGGTGGCAGCCGAAGGTGCGAAGCCGTTGGCGAGCAGCGCGGTTGCGATCGGTAACGGGATCGCGAGCATGTCGCTCGCTTTGATGATGTCGGAGTGCACGGAAACGTCGGTCTCCGCGTTGGGCGCCGTCATGCGGCCGCCCGGCACGTTCGCGTTGTTCGAATTGATCGCTTGGAAGATGTCGGCAACCGTCGCGCCGGTGCCCATGAGGCGCAGCGGATCGGGCAGCACGTGGAACTCGCGCTTCACATCGCCGCTCGTGTCGATGCTCTGCACGTTGTCGACGTGCCGGATGTCCGGTACGATGCGTTGCGCGACGAGGTCGGAGAGCGCCGTCGCCGCGAGCACCTTCGAACTCAGCGCCAGCGTGAGGATCGGCGCTTGCGAGGAACCGGCGCTCTTGTCGACGGTCGGCGGATCGAGATCGGTCGGCATGTAGACGCGCGCGGTATCGACGCGGCGCTGCACGTCGATCGCGGCAAAGTCGAGGTTGGTATCGAGTTTGAACTGCACGACGACGGAGGCGATGCCGTCTTGCGCCGTGGCCGACATTTGATCGAGGTTATCGATGCCGTCGATCTGATCTTCGATCGGCTTGATGACCAGCCGTTCCATCTCGGAGGGCGATGCGCCGGGATAGCTCGCGGAAACCACGACGATCGGGAAGTTGACGTTCGGGTTGAGGCTGCGCCCGATCGAGAAAAACGCAAACAGACCGTAGACCGCCAGCGCGATGAACAGCATGGCTACGATGATCGGCCGCTGGATAGAAAACCGGGTCAACCACATACGGAACGACTCTCCCTCGGGGCCAGTTGTTCGCTATACGCCCCGGCCGCCACGCTTGTTTCGGAGAATCAGAACGGCCCGCCGGTGAAGGCAGGCCGTTCAAAACCAAATGGTGCGCGAGACTGGACTCGAACCAGCACGAGATTGCTCCCGCTAGCCCCTCAAGCTAGTGCGTCTACCAATTCCGCCACTCGCGCACGGGGACCGCGCGTAAGCATACACTGCCACGCGGTCTCCGGCAAGAGGATTGGGCTACGATGCGGGTTGAGGTTCGCCGGAGAGGACCTCTTCGATCTTGGTCTCGAGGCGTTCGAAGCCGCGGTCGCCCGCCTGGCGGTGAACCAGCTCGTGATTGCTATCGAAGAGGTAGTACGCCGGGACGAACTCGTTTTCGAACGCCTTCACGACCGCGTGCGTGTTGTCGATCCCCAGAGGCTGGGTGATCCCCATCTCGCCGTGGGCGTCCTCGGTCACTTTCGCGATATCCAGTTCCTCGGGTCCCCGGGGCTGGTGGATCGCAATCACCTTGAGCCCGCGGGGCTCGTATTTATCCCGCCAGCCCGAGACTACGTCGGCCACGTTGTGGCAAATATAGCAACTGACCGACCAGAAGTGGACGAGGACGGGATGGCCGGCAAGCTCCTCGGCTGAGGGCTTGCCGCCATTTTCCCAATCCGCGATGCCGTCGAGCGACGGCAGCGGGGAGTGTGTACGTAAGGGCATGTGAACGAGCTAACCGACCGTCAGCAGCGCTTTACCGGGTTCCCACTCGGCCGGGCACAGCCCGCCGGTCTGGAGCGCCTGGAGCACGCGGACCGTTTCGTCGACGCTGCGGCCGACGTTGTCGGAGGTGACGACGGCGTACTTCAGCACGCCTTGGGGATCGATGATGAAGAGGCCGCGCTGGGCAGCGCCCGAGGTTTCATCGAGCACGCCGTACGCCCGCGAGATTTCCTTGGTGAAGTCCGAGACGAGGGGGTACTTCACGCCCTCGATGCCGTTCTTGGCAACCGGGGTGCTCAACCAGGCAAAGTGACTGAAGACCGAGTCCGTCGAGCAGCCGAGGACCTCGGTGTCGAGGTCCTTGAGTTCCGGGAGACGGTCCGAGAGGGCGCGGATCTCGGTCGGGCAGACGAACGTGAAATCCAGCGGATAGAAGAAGAAAATCAGCCACTTGCCCTTGTAATCCGACAGGCTGATTTCGGCCCCAAGGTTCTTCGCGCTCGTTGCGCCCTTGGTGCTCTTGAGTTTGAATGCGGGTGCGGGTTGGCCGACCTTCGCTAGCACAGTACTTGTCCTCCAGTTGCTTTTCGTGTAGACTGAAAGTGAAAATCACTTCCACATCGTTTTAGAAGGTTACTCCGTTCGGATGAACGCGTCAACCCCCCAACTCCCGGCCAATTATCGCGTGATCCTCGACGTCGTGAACGAGTACGGCGCTGGTCGCCACGCGACGGCTCAAGATGTCTTCATGCGGGCCCGTGAGCTGCGGCCGGGGATCGGTTTTACGACGGTTCACCGGGGTCTGGCCCGGCTCCACGAGCTCGGGTACGTCCTCAAACTCGACATTACGGGCGAGGGTTCGGCGCTGTACGAACCGGCCGCCGAGGCCCATGCGCACTTCCGCTGCACCGCCTGCGGCTCGGTGGCCGACGTCGATTACGCCTCGGACGCGGCGACCCGGTCCTCCATCGAGGCGCGCCATGGCCTCGCGATCCGCAGCGAGTCGATCACGTTTACCGGTCTTTGCCGGACTTGCTCGAGTCGCGAGAGAGATATCCCGCCCCAAGGCTAAGCGCGATCGCCAAGCCCGCGAACACCATCCCGAGCGTCTTCTGCCCGATGACGATATCGATAATCGCCAACACGAGAAACGCGATCGAAACGCGCTGAACCGTGGCCTTAGACATCCGCATAAAGCGCGAGCTTCGCCGCCCGTCCCCTGTCATCCCGAGCGTAGTCGAGGGACAGCCACCCAAGTGCGCAATCGCGGCGGTCCCTCGACTACGCTCGGGATGACAGAAGCAGTGCGCGGCGTTTTGCGGGGTCGGGAAGTGTGAAGCTTAGGAGCATGGCGATTGCGGTTAGGGCGGCGATGGTCAGGAGTGAGGCGTGGAGGCCGAATTGATCGGCGATGCGGCCGAGGACAGGCGTGAACGCGCCGCCGATGGAGACGCCCACGCCGAGCGTGATGCCCGATGCGATGCCGAGGCGGTTCGGCAGATATTCCTGGCCGAGCACGATCGTTGCGGCTTGCGAGCCCGATACTGCGATGCCGAGCGGGATCGCGAGTAAGAAGCCCGCGACGATCGCGCCGGTACCGGCGTAATTCGTGAACATTGCGAAGAGTACGGCGAAGACGACGGACGCCGCCAATCCGCCCCAGATCACCGTGCGCCGGCCGTAGGTGTCGGCGAGCGAGCCGCCCGCGATCGTTCCGGCAATGCCGAAGAGTAAGAACGTCGTCGAGATCATGTTCGCCACTTCGTGTGACGCGTGCACGACGCCGGTGAAGAACAGCGGGATGAACGAGACATATCCGAGATAGACGGTCGAGCGAATGGTCAGGAACGCGGTGAGTCGCGCGAAGCCCGACCAATCATCCGGCATGCCGCCTTCGCGTGGCGACAGATTGCGTTTCGGAACGAACGTATGCAAGCGCGTCGTTTCGCGCAGGAGCAGCACCGACATGATCGCCACCGGAATAGCGGTCAGGAACGTGCCGCTGATTCCGAAGGTCGTGATGGCGACTGCGGCAAACGCCGGTCCCGCCGCGAAGCCGACGTTTCCACCCACCGCGAACCAGCGCATGCCCGATGCCTTGCGCGATCCCGACACCAGGTTCGCGAAACGCGCCGCTTCGGGGTGAAAGATCGCGACGCCTAAACCGCTGACGAGCGCGCAGACGAGAATCAGCGCATAGGTCGGCATGAAGCCGATGCCGGCGATCCCAAGTCCGGCCAAAAGCATTCCAACTCCCGCGAGCCACGGCATCGGCCGCTTGTCGGCGATGTAGCCGATCAGCGGCTGTATGAACGACGAGCTGAATGCTTGCGCAAGCACGATCGTGCCGGCCGCCTCATACGAGAGATGACGCGAAATGACCAGCAGCGGCAAGAGACCGGGCAGAAAACTTTGATTGATGTCGTCGGCGAAGTGTCCGAGAGCGAGCAATCCGATCGCTCGCCGGTCCATCTTGACGATCGGGGGATTAGCGCTGATTGGGATCGATTGCGTCGCGGAGTCCGTCACCTAGATAGTTGATCGACAGCGAGACCATAAGGATGCAGAGGCCGGGGAAGATTGCGACCCACGGTGCGATCGTAATGTTCGATTGCGCGTTGGCCAACATGTTGCCCCACGACGCCTGCGGCGGTTGAATGCCGAAGCCCAGGAACGAGAGCACCGATTCCGTCAGGATCACGTTCGCCACCGACAGCGTGCCCTGCACGATGATCGGTGCGACGGCGTTCGGTAGCAGGTGCAAGAAGATGATCCGCAGGTCGCTGCTGCCGATCGCGCGCGCGGCCTCAGCGAATTCGCGCTCCCGCAGGCTCAAGAACGATGCGCGCACGAGGCGCGCCGTGGCGGGCCAGGTCAGGCCGCCGATGAGCACGACGATGACGACGAAACTCAGCGACGCCTTATTCGACGTCGCAGAAACGATTGCGGTCAAGACCAACAGCAGCGGCAGCAGCGGAATCGAGAGCACGACGTCGGTGAAACGCATGATCCAAAAATCGATCCAACCTCCGTAGAAGCCGGAGATCGCGCCGAGGATCGACCCGATCACGATCTGCATCACCACCGCGCTCACCGCAACGGTGAGCGAGATCTGCGCACCCGAAATCAAGCGCGCGAGCAGATCCCGGCCGTTCTCATCCGTACCGAGCGGGTGGCCGCCGACCCCCATGGCGAGCGGATAGCCTTGCCAGTTCACCTGATCGATGGCGTTGGGATCGACCTGATAGACGAGGTGCCCGAACACGGCGAAGAGCGCCATGAAAACGAGCACGATCGCACCGGCGAGCGCAACTTTATGCCGCCGGAAGCGTCGCCAGACTTTGTTGCGCGCAACTTCGAAGACTTGCTGCTCGTCGGCGACCAGCAGCGCCTGGCCCGGCATGCTTGGAACGTCCACTCAGTTATACTTCACGCGCGGGTCGAGCCACGCATAGCACACGTCGGCGAGCAAGTTCGAAAACACGACGAACACGGCGGTGAGACACATGAACGCCATCAAAACGGCGAAATCGAATTGACCGAGAGCGTTGATGAACAGGCTGCCCATTCCGGGCCACGCAAAGATCTTCTCCGTTACCACCGCGCCGCCGACGAGGTCGGGCAGCGTTAGCGCGATGATCGTCACGAGCGGAATCAGAGCGTTCCGGAACGCGTGCCGCATCACGACGTTAAAACGGGTCAAGCCTTTGGCCGACGCCGTTCGAATATAATCGGAGTGGATCACCTCGAGCATCGAGGAGCGCATGAAGCGGCTGATCAAAGCAAGGTAGAGCAGCGACAGCACGATCGTCGGTAAGATCAAATGCTCGATGCGATCGCCGAGGTCGAACGTATCGCTCGAGTAACTGCCCGCCGAGGGCAACGCGATGTGATAACCGCAACAGGTAAAGCCGTTCACCGAAAACGCCAGCTGCATCATGAGGGCAAACCAGAACACCGGCATCGACTGGCCGAAGAACGCCAGCGTGGTGATCGAAAAATCAACCCACGAGTACTGCTTGATCGCCGAAAGGATGCCGAAGATGACGCCGACGACGATGGCGAGACCGATGGCAGAGCCCATCAGTTCCAGCGTTACCGGCACGCGATCCCCGATCGCGGCGATCGCCGTTTCGGAGTTCGAGGTCGAATAGCCGAAGTCGCCGCGCACGACTTGGCCGAGCCAGTGCAGATACTGGATTGGGATCGGCTGGTCCAAGCCCAGATTGTGCTTGAGCCGGGTGATGTCGGCCTCGGTGATGTGCGGGTTCTGCAAATACGGCGTGAGCGGTCCCCCCGGCGCCTCGCTGATGATCCCGAAGAGAATCATCGAGATCAAGAGCAGCAGCGGGATGCTTTGCAGGACACGCCGGATGACGAACGTGAGCACGCGAGCCGTTTCTACAGTTCGGCGAAGAACAACTTCAGCACCGCGAATACGAGGCCGGTGGCGATCAGAATGATGCCGCCCCACGTGGCCGCGCTCTCTTCCGCGCGCGAGCCGAGCACTCGGCCAAGCGTCAAGCCGAGCGCGGTCGAAGCCGCCGCCACGACCGCGATGCAGCTCAGCGAGACCGCTAGCGGCACGCCGATATAGAGGATCGAAAACCCGATGCCGAGCGAATCGAGGCTGATCGAGAGGGCGCCGAGCAGCAGCCCCCAGCCGCGCGAGAGATCGAAGCCGCCGGCTTCGGTTTCGCGCAACGACTCGATCACCATATAGATGCCGACGCCGATGAGGGCGGCAAAGCCGATATACCCGGCGACTTCCCCCAGTAGCTCGCCGGCCAGCTTGCCCAGGCCCACGCCGAGCAGCGTCATCGTCACCTCGGCCGTGGTGAACGCGATGCCGATCCGCCATTTTACGGCTACCGGCATTCCGCGCATGCCGACACCAACCGACACCGCGAAGACGTCGAGCCCGAGCGACATCGCGACGAGGACGACTTTAAAAAACGCCGCGACGCTCACGTTAGGGAATGCCGGTTCGGATCAGTGCGACTCGGTTCCGCTGTTTTTTACGTCGGCGAGCGGGGCGCTCGAGGTCACTTTGATCGAATCGGGATGCCCGACGACTTTGATGGTCGTCGACGATGGCGGCGCTGCGGGCGGCGCGGCCGTTGGAGCGCCGGCAGGTTTGCTCGCGGCGATCTTCGCTTCTTCGGCGGCTGTGAGCGGACGATATTTTGAAGCCAACGCCGTGACCGTCGAACGCAGTTGCGTTAACGTAAACGGCTTGTTGAGAAAATGATCGGCGCCGGCACTCTTTGCGCGCGCATCCATCGCGTAGTTGCTGTGTCCGCTGATCATTAAGATCGGCAACCGCGCCGTCTGCGGGTTTGCGCGCACCATCGTGATCAGTTCGATGCCGGATATGCCGGGCAGCATGAAGTCGCTGATCAGGATGTCGTAGGGTTTGTCACGTTGCAGGTGGACGAGCGCGCTCTCTGCATCGGGGCAGACCGAGACCTCAAACGATGCGTTCCGTAAGATCGTTTTGATGAGCGTGCAAATCTCGGGGTCGTCATCTGCGACCAGCACCCGCCAGGCCATACGGACCTCCACGTTCGAGTGCAAGCGATGGGGGCCTACAAGGAGGCGAGAGAAGTTGTAAAGGCTGCGTTACCTTCGCGCCTTCACCTGGTAAGGGATTCATTACGGGCGCCCGCTAGCAGCGTCAGGGCCAACCCGCAGAGCATCGACCATACGATCGCGCCGAGCGTGAGGGTCCAACTCCACCAGACGCCGCCGCTGAGCGCCGTCACAATAAAATACGTGCCGAAGTACGCTCCCGGCACGAGCGCGCCGAACAGGCCGAACGCAACCGGACGCGCGGGTGAGGGCCGGCGGCGGGCCACAATAACATCGCCTATTACTCCGGCCACTAGGCTCATCGCCAGGTATGTTGCGAGCATCGGCGTGTCGTTGCCAAGCGCCGCCGCGATCATGCCGTTGCCCAGCACGAAGAGGATCGTCAGCGCTCCCGGGCGCAGCTGAAAGCGCGCTACGGTCCATACGCAAATGCCCATCAAGATGATCGACTGCAAGATGACGATCACGATCCCCGAGCCCGTCTTGAAAAGCAGCATCGTTGCGTTGGTGAAGTAATCCGGACCGTAAGCCACGGCATCGGGCGGCGCATACATCTGCGCGGCGCCGGGATCGAACGCGTAGGCGGTGCCGAGATGAATGAATTCGAGCCACGTGGCCAGTGCGAAGATCAACGGCAATTGTGCGCGCAGTGTCGTCAGAACCGCACGCTGTTGCAGCGCGGAGCGGATCGGTGCGCCGGCAACTAAGAGCACGCCCAGACCGATGATCAAGTGCGTCGGGCTGGTTACCGCCTCGACGCGGTCCTCGACGCCGAAGAACGTATGCCAGATCAAATCGCCGACGCCGCCGGCAAAAAAAATCGGCACGCCCCACAGCGCGGACTGGTAGGCGGCAGGCAAGACGTCGAAGCCGGTGTAACCGAGCCGAAAGTTACGTCGTGCGAACACCGCGAGGATGACCGCACCGGCGACCATCGCGCTGTAGAAAATCGCGTGGTATGGGGTGAAGAACGTTTCGATCGCGACGTGGAGATGGGCCCAACTGTCCCACAAGAATCCCGCCGCCAGCCATAGACCGACGACCCCCACAAGCAGGTCGAGCGTCGCGTCAGGCGGCGCCGGTCCGCGCTGCGCTTCGAGCCGGGCGGCCGGTGCTTCCGTGAGGCTGATCACCGCGCTCATTGGAAGTCTCGTCCTCGCCGGATGCGTGCAAGCCCTGCCGGACGCCCCGAAGTCGGTCTTCGTCGCGGCGGCGCTGCCCGCGAATTGGCCCCAACCGCACGCGGCAACCGTCGCCGCACCGCCCGAGATCCAGGCCGTCCGCCTTTCGAGCCTCGATGCCCGGCCGGGGACAACCTGGGACGGCGACGTCGTCACCAGCACGAACACGGCCAGCTTGGAATTCGCGACCAACCTGTTCAACTTCAGCGCCCCGCGCTCGCAACCGGGACATTTCCACTTCACGTTCCGGCTCGTCGACATCCCGGGCGCGATGGTTCGGACGTATATCCTCCACATCATCGCCCGCAATACCGCCGGCGAGTCCCGTCAAATCGACGTTCCGTTCCGCTTGAGCGGGCGCCGGCCGGCATCGGCCTTCAACGCCGCAGCGCGCGCGACGGCCACCCTCGGGGCACCCCCGCTCGTCGACATGAACGGCGAGAGCGTCGACCTGCAAAGCGGCGTCTCGGTGCTGGCCTTCATTTACACGCGCTGCCCCGACCCGCGCATGTGCCCGCTGGTAACGGCGAAGTTCGCCCGCATGGCCCGGCTCCTCGCCGGCACGCCGGTACGGCTGGTGGAAATCACCCTCGATCCCACGTTCGATACCCCCGCGGTTCTGCGCGCCTATGGCCGCGCCGCCGGGGCCGACGGCGTCCGCTGGACCCTGGCAACGGGCGAGCCGGGTGCAATCGCCGCGTTCGCCGAGCGCGCCGGCCTCGCGATCGACCGGCCGCGGCCGGGCCTCGTGCTTCATACGGAAGCGGTCCTGATCGCCCGCGACGGCATCCTCGAGCGTAACATCGCCGGGAACGATTGGACCGCGGCCGAGGTGGCCGCCGAATCCCGGTCGATCGAACAGCTGCCGGCCGACCCGCTGGCCCGTTTCGGCCTGCGTCTCGTGGGCGGCGTCGTCGAAATGTGCGGGGCCGCCTCCGCCCGCGGCTTCTCCCCGATTCTGCTGCTCTCGCTCGTGGGGGCAATCCTAGCAGCTGGAGCGCTGCTTTTCGCCGGCCGGCGGCGGATTTGGACCCGTCTCGCCCGCCGTTGACACAAACTGTCCGAAAAGCAGTAGTTCAGCCCAGAATTATTGGGTACAGTCGGACTGCTACTTAAGCAATTGGTAGCCGGACGGTCACGCCGCCGAAGGTCGATCCCCCAGGCATCCCAGGCGCAAGCTTTGCAAACTGGCCGCCCCCTGGCACAACTTTCGAGTGACCGCTTACGTTACTCCGGTAGGTACGAATCTAGAACAGAACGAGGTTCCCGTCATGTCCACCCCCACTCCAGAACGCAAACCCGGCATGAGCGTCCGCGAAGCCGGCCAAAAAGGCGGCGAGACCGTCAAGAAAAAGTACGGTCCCGAATTTTACGAGATGATCGGCCGTAAGGGCGGTCAGGCTACGAAAAAAGCCCATGGCCACGCATTCTACGAAGCCATCGGTAAAAAGGGCGGCAAAAAAGGCGGCGAGGCAACTCGCGACCGCTACGGCCCGGCTTTTTACGAAGAGATCGGTCAAAAAGGCGGCCAGAAGGTCAAAGCCTTGATCGAACAGGGCAAGAAAGCCGCAGCCGACGCTGCAGCTGCCGAGAAAAAGGCGTCCTGACCGAACTGCAACGTGCCGCTGCCATCTTGGTCGCGGCGCTGTGCATCCCCAGCGGTCTTGCTCTCGCTCAAACCCCTTCCGAACACTCCCTCCCACCCGGAACCCGGCTCGACTTCGTCGCCGACGACACCATTAACGTCGAGGCGGTCCGCGCCGGCGGCCAATATCGCGTACGTCTCGCACGCGCACTCGTCCTCGACGGCACGCCCCTGGCTGCGGCCGGGACGACCGCGCGCTTGATTGTCACGGAAAAAATTCGCCGCGCAGACGGAAGCACCGAACTGCGCGTCGCGCTTGCTGAGTTCCACTTGCGTCAAGGCGAACTGCCGTTGACACCGGTCACCCCCGGCGTGTCCGCCGTGACCGCCGGCATGACCATTTCCGCGCTGACCAACGGCAGCGTGGAACGCATCGCCGATCGCGTGGTGATCAGCGTTCCCGTGCCGGTTCCGCTTTCGACCAATCCGCCGAACGCGGCCTACTCTCCCATCCCCGTGCTGACGCCGCGGCCGCTGCGCCCGGTACCGCGCCGCGGCGCATCGCCGACGCCGCTGCCGACCACGTTCAATCCACCCGACGACGCCCCCTCACCGGATTAGCGTTTCTTCTTTTCCTCGCGGCCGATGCGCGGCGCCCATTTCTTGGTGTAGATTCCGCGCTCGAACACGATGACGCTGTCGTAGAAGCACATCGAGTGCGTCATGCGGGTGAATTCCGTCGCGAGCAATCCATCGCGCGAATGGTCGGCGTTGAGCTCGTCGACGAGCCCTTTGGCGATCTCGATGAACGTATCGGGCTTACCCTGACCGCCGCCGAAATCCGGCCAGTATGCGGTATGCAGATCTTCGACCAGATAGACGCCGTTCTTCGATAGGCCGGCATAGAGGTGCGCGAACGACGCCGCAACGTGCGCTTGAATGTGGCTGCCGTCGTCGATCACGATGTCGAACGGACCGAACTCGTCAACGACGGTGTCGAGAAATGCGAGGTCGTCTTGCGAACCGATGCGCACCGAGATCTGATCGTCCTCGAACTCTTTCGCCCGCGGTTCGATGTCGATGCCCACGATCTGCGCGTGCGGTCCGAAGAAGCGCTTCCACATCTGGAGCGAGCCGCCGTCGCCGCAGCCGATCTCGAGCAGCGTCACCGACCGGTTCACGAACGGCGCAAAGTGCCGCTCGTAGACCGGGAAATAGTGTTTCCACTTGTGGATGACGGGGCCGTCAGTGTTCCCGTGAAAATCCGCCCAGAGATTCATCGCGTAACGAGCGTCGCCGGATCGGCGAGATACGGGTTCGCTGCGGTCATGTCGCTCATCGTACCGAGGTCCACGCGGTTCACCTCGTCATCCGGCACTTGCGTGCGCGGCGGATAGGGCACCGGCGGCGGCGGCTTCGTTGCATCGATGATGATCGCGCTCGAGGCGCGCGCCGTTTTGGTGCCGTCGGCAAAGTATTCCCAGTTCGTCGGCAGCAAGCCGCCGGGGCCGCTCCAGCCCTGCACGACCGTAAGATCGCGCGTTGCGTCGAAGCGCGTTCCGACCGCCCACAGGACGTCGCCGTCGTCGTACACGTTGATGTCGTCATCGACGACGATCACCGCCCGCAAGTTCTCGGGCTCCGTGTTGAGCGCGGCGAATGCGGCGCGCTTGGCATCGACGTTGCGACGGCGCTTGATCGACACGTAACAGTGCATCCGGCTGTGCGGCGGCACGTTGACCGCGACGACGTCCGGCACGACTTCCTTGACGCTGCGATAGATGCTGCCGGCGCGCGGGATTCCGCCCATCAGCAGATGTTCGCGGCCCGCGCCGATGATATCTTGGAAAATCGCATCGCGGCGGTGCGTGATCGCCGTGACGGTCATGATCGGCACTTCTTCTTCGTTGAGATAGTGGCCGGGCCACTCGCCGAACGGACCTTCATGATGAAGCTGTCCCGGCGTGATATAGCCTTCGATGATGAACTCGGCTTGCGCCGGCACCATCAGATCCGAGGTCTCGGCCTCGACGAGTTCGACCGGCTCGCCAAGCAATGCACCCGCCGCTTCGTACTCGCCGCCGATGCCCGGCAACCGCGCAGCCGCGCCCATCAGGAATGCCGGATGGTGACCGATTGCGATCGCAAACGGCGCGCGTTCGCCGCGGCGCTCGTAGGCATCAACGATGTGGCCGCCATGGTGGCTGCCGAAAAACCATACGCCCATCTCTTTGGTGGTGAACACGTGGTGGCGATAGATGCCGACGTTTTGCGCGCCGGTTTCCGGATCGCGCATTACGGTCGCCGCGGCAGTGAGATACGGGCCGCCGTCGAGCGCGTTGTGAACCGGGATCGGGATCGTGCTCAGGTCGATGTCGGCCTCCCGAATCACGACGTCTTTCACGGGCGCCTTTTCGCGCGAGACCGTAACCGGCGCGATCGGCTTGTTCACGCGCGTGCCGTAGACTTGCGGCAGCTCCTCAATCTGGCAGTTCATCGCCATCGCCATGCGGTCGTAACTCGACATCAGGTTGGTGACGACCGGAAACCGCGATCCGATGACGTTGTTGAAGAGCAGCCCTTTGTACTCGCCGTTCTGCGCCAGCTTCGCGGCGTACGCCGTGATGCCGAACCGCCGCTCGACCGGCACGTCGATCGTCTTGATGGAGCCGGGGAACCGCGCGACGGCGTCACGCATGAAGGTTCGCAAATTTTTCGACACGATTGACTTCCTTATCTAATACTTTCGAGGACCGAGTTGTCGACTGCGGCCTCGAACGGGATCGCGGTCGTGATGTCGCCCTTTTTCAAGGTTGCGGCGACGACCGGATCGGTCGAACGCCGGTCGGCGAGCAAACCTTTGGGCACGTGCGGAATCGTGCGCTTGATCGCCGCCAGCATGACGGCGGGCGAAACGGCCGGGAAATCCTTGCGCATCGGTTCGACGGCGCTTTGGGGGTCGGACGCGATTCGCGCCGCCGTCGTGCGCAACGCGCGCAGCATCGCAACGAACGCCCGCCGGTTCGCCGCAACGAACGCCGTTTGGGCCATGATCACGTTCCCGGCGAACGGCTGCGTTGGATCGAACACGACCTTGTATTTTCCGCCGTCCGTCAACTGCGTGATCGTGGGTTCGGCGAGCATGCCGGCGGCGACGCGATCCGTATCGAGTGCCGCGACCATTGGGGCGCCGCTGCCGGTCGCGACGATCGTCACATCGCGATCCGGATTGAGGCCCGCCGCGGTGAGGCCGAGACGCAGCGCGTCGTCGGAGAGCGCGCCGGCGGCCGTCACGGCAAACGTTTGGCCCTTCGCCTGCGCGAGCGAGGTCATCGCGACCGACGACTTGGCTATGAGCTCGTAGCTATAGCCGTTGTAGAGTTCCGCGTACACCTTTACGTCGATGCTGCGCGCGCGCTGGCGCAGCACGTGATCGTACGAGCCGATGAACGCATCGATGCTCTTTCCGACCAGCGCTTGCACGGCTTGCGGTCCGCCGGTGAAACAATCTTTCTCAACGTGAACGCCGGCCTTCTCGAAGCTGCCGTCGTTGAGCGCGACTTGCGCGACCATCGGCGTCATGCCGCCGCAAATCAAACCGACGCGCACCGTCGGCAGGTCGGCGCTTTCGCCCGGCACGGCCGGGAGCAGCAGAGCCGCGCTTACGGCGGCGGCGAGAAAACGGAGCGGGGTGTTCAGCGGAGTTTCCTTTCGAGAGAACGACGGTCAGCGGTAGCGGAGGATGCGGCGTTCGGCCGCCCCGACGAAAGCTTCGAGGGCCAGCGCCACGAGCATGATGATGAAGAGGCCGGCGAAGATGCCGGTGGTGTCGAGCGAATTCCCTGATTTCGTGATGTAGTAGCCGATTCCGCGGTTCGAGCCCTCGAGCTCGGCAATAACCGAGCCGATCAGCGCGAGACCGATCCCTAGGCGCAAGCTGGTGAAGAACCAGACGGCGATCGAGGGCAGAATGACCCATTCCAGCGTCGGCAGCCGTTGCGCCTTGTAGGTCTTCATCATGTCGAGCAGATCCGGATCGATGTTGCGCACGCCTTCGTAGGCGTTGTAGAACGCGACGAAGATCACGAGCGAGGTCACCATGACGATCTTGGACGGAAGCCCGATGCCGAACCAGACGACGAAGAGCGGCGCTAGCGCGACCTTCGGCAAGCTGTAGACCGCCATCACGTAGGGATGGACCCAGCCGGCGAGCCGGCCGCTCGAGGCGAGGCCCACGCCGAGGATCGTGCCGGCGACGATGCCGAGCAAAAGCCCCGCGATCGTCTCCTCGAGCGTCGCCTGCAAATGGAACCACAGATCGCCGTTGACGAGCAGCAGCCACACGCGCCCGGCAATCGCCGAGGGCCGGCTGACCCAGAAATCGTTGTACCAGCGGCCCGACGTGAACTCCCAGAACCCGAGCACGACGACGCCGACGATCAACCGTCCGAGCCAGAGCGCGAGCGGCGATTGCTTCGTTTCCCTCACGTGAGCGCATGCCAGATCGCGCGCTGCAGGTCGCGGAATTGGGGCTCGAAGCGAATCTCTTCGTAATCGCGCGGGCGCGGCAGATCGATCGGAAACTCCGCTACGATCCGGCCCGGACGCGGCGACATCACGAGCACGCGGTCGGCGAGGGCGATCGCTTCTTCAACATCGTGCGTCACGAACAGCACGCTCTTGCCAAGCCGCTCCCAGATGGCGAGAAATTCGCGGCCGATCAAGATGCGCGTCTGCGCGTCGAGCGGCCCGAACGGTTCGTCCATCAGGAAGAGCCGCGGATCGTAGGCCAGCGTACGCGCGAGCGCAACCCGTTTGCGCATGCCGCCGGAGAGCGCGCGCGGGTAGAAGTCCTCGAAGCCGGTGAGCTGCACGAGCTCGAGCAAACGCGCGATCTCGGCGTCTTGTTCGCGGTTCGTCAGGCCGCGCAGAGCGAGCGGTAACCGCACGTTGTCGCGCACGGTCTTCCACGGCAGCAGCGCGTCGTTCTGAAACACCATGCCGACGCCGTCGGGAACGCCGCGCACCGGTTCGTCGCCGACGAGCACGCTGCCCGCGCTCGCCGCGATCAGACCCGCTACGACTTTGAGGATCGTCGATTTGCCGCAACCGCTCGGGCCGACCAGCGCGACGAATTCGCCCTCACCGACCGAGAGGGTCGCGCCGTCGACGGCCAACGTTTGCTGCCGGCCGGATGAATAGACGATTCGCAAGTCGCGGATCGTCACGGCATCGGCCGTGGTTGCGTTCAATAGAGCTCGGTCACGAGATCGCGGATCAAGCGCGGCTTCTTCAGCGGTTCGATCCGCGTCGTCGCCTCGGGAACGGCGCGCTGCGCGCAGAGAAATCCGGGCTTGCCGTCGATCGTCGCGGAGCATTCCTTGCACGCGTTGGCCTTGCACGAAAAACGCACTGCGAGCGAGGGGTCTTGATGGCGGCGAATCCAGATGATGGCGTCGAGCAGCGTTAGGCCGTCGTGATAAGGAATCGTGTGTTCTTCCACGCGCGCTTCGCCGCCGGGGACCGCGCGCGTGATTGCGAGCGTCGTCGTTTGTTCGCTCATGCCGTCACCGCCGTCGTCTCGCGCGACGTCACCGACCAGCCGTCTCCGCTGCGGGTGAGAAATCGCGCGACGGCCACCGCGTCTTGCTCCGGAAAATCGAGCCGCACGTGTGCGCCGCGCGACTCGCGCCGCTCGATCGCCGGCAGCACGATCGATTCCGCCACCGCGAGCATGATGCGCAATTCCACTTTCTCTTGCAGCGTCAGCGCGAACGCCTCCACCGGTGCGAGCGCGATGTCCGCGCTCTCGGCCGCCAGGGCGCGCACGTCGGTGAGCGCCTGGGCGAGTTTCTCGCCGGTACGCAACGGTCCGGCATTTTCCCACATCGTGCGCTGCAGGCGCGCTTTGAGTTCGTCGATCGGCGCTTCGTCGCGCGCCACCGCGCGCGGATGCCAGAACGCTTGCAGTTCCGCCCACTCGCGTGCGAGCGCGGCATCGATCGGCGCGCGCGCGACGTCGCGGCGCGTGACGGCCGTCTCGCCGGCGATGCGGCCGGTGACGAGGGCTTCGGTGATGGCGTTCCCGGAGAGACGGTTCGCACCGTGCATGCCCCCGATCGCCTCGCCGCAGGCGAGCAATCCATCGACTCCGGTCTGCATCGCCACATCGACCGCGATGCCGCCGAGCATGAAGTGCGCCATCGGCGCCACTTCGACCATGTCGCGCGTGAGATCGATGCCCTGGCGTGCCAAGATATCGATCACCGGACCGAAGCCCGCTTTGAGATCCTCCGCCGGCACCATGCGGAAATCGAGATACGCGCCGCCGTGCGGCGAACCGCGGCCCTCTTCGACTTCTTGGAAAATCTTGTAGGTGGCAGTGTCGCGCGGCGTGGTGTACGCGCCGGACGCATCGCCGCTCTCGCCGAGAAATTCTTCACCCTTGCCGTTGAGCAGCCGGCCGCCGAGTTTGTAGCGGAACGGATCCCACATGATCGGATCGAGCTGCACGAGCGGCGGATAGAGATGGGCGATCGGGAAGAACTGCACCATCTCCATGTCGCGCAGCGTCGCGCCCGCTTCGGCGGCGAGCAGAAATCCGTCGCCCGTCATGTTCGACGATGCGCTGTTGCGGGCGTAGAGAAACGTGAGACCGCCGGTGGCCACGATCGTGGTCTTCGCCGAGATGCCGACCGGTTCGAGCGCTTCGATCGCGAAGCCGAGCGCGCCGGTAACCCGGTCGCCCTCTTTCGCAAGTTTGGTCAGCATGACGTTGGAGAGCCGCACCACGTTGCCGTCGCGCCGCACGACGCTGCGCAGCGCTTGCGAGACCGCATCGCCCGTGCGCAGCACGTCGACGTAGACGCAGCGCTTGCGCGAATGGCCCGGCGCAAATACCTGACTGTATGCGCCGTCGGGCGTGCGCGCCCAATTCGCGCCGTAGCCTTCCACTTCGCGGATCACTTCGGGTCCGCGCGCGCAGATCACGTCGATGATCGCCCGGTCGCCGAGATCGCGGCTGCCGATCCACGTATCCTCGGCGTGCAGTTCGGTTGAGTCGGGTTCCGCGGCACCGAGAGCGACCGCGGTCGTCATCTGCGCCATGATCGTGGCCCCGCCGCGCCCGATGATGCTCTTGTCCACGATCACGACCGATGCGCCGGCCGCACTCGCGGCTCGTGCCGCCATCAAACCCGCCGCGCCGGCGCCGACGATCAGAACATCCGTCTCCAATACCATGACCCCCACCATATGTGCGCGTACGATGGAATGGTTGAGGACGCCAGCGAAGCCACGCACCATGCCACTCGAACGCAGCGCCGGGTCCACGCCGCACGCGCAGGTCGCCGACGTCGCCGCGGCGCTCACGGATTGGACCCGCGGGTCCGGTCCAATGCTGGCCCGGCTGGCCACGGCACTCGAGTCGGCCGTGCTGCGCGGCACGATTGCCGCCGGCACCCGTCTGCCCTCGGAGCGCGATCTCGCGCAGCGGCTCGGGATCAGCCGCAGTACCGTCGTGGCCGCGTACGACCGGCTCAAGACCGAGGGCCGCGCGCACACGCAGCGGGGTAGCGGCACCTACGCTGGACCGCCCGGGCCGCTGGCTCGTGGGGGCCGATTCTCACCAGGCCACCTCGTCTCGATCGTCGACAACCACGACGGTCCGCGCCAAATGGTCGAGTTCACGATCGCCGCGTTGCCGGGATCGCGCGAACTCGCGCCCGCCGGCGAGCGGCTCGCTAAGCAGCTCCAGCGGCTCTCGCGCGAAACGCCCGGCTATCTGCCGCTCGGCCTGCCCGCGCTGCGCCGCGAGATCGCCCGCGGCTACACGGCGCGCGGTCTGCCGACGCAAGCCGAGCAGATCATCGTCACCAGCGGCGCCCAACAGGCGATCGCACTGGTCGCTCAACTCTTCCGCGGCGACCGCGTCGCGATGGAAGATCCGACCAACCCCGCCTCGCTCGACGCGTTCCGCGCCGCCGGTGCCGACATCGTGGCGATCGGCGTCGATGCCGACGGCGCCAATGTCGAGGAACTCGAGCGGCTGCCGGCCGCGCGGGTGCCGGCCGCCGTCTACATCGCGACCACGTACAACAACCCCACCGGAACGGTGCTCTCGGCCGAGCGCCGCCGGCACGTCGCGGAAATGGCCGAACGCGCGGGCTGGACGATCGTCGAGGACGAGACGCTGTGCGACATCTCGATCCACGATATCGAGCCACCGCCGCCGATCGCTGCGCTCGCAACCGGCGCCACGGTGCTCACGATCGGATCGGCTTGCAAGCTCTTTTGGGGCGGCCTGCGCATCGGCTGGGTGCGCGGTGAGGCGCACATGATCAGCCGGATCGCGCCACTCAAAATCGTGGCCGACCTCGGCACTTCGCTCGTCGGCCAAGCCCTGTGCGCCGAACTGCTGCCGTTGCGAGATCGCGTTCGAGCGGAACGGCGCGAGCAGCTCACCTTGCGTTATCGCACGCTGGTCGGTGCGCTCGAGAGCGAGTTGCCGTCGTGGAGCCGGAACGAACCCTGCGGCGGATCGTCACTGTGGATCGAGCTGCCGCACGGCGATTCGGCCAGCTTTGCAGTCGAGGCCGCGCGCTTCGGCGTGACGCTCGCGCCGGGTCCCGTATTTTCTTCGGCGGAACGGCATGCGCGGCGCCTGCGGCTACCCTTCGTCCTCGATCCTGACGTGCTGTTGGCGGGCGTCGAACGGCTGGGCGCGGCGTGGAATGCCTACGCCCCCCGGGCCGCAACACTACCGAGCGACGCGGTCGTCTGAGTCTGAAAGATTCTTGCGGGCGCCGGACGCGCTACGCCGAAGGCCGCGGCATGAAACGATGTCGCGCCCTGCTATTTTGTGCCGCCCTCGCCCTCGTACCGTCGATCGCCGCCGCGCAAATGACGATGCCGATGGCTCCGCCTCCGCCGCCCCAAGCACCGATGACGCCCGCCGAGCAGAGCTTCTACGATCAAGCGTCGGCGACGCTGCAGAAGCTCTACCCCAATCCCGCCGCGGCGGCCAAGGCCGGCTATTACCGCTTCAACAACGAGGATCGCAGCGGCGCGATCAGTTACGAAAATCCGAAATATTTTGAAACGCCCGACGTCGCGCATCCGCAGCAGCTGTGGTACGACGTAAACGGCAAACTGCTAGGCGGCGATTTCTCGCAAACGGTCGCAGCGCATCCGGATGCACCCACGCTTTTCGGCTTACAAGCCGCACGTTTTCACAAAATTCCGCTGCACGTTCACTACGGCATCAAACGTGCCGACGGTTCGATCGACTACGGCTTGTTCGTGCGCGCGTCCGACTTCACGGCCGCCGGTCTCGATCCGCTCCATCCGACCGCCGCGGATCTGGTGAAGCTCGGGAAAGCGACGTCGCCGGACCAAGTGGCGTTCGTCTTCGCGCTGCTCAGCAATTGGGACGCCCAGATGTGGCTGATCCCGAATCCGAGCGGCCAATTCGCCGATCTCAACCCGAACGTCAAACCGTCACCGAACCAAGGCAAAGCACCCGTCGAACGTCAGACCTAACCGGGAGCCGTACATGAATCGACACACCGTTCTCACGCTCATTGCCGCCGGAGCGTTCGCGCCATCGGGTGCCCTCGCGCAAGCGATGCCGATGGCGACGCCGCCCATGACGGCGCCCAAGATGTCGCCCATGCCGACCGCGGCGGAAGCGCCGTTCATCGCGCGCATCCAGCGCGAAATTCCGGCGCGTTTCGCAACGGTCGCCGCAGCTACCAAAGCCGGCTTCTTCCAGTACACCGGGGAAGATAAAACCGGCGCGATCAGTTACGTCAATCTCAAGGTGTGGAACTCGATCGACCTCGACATGCCCAACCAGCTTTGGTACGACGTCAACGGCCGTCTGCTCGGCGTCGACTACACCGTGCTCATGGCGCAATCGCCGGCCGTGCCCGCAACGCTGTTCGGCTATGCGATCGATCCATCGCGCTGGACGCGCCGCAGCGCGCACATGCACTGGGGCTTCACCGCCGCCGACGGCACGCTGAAACTCGGCGCGATGCCGGTGGCGCGCTTTACCGATGCGGGCGGCGATCCAAGCGAAAACGTGCCCGATATTCCGGCGAACAAAGCGGCACTGGTCAAGACGGGCCTGCCCGGACTCACCAGCCCCGATCAGGTGAAGTTCGTCTTCCTCCACCCCGCCATGTGGGACCTCATCGCCTGGGTGCTCCCGAATCCCGACGGTGCATGGGCCGACGCCAACCCGAACGTCACCCCTTCGCAAAAATAACTGAAGCATACGCGACGGCCACCAAAGGTCGTCGCGTGTGGGCGACCATTCGATCCGATTGTTTCTTCGTCGTTGAATTCACGCAACAATGAAACCGAACGAGAGTAATGACAACGCCGAACAGATGGCCCGGGAGTCACCCCGTTTTGCGCAGAAAGCGCGCCCACATGGGCGTAAGACAAGCGGTTACAATGGCTGCCGGCGCGATTAGTGCTCTAGCTTTCTCCGGCATGCTGGGCGCGCCGGTCCTTGCGCAGACCGCGCCCGCCTCCGAGACAACGGCGACCGACTACTGTCCGCTTCACGTGCGCGTCTATGCGCTGCCCGGGCTGGCTGACGAACTTGCGTTCACGGTGTGGTCCGACGACGTCGCCGGCGCTGCCAGCGGCAGCATTACCGCATACGTGAACGGCGGGCGTTATACGATCCCGTTCAAGGACCTAACCGCCGTTGACGAACGCGACGGCAAATCGTTACCAAAACCGATTGTCGTCAAGTTCGACGCGCCGGCCCAGTTCGAAAGTGCGTACGTCGGTTCGCTCGAGGGCGGCGATTGCGCCGTTCACGCGCCGTTCGTGCGCAAGCCGCTGATGACGGCGGGACTCATCGAAGACACGAAGGTCTTCGTCTTCCCCGATCGCGCGAAAGACTGGCCGGCGTTTCTCGCGCAGTCCGCGGCGATGACACCGCTGCCCGCACCGGCGCCGGTTCCGGAAGAAAAACTCACCTGTGCGAAGCCGAACGTCGATGCGTCGACGGCCAACTACGTTCCGCCGGTCTATCCCGACAAAAGCAAGTTGGACTTCAACGGCGACATCATCGTCAAGCTCGCACTGGCGAACGACGGAAAGGTCGACGCGATGCGCATCGACCACCCGTTATCCGACAAGGCCTTCGAGCTTGCGGCCGCGGTTACGGTGGGCAAGTCAAAATTTGCGCCGCAAATCTACCGCTGCAAACCAGTCACCACCGACTACTACCTCGCCGTGAAGTTCTCGCCGTATGAGACCGAACAGCGCAACCAGGACTTCCGGCCGGCGACGGGCGGACAGATGGGGCCCGGCGGCCACATTTAAGCCCGGCCGCACCGCGCATTTGCCAGCATCACAGGGCAGGCGTATAATCGCGGGTGATCGGCCCAACCTCAACTTCCGCCCACCGACGGGCGGCCTTCAAGGCCAAGGAGCGCACTTCTAAGCCCGCGGAGCGGCGAGCCCGAAGCCTACTCGTTCGACCAGTAGTCTTTGAGGGCTTTACCGCGGCTCGGATGACGTAGCTTGCGCAGCGCCTTCGCCTCGATTTGGCGGATGCGTTCGCGCGTGACGCCGAACTCCTGGCCGACTTCTTCGAGCGTGCGCTGGTGGCCGTCTTCGAGGCCGAAGCGTAAAACCAAAACCTTGCGTTCGCGCTCGGTGAGGTTTTTGAGCACGTCCTGCATCTTCTCTTTGAGCAGCATGACGCTCGCGGCCTCAGCCGGGGCAATCGCTTCCTGATCTTCGATGAAGTCGCCGAGATGCGAGTCTTCTTCTTCGCCGATCGGCGTTTCGAGCGAGATCGGTTCTTGCGAGATCTTGATGACTTCGCGAACCTTCTCGGGGGTAAGGCCCATCTCGCCGGCGATCTCTTCGACCGTCGGGTCGCGACCGAGTTCTTGCAGCAGCTGGCGCGAGATCTTGATCAGCCGGTTGATCGTTTCGACCATGTGCACCGGGATGCGGATGGTACGCGCTTGATCGGCCAGCGCGCGGGTGATCGCTTGACGGATCCACCACGTGGCGTAGGTCGAAAATTTGTAGCCCTTGCGGTAGTCGAATTTTTCAACGGCCCGGATCAGGCCCAGGTTGCCTTCCTGGATGAGGTCGAGGAAAAGCATGCCGCGGCCGACGTACTTCTTCGCGATCGACACGACGAGACGTAAATTTGCTTCGGTCAGGCGCCGCTTTGCGTCTTCGCCGTGGAACACGACCGCGTTATCGGCGGTGCCGTTCTTGAGCGCTTCCTTTTCGCCGGCTTCAATCGCCATCGCCAGACGCTTCTCGTCGTCCATCGACAAGAGCGGGACGCGGCCGATCTCCTTAAGATACATCCGGACCGGGTCATCGAGCGCGAGACCGGCCGGCATCGGGACCTCCTCGGCCTCGGTCTCCGGCTTCTCTTCTTTCGCCAGCTCTTCCACGACCTCGATTCCGAGCGTCGCAATCTCTTCGAACAGTTCGTCGACGCGTTCGGGCGTGACGTCTTCGACGTTGTCGAAAACGGCATTTACTTCTTCATAGGTCAGCGAGCCGCGCTTCTTCCCTTTTTCAAGCAGCTTCTTGATCTGCTCTTCAAGCGGAATCTGCGGCGCGTCAACCGTTGCGGTCGCTGCTTTTTTGCGTGCCATATTTTTCCTCACCCCCTTTCCTAATAATGCTGGACCTCGCCGTTTCGGTGGCCCGGTGTCGGGGTCATCCTTTGGTTCTGGCGGCGTGCAGCGCGCTGTGCTCTTCCCGCAATTCCGCAGGTACCGGCTCGCCGGCTTCAAACAGGGCGGTCATTTGCGCGTCGAGCTCACGGAATCGCCGCTGCCGATCGTCCGCAGCGAAACGCTCGATCGTCCGATCGAGATACGCGCGGCGGGCTTCGGTGTCGGCAAATTGGATGATCCGAGAGCGCTCGGCACCGGCAATTGACGCGAGCGTCGCCGATACGTCACCGTCATCACTAAACAGGGCAAACACATCACCTGGTTGCACGAGCGCATGCGCTTGGTCGCGAATGCGAGCGTAAATGCGGCGCAGGGACGGCTCGCCGAAGCGCTCCGGGGCGATACGGCTGCCGTATTCGCCCACCAGCACCGGTTCTGAGACAAAAATCGCAAGGCACGCCGTTTCCCATGACGGCGACGCGACCGAGCCCGGCCGAATCTTGTCCGAGCGGCGGACGTCGATCAGCTGGCCTTCACCGTATTCGAGCCGCGCGCCGTCGGTGATCTGGAGGCGAGCCTTGCGCAGGTCCTCGACGTCCACGCCCAACTGCGGCGCGGCGTACGTCCGCCAATGATCCCATTCCGCGCGCGGCAGGGTGCGCACGAGGACCTCGGCCTCCCGGGCGATCTGGGCGCGGCTCTTGAAGCCGGCGCGAATTTCACCGATCCGGCGGTCGATCTTGAATTGGATCCAGGGAATCGCGTCGGTGTCCCGACGCTCGATTTTCGACAACCGCTCCTTGAATAGGTCGCCGCCCTTTGAGTGCACGAAGCTGTCGGGGTCTTCGCCGGTCGGCAGCGGAAGAATTTTAACGGCCAGGCCCTCGGCAACTAGAAGGTCTACCGATTTTGACGTCGCGGCTTGCCCGGCAGCGTCGCCATCAAAGCAGAGGACGACGTTGTCGGTCGCCTTCCGCAATTCGCGGGCCTGATCTGCCGTGAATGCCGTGCCGAGGGACGCTACGGCATTGGTGACGCCGCCTTGGTGCAACGCAACGCAGTCGAGATAGCCCTCGACGATCACGATGTTGCCTTCACGCTGCGCCGCGCGCCGCGCGACACCAAGCGCGTAGAGAAATCGGCCTTTGGTGTAGACCGGCGTCGTGGTTGTGTTGAGGTACTTCGGTTCGCCCTCGCCGATGAGGCGGCCGCCGAATGCGATCACTTCCCCGGTTATTGCATGCGTCGGAATCATCAAGCGACCACGATAAAAATCGTAGAAGCCGCGCTGCCCTTTTTTTACGAGACCAGCTTTCTCCGCAAGTCCAAGATCCACGCCCTCACGCTGGAGTTCCGTCGTGAGTCCGTCCCATCGGTCCGGGGCGTACCCGAGCTTGAATTGGGTGATCGATTCGGAACTGATGCCACGGTCCGCGCAATACCGGCGAGCAATCTCGCCTTCGGGATCGTGGGTGAGCACGCGGTGGAAGAACTTCGCTGCTACGTCGTTCGCGTGATAGATCGCTTCTTTTTCGCTGCGCACGCGCGCCGTCGCCGGATCCTCGTCTTCGAGTTGGATGCCGGCGCGTTTCGCGAGCATGCGCATCGCATCGACGAAGCCGAGGTTGTCGTGCAGTTGGACGAAACGAATCACGTCGCCGGCCGCATCGCAGCCGAAGCACTTGAAGAACCCGCGATCGGGGTGAACGTGAAACGACGGCGTCTTCTCACCGTGAAACGGGCATAGGCCGACCAGGTCGTTGCCGCGTTTGCGCAAGGAAACGACCGCGCCGATATATTCGCCGATGTCGGTGCGCGCGAGGATGTCCCGCTTCACGCCGTCGTCGATCCGCATCGTACACCCGTTCGACGCGCCGCATGGGACCCTCTCTCGGCGCCGAAGTGCTCCGGCGTGGCCAAGGGCAAGCGGATCTTCGATCCGATCCACCGGTTCATCGAGCTCGACGCGGGCGAAGTCGCGCTGCTCGAGGCGCCGGCCGTGCAGCGCCTGCGGCGGCTGCGCCAGCTCGGCCTGGCCTACTTGGCGTTTCCGTCGGCGGAGCATTCACGCTTCACGCACGCCCTCGGGGCCCTCGCGATCGGCACGCGCGCACTCGAAGCGATCCGCACGTATTCGCCGCAAGCGTTCGCATCGGAGCGCGACTATACGGATCAGCGGCGCTTGCTGCGCGCGAGCTTGCTGCTGCACGACATCGGGCACGGACCGTTCAGCCACGCCTGCGAATCGGTGCTCGGCATCCGCCACGAGCAGCGCACCGAAGACATTCTTGCGCGCGCTGAAATCGCCCAGCACCTCGCCGCGATCGACGTCGATGCCGCCGAAGTGCTCGCGCTCATCACCGGCACATCGACGCGCTATCCGGTGTTGCGCGAACTCGTCTCGGGACCGAACCTCGACGCCGACCGGATGGACTACTTGCTGCGCGACGCCTACTTTACCGGCGTGGTGAACGGACGCTACGACGTAGAACAACTGATCGCATCGCTGCGCGTCTTCGATCACGACGGCCACCAAGAACTTGGCGTCGATGGCCGCGGTGTGGTTGCGCTCGAGAGCTTCGTCCTCGCGCGCTATTGGATGTTCGCGACGATCTATTTCCACCACACCACACGCGCATTCGAGCGCGTGCTGCGCGAAGGGCTCGAAGAACTCTGGCCCGATCCGCGCGTCCTCGATCCGATCGATGAATTTCTCGCCTGGGACGACTTCCGCGTGGTCGATGCGATGCGCACGTCGCAGTCCGAAGCGGCGCGCGGCTTGCGCGAGCGCGTCACCGTCTATGGACTCGCGGCGGAATTCAACGCCGAGCGAGATCTCGTCACCTACGAAGCCTGCGAGCGCGAATTGCGCGCTGCCTACGGCGACGCGGTGTGGAGCGATTCGCAGGAGCAGTTGCTGCATCGTCTGCCGCTCGGCGGCGACGAGAGCAAACCCACCGTACGCGTGCACGTCACCGGGCGCATCGTCGATGCACGGCAAGCCTCCGATCTGATCGGAAAGCTCAGCGGCAAGGCCTATTGGCGCAAACTCTTCGTGCGCAAGGATCGCGTGCCGTTGGCGGAGGCTCGGTTACGTTGCTCGGCCATCATCGCCACCGGCGGCATGCCCTCGCTGTTCGACCTCGGAGCGGCCGATTAACGGCGGCTGAAAAGTTGCTGAGAACGGCACTGCTCTCAGCCCGGCGGCGTTTCCTAGATACCATGTTCCGCCCGCTCGCCGCCCTCGCTTTGACCGTGCTGCTTCTCACCGGCTGCGGCGCCGTCGAGGCGTCGACGACGATGCCGGCAGCGCCCATCGTTACCGCCAACCTGCCGTGCTCGCTGCCCTACGGCACGCACGTCGCACTCGTCTCGCCCGCACCCGGCAGCGCCGGCGTTTCGGCCGGCACCCCGGTGCTCGTGGTCGCATCGCGCGAACTGCCGAAGTCCGTCTCGGTCGTCGCCACCGGCGACAAGGGCGTTAGCCACGCGGCTGCGCTCGAACGCACCACAGCACCGGCGCACGCCGCCCGGGCGCCGTTCCCCGCGCCGGTCTACTATCGCGCGAGCGCCGTCGGCCTGCGCGCGAACCGCCACTACACCGTCGCGCTCGACGACGTCGCCCAGAACGGCTGCTCGCCCTACGTCCGGATCGCCGGCAACCCGCGCTTCTCTACTTAGCTCTGGTTGGGCTTAGCGGAGAGCCATTCCGGGCGTAGGAGGGCGATCTCGTCGAGCACGATCGCGGCGGGGGACTTTTGGCAACGGCAGGGCTGCGGCCCGGCCGAGCAGCCCGCCTCCGAGTGTTGGGAGACGGCGTGGCCGCAATCGCACCGGATCAAATTCCCCGAGTCATATGGGAACATCGTTCTAACCAATCGCTCTCGAGCGCTTGGTTCCCTGTACTTCCGGGTTCAGAGCGAGAAGCGGACGCCGGCGAAGAGCGTGGACGGTCGCGACGGTCCGAAGTAGAGGCGCGCTTCGAGCGCCGTGTGGGGGGCGATCCCGTGGGCCAGTAGCACGTCGTAGATCGCGCCGGTGCGATTCGTCGCGCCGAGGGTGCCAAAGCCCGCCCCGGCGCCGATGGCCGTCCCGGCGAACGAGAGCCGAGCGTCAAACGTGGTGGCGTAGCCGCCGTTGAACGGCACCGCAACGGTCAGCTCGCCCGCGAGCGGCACGAGCGGCAAATTGAGGAGTCCGAGCGAGAGCGCGCCGGCGGCGCCGGCCTTACCGCCGGAGACGGCGGCGCCGCCTTCGAGCGAGATATCGGCCCGGGCCGGCGCGGGCGCCAGCGCGAGTGCCGCACCGAGGACGAACGCGCACGCCATGGTGCGCTGAAGAAGCGATCTCATTTCCATACCACGACGCCGTTTCGCTTAGCCTGCGGCCACGACCCGCGGGATGGCCGGCTGCGACCGCGCCGTCGCGACGTCGACCGAGATGAGGACGTCGCCGCCGAGGTGCTTGATCGGCACGCCCACGGCTTCCCATGACAGCGGCATTTCGGCCGCCCAGCGGACCTCGAGGTGCGTGACGCGATACATGCCCGGCGGCGCTTCCTCGGGAATTTTGCCGACCAGCCGCACCTGGCGGCGCTGCCCCGCGTCGTTGTCGGCCGGACCGGCCGTCGATGTCCAGAACGTCAGCGCGGGTCCGCCGGGACCCAACGGACCGGCGAATTCGGCGAGCGGGATCGCTCCTTCGGGTAACGGCTCTTCGAAGGCGATCTCGATGAAGAAGCGTTCATTGGCATGAAAGTGACGCGGCGGCTGATCCATCGGCGTCTTCTGTTAGCCACCGCGCCCCTTGATCCCGGCCTTGCCTTCGACCCGGTTCAGGACAGGCTCGCTCCTGTGGCGCGCGAAGGGGATGCCTCGTGATTAGCGCCCCTGTTGTCCGCCGCGCCGTCGACTCCGATGCCCCGAAAATCGCCGATCTGCTGGGCGAGCTCGGGTACTCAACCCATCCGAGCTTCATTCTCAGCCGCCTGCAGTTGGTGGGTGGGCGCCCCGACGATGCCGTGTTCGTCGCGGAGTCGGCCGAGGACGTCATCGGCGTCGTCAGCGTGCACGTTTTCCCCGGCTTCCACGCCGACGTGTGGATTGGGCGCATCACCTCGCTCGTGGTCGGCGCACATCACCGCCGTAAAGGCGTGGGTAAACTGCTGCTCGCTGCAGCCGAGTCGTTCGCCGCGCAGCGCCGCTGCAGCCAAATCGAAGTCACCAGCGGCGGTACCCACGAACCCGCCCCGCAGTTCTATGAGAGCAACGGTTACGAGCACCTCGACCAGCATATGGTGAAGTCGCCGCCCTACGTTTAGGCTTTCCGCCAATTGGGAACGGGCGATGCGGCGGTCCGGCAGGTCCGCTCGCTTTCCGTTTCCCGGGAGTCTCTTTGTTGCATGACCGCTGATTCCGGCGACGGCATCGCGTCCTCGCTCCACGATCGTTTGCAAGCGGTTGAAGACGAGCTTCGCACGCCGTGGACGCTGCTGACGGCGGCTCTCGACGAACTTGCCGGAACGATCGTCGACGTGGATGGCCGCGCCGCGATCGAGCTTGCGCGCCGCACCGCGTTGCGCTTGCAGCAGGTTGCGGAGGCGTTTTTTGCCGGCACCACCGTCCCCGACGCGCCGGCGTCCGGATCGGCCGTGACCGGCGATGCGCCGGAAGCCGGTACCCGCCTGCGGGTGCTGATCGCCGACGACAACGCCGACTTGCGTGCGTATCTCGCTACGATGCTGGCGGCGAAGTATGCGGTCGACACGGTCAGCGACGGCGCCGCGCTCGTCGCCGCGGCCCGCACGCACCGGCCCGACGTGATCGTGAGCGATGCGCGGATGCCGTTTATCGACGGCTTCGAAGCGGCGCGCATGTTGCGAGAAGACCCGCGCACGGCGGACATTCCGATCGTCTTACTTTCAGGCAAGGGCGGCGACGAGGCCGCAGATGCCGCCATCGACGTCGGCATCGATGACTATCTCGTCAAACCGTTCACGGTTGCCGAACTGATCGCGCGCGTCGACGCGCTCGCGCGGCGGCGCTCGGCGTTTCGCGAAACGGCCGACGCGGTGGCGAGCGCCGACGTGCGTACGTGGCGTCTGCTCGCCGCTGCGGCAGAACGTTTTGTCGGGATCACGCGACCGGGCCGTACGCTCGACGCGCTCGGCG
>Ga0182016_10000086_pt1 | contig 96762 bp, 71 predicted proteins | sample 712S2MmetaG_FD_120491 | JGI IMG/M metagenome (GOLD analysis project Ga0182016, IMG submission 120491) | Permafrost microbial communities from Stordalen Mire, Sweden - 712S2M metaG | ecosystem: Environmental > Terrestrial > Soil > Wetlands > Permafrost | place: Sweden: Stordalen | collected... | reverse complement strand
CTGCTGGCCGAGACGGGAGCGAAATACCGGGTCCGCGTGCGCGCCATCGACGGCTCGGTAGACCTGGACTCCGAAACCGACGTCGACCCGGACGCAGCCCCTGGAAGCGCCGAAGTCAAAACCCCGTCGATGGTCGTCCTACAGCAATCGCGCCTGGAGTGGGACAAGACGCGCAAAACCATTCAGGCCGAGATCAAAAAACTCGAGGATTCCATCCTGGCCAGCGCCGCGGCAGACGAAGAGGTCGGGGCCGACGGCGTCGATGTGGGCAGTCTCAGCGGGATTCTCGAGCAGCTCGACACCCGCCTGATTGACAAGCTCGACGAAGCCCTCAACGCCGAGGACCCTGCCCAGCGCCAACAACTCAATTTGCAGGCCAAAAATATCATCGGCGAGTATATGACCTTCGTCAACAGTAACGCCCTGATGGCCGACATCGACGAGAGCGGATTCACTCCCGTGGCCGTGCGCAAAACGGCCGTCGAGGCCCTCACGAATTTGTCCAGTAAACTTTAAATTTAACTGCTCCGCCGGCGAACTGGCTCGTCGAAGGGACACCAATCCAGGAGATCCGTACCATGGCAAAGCTGACCGACAAACAAATCGAGTTCCTCAAGAAACACAAGATGTGGAACGAGGGCAAGGACAAGTCCAGCCTCAACCTCATCAAGGAAAGCCAATTCAAGGATTTTGACCAACGCCGGGAGAAACTCCTGGCGGAGCTGGCCAAGCTGCCCCCGGACCAGAAAAAGCCTTATGAAGAGAAGTTGCGAGCCGCCGACGACAAAGCCAAGAAGCAGGATTTCAAGGGGGCATACCACGACCTCAAGCAGGTCAAGCAGGACGCCCGGCGGGAAGCCAATGGCTACGTCGATTCCCTTGCCCTGCAGGACGTCCAAAAGCAACTGGTCTTTTTGAGCAATGAAGCCAAAAACATCGTGGTGCGCCGCCAACAGCTGATAGCGGGACAGAACCAGGTGCTGAGCCAGCTGGCCCAGGAACCCAAGGCAGCCTCATTCAATTCGCTCGCTGAGGCGTCCGGGTTTCTGCGCGATTTCAAGAACACGGAATTGGCGCTGCGCAGCCAAGTCAGCGGCTTGAACAAAATCAGCGGCGAAATCAGCGGCTACTTCAATCAAGCCGGCCTCAAGAAGCGATTCGACGAGATCAACTTTCAAATCGACACGCTCGAGAAAGAAAAAGGGGCCGATGTCGGCGCCCTGAAGGTCCAGTCAGCCCAGGAGTACGCCAAATTCACCGACCAGGGTAATCTCTTGACGGCCGGCCACGTTGGGTCCGCCTTCAAGCAGTTTTCCCTGGATTTCGATGCCCGCATCAAAGATTACAAGGACATCAGCAAGTTCCAGCAGCGCGATCCGGGCGCCGAAAAAATCAGCGACCAAACCGTGGGGCGTCCCGGCCAAAAAGTGCCTGGGGGCGGCGATAAAGGGGAGCAATCCCTCAGCGCACTCCTCAGGGAGCTCTCGGGCGGCCCCAAGGAAGGCGATTTCGACAAAGTGGTTTCCGAGTTGAAGGCCGTCGAAAAGCAGCTCGCCCAACAGGGCAATTCGGAACAGGCCAAGCAACAGTTGGCCCTCCGCAAGAAGCGGGCCGTGGACGCTATGGACCTTTTGGACCAGCGCGATGCCAAGCGCTTTGGGGACGCCGAGCTTGGGTTCCTGCTCGATACACTGACCGATCAAGGGCCGTTGAGCAACACCCAGGAGCAGCCGAAACGGGTTCAGCCTCTAGCCACTTTCGATGCCGATACAGTCGTTTCGGACCTCAATCTGCCGCGCGATTTGAAAAAGGCCAAGGCCAGCGATATTCAGCAGGTCCGTCAACAGCTCAAAGGCAAAATGGAGCAACTCCTGGATCAGGAATTGCTCAAGCCAAACAGCGATCTCGTCTTCGACCTCGGCTTGAAGACCAAGGAAGAGTTCGTCCAACAGCTCGCCGGGGAGTTGCAGATCGACCTCAAGAATAAGAAGTGCAGTCAAGCGGAGAAGGACTTGGTGAACCAGATGGCCGAACAAATGCTCGCCACCGTCCAGGAAAAATTCCCCAACAAGGCCGCGGCGACATCCAAGGTACCCGGCAAAGGCGGCAAACAGGTGGATGCCCCCGCCGAATTCGCATTGGGGGACAAAAAATTCAAAAATCCCAAATACCTGACGTCCGGCGGCCTTGGCCACATCCTGCGTTACGAGGAGGAGGGCACCGATCCGGTACAGTACACCATTCTCAAAAGCCTGATCGATACCGAGAAACGTGACGAGATGGTCCGCGAACTCAAGATGCACCGTCAGGCCAACGGCGGGGAGGGCGGCCATGGCGACCCGAATGTGGTCGAAATGAAGGGGGCCGTCAAGGGGCCGGACGGCGGCATGTACATGGCGGTGGAATACGCTGGCGGAGGCGACCTCGAAGGCCTCGGCGTCGGCATGGCCCAAGCGACCCAGAGCGGCGCCATTTCTGAAGAGGCGCGCCAAGTCTTATGCCAGCACCTGCTGCGCCAAGCCATGTCCGGCATGAAACACGTCCAGGACAACAACATGACCCATCACGACATCAAGGAGATGAACTACCTGATCGGCAGCGACGGCACGGTGAAGGTCGCCGACTTCGGATCCGCCCAGGCCGGCGATGCGCAAGGCGAAGTGGAGAAAGGAAACTATTTAACGACCCCGGGGTATGAGGCGCCCGAACTGTACGGGAATGGCGGCCCCGCTGTGACCGGGAAGGCCGATACGTATTCGTTAGGGGCCATGCTCAGCAACCTGAACAGTCCTGTTGGGGGATGGGACAAGGGACCGCGGGGAGACAAAAAAAGCGGGCAGGCGGTCACCGCAATGGACAAGCTGAAAAATGGCATGCTGGACGATGACCCCAGCAAACGCCCCACCCTGGAAGCCGTGATGCAAACCGCGTATATGACCGACGCCTCGGCCAATTACGACCCGGCGAAGATTGACAACTTGATGAAGGCCCTGATGGCCTACAACAAGAACGTGGCCAGCAAAACCCAGGACGATATGCGAAATATCGTGGGCACCCAAGGCGAGATCGTTGGTCTGGAACAGCAAAAGAAGGGCGCGACGCCGGAAAAAATGCAGGAACTCGAAGGGAAAATCGTCAAGTTACGCGCCGAAATCAAGAAACTTCAGGAAAACATCGATAAGATCCTGGCCCAGGAAGATATCAAACCCCATGTGGAAGCCCTGCAAAAAGCCAACGCCGAGCTCACCGGCCGTGGCGCCGAGGGGGAAAAACTGGACGTCTCCAAGCTCAAGTTCAAGGATGAATATGAGAAAATCGCCCAGACCTACGGGATTAAGCCCAACAACAAACTGGTGCAAACCCTGATACAGGCCTTGACCGCTGTTGACCAGGCCGGCGACGCCGTGACCAAGAAGCAACTGGCGGAGGCGGCTCGGAAGGAAGCCAAAACAGTCGCCAGCCAAATGACGGAGATCGCCAAGTCCGCCGGCGAAGAAACCAAAATGAAGGCTTCCCAGCTCGGCACGGACCTGCGCAAGCTCGTACAGGCTCTGGAAGAAGCCTTTGACTTACCTAAAGCCGCCACAGCTTAACTGCAGATGGCAGCATCGAATACGAGGAAAACCTTAGAGGCCTTGTCTCCTTCAAGAACTCCCAAGAGAGGTGCTCCGGCAGAGAAGCCAGCCGCCAGCACGCCGCCTCGGGAATTGCCACTATGAGCGCCTCAACCGAATCTGCGTGCCGAAAGGCGCGAAACCGCAGAAAGCTCCCGACGGAGGAGGCCACGACTTGTGCGCTAAAATGTTCGGGTCTTTCTCCATAGCAAGGATTGTCCTACCATGGGGCAGGACATGAAACAACGCCCGGAGAACCTATGGAACCCACGCTCAAAGAGCTAGAAGAGAAAAGCCTCAACGAGGACGACTACTCAGAGGTTCCGCCATCAGACATCGTGGCGTACAACGAGCTGCGATCATGCGCCGACCTCTTCCGCATGAAAACGCAAGGCATCCTCCAAATACAACCGGAGTTTCAGCGTGACGTCGTATGGAAGGGACCAGACCAGAGTCGATTCATCGACTCCCTCATCAAGCAGCTACCGATCCCAAGCATGTGCTTCGCATTCGATCACAAAGCACAGAAATGGATAGTGATCGACGGCCTGCAACGGATCTGGACGATCGTGCGATTCCTCGAAGGTGGGGACTGGAACATCTCCGATCTGGACGACATTGAGCCGGCGATAGCTGGCAAGTCGGTCGCAGCGATCAAAATGCTAGACGACCCACTCCACGAGTTCTATACGCGGGTCGAGAATCTCACGATTCCCGTTACGGTCCTGCGACGCGACCTAAAGAAGAAGAGCCACACCGAATACCTCTTCACCATCTTCCATCGCCTCAACACAGGCGGCATGAAGCTCAACAATCAAGAAATACGGAACTGCATCTTCAGCGGGACGTTCAACAACCTCCTCAAGGAAGCGGACAAGTACCCAGGCTGGCGGAAAATCAACCGGATGCAGCCGAAGCAGTCATATCGGTTTTCGAAACAGGAAATCCTTCTGCGATTTCTGGCCTTCGAAGAGAAACTGCAGACGTACGAAGGACACCTTGCGAAGTTCCTCAACGCCTACATGCACGAACACCGCCATGCGCCGGAGGAATTCATCACCGCAAAACGACAGCTCTTTCAGGAGACCGTTGATTGCATCATGAAAGCATTCGGCGGACCGCCCCCAAACCTATCCTTAACCGTACTCGAAGCGCTGCTCTTCGGTGTCGGCAGAAACCTCGCGGCGCTCAAGCAGGAGGAAGGCACTGTAATCGTAGCCCGGTTTCAGGAGCTCACGCAGCACGATGAATTCTCGGAGGCATCGCTCAAGGAAGGATTGTCTAAGAAGCCCAGGGTGATCACCCGCCTGACCACGGCAGCCAGAATCTTCGCTGGACAGTAAAGCGATGATCAGCAAGCAGTACATCGTACCAAGCCTCCAGGCGCTGGACGCGGCGTACCGAAATGCCGCTACGCAAGACGATGCCGAACGATTTGCGAAGCTGGCGATCATCGAGCTGTGCGGATGGATTGAAGAAGCAATGGATGAGGTGGTCCACCGTTGCAGTCGCAGAGGTCTGAAGGAGACCAAAAACCTGGAATATTGCCCGAACGATATCGTCAAAACCACCTACGGCTTTGACTACCACAAGCACTTCCGTGCGATGCTCATCCGACTCGTCGGGATCATCAGCGTCGAAGTGATCGAGAGCAAGGTCGATCCGGCAAAGCACGTCGGGCTCAAGAGCACGCTCGGCAACCTGCGCGTGGTACGGGACTCGGTGGCCCACACACACCTCAAGGGCGTGACGCGCACTCTCGATGCGCCATCCGTCACCATGGGCAATTTCGGAAGGGTCTACGACGGGCTTCTCGATCTCTACCGGACAATGCGCCGGGTCGGTTGGTAGCCGCGCGGAATGATTCGAAAGGGTCCGAACGCGAAGTCCCCGGCGAGCCGCACGTCGCGCACTGGTACGAGATCAACGAAGGATTCAGCAGTCGCCAAGATATCATCGACATGACCCAGCTGGACTCCGAGGAAAGTCATGAGGGCTGCGAATCGTCAAGGAAGCACAGCCACGGCGCCAAGTGTGGAGTAAGCAATAAACTTATTCGTGTTTGGTGCAGGGAGTTTCCGGGTGGCGTCGTACTGCAAGATGTGTTTGCCCAGACGCGGTGAGATGGTGAAAATCGAGCGTGACGGTTTCACCCCTGAGTGGAAACGAAAAGCTCGCGGTTTGGGAGACCGACTCCTTGTTCTCCACGGACCTATATTCTGAGAACTGCGACAAGGGAACAGCAGTTTCTATAATCGCCAGCTCGCCAGTGAAGTCAATGCTCGTGATCCGGACAGGGTCGGCAGTGGTATCGACGACGTAATAATCCTCGTCGTTGAAGTTCACCGTGAACGCCACACACTTCGGTAGCCGGTTTGGCAACAAGTCCTCGTACAGCTGCGGGAGCAAGTGGGCGGAAGAATGGAACACGTCCAAAGGAGCGACAAGATCGCCAGCCTATATGGCTCGCAAGAGCGGTTCGCTGAGGTTCTTGCCGGTAATGACCTCCAAAGCCGCTGGCGCGTTCTTGAGTTTCGTGCTCGCCAATGTGAAAGTGTACGCCGGTCAGCATATGACGCACCTCCTGATTGTGCAGGGCGCTCGTGCGGAACCAGGCTGTCAATTCAGGGACGATCTGCGCGAGCTGACTCATCTCACGGAGAGCAATATTAGCAGTGGCGGCGAGTTGGACGGCACCCGCAGCAAACCCTGTCGTCGACACCGCGATCACCTTATCGAAATTGAACTGGAGGCGACGACCCACGAGCTGCTGTATCCACGATGTCGGAGCAGGCCCCTCGCTTGGACGGTTACGACACTCAATCAGGCAAGCAATCGGTGTCGATCCAACGTTCCCACGTATCGCGATATCAAATTCGCCGACCTGGACGCCATCATCGTCGTACTCGCGCTGATTCCGTTCGACGGTGAAACCGCTCGGGAGGAGGAGGCACTCAATGGTAGCTACGAGCTCTTCGAGTTCTTTCCCGTCACCGCCAGAACGCGCCATATAAGATACGACTGTACCACTGTGTTGTGATCCTTCAGGTTTCGTCAGGGCGTCGCACAATTGAAGGATCGACGAGAATTCCTTGTACTGTAAAGGGGTCGAATCGTATCACCCGACCACGAGTGGACACCTCAAAGTCAGAGATCACCGTCAGGCTGGCGATCTTGACGGCGAACTCGGCGTCGACTCGGACGTACTCCATCTCCTGCCCGTCAATGATGCATTCCCCGGCACCGAACACCCGTTCGTCGGACGCAGGCATGGGATGGATGCCTTCGGGAAGGCTCGCCGTCTGGAACGTCAACAAACACCGCGCATAGAGGAGATTAATCCGTGCATCGAGGTAATCTTCCAGCACGACCTCGTTCCCGTCGATTCGTGCAGTCTTTCCTTTCACGTCGATGGCGACCACGTTGGTTCCCGCTGTGTCCCGCTTTCGGAACGCCCATAGTATTTTGTTGCACCCCGCAGGCTCGGTGCGCTGAAAGATTTCTGCGGCACTAGTGAGTGCAGGGTCATGTTCTGTCGCGGGGAGAAGCGTAATCCTCGGGTCCTGTTCGGCTTCGGCGACCGCGTCCTTGGTGAACGATTTGGCGACGAAATAACCATGTTGGGCAACGGCGAGACTGATCTTTCTCCCGAAGAGCATGATCTCGTTCTTGTTCACGGGCTTCGCCCAGTTCTTACACTCAAAGATGAATGTGGAGGCGTATCCGGGAGCAGAGTCCACGGTCACGAAAATATCGATCTCGTGGTGCACTCCGCCAACGACAATTTGCTTGCGCGTCTCAATGCGAAATGAGTTCTCACGAAGATCTGGTGACGATTCCAGGATCACCGCTTCGATAGCGTGGACGGCACGCTCAAGCGCACGGCCCTTCTCATTAGAAAGCTTCACGCAACCATGACACCACAAAAAACAGGCGGCACCGAAACGAGGTACACCGCCGTCTGGATACTGGAGAGGGCGTGAACACTGTCTGAACACTACTGGAGGAGGACCGGTGGTGTCGGAATGAAAACTCTATGGTATAGTTCGCCAGAACGGGGCCAACAAAAACGCTGATCGTCTTTGTTTTCAATCGAAAGCCATGTTGGGAAGCCGCGTTCATTTCGGCTGGCTCATTCCGAAGATCTGGGTCATCTGCCGACGAGGCAGGTGCTCTGTAGAATACCTGCGAAGCTATACCGGTCGGAGCTACGCGCCGCTTTGCGTCTGGCATCGCCCGAATCCGCACGAATGGGCAGAAATTCAAAAGGTTGCCAGCTTCATCGGCTGTCAGCCGCGCCAGCGCAATTCGCCGCGACCATGATGGGTTCGACAAGATACTCCGTCGGCACTACTCCATCAAGCGGTCGTGAGGAATTGTCGATTTTCATGGTTTTCCACAAGCATCGTACGCGGCATATTCAGGAAGTGCCTTGAAATGAGTTGATTGGCGACAGAATTGCCACTCTATCGTACGCAGCAGTTCATCGAGCCAGCAACTTATTGATTTAATAGTATGTTATTCTGGCGGAGAGAGAGGGATTCGAACCCTCGATAGAGTTTCCCCTATACACGCTTTCCAAGCGTGCGCCTTCAACCACTCGGCCATCTCTCCGGTCGGGGATTCTGGACAGCTTGCAACCCGCACAAGCCGCTTTCGAGAAGCTTTCTCCAGAATATCACATGCTTGACATATCACTTCCTTAGTACTAATTTATTCGCATGAGGCTGACCCCGCTCCTGCTTGCCTTCGCCGCCTTCGCTCAATTCCCCACCTTCAACGTCGCCTCCGTCAAGCCCAGCCCCACCGACAAGGGCGATCGCATCCAGATCAATCTCGGCAGCTTTCGCAACGGCGTCGTCGCCCTCACCAACACCACCCCCAGCGAATGCATCCAATACGCCTACGGCCTCGTCAGCGAAGATCGAATCGAGGGCCCCGGCTGGATTCGCGATCGCAACCTGCGCGTCGACATCGTCGCCAAGACTTCGCCCGACACGCCGGTCGAGCAGGCACTCCTGATGACGCAAGCCCTCCTCGCCGAGCGCTTCCGCCTGCAAATCCATCGCCAGCCGAAACCGGTCCGCCATCTCGAACTGACAGTCAGCAGGAAAGGTCCGAAACTTCCGGTGTCGCCAGACGACGCCCTGACTCACCCGATCAATCTCGCCCGCGGCCGCTTGTTCTACGACCATCGACCGATGCACATATTCGCTGTCTTGCTCTCGCGGCAATTACGGCAACCGGTGCTCGATCTGACCGGCCTCACCGGGTTCTATGACTTTCACCTCGAATATGCGCCGGACGATCCATCGGGAACGGCGGCGGCCGATAGCTCGAGGCGAAGAAGACACCCATCGATATCATCGTCATCGATCGCGCAGACCGCGTCCCCATTGCCAATTAACCGCTGAAACAGGCCGTTTTTCATCAAAGCGTCACTCTCGCACGATATACTGCGATTCAGTCGCTACCGGGATCTTCAAGAGATGACCAGAACTGTTTTCTTGCGTACCGCCGGAGCTGCGGCGGCCTCCATAGCGATGCGGCCCTTCGCTTACGCCGCCCCAAACAGCTCGAAATTCTATTTCGCAATCATTGCGGACAGCCACATCATCGACCCCTACTACAAGGGGCCTGAGAGCAATCAGGAAGATACGGAGTCGATGTTCAAGACCGAAGAACGGCTGGTTGCCGTGCGCGGTTTATTGAATTCCCTCGAACCGCGCATGGAAAAAGTCTTCCTGGTGGGAGACTACTTCCATAACTACCCTTCGCCCGATATCGATTTCTACTTCCAGAACGAAACCCGCATCGACAAAGCGAAGGCCATCACCGACGGTTTCAAAGTGCCGGTGCACGTGGGCTTCGGCAATCACGACTATTGGGTGCAAGGCATGTCGCGCGAATCGTCGCATGAACTATTCCGCCGAAAGCTGGGACTGCAACCCTACTACAGCGTCGAGCACAGGGGATGGAAATTCGTTCACCTCAATAACTTTCTCGGCGACACATGGAATAAAGGACATGCCCGTTTCGAGATGAAGACCGGTTCCCTTGGCGAAGAGCAGTTGAACTGGTTCGAAGCCGAACTACGCCAGCACAAGCCGACCTTCGTCTTCATTCACTATCCGCTTTCCATCGTGATGCCCGCGGAAGTGAAGGACTACGGAGTCCACGCCCTCATCAAGCGCCACCGCGACACCATTCAGCGGGTGGTCTCGGGGCACTGGCATCGCTGGTTTGAATTTGGCCGCTCCTACGGCCCGCAGCACCTCGTCATGGCTGCGACCCGCTACGACCCCAACGCGTATCTGATCGTCGAAGCGGATCTGAAGTCGGTCACCCATGAATTACTCAACATCGATCTGGTGGACTGGAACACGCACTTTAGTAACCCCTACGTCCCAAGTAAGGCGTAGTTAACCTCCTCAAAGGAATCTGAAATCGCCATGCTATCTGACAGCGCCATCAGGCGCGCACTATACGTTTGTCTCGCCGCCGTACCGCTCGTCGCGCAGTTCGAATCGGGCACGGTACTCGGCACCGTTCACGACCCGAGTAACGCCTTGGTCGCGAGAGCCAAGGTCACTTTGACCAACGTGCGCACGGGAATATCGGTCGAAACCGTCACCGACACCAACGGCAATTACGAATTCGTCAATCAACGTCTGGGCTCGTATCGCGTGCGCGTTGCGGAGGCCGGATTTCAAACCGCGGAGACCGAGCCGTTCGATCTCGCCGTCAATGCCCGCCAGCGTGTCGATCTGACGCTCGCCCTTGGACAAGCATCGGAATCGGTCACGGTGGAAGGCGCCGTGTCCCTCACGGAAACCGACACCAGCTCGCGCGGCCAGGTGATCAATCCCCGCGAGATCGTGGAAATGCCGTTGAACGGGCGCGCCTATGCCGACCTCATGCTGCTCGCGCCGGGCGTTGCTAAGTCGCCGCTCGAGAACGGCACCGACAGCAGCCGCGACGCCTCCTTCAACGTCAATGGAGGCCGCAGCGAGCTCAACAATTTCATGCTCGACGGCGTCGACAACAACGCCTACGGCACCAGCAATCAGGGCTTTTCGAACCAGGTGATTCAGCCCAATCCCGACGCCTTGCAGCAATTCAAAGTGGAGACCGACAATTACAGCGCGGAATTCGGCCGGGCTTCCGGTGCGGTAGTGAACGCCACTATCAAGAGCGGAACCAACCAGTTCCACGGCGAGCTCTGGGAGTTCCTGCGCAACACCGATTTGAACGCCATCGGCTTCTTCAAGCCGGTGGGCGGTGGCACCCTGCCGTTCAATCAGAATCAGTTCGGGGCCGCCTTCGGAGGGCCCGTCAAGAAAGACAAGACCTTCTTCTTTGCCGATTACGAAGGTTTCCGCCGCGTCTACCACCCTTTGCAATTCGCAACCGTACCCACGGCCGCGATGACTCAGGGGAACTTCAGCGCCTACAACCTGCCCATCGAAAATCCCTTGAACAACACCACGTACACCAACGGTGTGATTCCGCAATCGCAATACTCGCCGATTGCGGGCGCGGTGCTGGCCGCTCTGCCCACTCCCAACCGGCCCGGACTTTCGAATAACTACGAATCCGCGCCAGCGGACTCGATCTTCAACGACAAGGGCGATTTCCGCGTGGACCATTATCTGCACTCCAACTTCACGCTGTTCGCCCGCTATAGCCAGCTCGACACCCGCATCTTCAGCCCACCGAATATCCCCGGCCCGGATGGCGGCAATGCCAATGGAAATGTGTACGTGAAGACCAAGCAGGCAGTGGCGGGCGCCACCTGGACCATCAGTCCGTCGTCCGTCCTGGAAGCGCGTCTGGGAATCGATTACACCCGTGGCGGCAAGACACCAGCCACCTTGGGAACGTCCTCGACGGGATTCACCATTCCCAATGAGCCCACCGATCCATCGCTTGCGGGCGGCCTGTTTTCCGTGGGGCTGAGCGGATTCTCGTCCCTCGGCCGCCAGAGCAGCAACCCGCAATACCAGGATCCTTTCGTGGGCGACCCGAAGGTCAACTTCACCAAGATCTGGGGCCGGCACAGCATCAAGACCGGTTTCGAGTTTCAGTTGATCGATACCGCCGTCAGCGATTTCCACCCGCAATACGGCGTGGAGAACTTCACTGGCTTTTTCAGCGATCCGTCTTTCTTTACCAATCCCAGCGCGCTCAATAGTCTTAGCAACACGGCGAAAGAAGTCTATAGCCTCGCCGATTTCATCTTCGGCGCGCCCAGCCACTACGAACTCGACAACAATCCGATCGCCCATTACCGCCAGCGCATGTACTTCGGCTACGTGCAGGACGATTTCAAGGCGACCTCGAAATTGACTCTGAATCTGGGTCTGCGCTACGAGTTCGCCACCCCGCAATACGAGCGCGACAACAAGCTGGCCGATTTCGATCCCGTCAACGACACCATGATCTACGCTTCGAACGGCAGCTTGTATGACCGAGCTCTAGTGCATCCCGATTACAACAACTGGGCGCCGCGCGCCGGCCTCGCCTACCAGGTGTTGCCGAAAACCGTCATTCGCGTCGGCTACGGCATCAGCTACGTGCAGTTCAACCGCATGGGCGGTGAAAACCTGCTCGCCTACAACGGCCCGAATATCGTCGATGCCGCCATCGACCAGCTCGCCAGCCAGCCTCTGTGCACCTCGGCTACCACCGCTCCCGGCAGCTGTTTCCGGTCGACCGCGCAGGGCTTCCCGCCGAACTTCGCGTCTCCCTCGGCGTTCAATCCCGCCATCACCCAGGTTCGCTACATCCCCGGCAGCGACCGCACCGGCTACGTGCAAGCCTGGCATTTCACGGTGCAGCGCGAACTCCCCGGCAACGTGCTAATCGACGTGGCGTACGTCGGCAATCACGACGTCGGCCTTACGGTGCTTTCCGACGCCAATCAGGCCCTCCCCAATCTGACGGGGCAGAATTTGACCTTGCAGCAGCGGCGGCCGATCCAGACATTCTCCGGTATTGAAATCGCCTTCAATCGCGGCTTCGGAAGCTACAACGGATTGCAGACCAAAATCGAGAAGCGATATTCGTCCGGCCTGTACCTGATCAACTCGTTCACGTGGTCGAAGGCGCTCGATAACGGCCCCGGCCATCTAGAGAACTACGACGGCGATAATTCGCGCATCAACTATTACAACAACGGGTTGGAGAAAGGGTTGTCGAGTTATAACCAGCCGCTCAACGATACCCTCTCGCTGATCTACGACCTGCCGTTCGGCGCCGGCCGGCGAAATGCCCTACCCAATAAGGCGCTCGACCTCGCGTTCGGCGGGTGGGGACTCAACCTCATCAACACCATGACCTCCGGGCTTCCTCTGGATATCGGCTACTCGCCCACCAGCCAGGCACAGATCAGCAGCCTGGTGTCGGAGAGGCCCGACCTCGTTCCCGGCGTGTCGCCCTATCTGAACGGAACGAACCCAATTGATTATCTGAATGCCGCGGCGTTCAGCGTGCCCAGCTATACCCAGCCGTTCGGCACCGCGCCCCGCAACAGTGTGCGCACGCCTGCGTTTTACGAAACCGAGTTCGGAGTCCACAAAAACTTCGTCATCATGGAAGGGCGCTACGTTCAATTCCGCGCGGAGTCGTTCAATCTGCTGAATCACACCAATTTCGGACCGCCGGGCGGCCTCAACTCCAATAGCAGCGGCTTCGGAGTTTTTACCTCCACGTTCCCTGCACGGCAAGTGCAACTCGCGCTGAAGCTGGTGTTCTAACTCCGCTGACCGCTCCCTCACGGTCGCGGCTCGGTAAGAGTATGCGTTACCGAGCCGCGCGCGTGAGCAAGCGGTTGGCTTTCTCCCGCGTGCCGTCCGATGCTATTCTTCTGTCTTGCCACCACCGTGTATTCTCGACGTGGGCTGCGGCATTCACAAGCAGCCCGGCGCCATCGGCCTCGACCGCAACCCCGCGAGCCGCGCCGACGTCATCGCTGACCTCGACCGCTTCCCGTACCCCTTCGCCGACAACTCCTTCGACCGTCTCACCGCAATCCACGTCATCGAGCACGTGAACGACGTCATCGCCACCATGGAGGAGTTTCACCGTCTGGTACGCAACGGCGGCACGGTGCGGATCGAGACGCCGCATTACACCGATTTCAGTTCCTTCTGCGATCCCACCCATAAAAGTCACCTCAACAGCTTCAGCTTCCGCTATTTCGGCGAAGATCACGGCGGATTCGGCTATTACTCCGCGGTGAAATTCAGTGAGATTTCGGTTCGAGTCAAACTACTGGCGTTTTGGAGGTGGCTGGGGTTCGAATTTCTCGTGAACCATTTCCGGCGCTACCGGAAATTCTGGGAATATTACCTCTGCTACGTCGTCCGCGGCAAGGTAATGGAATTCGAGTTCCAAGTCCTTAAGTAAGTGCTCAACCTCATATACCGCGCGGCCGATGCCCTGCGGCGCCGTTCCCTCAAAGACAATCACGGACGCCTGGGAGAAGACTTGGCGCATCGTTATCTGCGGGGCCGCCGTTGCACCGTAGTGGCCCGCAATTATCGCCCCCCTGCCGGCCACGGCGAGATCGATCTGGTAGTCTGGCACGGCGAAAAGCTGGTCTTCGTCGAGGTGAAGACCCGCGACAGTGCGGAATTCGGGGAACCCGAGCGCGCCGTCGGCGCCGAGAAGCAATTCCATCTGATCCGCGCCGCCCGCGACTACGCCCGGCGTGCCGGCGTGGAGTGGCAGAACGTACGTTTCGATGTGGTAGCGGTGATCTTGTCGCCGCGCCGAATCGAGTGGCTCCGCGACGCGTTTCATTAGCAATGCCTCCGCAGCCTCTGCCATCTCCGCGCCCTCCGGTTTTGTCTGTTGAATCTCGTTTTTCTCAGCGTCTCCGCGGCGAATATTGTTTTTTGGCGCCGTCGTTCTCGCCAAGTCACTCAGCTATAATCGTCAATTGCTCCATTCCGTCTATTGCGGAGGCATTTTCCCAGTTGCCTGAATTGCGTAAGGACCCCGTTACCGGCCGATGGGTGATCATCGCCACCGATCGCGCTAAGCGCCCTAGCGACTTTATCCGTCAACCGGTGACTCCATCCGGCCACGGCGTCTGCCCGTTTTGCACCGGGAATGAAACCAAGACCCCGCCGGAAGTACTGGCGTATCGCAACAGCGGCGGCCGCGACCAGCCCGGTTGGCGCGTGCGCGTAGTGCCCAATAAATTCCCGGTGCTCGGTATAGAGGGCGAGCTGAATCGCCAGGGCGAAGGCATGTACGACAAGATGAACGGCATCGGCGCCCACGAAGTCATCATCGAAACTCCGGAACATGCCACCAACCTCGGCGAGATGCCGGAGCGGCAGACCGAGGAAGTGCTCTGGGCCTTCAAAGAGCGCGTCAACGACCTGAAGAAGGACCGCCGCTTCCGCTACATTCTGCTTTTCAAGAACCACGGGGAAGCGGCCGGCGCTTCGCTCGAACATCCCCACTCGCAACTGATCGCGCTGCCGGTGATTCCCAAGCGGGTGAAAGAGGAAGTCGACGCCGCCAAGGATTTCTACGATTGGAAAGAGCGCTGCATCTTTTGCGACATCGTCCGGCAGGAGGGCAACGCCGGTGTGCGCCTGGTCACCGAGACCGACCGTTTCACGGTGCTCGAGCCCTACGCTCCGCGGTTTCCATTCGAGACGTGGATTCTGCCCAAACGGCACGAATCCCATTTCGAGGATTCCGATGCTCCCACGCTGCAGAACCTGGCATTCGTACTGCGCTCCACCATGCGCAAAATCGACAAGGTGCTGGAGCGGCCGGCCTACAATTTCATCATTCACAGCGCGCCGGCACAGGATGCGTTCCTGCCGCACTATCACTGGCATTTCGAAGTGATTCCCAAACTCACGAAAGTTGCCGGCTTCGAATGGGGAACCGGATTTTATATCAATCCGACGCCGCCAGAGGAGTCTGCGCGGTTTCTGCGGGAGGCCGGATTGGGCTGACCGGGTTGCGCGCGGCTGCCGCGGTCTGGTATAAACGCTAATCGTCACTGAGTGTGCCCAAATGGGCTGACCGCTATGCCCGAAAAGAAAAGTCCGACCCCTGAGAGTCCCGAGCGGCGAATGAGTAAGGCACAGGCATCCAAAGCAAACAGCAGTTCCCGTCCGGCAAATTCCACCTCTGCGGGTGCCCCGGCCGCTCAGTCGGCTCAGTTCACCAGCTTCGAAGCCGGAATGAAGCTGTTCCATGCGCGGCAGTTCAAGGAAGCGCGTGATTTATTCGCGCAAGCGATCTGCGGCCCCGAGCGCGACGTAGCCAATCGCGCCCAACTCCACCTCGCGATGTGCGACCGCAGACTGCAACAGATCACCGTCAGCTTGGGATCGGCCGAAGATTACTACAACTACGGAGTGGCGCTCATCAACTCGCGGAATTTGCCGGAAGCACGGGCTCATCTCGAGAAGGCGCTCGAAATGTCGCCGTCGGCCGACCACGTTCATTACGCCCTTGCGCTGGCCCAGGCGCTCTCGGGCGATATGGTCAACGCGCAGCACAACCTCAAACGAGCCATCGAGTTGGAGCCCCGTAACCGCCTGATCGCCCGCCAGGACGCGGATTTCGCTCCGCTCGCCAATCAGCCGCCCTTCGACGCGCTGATCTATCCGGAAAAGAAGAGCTGGTAAGCTGAGCCCGCGGGCTCCGCACGCTCCACATGGAAGACACATCGCCACTCCGCGTGGTTGCCATCGGCGGCGGGAGCGGTCTCTCCGCTCTCCTGCAAGGGCTGAAGTATTACGCGCGCCAGACGGCGTCCCAGCCCCCGGCTATGGACGTCACCGCCATCGTCACCGTCACCGATGACGGCGGCAGTTCCGGCCGTCTGCGGCGCGACTTCGATGTGCTGCCGCCGGGAGACATCCGCAACTGCATGGTAGCCTTGAGCGAAGATTCCGCGCTGCTCTCGCGGCTGTTTCAGTATCGATTTGCGGCTGGCCGCGGCCTCAAGGGGCACAGTTTCGGCAACCTTTTCCTCACGGCACTCACCGATATCATGGGCGATTTTCCGGAGGCGGTACGCGTCTCCTGCGAAGTGCTCAAGATCGCCGGCCGAATCTATCCCTCCACCGCGGCGAACGTCGCTCTGGAAGCCACTCTGGCGGACGGCGCCAAGGTAACCGGCGAGACGCGCATTAGCCGCAGCCGTCAGCCTATCCGGCGCGTTCAGTTGATCCCTCGCAAAGCGCCCCCGCTGGCGGCCGCTCTCGCCGCCATCGCCGAAGCCGACGTCATCACCCTGGGGCCAGGATCATTATTTACCAGCGTGCTGCCGAATCTCCTGGTGGACGGCGTACCCGCAGCCATTCTGCGTTCCCAAGCCGTGCGAGCCTATTTCGTGAACCTGATGTCCCAGCCGGGCGAGACCACGGACTTCCTGGCGTCCGACCACATCCGCGCCATCCACAAGCATGCCGGCAGAAGATTCCTGGATTATGCCGTCGTAAACATCCGCCCCATCACCCTCGCGGTGAAGAAACGGTACGCGCGCGAGGCCGCTAAGCCGGTGGAAAACGACATCGACGCCATTCTGAAAATGGGCGTGAAGGTCCTGACCGGAAGTCTGGCGCAGAGAGGGGAGAGAGTGCGGCACGAACCCCTCGCGTCGGCGGCCGTAGTGATGAGCCTGGCGCAGGAAGCCAGACGGCGCCGGGCGAGCCAGCCATAATAGGTAGAGATGCACACCCCCGTTTCAGTGGTGATACTGGCAGCCGGACTCGGCACGCGCATGAAATCGCGCAAGGCGAAGGTATTGCACCGCGCCGGCGGCAAAAGCCTGGTGCAGCACGTGGTCGATACCGCCGTCACTTTCACACCCGCCGAGCGGATTTTCGTCGTCGTCGGGCACCAGGCCGAGGAAGTACGGCGCGCTGTTGCGACTCCCGGCGTGCAATTCATCGAACAGCAGGAACAGAAGGGCACGGGACACGCCGTAATGGTCGGCCGGGATCGACTCGCCGGACTGGACGGCTACCTGATGGTGCTATACGGCGATTGCCCGCTGCTCCGCCCGGAAACGCTCCAGCGATTGATCGCCACCCAGGCCGCCGGTACCTCCGCCGCCACCTTGCTGACCGCCGAAATGGACGATCCCACGGGGTATGGCCGCGTTCTGCGCGATGCCCGCGGAGGTGTCGCCGAGATCGTCGAGCAGAATGCCGCCACACCCGAACAACTCGCCATTCGCGAGGCCAACATGGGGATCTACTGCTTCCGCGCGGATCTCTTCTGGCAGCACGTTGGGGAACTTGGCACCGATAATCCGGCCAACGAATACTACCTCACCGATATAGCGGCCATTCTCAACCGCGCCGGTTACTCCGTGGAAGCCATGCGAATCGTCGACGCTCGCGAAGCGTTGGGCATCAATGACCGCCTGCAGCTCGCCGAGGTGGACTGCCTGCTGCGCGATCGGAAACTGCGCGAAATCATGCTGGCCGGTGTGACCGTCGAAAAACCGGAGACCGTCACCATCGACGCCGGCGTCGAGATCGGCATCGATACCGTGATCGAGCCTTTTGCGCAAATTCTGGGCCGCACGAAGATCGGCGAAAACTGCCGCATCGGCACGGCAGCCATCGTGAGCAATTCGGAATTGGCGGACGATGTGGAGATCGGGCCATTCACGGTTGTGAACACCTCCCGCCTGGAACGCGGCGTCCAGGCCGGACCGTTCGCGCGTCTGCGCATGGAAAATCACGTGGAGGCGGGCGCGCACGTGGGCAACTTCGTCGAGTTGAAGAAGACTCATATGGGGCCCGGCGCCAAGGCCAATCACCTGGCATACCTGGGCGATTCGCAAATCGGGGCGCGCAGCAATATCGGCGCCGGCACCATCTTCTGCAATTACGATGGAGTCCGGAAACACCTCACCACCATCGGCGAAGGCGCTTTCGTAGGCAGCAATTCCACGCTGGTGGCGCCTATCGAAGTGGGTGACGGCGCTTACGTGGGCGCCGGTTCCGTGATCACCAAGCCGGTGCCGCCCGATGCCCTGGCGGTCGGGCGCGCGCACCAGGTGGTTAAAGAAGGTTGGGCCAAAAAGCGCCGCGAGCGGAAGTAGGCTCTGATTCGCGCCGCGTTATTACCGCGCGCGGTGCTTATTAATGAGCCGCGACCGCAAGGAAGCGGTGCCTTTCGCGCTCAAGCAAGACCACTCCCTCGCAGTCGTGGCTCATAAGGGGCGCGGTCGTAGTTCATAAGAGGCGCGGTCGCGGTTCGGAAGAGTGGTGAGAAGTGAGCGGTTTTCAGTTCTGGCCTTTCACTTGCACCGGCTCGCCGGAATGCGTCGCGTTCTGGTGTTCCTGCTATCCGCCTGCGCTGCGTGGCCGCAGTTCCGCGGGACCAGCCAGCTAGTGGTAGCGCCTACCACCGTCACCGACAGCAAGGGCCGGATGGTGGACGGTTTGAACCCCTCGGACCTGATTCTCTTCGACAACAATGTGCTCCGCACGATACAGGCCGATCTGGCCGCCTATCCCATTTCTCTCGTAGTCGCGGTGGAGTCCGGCGAAAATTCCAAAGCCGTCCTGGACAAGCTCGGATCGAGCGGCATTCTCTTCTCGCAACTCATTTCAGCCGATGGGGGCGAAACCGCCCTCATTTCGTTCAGCGACCATGTTACGCAGCTCGTCGATTTTACTTCCGATCCCGACGACCTCACCAATGCGCTCAAGCGAATCCGGCCCGACGGCTCCGGTGACGCCGCCCTGGAGGGCTTGATGAAAGCTCTCGACATGCTGGCCCATCGCAGGCCGGGCCGCCGCCCGATCGTTCTGATGGTTTCGGAGAACCGCGACCGATCGAGTAAGCTCAAACTGCCTGTAGTAGTCCAAAGAGTCCAGCAGCTGAATGCCGGAATCTATTGGCTCACCTACTCCACCACCTGGACGCGCTACACCGACCGGCGCGTCACCACCTACGGCGATATCGAAGATCCGGCGCAGAAAGGCAAAGATAAGGAGAAGGACGAAACTCCAGTCCCGACCGACTCTCCTCCCATGGATCTGCTCGCGCCATTCAAGGAGCTGGCACACATAACGAAGCCAAATCTGGCCGACCTTTTCACCCGGCTCACCGGCGCCCAGCAGGTCGCCTTTCTGACCAAAGGGGCGCTGGAAGCGGCCATCCACGACATCGGGGACGAGATCCATCGCCAGTACATTCTCACCTTTCGGCCGGCCGAGGGAAAGCCCGGCCAATTCCATACCATTCGCGTTCAGGTGAAGGACCGGCCCGATCTCAAGGCCAAGACCCGCGAGGGTTACTGGGCGGTCCAGTAGCCGTCCATTTTCGCACGGCATTTCCACATTCAGTACCGGCCGCATCCCAAACGAGCCGCGTACGTTATAGACTAATAGGGCTCAGAGATTACAGATGCAAAATCCCAGGACTACGGCTTCAAGCCCAGGTAGAAGTGTGCGAATTTTCGGATGGCTGCTTTTGGCTTGTCTTTTCAGGCCCACGGCCCTCCTAGCCCAGAATTGGAATCAACAAAATCCAACGGCCAGTCCGTCGGCGCGCAACGGATCGGCAATGGTGTACGACCCCGTGCATCGCCAGACTGTCCTCTTCGGGGGCACAGACACCAGCGGCACCGCCCTGGCGGAAACCTGGGTCTACGACGGGACCACCTGGACGAATGTGACTGCCGTGCCGGGTGAGCCCAACCCTCCGGCGCGCCTCTGGGCCGGGATGGCGTTCGACACGGCAACCGGAACCGCCATTCTGTTCGGTGGATGCGCCCAGCTCGCGTGTTCGCAGTACCTCGGCGACACCTGGTCCTGGAACGGCAGCGGCTGGACCAATATGAATCCATCGGGAACTCCGAGCCCGCGGCGGGCACCGGCCATGGCAAACTCGCCGACGCAGCTCAACGGCGGCGTACTTCTCTTCGGCGGCTATAACGGTGCGGCGCTCGGGGACATGTATATCTGGGACGGAGCTAACTGGAATACGCCGGAAGCCTTTACGCCAACCGCGCGCGAGTGGGCCTCCATGTCCTACGACGCTGTGAACCAGGAAGTCGTCATGTTCGGCGGCGACAATGGAACCACTCCGGTAAACGAAACCTGGCTCTGGGATGGAAATGGGTGGGCCCAGGCGAATCCGGCCACTTCACCCGCCGCGCGCAGCAATCAAGGCCAGGTCTGGGACCCGGTGCGCCAATTGACCGTCCTGTTCGGAGGGTCCGGCAACAGTGACACCTGGCTTTGGAACGGTACGACTTGGGCACAGGAGACCACCGCCACCAGCCCTCCCGGCCGGTCGGACGTCAACATGGCTTATGACACGCGGCACGCGCAAGCTGTCATATTCGGCGGCCAGAATGGCGGCGGCGATCTCGGCGACACCTGGACCCTCGGCTACGTCTACACCCAAAGCTGGATGCAGGTAGATGCCGCCAATGACCCCTCGGCGCCATCGGCGCGCACCGGCGCGTCAGCCGTCACCTACGGCAACGACATACTCCTGTTTGGCGGCTGGAACGGAACCAATACGCTAAACGACACCTGGGTCTATACCGGCGACGAGTGGGGCATTGCTTCGTCCTCAACTCCGCCGGCGCGTCAGGAGGCTTCCATGGTGTACGATGCGGCGCATGGGAAAGTAGTCCTGTTCGGCGGTGAGACCGGCACTAACGCGAACGGGTTGTTGAACGACACATGGCTCTTCACCAACGGGGTTTGGGCGGCGGCCGCGCCGGCTACGAGCCCCGGCGTGAGGGACGGCGCAGCCATGGTGTATGACGCGGCAAACTCCAACGTGATGCTGTTCGGCGGCTTCGGCAGTTCCAACGCTAACGACACCTGGATATGGAATGGAACTAACTGGGCCCAGGTAACTCCCGCGACCACGCCTACGGGGCGCATCGATGCCGCCTTGGTCTTCGACTACGCGCGCAACCAGGTATTGATGTTCGGCGGATTCGAGACCCTCACCGGGACCGCCCTGAACGACACCTGGGTATGGAACGGAACCAACTGGACTCAGTTGTCTCCTGCCAATAGCCCGCCCGGGCGCGGCGCCGCCTCTATGGTTTTCGACTCGGTGCATGGAACGGTTATCCTCTTCGGCGGACAGCAGTTCAACGACATGAACGACACCTGGCAGTGGGACGGCGTCAACTGGACCCTGCTGAACCCCGCCGCGTCGCCCACGTTTCTCGATAGCGCCGCGGCTGCATTCCTGCCGTCGTCCGGAATGTTCCTATTCGGCGGGCAAAGCAACGGCACAATTCTCGGGCAAGCCTGGACCTTCGGAAGCCCGTACGCCAACACTTTTCTGGCCACGGGATTCAACTCGCAATCTTATTCCTCTACTATCACCCCGGCGGGGGGAGTCGGCCCCTACACCTTCAGCGACGATGGCGTACCCGTCGCCTTGAGTTCCGTCGGTCTCAGCCTCAATCCCACCACCGGGGCGATTACCGGAACCGACAACTTGATATCCGGTGAAAACGTCTCCTTCGGGATCAAAATTAAGGATTCGCAGGGTCAGATCGCTGACTTGTCCTTCGAGCTTCGGACCGATTCCACCATCGCCTTCTCACCGACAGTGCCCCCTCTTGCGACGGTAGGCACGAACTACAACGCGCCGCTTTCCGCCACTGGCGGAACACCGCCGTTCACCTATTCGGCAACCGGGCTGCCGGCGGGTTTGGCAATTCAAGGAAGCTCTATTCAGGGTTCCTGCCAGGGGACTAGCTCGTCCCCGAATGTGTCGATCACGGCAATCGACAGCGTTAACGGGATGTCGACCGCCGGTCTGTTCACCATAAGCTGCAACCCCGCGCCTCTGATTACCAATACCTCACCTCTGGCGCAGGGTTTGGTAGGCCAGAACTACGGCGTCCAGCTCACCACCAACGCCGTGTACGGCGCACCGGGAGCATCGCCTTACACCTGGAGTGCGCCCGCCAATTCGTTGCCTCCAGGCCTGAGTCTCGGCACTACCACCGGGCAGATTACGGGAATTCCGACCGCAACAGGCACCACTACGTTTACCGTCACGTTTACCGACGCGTGGGGAGCCACCACTAACAAGCAATTCCAAATAACGGTCCTCGATCCGCTCACCATTACCACCACCCAACTGGCCATCGGCAACATCGGCTTCGGCTATCCCGCCACTCAGACGATCGCCGCTGTCGGCGGAACTCCCGGCTACACTTTCAGCGCCTCCAGTCTGCCCCCCGGTCTGCAGATCAACACCGCCACGGGCGCGATCACTGGCACGCCAACCTCAGTCGGCACATACCAGTCCAACTTCACCGTCGTCGATTCAGCCACCAACCAGGTCTCGCAAATCATTACGGTTTACGTGGTCCAGCCGGGGAGCACTTCGGAAGATTGGGTCCAGCTGTTTCCCGCAACTTCGCCACCCATCCGTTACGGCGCCGCGACTTTCTACGATTCGGTCCACAGCCAGACCGTCCTTTTTGGGGGGACCGGTGCGAACACCTATGCCGATACCTATTCCTGGAATGGAACCAACTGGACCGCGTTGTCTCCGGCCAATAGTCCTCCCGCCCGGTCCGGAGCCGCCGCGGCGTTCGATCCCACTCACCAGCAGGGCGTGCTTTTCGGCGGGCAGGATTCCGGCTTTAACCCTCTGAATGACACCTGGCTTTGGAACGGCACTACCTGGACCCAAGCCAACCCTGCCAACTCCCCGGGGGCACGATCTTACGCCATGATGGCGTGGGATGGCCAACATATCGTCCTGTTCGGAGGAAGCGTTGGAGAGAGCGAGTACGGCGACACCTGGATCTGGGACGGGACGAACTGGACCCAGGCCAACCCCTCCACGTCGCCTGCCGCCCGCGATAGCGGCGGAATGGCATACGACTCGACACATGGCAATGTAGTGCTGTTCGGCGGTAACAACCCCCCTGCGGAAAGCGATTACGACGACACGTGGACCTGGAACGGCACCAATTGGACCCAGGCCAGCCCGGCGAATTCGCCCGCTGGACGCAACAGCTTTATCATGGCGTTCGACAGCGTCCGCGGCGAGACGGTCCTTTTTGGCGGATTCTCGCAGTTCGCCGAGAGCGATATGTCGGACACCTGGGCGTGGAACGGCACGAACTGGATTCAGTTAACTCCGCTGCACAATCCGGCCGCGCGCGACACCTACTCCATGGTGTACGACCCCGCGCACTCGGAGATTATGTTGTTCGGTGGCGCCGTCCCAAGCAGCTCCAATTTCTATGCCAACGATACCTGGATTTTCGAGGGGCCGTTTGTCACCAGTGGAAACCTGCCCGCCGGTACCTTAGGTGTGCCTTACAGCGACACACCGCCCGAAGTGGGAGGGATCGCTCCCCTCACCTACACGGACTCCGGAGCTCCCGGCTGGCTCTCGATCAATGCTTCTACTGGCGCGCTCACGGGGACGCCGAACGCAACCGGGACCTCCAATATCGGCGACATCGTCATCGATAGTTTCGGCGTGAGCAGCACCGCGAGCCTCTCGCTAACCATCAACATTCCGTCTTCACCTCTGGTGCTCTCGCCCACCACGCTGCCAAACGCCACCGCTGGAGCCAATTACAGCGAGCAGCTCTCGGCATCCGGCGGTGTACCGAACTATACCTTCTCGGCCACCGGCCTGCCCACCGGCCTCCAGCTCAATTCGAACAACCAGATCGTCGGCCAGTGCACCGCCAGCTCAGCTAATGTCATCCTGAAGGTGACCGATAGCGCATCGGAGACGGCAACTGTCGGGCCGCTGACCGTCACCTGCAATGCCGCGCCCGCGATTACCACCACGTCTCCGCTGCCCGATGGAGTGGTCAACACACCGTACAGCAACACCTTCAAGATGACGGGAGGCACCGCGCCGCTCACGTGGTCTCTCGGCACGAACAATCTGCCCGGCGGGTTCCAGCTCTCCAGCGCCGGAGTCCTCACCGGCAGCTCTACCACGCCCATATCGGCGACGCTCAGCGTAACGGTAACCGACTTCTGGGGCGCGTCGGCGACGCAGAGCTTCACACTGAATTTCGAATCCGTCCTGACCGTCACGACGACTTCCTTGCCCGCGGATGTCCAAGGCACGGCATACCCCACCGGAACAACGCTGGCAGTAACCGGCGGTACCGGAAGCGGCACGTACACATTCAGCGCCACGGGACTCCCCGGCGGTCTGCACATTAACGCTTCCACCGGCGCCATCACCGGTATACCCGGCGGGGCCGGCATCTACCAGCCGGCCTTCACGGTTACCGATCAAACGCCGCAAACCGTAAATGTGGTTATCCCGATTCAAATTATTTCGAACACCGGAAATCCCAACTGGACCAATCTGAACCCTTCGTCTCCTCCCGGAGCTCGCGACAGCTACGCCATGGCATATGACAATGTTCATTCGGTCACGGTGCTTTATGGCGGTACCGGCTTGGGTGACACCTGGACTTTCGGATTCCCGTCGACGTGGACTAAGCAGACGCCCGCCGCATCGCCCATAGTTCAGTCCGGCGCCGCTATGGCGTGGATGGCTTCGCAGAACAACATGGTGCTGTTCGGCGGCCTGATCAATGACACCAGTTTCAATCAGACGTGGACGTGGAATGGCGCGAACTGGACACAGCAGACCCCCAATACTAATCCTCCGGCCCGTTCCTACCAGGGCATGTCTCCCGATTCGGCGCACCATACGGCGGTGATGTTCGGCGGCAGCCCCAGCGGGTACCAAAACGCTCTTAACGATACCTGGGTTTGGAATGGGACCAACTGGACAGCGCAAACACCTTCCACCGTTCCGCCGGCTCTTTATGGCCCATCGCTGGCCGATGGCCCCACCGGCCCGGTCCTCTTCGGAGGCGTCAACTCCAGCGGCAACGCCACCAACCAGACCTGGGTGTGGAACGGCTCCAATTGGATCGCGCAGAATCCCGTTGTTTCCCCTCCACCGCGCAGCTATGCCGGAATGGTTTACAACAGCCAGACCGGCGTCACCATCCTGTTCGGCGGGGCCAGCGGAAACGTCTTGCTGCACGACACCTGGCAGTGGAATGGCTTCTCGTGGATCGAACTCGACCCGGCCGCAGTGCCTTCGGCGCGCAGCGCTATCGGCCTTTCCTTCGACCTGGGTTTCAGCCAGATCGTTATGTTCGGAGGCACCCAAACAGGGGCGCCCGACACGAGCGATACCTGGACCTTCGGCTTTCCAGCCGTCACAAGCACCACTTTGCCTGCGGCCACTGCTGGCCTGCCATATAGCGCGGCCGTCCAGGTGATCGGCGGCACGCCGCCTTATTTCTTCCAACCAACGGGTATACCGCAGAACCTGCCAAACGGTCTCAACCTCAATCTCAACAGCGGACAAATCACCGGTGCGACACAATCCGTGGGCGCCTATTCAGTCGGCATTGCAGTAGGGGACAGCCAGACAGGCTCCGCCACGATTGCCAGCACTTTGAGCCTTACCGTGAATGCCGCCGGGACGCTGGTTCTCTCTCCCGCAACGCTGCCCGACGCCACCGCGAGCACCAATTACTCGGAGCAGCTTTCCGCGGCCGGCGGCGTTACGCCGTATAACTTCTCGGCGGCGGGACTGCCGGCCGGCCTGCAAATCAACGTCAATAATCAGATCGCGGGTGTGTGTACCGCCGGATCCACCAACGTGATGCTCATGGTGTTGGACAGCGCCACTCCTGTGGCCAATGGCGCCAGCGTGGGCCCGCTGACGGTGCACTGTAATGCCTTGCCCTCAATCACCGGCACGCAGCTTCCCAGCGGTGTGGTGGGCGTACCGTACAGCACCACACTCCAGGCAAGCGGCGGTACGGCGCCCTTTACATGGACCCTCGGGGGGAACTCACTGCCGGCCGGATTTCAGTTGTCGTCCGCCGGCGTGCTGACCGGCACCGCACAGGCAACGGATTTCGCAAAACTCAGTGTTAAGGTTGCCGATTTCTGGAACGCCACCAGCACTAAGGCTCTCACTTTGAACTTCTACCCGCTGCTGTCCATCGCCACGACATCCTTGCCTAACGGCACGGCGGGCGTGGCATACCAGAGCGGAGTGACTATCGCGCCTACTGGCGGTACCGGCGGCGGCACGTATGCTTTCAGCGCCATCGGTCTGCCGACGGGATATTCGATCGATCCCGCGCTCGGCACGATCTCGGGCACCACCACGCAGAACGGCTTGTTCACGCCCACGTTTACGGTGACGGACCAGGACGCGCAGATCGCTACCAAGCAGATCGGCCTTACGATCTCGGGAACACCGGGCCTGTTCTTCCAGACCTCATCGCCCCTGCCGCCCGCCACTCCCAACGTCGTCTACAGCACCGCCATCCAAGCCGGCGGCGGCAATGGAGTCTTCACGCTCAGCGCTTCCGGACTGCCCAATTGGCTCAATTTCAACACTCAGACGGGAGTCTTATCGGGCACACCGCCCAGCGCCTTGCCGGTGACGTTCCAGCTCACCGTGAGCGACAGCGTGAATCAATCCCTGAGCCAGTATTTCACCTTGCCGGTGAATGAGGCCCTGACGTTCGACACCGCCTCGCCGCTGCCGCCGGCTTCCGCCGGATTGCCATATTCCGAGACGCTCACCGCCTCGGGCGGAAGCGGAAGCTACACCTGGTCGGCCACCAATCTGCCCTTGTGGCTGTCGCTGAGCCCCGCGGGGGTATTCAGCGGTACGCCCACGCAATCCGGACCGGTCACCGTTCGGGTCACCGTGAAAGACACGCAGAATAATTCGACCGGCGAGACCTTCACGCTGCCGGTGAACTCTGCGCTGACCATCGACACGGCGTCACCTCTTTCGCCGGCGACTGCAAATTTCCCCTACTCCGCGAACTTTACGGCGTCGGGCGGCGCTGGGAATTACCAGTGGTCCGCCACCGGCCTGCCCGGCGGATTCACTCTCTCGCCTGCCGGCGCGCTGCTGGGCACTGCGGGGTCCGCGAACCCGTTGAGTTTCAGCGTGACGGTACAAGATTCTTTGAATAAGACCGCGGCGGAGAACGTCACTCTGCCGGTGAATTCGGCGATCGCGCTCGGCGCCACCCCTCTCCCGATAGGGACCGTGCAAGTTCCCTACGCGGCAAGCCTGACGGCCTCCGGCGGCGCCCCCGGCTACACTTTTACAGCCACCGGTCTTCCGGTATGGCTGAACCTGACCAAAGGCGGATACCTCAGCGGCACGCCAACTGCGTCCGGTCAATCGACCATCCAGGTCACGGTTACCGATTCGCAGACCAATGCGAAAACCACACCGGTCACTCTAACGGTGAATGCCAGTCTCACCATCGCCACCGCATCGCTGCCTCAAGCCACGGTCAGCGCGCCTTATTCGACGGCGCTCGCCGCCACGGGCGGAGTGGGTCCCTACACATGGTCGTCGGCCAGCTTGCCGAATGGGCTCTCGATTTCGGCTGCGGGAGTGCTGAGCGGAACCATCGCACAAGCCGGGCCGTATCCCGTGGAAGTCACGGTTTGGGACGGTGAAACTTCGGCCGCATCGCAGAAATACACGCTGCTGGTTGGGACCGGGGCCCCGCTTTCGTTCGCCACCCCAACCACATTGCCCTCCTGCGTGCAGAATGCGTTGTGCTCCAACCAGATCGCCGCCACGGGCGGCATTCCGCCCTACACGTTCTCGGTGGCTCCGAACGCGAACCTGGGCGGGCTCTCGCTCTCCTCGGCCGGGCTGCTGAGCGGCACACCTACATCGGGAGGCCCGATCGGCGTCCCCGTCATTCTTACCGATCAGCTGGCCAGCATCCCGGCCACGTTCACCCAACCGGTCATCGCCAGCCTGGTTATCAACACCAGCAGTCTCCCCAACGGAACCGTGGGAGAGAACTATGGAATTGCCATGAGCGCCTCCGGCGGAGGCGCGGCGCCCTATTCGTGGAGTCTGGTCCCGGGCTCCGGCTCGCTGCCGGCAGGTCTCAACCTGGATGCGCGCGGTGGGAACATTTACGGCAAGCCGGCCGCGGCGGGAACCTCCACGTTCTCGGTCCAGGTGACGGACGGGCAGCAGACCAGCCAGCCCAAGCAACTCTCCCTCACGATAGCGCCGGCGCTGACTTCGCTCACCACCAATCCGCTCCTCATCCAAAGCGCATTGCAGCTCCCCCCGGGGATGTCCGGCACTCCCTATACACAGACTCTGAGCGCCTCCGGAGGCGCCGGTCAATATACCTGGGCCTTGACCGGCGGAGCATTGCCGGCGGGTCTGACACTGGCATTGAGCGGAGCGATTACGGGGACGCCGACCGTCGCTCAGACCGCCAATTTCCAGGCCAGCGTAAGCGACACCAGCGGGAATTCGCTCTCTGCCGGATTCACCATCGTGGTCGCCAGTTCGACTACGGTGGCCCTCCTCACTCCCAATCCGCTGCCCAATGGGGCGGTCGGCGTGATTTACAGCTACGGCATTCAGGTGCTGGGCGGTACGCCGCCCTACTTCTATGCGATCACTGCCGGACAGGTGCCTCCCGGCCTGACTTTCGATGCCACCAACGGGACTTTCAGCGGAACACCGACTCAGGCCGGTAATTTCGGCCTCGTCCTGACCGTGACGGATAGCGGCGGCTCATCGAGCGCTCAGACGGCATCGCTCACGGGCAAACCAATCGCCCGCGCCGCGACTTCCTCCAATTACACCATCCAGATCGCCGCCCCAGGCGGATTCCAGATCACGACTGCCCAGAATCTCCCAATCGCGACGCTCGCGCAGGTGTATTCCACCACGCTGGCCGCATCCGGCGGCGCGGCTCCTTACACATGGACACTGGTAAACGGAACCTTGCCGGCGGGGCTGACGCTCAATCCCGGTGGATCCATCGCCGGCACCCCGGCACAACCTGGTTTGGCATCGCTGGTCATCAAAGCCACCGACACCACCGGCGCTAGTGCCACGGGAGCCTTCCTGCTCCAGGTGGCGAACCCCAATGCGCCGGCCATCAGTCCGCTACCACTGCCCCCGTCGGGAACGGTGGGGCAAGCTTACCAGAGCTCTCTCACCGCCGTGGGCGGCCATACGCCCTATTCGTGGTCAGTTGCCGTCGGCCCGCTACCGCCGGGCGTGACATTAAACGCGCAAACCGGCGCTCTGAGCGGCACGCCGACGCAAGCAGGTAGCTTCCCGTTCACGGCGGAGGTCACCGATAGCCAGCAGGTGACGGCCACCCAGGCGTTCACGATTCCCGTGAACGCCCTGACTCTACAGATCACCCCGCCGACGATACCCACGGCCCTGGCAAACTCCCCCTATTCGTTGAGCTTGAGCGTAGCCGGCGGCACCCCGCCATACAACTGGTCGCTGAGCGCCGGCGGACTCCTGAGCGGCTTCACCATCGATCCATCGACCGGCGCCATCACCGGCACACCCACCGTGCCCGGCACGTACCCATTCACAATCACCGTGATCGACGCGAATTTCGGCATGGCAACGCAGACATTCCAACTCACGGTGGGGCCCGCCACGACTCTCTCCATTTCCACCGCGTCCGTTCCCGCGGGAACCGTGGGCGCCGCTTACGACTTCGGTCTGCTGGCGTCGAATTCCAACCCGCCGCTGACCTGGTCGGCGACCGGCGCCCTGCCGCCGGGAATCCAACTGCTGGCGTCGAGCGGCATTTTGGCTGGAACACCCACGACAGCCGGCAGCTATACATTTACGGCCCAGGTGACGGATTCCACATCGGCAAAGGCGCAGGCGACCTTCACTCTGGTAGTCAGCGCGCCACCGTTGACCATCGTCACCACTTCGCTGCCCAATGGTGCAATTGCCACAGCTTACAGCCAAACCGTCCAATCCTCCGGCGGAACGAACCCGATTACGTGGTCCGTTTCCGCCGGAACGTTGCCGGCCGGCCTTTCGCTCGGCGCAACTACCGGCACGATCTCCGGAACTCCGTCGGCGGCGGGCAGCTTCACCTTCACCGTGAAGGCCACCGATAGCAGCGGCGTTGCCGCGCAGCAACCCTTCACCGTCACCATCGCCGGACCGCCGGCGGTGCCGGCAATTACACTGAGCGGTTTGCCGGCGACATCCAAACCGGGCGATCAGCCGACCGTCACCATCACGTTGGCCAGCCCCTATCCGCTGCCCATCACGGTGGCCGCGGCCCTCTCCATTTCGCCGAATCCCGGCAATTCCACAGACCTGATGTTCTCCAACGGCTCGCGGACGACGCAAATCACCATCCCGGCGAATGCCACGACAGCCACGCTGCAGTTCCAGACCGGCACCCTGCCGGGGACCATCGAGCTCTCGCTCTCATTGAGCGCCGCGGGAGTGAACATTACTCCCACAGTCCCGCCGTCGGCCACCACTACCATTGCCGGCGCGGCTCCCGTGATTAGCAGCGTCACGGTGACCACTACGTCGACCGGCATCCAAGTCACCGTGGCCGGCGCCTCGACTACGCTCGATATGAAGACCGCGACATTCCAGTTCGAGCCCGCCGCCGGTGCGACCCTGCAGACTACCAGCTTCACCATCGACGTAAGCGCGCTATTCGCCGCGTGGTACTCGAGTGCGGCATCGCTGGCCACCGGCTCGCAGTTCTCGCTCACGGTGCCCTTCACGATCGGCGGGAATGTCTCGGCCATCGCTTCGGTGTCGGTGACGCTCACCAATTCGGTGGGCGCCTCGGCGGCGGTGAGCGCCAACGTTCCGTAACTGGGCGCATGGCGCTATCATCGTGCTCGGAGAATGTGGCGCAGCCTTCAGGCTGCTGGGTCGAGACTCATCTCGACCCGTCGCGCCGAGATGGGTCTCCGAACTCTTGATGTCGTCGCCGCAATTGTGTGGTGGCGGGGGAAATCGACTTGAGCCAGTTTCGTTGGTGTTACGCATACCGCTCCCTTTGGTCGCGGCTCAGTATCGGCACATTGCGTTTCCGAGCCGCGACCACAGGGAGCGGGTTGCGGCTCATGGCCCAGCAGACAAGAGTGCCTGCGCCACGAAAGCGAGCTCATTGCAAATGTCGAACCTTACTCTAATCCGGCTGATGTCGCTGGCCGCCCTGGCCGTGGGCGGAATCGGCGCGCAGCCGCAGGCATTCATGCCGCTCGACCCGTTCGAGCAGGTAAAAGAAATGGGCCGGGGCGTCAATATCCTCGGCTACGATCCGCTGTGGAATGACACCGCGAAAGCGCGCTTCCACGAGCGTCATTTCCAGCTGATTCACGACGGCGGATTCCAGACCGTTCGCATTAACCTGCAGGCCTTCCAGCACATGGACGCCGCCAATCAACTAGGCGCCGCCTGGTTCCGTACGCTCGATTGGGCGGTGAAAAATGCGCTGGCGAACCACCTGCAAGTAATCCTGGACGAGCACGATTTCGGAGTCTGCGGAACCGATTTGGCGGCGTGCAGGCCCAAACTCCTGGCCTTCTGGGAACAGGTGGCGGAGCACTACAAAGACGCCCCCAACAGCGTGCTATTCGAGATCTTGAACGAGCCCAACACGCAGCTCACTCCTGACGCTTGGAACGGTCTGCTGAATGACGCGCTGGCGATCGTCCGCAAGACCAATCCGCGGCGCAATGTGGTGATCGGCCCGGCTTTCTGGAACAATATCAGCTCTCTGGGCAAGCTGGAATTGCCGGCTAGTGACCGGAACATCATCGTCACCGTGCATTATTACTTGCCCATGCAATTTACCCATCAGGGAGCGAGTTGGAACGCGTCGACGGCCAAGCTTTCCGGCGTGACGTGGGGAACCGACGCTGAAAAACACCGCATGGAGCAGGATTTCGCCGGCGTCGAGCGGTGGTCGAAGAAAGAGAATCGGCCGATTCTGCTGGGCGAATTCGGCGCTTACGATAAGGGCGAAATGGACTCGCGGGTGCGCTACACATCGTTCGTGGCGCGCACCGCGGAGCACCTCGGCTGGGCGTGGACTTACTGGCAGTTCGATTCGGACTTCGTCGTTTGGGACATGGCCAAAGATGCGTGGGTCGAGCCCATTCTAAAGGCGCTGGTGCCCTAGCGGGTCTCCCGGCGCGGACAAGCTAAAGCAAGCTAAAGCATGTCCCACGCCTGCAAACACCTTGTGGGATAAGCTTCAGCTTGTCCAGGCGAGCCAAGCTCGCCCACACTCCCGGAAACGCGCGATGCGATAGAATTTCTTGCCATGCGCATCTCCGCTCTGATTCCCGTCGCTTGCGTGACCCTGTTCGCCGCGGCCGTTGACCAAAAGGGTGTCGAATTCGGCCATCCGGGCGCCAAGCCTTTGCTGCTCGACATGCATATCCCGGATGGCGCCGGCCCGTTCGCCGCAGCCATCCTGGTCCACGGTGGAGGGTTCGACGAAGGTACCCGCGCCACCAATGTCGCCCCTCTGTTCGAGCCCCTTAGTTCGGCCGGATTCGCCTGGTTCAGCATCGATTACCGTCTCGCTCCCGAAGCCCACTTTCCGGAAGCCATGGCCGACCTCGATTCCGCCATCCGCTGGGTGACAGCGCACAGCGCCGAATACCGTGTGGACGCGCGCAAGATCGCCATCATCGGCGAATCGGCGGGAGGGTACCTGGTGAACTACGCCGGCACGCACGAGACTCCCGAAACGAAGATCGCGGCAGTTGTCGATTTCTACGGACCGGTGGAATACGGCACGCTGGCGCTGGCGCGGCGCGACCATCCGGGAGCCTTCAACATGGCGACCATTAACCGGCACGCCTCCAACGGCGGCGGCATCCATTTCTTCGGAGTGGATGCACTCGACAGTGCCGGGTTAGCGAAACTACATGCCATGTCGCCGCTCGCCGGAGTTCACCAGGGAATGCCGCCGTTCCTGTGCATTCACGGCACGAAGGACGACCAGGTTTCGTACCAGCAATCGACCACCATGTGCGATGCCATGCACAAAGTCGGGGCGGCGTGCGAGCTGATCGCCATCGAAGGCGGCGGCCATGGAATGGGCGGATGGAGGGCTCCCGAAATGCAGCACTGGAAGCCGGAGACGATCGCCTGGCTGCGGAAGACGCTGCAGGTGAAATAAGCTCAGCCGTGGTGTTCTACGGCTTGGTGCTGGCTCACGTTGGCGCCGTCCTCTTTCTTCAACTCGGAGAAAATCAGCGTGGAGATCACCGTGAAGCCGCCCATCACCAGAAATGCGCGGTGAATGCCGTGAATCATCTGGGCCGGGGTGGAATGAAAGCGGTCGGGCACAAAGAAGGCCGTGGCTAGCGACGCCGTCGCCACGCCGAAGCTGATGGCCATCTGCTGGCCGGTGCTGGCCAGGGTGCTGGCGCTGCTGGTCTGCTCCTCGGCAATATCGGCGTAGACCAGGGTGTTCATGCTGGTGTATTGCAGCGAGGTGAAGAATCCGAAGAAGAACGTCTGCAGGGCAATCTTCCAGACGGGCGTTCCGGCGTCGATGGTGGCGAATAGCAGGATCTGCAGCCCGATAATGATGGTGTTCGAAACCAGCACGGCGCGGTAGCCGATGCGCGCCAGAATCTTCGGCATGAGGGGCTTGAGACTCATGGAGGCGACGGCCTGCGGCGCCAGCATGAGTCCCGACTGAATGGGACTGAACCCCAGCCCGACCTGGTACAGCAGCGGAAAAAGGAAAGGGATACCGCCGATTCCCAGGCGAGTGAAGAAGCTGCCGCTCACCGACGCGCGAAATGTACGAATGCAGAACAGCTTGAGCGGCAGCAATGGATGGGGGTTTTTGGTGGCGCGAAATCCATACGCGGTCAGCAGCACGGCGGAAACCGCCAGCATCGCCAGAATCTCAGCAGTGCTGAGGGTGTGCTCGCCGAATACCTCGAGGACATACGAGAGCAGGCCGATGCCGGAGCCGAACAGCAAAAACCCCGGCACGTCCAGCGGGTGGATATGCTCTTCGCGATAGTCCGGCAGATGCAGGTACACCATCAAAAGGCCTACGAGCCCGATCGGGATGTTGACAAAGAAGATCACCCGCCAGTGCAAGTACCCCACGATGAGGCCGCCGGCAATGGGGCCGAGCATGGGCGCCACCAGGCTCGGGATCGCCACGAAACTCATGGTGCGGACCAATTCCGATTTCGGGAATGTCCGCACCAGCGTGAGCCGTCCGACCGGCACCATCATCGCTCCCCCGCAACCCTGGAGAATGCGGCAGGCGACCAATACGTGAATGTCTTTTGAGATACCGCACAGGAACGATCCGAGGGTAAAGAGTCCGATGGCGGAGGCGAACACGCGCCGCGTTCCGAACCGGTCGGCCATCCAGCCGCTGATAGGTATGAAAACCGCCAGAGCCAAGGTATAGCTGGAGAGCACCGATTTCATGCTCAACGGAGCCACGTTCAGAGCGGCCGCGATGGCCGGAGCGGCGGTATTCAGAATCGTGGTGTCCAGCGATTCCATGAAGAACGCAACGGCAACAAGCCACGGCAGGAGGCGCTTGCTGCTTGCTTCGATGGAAGGAGCCGGTGCGGGATTCGGCATGGGCGCGAGGCGATCTGCCGCAAGTATAGCGAAGTCGGGTTGGAAGAGTGCTTCCGCGATCGCCCAACGCCGCTCGCCTGGATACCCGCAACAGCAAACTCCTGGAAGAACATCGCAGGCTGAGCTTCATCGCCGGGCTGTCGCCCGGCTGGGCAAGCTAAAGCTTACCCCACATCCGGTGATTTTGTGGGATAAGCTTCAGCTTGTCCAAGCGAGCGGAGCTCGCTCTGGCTTTTCGGGCCACGGCAGGTTGCGCCCTCGGCCCGCGCGCGTTGCGCCGCTCAATCCAGCGCGATGGCGATAGCCCCCGCCGCGATGAGCAGCACGCCGATACCTTTGCCCCACGTCAGTTTCTCACCCAGGAACAGCGTAGCCAGTAAGATCACAAAGACCACGCTGAGCTTGTCGATGGGCGCGACGCGCGAAGCTTCGCCCACCTGCAGGGCGTGAAAGTAGCACAGCCACGATAGTCCCGTGGCCAAGCCGGATAGCGCCAGAAACAGCCAGGTCTTGGCGGTGAAATGCTGGAACGGCGCCGCGCTCCGCGCCGAGAACGCCAGCAGCCAGGTGAAAATCACGACTACCGAAGTGCGCACCGCCGTGGCCAGATTGGCGTCCACTCCCGCCACGCCTTTTTTCGCCAAAATGGCCGTAAACGCCGCGAATATCGCGGAAAGCAAGGACCAGACAAACCACGTCATCTGGTCAAGCTTACTTCGCCTGAATGGCGACGAAGTGGTTCGCTCCTTCGCGGTTCATCAGCAGCAGCGTGGGACGGGAACCCGAAGCTTTCACCCCGGCGCGAATATCGGTGCCCGACTTCACCGGCTGGTGATTGACTTCGAGGATGACGTCACCCGGCTGCAGACCCGCTTCCGCCGCCGGACTGTTGGGATCGATATCGGTAATCACTACGCCCTGCGTCTTTTTCAGCTTCATCCGATTGGCGACATCCGCGGTGACCGGTTCGACACTAATGCCGAGCTGTCCGCCGCCGCTTTCCTTTTCGCCTCCACCTCCCGACGCCTCCGCCTGGTTGTCGTCCTTCAACTCGATCAGCTTGGCGTGCAACTGCTCTTCGTGACCGTCGCGCAATACCGTAAGGGCCACGTCAGTTCCCGGAGACATCGCCGCAATGCGATTGCGCAGCGAGTTGGAATCTTCGACCCGCGTGCCATTGACCGCGGTAATCACGTCGCCCACACGGACTCCCGCCTTCTCTGCCGGCATGCCAGGCTCGACTCCGCTGATCAGCGCTCCGCGGGTGTCCTTCAGGTTCATGCTCTGCGCCAGTTCCGGTGTAATTTCCGGCTCGATCTGTACCCCCAGCCTGCCGCGGCTGACTCTGCCATTCTTGGTGAGCTGATCCATCACACTGCGCGCCATGTTCGAGGGAATCGCGAATCCGATCCCGATATTGCCGCCGGAGGGTGAAAGAATCTGGCTGTTGATGCCGATCAACTCGCCCTGCGTATTGACCAGCGCTCCGCCGGAATTGCCCTGATTGATGGCCGCATCGGTCTGCAGGAAGTCTTCGAAGCTGCCGCCGCCCCGCTCGGTCGAGCGGCCCTTAGCGCTGATGATGCCCATGGTAACGGTTTGCCCCACTCCCAGCGGATTGCCCACCGCCAGGGCAATATCGCCCACGCGGACCTTGTCCGAATCGCCCAGCGACAGCACCGGCAGATTGCTGGCCTGGATTTTAAGCACGGCCAGATCGCTCGGCGTGTCGGAACCGATCAACTTGGCGTCGAAATGGCGCCCGTCGTTGAGGTCCACCGAAATCTCCTCGGCGCCGTCCACCACGTGATGATTGGTAATGATGTGTCCATCGGCGGTGACGATCACGCCTGAACCGAGCGCCATCTGCTTTTGGGTCTGATTGCCACGCGGCGTCGAACGGCCCCCGTCGCCGAAAAACTGGCGGAACATCGGGTCGTTGAAGAAATCCTGCATCTGGGGAGCACGCACGCGGCGCGCTGCATGAATCGTAACCACCGCCGGGGCCACGCGATCCACTACATCCGCGTAGGATTGCGTCGGCAGGGCGTTGTGCCCCGTCGACGTTTGGGGGCTGGAAGCCGCGGAAGTGGAACGGGGCGCGGTGTTAATCGCCAGGACCATCAATCCGCCAGCCAACGCTGCGAATAGCAGCACCAGAACGGTACGGGATCTGAAATTGAAGCGCATAGTTTCTCCTTCTGCCATCCGAGGGACCGTTTAAAAGAAAATGTGGTTCTGCCCACTCCATTGCTGCGCTCCTCGGATTCAACATCACACAAAGGACTCGAGTAATGAAGCGTTCACGCGGACGGGCTGCGCCCGAGCGGAACATAGTCTGAGCGTCCCTAAAGCTATTTTATTACAAAAAGGGACGGAACCTTGTCCAGTATCCCGCAGTTACCATGTGGGACAGGCTTCAGCTTGTCCTGGCGCGGCGCGCCACCAAAGAGCCGCGACCGTAAGGGAGTCGGTTTTTCAAGGTAGCGATTTACTCGCTGCGCAGCGCCGTCATCGGGTCCACGCGCGCCGCGCGCCGGGCGGGAACATAGGCCGCCAGCAGCGCGGAAGCCGCGAGCATGGCCGTAATCCCTACGAAGGTCAAAGGCTCAATCGCCACCACATGATACAGGGCACGCGACATGAATGCGGTGAGCGCCCCAGCTACCAGGAGTCCGCTGCCCAGCCCCACCGCGCTGGTGCGGGCGGTCTGTGCCAGCACCATGCCCACGATGGCGCGCGGCGATGCTCCCAGCGCCACGCGCACGCCGATTTCCTGCGTCCGTTGGGCAACAAAGAACGACGACACCGAATAGCTGCCCATCAGCGCCAACAGCAGCGCGATAGCCGCGTCGATGCTCATTACCATGGCCGCCGCTCGTACGCCCGACGTTTCCTCGGCCAGGACCTGCTCCATCGATTTCACGTTGTAGATGGCCTGGTTGGCATCCACGCGCCTGATCGCCATTCGCGCGGCGCTGGCCGATTGCATCGGGTCGCGCACCGTACGCAGGGCGAATCGCACTGCCGAAGGCGGCTCCTGCCGGTACGAAACGTACGCCATAGGCTCGGGTTCGCCTCCAAACCAGTCGCGTACGTCACCGCACACACCGACCACCGTGAGCCATGGAGACGCCGCCCCATGCAGCCGGATCCGCTGCCCGACGGGCGACGAGCCGCGCCAGTAATAATGCGCCAGTGACTCGCTGAGCACCACGCTGCGCGTCGCTTCCGGGCCGTCCTGCTCGCCGATCGATCGGCCCTCGACCATGGGAATCCGCATCGCCTGGAAATAGCGCGCGCTGATGGCGCGGGCTTGCGGCCGCGGCTCGCCCGCAGCCGGCTTGTCGCGCCCTTCGATCTCCCAGTTGGCGACTCCGGCCGCGCCTGTAACGGCCGCCGCCTCCACTCCCGAAAGAGTGTCCATTTCCGCCAGCGTACGCTGGTAGAATTGCGCGGTCTGCGCGCCATCGCGATAGGCGTTGGGCGAGGGTGTCACTTCCAGGGTCAATACGCCTTTGGGGTCGATGCCCGCGTTGACCGCCAGCATACGCTCAAAGGTCCGCACCATGAGCCCCGCGCCCACCAGCAGCACTAGCGCCAGCGCCACTTCGGTAGCCACCAGAACGGTGCGCGCGCGATTGCCGGCCCGGCTGGAGACAGAACCGCGCCCGGCTTCCTTCAACGACTCACTCAGGCCACCGCCGCTCCGCTGGCGAAGCAATTGATAAATCGAAGGCAGCGTGCAGGCCACGCCCGCCGCGATGGAGATCGCAAAACCGAACGCCAGCACCACGGGATTCATCTGCAAATGCCGCAGACCGGCGACCCATCGCAATACTTCCGCCGGAATGGTGATTTTCATGATGCCCAGTTCCCACGACCCCAGAAACAATCCCAACAGGCCGCCGGCCGCCGAAATCACCAGGCTTTCGGTGAGGACTTGCCGGACCAGACGAAAGCGGCTCGCCCCCAAGGCGGCGCGCAGTCCCATCTCCTTCTGCCGCGCAGTGAAGCGCGCCAATTGCAGGTTCCCGATGTTCGCGCAGGCCAACAGCAGGACGAAGCCGGCCGCGCACCAGATGATGAGCACGAACCGGTCGCTAATTTCGTTCATTTGCCCCAGCGGTTCGATGGACACGCCGCGGCCGTCATTGGTTTGCGGATACCGCCTGGCCAGCGTACCTGCCAGGGCGGCCATTTCGGAACGGCCGCGCTCCACCGATACGTCCGGCTTCAACCGCCCGATCACGGACAGTTCCGGAGTGTTGCGCCGGGCCTTGCTTTCCAGGCTCAACGCCAGCGGCGCCCAGACCTCGGTTGCCAATGGAAAGTCGAACTCTTCCGGCATCACACCCACGACGGTGTGCGCGCGGCCGTCGAGCGAAATGGTTTGCCCCAACGATACCTGATGGCTCTTCTGAAACGCCTGGCTGACCAACACCACACCATCCTCGCCGGGCTGGCATTCGCGCTCCACAAAGCCCCGGCCCTGCGCCGGCGCCATGGCGAGCGTTGCCAGGAAGTCCGCTGTCACGCGCGCCGCCGACACTCTTTCCGGCTCTCCTGTGCCGGTCAGCAAAGCGTCCCAGGGGCGAAAGGCCGAGAGCGAGTCGAACGAGCGGCTGTTCTCTTTCCAATCGAAGAAATTCGCCGGCGCCACGGGGGCCCGTTCGGCGCCGACCTTGGCGTTCGTCTCCCCCAGCAGCATGATGCGGTCCAGATGCGGAAAGGGAAACGGATGGAGGATGATGGAGTTCACGGAAACGAAGGCGCACAAATTGGCGCCGATCCCGATGGCGAGCGAAAGCACCGCCGCCATGGCGTAGCCGGGACTGCCGCGCAAGCTGCGCATCGTGAACCGCAGATTTCCGCGCAACTCGTCGAACCAGGCGAGCCCGCGCGCTTCGCGGCAACTCTCCTTGTAGTTTTCCACCCCGCCGAATTCCACCCGCGCGCGCCGCGCCGCTTCCGTAGGCGGGAGGCCCGAGCGCAGCAGGTCGTCGGTGCGATGTTCCATGTGCGCCGCCAGTTCGTCGGCCATATCGCGCTCCATGCGCGAGCGGCGGAATATACCTCCGGCCAGTAAGCTGAGCGATTTCATTTAGGCCTCCTGCGGCCGGGCGGCCAGAGCGGTCGCCATGGCTGAGGCGGTGCGGTTCCAGCTTTGGGTTTCTTCTTTCAAGCGCTTGGCGCCCGCCGGAGTGAGTTCGTAAAACTTGGCGCGCCGGTTGTTGTCCGACACGCCCCACTCGGTCGTCAGCAGGTCCTGGCGCTCCAACCGGTACAGCGCCGGGTAGAGAGCCCCTTGCTCGATGGTGAGGGTGTCGCCCGAAATCTGGCCGATCCGCAGCAGAATGCCGTACCCGTGCTGCGGCCCGAGTGAGACGGCTTTCAGAATCAACATGTCCAAGGTTCCGGGAAGCAATTCGGCCTGGTCCGGCATGGCGATATCTCTCCTAATCGATATAGGAGAATTATGCGCCCATCTCTCCTAAGTTGTCAAGGAGTGCTCCTGCGAAGCCGCGGCCGCATTCACTCATGCTGCGCAACGGACGACGTATCGAGGGTACCTGGAACTTCCGCGGCGCCGATCTGGCCCGTCTCATTCGCGTCGCCGAGGCGGAATAGCTGTTCGGCCTCGGCCCCGCCACCAAGATCTACATCTGCCTCGACAGCGTCGACATCGCGATACTCGACTTTGCAATGCCGCCAGCGAGCTGGCTCTTCTTCCACGAGGGCATGAACAGTTGGCGCAGATCGCAATCATAGCCCACGTTCGGCCGCACATCCAAGCAGATTTAGAGTCTGCTATAGAGTACCTACCGCGTCCTCGCCAATGGGCACCCACTGCACCGGCTGAAATGGCGCCATTTCTCACCGGCCCTAACACGCCCAGTCGTTACTATTGGTTCCCGACGGAACTGGAGCTGGCCTGACTGATGCGACCTCGGATTCCGCCGACGGCGAGGACTGGCCAAAACCCAAGCAGGCCGCTGAGCCGACTACCGCGATCACGGTGAGCTGTCGCGTCATCTATGCAACCCTCCTCGACACCAGGCGTTCATCGCCTGGGAGGAGATCCATGTGGGCCTCGATATTCGCAAAGCCGTTCTCGATCAGTGCGTCGGCCGGCTTTGCGGGTTTATCGTGCCTTAGTCAGTTAGGAAATACGACCGATCGAATCAGTTCGTCGAAGCGCGGCTGGAAGGCAGGAAACTGGCCCACGGGCATTTGGACGCTGAACAGTACGCGGCAGTTGGGAGCGTCAATCCAGGTAATATACTCGACCTTCAGTTGGCCGGCGCTCACATAGTCAGCGACCGCGCCGATCGCCGGATGCCCGCCGATCGTGGTGCGTTGCACGCTGTCGGGGCGGAATCGGTAGCTCTGGAAATTGTTCCGTTGCGCGACCTTGGCATCCAACCGCCGGTCGAGAAATGCGGGAATGTTCTCGGCATCCACGCTCTGCAGCTTGAACCACGCGGCGCCCATCGCCTCCGTCACGGAGTCCTTCACATAGACCATCTGTGCCCCATCCGCGGAAGGCTTCTGGCTCCCGACCGACCAGCCGGAGGGCAAGGTGAACTCGATGCCGGTCCGGTTGTGATGATAGACATTGTTCTGCACCGTGCCGATCTCCCCCGCTACCAGCAGCAAGGGCAAAACGGCAAAGGCGGTCAACCGCTGAAACATGGCTCCTCCTCTACCCAGGATTTCCATTTGGGCTTGCTGGGTTCTGTTATAGCACACATCCAAACCAGCTCCGACCTGACCTCGTAATCCACGTCCCTGTTGCGATCCCCAATTGAAAGTTTGCATTTTGGCCAACTAAAGCGAAGGTCTTGGGTAGACGGTTCCAGAAAAGCTCACGAGCCGTGGATGTGCGGAAGTCCAGGATTCCGGAACGGCGAACAGCCTTAAAGGACAGTGAAATGCACAGCAACCCGCCGCCGGGATGGCTTCCATAAAAACTGTGGCTGCGCATGGCCATGACGACCTGCCAGCTTCTGTTTTTGCCGAGAGGAGGCGAACTCGAATGCGCAGACTCAATGTGGCTTGAATTTAGATGGCCGACTCCTGTGCCGATGGGTGAGACCGCCGAAACGGTCCTCCGCCAGTACAAGGGCAGGTGGAACCGCACGAAGGGCCCCTCCCTGCGCTACTGGCCGGTATCGCTATCGATCCAATACTCGCTTCGCGCCTTGATAGCCAATTGGGGCGCATCTTTGACCTGTAGCCGCAGCGCGTGCATGCCGGGCGCCAGCGATGTCGGACGAAAGCTCAGCACATAGCGGTTCGGCACGTCGTTAGATACCCCGATAAGACCCACGCGCAGATCCTTGGCGTCGTGAAAGTGAAAGAACTCGCCCCCAGTGAGCTGTGCGACCGATTCCGCGGTATTGGTCTGCAGCGCATTGCGCGCGGTAAGAAAAGTCATCGTGGCCAGCCGAAGCGGCGGCGCGAGCTGGCTGATGCAGTCGAGCACCTGCTTGCTGTAATGGCCGTCGTACTCGGCATCGGCCCCCTCGCGGCTGAAGCACCCGTGAACGGGCCCCGCCTCGTGAGAATTAAACTTCGACGCCTCATGCGATACCGCCGCGCCCGTGCTCGAAAAGCCGAAACTGTACATCGTCGTGTTTGTGTCGCTGATGAGCCGCAAAGCTTCAGTGCGGGTTGTCTTGCTGCCTTGGTCGATGGTTTCGCTCAGCAACAGGATCGCACGCCTATAGCGGGCCGGCTGCGCCCGTAGCTGCCCGACCGCGAAGGCGACCCCATCCAAAATCGCAGCCCCCTTATCGCCTTCGCGAAGGTTCGCCAACTGGCCCGATGCCTCGGCTGTTCTCGGCGTAAACGGCCTCAGCAGATGCGGCTCGCTATCGAAGCCGATGACCGCGAGCCGATGCTCGACGCCGCCGATCAAATTGTCGAGGATCGCGTCCAGTTGCCGGTAGTCATCCAGGTGGCGCGCACCCGCGCCGCCCGTCTCGACGACGATCGCCAACGCCAGGGGCTGCGAATCGGTATCCTGGTCGAGCGTCAGATGCTGCGGTGCGCCGTTGTCGGTGAGGACGAAGTCGTCGGCCGTGAGTCCGAAGACCACTTCCCCTGCCTTGGTCTTTACCAGCGCAGGTACCTGCACTAGGGTGGAGCGCACCGTTAGAGTCGGCTGGCTTGTGCCGTCTTTTTGCGCCAGCAGGTCCACGACGGCGCAAAGGAGGAGAGAGACGATACAGACGGATCTCATCGTTAGATCTGCCTCGCGAGTGGCGTGCCCTCGCTGTTGTCGATCACGGGCCGCTCCGTGTACCCAAATTGGGTACGGTCGATCCAGCCCTCGGTATGATCTACGCTCCTTGTTGGGCCGCTTTGCGAGCTTCCGCGGAATCGTAGCTTTCGCCGTAAATCGCCGGCACCTTCGCTCCCATGGGCCGCAGATATGTCGATAATTGCCCCCGGTGATGCACCGTGTGGTGCAGGATGAAATTGAGATACATTACCGCTGGCAACTGGAACATACCGCGGAAGTCCACGATCTTGAGCAATTGCTCGTTCGACAGCTTGGACAAGGTGTCGAGATGCGACGCGAAATTGTCGGTATACCAGACGGCCAAGTCCGCTGAGTCTTTGATCGATTCCGGGCGGGGCATCGGCGTAAAATCGAATGCGCCGGCCGCTACCGCGTTGAAGAACCTCATTTCCGTGGCAACGATGTGCCACGCCAGTTCCAACGCCGGACGCGCAGCCGGGTCGGGTCGATAGCCACTTTGATCGGGCGGAATCGCTTCGATAACGGCTTTAGTCAGACGATGTTCATTCTTCAGGTTCGGGAGAAAGACATCGTTAAGCAGAAAGACAGCTTGATCTGGTTGCATGCGTACAGCATATCGTGTCAGCGCCTGTCCGGAGAGAGCGGAGAGCGAAGTTAACAGGCTAGCTCATGAGATCGAGCGCTGCCTGAATCTCGTCGCGGGTGTGCAGATCGCCCTTGCGCGTGGTCGCCTCGATCCCCCGCAGATACAGCTCGCGGGCCTCCGCCGTCTGTCCCAGCCGCTCCAGCGTCTGGCCGCCGTGAAAGTAGGCGGCCGAGTAATCGGGTTGCGCCGCCAGGAGCGTGCGAAACTCCGCCACGGCAGCCCCCAGGTCGCCCGTGTTGCGGTACTCCATCGCCAGCCCGTAGCGCGCGAAACTGTCGGCGGGGTTCTGCTCCACCATGCTCTTCAGAATCTCTAAGCGAGTGCCTGTCATCTCTTGTGCTACTATACCTCCGAAATGGCATGCCCTTATTTTCATGCCGTGAAGGCCCGCAACCAGACCGATAGCTCGCGCTCCGCCATGCTGCCGCTGGGCGACGCCTGGGACGGCGTGTGCCGCGCCGACCCGGCTGCCACCTGGGAACCAGACGAGATCACCCTGCTCTCTCAGTGCAACATGGGCTACGCCCGCGGATCCTGCGCGCGCTTCCCAACCGGTGAGGGACCCGACGCCGCGCGCTTTACCATCAGCTCCGACGATCCGGAAGCGCTTCGCGTCTACTACGTACTCGAGCGCGATCATCTTCCCTTTGCGCACGGTCCGCTGGAATACTCGCGCGCCGGCGGTTCGATGGCGGGCGAATCCGCCAGCGAGTCGACACTGGAACTCGCGCGCGCCTACGTGCAAAGCTATTTGCGGCGAATTTCGGAAGCTTCCGCGCGCTGATTCGCATCAGGAAAGCAGAGACAGGATGGACGGAAAACCGGTACGCGATTCGATCTCCGAGTATTCCGAACTGGCGCTCCCCAACGACGCCAACGGCCATGGCAATCTGCTCGGCGGCCGGGTGATGCACCTGGTGGATCTGGCCGGCGCCATGGCGGCCATGCGGCACGCGCGCAAACCCGTGGTCACGGCGTCCGTGGATAGCCTGCACTTCCTCCACCCCGTGCACATTTCGGAACTGGTGATTTTGCGGTCGTCCGTGAACCGGGTGTTTCGCACGTCCATGGAAGTGGGCGTGAAGGTGGAAACCGAGAACCTGATGACCGGCACGCGGCTCCACACGTGCTCCGCGTACCTGACATTTGTGGCTTTGGGTGAGGATAAACGGGCAACCGCGATTCCGCCGGTAATTCCCGAAACCGAGGACGAAAAACGAAGATATCGCGAGGCCGGGGAGCGGAGAGAATACCGTCTGGCGTGGCGCAGCCGTTTGCGGGGGTGAGGCCGCTCGCTGGCGGGATCAACCCTCCTTGTACATGTACTTGATGCAGGGCTTGTACAGCAGGATGTTCGGGCCTTCGGAACGATTTACTTTCAAGCAGCACTTGTCATACCACTCGATCGTGCCGTGCAGCGTTTCCCCATCGCGCAGTACGAAAACCATCGGCGTTTTGGCCTGCATTTGTTTGACGTAGTAAAAATTTTCGGCGTTGGTCTGATCCGGCGGAACAGGCTTTTTTTGTGGCGCGGCCCTACGCGGAGGCGCTATCTGCTCTTTGATTTCGTTCAAAGACGGACGTATGAGTTTGCGGTTGACAGCTTCCACGAAATGCCATCCTTTGATGAGAAATAATGATTGACCGTCGCTACTCAAGCAGGGCGGCTTTAGTTGGATCAAATTGTCCGACTTGAACCCATAAATAACACAAAGGCTGCGCCGCCGCAAGGTTACCTCGCCTGCGCTACTCCGGTCGCCGTTCTATTTGCCGGGCCGCGGCGATTTCAGCCGATTCTTGAGCCGTTGCCAGAAGCTTGGCTGCTCGACGTGCGCTACGGGGGCAGCCGCTGCCGGGGCGGCTCCGGGATTCGCAAAATCCACCGGCGGCGGCAGGACGCAGGGCGCCTCTCCGGCAAAGCGGACTAAAGTATTCATCAAGGCAAATTGCTGGCGGTAGAGTTGGCCGTCTTTTTTCTGTATACAGACGGAGAATCCCGCATGTTCCTCTCCGGCCGCGTTTTTCGCCTTACTGGTGGAATAATGGACCGTCTGAAGCTCCACCGGAGAGTAGCCAATTAGATTCTTCTCGATATACTCCGTTTCGTAGCGATGGCGGTGCGCGCTCCAGGCAAATACGCGGAAGCTTTCGAAATCGTAGGGCCGAACGCCATCGCCAACCGTCGTCCAGAGCCAGATATCTTTTTGCTGATCGCCGTCCGCCACCTTGCCCAATGAAAAATACGACACGATGCGGTGGCCCTCGGCGTATTGCGCTACCTCGTCGGGAATCGCCATTCGCAGGCGGCGCGTGAGCACCCAGCCGGACTCACCGTCGGGCGCTCGCACCAGGCTCCAATCGTCGCTTGCCGCAGGCGGTGCGGAGGTTGCGGGCGCCTCGGGCTCGTCATCGGGCTCATCGCTCTTCGAGAGTTCCAGCCAGTTGGCCGGCGGCGGAGGCGGCGCCGGCATGGGCGGAAGGGGGATTTGGGCGGATTTCCCGGACTTTCTCGTCGCCTTCGCCTTCTTGGCGGGCGGTGGGACCAGAGGCTTCCGCGGTAGATCGGTGCGCGGACGGCGCAGGTGGGTCAGCACGTCCACCTTGTCGTTTTCCTTCAGGGTGAGGAAGCTGGGCGCACCGCCGGCGGGCTGGATATGGACGCGAAGATCGGCGTCGGTAGTGGCCTGCCCTTGCGAGGGCATGGACGCGGCGCGTTTCGCCAGGGCTCTCAATGCAGCCATGTCGTCGGCGCCCAGCAACTGACGCTGTTCGATCCAACCCTCGGCGCCATTGGGAGCGCGCACTTTCACGAACGAGCGATGTTGCTCGACAATTTCCAGGCGGTCGCCGTGCTTTACCGTGGCTACCGTAGAGGATTGGATTGGAAAGTCGCTTCGCAGGTTTATGGTGGCCGGTCCGACGAAGGCCTCACCTTTGGCGGGAGCGCGCGGAGGGCCGCTGCGGCAAGCGGCCAGCAGCATGCCCAACAGGACCGCAAGATACTTCGCTAGGGAACCGGGGCGCACACCTGTCGACTATTCTAGCAGCCGGTAGGCATGCCCCACGTTTGAACGCACTGGTCTCTCGGTGGGACTTTCCGGCTATCTCGTAGATGGTAGGGCGGACGCCCACGTCCGTCGGCCGACCCCCTGGTCGGCCTCTTCGAGTTCGCATGCGCCTGCGTCTGCTGGGTGCTAATTGCCGCAAGACGGGTTAACCGCGGCTGAAAACGGCGCGAAATGTCGGCGCCGTGTCAGCGGGGCGACAGATGCATCCATCGGCCTGGCGGCTACCGGAGTGGCGCCAACGCTACGCCGGTCGACAGAACGGTGGAACCCATACTGCAAGTCTTGGCGGAATCTGCCGATAGATAAGGGAGACCGGTTTGATCCACGTAAGACCAGCCCGCTTCAAATAGACAGGCCAGAGACGGGAGGAGAACCAAATGCGTCTGAAGCTACTTCTATTCTTGTGTGGAGGCGCTCTCTTGGCCGGATCGGCGCCTGGCGCCGCCGCTCAGGATGACAACAACGACAATCTGGCGGAGGGCCGGCAGCTATCTAGGGAAGGCCGCTACGCTGAGGCGCGCGTGCGCCTTGCCGCTGCTCTTCGCAACGCGCAAAGGGACTCCGACACCCGGTCTGTTGCCATGATTCTCGACTGCCTGGGGGTCAATGAAGAAGACAGCGGCGACTATCGCCAGGCCGAGACTTACCTGAATCACGGACTATCGACCATTCAACCGTACTCCCCGTACGAACCGGCGCTGATCAATCTGCAGACGCATCTGGCAGAGTTGTACATGGCCGAAATGCGGCCAGAGGATGCGGAACCCCTGCTCCGCCGTACGCTGGGCGCCTTGCGGCGTGCCGCATCGCCGGACTGGCTTCTCGTGGCCAGGGCCGAGGAAGACCTGGCCCTTACAGGCGTGATGCAGCACAGATACGATGAGCCCGAGAAACTTCTTCGGCATTCGCAAGGGCTGATCGAAGGCCAATTAGGGCCCGCCAATCCGAGGCTGACGAACAGTCTTTTTGCGTTTGCCGCACTGTTAACGGCCGAACACAGGTACGCGGAGGCCGTCGCCCCAGCCGAACGGGGCTGGCAAATCCTGCACAGCATGAATCTGTCTTTAGCCAAGGCCGATCTGGCGACTGCGTGCACCGCGCTGAGTACGGTTTATTTCCGCGTGGGCCGAACCGGGGAGGCCTTATCAATGGCCCGCCAGGCGGTCGACCTGGCGGAGGCGGTAGTGGGGCGTAATCATCCGTGCGTCGTCCGCTGCCTCAGTAATTACGCCTACATTTTGAAACATATGGGGCGCAAAGATCAGGCGAAAGAGATTCAAAAGAGAGCCGACGCGATCTCGAAAACGCTACCCGCCGTCGTCGTAGATGGGAATACCGTCAATATCGCGGCTTTGCACTGAGCGGCATCATTTCGCGCTAAAACCGAGTTCCTGTATGAAAGCTTTGATCTGCTCTTCGTTAATCAGATCGGGGTTGTACTCGATCGCCGCGGTCCGGTCGGGATAACTGGACTTGGACCGCACGATGCCCTTCCGATCTTTCAGCAGCGTATCGAGCCCAACCGCGCAAGTGACGCACGTAAATCCCTCAATACGATATGTCACAGTCTTGGTCTTCACCGCGCTTGTGGCGGCCGCCGCCGCTCCCAAACCACCGGCGATCCCTTGCATAAACTCTCGGCGAATCATGGAAAGCTCCTTCCTTTACCGGGCTCCGATTCCAGCTTCATAATGCCATGCGGTCTGGCTTTTGGCGCCGTCGGAGAACCGCGTATCGGCATAGTCTTCGAACTCGATCTTCTTGTTCAGGACGCCGGTTTCCATCATCAGATCGCGCACCAGGTCGAAATCGGCCTTGCGGGGCGCCAGCGGCGTGTACATCACTCGATCCAGGGGTTTGGTAAGCGCCCAGCGCAGGAGCGACGGCTTTTGGTTGTAATAGAATCGGCCCACGAAGTCGGCCGCGTCATCGCGCTCCGGTTTGCCTTTATCCAGCCACAACCCCGAACGTGCGATGCCATCCACCAACTCCTGCACCACATCCGGCCGCGTATCGATCAAGCTTTGCTGGACCACGAGGATGCACGACATATAATCCGGCCAGTATTCGCGCGCCTGAAAAAGGATCCGGCCAAAGCCGCCTAACTCCGCCTGCGACGGGAACGGCTCGCCCATGGAAAAGGCGTCGATGGCGCCGGCGGCCAGCGCGCCCGCCACATCGGGCGGAGCCATCTCCACCATCCTGATCTCGCCCGGCTTGATTCCATACGCCTTCATGGCGCGGAAAAGCAGCAGGCGCTCGTCGGAAAAGCGGCTGGGAATCGCCACCGTGCGGCCGCGCATATCGGCGAACGTCTTGATGGGGCCGTTCTTCTTCACCACCACGGCGCTCCCATAGCGATGCCCCAGGTAGACCACTTTGATGGGCACGCCTTGGGAGCGCAGCGCGATGGCCAGCGGCGCCACGATAAACGCGGCTTGAATACGATTCGAAATGAGCGCTTCCTTGATCTCCGGGAAGCCCTGGAAGAGGCGCGGCAGGAAGATCTCGCCGCTGTCCGACAGCTTCGAAATGTAGTCCGTCACCGGGCAGGTAAGCTGGCACGTCACCGGGATGTAGGCGACGATGATTTTCCGCTTAGCCGCAGGCCGATAATCGTTCAGCACAGCCGGCCAGTTGACGTTGAGATACGCGTGCAGCGCCGAAATCAGCACCAGCCATCCGCACCCGAAGACCACGATCTTGCGCTTAAGACTCATCGCGGAACCCCCAGCGGACCGAGCGGATATCGCGCAGGCGGCGGAATCCGAGATCGAGCGCCAGCCCGATGAGTCCGATGGTCAACATGGCCCCCACCACCAGGTCGTAGCGTTTGCCGGAATTGCGCGCGTCGATCACCAGGTATCCCAGTCCGGAATCGACGGCGATCATTTCGGCGGCCACCATCACCAGCCACGCGATGCCCAGCGCGATGCGCAGTCCGACCAGAATCTGCGGCAGTGCCGCGGGAAAAACCACGCGCGCCAGCAACCCAGGTGCACTCAATCCGAAATTACGGCCGGCGCGCCGGTAAATCGAGGGCACGTTGGAGACGCCGCTCACGCACGACAATACGATGGGGAAAAGCGCCGACAAGAAAATGAGGAAGACCGGTGTCAACTCGCCAACCCCGAACAGGAGAATCGCTACCGGGATCCACGCGATGGGGCTGATGGGCCGCAGAATCTGCAGCACCGGGTTGACTATCTGGTTGACCCGCGGATACCAGCCCAGCGTTAACCCGAGTGGGATACCGACCACCGCCGCCGCGCCGAATCCCAGCGCGACACGCCGTAGAGAATCGCCGATATAAGCCCACATCAGCCCCTTCCGCGACAATTCGGCGATGCCTCTTTCGACCGCGAGCGGCGATGGGAAGACCTTGGTTTTCGTCCACACCACCGAATAATTCCACAGCAGCAGCAGGAGCGCGCCGGCCAAGAGCGGCCAGAAGACTTGTTCCCACTTTCGCGGTTGTGCCAGAGCGCTCATATCTGATGTGCCAGCCCGAGTTGTTCCAGAATGCCGTTTCGCAGCTCCAGATACCGCGGCGAACTGAGGTCGCGGGGATGGGCGATATCGATGTTGACGATCTTCTGAATATTCGCCGGCCGGCCGCTCATGACGGCGACGCGGTCCGCCAGTTGCACGGCCTCGTCGATATCGTGGGTGACGAAGATGACGGTGTTTCGCTCTTCGCGCCAGATGCGCAGCAGCTCGCCGCGCATGATCAGCCGCGTGATGGAATCGAGCGCCCCGAACGGCTCGTCGAGCAGCAGCATGTCGGGTTTGACGGCGAGGGCCCGCGCCACTTCGAGACGCTGCTTCATTCCGCCCGACAACTCCGCGGGGTACGCCTTCTCGAAGCCGACCAGGCCGACCATTTTGATGTAGTGCGCGATCCGCGTAGCGCGTTCGGCCTTCGGCAGTTTGAAAAGTCCGAACTCGATGTTCCCCTCCACCGTAAGCCAGGGGAATACGCCGCGCTCCTGGAAGACGAAGATGCGGCGCGGATCGGGTCCTCGGACCGCTTCGCCGTCGATGCGGATTTCGCCGCCGGTGGGGGCGAGGAAGCCGCCGACGGCGCTCAGCAGCGTCGATTTACCGCATCCCGAGGGGCCGACGATGCAAAGGAATTCGCCCTTGGCCACGTCGAGATTGACGTCGTTTAACACGGGCGTGCTCTTGCCGTCGCGTGTGAACGTCATGTGGACGTTGCGCGCGGATAGCTTGGTTTCCAAGGTGACGGCTCCGGCCAACACTAATCCTCCGAGTAATCCCAGCGCAGCGATTTCGATTGTTCCAGCGAGCGCATTCCGTAGTCCAGCAGCAGACCGATGACGCCGATAATCGCCATGCCCGCCACCACCAGATCGTAGCGATTGCCGGCGTTGCGCGCGTCCACGATCAGAAATCCCAGGCCGGAATTCACGGCGATCATTTCGGCTGCCACCACCACGATCCAAGCCACCCCCAACGTGATGCGCAATCCGGTGATCAATTGCGGCAGGACAGCCGGATACAGGACGCGCCACACCACGGCCGCCTCGCTCAGTCCGAAATTGCGCCCGGCGTTCACATAGACCGATGGAATTCGCTGGACTGCGTTGATGGCGGTGAGCAGCAGCGGAAAGAGGCAGCTGAGGAAGATGAGGAATATGGAAGACAGATCTCCCACGCCGAACCAGAGAATGGCGATGGGAATCCACGCCAGAGGCGAGATGGGGCGGAAGATCTGAATGAGGGGATTGAACGCCATCTCGGCGCGGCGGTGCCATCCGATGAACAGACCCAGGGGGATCGCCAGCACTGCGGCGAGAGCGAATCCCCAGGTCACCCGGAAAAGCGAGGCGGTTATGTATTTCAGGAGGAGCCCATGCCGCACTAGGTCGGCGACCCCTCCGAGGGTCTCCCAAGGTCCGGGCAAAAGATGCGTAGAGCTGCGGGAGACGGCGAATTGCCAAGCCGCCAGCAATAACACTACGAACGCAATCGGGCGTACCCAGCCGCCCAAGCGAGACAGCATGAAGGTCAAGTTATCGCTTTAAGGCAATGCCCGACAATAGTATGAATCGACTACGTGGGACATGCTTTAGCTTGTCCCGGCAGGCGTCTGGCCTGCCGTGGGCGAGCTCCGCTCGCCTGACAAGCTGAAGCATGTCCCACGAAGAATGCCGGTCGACATAGGCGCGCGTTCAGCCTGCCGCCTGAAACCCGCAGCGATCGAGCATGCGAGCGACCTCATCCCGCGACGCGCCCAGCTTCGGCGCGGCGCGCAGCATGTCTTCGGCATCGGCCGGATACCAGTTGCGCCGCTGGGGATCGCCGAGGCCAGCCACGTTGAAGGGCTCGATGAAGCGCCTGATTTCATCACTCAGGGCATGCGACTCGGCTTCATTAGGGACCGCGCGGGCGCGCTCCAGGATCGGCTGCATCTGAAAATCGGGGTTGTCGTGCAGTAGAAACGACCCGGCGAGTTGCGGCTTGCCGAGCCTGCGCGCGGTCTCGGAAAAGCTCGCCGCGGCGAAATAGAGGAGCGACAGGGAAACGAATAGCGGAAAGTTATCCATGGTGGCGTAGAGGGCGCCGATCAAGCGGGAGGTAGCGAGCAATTCGTCCTCGGTCTGCCGCGCATAGGTGGCGAGGGCACCCGATTCCCAATCGCGTTCCATCACCCGCGCCAGCCGCGACACCCCCAGAAGCGTGAGCGGGAATCCCGTGGAAAGCAGCGGGTCGACAAAGCCCGCTGCCGACGGCAAGAGCGCCCATCGACGGCCGACGATAGCGCCGCTACGGAACGAAAGGCGAGGCGCATGCACGAACGGCATTTCCGGCTGCGCCGAAGCGAACTGCCTCCGTATGGCGGGAAAGCGATCGATCAGTTGGCGCCAGGCGGACTCTCCTTCGCCCAGGCTGAAGCTCGCCGCGGCGCCGGCGCTGGTGACTCCGTTGGCGAAGCGCAGCACCCAGATCCAGCCGCCGTCGAAGATGTGATGGATCGCCGCATCGTCCACCGGGTAGGGAGGATTATCTATCTCGCCGAGCCGTCGGACGTTCGTGAAATGCGTGTAGAGCGCTTGGGTCGCCGGCATATCGGGCAATGGGAGTTCGGGCAGCGCCAGAGCGCGGTGGAGGAATCCACGCGGTCCCGTGGCATCGACAACGAACCGCGCCGTGACGGCAAGCCGTTCGCCTTCGATGGTAATTCCGCCGTCCTGCTCCCGGGCGCTTTCCAGCCGGACTTCATCCAGGTAATCGACCCCAGCCCTTTGAGCTTCACTAACGAAGAACGCATCGACATCCGCCCGATACCAATGCGTATCGGCGATGGCATCCCGCGGGCTCGCCGCCACCAGCAACTGGTCGTCGCGCTGCGGCTCACGCCCGGGTTGGTGATGATAAAAAGTGAAGCCGCGCTTGAGTCCGCAAGCCAGCTCGGGGTAGGTTTTCCGCCACGTCCCCCACTTACACAGCGGCAGGAGAGTCGGCAAGTCGTAACGGGTCGCCAACTCTTCGAGCAGAAGGTTCGACAACGGCGTGGTCGACTCGCCGATGGCGAATCGCGGATGTTTGCCGCGCTCCAGCAGGATGACCGATTTGCCCAAGCGCCGCGCGATCATGGCGAGCAGCGAACCGGCAAAGCCCGACCCGACGATGGCGATATCGTAATCCGCCCTCACCGGCACGCTCCGCATTCGATTGGCGCGAGAACGGTCTGCTGGAGGTTCATCTGCAGCAATCGGGCCGCCCGGGCGTCGAAGCACGCGTCGCACTTGGAGAAGCGCCGCAAGTCCCACAGGTCGGCGAAAACCCGTCCTTTTGCGAGCCCGATTCCGTAAGTGACAGACGCTTCGAGCATCGCAATCGAAGACGGGGTGAATGCCAGAGCTTCCATCGCGCCATTGCCCGCTCGCGTCGGAATCAGCGTTGCCACCGAAGCACCACACTCGAATGCGAAGTCGAGCGAGCGCTGCGCCCAGTGGACCGCCTCGTCATCGTGCATGTACGGGGGCTTCACCAGAATGAACGCGCGCAGATCGATATCGTTGCGGCTCAGGAATTGCGCGGCGCCAGCGAATTGATCGAGAGTCATGCCCTTATTCAGCCGCGGAAGAACGCCGGGATGGGCCGTCTCGAGCCCCATGGCGACCTCCAGCCGGCCGGAGAGCAGATCCCGGAAGCGTAGGCAATTCTCGCCGACGAGCGCCGGATGGCTCTCCACAATGACGTGCTCAAAGCCCGCCAGCCGCGCGGCGATCGGCGCGTAGTCGGCCAATGGAATGGCGTGCGGATCGAAGAAGCTCCCGCTGTTATAAAGCTTGATGTGGCGCGCCGGCGGCAGTCGGGCAAGCGCATGATCGATTTGCGCCGGAATGGCGCCCACGGGCACAGTTTCCGTCAGCGTGTTCTTCCATAAGTCGCACATCACGCATCGCCACGGACATTCACGATTAGTCAGGAAGACGGTGTTGACCGGGACGATCTCGCCTTCGCGCGAGCGCTCTTCTTCCGTCAGGAAAGAATACGGCCGCATGGGATCGACCGAATTGCGCGCCGGCCGCCGATCGAGAATCCAGGCATCGATAGTGGGATGCGTCATGGAGAGTGCCGCACCGTCTTCGTGGCGCAGGCACTCCTGCCGGCTGCGCCGAGACTCGTCCCGGCGGGACGGGTCGAGAAGAGTCTCGACCCAGCAGCCTGAAGGCTGCGCCACATCGTATTGGCCACGGACGGACACGGATGGACACGGATAAGAAACGTCTTGGTTTTATCCGTGTCCATCCGTGTCCATCCGTGGCTAAACAAGAGTTTTCACGAATACAACGACAGAAACTCGCGCCGATATTCCGCCTCGCGATAAGGCAGGTGCTCGCGCAGACTGTCGGCCGGGAGCGCGCCGTGTTGAAAACGCCGCTTCGGAAATACCGGCATTTCCACCCCGGTCAGCGCGCGAATGCCGCGGCTCACGATCTCACCCTTCAGCTGATAAAGCCGCGGCACGTCGTACTGCGTCAGTTCGATAAATGGAATCGCCTCGGCCACCGCAATCGCCGCCGGCCGCAAGTACGGGCTGAAACCATGAAATCCGAAATGCCGTCCGGGCGCGTAGGTCCGCGTGTAGGAGCGGCTGAGACCGCCGGTATACGTCAGCGAGTGCTTGATCTTGCCCACGCCCCAGCCTTCCTGATACAGCATCTGATTGTGGATCACGCTGCGAATCGTCAGCTCGGGATTTTCTTCAATCGGATAATCCTTCAAATTCTCATCGCCGCCATCGCCATCGATCAGATAGCGCCAATCGGGATAGCGCTCGCGAATCCCGCGGCACAGCGCCACAGCCATGGTGGCCGACTGAATATCGAGCGGCTTATAGTCTTCCACCAGGCGAATCGTCTCGTGGACATCCAGCGTGGCGCGGTCCGCTTCGATCTGCTCAAGAAACAGCCCCAATCCGAGCGACTCCAGAAACGAGCGCGCCTGTTGCACATCCGGTCCGCCGCCCAAATCGAGCACGAACGCCTTCAGCCGCGCCGGATTCATTCCAAGTTTGCGCATCACATGGTACGTGGCTAGAAAAACGCTGCCGCTATCGATGCCGCCGGAAAAACAAACGCCGAGCGGCTCGCCATCGGGAACTTTCTGCAGGAAGCGCGAGATCTCGTCGGCCAGCGCGCCCATGTACGCTGCGCCGATCGCGTCCAGATCGGCGGGCAAACGCGCAGGCTGCGGATCGAAAAAACGAGTGTAGGTCGGGTCGGGATCGGGACAGCCGATGAGTTGCAGTTCCACCACGTAGTGCGCCGGCACCATGCGCGTATAGCTAGGATGAAACTGCGCGTCCAGGCCTTCCGACTTCAGCCAGTTGTAAATGGCATCGATGCGGTCGGCCACAATCAGGATCGGGCCGGCCTGCTGTTTCGCCAGGAAGTATCGCATCGGCCGGTCGAGAGAGCGCGCCATCGTCACGGTCTGGCCCTGCCGCGCGATTAGCGCGAACGACCCCTGCAAATTCCTGGCGGCTTCCGCGGGATTCTTGAGGAGCAGTTCCCTCGCCTGCTCGACGGTCACATCGTAAAGCTGATTGGCGTCCGGATCGAGAAGATCGATTAGTCGTTCGATATAGCTATGCATTGGCAACCTTGACTTGAGCGGGCGTGCGCGAAGAACGCCAGATATCGATCGCCAGAGCGATCGGCCCCACCACGGCAAGCGCGAAATACGGCGCGTCGACATTCTGCGCCAGCCGGAAACCGAGTTCGGCCACAGCCACCAGGAACGCCACCAGAATTTGGCCGCGCTTCGATTTCACCGTGGTCTTCGGGTCCGTGATCATGAAAAAGATATAGAGCTGATACATCGGCCCGGTGATGGGCGCCACTTCCGCCAGGAACGGATGGCTTGTAATCAGCGTGCGCACACCCGCGAGGGCCACGAACGAAACCACGTAAGTCGCCGTGATATGGAAGCGCTTCACGCGCCACGTGATGAAGGCCCCGAGCACCCACACCACCAGCATCGGCCAGATGGAATTGCCCCATTGAATGCTGAGCGTGGCGATGTATTCCGGCGCCAGCAGCAGCATCGCGGAGATGGCGAAATTGGAAGGATTCCACAGATGCCGCCCGCGCCAGCGGATCACGTATTTCGACGTGATGGCGATCGCGGCCGTCAATGCGTAGGGCCAATACTCCGGCGAGCGAATCAGGATTCCCACGCTGATGCCCGTGATGTAGGCACTGGCCAGCACCGGCCACTTATGAAAGACCAGGCGCGCCAGCACCAGCTCGAATAACACTGCCGTCCCGATGGCCAGCAGCGTACGCGTAAAGCTCTCCAGCAGCCCGAACGATATCTGTCCCACCAGCAGAATGAGGGTGATGAAGAGCGGCGGAAGGTAGCGATTCTCGATGCTGAAAAACCGCGTCACCGCAGCCAGCGCACCGCCGCTTTTCGCCGCGGGGACGGCGCGAGACGAATCGGGAGCGGCAGCTTCGCGAATCATGGCTCCATTATCCTATGCCGCTCGTTGACCTTCGGCGCGGCCAGCGTCTGCGTCTTTCCCGAGGGCCAGCGGACTTCCACGCGATCCACCGCTGTCGCTTTTCCCAGCCCGAAGTGCAGCGCGCGATCGTTCTGCGCGCAGAATCCGCTGCCGCCCGATACTTCCTGCAGCTGCTGCTGGCCGTTCCAGAAGATGCGCACCTCGGCGCCGATCGCGCTGCGATTGCTGGCCGTCCCTTCGAGCGCGAACTCGATCCAGTGGTTCTCCGGCGAGACGGTGTTCTTGTACACCAGCAGCGGCCCGTTTTGATTGGCCACCACCGCGTCCAGCACGCCGCGATTCCACAAATCGACAAGCGCGAGCGAGCGGCCGTCATAAACGTCCGTCACACCCACCAACTGCGCCACTTCCTTGAATTGCCCCGACCCGTCATTGAGATACACTTTTTTCTGCTGATACCCGGCCAGACTGCGGCCCTCCAGCGGCGGCCAGTTGGCGGCGTCGGAAATGATCGCCTTATTGCCGCCCGCCACCTTGGAATAGTCGTACCAATAACTGCGATTGCGGTCGAGAGAAACGTTGCCGTTGGTGACGTACAAGTCCTCGTATCCGTCGTTATTCAGATCGCCGAACTGCACGCCGAAGCTCCAGCCGCCCATTTCCACCCCCATCGAATTGGCAAGGTTCTCGAAATGCGGGTCGGCCGCCGTGGATCCCACTTTTGGCATCCACAGATTGTTCCCCTGCACCAGAATTCCTTCTTCGGAGATGTTCGAAACGTAGACGCCAAAGCGGCCATCGTTGAATACGTCGCCCACCGATGCGCTCATGCCGCTCTTGGGCGCATATCCGATCCCCGTCTCGCGGCCGGCTTCGCGAAAGCGCTTCCCGCCTTCGTTCAAATAGAGCTCGGAAACGCCGTAATCGTTGGCGACGAACAGATCGGGATAGCCCGTGCCCCGCAAGTCGGCAGCCACCGCCGCGAGTGTCCAACGGCGCGAATGAATGCCGAGCTTCTCCGACACTTCTTCGAACTTGCCGCCGCCCAGATTATGGAACAGATACTTGCGCCCGCCGTTCTGTGCGTACTCGAAGCTCTCCGGCATCATCTTGGTATTCTTCAGATGCCACAGGTCGACGTCTTCGGGGTAATATCCGCCGATGAAGAGGTCGAGTTTGCCGTCGCCGTCGTAGTCGAACCAAACCGCCGTATTGGCATTCACCCAGGCGGGCAGCCCGGCCTCTTCCGTCACACGCGTAAAATGTTTGCCGCCGTCGTTGTGGAACAGCTCGGGCTTGCCCCATTTGTAAATCAGCACGTCCTCGAAGCCGTCGTTATCGAAGTCGCCCCAGACTGCGCCCATCGAGACGCCGGTGCCAGGCGCGTTCACGTCGGCCAGTCCGACCTCGGCAGCGACATCGCGAAACGTCCCGTCGTGCTGATTGCGATAGAGGGCGTTGTGGCTGCCCTCGCTGCTATTGGTGACGTAAATATCGGGCCAGCCATCCTTATCGAAATCGACGATCGACACGGCCGCGCCCATCGACGCGACTTGCGGCATGATGTGCTGGAGCTTGCTATCGAGATGCGGCGCGGTGTGATGGAAATCGATGCCGGCGGCCTTGGAGACTTCCTGGAACTTGAAGCCATAGCGGCTGAGGACGCCCGATTCCGACACCGACGGCTTGTTGTGCGCCGCGATCCGCTTGATGACCAGCGGCGTGGCCAACAACCCTGCAAATAGGACCACCAGTGCAATTCGCATCTAATTCCTGAGCGCCCTTTCGAACGATTCCGGCGTGACGTAACGCGTGTGAAAATTCAGCCAATCTTCGGGATGGCGCTTGTAAGCCGGATCGTTTTCTAAAGCTCCCGGCGGCGAGTCGTAATTTTTCATTCCACGATAGGGCAGCGGCAGCACGGTCTTCGAGTAGACGGAGTTGAAGTCGCCATCTTTGATCCATCCATCCCCGATCATGATGTAATCGCGCTTCCACCCCGCGGGCGGCCCGTCGGGCGCACGGAACCGCAGCACCAATTCATCCCCGGCATTGGCGATCGCCACACGATCGTCGACCTTCTCGATCAGCTCGCGCACATCGCCCAACCGCGTGGCGTACCCCTCCAGATCGTGCCAGATCGCGGAACTGCTCGCGATCTTATTGTAGTCCGGCAATTCGGGCGAAGACGGATTCGCCGCCTTAACTTCTGAAAATCCGCGATAGCGCAGTTCCGCGCTGCTCAGCCCAAGGTGCTGCACACGATTGCGATCCGGCGCGCCGGCCGCCCACGCCAGTTGATCCCAATACACTTCAAGATTGGTCCGCAAGCGCAGTTTACGAGGAGCGCCGGGACGGAAAATGCCTGTGAGATCGAGCACCACGGTCTTCATTTTCCCGGCCGGGAAGCCCAGACTCGTCTTCGCGGCCGTCCATTTCCCATGCGCGTCCGGCACTTCAATGCTGAGTCCTTGCGGCTGCGCGATGCTGTTCTGCCCGATCGCGATATTCACTGTCGCGTCGGTGGGGTGCGTCCAACCCGTCGCCAACAGATACAGTTCGCCCGTTCGCGGAGCGCTTTCGGGCAGCTCCAATTCCACCCAATGGTCGCGCGTCAAGCCCTGGTAGGGCCCGCGGCCGAACGTATCGAGATACCGTCGATCGATATCGCGAACCGTCGCGCTGACGTCCGTGCCGCAATCGTCGTGCACGCTGGCGAAAGGCTGCAGCTCTCCCGTCGTATAGATCTTCAGCGCCGGAGGCGGAACCGCGAAGCGTTCATCGGTGTAAACTTCCGTGCCTTCCGGATGGTCGACCACCATCAGCGAGTAGTGGTCGATGTAATAGGTCTCCCAAAGTTCGTCGGTGATGCGCAGATCGTAGAACCCATCGCGCGGCTTGAGGCTTTCGCCGGGAATCTTGAACCACTCCTCGGTCTGATAAATGCCGGCCACCACCTGCGCGTTGATATGCAGACCCAGCGCGGCGGACCATGGCGAGCCATCCTTCACGAAGCTCATCTGTTTCCCATCCCAGGCGAACAGCCACGGGCACGAGCCTTTCAGCCGCTGCGTGGCCAGGATTTCCTGGCCGGCCTTCAATTCGAACTCGCCCTGCACCACGCCGTTCGGCCATGTGATGCGCGCTACGTCGACGCCCGTATGATCTCCCAGACCGAAATGGACCAACTGCGACGCAATGGGCTGCTTCTGCGTCAGCAACCCAGCCCGAACTTCGATCTCCCCGCCGATCCCGAACGAGTTGATCCGCTGATCGCCGCTGGCCTTCGCGGCGCGCAGTCGGATATCCTGCCACCCGTAATTCTTGCTCCCGTGGTTGACCAGTTCGATGGGGTGACCGCTGGAATCGAGCCCCACCAGGTCCAACCGGCCGTCGCCATTGAGGTCCACTGCGGTGGCCGCAACGACGCTGCTCGCCACCTTCTTGAAATGGCCATCCTCCCCGAGGAAAATCTGCCCGTCGCCCACTAGCAGATCGAGGCTGCCGTTGTTATCGAAGTCGGCTGCCAGGAGCGTCGGCGATCCGCCGGCATCCGCCTTCACGACATCTCCGGTGTCCCTGTCCGACACGCGAACCACCATGCCGTCATCGCGCAGCAGTACGAAATCGAGCAGGCCATCGTCATTGATGTCGACCGCCGCGACGGCGCGAAAGCGGCCATCGAGGCCGGCACGCGGACGATACTGGCCCAACCGCTCGTTGGTATATACGTGTAGCCGTCCGTCCTTGTCGATCAGCGCGACATCCGGGGCGCCATCGCCCTCGATGTCCGCGCTCGCAAATGCAGTAAGGCCATTGACGCCCGCGAACGGATGGATCACGGCAAATGTTTCGTCACCGTTATTGCGAAGCACCGTCGGCTCGCCGTCATTCGTGCCGAGCACGATGTCAAGATCGCCATCAAGATCGACATCGAATGCCCACGCGCCGGTGTACGGCCCGTGCAGGATGTTCGCCGGAAGGTGCGTACGCCCGGTGATATCGGTGAAGTGATTCAGATCCTGCTGCTCATAAAATGCCAGCCCGCCCGCGCCCGCGCAAACCAGGTCGGTCTTGAAGTCGTAGTTCAGGTCGATGCCGAGAACGCCACTCCCGCGCGGACAAGAAAGCTTCGCCCCGCCTAATATCCGTACGAACGTCTGGTTCGCCCACAAGATCGATGCAGCGCCCTTGTCGTCCAGGGGAATGGCGCCCACCCACGATACCGGCCCGGCAGGCGCGCCCTCAATTGGCTTCGTTTCGAAATGCAGGGCCAGATCGGCAGGCGCAGGCTGGGAATTCGGCCGGGGCAATTTCAAGAAGCGCACGAAGGGATCGCTCACGAACGTGGTGGGCGTTTTCACTTCGTTCAAGCTCTTACGGTAATCGGGGACCCGCGCGAGGGTATTCCGCAGGTACATCACGCGCACGGCCGCGGGACGCGGATTCGAACCGGCGGCCGCTTCGCGCAGCGCATTCATCTGCTCTTTTACTTCCGCCGGCCATGCCGCCGACGCCTGCGATAACCTGCCGGTCGCATTTTGAAGCGTGGCGCCATCGCCCGTCTTGGCCGCCAGACGGGCCACCTCCAGCAGCACCGCTACGTTATCGGGACGCTGCTCCAGCAGCTTTGCGAAGAGCTTTTCCGCGCCGGCATCGCTCGAAGGCTTGCCCTCGCGCTCCGTCTCCTCGGCCAGCGAAAATTGCGCTTTCGCGTTCTTCGGGTCCAATTGGACGGCCTTTTGAAGGTGGGCGATGGCTTCCGGAAGTTTGCCCCGCCGGTCCTCGATCAAACCCAACAGAGCTTCGATGCCGCTATCGTCGGGAGCTAGCGAAAGCGCGCGTGCGACGTTGTTATACGCCGCTTCGAAATCCTGCTGGCGGGCGGACAGAAGTCCCAGGTTGGCCCAACTGGCGGGCTCGCCGGGAGCAAGCCGAGTCGCCAGTTGAAGCTTCTCCTGCGCCCGCACGTCGTCCCCGCTCTGCAATGCCGCGACCCCCACCGAAAACGCCGTCACAGCCTCCGAGTATTGCGGCGATCGGGCATCTGGCAGACCGGAATGCCCGCAGGAACTGCTCGAAAGGGCGACAAAAAGCGCGGCGGCAATGCCCCCGCGAAGCCGGAAGAACCTCATTATTTCTGCAATAGAGCGAGGATCTTTTCCTGATTCTTAAGGATTTGCGGCAGTGCTCCCTGGTTTTGTTGAATCGCCGCCTGGTTTTCTTGAATGGCTTTCTGGTTGGCGAGGATCGTCCGTTGATTCTCGATAATCAGCTTTTGGTTGGCAAGGATGTCGTGTTCTGACATCTTCGGAGTCTGACAGCAGCGGCGATAGGGGGTCAATAGTGGATTCCTACTACGGCCCCCGCCGGTGTCAGGCTTAATTCTCGGTGCGTCGGCGGCGAATCAGCCAGGGCTCGATGGCGCCCGGATTTTCCAGGATCTCGTGCTCCAGTTCCTGGAATTGGCTTTCGATGATGACCTGTTCGATCTCAGCGCCCAAAGTTTCATCCCCGGTTTGGATGCGCTGCTTCTCAATGAGAGCCAGGATCGCCTCTGAGAGTTCCATACGATTCTTCGTACTTCCCATATCCCGACCTCCTGCCTAAGAAGACGTGGAAAATGCGGAAAAGTTTCAGCAAGTGCTTGGAACCTAGTACTATACGGGTTAATTAGGGTAACAAACGCAGGTATAAGTCTTGGTAACTTGCTGCCATCTGCTCCAAGCCGTAGCGATTCGCCGCCAGGCGCCGTGCGATCTCTCCCCGCTCCCGCAGGTCGGTGCAGTTCGCAGCTTGGAGCATCGCACGTGCGAGGGCTTCAGGTTCGCCGGGCGGGCATAACCAAGCCGACTCCTTCGACAGCACCTCGGGAATCCCTCCTACATCCGTGGTAACGATCGGCAGGCCAGCGGCCATGGCCTCCAGAATCACCAATGGAAGGCCCTCGTTTACCGATGAAAACACAAAAACGTCCAGATCCTGTAACGTTTCAGCCGAATTCCCGGTCCGTCCTTCCAGCCGCGCGCGGCCTTCCAGCCCCAACTTTGCGATGTGCGCACTCAGATTCTCCTGCAAATCGCCGTATCCATAAATGCTGAGTTCCGCGTGCGGCGCCGCCTGCGTGACCCGTGCAAAGGCATCGAGCAGGATCGAATGTCCCTTCGCCGGTACCAGGCGGCCGATCGTGCCAAAGCGAATTCGTGGCCGCCGCGCACCGGGGGAAGCCGGATGCGCCAGAAATGGCGCCAGCGGGATGCCGTTCAGGATCACGGAGCATTTTTCGGCGGGATAGCCCAGCTTAGGCTCCAGCCCGCGGCGGACGAAGTCGCACACGAAGACCACCTGGCCGGTGAGCGGCTTCACCCAGCGAAAATACCGCTCCTGATAGGGCAGGCCCTTAGACGTCGTCACGCTGTGCCGCGTGTTGACGCACACCCGCACGCCCGCCAATCGCGCCGCCAGCGCCGCGTAGTGGTGGACGCCGGGATTGTGCCCATGGATCACGTCGACGCGGTCTGCGCGCAGACGTTTCGCCATCGCCAGTACGGTGGATATCGAAAATCCCGGCGATTTTTGAAACGGCACGACGGGGATACCGGCCGCTTCCAGGCTGGCGGCAAGCGGCCCTGCGCCGAACAGACAATAGACCAGCACCTGGTGGCCGGAACTTTGCTGCGCCAGCGCAAGATCGACCGCCAGCCGCTCCAATCCTCCAAGTTCGAGGTCCTCAACTAATTGAACGATGCGCACGGCGAAATCAATCTTGACGTGGCGCGGACTTCAGTCTGCAGCGTCGGCACTCATGCCGAGGGGGCCCCGTCGGAAACGTCTGCGGGCGGGCGAAAACAAGACCGCCGAGACGAGTCTCGGCGCTGCAGGCAAGAGTGCCCGCGCCACGTCGCCGCCTATTCATAGAATCCCCGAATCTGCGCGCAAACGTAGTCGATATCCTCTTCCTTGAGCGCGGAGTGAATCGGCAAGGCCAGCACCTCGCGCGCGGCCTTCTCGCTTTCCGGGAAATCGCCGGCACGATATGCGAGATCGCGGAAGCATTCCTGCATATGCAGCGCAAGCGGGTAATAAATGTCGCTGCCCACGCCATTCTCGTCCAGATAGGCCTTCAGACGATCTCGCTCCGCAGCGCGAATCACGAACTGATTGTAAATATGCCGCGTCTGGTAGGGGGCCGGCACCGGCAGCCCGACGGGAACACCCGCCAGATTCGTCCGATAGCGCGCCGCATTCTTCTGCCGGCAGGCAGTCTCCGCGTCCAGATACTGCAATTTCACCCGCAGAATCGCGGCCTGCAGAGTATCGAGTCGGGAATTGAGCCCCACCCACTGATGAAAGTACTTCCTGAGCGCCCCATGCACTCGAAGCGCCTTCAATTTCTGCGCCAAGCCCTCATCGCCCGTTAGCACCATGCCGCCTTCGCCGAACGCTCCGAGATTTTTCGTCGGATAGAAACTCAGACACCCGATCTCGCCGATGGACTGCGCCCGGCGCCCTTTATACTCCGCCCCGATCGCTTGCGCGCCATCCTCGATCGCCAGGCAATCGCGGCCGCGCGCGATCTCCATAATCGGGTCCATATCGGCGCACCCGCCATATAAGTGAACCGGAATTATCGCCTTAGCCTTGGGCGTCCGAGGGATAGTTTCCGCCAGCGCCTGCGGGTCCATATTGTAAGTAGCCGGGTCGATATCCACGAACACCGGCGTTGCCCCGGCAAGCACGATCGACCCGGCCGTCGCGAAAAACGTGAACGGCGTGGTCAGGACGGCATCGCCCCGTTCGACCCCCGCGGCCATCATCGCCAACAGCAGCGCGTCCGACCCCGAACCGCAGCCAATCGCGTATGGCACGTGGCAATACGCGGCGATCGATTTCTCCAGTTGCCCGACGTCCTCCCCGAGTATGAAGTGGTTCGAATCGACCACGCGCTCCATCGCCGCCAGAACCTCAGCGCGGATCGGCCGATGCAGCGCTCCCATATCGAGCAACGGCACTTTTCTCTTTTCCATTACGCGAGCCACGTTTCAGTTTAACGGGAATCGCCGGATGCGAGCATTCCATCCACCACCGCGATGGTCTCGGCAAAGCGCGCGTCCCAGCTCACGCCCGTCACCGCGTCCATGCGCTTCCGCCGCAATTCCGGAGTCTCCTCGCGCAGCGCGCGCTCGATGGCGGCCAGATACGCCTCGGGATTCTCGGCCAGGTAAACAACTTCCGCGAACACCGCAGTCTCCGGCGTAACCACCGACACTACCGGCTTCCCGGTCGCCAGGTATTCGCGCAGCTTGAGCGGGTTCGAATGCCGGGTCTGGCGATTCACCTGATGCGCATAGATCGCCACGTCGAATGCGGCCGCCCAGCCGGGCAGGGTCTCATAAGGCTGCGGACCGGCGAAAATCACGTTGGGATAGCGGCGCAATCTGCTCACGTCCGCGGCAATCAGTCCCACGAACAGGAATGTCCACGCAGGCCGTGCTTCTACTAAGTACGCCAATAAATCGAAGTCCACAAATTCACCCACCGTGCCGAAATACCCGATCACGGGATGCTTCAGCCCGCGTACTTCCTCGGCCAGCGGAGTTGCCGGGTCGCTCGCCTGCGAAAACATCTCGAAGTCCACTCCGTGCGGCGAGAAATGAACGTTACGGCTCAGCTTGCGTTTCGCTTCCAGCAGCGCCCGCGACGCCACGAACACCACGTCCGCCTTCCGCGTCAGATCGTCGTCCAGCGTTTGGATGGCCACCGGATCCATGCCGGGATAAGACGCGTAATCGTCAATGCAATAGTAAACCGTCATGCTTTCGCCCAATCGCTTCGCCAGCGGACCGGGATGCGGCACCACGAACCAGGAAATCCGCCGCTCGAAGCCGAGCTTTCGCATCGCCCGCCGGGCCAGAAACGCGCCCAGCCAGCGATTCAGGACATCGATCGCCGGCAGCTTGCGAAACGGAATCTGCGGGATGGTCGCGACGTAGAACTGTTCCCCCACCTTCTGCGGCGGCGCCAGCGCGCGCGCCAGTTTGCGCCACAATTTGCGCAGATCGCGCGCGCTTTTCTGCGGACTCCGGCTGCCGGGTGTCTCGATATACAGCACCGGGACCATCTTCCCCAGCCGCCGCGCGATGTGATGGCTGCTGGTGCGATTCTCCGCGAACCAATCGTTGCCGAAATACACCACTGAGTAATCGCGCAGGCCGCCCATGAGCTTTCGAATTGTAACAAGGTTCGTAGTAAGCTGAAGATTCGCTCGGGCAGAGCATGCGGATCACCGTCGTCACATCTTATTTCCCCACCTCAGCCCGGCCTTATGGCGGCAATTCCGCGTTCCAGACGCTGCTTCGTCTCAAGCCCCATGCTTCCATAGAGGTGGTCTCGCCGCAGGAGCATTACCTCAACATTCCCTTCCTCAAACCCGCGCGCTACGAGCCCGCCGACCTGACATGGCAGCCGCCGGAATTCGAGACGACGTACGTTTCCTATCCCGTGATCCCAATCGTGTCGCGTCCCTTCAACGGCCCCATTTGCGCCAGGATTCTGCTGCCGTACGTCCGTATGAGCCGGCCCGATCTCATTCTGAATTACTGGCTCTATCCCGATGGATACGCCGCCGTCCACATCGCCCGCCAGCTGGGCGTCCCCGTGATTGTGGGCGCCATCGGCTCCGATCTTCGCCACCGCAACGACCCCTTCACCGTTCGCCTGGTGCGCGAAACCATGCTCGGCGCCGACGCTGTCATCACCGTCAGCGAGGAGCTACGCCGGCAGGCCATGGCACAAGGTGTTCCCGGGGACAAGATCACGGCAATCCTCAACGGCTGCGACACCGCGATCTTCCATCCCGGCGATCGCGACGAGGCGCGCGCGCAAGTGGGCTGCGACCCAACGGACGAGCTGATCGTCTACGCCGGGAATCTGCTCGTCACCAAAGGCCTCGGCGAGTTGATGGATGCGTTTCTGGAATTGGCGAAACTCCGGCCGCAATTACGCCTGGCGATCGTCGGCCAGGGCCCCTATCGCGATACCCTGGCGCGCCGTGCGGCCGGCGCCGGTAGCGCCAAGCGCGTGATTCTGCCGGGACGTTGCGATGCCGCCGGTATCGCGCAATGGATGCGCGCGGCGGACATTTTCTGCCTGCCCAGCTATACCGAAGGATGCCCCAACGTGGTGGTGGAAGCGCTGGCTTGCGGCCGCCCGATTGTCGCCACCAACGTCGGCGGCATTCCCGAACTCATCCACCAGGATTCCGGCCTTCTGGTGCCGCCGCGCGACTCCGCGGCGCTTCGCGAGGCGATCGAACAAGCACTTTCGAAGCAATGGGATAGCGCCGGAATCGCGCGCACTTCCACGCGCAGTTGGGAGACGGTGTCGGAGGAGACATGGGCAGTCTGCCGCAAGCTCGTGAAAACATAGAAGAACATCGCCGGGCTGTCGCCCGGCTGGGCAAGCCAAAAAGCTTACCCCACATCCGAAAGGCCGGCGATTTTGTAGGATAAGCTTCAGCTTGTCCAAGCGAGCGGAGCTCGCTCTGGCCCTTTCGGGCCATGATGCATTCCCTCGCGGTTGCAGCGTTACTGCAGCAGCATCATCGGGTGCAGCCGCCGGGCGTTATCGCAACTGCGCAGCTTCTGCAGCGCCTGAGCCTCGATCTGGCGGATTCTCTCGCGCGTGAGTCCAAAGCTCTGCCCGATTTCCTCCAACGTATACTCCCGGTCGAATCCGATCCCGAAGCGCATGCGAAGCACCCGCTCCTCGTTCGGCGGAAGCATTCTGAGAACCCCCGCCGTCTCATCTTCGACATCGTGAGCCATCAGCGGATCGATAATCGAGCCGGCGGCGCGGCCCACCAGCAGATCGCCCAAGACGGACTCTCCGTCGCTTCCCACAGGCAGGTCGAGCGACACCGGATCGCGCGCAATCGTGCGTAGCTGCTGCACTTTGTCCGGGCTGGTCTCCAGCCGGTGAGCGATTTCTTCGTTCTTCGGATTACGCCCCAGTTCCTTCTCCAGGTCGCGCGCGGCGCGCAGGAACTTGCTCAGGCTCTCGTTCATGTGGACGGGAATCCGGATGGTGCGGGATTGATCGGCGATGGCGCGCGTCACCGCCTGCCGGATCCACCACGTCGCGTAGGTCGAGAATTTGAAGCCGCGATGGTAGTCGAACTTATCGGCCGCGCGCATCAGGCCGATATTGCCTTCCTGAATCAAATCGAGCAGATGCAGGCCACGATTGACATACTTCTTGGCTACCGAAACCACCAGGCGAAGATTCGCCTCCACCAGAGCCGCCTTCGCGGCTTCGGCTTCCGCTTCGCCGCGCCAGGCCTTTTGCAGCCAGCGATGCATCTGCGAGGAGGTGACCCGGTCGTGCCTTTTCTCTTGCGCCGCCTTCTCCAGGCCGGTCCGGAAATGCTTCCACTGCTCGGCGCGGAAGGGAAGCTGGCGAACCTCCTGCGAGCACCTCACCCGCCATCGCAGGATCTCGCCGGTCAGTTTGGCGCGCAGATTCGTGTGCCGCTGCGGGGTGGCGGCTAGTTTTGCCTCCACTTCCGTCAAACGCTGGTACATCCGGGCAAATTTGGTCAGTCGGCGGCCCACATCCGTGCGCATTTGGGCCCGGACATCGTCATCCATGCTGGCGAACTCGATGAACTGGTCAGCCGAGCTCTTGTCGCGGCGGAATGCGTCATAGAAGTCAAGGGTTCTGAGCCAGACCAGCGGGGAACGGGAAAGAGCCTTATGCATCAACAATTTGCCACGCTCCATACGGGTCGCAAGGGTGATTTCCCCCTGCCGGCTCAGCAGGCGCACAGCGCCCATTTCGCGCAGGTACACGCGTACCGGATCGTCGGTCGAAATGGATTCCCTGGCGGATTCCTGCTCGGAAAATTCGCTTTCGTGCAGGTCGGCCACGTCTTCCACTGCGATTCCGGTCGCGCCGATCACTTCAGCCGCCAAAAAATCTTCGAATCGCTCCATTTTGATCCCTCCACCCAGTCCTCGGGCTCCGCTATTTTATTGATTTATTGATGAAATAGCCTCAAGCGGATTTTAGTTTTGAGAGGACTTCCTATTCCATTGGATGCGGTCCAGACGTACTGGGTTGCACTTGCAACAGGTGGCCTTCCTTAATTACCAACCTGGCAAAGCGGGTGCAAATTCCAGTGTCGTTGCCGTCTTAATAGAATACCTCAAAAACCCCGCCCGTGACATGGGGAGAAGCGGTTTCAAGCAACATTCCCGCCAGGGCTCGACCGCATAACCGGCAGCAAGTGGCACGTCCTGGTAGTCATCGCCCTGGCGGCATCCTGAAACCGCCCGATGCTGAGCCGCATCCATACCCAAATATTGAGCTTCGTTGGGACCGATGCGGGCCGGCTTTCGCACCCCGCGAAGTGTCTATTACAGAATAGTTTAGACGTGGCGTGGTTGGGCTGTTGGTTTCTGCCGCCCACCGTGGCGCGACTGCTGCTATAACGGATTGCAGCTATGAAAACGCTCACCCTCGCCGTTCCCGTGCTATTTCTGCAGGCCCTATCCGCCGCCGGACCGGTGGAAGTCCGCACTACCGGGTCGTCGGTTGTTCTAGCCAACGAGTACCTGGAGCGCACCATCTTCTTCGCCGACGGCGACATCGGCACGCGGCAATTTGTGAATAAGATCACCAGTCGTTCCTACGCTCTGCGCGGCGCGGAATTCGAGATCAAGCTCAACAGGGAGGGTGTGGGGTACGATTTCGGCGACGAAAATCCGCGAACGTTCACGGCCGCCGGCGCCCGCGTCGCCAGCCGCAATGTCGAAGACACGTCCGCGGGCGGCAAGCGGCTGACGCTCCATCTGGCTCCCGCCAGCGGCGCCGCCATCGATGTGATCTACGAGCTCAATCCCGGCGATTTCTTCACGCGCCAGTGGCTGCACATCGCCAAACCGCAGCAGGGGACGCTATTTCTCGAATGGGTGGCGCCGGCCAGCAACGAGTGGGGCGTGCCGCGATTCACTCTCGGCGGCTTCGGCCAGCCGCTCTTCGCGGAAGACCTGTTCCTCGGGCTGGAATACCCCACGGGACTCAACACCACGCACGGCGCTGAAGTCAAACTCGGCAGTAACGTGGGCATGAACATTCCCGATGGCGGATACACCAGCGAATCGGCCGTCATGGGCGTCGCGCCTGCGGGAATGGTTCACCAGCAGTTTCTCGACTATGTGGCGCGCATTCGCGTAGCGCCCGTCCGCCCGTACCTCCTGTACAACACGTGGTACGACCTCCAGCGCCTCGCCATGAATCACGACAACACCCTGGAGCGCGTGCCCACGTTCCAAAAACTCCTGCTCGGAAAGTACGGCCTGCACCTCGACTCTTTCGTTCTTGACGACGGCTGGGACGACATGCATAAGCTCTGGCAGATCGACCGGCAGCGCTTCCCCGGCGGATTCACCGACCTCGCCGCGGCTCTGAAGACCATCGACAGCCATCTCGGCATCTGGTTCGGCCCTATCGGCGGATACGATCAGCGCGAAGTGCGCATCGCCACCGGCAAGGCCGACGGCATGGAGATCAGCTCCAACGGCCAGTATTTCTGCACGGCGGGGAAGAACTATAGCCGCCTGTTCGCCGACACTCTGCTGAAATATCAGAAGGAATACGGTATCAACTATTTCAAGCTCGATGGCATCGTTTTCGGCTGTAATGAGTCCGACCACGGCCATCCGCAGGGCGTCTACTCGGACGAGGCCACCGCGCGCACGTTCCTCGATCTGCTCAAGAAGTTGCGCGCGCAGGACCCGAAGGTGTTCCTCAATATCACCACCAGTATCTGGCTGAGTCCGTGGTGGCTGCGCTACGCCGACACCGTCTGGATGGGCGGCGAGGATTCCGGCTACCTGCCCTCTGTGCCCACGCTCGCCCCTCGGCAGAGCGCCGTGAGCTATCGCGACTCGGTCCTCTACGACGATTTCGTCACGCACAAAGCGCAGTTCCCCATTTCGTCGCTGATGACGCACGGCATCATCAAGGGGAAGGCGAATATGCTCGGCGGCGAGAAGGAAGATATCGAAGACTGGCGCGACGAGGTGGTCCACTATTACAGCGTGGGGAATATGATGTACGAGCTGTATATCTCGCCCGAGATTCTGTCTTCCGAAGAGATGGACGTGCTCGGCAACGTAACGAAATGGGCGATCGCCAACGCCCATCCCCTGCTAGATAACACCACGATGGTGGGCGGCGACCCGGCGCAACGCGAGCCATACGGGTATGTGCACTCAAGCGCACAGAAGTCAATCATCACGCTGCGAAATCCCTTCGTGCGCCCGAGGACGATGAAGTTGAAAATCGACGAGGAGAATGGGTTTCAGAAGTTCGAGGGGATCCAATCGATGTTCGTGATTTACCCGACTACATTCCTTAAATCTCACGTGAAATTCGGCGATACGTTGACGTTCGATCTCGATGGGTATGAGGAGATTGTGGCGCAGATGCTGCCCGGCTTTGCGGACGAGCAGCGGGCTATCTTCGGCGGCTCCGGCAGCGGCACCCCTCATCCGCAACTCACTTTCTCGCCAGCGAGGTTGCTGAGGTCCGATGACGAGGCTGTTCTGCTGGCCGATGCTGACGTGCCGCCCGGCTACGCGCAAGCCAAATTCGCGGTCCTCTTGGAGCCAGAGAAGGAAGTCAGCGGTATTAAAGCAGGGGCGAAGGATTCTGGACAAGAGCTTCAATTAACAACCGAGAACGGAGGTCATGCATCCTGGTATTGGTTCTCGGCAAATCTGGCACCTGGGAAACACACCATTGAACTAAGGATTCCCTTGCACACATCAGCCCACCTTTCAGCGTGGCTGATCACCAGCCGAGACTTGGGACGTTTTGGCACTGGCCCCACGGAAATCTTCCCAACCGGCCCACATATCCAGCGCCGCACCCACCTACTCCTCGAGGAGACCATCCGATGAAACGACGCGAATTCCTTGCCACCTCCCTCGCCCTCCCTGCCCTCGCGCAGCCAAAGTCGCGCTCGTTTTCGACGCGCGGCGACCAGTTCCTTCTCGACGGCCAGCCGTTCCTGATCCGCGCCGGCGAGATGCATTACCCGCGCGTCCCCCGCCCCTACTGGCGCGACCGCATGCGCAAGATGCGCGCCATGGGCCTCAACACCCTCTGCACCTACGTCTTCTGGGACCTGCACGAGCCACAGCAGGGCAAATTCGACTTCAGTGGCAATCTCGATCTCGCCGAGTACGTCCGCAACGCGCAAGCCGAAGGCCTGTACGTGCTGGTCCGGCCCGGTCCTTACATCTGCACGGAATGGGATTTCGGCGGACTGCCGTGGTGGCTGCTCGCGACCGACATGAAGGTCCGCAGCGCCGATCCGCGTTTCCTGCGGGCCGCCGCCCTGTACATGAACCAGGTCGGCAAACAGCTCGCGCCGCTCCAGATCCATCGCGGCGGGCCGATCCTGATGGTGCAGGTGGAAAACGAGTACGGTTCCTTCGGCCACGATCACGACTACATGGGCGCCGCCCGCCACATGATCCAGGACGCCGGCTTCGATTGCCAGCTTTACACCTCCGACGGGTCGGACCAGTCGAATCTCGCCGGCGGCACGCTGGACGGCGTGGTCCCGGTGATCAATTTCGGCGACGGCAGCAATCCCGAGCGTGAGTTCGCCAATTTGGCTTCGTTCCGTCAGGGCCAGCCCCGGATGAATGGCGAATTCTGGTACGGCTGGTTCGACCATTGGGGCGAAAAGCACCACACCACCCCCGCCGAGCGCGGCGCCGCCAACGTCGATTGGATGCTCTCGCGCGGCATCTCCGTCAACCTTTATATGGCCCACGGCGGCAGCACTTTCGGCTACATGGCCGGCGCCAATTTTGACAGCGCCTACCAGCCCGACATCTCCGCTTACGACTACGATGCGCCCATCGACGAGGCTGGCCGTCCCAACGAGAAATTCCGCGCCATGCAGGCGGTAATGCGCAAGCATCTGTCGCCGGGTGAACAACTTCCGGAGCTTCCGCCGGCGCTGCCAATGATCACCATCCCGAAGTTTGAGCTCAGCGAATCGGCGCCGCTGCTCGCCCATCTGCCGAAAGCGGCGCAAGTTGGACCGCCGGTGAGCATGGAGCAGCTCGGGCAGGACTTTGGCTTCGTTCTGTATCGCCACCACCCCGTCCGCGCCGCCAAAGGTGCGCTCGAAATCGGCGAGGTGCGCGATTTCGCCGTTGTGCGCGGGACCTATTTGGATCGCCGTCTACATCAGAACAAGGTCGAGGTCGAACTCGCGCCCGGGCAACCTCTCGACATCCTGGTGGAAGCCATGGGCCGGGTGAATTTCGGCCCAGAACTGGTGAGCGACCGCAAAGGCATCGTCGGCAAGGTCACGGTCAACGGCGAAGAGCTAAAGGATTGGGAGCACTATTCGCTCCCGCTCACGGACCCCGGCCAGTGGCCCTTCGCTCGAAAAGCGGTCTCCGGCCCGGCGTTATACCGGGGCACATTCCACCTGGATTCCGTCGGCGATACCTTCCTCGATCTGCGCGGTTGGGGCAAGGGTCTGGTATGGATCAACGGGCACAATCTTGGCCGCTACTGGCGGATCGGTCCGCAGCAGACTCTGTTCATCCCCCCGCCGTGGTTGAAGCAGGGCGCAAACGAAGCCATTGTTCTCGATTTGATGGACGGCAAGACCCGCACGCTCGAATCGCACACCGACCCGATTTACGAGACGCCCGCCTAAAGGACGACTTCTGCGGAAGCCCTACGCCTCCGCAGGGCGAGCTCCGCTCGCCTGACAAGCTGAAGCATGTCCCACGAAAGAGGCCAAACTCCAGGCGGAGGCCCCGCGCCTCCGCGGCCTCCGCCACCTCTGCGCCTCTGTGTCTCTGCGGTGAATATTTCTTGATTAGGGCGCGATATACTTGCGAGTCATGAGAACGCTCGCTCTTTTGACCCTGTCCGTCGCCGCCTTGTGGGCGCAGCCCGAAATTCCATACGAGTTTTCCAACCCGCTGAAGCTGCCGGCCGACATGAACCTCGGAGAGGCTGCCGGCATCGCGGTCAATTCCAAGGGCCACATCTTTGTCTACAATCGCGGCGCCCACACGGACCTCTATGAGTTCAACTCTTTGGGCCAATTTCTTCGCGAGATCGGCAAAGATCTCTACGGCTTCTCATTCGCGCATGTCGTCAAGATCGATAAGAACGACAATATCTGGTGCGTCGACGAGGGATCGAACATGGTGATGGAGTTCAATCCCGAAGGCCACATCGTCATGACCATCGGGCGCAAAGCCGAGCCCTCGGAAGCGCCGGCCGGCGGCCGCGAGATTCCGCCCGCGCGCGACAATGCCTTCAATCGCCCCACCGATATCGCCTGGGACGCCGCCGGCAACGGCTATATCTCCGATGGCTACAATAATTCGCGCATTGCCAAGGTGGACGGGGACGGAAACTGGGTCAAATCGTGGGGCAAGCGCGGCACCGAGCCCGGCAACTTCCATACACCCCACAGCATCGCCACCGACGCCAAAGGGAACGTCTACGTGGGTGATCGCGAAAACAATCGCATTCAGGTTTTCACGGGCGACGGCGAGTTCCTCAAGCAATTCACCAACGTCGGCGCGCCCTGGGCGATCTGCATCACGCCCGGTCCGAACCAGGTAATCTACACGTCCGACTCGCGGCCCGGCCGAATTTACAAGCTCGATCTCGACGGCAATATTCTGGGAGTATTCGGGAAGGCGGGGAAGAAGCCCGGGCAATTCGGCTGGATCCACGAAATGGCTTGCCCCAATGAGAACACGCTCTACGTTTCTGAAATTCTCAATTGGCGCGTGCAGAAGCTGGTGCTAAAGCCCGCGAAGTAGCACGCCCGCGGGGGCGCGCACGTAGTCGAAAACGCGCCGCCCGTCCATGGTGTGCCACTTCACTGCGATTTCGCCGCGAGGGTGCGGCCATGCGCCCTCGGCTTCGGTGATGCTGCTTGCCTGAACATCGATGTGCACCACGTCGAGGTTCGGCGCCTCCGGAAATTCGATCCCCAGCACATGCTTGGAAAGATAATACGCCGGGCTTGCCGACCATGCATGGCACAGGCTCTGCTCCATGTTGAAGAACTCGGGCGTGGTTTTGGCGCCGTGCGCCAAAAAGTATCCCCATCCCTGCCGCATGAGGCTTTCGGCCGTGTCCGCGAGGCCGGCCTTGTAGAGACCATCCAGAATATAGAAGCAGAAATGTGACGACACGCGATATCCGCCGGAGGGGTCGTATCCGTTGACGAATGGCGTGCGCAGTTCGTCGGCAACGCGGGCGCGAATTCCGGCGAGTTGCTCGGGCGTGACAATGCCGGCGCGCACCGCGAACAAATTCGAATGGACGGAGTAAGTGCCGCCGGTCAGGTTGTCGCGGAAGCAGCGCTTTTCGGCGTCCCAAAAGGCCTTGGAGATGTTGGCGGAGAGTGCCGTCGCCCTTCGCTCTAATTCGCCGGCATCGCCGCTCCGTCCGATGGCGCGCGCCAGCCGCACGGCGCTCTGCACCGCGAGAAGGTAGCTCAGACTGAAGAAGCAACTCACGCCGCTGTGATCGCCTAGCGTCTTGGGCGTCTCGGAATCGCCGCCGAAACCGCCGAGTTCGGGCAGGTTTTCGAGCAGCAGGTCGGCGCGCCGGTCGGACCACTTATGAAAGTACTCCAGGTTGGTGCGGATAGCCGGCCAGTCGGCTTCGATGCGCACGTCGTCTCCAGTGGCGTCGTAATAGGCGCGGTAGCCTTCCACCATATTCAGCGAAAAATCGTTGTAGGTGTAGGCGCCGGTGTTGGGATATACGATGCGGAAACGTCCGGTGGTGTCCGCCGACTGTCCGAACAATTCCAGGCAGCGCCGCATCAGGCGGTGATAACCGAAAATCGCCAGATTGACGTGGTACTGGATGATGGTGTCGCGTACGTACATGCCGCGCTCACGGCCCGCGCAGTCGATGAACGCGTCTTCCATGTTCGCCGCCTGCGTCCGCTCGCACATACGCCAGACTTCCGTCAAAACGGTGTCGGAACAGCGAAACCGTCCCCGGCGTTGCGCTGGGAAATTCGTGGAACGCATATCGAAGGAGTGAAGAGTCACGTCCTTCCGCGGATTTCTGACGGTGACCAGGCAATAGCGCGCGCCGCGCGGACCGGCGGGCATCCACGAAATCTCGTCTTGCGTGCACAACACGCGGTCGCCCACCGGATACCAGCTGAATTGCTGGACGTGCTGGCGATCGGGCGCGAGCCGCTCGGTATAGGTGACGTCCACGGTGGCCCCTCGCACACCGCCAAGATCGAGCTGCGGCAACGCCAGGTGCATCCACTCCAGGTCGAACTGGATGGCGAAACCGTGCGGGTAATCCGCCAGGCGAAAGGTGTGACTGCCGGACATCCGCGGTGGAAGCGATTGCCAGGAGTCGCCATATTCGTCCCAACTCGTCTCGCGGCAGGGACTCTGCGCGGTGTCGCCGCGCTTCACGTACGTCCAACCGCCCACGTCGTCTAGCCGTTCGTCGGCAGCGTATGGCAGCGGCTTGGGCTTCAGGAATCGAGTACAGTCGTCGGCCTTCAGGACGGGCGAGTGGCGAAAGGAATACGGTGAGTCGGGACTCTTGTCGGTGGAAACCACCAGCCCGGCATTGGGCGGAAAAGCGAAGTACTCGTCGAGCACGTCGAAATACGCGTCGACGCTGCCGAAGAAATAATTCCAGCCTTGATTCAGCTTCCATCTTTCGGTGACCCGCATGGGCCGGTCGATGGAGTCGGTTCCCTTGGCGACGGCGGTCCCGTTCAGCCAGTGGCGCCCGTGAAATACGCCTACGGGGATGGTCTGCTCGCGCGGCGAAAAGACCCACGTGCTGAACGCGACGAAATTACTGAACTGGTTCGCGTCGTCGGCAAAGTGGTGCGGCACCGGAACCGAGAAGGAATGCCAGTCCTCGTTCCGCTGAAGGGGCATCGCGATAGCGGGCTTGGCGATATCAACCGCTCCGGCGGACATGAACGGAATGCTGCGCGGCTGTAGCTCGCCCCAGGAGTCCTGCTTCGCGATTTCAACCGACGGCGTCCAAGCCGACTCGTCAAAGTCGAGCTTCTTCCAACCGTCTTCACCGGCAGTCTGCTCGAAGAGATCGGCGGCCGGCAGCGCGAAGCTCAGCGCAGGGGCGTAGCGGGCGCGCGAACGCGATTTGGTAACGCGCCACTGCCCCGCGCGGGTCGTGAGATCCACCGCCCCGCCGCCGTACTTTACCGCGCCCCAGGCGATCATCGCGCCGCGCACCGGCATCGCTTTGAATGTCTTGAGACCCCAGAAATTCACTTCGACGGCGATGACATTCCGCCCCGGCCGAAGCAGCGGACCGATTTCGTGGGTATCGAAAAGCGGGAATCGCGGATCGCAGCGCACCGGTCCGAACTCGACGAACTGGCCGTTCACGAACAATTGATAAGAAGTGTCGGCAAAGAGGTGCAGTTCGGCCCCTTCCACAACTCCCGGAACGGTGAAGCTCTTACGAAATAGCGCGAAGGTATTGCGGCCTTCGCCGTCCTTGTCATACCAGACGAAGCGCGCGCCCGACGGCCGATCAGCCGCATTTGCCGCCGCGGCGCCGGCGAGCGCGGCAGCCACTCCCGTCTCCACGAAGGTTCTTCTGGTCATTGGAAATGCCCGCGGCGAAGCCAGATGATATCAGGCCGCGGCAGTCGCCGGGGGGTTAAGCCGCGCGAAACTCGCGGCGCCGTTCCTTACTTGCCTGCTGAAGACCGCGCCGGACACCCTCGCCGTCGAGATCGGTCGCGTACACGGGAGTGCCCGGCTGATGGCGCCAGGACTCGCCGAGCCCGCCAGCGTCCACGGCGTCGAATCCCAGGTCATTCACCAGGTCGAGCACGACTTTCTTGGCGCCTGCATCGTCGCCGGAAACCGGCAGTGCGATGCGCCCGGCTGCTCCCGGGGGCCGGCCATTTTCCATCAGGTGTTGCGCGCGAATATTATTGAAAGCCTTGATCACGGGCCGGCGCAGCTTCTGGGCGACATATTGGCTTTCCGGCAACCCGTTCTCGATCTCATCAATGCATCCGTCGCGTTGCGGGTAATAGTTGCCGGTATCGATCACGACAACGGAATTTGGTACGCCATCGAACAAATCCTTTGGCAAGTCTTTGATCTTGCCCTCCGGGATGGTGACAATCACAACATCTCCAGCCCGCGCGGCTTCTCTGCCCGTAACGGCCTTGGCGCCGCTCTCCTGTGCCAACGCGGCGAGGCTTGCGGGTCCGCGGGAGTTGGCGATCGATACGGTGTGGCCGAGTTTGGTGAGCCGCTTGGCCAGCGTGCTGCCTATATTACCGGCACCGATAATTCCGATGTTCATGTTTCGATCCTAGCGCTCCCGGCATTTTCCGTCAGTTATCCCGAAGACATAACGCGCACTGAATGAGCGATACGGTACATCTCACCTAGCGCCGCACGACGGCGCCTTTTGCCACCTCGGGACCGGCCGCCAGGGTTCCCTCCGAATCCAGCACACGAATCCCGCGCGAAGCGGCGCCGGAGACATGGAGCACCGGCGTGCGCGATTGACGTACCGTAACGTTCTCCACGTTCTTCAGTGATATTCGCATGGGCGCATTCACACCCTCCAGCAGCAGATCGCGGACGTCCTCCACTTGCAGGCCGGCTTTCCAGGTGGGAGATTCGGGCTTCTCCCAGCGAATCTCGACATCCCTCATGGTGAAATTTCGCGCGTAGCGCAAGGTCATCGCCGACTGCGTGTTTTCGTACTGCGCGCGCGGATCGTGAGAGACAAACAAGTGGACGTTGTCGAGATGGATCCCGTCGAGCCAGCTATCGGGATGGCCGTCGATCGCCGACGTTCCCGTCCCGTGAGCGATGACATTGCGAATGGTGACGTTGCGGATCACGCCGGCGGGCGGTTCGTTCTCGCGCTTGGCGCCATCCACCTCGCTGCGGCGCTTGATGTTGAAGTGGATCGGATCGCCGTCTCCCCACCAGAACCAATCGAAGCGGGGCGTCTCGATGGTGACGTTGGAGATCACCACGTCCTCCACTACGCCACCGTCGAACACCATGAACGCCAGACCGCGATTGGAATTGGTTATGACGACGTTATCGATGGCCACCCGGCGGACGGCATTCGAGTTTCCGTCGCAGAATTTGATGGCGCTGGAAGAGGAAGAAAGCCGGCAGTTGGTTACCGTGACGTTTTCGGTGGGTAAGTCCGGCCCCCAGAGCTTCGTCGAGTAGAAGACCAGCGCATCGTCGCCGGTTTCGATGGTCGAGTTGGAGATGTGGACGTCCTGGCAGCCATCGGGGTCGATCCCGTCGGCCCACACCGCCATCTTCTGGTCCGAGAAGATGTAGATGCCGTCGATGGTCAGGTGTTTGCAGGCGTACGGATTGATGGTCCAACTGCGTGATCGTACGAACTTCAGTCCGCTGATGCGAACATCGTTGCAGCGCAGCAGCAGGACCAGCCGCGGATAGACGGATTCGTTCCCCATTCCCACGGGGAACGAGCGCATAAGCGGCTTGCCCGTGGCCTCCATCAGAAGCTGATTGGGGCGGATGTAGTAATCCACAAAATCGTTCAGCCGCCACTCATACGAGGCTTGCCCGTCGATGGTGCCGCGCCCGTCGATGGCTATGTCGTGCACATCCTCGCCGTAAAGAAGCGCGGCCTTCATGCCGGAATCGAACTCTTTGCCATCGAGCGAGGCGAAGAGTGTAGCGCCGGCCTCCACGTAAAGGCGCACTCCGGATCGCAAGCGGAGTTGTCCGGAGGTGTACTCGCCGGGTGGCACGTAGACCGTGCCGCCTCCGGCGCGCCCGCAGGCATCGATGGCTTGCTGCAGAGCGGTGCGAGCGTTGTCCTGCTTGCGGCCGGTAGCGCCGTAGTCCTTCACATTGAAAACCGGCTGGGCGGCGAGCATGGCCGCGAAGACAGTCGACACGAACCAGATCTTCATGCCATTCATTCTGCCTGTTCTGTGGCAGGTTGCCAACCCAATGCAGGCGAGCGTCGCTCGCCTTGGGCAAGCTGAAGCATGCCCCACGCCCGCCGGCGGTGATATTATATGCAGCTATTACTAGGAGAAATAGTATGTCGCTGCTTCGAACGGCCCTGCTTGGCTCTCTTGCCACGCTGGCTGGAGCGCAGATCGGCTCCGACCAGCTCAACCAACTTCGCTATCGCTACATCGGCCCGGTGGGGAATCGCGTCATCGCGGTGGCCAGCATTCCGGGGAATCGCGACATCTATTATGTGGGCGCGGCTTCCGGCGGGATTTTCAAAACCACCGACGGCGGCACGCGCTGGGACCCGATTTTCGATTCCGAGCAGGTCTCGTCGGTCGGCTCCCTGGCGATCGCCCCTACCGATCCGAATATCGTGTGGGCGGGCACGGGCGAGACGTTCATTCGCAGCCACATCTCGGTGGGTGACGGGATTTATAAATCGACAGACGCAGGGAAGACATGGAGCCACATGGGGCTCGAAAAGACCGGCCGTATCGGGCGCGTGATCGTCGATCCGCGCAATCCCGATATGGTGCTCGCGTGCGCTTTGGGCCACGCGTATGGACCGCAGCCGGAGCGCGGCGTGTTTCGCACTACCGATGGCGGCGCCACATGGCAGCGCGTCCTGTTCGTGGATGAGAACACGGGATGCTCGGATATCGCGATCGATCCCGCCAATCCGCGCATTGTGTACGCCGGCATGTGGCAGCTGGAGATGCATACCTGGGGCCGCACCAGCGGCGGCCCGGGCAGCGGACTGTACCAATCGATGGACGGCGGCGTGACGTGGAAGCACCTCACCGGCCATGGGCTGCCGAATCCACCGGTGGGAAAAATCGCCGTGGCAGTGGCCAAGAAGACCAGCCGCGTGTACGCCATGATCGAAACCGGCGACGGCGTGCCGTTCGAGGGCAAGCCCACGCAGCGCGGCCAACTCTGGAGATCGGACAATGCCGGCGAGACATGGGAACTGGTGAGCTTGGACCGCCAACTCGCAGGGCGCGCCGCCTATTACACGCGCTGCGCGGTATCGCCCGACAACGAGAACGAAATCTTTTTCCTGTCGGCGGCGTTCTCCCGGTCGCTCGACGGCGGCCGCACGCTGACGCCGATCGCGGCGCCCGGCGGCGACAACCACGATATGTGGATCGACCCCACCGATGGCGACCGCATGGTGGTTGCCAACGACGGCGGGCTGGGAATCACCATCAATCGCGGGCGCACGTGGAGCCGCGTGCAGCTTCCGGTGGCGCAGATGTATCACGTCACGGTGGACAACCAGATTCCCTACTTCGTATATGGCAACAAGCAGGACGGCAGCTCCTATCGCGGACCGAGCGACAGCCTCGGAGGAGGCCGCGGCGGCGGAGGCGGCGGGCAGAACAATCCCGAGCCTCCAGTGCTCGAGCCTGGGGCTCCGCCGCAGACTGCGGAAGCCGGACGCGGTGGACGAGGCGGGCGGGGAGGTGGCGGCGGTGGCGCGGCAGGCAGCGCTCCGGTCGGCGGTCCGATTCCGCGCGGCGCGTGGCATTCCATCACCGGCGGAGAAAGCGGCTTCTCCACGCCCGATCCGGTGGACCCGAACATCATCTGGTCGAGCGCCTCCGGCAGCGGAAGCGTGGGGGGGATCGTCACGGTATTCGACGAGCGCAATCATCAGGCGCGCAACGTGGAAGTTTGGCCCGACCAGACTAACGGTTCTCCCGCGGCCGACCTGAAGTATCGTTTCAATTGGGAATTTCCGCTCACCATTTCACCTCACGATCGCAATAAGGTCTACGTGGGCAGCCAATACGTTCATGTGACTACCGACCAGGGCCACACCTGGAAGGTCATCAGTCCCGATCTGACGCGCAATGACAAATCGCGGCAGGGATTCTCGGGCGGCCTCACGGGCGACGATATCGGCGTGGAATATGCCGGCGTGGTGTTTGCCATCGCCGAATCGCCCAAACAGGCGGGCCTGATCTGGGCCGGCACCAATGACGGCTATGTGCAGCTCACGCGCGATGGCGGCAAGACGTGGACCAATGTCACGGCCAATATTCACGAGTTCCCGGAGTGGGGCACGGTGTCGAACATCGAAGCGTCGCGTTACGACGCCGGCACGGCATACCTCACGGTAGACGGGCACCAGATCGACAATCGCGATCCGTTCATCTTTCGCACCAAGGACTACGGCCAGACGTGGAAGTCGATCGCCAACGGAATTCCGCACTCCATGCTGAGCTACGCCCACTGCGTCCGCGAAGACCCCGTGCGGCCAGGCCTGCTGTTCGCCGGAACGGAGAACGCGCTGTACGTTTCCTTCAATGACGGCGATAATTGGCAGCCGCTGCAATCCAACCTTCCACACGCGCCGGTCTATTGGCTCGCCATTCAGCCGCATTTCCACGATCTGGTAGTAGCCACCTACGGCCGCGGGTTCTGGATTCTCGACAACATCACGGCGCTCGAAAACATGACTGCGCAGACCACGCAATCGGACGCGTACCTGTTCCCGCCGCGCGACACGTACCGCTTCCGCACGGCCACGCAGGCGGAGGCGATGCCGAACGACCCTACAGCCGGCAACAATCCGCCGTACGGGGCGGCGATCGATTACTTCGTGAAATCGCCCGCCCGCGGCCCGGCGCGCATTGCAATTGTGGATGGCAGCGGCCGCACGGTACGGAGTTTGACGGCCTCCGCGCAGCCCGGTATCAACCGCATCTGGTGGGATCTGCGTTTCGAGCAGACGAAGCAGATCCGCCTGCGCACGGCGCCCGAGAATGCTCCCGAAATCACTCTCAACGCGCAAGGCTGGCGGCCGGCGCCGGACGCTCAGCGGCTTTCCCTCCTGGCGCCGCCGGGCACCTATACCGTAAAGCTTACGGTGGACGGAAAGGACTATTCGCAGCCGCTCAAAGTGGTCAAAGATCCGCATTCGAACGGCAGCGAAGGCGACATCCAGATACAGACCAAGCTGATAACCTCACTCGAAGGCGTGATGGACAACATGGTGGACGCGGTGAACGAGATCGAATCGCTGCGGTCGCAGTTGCTCGACCTGAAGTCGGCGATGGGTACCGATGAGAGCGGTGTTCCCGTGCGGACCGCGGCGGACGCGCTGAACGCCAAATTGGTGGAGATCGAGGGAAAACTGGTTCAGCTGCAGGAGACTGGCCGCGGGCAGGATACCACGCGCTTCCCGCCCGAATTAGTCTCCAAAATCGGCTACCTGGCCGGCGGCGTGGAGGGCTCCGATTTTCAGCCGACGACGCAGCAGGTGGCGGTCCACGACGAGTTGAAGGAGCAGGCGGCGACCTATCAGCAGCGCCTGAAACTGCTGCTCCAGCAGGACGTGGCGGCCTTCAACGCGCTGCTGCGGCAGCTGAATGTGCCGAATGTGATCGCCAGCGGCATGAATCGGCAGTAGAGTGGGTTGCTCACCACGGAGGCACGGAGACACGGAGAAAACAAAATCAAAGGCAACACCAGAGCGCACGGAGGTTGCGGAGGTCACGGAGGATCTGCAACGACTAGCCTGAGTGGTAGCTACTAGGACGGAGACCCCGGGAAGATTCGGCCTCCGTGGTCTCCGCCGCCTCCGTGTACCCCGGTTTTGTTTTTCTCTGTGCCTCTGTGGTTGACTACTTGATCGTCTTCAAGTATGCGACGGACGGCACGGTCAGGTCCCAACTTACTTCGACGAAGTAATTCTTGACGCCGCCAGTCTTCGCCGCGGTGAAGATGCGCGGCCAATCGAGGCCGTCCTTGCCCACAGCGACCGTGGTATCCCCGGCCACACCTTGCAAATGCATCGATAGGAATCGGCCGGGATATTTCGTGAAGTACGTTACCGGGTCTCCGACTTCCCTCATCGCCGACATCTGGAATTGCATCTTTACGAGTTTCGGATCGAGTATTTCGAGCAGCACCTCATACGTCAGCCGCCCATCCACCTTCGACACTTCGAAATTCTCGTCGTGCAGGAACTGCTGGATGCCCGCCTTGGCGGCCTGCTCGCCGATTTTGTTGTATTCATCCGCCGCGCGTTTTATCGCGTCCATGGTGGTAGTGCCGTTTTGCATGTGCCCGCCGAGGCTGGCGGTGCCCATCTGCGTCATGCCGATGTCCTTCGACCAGGCGATCATCTCCTCCTGCTTGTTGCGTAGCTCGCTCATCGAGAAGTGGGCGCTCGGGCATTTCAGCCCCTGGTCCTCGACGATCTTGCGAGTCTGCTTGGCGTCGGTGAGGCTGGCGAACTCACCGTAAGCCGGCGAACAGAGCTCGATGATTCCCACGCCGATGCCGGCGAGATCCTTACACACACCGGCGAAATCGCCGTCGTGAATTCGCTGGCGAAACGGGTAGGTCTGGCTGCCGATCGGCAATCCGAGCGGATTGGCGCGAAGGCCGGTAGCGGCTACCGCGGACAGTGCTAGCAGCTCTCTTCTGGAAAGTTGCGGCATGGTTATTGACCGCCCCTCCCGCGCCCCTGCGGACGTGGGTTTCGCGCCTGCGTCATCAGTTCCACGAACTCCGCCTTGGTCATTTTCAGCTTCTCGGGGTGGGCGTTCACCCACTTTTCGAAAGCGTCCAGTTTTGGTGCGTTCCAGCCGCCTTCGAACTCCGCGCCGTTCTTGCCCTCTTTATTGAGTTCGAAGTTGAAGGCGTCCTGCAGATTGGTATATTCGGCCTTGGCGATGGCTTGCGCGGCCAGCACGGCGGGGATGAAGATCACGCCATCCCGCTTGGCGAGCACCAGATCGCCGGGCAGCACCACGGCCCGGCCGATGCGCACCGGAACGTTGATGCCCGTCAGCTGCATCTGCGCCCATGCGGAGGGGTCGTAGCCGCGATAAAAGCCGTTCAGATTGGCGATCTCGCGGTTTTCCTCCGCATCGCGAATGCCGGCGTCGAAGATGAAGCCGGAATGGGTATGCGCGGCGATTCCGCTACCCAAATTGGAGCCGATCAGCGTGCCCTCGATGATCTTTCCATAGCCATCGCAGACCATGGTGTCTCCCATCTGGAGTTCGTTGATGACCCAACTGTTCGTGCCGCTGACACGGCCCTCCGTCTTGCCTTCCGCCGCGACGGCGGTGGTCATGTCCGGCCGGGCCGGCATGAATTGCGCGGTGAGCGCCCGGCCGGCGAATGGTTTGTCGGAATGCAAACCCTGCCAACCGGCCTCGAACTGGTTTACGTAGCGCAGCCCGCGCAGATACTCCCAGACGTCTTCGATGGAGACATCGAGCGCGCGTTCCAGCAGGCTGTCGGCGATCTTCGGGCGGCCGTCGGGAAAACGGTCGCCCTTCCATTCCGAGGTGTAGAAGAGGATCTGTTCCTTGGTCTGCTTGATCTGGCCGAACGCGGCCGACGCGCCGAAGATCGTGGCGACGATCAAAATTCTGGAAACGATGGTTTTCATGGAATTATGCCTCGGCACTCCGGCGGGAAGCTTCCTCTTCGCGAATCATGCTCCACAGGCGATCCCAGGAGCGTTCGGTGTTCCACTGCGGCGTGGGCTCGAAATAACCGGTATTGGGCGCGAGATGCTGCTTGCAGACTTCGTCGTTCAAGGTGACACCGAGCCCGGGTGCGTCCGGCACTTTGATGAAGCCTTTGTCGATGATCGGTTTGCCGATGCCGGTCACCAGATCCTGCCACCATGGCACATCCAGCGAATGGTTCTCGCAGGCCAGGAAGTTCTCGGTGGCCGCGGCGCAGTGCACGCTGGCCATTGCGCCCACCGGAGTTCCGGCATAATGCATCGCCATCGGGACGCCGTACTCCATGGCGCGGTCGCCGATCTTGTGGGTCTCCAGAATTCCGCCGGAAGTGGAAATATCGGGATGAATCTTGCTGACGGCGTGGCGCTCGCAGAGCTTAATGAACTCTTCCTTGAGGTAAATGTCTTCGCCGGTCAGCACGGGCGTCGGGCTTTCGGCGGTGATATGCGCCAGCATGTCGGTGTACTGCCACGGGATCACATCTTCGATCCAGGAAAGGTTGAACTTTTCGTAGGCTTTTCCGAGCCGGATGATGGAGTTCACGCCCAGGTGCCCGAGGTGATCCATGGAGAGCGGGATCTCCATGCCGACGGCGTCGCGCGCGGCTTGCACATATTCGCAGAGCCTGTCGATGCCTTTTTGGGTGATCTCGTTGGCCACGAAGGGATGTGGCAATTGGCCGAGTTCCCACCGGGTCTGTTGCGCCGGCGCGGTTATCGTGCCCGGAATCTTCGCCAACAGGGGCAGACCCACGTCCATCTTCAACCAGGTGAGTCCCATCTCTTCCTTGCGCTCCTTGAGCCGCTTGGCGAAGACCAGCGGGTCGTCCGATTCGTCGGTATCGGCGTAGATGCGGACGCGCTCGCGGAATTTGCCGCCGAGCATCTGATAGATGGGCACGTTGTACACTTTGCCGGAGATGTCCCAGAGGGCTTCCTCGATGGCCACCACGCCGCCGGCTTGCCGTCCATGAAAACCGAACTGCTTGATCTTCTCGAAGAGGAATGTGATATTGAGTGGGTTTTCATTCAAAATGCGGCTCTTCAGAAACAGGGCATAGGTCGCGCTCGATCCATCGCGGACTTCACCGATTCCGTAGACGCCTTGATTGGTGTCGATGCGGATGAGCGGGCAGGGGCTCGGCCCGGGCTTCACGATGGTGCACACCCGAAGATCGGTAATCCTGAGCGCCGACGGGCTCGAGTTCTTATTCACATTCTGTTGCGGGGCCTGCTCGGCGGCGGCCTCCCGCGATAAGAGCGCGCCGCCCACGAGCCCTGCGGAGCTCTTGAAGAGATCTCTCCGCCCTATTTTGCCATTGCGTTTAAACATTTGGTTGTATTCCTCTCCTTCCGCCGGGTCATCGCCGGCAGACGATCAACATTGTAGTCCCGCGCAGGCGGCGTGTCGAAGACCAATTTGGACTAAAGAGCATTAAGGGCCACCGATAAACACCGATAAGACAGCGCCTGGTTTTATCGGTGTTCATCGGTGGCCAAATTTGTTTGTGCGAAGCTGGGCGGTCCGTGCCGCTAAAAGGGGATGGAAGCCTGCGCGATGCGCACGCGGTAAACCGGCCTTGGACAAGCTGAAGCATGTCCCACCAGCGCTATGGGAAAATGAGAGGCAGTGATCGTATTGGACGGTATCTATTACGCCGTAGCGTTAGCTGCGGCCGGCGCGGTGGTCGCCTGGCTCGCCGGCCCGGGGTTCGCCATTCCAGCCTGGATTCTGGCGCTGTTCTGCCTCAATTTCTTCCGCGATCCGGAACGTGAGATTCCCGTGGGACCGGTGGCCGTTTCACCGGCCGACGGTAAGGTGGTCGCGGTCAAAGCAGAGAGCCCCACGCTGAATCGCATCAGCATTTTTCTGAATATTTTCGACGTTCACGTCAATCGCACACCCATTCCCGGCGTGGTTCGCGCCGTGCATTACCAGGAGGGCCGATTCCACGTGGCCAGCCGCGAAGAATGCTCCGAGGCCAACGAGCAGAATGTCATTACCGTGGAGGGCGACGGCTCGACCGTGGTCTTCAAACAGATCGCCGGGCTGATCGCACGGCGGATCGTGTGCCGCAAGAAGGCCGGCGATCGGCTCCGCCCCGGAGAACGCGTGGGCCTGATCAAATTCGGTTCACGCGTGGATGTGCTGCTCGGCCCCGAGTGGGAGATCGTGGTGCAACCCGGCATGCGCGTGGCCGCCGGATCGAGCATTCTGGCGCGCCGGCGCGATCGGAACCAATAAATTATGGGCATCAAGGAACGGCTCATCGACCCGAAGTCGCCCGATCGGCGTCCTCGCCGTGCGGCTTACGCGCTGCCGACGCTGTTTACGGCCGGCAATATTTTTCTGGGATTCTTATCGATTTTGCAATCGTTCCGCGGTTCCATGGCGGCGATGACCGGCGGTCCGGACGCTCCGGAGCATTTCGCCATCGCGGCGAAGGCCATCGGGGCGGCGGTATTTCTCGATGGGCTCGACGGGCGCATCGCCCGCATGACCAATACCACAAGCGATTTCGGGCGCGAAATGGATTCTCTGGCCGACGTGATCAGCTTCGGCATCGCGCCGGCGGTTTTGGCGTATGCCTGGGGCGTGCAATTCATCGACGGAACGCTCGGGCCCCACATTCGTGACCAGATCACCCGCTTCGGCACCTTCGCGGCGTTCCTGTTCTTGCTCTGTGGAGCGGCGCGGCTGGCCCGCTTCAACATTCAGAAGAATCCCGTGCCGAAGAATCCCGGCCGGCCCGACCGGAAGTATTTCGTAGGCCTGCCGATTCCCGCCGGCGCGGCAATGGTGGCCGGCGTGGTCTTCGCCAACGATGGAGAGCCCCTCGGATATTGGCCATTTGCCGCCGTGTGGCTGGTGTTACTGATCGTTCTGGGGCTGCTCATGGTAAGCACCTGGCGCTATTACAGCTTCAAGGGAATCAGCCTGAGCAAACCGTATACGCCTCTCATAATCATCCTGGTGGGGGCATTCATCTATCTCACCTGGAATTGGCCGCAACCGGTTCTGCTGGCGATGCCCGCGGCATACGTGGCGAGCGGCATTCTGATCCGCATCGGCGGAATTATTCGCCGGCGTGTCCGCCATCATCCGCCGCCGCCCGCGCCCGCTCCGGGAGCGGCGATATGAGCACCGTTGCCTTGATCGGTTCCGATACGCTGCTAGGCCGCGAGATCAGGGATATCGTGGCGACTTCGGATGGCGACATCGGCTTGCGGCTAGTGGCGGATATCGACGAGGCAGCCGGGGCGTTGACGCGTGTGGGCGACGAGCCGGCGGTGGTCGGCGGGTTGACCGCTACGAGTCTCGCCGGCGCGCGCGCGGTGTTTCTGGCAGGCTCCGCGGAATCCAGCCGGAAGGCGCTGGAATTCGCGGCAGACGAGACGGAGACGACGATCGTCGACCTCACGGGCGCGGCGGAAGATCGGCCGGATGCCCGCTTGCGGGCGCCGCTGGTGGAAGCGAGCGAAGACGCCGACGAGGCTGACTACGAATCGGCGGTGCAGGTGATCGCGCACCCGGCGGCCATCGCGCTGGCGCTGTTTCTGCGGCGGCTGCATGCCATTGAGGCGGTGCGCGCTTCGGTAATCCAGATCTTCGCGCCGGCCAGCGAGTATGGAACTGAAGGAGTGGAGGAACTGCAAGGGCAGACGGTCAGTTTGCTCTCTTTCAAGAAGCTCCCCCATGCGGTATTCGACACACAGCTGAGCTTCAGCATGCTCGCCAAGTACGGCGAGGGGGCGAAGGTCGCACTGGAGGAAACGGAATTGCGGATCGAGCGTCATCTGGCAAGCCTGCTGGCGTTGCCGGGAGCGGGCGAAGGCGTGCCCATGCCCTCGCTGCGGCTGATTCAGGCCCCGGTGTTTCACGGGTATAGTTTCGGCGCGTGGGTGGAGTTCGAATCGGACCCCAACCTGGAGACTTTGGAGAGCGGTCTGGTAACCGGCTCCATCGAAGTGCGCGGCAGCCAGTTTGAGGCTCCCACCAACGTGGGGCAAGCCGGGCAGAGCGGCATCGCCGTGGGCGCCATCTCGCCCGATCGCAATCGGCCGGAAGCCTGCTGGTTCTGGCTGGCGGCGGACAACCTGCGGCTCACGGCGGAAAACGGAGTCGCGGTGGCGCGGCGACTGGTATGATCGGCGCCTGCGGGAATTCGGAAACCGCTTGCTTACGCGCGCGGCTCGGTAAGATAAGCTTGCGTGAGCAAGCGGTCCGTATTTTGCCGTGGATCTTGATGGTGGCGGCGCTGTATAGCTCCAGCTGCGGCTATCACGTCGGCGGGCAGGGCGATCTGATTCCGAAAAACGTGAAGACCATCGCCATCCCGGAGTTTTCCAACGGAACGGTGCAGTACCAGGTGGCTCCTCTGATTACGGCCGCTGTGGTACGTGAATTTCATTCGCGCACGCACTACACCATCGTCACCGATCGGGAGCATGCCGACGCGGTTCTCACGGGCGGCGTGGTGCGATTCGACGTGCTGGGCGGCATCACCACCGGCCCGGCGACCAACGGCGCCACCACCGCCACCAGTTCGCAAATCGTCCTCAACATACAATTCACTTTGACCGATCGCAAGACCGGCAAGGTAATTTACCAGCGTAGCGGGTACGAATTCCGCGAGCGCTACGAGATCTCCACCAATCTCCCCACGTATTTCGACGAAAGCAGTCCGGCGATGAAGCGCGTGACGCGCGCGGCCGCGGCGGCGGTGGTGACGTCGATCCTGGAGGCATTTTGACGGCGGCGCAACTGGTGGCGCGCGCAAAAAAGCGGGAATTGCCGGGGGCCATTCTGCTGCTGGGGCCGGAGGCGTACGAACGGCGGCGCATTAAGGAAGCGATGACCGCGGCCTTTGCGGAAGGCGCGGTGACTCAGTTCGACCTCGCGGAGATGCCGCTGGCGGCCATCGTCGACGACGCGCGGGCGTTGTCGCTATTCGCAGCGGAACGGCTGATTTGGGTAGTGAACGCCGAGGCGGCGCTGCCGAAGACCGGGAAGGCGAGCGAGGACGACGAATCGGACGCGGAATCGGGCGCTTCCGGCGGGGACGCGGCGGTCCTCACGGCATATTTGAAGGACCCCACGCCGGGTGTGGTGGTAGTCTTCGAAGCCATCCGCTTCGATTTTGAGGGCGAGGACAAGCGCAGGCAGGATCGCGTACGCAAGTTCTATTCCGCGCTACGCGACGTGGTGGAATTGCGGTGCTTTGCGGCGCATGAGGCGCGCGCGGAGGGCGAATCGCTGGCACGGCGGGCCGGCCTGTCGATCGAACCCGAGGCGCTCGACGTACTGGTGGAAGCGCTCGGCGCCGATATCGCGCGCATCGCGGTGGAAATCGAAAAGCTGGCGCTCTATGCGGGGAACCGCACGATTTCCGCGGACGATATCGCCGAACTGGTGCCCGACGCGCGCGCGACCACCATTTTCGCGCTGGTGAACGCCATCGGGAGGCGCGATCGAACGCGCGCGCTGGAACTGCTCGACACGCTGACCAGTGAGGGGATCTATCTTCCACTCGCCCTGACGTTCCTTTCGACGCAATTCCGCATGGCAATGGCGGCGAGCGAGGCGGGATTAAAGAGCTCCCAACAGGTGCAGGCGCACTTCACTCGTCTGGGTGTGCCGATGTGGGGATCGCGCGCCGATCAGGTGTGGCAGACGGTGGCCAAATTCGGCCAACCGCAACTGGAGCGCGCCATGAAACTGATATCGGAAGCGGACAGGGGACTACGCGACGCGCGGCCGGACGACCGCCTCGTCATGGAGCAATTCCTTTTGAAGTTGACTGCCTGAAAGGCGCCGGCTAGGCGGCGAGCGCTTTGACTTTTAGATGCAGCTTGGACTTGTACCGCGCGGCGGTGTTCTTCTTGATGATGCCGAGCTTGGCGGAGCGGTCGATCTCGGAGAACGTCTTGGGCAGCAGTTCAGCGGCAGCCTTGCCGTCTTTGCCGGTGAGCGCGCGCCGCATGGCGCGGATCTGGTGCCGGAGGCGAGTCTTATTCTTACGGTTCGCTTCAGTGCGGCGTTCCGTTGCGCGCACCCGCTTAATCGCGGAAATAGTATTTGCCATCTTTGACTAACTTGATTCCTTACAGAGTGATCGAGCTTTTAGAATAGCGCAAGGGGAGTACCGGCGGCAACTCTGGGTGCAAACGTGGGGTGTGCTTTAGCTTGCCCCGGCGAGCGGAGCTCGCCTGTGGTTCGTTGAGAGCTGCCAGGTGGACAAGCTGAAGCAAAGCTGAAGCATGTCCCACGGTCTACCCCAGAATGGCGTCGATCCTGGCCAACTCCTCCGGTGAAAAATCGAGCTTGCCGAGGGCCGCGACGTTCTGCTCCACCTGCTCCACGCTGCTTGCCCCAATCAGCACGCTGGCGATCACGCCATCGCGCAGTACCCACGCCAGCGCCATCTGCGCCAGCGACTGGCCTCGCTCGCGGGCGATGTCCTGCAGGGCGCGCGCCTTCGATAGATGCGCCTCATCCACGTCACGCTCCTTTAAGAAGCCGGAAGGTTTGGACGCGCGCGACCCGGCGGGGATGCCGTTGAGGTAGCGGTCGGTCAATAAACCCTGGGCCAGCGGACTAAACGCGATGCCGCCGATGCCATCGGCCTTCAACTGCGCGAGCAATCCGCCCTCGCTCCAGCGGACGAACATGGAGTACTTCATCTGGTGGATGAGGCAAGGCGTGCCGAGGCGGCGCAGGATCTCCGCGGCTTTCGCGGTCCGTTCCGCGTCGTAATTGGAGATGCCGGCGTAGAGCGCCTTTCCGGAGCGGACCGCCTGGTCGAGCGCCATCATGGTTTCTTCGAGCGGAGTATCGGGGTCGGGGCGGTGGGAGTAAAAGATATCGACGTACTCCAGGCCCAGGCGGCGCAGACTTTGGTCCAGGCTGGCCAGCAAATACTTGCGGGATCCGAAGTTGCCGTACGGGCCAGGCCACATGTCATAGCCGGCCTTTGTAGAGACGATCAGCTCATCGCGATAGGGCGCCCAATCCTGGCGGAAGAGCAGTCCGAAGTTCGTCTCGGCGGACCCGTAGGGCGGACCGTAATTATTGGCGAGGTCGAAGTGCGTGATTCCCAGATCGAAGGCGCGGCGCAGCATGGCGCGCCCGTTGTCCAGAGCGTCGACGCCGCCGAAATTATGCCAGAGGCCGATGGAGACGGCGGGTAAGAGAATGCCGCTCTGCCCGCAGCGCCGATAGATCATGTCCCGATAACGATCCGCGTTGGCAATGTACATAGAGCATTATGGTACCGAAGTGCGGGTAGGGATGCGCTGCCGGGACCGCTCCCTCACGGTCGCGGCTCGGAAAGAGTTTGGGTTACCGAGCCGCGCGCGTGAGCAAGCGGATTCGCGAATAATAGCTCGCCTTCGGATCGCAGGGCGAGAACACGCGGTTTCTATCATCTCCTCAGCGCCAGTTTTAGCTGCAACTTGTCGAGTTCCTTCCGGTAAAGAGGATTCCGTGGATAATCGCGCACCAACTCGGCGAGCAGTTGGCGAGCTTCCTGAGGCTTTTTCTCGCGCAGATCGATGATTCCGAGAAAGACTTTGGCCAGCGGGCGGAGGTAGTGTCCCTCGCGCGCCACCAGTTCGAGATGGCGCACGCCGCGCTGCTTATCGCCGTCCACATTGTCGAAATGTATGAACCAGCGGATGAAAAAGGGCAGGCTGCCGATCATATATTCCGAAAACCCGGCGGTCAGGTACGCGTCGTAGAATTTCGGATCGAGCTTGAGCAGACGCTGCGCGTAAGCGTTCGCCCGCTTGGCCGGCGACAGGCTGGAGATCTGCCGCTTCTCCACCAGCGCCATATAATCGGTCGATACGCCCGATACCACGCACATGGCGAAGAGAGCGTCGCGGTCGTTTGGGTTCGTTCTTAACACTGCCTCGGCGCGTTTTTGCGCATCGTCCACCGCCAGCAGGAACTGCTTGCGAATCGCCGGATCGGGCTGCCGCCGGGTCTTCTCCACCAACCGGTCGTCATCGGTGAGGAATTCGCTTTCCAGCACCTTCAGCCGGTCGAGCTCCGAAAAAAGGTATGCCGCCCCGCGAAACGCGTACGGCAGGGACTCTTGCGGATGGGCGGCGATGTAGCTATTCAGGGTAGCGTGCGCCGACGGGAAATCGAAATCGTAGAGCGAGTGCAAGGCGTCATCGATGGTGGCCGGTTCCGAGGCCGCCGCGGAAACGGAACACACGGTTGCCGCCATCAAAAGTGCCCACTTCAACTATTTCCGCCTTTCCGCCACGATGGTAATTTGCATGTCGCGCGCCTGGCGAACCAACTGTTGCACAATCGTCTCGCGATAGCGCTTCCACCAGGGCAAAGGTGCCGATCGTCCCATGAAAATCTGAGTGACACCGTGAGTGCGGGCGAAATTGGCGATCGCGCCCGGCACATCCCCACCTTCTATGACGTGGGTATCGATGCGCAAGTTGCGGGCAAAGCTCATGTGCCGCTCCACCGCCTCCCCGTCGTGCGACGGGTCGCCCACATGGACGGCCAGACAATCGGCATGGATGTAATCCGCCACGCGCTTGCCGCGGCGAATCAGGATGGCGGACGACGGGCGGCCCGTGAGGCAGAGCAAAATGCGCTCCCTCCGGCGCGGCGTCTGAGCGCCAGCCGCGGGCTCGCCGGGCGATTCCGCCAATACCGCTGCTGCCGCGTCCTCGGCATCCAGCTTCTCTTCCACCTCGTGCGCCGTATGACGCAACGCCATTTCCCGCAGCGCCGTGAGATTACTCTCGGTGAAAAAATTCTCCATCGCGCGGCGCGCCTTTTCCTGGGAATAAACCACGCCCCGCTCCAACCGATTGCGCAGCGCGCGCGGGGTGAGATCCACGAACACCAGCTCGTCCGCTTCGTCCACCACCCAATCGGGCACCGTCTCCCGCACACGGATGCCGGTGGCATGGAACACCTGATCGTTCAGGCTCTCCAGGTGCTGCACGTTCATGGTGGTCAGCACATCGATGCCCGCAGCGAGGATGGCGTACACATCCTGCCAGCGTTTCCCGCGCTCGGCGCCGGGAACGTTGGTGTGGGCGAATTCGTCCACCACGGCGACCACGGGTTTGCGGCGGATCACGGCGTCGGTATCCATCTCTTCGAACTGCGACCCGTTATAGGTGAGCACCCGCCGGGGCACCACTTCCAGGCCTTCGGTCTTGGCGATGGTCTCCTTGCGGCCATGCGGCTCGAAGTATCCGATCGCGATATCGACGCCCTTCTGCCGCAGCTCCTGCGCCTCGTCCAGCATGCGATAAGTCTTACCCACGCCGGCAGCGTAACCCAGATAGAGCTTGAGTTTCCCCTTGGCGCTCACGACCCGCCCCCGTGGGGAAAAAGTCGAACGTCGAAGCCTTCGGCCCCATCGATCAGACGATCGATGGGGCTGCGCGCAGGCCAGGAGTGGCCGGGCCGGCCGGTGTGGCCCATAAACAGTTGTGTGATGCGTTGTTCGTGAGCGAATGCCAGGATGGCGTCGACGAAATCGGTCCCCTTCAGACAATGCACTTCGGCGCCCATTTCGCGCGCCAACGCCAGATTTCGATCGAGCAGTTCGCGATCCCGCGGCGGCAAGCCGGGCTGTTCGACGTATGCCGCCAGCAGCGCGCCGTGAAAGCGCAGCTTGTTCCGCTGCCCGCTGCGCAGCATGTCGGCGGCATTGCTGCGCGGCGTCAAACACACCAGGATGCGCTCCTGGGCACCCCAGCGCGCCGCCACGCCGTGCGCATCGAGGTATTCCTGAAGCTGGCAGTCCACTACATCGGCGGCCAGCAGGAGCGCCAGCTCGCGGAGCTCGGCCAGACGGCGTGAATCGATCTTGGCGTTGCTGCCGGTTCGGTCGATGAGAGCGTCCGGCGGCGCGTCGACTACTTCGATTTCATCGGCTTCCTGGAGAAATGCCGCCGGGATGCTATTGGCCGCGCGCTTTCCGGTAATGCGCTCCACGGCGTCCTGCTGTTCGGCAATGTATTGCAGATTGACGGCCGTGATGACGGCGATTCCGCGGTCGAGCAGTTCGCTGACATCCTGCCAGCGGTGCGGATTGCGGCTACCGGGCGGATTGTCGTAAGCCAGGCCATCGATCAGGCAGACTTGCGGGTGCCGGCGAAAAATCGCCGACATGTCCATTACAAAATAGTCGCGCCCGGCATGCTTGGTGGGAATCGCAGGGATGACTTCGACGTGCTTCAGGATCTCCTGAATTTCCGGTGGGACGCCTGACTGCAAGGCGGCCACCACCACATCTTGTCCGCGTTCCTTGCGGCGCCGTCCTTCGTCGAACATGCGGAAGGACTTGCCCACACGGGAGGCGTAGCCAAGAAAGACCTTGAGGCGTCCGCGGCTTTCGCGCCGCTCATCGGCCTGTACCTTACGTAGGAGTTCTTCCGGATTCGGCCGGCAACTGTCGACACTCGGCATCCTACTCAGGATAATCCGTAAGCTGCAAATCTGGCGAATTACTTCTTGAGCGGCGCGGCCTGGTCGAGCGCGAGATTCAGTTTCAAAACGTTTACACGAGGCTCGCCCAGGATGCCGAACTGGCGGCCCACGGTATGCGAGGCCACCAGCTCACGCAGCGCGTCGACGCTCATTCCGCGGGCGGCGGCGACTCGCGGGATCTGCACCTGCGCGGACGCGGGGCTGATGTCGGGGTCGAGCCCGCTACCGGATGCGGTCAACAGGTCGGCCGGCAAAGGAGCGGTCGTCGTAGGGTTGGCATCGCGGAATTTCTTGGCGTCGCCTTTCACGCGGTCGACCAGTGCCTGGTTGGTTGGCCCCAGGTTCGAACCCCCAGACGCGAGGCCATCGTAGCCGTCGTTCCCCGCAGCCGAGGGGCGGCCCTGGAAATACTCCGGCCGGGTGAACTTCTGGCCGATCAGCTCGGACCCGACGACCTTCCCGCCACGCTCGATGAGGCTGCCATCCGACTGGTGCGGAAAAATCACCCTGGAGAGGCCGGTCACCACCAGCGGATACGCCACGCCGGTGAGAATGGCGAAGACCAGAGTCACGCGAAGGGCAATGATTAACTGTTTCATAAGGGCTCTCGAAAAAAACCTATTGGCCACCGATGAACACCGAT
>Ga0182016_10000085_pt1 | contig 97109 bp, 88 predicted proteins | sample 712S2MmetaG_FD_120491 | JGI IMG/M metagenome (GOLD analysis project Ga0182016, IMG submission 120491) | Permafrost microbial communities from Stordalen Mire, Sweden - 712S2M metaG | ecosystem: Environmental > Terrestrial > Soil > Wetlands > Permafrost | place: Sweden: Stordalen | collected... | reverse complement strand
GAATGAAAAATGAAAAAACCGATGAACTTGATGCCAACCAATCCCTTTTCAACTTCGCTTCCGGTCGCCGTCACCACCGGTTTCCAAAAACTACCCCTTTTGCAGAGATTTCCAAAGGGATTGCGTCCTCCAGCCCAAGGTTGCCCGATGATTCGGGGCTACCTTGGGTTCACGTTCCGAAATGGTAACAACCTCAACGAGGTTGTGGCCGTTGGTGCGCGGATGAAAATGGATTGGCCACAACCGCGTTGCGGTTGGGAATTTTCGCGGACGATGACCCAGGGTAGCTCGTGCCTCGCAACCCCGGGCTTTGGTACGGAATCACGTTGGGATTCAAAAACGGTGTTCAACCCACAGCCACCGCAGGACATCACCGGCCATTAAGTATGGATTGCCTTCCATTTTAGATTCCTTTCCCAAAAAGCTTTTCCACCTTCGCCTTCACCGCTGCATCCATTTTTATCAACGGTGGCCAGCCACGCTTGTAGCCTTCGCCGGGCAGTTTCTTCGTCGCATCTATGCCGAGCTTGCTGCCCATCGCTATTTCGCTCGTGGCGTGGTCGAGTACGTCGGACGGGCCTTTGGTGAAGATGCTGTCGCGCTGCGGGTCGGTGTTGGCGCACAAACGAAACAGGACGTCGCTGGTGTTGTGCACGTCCACGTCGGCGTCCACCACCACGATGTATTTGGTGAACATCATCTGACCCATGCCCCACAGGCCGTGCATGATTTTATAGGCCTGCATCGGGTAGGTCTTCTTGATGCTCACGAACACCAGGTTGTGAAACACGCCTTCCGCCGGCAATGCAATGTCCACAATCTCCGGGAAGTTCATCTTGAAAATCGGCAGGAACAATTTCACGCTCGCGCCGCCGATGTAGAAATCCTCCATCGGCGGTTTGCCGACAATCGTCGCCGGATACACGGCGTCCTTGCGATGCGTGATGGCGATGACGTGAAACGCCGGATACGGCTCGGGCAGCGTGTAATAGCCGGTGTGATCGCCGAACGGGCCTTCGTCGCGCAGCGGTTCCTTCGTATCCACGTAACCTTCGATGACGAAATCAGAATTTGCGGGAACTTCCAAATCGTTGGTCTCGCATTTCACCAGTTCCACGGATTTTTTGCGGAGATAACCGGCCAGCAGGAATTCGTCGAGGCCGTCGGGCAACGGTGCGGTGGCGGCGAAAGCGAACACGGGGTCGCCGCCGATGAAAATGCTGACGGGCATGCGCTGGCCTGTCTCGTAATAGCGCCGTCCATGCCGCGCAGCGACCTTCTGGAGCTGCCAGTGCATGCCGGTGGTGCGGTCGTCGTAAATCTGGATGCGATACATGCCCACGTTGCGTTCGCCGGTGTCGGGATCGCGCGTCACCACGCAGGGCAGCGTGATGAAACGTCCGCCATCGAGGGGCCAGCATTTCTGGATGGGAAGATTCAGCAGTGTCGGTGGTGACGCAGTTGTCAGTTTCAAGTTTTCAGTGTTCAGATCAGGCGCGGCGGGCCATTTGCCTGAAAACTGAACGCTTGAAGCTTCAAACTTTTGTATGACTTCCTTGCATGGCCCACCATTGACGATTTTCGGTTTGGCGTGGCGCAAATCGAGGGCCTGGCCGAGCAGTTTGATGGCTTCCCGGAAGCTGGTCGGCGGCTTGGCCTTCATCAGCGAGCCGAGTTCGGCAGCGACGTCGTCCACCGAATTCGCGCCCAGGCTCAGGGCCATGCGTTTCCAAGAGCCCATGGTGTTGATGGCGAGCGGGAATGGCGAGACCTTGCCGTTGACGGTCGGTTGCTCGAACAGCAGCGCCTTGCCGCCGCCGGGCAATTTCATCTCGCGGTCGGCGATTTCGGTGATTTCGAGTTCGGTGGCGACGGGCTGCGCGATGCGTTTGAGTTCGCCGGCGCGGTCGAGGTGCCCGACAAAATCGCGGAAGGATTCAAAAGCCATACGCGCGCGAGGCTGGCACAAAACGACGCGGCTGGCAATGCGGCGGATTTACCCGCAGAATTCGCCGATGAACGCAGACAGTCCAAATATTTCTGCGAACATCTGCGCCATCGGCGGGTAAAAAGTCACTTCGGCAGCAAATCGGCGACCAATGAGCGCTCTTCCTTCAATTCGTTCACGGTCGCGTCAATTTTGCCGCGGCTGAAGTCGTTGACCGGCACGCCCTGGACGATTTCCAGTTTCTGGCCGTTGCTGCGCATGGGGAATGAACAGATCAGATTTTTCTCAATGCCATAGCTGCCGTCGGAACAAAGGCAGACGCTGTGCCAGTCGCCGTCGGCCGTCGGCGTGATGATGGAACGAACGCTGTCCACGACGGCATTCGCCGCGCTGGCGGCGCTGGACGAACCGCGCGCCTTGATGATGGCCGCGCCGCGCTGTTGAACGGTGGAAATAAATTCGCCTTTGAGCCAGGCTTCGTCGGTGATGACGCTGGTGGCGGGCTGGCCATTGATTTTCGCGTTGTGAAAATCGGGATATTGCGTGGCAGAATGGTTGCCCCAGATGGCCACGTTGCTGACGGCGGTGATGTCCACGCCGGCCTTTTTGGCAAGCTGGGCCTTGGCGCGGTTTTCGTCGAGGCGCGTCATGGCAAAGAAACGGTCGCGGGGAACATCCGGCGCGTTGTTCATGGCGATGAGGCAATTGGTGTTGCACGGGTTGCCGACGACATGGATGCGCACATCGCGCGCGGCGTTTTTCTGGATGGCGAGGCCCTGGCCGATGAAGATTTTGCCGTTGATGCCGAGCAAATCCTTGCGCTCCATGCCGGCCTTGCGCGGCACGCTGCCGACCAGCAACGCCCAGTTCACGCCGCGAAAGCCCTCGTCGAGGTTCGCCGTCGGCACAATCCCTTTGACCAACGGGAAGGCGCAATCGTCGAGTTCCATCACCACGCCGCCGAGCGCGGGCAACGCGGGTTCGATTTCAATCAGATGGAGGATGACGGGCTGGTCCGGCCCGAACATCGCGCCGGAGGCGATGCGGAACAGGAGGGAATAACCGATCTGGCCGGCGGCGCCGGTGACTGCGACTCGAATGGGTGTCTGGCTCATAAAGAATGGGGGGCGATTATATGCCGCCATCTGCGCCGCGCAAGCGCGGAGCATCCGCGCACTGCCCCGAATGATAGGCAGGGACAGCGCGCTGCGCTGCCCGCGCCGCGTTCAGCGGTGCAATCGAGGCACTCACCCGTTCCGCCCGCCAAAGGGGCGGTGACGCCGCAGCGCGGCGTTCCTACCCTTCGGCCCGTGCGCGGATGTGTTCATTTCAACTTACAGGTTCCTCCGTCACATCAAACCGCTCGAACAGTTTGCCGAGCAGCATCACGCCCAGACCAGCTTCCGCGGCCAGAACCATGGTCGCTGCGAACGCCGCCACCGGCACGGCAGCCGCCGGACCGAACGCAAAATAGAGCAGGAAAAAGACTCCGACGAACGCCGCGGCGGCGGGCAGGAGCGCCAGCAGGAGGACGAACATTTGCCCCAGGGCAAAAATCAGCCGTTGGCCGGTGGCTTCGATGCCGCGGGGGCTGTCCCGGCCCGCTTGAATCCACGACGGGAAGAGCAGCACGGCCGCGTTGGGAATCAGCAATAGGAGCAAATCGAGCACCGGCAACAGGAACGCCGCGCCGAAGGCGATGGCCAGAAACAGGGCTTCCTGTTTGACGGGCAGGCAAAAAACAAGCCCGGCGCCAACCGCCAACAGCACCCATTGGACCACCGCCAGGATGGCCACCGGCGCAAGGATTTCGCCCAGGGCAATTTGCCAGCCACGCATCGGGAAGGTTTTCAGAATGTCGGCCAGCGGCAGGTCGTTCCGAAAATCCAGCCGCAGCACCTGCGGCCCCAGCAACAGTGAATAGACCAGGGCAATGGCAACGAAGAATGCCACCGCCATGGAAATCCCCTGATTGTGCGCCTGGCCGGCAAACACGAAGCCGAAAATGACCATGACCACGGCAATGATAATCCAGAGGCGAACGGAAAAGACCTGGCCGACGCCGATAAGATTTTTCCAGAACAACGCCGTGGCGGCGGGTCCGGTCGGGGTGAGTCTGAACCACGGGCGCCTGGCTTTTTGATTTTTCTTCACGCCCCGCCAGTTGCCGGCGCGCACGGCGGCCACCCGGGCGGCCAGCTTTTGCGACGCTTCCACCGAGGCCTCCTCGAAGGCCACATCGGAATAAACGACCCAGAGGTAGTGGAGTAAAAAAATCAGCAGCCCTGGGGCGAGCGCGGCAAAAAACGCCGCGGCGTCGGGCGCAAGAAATGGCCGGACCACCAGCCGGAACGGATAAAGCAAATACAGCGCCGGGCCGGCGGTCAAAACCCGCCGGGCGTAATCCAGAACTGCGTCGAGATTGGCGCCGTCGGCCGGGCCGGGTGCCGGCAGCGTTCGTTTCGCCCACACCCAGACGGCCCCGGCCAGCGCCAGCGCCAGGCCGAAAACCAGCAGTCGACGGAGCCGGTTGGAAATGCCGCGATCCAGCAGCAACGTCCGGGCAAACGAGGAGCCCAGCAGGTGCAGATTAAGCGTCGAAAGAATCAGCCACCAGCCGGCCGCATGAATCCAGATATTGCCGCCAAACCGCCGGGAAACCAAGGTCAGGAGGAGGACGCTGAAGAATATTCGCAGCTGCGATCGGAGGAGTTTGAAGTGAATCAGCGTGCGTCGGGTGACCGGCGCCGGAAACAGAAACGCCACCTCGGCCTCGGTGAACGTCAGTGCGGCACGTTCATGTGGAATCATCCACGCGAGCACCACAATGATGAAGAGCAACAAGGCGCCGCCCAATTCAAAAAGCTGCAGGTGTTCCGGTGAAATGGCCAGATTTGCCATGGGCCGCCCACCGAACCCGCGAAACAGGTAGCGGAAGAAATACAAGTAGAAATAGAGTCCGCCCACGATGGCGCCGACAAGGTATTTCGGCTGCTGGAGCCGCTTGAACCGGCTGACCAGCCGGTTGCGGACCGAGTGGTATTGCAGGTAGAGCAACGCGGCGATCACGTTCGTTTCAGTGAAGCAGCGGCGGCGGAACTGGCGGTGCGGCCGGCCCGGGTTCACTCGTCGCGCGGAAGAAAATTTCCTCAAGGCTGGCGTCGCCGGATTGTTCGGAAAATTTGCGGGTCACTTCCTCCAGCGTGCCGTCAATAATCTTCAGCCCGTTTTTCAAAATCAGGAGGCGCGAACAAATTTCCTGGACCAGATGCAGCAAGTGCGAGCTGATGATGATGGCCGCGCCGGCGCGCGCCCGTTTCAGGATGGAATCCTTCATCCGGCGGATGCCGAGGGGGTCCAGCCCGGTCAACGGCTCGTCGAAGTAAATGACCCTGGGTGAGTGCAGCAGGCCGCAGGCAATGGCGAGCTTTTGTTTCATGCCGCGGGACAGTTCGCCGGGCAGCGCATCCCGCTTGTTCGCGATTTCGAGCTCGTCCAGCAAGTCACGACCGATGCGTTCATAATCCGGTACCCGGTATATCCGCGCCACAAAATTCAAATGCTGCCAGACTGTGAGGTAGTCAAACAGGCGCGGTTCGTCGGTGAAAAAGGCGAGTTGTTGCTTGGCGGCAATTGCGTCCCGGACAATATCGTGGCCGCCGACGCGCACGGTGCCGCGCGTGGGCGGAATGATGCCGGCGAGGCACCGCAGCGTGGTGGTCTTGCCCGCGCCATTCGGGCCGACCAGGCCCATGACTTCGCCGGGCCGGACCGAAAACGAAAGTTCGTTCACAGCGACGAATTCGCCATAAAGTTTGGTGAGACCTTCAACCTGGACCATGTGTTGCCGTTGGTAGCCGTTCTTGTTTCGGAGTGTTCAAACCTACCAGCCTATTGGGCACGGCGTAAAGCGCGCATATTTGCCTCCGCCGGGCGCGAACGTTTCCCCAATAATTCTCTTGGCAAATTCTTGTTTTGGGCGTAGAAACGAAGTGTTCTTTGAAATGGGCGGGCGTTGTCCCGTCCCCATCGCGGTCAAATGTCAGGGAATCCGGTGAAATACCGGAACGGTTGCGCCACTGTAACGGCTACAAATTCCAATGCCACTGTTTCGCTGGCGAAGCGGGAAGGCGGAATGAGGTTGGAGGCCGAAGTCAGGATACCGGTTTGGCTGTGCTCGTCGCGGTTGTTGTAGCGGCGGTCTGTGACCGTCGCCGTAATAACCGGCTTCTCCGTCAAAGAGAAGGATGAGGCCAGCCTGTCAAACGATTTTTGACAGGGTTCGTTGGATGCCTTCATTCTCCGTTTTGCCGGGGTCTGAAGGTTTTTTATTTTTGACGGTAGCGGCGCTCGGTGAGCACCGACATGGTCAAGAATCCGGCGGTCGCAGACCGCCGCTACAGATCCCGCGCTGGTCTCTCAATCGCAAACCGTGCTCCGAAAGCTTTCGGAGAACCCAATTGAAAGATCAGCCCATGAAAAAAATCTGTTCGCTGCTGGCCCTGGCCGGCGCCTTAAGCACTTCCACCATCGCCCACGCGCAATTTGCCAGCGGCGTAACTTCTTATAGTGAAGGTAACGGGGTCGAAGCTGGCTTCAACGATCCAACGTCCGCGTTGGGCGCTCCGTCAACGCAGACCGTTGACCCGGATCCAATTTACGGCGGCACCTTTCCGGTTGACCCGTTTGAGGCGCCGTACCTCCCCAACCAGATCACCGGGGTGGGTACCGGCGGGTCCCTGACGCTCCAGTTCAACACGCCGATTCTGAACGCCCCCAACAACCCGTTCGGCGTGGATTTCATTATCTTCGGCCATGCCGGGTTCAATGAAGATTTCAGCACCGGCACCGCCGTTGACGGCTCGTTTTACACCGGTGGCAGCAGCGACGTGCGCGTATCGGTGAGCGCCGACGGCACGACTTTTTACACGTTAAACCCTGCATTGACACCGGCGGTGGACGGCCTGTTCCCAACTGACGGAACCGGGAATCCATTTCTGCCGGTGAATCCCGCCCTGACCGCGGCCGATTTTGCGGGCCAGGATTTGGCCGGCATCCGCTCGCTGTACCACGGGTCGGCCGGCGGCGCCGGTTTCAGCCTGGCCTGGGCGATCGACTCCAATGGCCAGAGCGTGTATTTGCCATCCGTTGATTATGTCCGGCTGGATGTACTGGGCGATGGATCGCCGGCGTACATTGACGCGATTTCGGTGGTGCCCGAACCGGCGACGTTGACGTTGGCCATTGCCGGTGCCGGGTTGTTTTTACTGCGCCGGCGCGCCTGACCACATGCGCGTCGGTCTGCTCTTTTTGTGGGGTCTGGTTGCCGCCTCGGTTGGCGGGGCGGCAACCATTCAAGAAGATTTCTCCGGCAATCCGCAATCGGACGGCTGGAACATTTTCGGCAATACCAACCTGTTCCAGTGGGATGCCACGAATCAAAACCTCGATGTCACCTGGGATTCGTCGCAATCCAACAGTTACTTTTACCATTCGCTCGGAACGATTGTGGCCAAATCGGACAACTTCGGCATTTCGTTCGACCTCCAGCTCAGCAACATCGTCGTCGGCGTCAATCCCGCCAAGCCCGCCACGTTTGAACTGGCGGTGGGTTTCATCAATCTGGCCAGCGCCACCAGCACCAACCTCGAACGCGGCGTGGGCATGAATGCCACGCACGGTGCCCACAACCTTTGTGAGTTCGATTACTTTCCCGATTCCGGATACGGCGCAACCATTTCACCGACGCTGATCTCCAGCAACAACCAATACGCCAGCGTGTTTGCCCATCCGTACACCCTCGATCCGGGTGCACTGTTTCACGTGACGATGACCTACACCGCGAGCAACCAAACCTTGCAAACCATCGTGACCCGCAATGGCAGCCCTTTCGATTCGACCAACACGGTGTTGGGCACCGGCTTCAGCGATTTCCGCCTCGACCAGGTTGCCATCAGCAGCTACAGCGATGCGGGCGCGGGCGGTTCGCTGCTCGCCCAAGGCACCATGGACAATTTTGTCGTCGTCGTGCCGCCACCGCCGGCGCAAAATCTTACCGGCAGCTTCACCAACAGCTTCTGGCAGGCGCAGTTTCTCAGCCAGAGCAACTGGCTTTATACCCTGCAACGCTCGGTGGACTTTCAATCATGGACAAATATTTCGTCCACCAACCCGGCCAATGCGACGAATCTATTTCTGACCGACACCAATCCGCCGGGGACCGCGGCGTTCTATCGAATCAGCGCTCAAAGACCGTGAAAAAACGTGACCAGCGGCAGGTGACAAGTGACACGACACAACGCGCGCCACATGCGGGGCTGGCGTTTTCTCGTCACCCGTCACGCGTCACGCATCACGCCTTTACGCTCGTAGAACTGCTGGTCAGCATCGCCGTCATTGCCATCCTGGCGGCGATTTTGCTGCCGGTGTTGAATCAGAGCAGGCAGTCAGCCTGGCGTACCGAATGCACGAGCAACCTGCGCCAACTGGGCATGGGCTCGGAAATGTACTGGGACGACAACAAGGGAAATTGTTTCCGCTACATTTACGGCACGACAAACTACGGGCAAATTTACTGGTTCGGCTGGATCGGGCCGGGACCGGAAGGCCAGCGCCCATATGATTTATCATTGGGCGCGCTGCATCCGTTTGTCAGCGACAGCCATGTAAGAATTTGTCCGGCGTTGAACTACGCGCTGGCGCAGTTCAAATTGAAGGCCGATGCGGTGGTGTACAGTTACGGCTACAATCTTTATCTTTCCACAACCTCCATCCAGCCTCCGATTAGCGCGACAAAAATCCCGCACCCGACGCGAACCGCGCTCTTCGCCGATGCCGTGCAGGTCAACGATTTTCAGGCGCCAGCCTCACCTTCAAATCCGATGCTGGAGGAATGGTATTATCTGGATTTGGAAACAAATTATTCCGGGGCGAACAATTATCCCAACGGCCATTTCCGTCACAATCAAATGGCCAACGTCGTATTTTGCGACGGCCACGTGGGGACGGAAACCATGATGCCCGGTTCGCTGGACCAAAGACTGCCCAACGAATTCGTCGGCCAGTTGCGCCCGGAAATTCTGACGCTCCAGTAAAATTCAGGCGCCAATCAGTTTCTGGATCGCGCCGCAGATTTTATGCGACCATTTCTCCAGAACCGTCGCATCGCGGCCTTCGAGCAGCAACCGCGCCTTGGGCTCCGTGCCGGAGTAACGCAGAAAGACCCGCCCGCCCTGCCCTTTCAATTCCGCCTCGGCCTCACCCACGAGTTTCATCACGCCGTCCAGCTGCTCGAACGGCTTTTTCTCGCGCACGCGGACGTTGGTGACCAGTTGGGGAAAGCGCGTCCAGCATTTCGCCAGTTGGGAAAGCGGCGTTTCCCGGGCGCGCATGATTCGCAAAATCTGCAATGCCGCCACCAGGCCGTCGCCCGTGGTGCCAAAATCGCGGAAAATCAAATGGCCGCTCTGCTCGCCGCCGAAATTGAAGCCGTGCTTCAACATTTCATCAATCACGTTTTTATCACCGACGGCGGTGCGAACTATTTTTCCGCCGGCGTTTTTGATCGCCGCTTCCAGGCCGGCGTTGCTCATCACCGTGGCCACCAGCGTTTCCTCGGCCAGCGTTTTCTGCGCGAGCATGTCCAGCGCCGCGATGGCCATGATGTCATCACCGTCAATCAGCACCCCGGTTTCGTCACAGAGCAGCACCCGGTCGGCGTCACCGTCGTGTGCGATGCCGAGGTGCGCCCGGTGTTGGACGACCTGGCGGCAGAGATTTTCCGGGTGCATCGAGCCGCAATCCTGGTTGATGTTCATGCCGTCGGGCTGGTTGCCATGGACAATGACTTCCGCGCCCAGCTCGCGCAGGACGCAGGGGGTGGATTTGTAGGCCGCGCCGTGCGCGCAATCGACGACCACCCGCAGGCCTTCCAGCGTCATGCCGCGCGGAAAGGAGGCCTTGGCAAATTCGATGTAACGCCCCAGCGCATCGTCAATGCGAACGGCCTTGCCAATTTGACCGGCCGTCGGGCGGATGTTTTCAATTCCGCCGGTAAAAACCAGATTCTCAATCTCATTCTCGATTTTGTCATCGAGCTTGTAGCCGTCGGCGCGGAAGAATTTGATGCCATTGTCGGCGTAGGGATTGTGCGAGGCGGTGATGACAATGCCGGCGTCGGCGCGGAGGCTGCGCGTCACGTAGGCGACCCCCGGCGTCGGCAGCGGGCCGATAAACAGCACGTCCACACCCATGGAAAGGATGCCGGAGGAAATCGCGTTTTCGAGCAGGTACCCGGAAAGCCGCGTGTCCTTGCCCAGGACGATTTTATGTTTGCCCCGGCTCCCGTGCCGGGGCTGGCGTTCGAGATTTTTGAAGACATGTGCCGCGGCGCGGCCCAGCTTGAGGGCGGTCTCGGCGGTGACCGGCTCCACATTGGCCGTGCCGCGGACCCCGTCGGTGCCAAATATCTTTTTAGGTGCGTTCATCGTTTTCTATTCGGCGGGAGGCAGGATGGTCACACTGACCTCCGGCGGATCAACGGCGCCGAGCGCCACGCCCGGCGGCAGCGAAACATCCACATTCCGGCGCAAACGGCGCGCGACATCAATGCCCGTAAGGTTCACCACGGCGTGAACCTGGCTTCTTTGCAGACCCGCCATGATGTCGGACGGTCCGCTGACCTTGACGGCAACCGCACCGGGAATGATCTGGGCATTGTGCACGTCCGCGCTGGTGGAAACCGCGAACACCGGCAGATTCGTAAACGTCAGCGTGTTCACCGTGGCAAAGGGGACGACGGCTTCGGGCGTCTCGCGGACGTCGTGGATGGTAAACCAAAGCACCATGGCCAAAATCAGCGAAAGCAATTTCCAGGTGAAATCCTTGATGATCCAGTCGCGGTTCGCCATACAATTCAATTGCCCGGCGGTTTGAGGACCGGGCGGGGTTCGTTTTTGGTGATGACGGCTGCGCTGGGTTTGTAGCGTTCGCTCAAATGGGAACGGAGCCATTCGACGGCACTGCGCGACTTGGCCGGCTGCACCAGCAGGGAGGTCAGGAACGCGCGCAATTCCTCCAGGGTGACCCCGCGCACGAGCTGGCCTTTGTAGGCGTGCGAAATCTTGCCGTTTTCCTCGGAGACCACGACAATCACGGCGTCCGTTTCTTCACTCAGACCGATGGCCGCGCGATGGCGTGTGCCGAGCGATTTGTTCAAATCCTGCCGCTGGGTCAGGGGAAAAATACATGCTGCGTAAGCGATGCGATCGCCCTTGATGATGACGCCGCCATCGTGAATGGCGTTGTTGGGGAAGAAAATGGTTTCGAGCATTTCGGGCGTGGCTTCGCAATCCACCGGGACGCCGGACTCAACCGCCTCGAACAGCTGGATGGATTGTTCGATGGCGATGAGCGCGCCGATGCGGACATCCGAAAGCCGCTCCACCGTCTGGATGATGACCTCGATATTTTCGCGCTGTTCCCGGGCGCTGGCAAAGAGCGGGAGGTTGCCGAGTTCGGCCAGCATGCGGCGCAATTCCGGTTGAAAGATGACCAGCACGGCGATGGCAAAAAACGCCGAGAACGTGCCAAGCAACCAGCTCAGCACCTTCAATTTCAAGAGCGTCGCGGCCAGGGCCAGCACCAGCAACACAACCACAAAGCCGACGACGACCGGCCAGCCGCGCGTGCCGCGCAAAAAGCGGGAGGCGTAATAAATCATCACCGCGAGGATTAAAATCTCCAACGCGGGCCGCCAGCCGTTCTGTAGGTAAATCCACATTATTTTTTCATTCGACTGAACATGGCTTCCGCCATCCGCACCGCCTGGACGGTTTCCGCCACGTCGTGCGCCCGGATAATTTGGACGCCGGACCCAACCGCGAGGCAGGCGCAGGCCAGCGAAGCCGGCAATCGTTCCGACAAACCCGCGCCGAGCAATTTCCCGATGAACGACTTGCGCGAAACACCCACCAGCAGCGGTCGTGCCATCGTTGTAAAACTCCGCAAGTTCGCAAGCAACTGCAAATTGTGCTCCAGCGTCTTGCCAAAACCAATGCCGACGTCCAACCCGACCTGTTCGGCGGTGACCCCGGCGGCGTTCAACCGCTCCAATCGTTCCCCGAAAAATTCGGCGACCTCGCGAATTACGTCCGCGTACACCGGATTTTCCTGCATGCTCTGCGGCGTGCCGCAGGCATGCATGCAAATGTATCCGGCCTTGAACTCCGCCACCACACGCCACATCGCATTGCGTTCGCGCTGGGCAGCGACATCATTGATGATACTCGCGCCCGCGGCAAGCGCGGCGCGGGCCACGGCGGGCTTCGTGGTATCAATGGAAATGGGAACAGCCACGCGGCCGGCCAGCTGTTCGATGACGGGCAAAACCCGGCGCAATTCCTCGGCCTCACTGACCGGCCGGGCGCCGGGACGCGACGATTCGCCACCCAGATCGAGAATTTCCGCGCCCTGGGCCACGAGCTTCTGCGCGTGAGCCACGGCGGCGGCGGCCTCCAAAAACTGTCCGCCGTCGGAAAACGAATCGGGCGTGACATTGACCACCCCCATGATCAGCGCCGGGCGCGGAAAGACAAATTCAAACTGGCGCGCGCGGAAAATCATCCTGTGAGCGTTGACGGACATGCATTGATTGTGCGTATTCGCGGCGGGAATTCAAAGTTCAACCACCGCCCCGATGGAGAACATTTTGCTTCATGCCGCCACCGGCGGAATTTTCAGGCAATTTTCAGGAAAGTCGAGACCTTGTGTGAAAGCGGCGTGCGGCGCAGACAGGAAATGGTGCAAAGCCGGCGGCAGGCACGGGTTTGCGCCCGAACCTGTCGTGTGGCTTCATTTTGCCACAACTCTCTCAGGGTGGTTTTGGCATCGGACACCATGTTGCCCATGGGCGGAAAATAGGGACAAAGTTTGATGGCCCCGTCCTGAATCCACAGGTTGTCCGTGGCAATGTTGCAGACCGGTTCGGAAGGATCCTTTTGCAGTCGTTTGCCGGACATGGTGGCAGCATGTTTCGGGTCCGCCCGATTTTGTTTGACCATGTCGTCGAGCGCCTGATCGGTGACATGAACGGCGTAACCTTCACCCTTCAGTTCGCGGATCTGGTCCGTCACCCGTTGCAACCGTTGGTTGTCCTTGATGCAAAGCAGTTCCCGGGTCGCTTCCGGCATGCCGTCCAAAGATTCAAATATCTGCGGCGTGCACATCACCCCCTCCATTTTTCCGAAACACTTCGCAATCTCAATGAACGATTCCAGATTGAGGTCCGTCAAAACGGTCTTGAGATTGAGGCTGAGGTGTCTCTGCTGACGTTCCCGCTCCCGTAGCAGGAGGGTTATGCAGCGGAGCGTCCGGGCGGTGCCGTCGGGAAAGGGACGAATGGTTTCATTAATGTTGGGATCGAGTGACTCGATGGAAACACCGATATTGAAAAGGCCGGCGGCGACAAAACGGCGCGCCATTTCCTCGTTCATGATATAGCCGTTGGTGGTGAACCGAAAATCCAGTCCCAGCCGCCCTGCCAGTTCAATCCAATCGGCGAGGTGGCGACTGGTGGTTGGCTCGCCGCCCATGTAGGAGACCAGCGTTCCCCGTCCGCAGAGCTCGTAAATTTCATGCAGCGCCCGCGGCATCAGGTCGTCGGTAAACGGTGATCGCCATAATTTTCTCAACACCTCACCCCCCAGAAATCCGTAGGAGCACATGATACACCTGGCATTGCAGGGCGCATCACGCCAGATGTGTACGGTGCGCGGCACCGCGATGAAAAACGGAGTGCGGTCAGAAACAATCGACCGGATTTCCTTTTTCAAGTAAGGCAATCCCCGGACCACTTTCCGAGGCAAAGATGAAAGTTTCACACAATTGAGCGATGTTTATTTTCATCTTCCGAAGACCCTGGAAGTCACCGTTAAAGGCGAGAAGGTAACAGTAGTAAAATACAATTCAAAACCGCTTGACAAGAACAAATTACTTATAATTCCGCTTCAAACTTTCACGCGGAAATACTCAATGGTCCGGGCCAAACCGTCCGCCAGCCGGATTTTTGGTTCCCAATGAAGTATTTTTCGTGCCCGGGTAATGTCGGGCTGGCGCTGTTTGGGGTCGTCCTGGGGCAGTGGTTTGAACACCACTTTGCTGCGCGAGGCGGTGGCGCGAATGATCTCCCGGGCAAATTCGAGCACGGTCAGTTCACTCGGATTGCCAATGTTCATCGGCAGATCGTAATGGCTCATCATCAACCGATAAATACCTTCCACCAGATCGGACACATAGCAAAAACTGCGCGTCTGCCGGCCCCGGCCAAAGACGGTGACGGGTTTGTGCTTGAGCGCCTGGCTGATGAAAGCGGGAACGACGCGCCCGTCATGCAGCCGCATGCGCGGGCCATAAGTGTTGAAGATGCGGACAATGCGAGTCTCGACCTGGTGTTCGCGGTGGTAGGCCATGGCCAGGGCTTCGGCAAACCGCTTGGCTTCGTCGTAACAACCGCGCGGACCAATCGGGTTGACGTTGCCCCAATAATCCTCCGTTTGCGGATGCACGAGCGGATCACCATAAATTTCCGAGGTGGAGGCGAGCAAAAACCGCGCCCGCTTGTTTTTGGCCAGGCCCAGCGCCTTGTGCGTGCCCAGCGAACCGACCTTGAGCGTCTGGATTGGCAGTTCCAGGTAATCCACCGGACTGGCGGGCGAGGCAAAGTGCCACACGTAATCCACCGATTCGTTCAGAAAAATAAATTCGCTGACATCCTGCTGGATGAATTTGAAACCGGGGTTCCCCCCGAGATGCGAAATATTGTCCACCGTGCCCGTGACAAAATTATCGATGCCGATGACTTTATGACCGCGCGCCAGCAGCAAATCGGTCAAATGCGACCCCAAAAATCCGGCGGCGCCGGTCACGACGGACGTGGGTGGTTTCTTTTTCATCAAAGGCAAATGGCTTCACGGCTCAACCGCCAGCTGAAGGCAGCGTAGTGCAATGAAAGGCGGATTCAACGATTAAAAGACCGGACCGTTTCATTTGGCGCCGGTGGCCGCGAACACGGCGGGAATGGTGCGCAGCAATATTTTCAAATCCAGCCACAACGACCAGTTGTCGATGTATTCGAGGTCGAGCCGCACCCAATCCTTGAAGTCCTTGATCTGATTTCGCCCGCTGATTTGCCAGAGGCAGGTGAGGCCGGGCTTCACGCTGAGGCGGCGCCGGTGGGCCAGATCGTTGAAGCGTCTGACTTCATCCACGGGCAGCGGCCGCGGGCCCACCAGGCTCATCTCGCCGCGCAGCACATTGAAGAGTTGCGGCAATTCGTCGAGGCTGTAGCGGCGCAGGATTTTCCCGAGCCCCGTGATGCGCGGGTCGTTGGTCACCTTGAAGACGGGCCCGCTCATCTCGTTCATGGCCTCCAGCTCGTGTTTGAACTGTTCGGCGTTGGTGACCATCGTGCGAAACTTGTAAAGTGTGAACGGCGCGCCGTTCTGCCCGGAACGTTGTTGCCGGAAGAAGACCGGGCCGGGCGAGGCGAGCTTGATGGCGATGGCAATCAACAAAAACACCGGTGAAGACAAAATCAAAAGGACGAACGCCCCCCCCAGGTCCATGACATGCTTGATGACGCTCTGCCACGAGGCTTCCGGAGTGGTGCGGAAAACCAACAGCGGGCGGTCGAGCAATTCGTCAAAACTCGTGCGCGAGATTTGGGTCGCAAAAAAGTCGGCGACCAGCCACACCTCAACGCCTTCAAGTTCACAAGCCCGGATGACATACTCCACCTGCTCGAAATAGGTGTGTTTGGCGCTGAGAATCACGCCGTACACGGAATAATGGTGGAGCATGGAGACAATTTGTTGCATCGGCGTCTCCAGCAGATTGAGTTCAGCCACGATTTCGACGCTTTCGTCGCTCCCTTCCTTCAGTCCCTTTCGAATTTTGGCGATTTCCCGTTCGGTACCGACAACAATAAAACGGCGCCGGTATTGAAACTGCGCCAGTTTGCTTTTGAGCACGAGGCGAATCAGTTCTTCCTTCAGGTACACCATGCAAAAGCCGAAGCACCCGAAAGTTATGAAAATCGCCCGGGCCACGACCAGGTGAAAAACATAAACCGTCAGCATCAATCCCACCGTAATCAGCAAACAACCCTTGAACAACGGCCACAACAGGGCCTTGCGGGAGCACAAGGGAGAGTGATCGTAAAACCCCTGCGATTCGAGAACGAGCGGCGTGGCGGGAATCAACACGAGGTAAAGCCACGCAAAGTTTCTAAACGGACTGGCTGGCTCGAGCTTCAGCCATGAAATAAAGTCGGGATTGGAACGCAACGCATACGCCAACCAAAAGGCGACGGCAAACAGACCGGCGTCCGCCAGTTGTTGTATCACCGTTCGAATCTGACGATCACGTTTCAGCATGGCGGTTGAATGTTGAAGTGATTTCCAAAATTGTCAAACGGTGCGGGAATTCAATGGTTCGGCGGTTTACCATCTGGCCGCACACAATTCTATTTCAGCTTTGGTGGTGGTTGGAATTTCGGCACGGAGGCGGTGATGAGTTTTTCCATCCGGTCAAATGTGGCGTCTTCCTGCCCGGGCAGGCAAACGGCGAAATAAGCAACATAGGCCCAGCGTTGCAAAACGCCGGTCGTTAACAAATCCCGCGTCAACCACCAGACTCGCTGCCAATGACTGTCGGTCTCTTCATTCCTGGCAACGAACCAAAACACGTAAAGGCCGCGTATTTCCTGCTGCTGGCCATCCTGGCCCTTGGTAAAATTTGTGATGGTCCATTTTGCAACCCGCAATTGATAGGGATTCGGGCCGGTGACGGGGAGATCGACCGTTGTTTTCCCGTCAATGCGCCAGCCCTGGCCGGGGAGGCAAAACTCCGGTTTGTGAATGCTGGTCCGGTCCATGCCCATTAAAACGATGTTGGCATTCACCCAAAACCCGTCGGGCGCCTTGTACCGCCGCTGGGCGTAACTGGTGTCTTTCGGGAGCATATTCAACACTGTTTGATCCTGCGCTTCCTTGATCGAAACAAAATCCAGAACCCGCTCCGGCAGGTCAAAATCCATTTTCAGGCTTCCGGAAATGGGCGTTGCCTTGATGCCGGGCGCGGCCAGTTTTTGGGTGTTTTTGAGCCATACCAACACCCCTGCGCCACCACCGATCAGCACCAGCACAGTTATAAAAACAAGTACCTTCTGGCGCTTCATGGCTCGTCCTTTGGGATCGAATCAGTTGAACCAGTCTTCTCCAGCCACCGTCCAACGAACAGCAATCCCACAAAGGCCGGCAAATATGGCACCAGGCTGATGAGGGTGCTTTCGTGAACATAATTGCCCCAACTCTGTCCGCCCATCACCGCCGCCATGATAATCAACAGCATCCGAAGGAGATTTCCCAAAATGGCGAACGGAATCGCCAGCGCCATCATGAACATCCGTTTCCACGGCGAACGAAACACCAAAAATCCCCAAACCGTGGCAAACAAAAAGATTGCCGTAAGACTGCGGATGCCGCTGCACGCCGCCGCAACATCGTATTGATACGTGCCCAGCGGATCGAACAGTTGCGTGCCCATTCGCACCACTCCAATTCCGAGAACGCCGTGCGCAATCCATTCCACCAGTGCGGAAACGAAAAGGCGCAGTGGGAAGGTAATGGGGTCGGAAATTGTGCCCAGCGGCACGGCAAAAAGAAAAAGAAAAAACGGAAAGAAGCTGTTCCGCAACCAGGCGGGCCCCCACGCCAACCCCGTCAACCCATAAATGCCGGCAAACAGCGCCACAATCGAGAGGCGCGGCTCTTGAACCACGTACCCCATGACATGCAACCCCAGCCCCAAACCGACAATCAGCAGGGCGGGCGGCCAGATTTTCAGCGGCAAGGCCAGCAATTCCGCGCGTTTCCACCAGAACAAACCAACCACCAGGAATGGGATCAGATTCCCATAAGCGTCATCACCGGCAGCACCCCCGCTGTTGTATGAATTATACATCCATTGCAGAAGCGACGGGCTTTTAATGTAACCAAAAATTGAATTCCCCAGGAATTGAAACACCGCCAGCCAGGCCGCCAGCAACAGGAAGAAGAAAGCTTTGTTGGGCAGCCGCCGCCAGCAATCAACACTGTCGGTCCACCAGTCGCGTGGAGTTTCACTGATGGAAGAACCGTTCATTTGTAGCTAATTTCAACGTAAAGATAACAAAACCCCGCCCTGGCTCAAATAAATTCTTGATGGTTGTTTTTCTCGATCAAGCGGCAGACGTTGAATTATAGCACGAAAATCCTCTTATTCCAGGGGATATTTCTTCAAGCCCAACAGTTGCCCCGTGATTTTGAGAATAAACCGCGGATTATTTTGCAAATAGCGCCGGGCCAGCCGCCGGGGCTCCTGGCATAAACGGTAGAACCATTCCAGCCCGCTCCGCTGCATCCAACGCGGCGACTGCCGCACCTGCCCGCTGTGAAAATCAAACGCGGCCCCGACGCCAATCATCAGGGACACATTCAGGCGCGGCAGATATTCCGCCATGAATTTTTCCTGCTTCGGTGTGCTCAAGCCAATCCACAGGATGTCCGGTTTGGCCGCAGCAACGGCTTCCCGCAATTGCTTTTCCTCTTCACCATTCAGCGGCCGGAACGGCGGGGTGTAACAGCCAACGACCTGTAATTGGGGAAACCGCGCCGTGAGCCGGTCGCGTAATTGCCCGGCCACCCCCGGCCCGCCGCCGAAAAAAAAGTGGCGGCACGGATTTTTTTCGCTCCACCCGCACACCTCCAGCATCAAATCCGGACCGTAAACCCGGCGCATTTCCCGGCAACCGCGCAACCTCCCCACCCAGACCATTGGCATTCCGTCCGGAGTGCAAAAAAACGCCTGATTCAAAATGCGACGAAATCCTTCATCCGTCTGGGCCTCCATCACACCATGCACGCCCGTCACGCAAATATACCCTTTGCGCCGGGTGCGCACCGCCTCGGCTATGGCAGCCAGCGCCGTCTGCAGATTGAGGACGCCGAGGCCGACGCCGAGAACATTGACTCGTTTGATGACCATGAAATTAAAAGACGGCAGGCAAAATACAAAACAGGCGACCAAACGCCAGCTAAACCCGACGCGCCGGATGCCCGCCGCTTCCGCTGGATTTGAAATTACCCGGTGTTTTGGCCGAGCCATGCGCGCACCGCGCCAACGCGCTCGACGGCCATGCGTTCAAAGCTGAATTTTTTCGCCTGCTCCAGGCCTTGAAGCCGGATTTGAGCGGTCAAGGCCGGTTCTTCCAGCAACCGCCGCAAGGTCGCTGTCACCAGGGAGCGGTTCTTGAAATCAATAATCAAGGCGTGACCGCCGGATATTTCGTGCGCGATGGGAATGTCGTTCAGCACGCAGGGTGTTCCGCAGGAAAGAGCTTCGGCGATGGTGCGGCCGAAGGTTTCTTCGCGGCTCGACAGAACGTAGGCCAGCGCGTGACGGTATAACGGCGCCAGCCACCTGGCATCCACCCAGCCCAGCACCTGCACGTGGGACTCGAGATTCCGGCTTTTAATCAATTCGTTGACCACGGCGGTGCCTTCCCAATTGCGGCCGACCATGATCACGGGCATCCGCGCGCGGATTTCAGCGGGCAGGTCCGCGTAGGCCTCCAGAAACAGCGGCACCTGCTTGTAATGATAAAAATTTGAAACCCACAAAAGATAGCCCGGCCTGACCTGCAACGCCGTTTCCAGCGCTTCGGTTTCACCGGGCTCGCGCTGGGGTGTGAATTCCGGCAGCGTCCCCTCGTGGCTGGTCATCAATTTTCCAGCGTACGCCGGGTACGCCTCGCGCAAACGCGCCGCGGTAAACGCGGAATTGGCGATCACCAGGGACGCCCGGCGCATGCCGCGGGTGATGTTCCGGGATCGATACCAGCGCCGCAAAAAACCGGGACAGTCGTTCTTGTCCACCTGCGGAAGCACGTTGACCCCCATGAACACCGGCAACGGCGCGCGCACCGGCACAAAACCAATCGTCAAAAGCCCCGCGGCGCCAAGCCGTCGGGCCGCCGGGCCAACCAAAAAATGGTCCGCCAGCAAACGGGCCGGCCTCCGGTCATTGGCCGGATAATCCCGCAGATAACGCAGGCGCGGATGTTCGAGGCCAATCTGCTGGTTGGGTCCGGCAAAAACCAGCCACTCCAGATCGTCAAAATGATTGAGCGAATGCGCCAGATATTCGCGGAAAAAGGTGGTCAGTCCCGTCTGGCGTTGCGGGTTTTCACAGAGAAATGAAAAGGCGAGTTTGAATTTTTTGGGCATCACGACCTCGGGACCGGATTTGCCGGACCAGCTTATTTTGCAGCCCCGCTTTGTCAAACCCATTCCCGCCGCCGCACCGCGAAAGTCGTTGCGAAATCACCCGTGCCATTTATTCTTACTTCGTTGAAAATCGGCCTGCTCCAACTCAATTCGACCGTCGGTGATTTTGCCGCAAACCGCCAGAAACTCATCGCCGGTTACGAAGCCGCCTGTGCGCGCGGCGCGGAATTTATCCTCGCCCCGGAATTGTTCTTGTGTGGCTACCCGCCGCGGGATTTGTTGTTGCGCGCCGATTTTGTGGAAGCCCAGCTCGCTGTTCTGGCGGAAACCGCCAAAAGCATCGGCCCCATCCCCCTGTGCGTCGGCTGCGTGGACCCGAACCCCGACCGCCCGGGGCGCCCGCTCCGAAATTCGGCCGCCGTCCTGCAAAATGGCAATATCATCTGGCGCACGCACAAATGCCTGTTGCCGACCTACGACGTTTTTGATGAAGAACGTTATTTTGAACCCCCGAAAACCATCGCCCCCTTCGAGTTTAAATCCGAAGGCGTTCGGACCAAGCTGGGCATCACGATTTGCGAGGACATTTGGAACGACCAGGATTTCTGGCCGGAGCAGTTGTACCGCCGCGATCCCATCAAGGAACTCATCGCGCAAGGCGCCCAGGCCATCATCAACATCTCCGCGTCACCGTGGCATGATGGCAAGGAGCGCGTGCGGCTGGAAATGCTCCAGCGCGTGGCGCGGGACGAAGGCGTGCCCCTGGCCTATGTAAACCTGGCCGGCGCCAACGACGAATTGATCTTTGATGGTCACAGCGTCGTGCTCAATCAGCGGGGTGAACCGCTGGCCTTGGGCAAGGGATTTGCGGAAGACCTTTTGGTGGTGGACTGGGAAGCGGGTTCGCCGGCGCCAAAAGCCGCGTGGCCGGACCGGGAGCAGCAGTTGTTCGCTGCGCTGTCCCTCGGCATTCGCGATTACGTCGGCAAATGCGGTTTCAAATCGGCCCTCGTCGGGTTGTCCGGCGGCATTGATTCCGCCCTCGTCGCCGTGCTGGCGGCGGAGGCGCTGAGGCCGGACCGGGTCATGGGCGTCTCCCTGCCGGCACGTTATTCGAGCCCGGGCAGTTTGAGTGACGCGCAGGCACTCGCGAAAAACCTGGGGATTCGGTACGAGGTCCTGCCGATTGAAACGGCCTTTCAATCGGTCGAACAACAGCTGGCCAATGTCTTTGCCGGAACCAAGCCCAATGAAACCGAGGAAAACCTCCAGTCGCGGCTGCGGGGCGTGACCTTGATGGCGTTGTCCAACAAATTCGGCGCGCTGGTGCTGACCACCGGCAATAAATCGGAGATGGCCGTCGGCTATTGCACGCTGTATGGCGACATGTGCGGCGCCCTGGCCCCGCTCGCGGACGTTTTCAAAATGGATGTTTACCAGCTGTCGCACTGGGTGAACCGGCAACGCGAAATCATCCCCGCCGCCTCCCTCACCAAACCGCCGAGCGCCGAGTTGCGCCCGGACCAAAAGGACCAGGATTCGCTGCCGCCCTACCCGGTCCTTGACCGGATCCTGGAGGCTTATGTCGTGCAAAACTTGAGCAAATCGGAAATCATTGCGCGCGGTTTTGACGCCGCGGTCGTGAACGATGTCATCAATAAAGTCAACTTCAGTGAATACAAGCGCCGCCAGGCCGCGCCTGGCTTGAAGGTGTCGCCGCGCGCGTTTGGCATTGGACGGCGCATCCCCATCGCTCAACAATTCCGCGTGACGGTTTGAGTTTTCCATGATGATCTTTCACAATTCCATCCATCATTGCGCCCGATGAAATTTTCCATCATCACCCCGAGTTTTCGCAATTCGAAATGGCTCAAGCTTTGCATCGCCTCGGTGGCGGACCAGGAAGGTGTCGAGCGGGAACACATCGTCCAGGACTCCTGTTCGGATGATGGCACCCAGGATTGGCTGCCCCAGGATCCGCGCGTGCGGGCATTCATCGAAAAGGATGCGGGCATGTACGACGCGGTCAATCGGGGTTACCGGCGGGCGCAAGGCGACATCCTGGCCTACCTGAATTGCGATGAACAATACCTGCCCGGCGCGCTCAAAAGTGTGCAGGACTTTTTTGAAAAAAATCCGCAAATCGAAGTGTTGCTGGCCGGCACCGTCGTGGTGAACGGCGACGGCCATTACATTTGTCACCGGCATTCCATGGTGCCGCATCCCTGGCACATGTGGTTCCGGTTCCCGGTCCTCACCAGTTCACTGTTCATCCGCCGCCAGGTCATCGACGAGCGCCGCCTCCTCTTCGACACCCGCTGGCGCGATTTGGGCGATTTTCACTGGATCTCCGCCCTGCTCAAGGAACGCGTGCCGATGGCGGTTTGTGATTGCTTCACCTCGGCTTTCGCTGATACCGGCGAAAACATGAATCTGAAACCAAACGCCCTGCGGGAAATAAACGAGACCAAGGCCATGGCCCCGCCGTGGCTTCGCTGGCTCAAACCCGTTTTGATCGCGCAACACCGTCTCCGCCGGCTGGCGGCCGGCCACTTTTCACTCGAACCAACCAGTTATTCCATTTACACGCTGCAAAGCCCGGAACGGCGCGTCCAATTCGATGTCGCCAGGCCAACGGCGGTCTGGTGGAACCGGCTTTGACCCCGCCCGCCAATGCTCCAGGGGTAATATGGACGGTTCCAGAAAATGGAATTGCCACGCCGCCGGCCGTCGGGCAGACTTACCGCTTTCATGCAAAGCCAATTTGTAGTTGCGAGCGGCAGTGAACGCTCGGTTATCAACCTGATTGAGACCGTCCCATAATCAATCCCAGAGGTCAGCTTCTGACGTAATAAAACACTCATATGGAAACAAAACGACTTGTGGAAAAGGATCCGGCCCTGAAAAAGGATGATTTGATCGTCATCGCCGGCGCCGGCGGCTTCATCGGCGGCAACCTGGCGCTTTATTTCACAAAAAAGGGCTTCACCCGGATTCGCGCCGTGGACAAAAAACCGCTTTACGAATGGTATCTCCAGGTGCCGGGCGTGGAAAGCCTCTGCCTCGACGTCAGCCAGGAGGATAATTGCCATCGTGTCTGCGAAGGTGCGGTGGAGGTGTATCAACTGGCCGCCGACATGGGCGGCATGGGCTTCATCGAACGTTTCCGCGTCGAATGCCTGCGCTCCATCCTCATCAACACGCACATGGTCGAGGCCGCGTATCGCGCCGGCACGCGCCGCTATTTTTACTCCAGCTCGGCCTGCGCCTACAACACGCTGTTGCAAAAAGACCCTAACGTTCGCGCGCTGAAGGAATCCGACGCCTATCCCGCCATGGCCGAACGCGGTTACGGCTGGGAGAAACTTGTTTCCGAAATGTTTTGCCAGGAATACTGGGCCGAACGCGGCATGAAAACCTTCATCGCCCGTTTCCACAACGTTTATGGCCCGCACGGCACCTGGGATGGCGGACGCGAAAAAGCCCCCGCCGCCCTCTGCCGCAAGGTCATCGCCGCGCTGGACACCGGCAAGAAGGACATCACGATTTGGGGCGACGGCCACCAGACCCGCAGTTTCATGTACATTGACGATTGCGTAAAGGGCATCGACACCATCACGCACTGCGACGAATTGATTGCGACCCCCATCAATCTCGGTTCCAGCGAACTGGTCTCCATCAACGAACTGCTTTCCAAGGTCGAAAAAATCGCCGGCGTGAAACTCAAACGGCATTACGACCTGACCGCGCCCCGCGGCGTGGCCGGCCGCAACAGTGACAACACCTTCATCAAGCAGGTTCTTAAATGGGAACCCAACACGACCCTGGACAAGGGGCTGGCCGCAACCTACAAGTGGATTCGCGAACAATACCACAACCGCAAAAAAGGCCGGCGGGTGGTGGAATAATCGTCTCGCGCAAATTATGACTGCCGGCCACCGGTCTTAACCGCCGGACGGTTTCATCGCCCCGCGTTCGCAGGCGGCGTATTTCTCAATCAGCCGGTCGTATACCCGCGCGGCGTCCGGATTCGGTCGGATTTCGCTGCCGGGAATCGGATCGGTAAAACCAGCTACAACCTGTTCCCACTGCGGCTTTTGATCAGTTTGAACCAGCCAGCCATGCGCAGCCAGCAGCGCAGCGCCCAGCGCGGCGCTCTTGGAAATCTCAATGCGCAACACGCGGCAGTTCATCACGTCGGCCATCACCCGCAACAACGCCGGATCGTTCGACGCGCCGCCCGTGGCGTAAATGCAGTCCGGCGCGACCTGCATCCATTGCGCGTGCAGCCGCTTGGAAAGCATCTGCGCCTCCACGATGGCGCGGCAGTTCGCCGCGGCATCCTTTTCATCAAGGTCAAAACGATGAATGCCGGGCCGGTTGACGCGCGGGACGATTTCCGCCTCGAACCACGGCAATAAAATCCCGCCGTGGTTGCCCGGCGGTTTCGTAGCCATCAATTCGCCGAATGTTTTCCAATCTTTGATGCCGTAAGCGTCCCGGATTTTTTCGCGCGCCAGCGAACCATTTTTAAAACAAATCAACGACATGTAACCGCCCGCCGGCGAACCGAACACGTGGCCCTCGCCCTGCTCGTCGGTGCGGCAGCTTTTCATCGGACCGAAATAAGTGTCGCTCGTGCCCAGGCTGATCGCCACCCGGCCTTCCTGGATAAGACCCAGCCCGACGACGCTGCACGGATTGTCGCCCGACCAGACCAGCGCCAGCGCCGCGGGATTCAACCCGTACTTGTTCACGAAATAGGGACTGACCGGCCCGATGATTCTTGATGAATCAGCCAGCGGCGGCAGTTTCTTTGCCAGCTCCGGCGCGGTGGCCTTCAATGCGCCCGCGTGCCAGGTCTTTTGGTGAATATCCATCAGGTTCATCCCCGCGCCGTCGCCATAATCAATCGGCGCAATTTTTCCGGCGAGCAGCGACGCCATGAACGAGCTGACCAGGGCGATGCCCGCAGTTTGGGCGCAGGCCTCCGGTTCAGTCTTGTAAAACTTGCGGATTTGCGGCCCGGTGAACCGCTCAAATGTGTCCGAACCGGTCTGCTCCGCCGTTGCCTTGAGACCGCCCAGTTCCTGGCGGATTTCCGCGCATTCCCGCGCGGTGGAGGAATCCATCCAGATGGGCGAGGTCGAACGTGAGAAAATTCCCTTCAGATTTTCCACCAGACTTTTTTGAGCATCCAGTCTGGCCAGCGCCGCGGCGGCGCCCTGGTTGAAATAAACCGAGCCATGCTGCTGGCCGCTGCCGCTGACGGCCAGAATTTCGCCCAGCGCCACGCCATCCTTTTTCATCGCGGCAAACAACAGATCCAGCGCCTCCGCCCACATCAACGGTGGGCTGTGTTTGACCAGCGGATCGGGATTGGGCAGCACGCCGTTCTGGGTCTTGTATTGCGGCAGCGCGTGGTCGAAGTTCAATGATTTCTCATACACCACCTTGCGGCGGTCGTAATCAATCACCACCGCGCTCAGGCTTTGCGTGCTGGAATCGAGTCCAAGAAACAATTTTGCCATGTGATTTCGCAACGCAGTAAAAACCGCGGCCGCTCCATCGTCAAGCAAACGTGATTGGGTAGGCTAGCTTAGGAACGACAGACCCATTTTGCCTTTCTCGCAGCAAATTTGGTGGATTGTCCGCCAGATTGTTCCTGTTAAGTTCGACTTGGTAGATACGGCCCCGCAGGCCGGAGCCAACCCCGGTAACTGCATCCGCCGTTGCTTGAGAGCCATGGTGAACAGGTTGCGAGTGGACGTGCTACCACCCTTTGAGTCTTGGATTGAGATGTGAAAATTGAGAGTTCCGATTGCCTTCGTGAGCCAGCCGCCGGCCTTTTCGGTCATGGCTCCCGGCTTTGTTTTTGCCAGGATTTGCCGACGCCGGCAGCCTCGGAACCATAGGGTCCAAAAACACTGCTCCCAATGACAACCAACCATAACAGCCAGAGCGGAGCCGGGATGAAATTCCTGCTCGTCCGCCCGCCGGTCACCCTGAAAATCGCCCGGCGGCTCAAGGCCTTCCTTCACCTGGAACCGTTGGCTCTGGAAATTGTCGCCGGAGGCATTCCATCCCGGCATCAAACGCGCATCCTGGATCTGGCTTGCGAGAAGTCGCCGGAGAGGGCGTTTAAACGGGCGCTCGAGGAATTCCAGCCGGACGTCCTCGGTTTCACGGCCTATTCCAACGAGGCCGCCACGGTAAAGCGGCTGGCGGGGATGGCAAAAGCGCATCGGCCGGGCGTGGTGGTGGTGGTCGGGGGAGTACATGCCACGCTCGCGCCGGAAGATCTGCGTCTGCCGGGCGTGTTTGATCTGGTGGTGCGCGGCGAGGGGGGCACGGCGATGCGGACTTTGGTGCCGCTGCTGGAGGCCAAGGCGCCCTGGCCGGAATCGGACGCGTTCCTGCCGACGAATTCGCCGCGATTCGATGAGCTGGCAGCCACGTTGCCGCCGCAACTGCCGCCGTACGACACGGTCCCGCGCGCCCGGCTGGACCTGGTGGACCGCTCCGCCTACTACTGCATCTGGCACGGCCGGCGCGGGGAGAGGTTGCCGACGTTGTTTCCCCGGGTGGCGGCCGCACGCACCAGCGTGGGGTGCCCGTTTCGATGTTCCTTCTGTGTGGTCCATCACCTCGCCGGCGGACAGTATGTGCGGCGGACACCGGATGACGCCGTCGATGACATCGCGGCGATTCCCGAAGACCACGTGTATTTTCTCGACGACGAGATGTTCATTGATGCCAACCGGGCGGGCGAAATTGCCCGACGCCTGCTGGAACGGGGCGTGCGCAAGCATTACACCAGTTGGGCGCGGGCCGACACCATCGTGAAGTACCCGGAACTGTTCAAGCTGTGGAAAGAGGCGGGACTATCCCTGGTCTACGTCGGTCTGGAGTCCATGCGACCGGACATTCTGCTGGAGTATAACAAGAAAACCAGTCCGGAAGTAAACCAGCAGGCGGTTGCCATCCTGCGCGAACTGGACATCGGGTTGCACGCGTCGCTGATGCTCAACCCGGACTATACGGAGGAAGACATTGAAATGGTACGCCAGGCGGTCAAGGCGGTGGCCCCGGCGGAGGTGTCGTTCACCGTCTTTTCCCCGTCCCCCGGCACCGACCTGTGGAAGAAGCACCGGGGCGAATTCTGCTGCCCGGATCCACATGCCTTTTATGACGGCATGCACACGCTGCTGCCGACGAAATTGCCCATCAAGAAGTTCTACCGCAAGCTGGCGTCGCTTTGGCTGCTCGGCGCCCTCAGCAATCCCTTGCTGCGAAACAAGGTGAAGGTGCCGCTGAAGGACTGGATAAAGTTCTTCTATTACGGCTTCTGGTATGGCTGCAGTCTGCAATTCATCTACCTGGACTACAGAGAACGACGGCGCAGGTGAGGAAAGGTCAATCGGAATGGAGGATCGGCTGGTTGGCCTGCAGGCTGCCGAGGCCGGTTCCAATTGCGCGGTGCGTGCCTGGTGGGTTTATGAGAACGCTGCCAACAAATCACTGAAGCCAACGCCGGGCGCGACAAGCCGGTTCCGCATTCGCGGTTGACATCACACATCCGGCATGGCTCAGTTCTGGTTGTCAGGCATGGTATCTTACGACGACAACAACATCGCGCTGAAGCTTCCGGGAGGTTGGGCACGTCTGGAAAATTCGCGCCCGGACCTGTTGCGGTTTCGGGAGTCATCCGGGCGGCGCATGCTTTCTGTTTCCGTGATGACGATTGACAAACCGGGCGCAAAATCCCCGGAGCTTCACAAGGCCGTGCAGAGCATATATGCGGAGCGCGTCGAAGCCGAGCGCGGCGAGTTGGCCGCGGGCGACCCCTTGTTTGCTGATGGAGTACAGAGCGCCGACGGCATGGCGCTGGGCATTTTTTCCGGTGTCCAAAAAGCCTCGAGTAGATTTTTTACCGGCTACGTCATCGCCAAAGGCGCGCGGGCCGTCATACTTTATTTGGAGAGCATTACCGGTGACCAGCGGGCACATTTACACCTGAGCAATGAGATATTTCGAGGTCTTACCATCAAGCCGGTGGGCTCCTGAGAAACCAGACCGTCAACCCGTTGGCATGCCACAAAAGCCGCCATTCCTGTTTTTTGAGTCATTGCCCCCCGCCGGGCGGGGTTGGTTGGCTGACCCATCGCTGCCGGCGGCGTGGGATGATTCAAAGTCATGAACATTTTCCTCGACCACCTTGCCATTCCCGCGACCAATCCTTTGGCGCTGAAAAACTGGTATCTGAGCGTTTTGGGCGCGCGGGAAATCTGGAACAACGGACAGAATCCGCCGACGTGCCTGATTGCCCTGCCCCGGGGCGGTTGGTTTGAAATTTATGCGGCTGAATCCGCGCCGGCCGGTCGCGACAACAACCAGCTGGCCGGTTTTCGCCACGTCGCGTTGCGCGTGGATTCCATCGAGGCGGCCAAGGCCGAGCTCGAAAAACGCGGCGTTTCCTTCACGGAAGAAATCCGGCCGGCGGCGGGCGGCGGGCGCGTGCTGTTCTTTGAAGACCTCGAGGGCAATCTGCTGCATCTGGTCGAGCGGCCGGCGGATTCGCAACTCGGGAAAAGCTGAGCCGGTTATTCTTTTCTGCGGGACCCAAACAAAAAGTTCCTGCGATGGCACGAATGCTTCACTTTGCCCGAAGCAGGAGCACAGGCACTTTAACGCTGTGGCGGACATGCCTGGACGTAGAGCCAAGAAAGACGTCGGCCAAGAAACGGTGTCCGTGCGTGCTCATCGCCACCAGATCGCATCCCTTTTGGTCGACCCACTTGACGATTTCCTTCGGGGGATCACCAAAAGCCAGTTCCGCCTCAGCAGGAATACCGGCGGATTGAAATTCCGACTGAACCTTGTTCAAATAGGCGGTATCTTCGGTAATCTCGGGGCTGACCGCGTCCGGTCCAAAAATTCTTGCCGCCCAACCGTCCGCAACGTGCAGCAGCACAACGCGGCTCTGCGCGAGTTTCGCGAGCAGCTTGATGTGCTCGATGATGGCGCGGTCGGTCAGTGTGCCGTCCAACGTTACGAGAATGGTTTTATACATGGGTTAGCTTCCTTAGTTTATCCGCCTGTAATAACCTGCCAAGCCTGTTTCACGGCATCAGGCAGACCGTAAAAGTCGAAGGCCGTAATCAGCAACGCCGAACCCCACCCGGCTATGAGTAGAAACCAGCCCAGCCGCCATTGTCCCATCCGCTGGCGGGAACTGGCGAAGTGCAACAGGGGGAACATCGCAAACGGAAGCTGTAGCGCCAGCACCACCTGGCTCAGGACGATCAGATCGGTGACGTTGTTAGCCCCGCGGATGCCGATATACATGGCCGTGGGGATAATGGCCAACGAGCGGGTAATCAGCCGCCGCAACCACGGCTTGATTCTCCAGTGCATAAAGCCTTCCATGACCACTTGGCCGGCCAAAGTGCCGACAATGGTGGCGCTTTGCCCGCTGGCCAGCAGGGCGACAGCGAAAAGGACGCTCGCAGCCGCCGTGCCCATCAACGGCGCCAAGGTCAGATTGGCCGCTTGGATCCAGTCGGTTGAATCGTTGAACTGGATCACCTGTCCGCCGGCAGCGGTGACGCTGGTCTTGCCGTAAAAGACAATCGCGGCCAGCACCAGGATGGCAGCGTTGATCAGGAAAGCAACCGACAGGTTGGCGGTGACATCAATGGTGTTGAAGCGGATCGCCTTTCGGATTGATTTCTCATCCTGCTGAAATTTGCGGCTCTGCACCAGGGCAGGATGCAGATACAACACGTGCGGCATGACCGTTGCACCGATGATGCCAATGGCCACATAGACCATGCTTGCCGAACTCAAAGTGGGCGTAATCATGGCCCGGCCCATTTCCAGAAAGCTGGGCTGCGTCTGCGGCAGAATAAAAATCTCAATGAAGTAGCAACCCCCGATGGTCGCCACCAGCAGCAACACTATCGCTTCGATAGTCCGCATCCCGAACCGCTGCATCGACAGCAGCAACAGCACGTCGATGCCTGTGATGATGACTCCCCAAAAAATGGGGATGTGGAACAACATGTTCAGCGCCACAGCGCCGCCCAGGACTTCGGCCAAATCGCACGCGATGATCGCAAGTTCCGCCATGAGCCAGTTCGGCACGCGCGTCCACTTGGGATACCAATCATAACAACACTGGGCCAGGTCGCGCCCGGTCGCGATGCCGAGCCGCGCGGCGATAATCTGAAGGAAGATCGCCATCACGCTGGCCAGGCCGACCACCCACAGCAGTCCGTATTTGAACTGGGCGCCACCCTGGAGATCGGTTCCCCAGTTGCCCGGATCCATATAAGCGACGCTGACCAAAACCGCCGGGCCGAAATAGGCGGCTATTTGCTTCCAGAAGCCGGCTTTATGGTCAGGCACCTTCACGCTGCCATGCATTCCTTCCAGCGACATGGCACCGGGGCGCGAAACCGCAGTGACTTTGGCCACCGCGGGTTCATGGAGGTCCCTGGATGTATTATCGTCTGCGCTCATTAAAATCTTGTTCCCTCGTTAAAATCTCACGGTGATCCCACAAAACGGATTGTCATCGGCCGCCGCCCGCGTCACCCCAAAGAAGCAGTCACAATCCAACTGGATGTTTTTAGTCACCAGGTATTCCAGGCCGGTATCCACGGCTCCCACCCAACCGGCGTGACTCTCCGTGGTGAAGTCGCTGAACCATTCCACAAAACCGCTTAACTTCCCGACGATCCGGTGATCCAGACTGGCGGAAGCGATGAATTCCTCGTGGTAGCCGCCGTTCTCATCATTTTTCATCACGCTGACCGCCGTTTCCAAACTCAAGTCGAAATCATGCGGCAAACTCACCGCCAAAGGAAAAATCACGCCACCTTCCACGGCGTTGTTTCCCAAGTTGTCCGTACTGGTCGGAAACTTGACGTAGGGCAAAAACGCAAAAGCCGTCGTCCCGCCGTCATTGCCCCACAAATTGATTTTCAGCCGCGGGGTGAAATCACCGAAGCCGGACTGTGTGGTGGCATTGCCCAAACCGTCCTTTGTCTGCACGTTCAGGTAATTGTCATAGATGAACTGGACATCCACATTGTTGAGCAATCCGGCCTTGAAGTTGAAATCGCCAACCTCCCACGCCTTCGTGGTCGCGCCGCCCAATTTATCGTAAGTAAAATTGAAAAAATCCATTTCCAACTGGTAGTGGCCGGCATCCACCGTATAAGCCGATTCCGTCTCGTCGGGCCGGTCGGGACTCAATTCGCGCATCAAATTTTCCGGCACCGGATTGAAAAGGTTGTAGCCGCTTTTGTCCGGGGGAGCGCCGTTGGTTTCCTGCGCCGGCGAGCGGAATGCCGGCGCCGTTATCAGGCCGAAAACCAGAACCCGCCCGGCAGTTTTTAGCTCAGACAAAAACATGTAGCATTAGATACATTTCGAAACCCAGCCTGTCAATCTAAAATTGTAGCTTCGACTACAAAATAAAACCTCGACCCAAAGTCCGGTTTTTGCTTTATTTCCCGAAGCCATGCCGCGCCCCCCCCGCAAATCACCGGTGGCCGCCCGCGCCCCGCGCGCGCGGCCGGCACTGCCGCCCGCTGAAATCTTCCGCCGTTCGCGACGCGACCGCGCGGCGGAAACGGCCCAGGATTACGTCGAGGCCATCGCCGACCTTTCCGCGTCGCTGGGCGAAGCGCGCGTGGTGGATCTGGCGCGCCGGCTGGGGGTGACCCACGTCACCGTCAATCGGACCCTCTCCCGGCTGCGACAGGCCGGATACGTGAACACCCGGCCCTACCGATCCATATTTCTTACCAAAGCCGGACACCGGCTGGCGGCCGAATGCAAACAGCGGCATGGAACAGTGGTGGCCTTTTTGCGCTCACTGGGCATCTCGGAGCAGGCGTCGGAGATGGATGCGGAGGGAATCGAACATCACGTCAGTCCGGAAACCCTGGCCGCCTTTGAGCGGCGTTTGAAAAAGCGCTGATGCGACCGCTGGATGTTCAACAAATTGGCAACGAACTGGCCATCAAATGGGACGACGGCGCGGAGAGTTTCATTTCCCTCGAGGGGTTGCGGCGAGGCTGCCCCTGTGCCGACTGCCAGGGCGAGGCGGACATATTGGGGAACGTCCATAAAAACCCCGGGCGGCCATTGGGGCCGTTGGCATTTCAACTGGTCCGGTTTTCCCGGGTGGGCGGCTATGCCATTCAACCGGTTTGGGCGGATGGACACGCAACCGGAATTTATTCCTTTGAATATTTGAGGCGCGCGGCTGGCTGAAATTCATCCGCTTGAAAAGCAAACGGCGCGCTCAAATGAGCGCGCCGTTAAAGATCATATCCTTTTCAAGGATTCACCGGCGCGCTGGGGGTTAAAGACCCGGACCCGGGCGCATTGTTGGGAGCCGGCTGGTCAATCGCACCGGGATTGGCTATGTCGTAATACTGGTCCGTATTTTTCGGATTGCTCCAGTCATACGGTTTGGCGCTGTTCCACGGGGTTTTGGGTTTCATGGACTGATTTGGCCCCAACGGACTGGACTGCATGAAGGCAGTTGATGTCGGCTGGAAGTCGGCGTCCTTGACGATGGTCGGGGTGAGGAAAATCAACAAATTGTCCTTTTGAAGGCCTTTGCTTTCAGACCGAAACGCATATCCCATGACCGGGATGTCGCCGAGGATGGGCACCTTGGTGTAGGTATTTGCGGTGTTGTCCTTGATAAAGCCGCCCATGACGAGCGTGTTTGCATTGGGGATTAAAACCTGGGTGGTGACCCGGCGCACATCATATTCGTCCGCCTGATTTTCCACACCGGCAACAATTCTTGTGACGGTGCCAAAATCGCTGGAAACTTCCGGCGTAACGGTGAGCCAGATGTAATCATTGGCGGAAATGCGGGGGGTGACATCAAGGATGGTTCCCAAATTGGTATAAGCCACTGATGCGCCGCCGGGTGATCCCTGGGTGCCGGCAGTGGTGGAAAAAATCGGTTCAGCCCGGGTGACTTCGATGTGCGCGGCTTGATTGTCCAGCGTCACGACGCGGGGAGTGGCAATGGTTTGCGCGTCAGAGTCCGAATTCAAGAACGAGAGCACGGCTTTCAGCCCATCGGCATTGAGGAAAGCGGTTGCCGGGTTGATACCGTGCATGGTATCCATCAAAAAGCTTGGATTTTGAAGCAGGTTGTTGGCGCCGTAAGTAATGATATTTCCTGGTCCGACGGCATTTGAGGCAATCGTCTGCGAGTAAGGCTGGCCCGACTGCCCCCCAAAAACGTTGTTTCCGAACGAAACATTTTGCGCACTCAGGGTGCCAGACCAATCAATGCCCTTCGTGGTACTCGGTGAGCTGGAAACCTCCATGAAGCGCGTTTCAATCAAAACCTGGCGGGTGGGTTTGTCCAGCCGGTCCACCAGCGTATCCACGGCATCCTGTTCGTTCTCGGTGGCGACCACGACCAACTGGCTGGTGCGTGAATCCATCACCACCCGGCTGCGTTTGTCGGTCAGGGCGCTTTCGACTGACGCCTCCATGTTGGAGACGCTCGCATATTTGAGTTGGATCACCCGCGTAATCAGCGGCGCCGGCGCATTGGGATTTTTAATCGTGATGCGCGCAATTTTGGTCTTCGAGTCCTCATCCAGCTGCAGGCCGTAATTATCCAGCACCGCCAGCAGCGCCTGGCGGGCGGAGATGTTCTCCCAGCGGACGGAAATCGTCGGTTCCGGCTTGATCTGCCCGTTTTGATCGGGCTGACCGTAACCAATCTTTGGGTCGAGCAAATAATTGATGTCCGCCAGGCGGGCCAGGTTTTCGATGGCGGTGGTAATCGGAACATCCTGAAATTGAATGGGCAACACGTTCGCAGCCGTGGCTGCCGGCGTATTGGGATTGGTGGTGGCACTGGCCGTTTGATCGGTGCCGACCGCGGCTGGCGGAGTCATTGCCGGCACGTTGCTGGTGGTAACCGTCGCGGTTTCATTACTGGTGATGGTCGTGGTGACACTCGTGGTTTCATTGCTGCTGGTTACACTGGCGGTTACGTTGCTCTCCGTTGTCGCGGCGGTTACATTGCTGCTGGTTGCGCCGGGCGTGGCGTCGGTGCCGGCGGCTGGCGCGGTTGCCGTATTGGTGGCGGCAACGGCCGGCGTGGTTTCGCTGGCTGTGACGGCAGCGGGCTGAGCAATGGGGGCAGCCTCACTCGTCGCGGGCGCATTGGTCGCGACACTGTTGGTATCAGTTTGAGACACGGCCCACCGTTGCGAGACAAGTCCCACACACAACGTGGCGATTAGCAGTTTCGATTTCATAGTATTTTGTTTTTACTGGCCTTCAGTCCAATGCTTTAGTCCAATGCCGGAGATACCCAGCAGCTACCGAGCCAACCCCGTTTGAGCCCCAGGCATTTATTTTCAAGGGCATGACCTGGCTGAGCCGCCAGAAGTGGAATGAAAATGTGTTCATTCTTTCAATTTTTTTACGCGCCATTCCAGGTCCTCAAGGCTGGTTCAAATAAAGGAGTTCATGACGCTGGCCACCGACCGCAATGACAACCGAATTGGTCTTGATTTCGATACAGCTGATATGAAGGCGGCCGGCGGAGGTGATCACATCGCCTTCATCACCGACGCCAAAAGTGTGATTGTTGATAATCACCAACCGGTGACCCATCGACCCGGAAAAGCCCCGCAAAACGAGCGAGGTTATGTCCGCCACCCGGGGATTGGCGGCGGCGGCCGCTTCATAGGGCCGGGCGGAGTCGGGGAAAAATGGATCGCACCCGTCCTTCGGATTTGAAGGCATGGTAAACACGGAACGGGAGGTTTTGATCTGGTCGAACCCGGCCGCCGGTGCGGCAACCAGCGCCAGCACGAACGCCAGGCCGGCCGAAAGCGAAACTGCCATCGCGCTCATCCGAAAAATCTTCACGGTCCGTTGGGTTCGGTTTCTTTTCATGAGGTGGATTTTACCAGGGCAATGACTTCCATTTTAAACGAGAGCTTTTCATCATTGGCGGTTGGGTCGGGCTGCATTTGTAAATTGACCACCCGAATGTGAGGAAAGGTGTTTTCAAAATCGGCAATGAACTTGCCCAAGTCATGATAATAGGCCGTACCGGTAATGGTGAATTTGACCTGTTTGAATGGAAACGCGGGCAACAAATCCGTCACCTCGACATCCGGATGGCCGATATCGGGAATATCCACCTGATACGGCGTTTTGAAGAGCCGGATGGTATTGTAGGTCCAGGAATAAAGATCTCCCGAGGCCATATCACTTTCAGCCCGGGAAAGGTTTTGGGTCACATTAATCAGATCGTTGGTTATGGAATTACCGCTTTTGATGGCATTTTGAATGCCTGCAAGTTTGTTTTCCGCCTCACGCTGGCTGGCAGCAGTGCGAAAAAGCGCGGTGTATTGGGGCCGGATCAGGTTTAACCACATCAAGGCCACGACCGCCACCGTGCAGAAGAGCACGAGGATAAGCTGATTGCGTTTGTCTTTGGACAGTTTCATCGGGTTCGATCAGGATAAGTGCACTCCACAGTAAACAATACGGATGGTTTGCCGTCCGGTCCGCCTTGCGGCGGAGACAAATTGGTGAGGTGGACCGCATTCGTTTTGTCCAGAGCGGCTAGAAAGTATGGCTGCTGGCAGATGGCGTCCTTGAACTTGTTGACTTGATCCCCCGGACTGCTGCTGTAATCCCGGGCATCGAGGGATACGACGATTTTTTCCGTTACGGTACCAGGACGACCCCGCGCGACGAGCGGGTCGTCGGATTGTGCGGCGGTTGGATCCGTGGCAACATAGGTTTGGTCCACCCGCAACCTCATCAGTTGCACGCCTGGCACCGTGGCATGTTGCAGGGCGTTCAACAGATTACCCTGGAGAAAACGGCTGCTGGTCAATTTTTGCAATGCCGCCAGATTTCCCCTGGCTTCAGTGGTTTTTCTCTGGCTGAGCAACACCACCTGGTACGAGTTGGTATGCGACTGGATTTGCGCTTGAACCTGGGACAGGTCCTTATTGGCGACCATGACCCTGAGTTGGAGCCAGCTCCACCATACGAGCACCAAGGCAACCACCAGCACCCCACCGAAGATTACGCGTTTGATCGGGTCCCGCCGCCGCAGATCCTCGGCGGCCAGGGCTTCAGCCAGTAGATTAATGCGGATCGGCATAATTTAAAAGGCGGCCATTGCAGCACCGATGGCCACGGTTAATTGCGGCGCGACTTGTTCAACTTCGACAGCCTGCTGTCCCGGCAGTGCCAGTTGCAAAAATGACGTCGGGTTCCAAGCCCTGCACTCCACGACCAGTTCGCTATGCAGCATTTGCAAAATGAGTTCCGACCGGGCGGATCCGCCGCTGACATAAACATGCGACACCGGCCGGTCCTGCTGATGCTCAAAGAAATCCAGCGACGCCCGCAACTCGCGACCCAGCGGCAGCACCTGCGTCTCCAGGGTGGATTGAATTTCCGGGGCCATGCCGATCTTGATGCCTTCCGCCTCGGCATAACTGATATTCATCATTTCGGCCAACCCGGTGGTCAATTTGTCGCCGCCAATTGCAACCACCCGGCTCAACACCAGTTCACCTTGTTGCAGGATGCAAATCGAAGAATTTTTGAAACCGATGTCCACCAATGCGACCGAGTCATTCGCGAACGCCTCCGGCACGGACATCTCAAAAGCGTTCACCGGGCCAATCAGGCCTGGCACGATATGATCGGCCACCAGTCCGGCATCCCGGATCGCGATTTGATAATCATCCACCAGTTCCTTTTTGGCCCCCGCCACCAATACCTTCAATTTGGGGATGGAAATGGGTTTGCCGGCGTCCGCCGATTGGGGCAGCGATTTGGGCGGAATAATATAACAGTCGAAAACGCGATTGGGCAGATCCTGCTGCAAATAACCGCGCGTGTTGTTTTTCAAAACCAGCCGCATCTCGTCCACCGGAATCTGGGGCAGCTCCACCTGCCGCACGATGGCGTCGTTTACGCCGATGGACAAGGTGACAAATTTTGTTCTGGCCTGCAGCGCTTCGTAGACGGCTTTCAGGTGTTCCGCCAGCAGTTCCCGGGAAAGCGTTTTTTCAAAAATCGGCGCATCCAGCAACACATAGCGGGTCAAGGCAAAAACCTCTCCCCGGCGCTCCAGCAGAACCGCCTTGGTCGTGCGGGTCCCCAAATCAACCGAGATCATCTGGTTCCGCTTTTTTCCAGCGAAACCATTTAAATATGGCAGGCCTATTTGCATTTTTAGTCGTCAGTGTTAATTACCCGCAGCTTTCAAACAGATGCTTCGCAAGTTCAGCAATCGCCGCGCCAGATTCCCATGCGCGGAAAAATATCATCAAATCAACGCCGGTTTGTCCTGACACGGGGCGCGCTGTCTTGGAAATGGCCGTAAACTGCCCGCGGCCAGTTGTCTGCTTTGGAAATATTCAGCCGTAGAAGCTGCCCGGCCTTGCGGGTTTGCGTCCCGGCAAACCCGGCCGATTGCTTTGCCCGTGAGGCAAAATGGAGCCGTCACTTTTGGCTGAACTACGGAGGTGAGGCGGACGGTTTGGTTGAATTGGTGGAGGTGGAAACTCCCGGCTGGCGGACAGAACCCGGCTCCAGTTCACGTTCCAGCTGGTACTGAAACAGCGCGTCCTGAGTCCGTCCCATTTTCGAAAAATAGACCCCCAGATCGTCGTGGGCAACGTAATTGCCGGGATCAATTTCCAGTGCGTGTTCCATCAAGGTTTGGGTGTTTTCCCAACAGGCAAGTTGCTGACGGGATCGCCACGCGCACGCCGACAGAATCAGGACGGCCCCGGCCATCGGCAAAACCCGGCGCGCCGCCGGTGGGAAGAGCGCGTCAATCCATCCGGCCGCTCCCCAGGTGCACATCAAAAACAATCCGATGGATGGCAGGTAGGTGTAACGGTCGGCCATGGATTGGAGACCAAATGGAATCAGGCCGCTCACGGGCAGCAACATTCCCCAAAACCAAACCCACCCCACCGCCAGGTAAGGCCGGCGGCGAAGATTGAGCGCCACCCAAACGGAGACTCCCAGCAAAACCAATGCGGCAAGAAAAAGCGAATCAACCTTGATGTGGTCGGAACGCAAATAAAGACAGTCCAGGTTCTGTGGCCAGAATGTTTTTTCCAGGTAGCCCAGACCGCCAATGAGGGCGCCTCCCGTCCGTGGCCACAATCCCATCGGCGGACCGGAGGCGGTCGCCCCACCCGCTCGTTGCGCAAAAAACGCGATCAGGCCGACGACCATCGCAATCAAAAAGAAGGGCAGTTTTTCCGCAAACAAACTTTTAACGGCTTTGATCCCCGGCGGATTGGGGCCGAAGGCGGCAAACCGGTTGAAAGGCCAGAAATCAAGCAGCAGCAAAATCAGCGGCACGGTCACCAACATGGGTTTGGCGAGCAGCCCCAAAACAAAGAAAACCAGCGCGAGCCGGAAAAACCCCCGACGGCGGGACCCCGCTGAGCTCGTAGACGACGCGGCCGCCTCCTGATTCGCCGCCAGAGGGAAAACTTCCTTTTTGACATAAAGCACATACATCCAAAGTGTGAGCATGAAGAAAAAACCGCTCAGCACGTCCTTGCGCTCCGAGATCCACGCGACCGATTCCACCCGCAACGGATGCCAGGCAAACAAGGCCGCAACCAGGGCGCTCCGCCAAAATGCGCCGGTCATCGAATTCAACACCAGCAGCAGCAGCACCGCATTGGCGCCATGGAACAGCACATTGACCAGGTGGTGCGCGCCGGCATTCAACCCGAACAGCTGGCAATCAAGCATGTGGGAGAGCCAGGTCAACGGATGCCAGTTGCTCGCGTGTTGATCCACGCAGGACCACACCAGTCCCCACCAGCTCAAGCCCGAGCGCACCGTCGGATTGTTGAACACGTAATCGTTGTCGTCGTAATCAACAAAACCGTAATGGCGCGCCGGCCAGTAAATCGCCAGCGTGCCCAGGGCCAGCGCCAGACACACCAGCCCGGTTCGATAACGACCGGCTCGGAAAGCAATCACCCTTCCATACTGCAAGGGAAAAGTTGTTTTCCAAGATTTTTCCGGGGACGCGGAAACGGCCGGGCCCGCCTTGCAACCCCAAGGCCGGCCACAGGATTTCAAAATCCGGTGCCGGCCCGCTCAGGCGAATTTCTGCGCGCGCAATTTTAATTCATCGAGAAACACCCGCAGCAATGGCGTCAGGTGCCGGCGCCACAACGCGCCAATGATGACCGGCGGGAAACCCGGCAATGACAGTACCCTTACTTTGGGAGAAAGGGTTTTTCCGGGAATGGCCACGGACAGGCCAATCCCCCATCCATTCGCCGCGTACGTTTCAATCAAATCCAACGAATTGATTTCCATGTCCGGAAACCAGTCCACATCGCGCCGGTTCAATTGTGCCTGGAAAATTTTGGCGATGCTCTCCGCCTTGGGCAGGCAGATCAACGGCTCTTCAATCCGGTCACGCCCCCACAATTCCTCCGCCGATTTGATGCCACTGCCCTTTTCCACCAGCAACACCAGCGGCAATTCAACCAGTTTCAGCGAATGAATTCCCGCCGCCACCTTCTTTTCAATCAGCGTGATGGCCAGATCGATTTCCTCCCGCTCCAGCAACTCACCCAGGCTCGCCGCATCGCCATCGCACAAGGACACGCGCAATCCGGGGAATTTTTTCCGGACCCCCTGCAGCAATTCCGGCAAATGCTCCCGCAGCACAATCGGTGATGCGCCGATGCGGATGAACCGCGCCTGCCCGCCTTGAAATTCGCCGGCGACCTGGTCGAGGTTCGAAAAAAACGGCTGGATGAACTCGTAAAGTTTTTTGCCTTCCGCCGTGAGCACAAACGGCCGCCGCTGAAACAACGTCACCCCGAGGAATTCTTCCAGTTGCGCGACCTGCGCGCTGACCGCCGGCTGCTGGATGCCATAAGGAATGTTCCGCACGGCCGACATGATGCCGCCGTGTTTGGCGACGTAATAAAACAATTCAAGGTGATGAACGTTCATTGAACCAGCCGATGTTCAGCGAAGTTTTATCAATCAACACCTTTTCGGCAAGCCATGATAATTTCTTCCACGTCAACCGGACTTACGGCCATGAAACGAAAGATCATCATGAAAACGATATTCAGTGTTGTGTGCGGCTTGGGCTGCTGTTGGTTTGGCAGCGGAACGGGAGCCTTGGCGGATGAGGGAACCGTGACCGACTCCACACCGGTGCGCATCGGCGTTTACGATTCGCGCGCAGTGGCTCTCGCCTGGTTCTGGAGTGCGCCCGTCCAGCAACGGTTTCAGGACCAGATGGCTGCGGCGCGAGCGGCAAAACAAACCGGCGACACGGCACGGTTCAAGGAACTCGCCGCCGCCCTGCGCGCGGAACAAGACCGCATTCATCGTCAGGGTTTCAGCACCGCACCGGTGGATGACGCGCTCGCGGCCATCAAAGACCGGATTCCGGAAATTGAAAAACAGGCGGGCGTTTCCATGCTCGTTTCAAAATGGGATGCGGCGGCGTTGAAAAAATATCCGAACGCCGAACCAGTGGACGTGACCGACCGGCTGGTCCGCGGGTTCAATCCCACGGAAAAACAACTGAAGATGATTACGGATATTTTAAAGCAAAAACCTCTGCCGCTGGAAAAATGCAATGAGCTGATTCGCAGGGGTGAAATTTGATTGATGGTGCAAACGTTTGGTTCGAAGCAGCATCAACACCCGCCGAAAATGTGAGAAATCCGGGGCCGAAAAATCACGGACGGCATTTCGATGATGAATCTTCTCAAACCACAATCGGTTTGTCGGTGGGAACGTTGCCGGTCTTCGGTTCCGTCGGTTGAGCGCCTTCCGCTGGCGTGGCGGTGGAAGCGCTGTTTGGGGCGGAAAGGTCGCCGAGCAATTCCCGAACGGCTTCAACCATGATGGCGGGAGTGCAGGCGCCTTTGACGAAGCGTTTGTTTGCGCGTTCCAGAACATGTTCCTCCGCCGCATCGATGATGGAATTGGTGGACAAGATGATGACGGGAACCTTCTGGTAACGGGAATCCGCGCCGATGAATTTGAGGACCTCCACGCCGTTGAATTTCGGCAACATCAAATCGAGCACCACCAAATCAGGCACAAACTGGGAGAGAATTTTTATGGCTTCCAACCCGTCGTGCGCGGATTCGACTTGAAATCCCTGTTGCTGCAGACGCATGCGATAAACCGCCAGCACCACGGGATTATCTTCGACAAAAACAATGGTTTTTGATTTTGCGGTTTCTGCGTTCATTTCTTCCAATGCAATTACCGGCCAGCGCCCGCTGGCCAAACTTGGGAGGCTATTGCCCGGCTCAGGAAACAGCACTGGGTATGCCAATATAAGGATAACCATGGCGGCGCCAAATTTCCCGGTTTATCCTCCAACCCGTTCAACGGAAAAGACTTTTGCAGAACCCTGACTTTGTCCCGGCTTGAGCGCGGAAATATTTGCTAAAATCCTCATCGAACGATGCCTTGGAGGTACTACTTGATAAACTGTAAGGACGAGCCAATCGGCCCGCGCGGCAATGGGCCCGTTGCCACCGCAAAAACTGCTCATTCCTCTGACTTTTTTCCGGCGCGCCAGGCGCGCCAGTATGCTTCGAGCCGCCGGCAAAACGAAGCGGGTTTTTCCGCATAAAAATGCGAGCCAAGCGCCAGCGCCACCGGTTGCAGTTCTGCCCGACGCAGCCCAATCAGCTCATTCAGCATTTTTACCTCCCGCGGGTGCTGGCGGTTGCCAGCACGGGTGACGAACCGTTGTAACATGACCAGATCGTGGTCATCGCCGAGGCACCGACTCAACGCTTTCAATGCGCTGGCCGCCGCGCGCAGATTTTTCGGCCGGCTGGGATGCAGCAGGCGGAGTTGAAGCCGGAGGTTCTGCACCTGCTTCCGCCACCGGTGGAGATGTTCCGGCGACGCATCTTTAAGCGCCACTTCACAGGCTTCCCGACCGCGGCGGTAAGTGTCCCGTAATCCCGACCGGATGGCCGCCCAGCCGTCCGCCTTGAGCTTCAAATCCCGGGCGCGCCGGTTTGCCTTTCGCAACAGGCAATCCACCGCCGCTGCGGATTCGCCCTTCTCAAATTCCCGGGTTTGTTCGTCACAGTTCTGGCGTAACAACTTTTTTATTCCGGCAAAGGACTGCGCGGAAAGCCGGCCGGCGAAATGAACCATCAACTGGTCGAGTGTCCGGGGCCGGACATGCGCATCACGGGCTTCCGTCAGATGCCTTGCTGCCGCGCGCAATGTTTTTCCACACTGGCGATACGTGTCTCCCGCCATTCGTTCGCGGACAAGTCCCAGGGTGGCGCGCACTTTTTTGATCTCCTGGCGAATGCGGCGAACGGCTTCCCGACGGTCGCTTTTTTGCAAATGATCCAGCGCCCGGCCAATCCGTTCGCGGCTCACACGCCGCGACGCCCGGGCCGGCGATTCCTTCTTTTTGAAATAAAATGCCATAGACCGCCGGGTGTTTTGGCGGTGTTCTCACAATTGACACCAGCGTGCCCGCCGGTGGAAGACCGTTCAAGGAATTTCCGGTACGACTCCATTCCCACCATCGCGGCAAACAATATCCGGCAAAAGTTTTTCAATTCACAGTCCGGCGCGCAAAGGGGTAGTCTTGCCGCGTGACCGAAAGCCCGATGCCAAATCCCGGACGCCAGACCCCGGACGCCGGATCCCGGACGTCCGGTTCCATTCGCAGCTTCTGGCTCATGTTTGTCGTCGAATTCCAAAATGCCTTCAGTGACAACGTCCTTCGGTGGCTGGTCACCTTTCTGATTGTCGGCATGGGGTTGTCGCTGGAAAAACGCGATTCCCTGGTGCCGCTGGTCGGCGCCGTGTTCGCGCTGCCGTTTGTCCTGTTTTCAATGGCGGGGGGATTTTTCGCCGACCGCTTCAGCAAACGCAGCGTCGCCATCGCCGTCAAATGCGCCGAACTCGGCATCATGTCCGTGGCGTCGCTCGGCCTGTGGCTCGGCAATATTCCCCTGATGCTGGCGGGCATTTTTTTGATGAGCACGCACAGCGCGATTTTCGGCCCGACCAAATATGGGATGCTGCCGGAACTGTTGCCGGAAAAGAAATTGTCGTGGGGCAACGGCATTTTCGGCCTCGGCACCTTTTCCGCCGCCATTACGGGAACGATTTTTGCCGGAATGCTTTCCGACGCCTTCGGCCGGCGGCAGATGGTCTCCGGCGCCATCCTCATCGCACTGGCGCTGATCGGATTATCCCTGTGTCTCGGCCTTCGGCGGCTGCCCGCCGCCGATCCCGGGAGACGATTCCGCGCAAATTTTCTGGGCGATTTCTTTTCGCAATTCAAGGCCATCCGCCGGGATCGCGTTTTGTTCCTCGGCGTGGTCGGCAACACGTTCCTCTCGTTCCTGGCCATGCTGCTGCAGTTGACCGTGGTTTTTTACGGCAAGGACATTTTCCACTTTGACGACCGGCACAGCGGCTATTTGCAGGGCGGCATGCTGGTCGGCGTCGGCGCCGGCAGCCTGGCGGCCGGATTTTTGTCCGGCGGAAAAATCGAATATGGTTTGATTCCGTTGGGCATGGCCGGCCTGACCGCTTTTGCCGCCCTGCTCGCTCACAGCGGATTTGGCGTGGCCGCCTTTGCGTGGGGCCTCGGCCTGGTGGGTTTCTTCGGCGGCCTTTACAATGTGCCCGTCAACGCCATCATTCAATACCGCCCCGACGCCGACAAAAAGGGCGAGGTCATCGCCACCGCCGCGCTGTTGAGCTGGATCGGCATTTTGCTCGCTTCCGCCGTCTATTATCTGCTCACGGTTCCGTTGCAGCTGAAGCCGCCGCAGATTTTTCTCTTCGGCGCGGTGTTGTCACTGGCGGGAACCCTCTATTGCATCAAGCTGATGCCGGATTCGCTGCTGCGGTTCCTGCTGTGGTGCGCCACTCATTCGTTTTATCGCATCCGCATCGTCGGACGGGACCATATTCCGGAAAAGGGCGGCGCGCTGTTCGTCTGCAACCATGTTTCCTGGATGGACGCGCTGCTGCTCATCGCCTCCACCGACCGGCCCGTGCGTTTTTTGATGTTCAAGGATATTTACGAACAGGCATGGATGAAGCCATTCGCCCGCATTCTCGGCGTGATTCCCATCTCGTCCGAGCAGCGTCCGCGCGAATTGATTCATTCCCTGCAGACCGCCAGCGACGCCATCCGCAACGGCGAGGTGGTCTGCATTTTTGCCGAGGGCCAAATCACGCGCATCGGGCAGTTGCTGCCGTTCCGGCGCGGCATGGAACGCATCATGAAAGGCGTGGATGCGCCGATTGTGCCGGTGGCGCTCGACGGCGTGCTGGGCAGCCCGTCCAGTTTCAAGCACGGGCGTTTCGTCTGGAAACTGCCCGCGCGCCTGCCGCATCCGGTCACGGTCAGCTTTGGCCGGCCGCTGCCCGCCAACACGACCGCGTTTGCCGTGCGACAGGCTGCCCAGGAATTGCTGGCCGACGCCTGGCGCCATCGGCGCGACCGGATGCAATCGTTGCCCCGCGCCTTCGTGCGCACGGCGCGGCGACATCCGCGGCGGTTCGCCATGGCCGGCGCGAATAACGCGAAGGTCACATTCGGCTCGGCGCTGGTGAAAACGATTTTTCTGGCGAGGCGACTGAAACAAACCTGGATCGACCAGGAAATGGTTGGAATTTTCCTGCCGCCGTCCGTGCCGGGCGCGCTGGTCAACTACGCCGCATTGCTGTGCGGCAAGGTGCCGGTGAATCTGAATTACACCGTGTCCGAATCAACGCTGGCGTCGTGCGCCAAACAATGCGAACTCAAAACCATCATCACCTCGCGGGCGTTTTTGGAAAAGGTGAAGCTGGCATTGCCAGGTGAGACGATTTATCTCGAAGACCTCGCCGCCAGGCCGGCGTTTTCGGAAAAACTCACGGCGTTCCTGGCGGCAACCTTTCTGCCCGTGAGCCTGCTCGAACGGGCACTGTTTTCAAATCGTAAATCGGAAATCATAAATCATAAATCCCTGGACTCCCTCGCCACCGTGATTTTTTCCAGCGGCAGCACCGGCGAGCCCAAGGGGGTGATGCTGTCGCACTATAATATTGGCTCGAACATCGCCCAGCTCGAGCAGGTGTTCGGGCTGGACCGGCGCGACCGCATCCTCGGCATCCTGCCGTTTTTCCATTCATTCGGTTTCACCGGCACGCTGTGGCTGCCGGCGGTGTTGGGCGTCGGCGTGGTTTATCATCCGAACCCGCTCGACGCGAAAGCCATCGGCCCGCTCGTCCGCGATTATGCGGTCACGTTTCTGCTGGCGACGCCGACGTTCCTGCAGCTTTACCTGCGCGGCTGCGCGCCGGCGGATTTTGGCAGCCTGCGCCTGGTCATGACCGGCGCGGAAAAACTGCCCGACCGGCTGGCGTCCGCGTTCGAGGAACACTTCGGCATCCGCCCGATGGAAGGTTACGGCTGCACCGAATGCGCGCCGGTGGTGGCGGTGAACGCGCCGGATTTTCGCTCCGCCGGTTTTCATCAGGTTGCCGTCAAACGCGGAAAGATCGGCCATCCGCTGCCGGGCGTGAGCGTGCGCATCGTCAGCCCGGAAAATCCGTGGAGCGGGGAAAACCTGCCGCTCGGCCAGCCGGGTCTGATGCTCGTGCGCGGGCCAAACGTGATGCAGGGCTACCTCGGCAAACCGGAAAAGACCGCCGAGGTGTTGGTGGCGGCGACGCCCTCGTCGCAGAACGCCGCTTGCGCCGCGTCGGCGGTTTCGACCGGCGGCGACGAGGCGTCGCCACCACCCTGGTATTGCACCGGCGACATTGCGGCCATTGACGAGGATGGCTTTCTGCAAATTACCGATCGCCTGAGCCGTTTCAGCAAAATCGGCGGCGAGATGGTGCCGCACATCAAGGTCGAGGAAAAACTGCACGAACTCGCCAATGCCACCGAACAAACGTTCGTCGTCACCGGCCTGCCGGATGAAAAGAAGGGTGAACGGCTGGTTGTGTTGCACAAGCTGCCCGACGCCGGACTGGCGTCGTGTCTGGAAAAACTGGCGACCTGCGACCTGCCGAATCTCTGGAAGCCGCGCGCCGACCAGTTTTTCCGCGTGGATAATTTTCCCCTGCTCGGCACCGGCAAACTGGATTTGCGGAAGGTGAAGGAACTGGCGGAGAAATTCACCGGGCTGACGCCAGGCTGAAACGGGGAAATATTCGACCTTCGCGGGGCCCGTAACGCCGCGAAATTCAACAACGCCCACAGCCCAATTCGGCCGCCAACTCTTCAATGACCCAATTCGCGCGCGTGGCCTGCAACGCATCGGCCGTTGCCCCATGCAGCCAGACGGCGTAACGAATGGCTTTGCCGGCATCGTCCTGCAATGCCGGTTGCGCGAGCAATCCCGCGATGAAACCTCCCAGCAGGTCACCGCTGCCGCCCTGCGCCAGATGCGGGTTGCCGGATGAATTCACAAACACTTCGCCCGTGCTCCGGCCCACGAGCGTCTGGTGTCCCTTCAGCACCACCCAGCAATCGCCATAGCGATGGGAAATTTCACGCACCGCATGAAAACGGTTCGCCTGCACCTGGGGCACGGTCTTGCCCAACATCCGCGCCGCTTCACCGGGATGCGGTGTGACCACGCGAATCTCCGTCTTCGCCAGGGCATGCGGCACCAGCCAGTCCAATGCGCTCGCGTCCACAATCATTGGCAACGGCGAGTTGCGCACCAGCCGCCGCCAGGATCGCCGCGTCAGCATCTTCAGGTCTTCGATAAATTCCGCAGCCGCCAGGCCCGGGCCAATCAACAGGGCGCTGGCCGATTCCGATATTTTCGTTTCCGGCTTCCAAACATTGACCATCACCGCTTGCAATTGAGACGCGACGACGTGATAGATGGGTTCCTGCGGATACAATGTGATAAGGCCGGGCTGCGCGCGTTGGGCGCCGCGCGCGGCCAAAACCGCGGCGCCGTGAAAACCGAAAGTGCCCGCGATAATCACCAAATGCCCAAATGTGCCTTTGTGGCTGGCGACACCCCGACGCGGCGGGAAACCGGCGAAATCCTCCGGCAATGTCCAATTCAATTCGCCCCGGTGCGGGCAGGCAATCAGACCGACATTGTCGGCGACCTCCAGTCGCCCCACAAACGGCCAGGCTTCCGGCTGGAGTAATCCGATTTTGGGCGCGCCAACCGTCAGGGTAACCGCGGCTTCCATTGCCGCTCCCTGCGGCTGGCCGCTGTCCGCATTCAAACCCGACGGCACATCCACGGCGAGAACCGGAATTTTTGACGCGTTGACCGCCGTGATGAATTTTTTCCAGCCGTCGTCGAGCGGACGGTCCAGACCAATGCCAAACAGGCCGTCAATGATGAGCGCGGGCCGGGAGCGCAGCGCGGCTTCGAGTTTCGGCAAATCAGTCTCCGGCGCGGCAACGTCGAGCGTTTCAACGCGACGATCGGGCAGGTGTTCGCGCGCAGCCCGGGCGTCGTCGCCATTGTGGCCTTTGCCGGCCAGGATCAGCATGGCGTCGCCCGAACGGCTCAGGCGCAACGCGAGTCCGGCGATTTTTTCGCCGACGCGGCGGATGACCCCGGCCGCGGTCTGGCCGGCGGCCCAGGTGGCGCCTTCCCATTCGCGCATCTGGGCAATGTTGACAACCGGAACTGGCATGGCGGTGAGAGCGTGACAGAACGGCCGCCTCAAAAAAAGGAGAATTGCTTGCGCCCCAATTCCTTATCGCCATTGCAATTATAACCTGCCCCGCCATTAATTCCGGGTTACCCTGCCGTCGGCGAAATATCGCGCAATCACGTCACCCAATCGTCACACGGTTGTCACAGATTTGAAATTGTGCGACGAGGGTGGTTGGGGGCAGGATATGCAGGCAACGGTGAAGCCCAAAATTCTAGTGGTGGATGACGAGCCGGAAGCGGTCGAGCTTGTGGAATTCAACCTCAAGCAGGCCGGCTATGCGGTGAGCACGGCCGCGGACGGCGCTGAGGCGTTGAAAAAGGCGCGCGCGCAACCGCCGGACCTGATCGTGCTCGATGTGATGCTGCCGGAAATGGACGGCTTCGAGATCTGCAAAACCCTGCGGCTGGAATCCGTCACCGCGCGCGTGCCGGTCATCATGCTCACGGCGAAGGCGGCGGAAATTGACCGGGTGCTCGGCCTCGAACTCGGCGCCGACGATTACCTGACCAAACCCTTCAGCCCGCGCGAACTGTTGCTGCGCATCAAAAAAATCCTGGCCCGCGGCCAGAACGGGGAAAAGCCGCACGACCAGATGCGCTTCGGCGATTTGTTGATCGACCTGCCGCGGCACGTGGCGAGCTGGAAGGGCAAAACCATCGAGTTGACGGCCACCGAGTTCAAGCTCCTCGTCGTGCTCGCGCAACGCGCGGGGCGCGTGCAATCGCGCGACCACCTGCTGCGCGACGTTTGGGAATACGACAGCCTGATTGACACGCGCACCGTGGACACCCACATGCGCCGGCTCCGGGAAAAGCTCGGCCCGGCCTCGAAGCATCTGGACACCGTACGCGGGGTCGGCTATCGGTTTGTGGAATGAATGCAGATGGCAGATGGCAGAATACAGAAGCGATCCCGCCGGCCCTTATTCGTTCGCCATTTGCTTCAGCCTTCAGCCTTCAGCCTTCAGCCTTTTCCCCATGTGGCCGCTCCTGACCATTCTTCTCGTCGCCGCCACCGCCCTCGGAATTCATTTCTGGTGGCGTCAAAAATTCCAGCACCAGCAGCGCCAATTGCAGGCCGACATGGAGGATTTCCAGCGGCGGGAACAACAGACCACGATTGACGCCAAGGCGCAGCAACAGGTCCTGTTCAACAGCATGCTGGAAGGCCTGCTGTTGCTTGACCGCCACCGCCGGATTTACCTCGCCAACCGCGCCTTCAAAAATCTGTTCGGCCTGAAAACCGAGTTGCGCGGCAAAACCGTCATGGAGGCGCTGCGCGTGCATGAACTCGACGCCCTCGTCGCGCGCGTCGAAAGCGACGGGCAGGTTTTTGACTACGAACTGAAACTGCCGGAACTCAGCGAACGCTGGCTGCAGGTCAATGCCGCCGCCATTTTCAACTCCGCCGGCGAACGGGAAGGCACCATCCTCGTTTTCCACGATCTGACCCGCCTCAAACAGCTCGAGCGCACGCGCGAGGAGTTTGTCGCCAACGTCAGCCACGAGTTGCGCACGCCGCTCTCGCTCATCAAAGGCTACGTCGAAACCCTGCTCGATGGCGCGCACAGCCAGCCGGAAGTCGCGCAACGTTTCCTTAAAATCATCGAGCGCAACACCCAGCGGCTGGACCTGCTCATCCAGGATCTGCTCACGATTTCCGCGCTGGAATCCGGCCGGATCAAATTGAATCTGCAGCCGGTGGAGTTGCATCCGCTCGCCGACAAGGTCTTTACCGATTTAAAAACGCGTGCCGAGCAGAAGGGCATAAAACTCGCCAACGAACTGGCCGATTTGACCGCCCTGGCAGATGCGCACCGCCTCGAACAGGTCTTCGCCAACCTCGTGGACAATGCCATCAAGTACGGCCGCGCGCAGGGCTCGGTCGTTGTCGGCGGACGAAAAACCGAGGCCGGCAAGATCGAGGTGTTTGTGCAGGACGACGGGCCGGGCATTCCACCCGAGGCGTTTGACCGCATTTTCGAACGGTTTTATCGCGTGGACAAGGCGCGCTCGCGCGAGCAGGGCGGCACCGGTTTGGGTCTGTCCATCGTAAAGCACATCGTTCAAAACCACGGCGGCGAGGTCTGGGCGAAAAGCGAACCAGGCAAGGGCGCGACGTTTTTCTTCACGCTGCCACAAGGTCAGAAATAATCTTGGTGGGCGAACGCGCAGGTTTTATAGTGCGGCCATGGTTCACGTTGGCATTGGCTATGACATCCACGCGCTGGTCGCGGGACGCAAACTCATTCTCGGCGGCGTCGAGATTCCGCACCCCAAGGGCCTCGACGGTCATTCGGATGCCGACGCGCTGATGCACGCCATTTGCGATGCGCTGCTGGGCGCGCTCGGCGAACCGGACATCGGTCATTTTTTCCCGAACACCGACCCGCGCTGGAAAAATGTCCCCAGCAAAATTTTCCTGGAGGAGGCCGCGAAGCAAATCGCCAGGCGCAAAGGCAGGATTGTGAACGTGGACGCGACCCTCATCGCGCAGGAGCCGAAACTTTATCCGCACGTTGCGGAGATGAAAAAACGCATCGCCGCCGCGCTCGGCATCCCGGAACAACAAATCGGCATCAAAGCCACGACGAATGAGAAGCTGGGTTTCATTGGCCGCGAGGAAGGCATTGCTGCCATGGCCGTGGCCGGCGTGGACCTGCCCGAAAAAGTGACGGGTGGCCGGTGACCGGTGACCAGAAAATGCCCTTGCCGGGTGAACCTGAAATCATGTCACGTGTCACGCGTCACGTGTCACCCTGAACCATGCCAAAAGCGGAAATCAGTTGGAAGCGGGTCACCGACGACGGCGTCAAGCTGCAGGTTTACGCGCAACGGGTCGGTCGGGAGTGGATTTTCTACCAGCGCGAAAAGCGCTACGACCAGTGGCAACGGGTGGAGGAACCGCCGCTGGAAGACTGGCTGGAATTGCTGGACGCGGTGCGACGCTTCATCCCCCGCCGCCGTTATCACCCGGATGACGAGGAACATGTGCGCCGCCGCATTCGGGAACGCTTTCCCGAAACGGGGATTTGATTGTGTCCACCAATTCAGTGTCCTGAAATCAGTGTGTACAGTTCAAAACCAGGCGGACGAGGCATACCAACCCAACAATCAATCCGACGATAATCACAATGCCCAAGGCATCGGATTCGGCTTTCTGTTTGTGATTGATGGGAATGATGGTGTTCAACAAATGATAGATGTTGCTTCGATTGATCTTACGTACGACAAACTTCACACCATTTGTTCAGCACAAATCAGGCCAAGCCGGAAGGTACAAAACGGAACACCCCCAAAGGGTTGCGGCCGCTGATCGTCGATTTTGCCACTGACAATCTGCCCAAGCGGCGCTACCCTGCCGGCATGGCCGCAATGCCCTTGATTCTCGTCTCGCCTAGCATCGAAAAGCGCGGGGTCGAGTTCCACGATCTTTCCGTCAGCCTTTCGGTCAAATACGACAACGCCGTGCTCCAGGCCGGCGGCATTCCGGTGACGGTGCCGACGACGACTGACCGCCGGGCGCTGGCGGAAGTCGTGCGGCGTGCGGATGGCGTGCTGTTGACCGGCGGCGACGACATCAATCCCGATCTTTACACCCGAAACCTGCCGCGGGCGGTCCGCAAAACGGTCGGCATGACCCCGGACGGCGGCGGACGCGACCTGCGCGAGTTAATGTTGATTGACGAGACGTTGCGCCAGCGCAAGCCGTTGCTGGCCATCTGCCGCGGGCATCAATTGTTGAACATCGCGTTCGGGGGCGGATTGATCGCCGACATCCGGCGCCAGGTGCCGGGCGCGCTCAACCATCAGCGTCTGGACAAGGCAAATGAATTAGTGCATGAAGTGTCGTTGACAAGCGGTTCACTGCTTGCCAGTATCGCTCGCCAGCGGGTTTTGAGCGTTAACAGCTCGCATCATCAGGCCGTCCTGCAACCGGCGGAACCCTTGGTGGCCGTGGCGCGAGCGAGTGATGGAATTGTGGAAGCAATGGAATTAAAATCAGATGCGCCGCAGCGAATGCCGTTTTTGTTAAGCGTGCAATTTCACCCCGAACGGCTGGCCCAACGGCACGCCGGACATCGGGCGATTTTTTCGCGGTTTGTCCGGGCGTGTGTGAAAAAATCCAAAACATGAAATCGAAAGTTCTCATCGTGGACGACCAGGCCGACGTGCGGGAACTGCTCCGCTCGGTGCTGGAGGACAACTATGACGTGGCCCAGGCCAGCAGCGGAGCCGCCCTGCAAAAATGTTTTCCCCAGGACCCCCCGGATGTCGTGCTCCTCGACGTGAAATTGCCGGACGCCGACGGTCTCGATCTCCTGCCCCAGGTCAAAAAACGCTGGCCCGAGACGGAGGTCATTGTGCTTACCGGTCACGGAACCATTACCATGGCCGTTGAGGCCGGTCGGCGCGGCGCGTATAACTTTTTGTCGAAGCCGTTCGAGAACGAAAAACTGCTCGCCGACGTGAAATGCGCCGTCGAGCGCAAGGAGCAAAACCAGGAAAACACCACGCTGCGCCGCGCCCTCGAAACCATGAGCGGCGTGGCCTCGCCCATTTATCGCAGCTCACTCATGCGCGAAGTGGTCCGCACCGCCGAACGCATCGCCCCGAGCGACGTCACCATCCTCATCACCGGCGAAAGCGGCTCGGGCAAGGAGGTCATCGCCGACCTGATTCACGCGCGCAGCACGCGCAACAAAAGCCGGATCATCAAAATCAATTGCGCCGCGCTTCCGCGGGAATTGATCGAAAGCGAGCTGTTCGGCTCGGTCAAGGGCGCGTTCACCGGGGCGCATTCCGACCGGGAAGGCCTTTTCCGCCAGGCCGAGGGCGGCACGCTGTTCCTCGACGAAATTTCCGAAATGCCCATCGACACGCAGAGCAAGCTGCTGCGCGTGTTGCAGGACCAGGAAGTCCGGCCCGTGGGCGGCAAGACCAGCTACAAAACCAACTGCCGGATCGTTGCCGCGACCAACCGCGTGCCCGAGGAAGCCATCCGGGACGGCAAACTGCGCGAAGATTTGTATTACCGCGTCAGCGCCATTTCCATTCATTTGCCGCCGCTGCGCGAACGGCGCGACGACATCATGCCGCTGGCCAACGCCTTTTTGAAACGGTTCTCGGCGCAGGCCAATCGCGACATTCGCGGCTTCAGCGCCGAAGCCACCGAGCGGTTTACCGCGTTCGACTGGCCGGGCAATGTCCGTCAGTTGCAAAACGAGGTCCAACGCGCCGTGCTGCTAAGCGAAGGCAACGAGGTGGAGGGCTCCGACCTTTCCATCACCAACGTCAAGGTGGGCCCGACCGATGGGAACGACACAAATTTCACCCTCCTGGAAGGCGTCGAGCGCAATGCCATCATTCAAATGCTCAAGGAAACCGACGGCAACAAGCTCGAAGCCGCCAAACGCCTCGGCATCGGCCGCCAGACCCTCTACAACAAAATCAAGGCCTACGGCATCGAGACGTAATTTTTGCAGTAGGGCGCGTCACTCCGTGCGCGCCGGCCAAAATGCGGGACAGAAAGTTGCGGCAGAAATGCTGCTGCAACGCGAAATTGGATAGGCTGCAAAACAAGCCGTCGATTAGCTGTTAGGCGCACTCAGTCTATGAAGGTATTCGTCGCGATTGTTGCGTTGGTAGTTCTCGCGCTGTTAATTTTCATCTTTACGCCTTTGGAGTCGCGCGTTGACCGTCGCGCATGGCTTACCAACTCGAAGGGTGCGCTCAGAGAAGCGGACACGGAACTTCACAAGTTCGGAGCATTCACCAACTACTATTCGCAATATATCACCGTCCATTCCTACACAAATCAGTTCATCGTAGATGGAACAAATTATCAGTGTGAGTTAGCCGCTGAGTGCGAGCGTTTGAAGTATCGAGGGTTTCTCACAATCACGACCAATCAGATATTTGTCTGGGTTGACAAGAAGGGCGGATTGACACCGTTGGTAGCGCCACGGTTTGTGCCAGCCGGATTTTGATTTATAACCGTGCGCCTAATCTCCAAAGGATGGAATTGGCCGGAGCGCCGATTCCATCCGGCGTTGAACCAGCCCGTCGAAGTTTCCTGGAGTCGTCCCGCCTGCCTTTTACTTTTCCCGCCGTTCCCCGCCAAAACCGTTGACCATCGTCCACGTCTCCGCCCGGTTGGCGGGAAGTTCAACATGAGGATAGGCTGAATCGCTTCCCAGCGCCGGTTCACAGTTTTCCCAATTCCTCCCGCAACAAGTTCGTCAGCGGCTCAATTGTCCGGGAACTGAATTCAAACTGGCAACCCGCCGCTGAAAACAATTCCGGCAGCGGCCGCGAACCGCCAAGTGTTTTAATTCCCTCTCCCCGCCAAACGGGGAGAGGGTCAGGGCGAGGGGTTCGTTTTCTTTTCGAGTTTGATTCTCTTTAAATCCGGTGGAATAAATTTCTGTTCTCGATCATCCTTCATAATCCGAACGCAGCCGGTTCGCTGTTGCAGTGCATTCCAAATCTTTAGCAGACATCCCTCGCGATTCTTTTGCCATTGATGATTCCAGAACCGAAGCGTTTCTACGCCTTGCTCCACCAGAACTTTTTCCCGCGCTTCATCTCGCTGAATTCCCTCCGGCAAACCATGTTGAAAGCCGTCGAGTTCGACATCGAGCTTCGCCTCGGCGCAATAGAAATCCAAAATGTGCCCGCCCACTGCGTGCTGCCGGCGAAATTTGAAGCCGGCGAATTGTCGTCCCCGCAATGCCCGCCAAAGCTCTTTTTCCTCATCAGTTTGATTGCGGCGCAGTTGGCGGGCGATTTGTTTGAGGCTCACGCGGGGAGAATGCAAGTTCCAGAAATAATTTCAAGCTCCTCACCCCGCCCCTCTCCTCGTTTGGCGAGGAGAGGGTGACAAGCCGCGTCAGCGAGTTGCCTCGCCTAAAGTTTTTCCAATTCCTCCCGCAATAATTTCGTCAGCGGCTCAATCGTCCGGGAACTGAATTCAAACTTGCAACCCGCTGCTGAAAACAATTCCGGCAGCGGCCGTGAACCGCCCAGCGCCAGCGACTTTTTGTAATCATTCAACGCCTTCGCCCGGTCGCGCCTTGAATTGGCCCAGACCTGCAACGCGCCCAATTGCGCGATGCCGTATTCAATGTAGTAAAACGGGTGCAGAAAAATATGGAGCTGCCGGTGCCACAGATGGGCGCGCGCGGCCTCGTGCCCGCTCCAATCCACGTCGCCGCCAAAACGGTCCATCAACGCCAGCCACGCCGCCGCGCGCTCGTCATGCGTATGATTCGGATGCGTGTAAACCCAGTGCTGGAACGCATCCACCGTCGCAATCCACGGAAAAACCCCGACGATGCCTTCGAGGTGAACGCGCCGCGCGCGCTTTGCGTCGGCGGCGGAATAAAATTCCTCGATGAATTCGTTGCCGAGCAGTTCCATGCTCATCGAGGCGACCTCACAAAATTCAATCGGCGCATGGCGGTACGCGCGCAGATCCTCGTCGCGGGTGGCGAGCGCATGAAAGGCGTGGCCGGCCTCATGCAAAATCGTCTCCACGTCGCGCTGCACCCCGACGGCGTTCATGAAAATGAACGGCAACCGCGCCTCGTTGAGCGTGTCCTGATAGCCGCCCGGCGCTTTGCCCTTGCGATTGTCGAGGTCCAGCAGATGCAAATCCTGCATCTGCCGGAAACCGCCGGCCAGTTCGCCGTCCAGCCGGTCGAAAATCTTCTGCGTACGCGAAACCATCTCACTCACCTTGTCAAAGGGTTTCAGCGGCGGACGGTTCAATGGGTCAACCGCCAGATCCCATGGACGCAGCTTTTCCAATTTCAATTCCGCGCGGCGTTCGGCCTGTAATTCGCGCACGACCGGCATCACATGTCTTTCGACCGCGTCGTGAAATTTTTCGCAGTCCTCCGGCGCATAGTCAAACCGGCCGGACCGGTGAAAGGCGTAGTCGCGGTAATTCTCAAAACCGGCATGCTTCGCAATTCGCGCGCGCAGCTTCAACATTTCATCGAAGAGGCCGTCGCACTTTTCCGCCTCCTGCAAACGGCGCCGGGCCACGGTCTCCCACGCGTCCTGCCGCAGCGGGCGGTCCGGTTCTTCGAGGTAACGGCCCATCTGAACAAGCGTCTTTTCCTCGCCGCGAAAATTCACCGTCAGCGAACCGCTTAATTTCTGGTACTGCTGGCAAAGCTTGGCCTCTTCGGTCTCCAACGGAACATTTTCGGGTCGGAACAGCTCGACGTGGCTTTTCACGTCCCGGTCAAAGACTTGATAGCGTGATGGCGGCAACTTTTCACGCAGCGGATGGGTGACGTAAATTTTTTCGAGCGCGAACTGGCGCGGCTTGAGCTGTGGCTCGACCTGTTCCACAAAATGCAGATACGCCTTTTCCGCCTCCGGACTGTCCGTGTGGCAGGTCATGGCGATGTAACGGCGGGAGGATTCCTCGTCAAGGGCGGCGGTGAGTTCGCTCCAGTCGAGCAGCCAGCGCTCCAGATCGGCGGCGGTTTTGCCATCCGCCGCGCGCGCTTCCAGTTGATCGAACAGCGGCGCAATTTGCGGCCAGTCACCGAGAGCAAGGTCTGCGGGGACAAATTTCCGGGGCCGGTGCGCGGGCAATTTTCCAAACGGCAACAAATTCATGACTGTAAAGTGGCGGAAATCGGACAAAGGAAAAAGGCAAAAGCGCCGGCGTCAGATTCCGGCATTTTCCGCAAAAGCCCAGGAGCGCGTGAGTTGGATTAATGCGATTTGGTTTCGGGCAATCTTCCCAGCCAGATTTCGCTCACGGCATGGTGCCATTCCAATTGAGGCAGATCGGGCTGGGCCGGACTGTAAATCACCAGCCGGTCAATGGGCCGCATTTTTTTGATCCACGGTTCGTAAGCTTCGGGCGCTCCCTGGCTCAATTGGATCGAGCGGAGGATTTTCAGGTCTGCCTCCGGCATGACCGCGGGTTCATACCCCAGAATGTAGTGCCAGTCGGCCTGGGGATTTTTATAGAAGGTGTCGTAATAAAAAGCCATTTGGTCACAGTAAAAAATACCATCCGGGCCCGGCAGCCAGCCCTGCAAACCGGGATCCTGGGCGTCCACAAATTGTTCCTCCGCCGACTGGGAGTAGCGCCGGTCCAAATCATTCGTGCTTTGGAGGAAAAGCGGGGCGGCCATGAATGCGCACAGCAGCAACCGCTTTGGCGATGCGGCGTCGCAAAAAGCTGTGAACGCTTCTTGAAATTGCAGCGTCAGCCAGACGAGCATGGCGGGCATGCCCCAGTCCGCCCAACAACGATCCGCCTTAAATCCGAGCATCCAACAAAGGATAATGAGCCAGAACACCGGCGTATCCAGGAGAGCGGACGCGGTGCGGCCTTGTTGTCGCCGCCAGAGAAACACGATGGCCAGCAGCACGAGCGTCTCAAATTCGCCGCGGCTGGGGGTCATTTCCCCAACCAGCACCCACGCCGGAACGTGTTCCTGCGCGACCGTGGCCGCCAGCCGGATGGTCTGTTCGAGAAACTGAACCGGGCTGCCGGTCAGGACGGCGGCGACAACGGTTCCCACGGACCAGCAGGCCAGCAACCAAAGGAGCTTGCGCCATTCGCGGGCCAGGGCAAACGCGGCGAACAGAAATGCCCACAAAAACCACGCCCCATCCATCCAGGTGGCCAGACCAAAAGCGGCAGCGGTCAGGATGAGTTTCCGCCACGATGGCCCCTTCGAATCGGTTTTCGACCAGACAAACAACAGGGCAATCAGGATGCTCTCAGGAATCAACAGCGGCCGGCATTGCACCAGCCGGTTCATCAAGTATGGCAACGCAATCAATTCGGCCAGCAGCGCGGCCAGCCAGGCTTCAGGGCGGGGCAACCAAGGCAGGGCGGAAAAGAAAAAACCCAGCAACAGGGTGATGACGGCGAAGACTGTGATTTGCCCGATGTTCCAGCCGGTCGCCTTTTGGACGTGCCGCAGCAGCCATTCCCAGCCCGGGTTGTGGTCCAGGGTGAAACCCGGCCGCAGCAGGATGATCTGGCTGTCGGCCCTTTCCGTGGACGCCTTGGCAATGTGCCGCCGGGCATCGCCGCCCGGCACGAAACCGTAGCTTAAAATTCTGAGCGGAATCAAAAACAAGGTCGAGAGGACAACCATCCAGACCAGCAAAACCCAGTAGCGTTGAAAACCGGAAGTCCCTGTAGCCGTTGGTTCTTGCACGATCAAAATTTGGTTTTGATGCCGCACGCGCGCAGGAGACACCAGCCGCGAATGGATTCAAAAATGGCGAACAGGCCCGCCACCACCAAAATCAGCCCCCACAACGTGTAATCGCCCGCAACAATGATGCCCGCGATGAGGCACAGCGCACCAATCACCCCGCGCGCCAGGCGTCCGTGGTGACCGAGGTTGGGATGAAAAAAGCGATTCACAGGCACGAATCTAGCACAAGGTGTGCCGAAAAAACAAGTCATTGCACGGGACACTGGCCAGCTGCAGCCAGTTGCTCCATAATCGGATCATTGTGAATTGGTTTAGCGAAGATTTTCTGATCGCCTCATTGATTTGGGGTTCGGTTGCCAGCGGCTATCTGATTTATGGCTGGAAGCAGAAAGCCGCCCTGCCCCTGGCCGGCGGCGCCGTGATGATGCTGGTTTCCTGTTTCATGCCCGCGCTGTCGATGTCGCTCATCTGCATCGTCACGATGGTGGGAGTTTATTGGCTGGCAAAACGGGGATATTGATTTTCCCATGGTTCAAACAAAAAACCGGAAGTCAGCTGCTGACTTCCGGTCTGAATTCTACAACGGCCCGCGGTGAGTGTGCCATTTTGCGGCGGTCGCAGACCGCCGCTACAGCAATTTACCGCCCCTTCGGCAACGCGCTCGTGCCGGCGTAAACCGCGTTCTTGCCGAGCAATTGTTCGATGCGCAGCAGCTGATTGTATTTCGCCAGCCGATCGGACCGGCTCAACGAGCCCGTCTTGATCTGGCCGCAGTTGGTCGCAACGGCGATGTCGGCGATGGTCGCGTCCTCGGTCTCACCGGAACGATGCGAGAGCACGGCGGTGTATTTGTTGGTCTGCGCGAGCGAGACTGCGTCGAGCGTCTCGGTGAGCGAACCGATCTGATTCACCTTCACGAGAATCGAATTGGCCGTGCCGGTATCAATTCCTTTTTGCAGGAACTTCACGTTGGTCACAAACAAGTCGTCGCCCACAAGCTGGACCTTGTCGCCGATTTTGTCGGTGAGTTTTTTCCAGGTCGTCCAATCGCTTTCACCACAGCCGTCTTCGATTGACACAATCGGGTATTTCGCCACCAGTCTGGCGTAAAAGCTCACGAGCTCGTCGCCGGTGATGGTTTCACCGGTGCTTTTCTTGAAGGTGTATTTCGCGTTGCCGCTGTAAAACTCGGAGGCGGCGGGATCGAGGGTGAGGTAAATGTCCTTGCCCGGCTTGTACCCCGCGTCCTTGATGGCTTGAATGATGGTTTCCAGGGCGTCCTCCACGCTTTTGAGCTTCGGAGCGAAGCCGCCTTCGTCACCCACGGCGGTGGACAGGCCACGGTGCTTCAACACGGACTTCAACGCATGAAACGTCTCGGTAATGGCGCGCAAACCTTCACTGAACGTCGGCAGGCCCAGCGGCATGATCATGAATTCCTGGAAATCAATCGGCGCATCCGAGTGCGCGCCGCCGTTGATGACGTTGGCCATCGGCACGGGCAGCACTTTGGCGTTCGGCCCGCCCAGATATTTGAACAAGGGCAGGTCCAGCGAAGCGGCGGCCGCCTTGGCGTTCGCCAGGGAAACGGCGAGAATGGCGTTGGCGCCGAGCTTGGATTTCGTTTCCGTGCCGTCGAGCTTGAGCATCGTGCCGTCCACCGTCAACTGGTCGCAGGCATCAAGGCCAATCAGCTTGGGAGCAATGATGGCCGTGACATTTTTGACGGCCTTTTGCACACCCTTGCCGAGATAACGTTTCTTGTCGCCGTCACGGAGTTCGATGGCCTCATTTTCGCCGGTGCTGGCGCCGCTGGGCACCGCCGCGCGACCGAACGCGCCGCAACACAGCGTCACGTCCACTTCCACCGTTGGATTACCGCGCGAATCGAGAATTTCGCGCGCCTGTATCTCATGAATTTTACTCATTTTTCCTTTATATTCTATATTGTATGTTTATTAATAAAACCTGACTTGGGATAAATAATAGAACCCGGAACCGACGAGTCAAGGAATGCGTTTGCTGACGTTTCTGATTGCAGCCGGGATTCTGATTTCATAAGAATCGGACATTCAGTCTATGCCCATCGGACCCGTCACCACTCCACCCCGGGAAATCAGCGTGGCCGAACCGGTCAGCCCGGCGTTGGAACGGGTCAAGCTGGTCCTGTTCCGGCCCTTCGACCTCGGCAAATGGTTTGTCATCGGCTTTTGCGCATGGCTGGCCCAACTGGGCGAAGGCGGGTTTCATGGAAACTACAATTTCAGCCCGCATCACGGAACCAATTACGGAGACACTTTTCGTCAAAGTTTTGGCCGGGCCAGGGACTATGTCCTGGATAATCTGAACTGGATTGTGCCGCTGGCCGCCGGGTTGATCGTGATTCTGCTCGCGCTGGGGCTGCTCTTTTTATGGCTCAACAGCCGGGGCAAATTCATGTTCCTGCACTGTGTCGCCCTCGACAAAGCCGAAGTGGTGGAACCCTGGCATCAATTTGCCGCCGAAGGCAACAGCCTCTTTCTGTTCCGGCTCGGACTGGGGCTGGTGGCCATGATCTGCACTCTGCCACTGCTCATTCTTGACGTCGTCATCGTCTGCAAGATGTTTCTTAACGGCCAATTTTTGCTGAATAACATCCTCGGCGCGGTTGGTTTGGGACTCTTGTTTTGCGGCGTGGCCATCGTGTTTGCCATCATCCAAAAGCTGACCTTGGATTTCGTCGTGCCCATCATGTTTCTGCGCCGCCAACATTGTCTGTCGGCGTGGAAAGAATTATGGACGTTGCTTTCAGGCCACGCCGGGACTTTCGTTTTGTATTTCCTGTTCCAGATCGTGCTGGCGATGGCCATCGGGGTCATCGTCTTCGGCGCAGTGATTATCACGTGCTGCCTCGCCGGATGCCTGATGTTGCTCCCTTATCTCGGCACGGTCGTGCTGTTGCCGGTCTTGATGTTCAAACGCTGTTACTCGCTCTATTTCCTGGCCCAGTTTGGCCGGGACTACGACGTGTTCCCGCCGGAACCGCCAACGCAACCAGGTACGCTGCCGACGAGGTGATTCGCCTGCCCGGTTCGAAAAAAGCGATGGCACCTTTGAACGCCGTCGCTACCGTCGAATCCAACAGCAACCCGGTATCAATTGATGGATTTCAAAATGAACGAGCTGAACGAACAAATTGCGTCGTTGCTGAAAACCGGCGGCCAGCCCGAAGCCGCCTTGGCCGCCACCTTGAGCGCGGTGCTCAGGCATTTTCGTTCCGAGACCGGCACGATTCACCGGCTTGATGCCGGAAAACAATTGCTTCAACTCGTGGCCCAAGCCGGTTTGCCTCTGCAAATACTGGAGGTCGTCAAAACGGTTCCCGTGGGCAAAGGCATCGCCGGACAGGTCGTCGCCCGGGGCGGACCGGTCACCCTTTGCAACCTGCAAACCGACACCAGCGGCGTGGCCCGGCCCGGCGCGCGGCAAACCGGCGTCGGCGGCGTGTTATGCGTGCCATTGCGCCACGGCGACAAAATCGTCGGCACCCTCGGCATCGGCACCCGGCGTGAATACGAATACACCCCGGACGAAACTCGACTTTTGGAGGAAATTGGCCGATTGATTGGGGCCTATGTCAGTCCCGGCTAATCCTGCGGTCGCGCCGCCGAAAAAATTCCGCTGGCTCAACCGCACCGTGCTGGGCATCGGGCTGGCCTCGCTCTTCAGCGATTGGTCGCACGAAATCGCCACCACGGTTTTGCCCGCGTTCATCGCCACGTTCGGCGCGGCGGCGGCGTGGCTCGGCGTCATTGAAGGCGTCGCCGACGGCCTGTCGAGCTTTGCAAAAATGGCGTCCGGCTTTTACACGGACAAATTACCGCGCCGCAAACCCATCGCCGTGGCCGGGTACCTGGTCACCGCCCTGAGCACCGCGGCGTTTGGCCTGGCGACCGCGGCGTGGCAGGTTTTGATTTCGCGTTCCTGCGCATGGCTGGGACGCGGCGTGCGCACGCCGGTGCGCAAGGCGCTGCTGGCCGCCGCCGTCACGCGCGAAACCTACGGACGCGCCTTCGGTTTCGAGCGCATGATGGACACGTGCGGCGCGATTGCCGGCCCGGCCACGGCGTTCCTGCTGCTGCCGGTGTTTCATCACCGGTATCCGCCCCTGTTCGCCGTCACGCTGATTCCGGGTCTGCTGGCCGGCCTGTTCATTGTATTTCTGGTCAAAGAAAAGGAGCGCCGGCCGGTCTCGCACATTTCCTTTGGCGAACGGCTGCGCACGCTGCCGGCGCCCTATCGCCGGTTTTTGACCGGCGTCGGCCTTTTCGGCGCCGGTGATTTCGCTCACTCCATGCTGATTCTGCTCGTCGCGCAAAAATTGACGCCGGCGTTTGGCGCACCCCGGGCGGCCGGCATCGCCATGGGATTTTATCTGCTGCACAATGTTTTCTACGCGGGCTGCGCGCCAATGGCCGGCTGGCTGGCCGACCATTTCAAAAAACATCTCGTGCTGGCGGCGGCTTATACCCTGGCGGCCGTCACGGCCGGGTGTGTCATGGTTTTGCCGGCAACCGTCTGGACACTGGGACTCGTGTTTCTGCTGGCCGGAATGTTTATCGGCATCGCCGAAACCCTCGAAGATTCGTTGTGTGCCGAACTGGTGGGCGAGGAACAGCACGGCATGGCGTTCGGCGTGCTGGCGACCGTGAACGGTGTGGGTGATTTGCTGTCGAGCATCATTGTCGGCGTGCTCTGGACGGTCGCGGGCACGACGGTGGCGTTTGGTTACAGTGCGGTACTGTTCGCCGCGGGGGCACTGCTGGTATTGAGAGTCCGGTCCACGCCGGAACGGCAACCGGCGCAATCTTAACTGAGCACCGCTTCGCGCCGTTTCATCCATTCGTCGCCCAGACTGGAAAGCGTTTTGGCCTTTAACACCCGTTCCGCGAGCGGAAAGACGACGCGTTCTTCCTTGTCGAAATGTTCGCGCGAACGCAGGACGGCCCGCAGCAACAGCTCGCGCGCCGATTTCGCGCCACGCGCCTTCTGCACCTCCGCCAGCCGGGCGTCAATTTCGTCGTGCTCCTCGTGAAACGTCTCGTTCTGCCCGATCTGCGCCAGACAATGTTCCAGCGGTTCCACCAGCAAATCATCCTCCGTCCGGGCATGCGCGCGCATGAGCGCCTCCAGCACGGCGGACAGCGTCTTGACCTCCGCCAGCGATTTGAGACGCGGCACGGTCTGTTCGAGGTGATCGAACAGGTTGTGGAACACCACGTGTTCCGCCACCAAAATTTCCGTGATTTTCATGGCTGTGACCGGGTTGTTTTTCGTCCGCACCCTAAAATCACACCGGCGCCACCGGAGCACAAACCCTTTCTTGGCTTTCTTTTAACCAGAAAACAAACAACCGCGGATGGCACCCCGGTTTACTATCTTTCGGCATTGGCATGTGAGGCAGGCCAAACAGCCAAAGCAATGGTCCTATCTTTTTGTAGAGCGTATTTTTTCCTGGCGCGTCAGCCAGCGCTTGAAATATGGCCGCGCGGCCCTTATGCTCGCGTTTTGCCAGTCATGAAGAAAACACCACCTGCCCCGCCGGGCGTCCAGCCGTGAAAATCCGCAAAGCTGTCATTACCGCCGCCGGTCGCAATCAGCGAAACCTGCCGTTGCAATCGTTGATGGACCGCGACGGCCAGTCCAAATCGGCCCTCACCATCCTGCTCGAGGAGGTGTTGCAGGCCGGCATTGAGGAAATCGGGCTGGTGATTTCCCCCGGTGACGAGGGCGCCTTTGCCGCCGCCGCCGGGCCGCACGCCAATCGCGTCCAATTCATCGAGCAACCCGCGCCGCTGGGCTACGGCCATGCCGTGGCCTGCGCGCGGAACTTTACCGGCGACGAATCGTTCATGCTTTTGGTGGGCGACCACCTGTACGTCAGCAAAAATAAAAATTCCTGCGCCCGGCAATTGCTGGAGCTGGCCTCCGCCGAAGCCTGCGCGGTTTCCGCGGTGCAACCCACACACGAAAGCAAGCTGCCCTACTACGGCGCGGTGGGCGCGCGGCGGCTGCCGGGCCGGGCCGGGCTGTATCAGGTGGATCGCGTCGTGGAAAAACCCACGCCGACGGTGGCCGAACAAAAACTCATCGTGCCCGGCCTGCGCGCCGGCCATTACCTGTGTTTTTTCGGCATGCATGTTTTGACGTCCGGCGTGATGGACATTCTGCAACAACTCGTGACGGCTGCGGGCAACACCGGCGGCGTGCATCTTGCCGATGCCCTGGCCAAGGTGGCCGAAAGCGAACGCTATCTCGCGTGCGAATTGCAGGGCCGCCGTTACGACATCGGCGTTCAATACGGCCTGCTCACGGCGCAACTGGCGCTGGCGCTGAACGGCAAAGACCGGGACGAGGTCCTCACGCTGCTCGTCGAACTGCTGGCGCAAACGTGAGGAACGGTTTCCTACCGCCAAGTGAACATCCAACATCCAACATCGAACGCCGAACATCCAATGATGCCTGCACCGCCGGCATTGGGAATTGGATGTTGGATGTTGGATGTTGGATGTTTTCCATCGCAGCCTCTCCACGTTTAAGCCATGCCCGGCAAACTCGTTCAAATCATCACCTCGCCCGACCCGGCGGTGCGCAATCAATCCCTCGATGCCTTCTGCCGCGCGGCCGCGTTGCCGGAGTTGCTCGCGGAATGTGCCGAACTGGAAGCGTTCCGCCGCCGGAGCGAAAATCTTTACGAACGTGTCCGGGCGTTGTTGTTCCTGTACGCCATTCACCGGTTTCATCTGCCGCTCAAGCCGGGCGTCGGCACGCGCAATTTGATTCCCTTCCACGGGTACACGCATCTGCTGGAACGACGTTTTGAGGAAGCCATCGCCGCTTTTCTCAAGCTGCAAAACCATGACGGCCCGTCCGATCCCATTTCCAGCGCCCTGGCCGTGACGTATTACCGGCTGGCGATTCAAACGCTCGCCAATCAGGTGCGCAGCAGCGTGCGGTCCGTGCGCGGCAACCAATGGATGTTCCGCATGGGCCATCCCGCCGACCATCCGCTACGTCTCCGCCGCGAACTGTTGCGCCCCGGCAAGGACGGCACCTATCCGATCCTCCGGGAACTCACGCCGGTGCGCATGGACCTCACGCACTGCGGCTGGAGCGATATTTTCTTCCTCGGCATGGATTATCCCGAAGGCGCCAAGGTCCTGAACATTTCGATTGACCTGGGCGTGCATGGCCGCGACCCCATCGCGCAGCCGCCGGTGGAAACCTACCTGCGCGTGATTGACGAGCCGCTGCTGCGCCTGACCAGTGTGGATCTCGGCGCCACCGCGGACATTACCAGCCTCGCCGACGTGTTTGATTTCGCGAAGGATTATCTTGGCCTGCTCAAAGCTGCCATCATTGCCAGCGGCATTGTGCCGCCGGGCGTTGAAGGTTCCGGCCAGAGCCTGGCCGACCTGCTCGCCTGCGTCGTCGGCCCCGGGCGCGGCCTCGAACTGGTCAGTTGCGTTAATGGAATACCGAAAGGTTCGCGCCTCGCGGTGTCCACCAACCTGCTCGCCTCGATGATTTCGCTGTGCATGCGGGCGACCGGCCAGGCGACCTCGCTGCACGGCGCATTGCAGGAGGACGAACGCCGGCTGGTGCTGGCGCGCGCGATTCTGGGCGAATGGCTGGGCGGCTCCGGCGGCGGCTGGCAGGATTCGGGCGGCGTCTGGCCCGGCATCAAGCTGATCGAAGGCGTGCTGGCCGCGGAAGGCGATCCCGAAGCCGGCATCAGCCGCGGACGATTGATGCCGCAACATCGCATCCTGGACGCCACCGAAGCTTCGCCCGCGGCGCGCCAGAAACTGCAGGACAGCCTCGTGCTCGTCCACGGCGGCATGGCCCAGAACGTCGGACCCATTCTGGAAATGGTGACGGAAAAATATCTGCTGCGCTCCGGCGCCGAGTGGCAGGCGCGGTTGAGCATGCTGGGCATTCTGGATGAAATTCTTTCCGCGCTGCGCCGCGAAGACGTGGCGGCGTTGGGCGGCGCCACCACCCGGAATTTCTCCGGCCCGATTCAAACCATCATTCCCTGGGCCACCAACCTTTTCACCGAAACCCTTATCCAGCGCGTGCAGGGCGAGTTCGGCAAAAACTTCCTCGGCTTCTGGATGCTCGGCGGCATGTCCGGCGGCGGCATGGGTTTCATTTTCAACCCCGCGCACAAGGCCAAAGGCCAGCTGCGCCTGCAGGAAATCATGTCGCAAACCAAAGGCGAACTCGAACACGCCCTGCCCTTCGCCATGGAACCGGTCGTGTACGATTTCGCCATCAATGAAAAGGGCACCTGGGCGGATTTGCTTAACGGCCCCTCGGCATTGTTGCCGCAAGGTTATTACGCGCTGGTCATGCCGCAATTGCTTCGCCAGGACGCCTACAAACTGCCGCCGTTGCGCCGGACGGAACTGGACAAATTCGGCGCCGCCTGCCGCACCCAGCCCGAATTGCGCGGCATGGTGCAAACGTTGTTCGACCGCCTGCTGCCGCGCCTGAAAACCGACGCCAGCGGCGAAACCTCGCTGCCCGCCTTGCTGGAACGCTACGGCTTTGACCGCACGCAACACGAACAAATCCGCGCCGACCTCAAAGGCGGCCGCATCGGCCTGGCGCAAAATCGCCTGCCCATCAGCACGCAAATCCAGGACGTGACCGACGGGGACGTGTTCGATGCCACGCATGATTTGCCAAAGGAATATTACAAGGCCGGGCTGGCCGCATTGAAAGCGGGTGAAGTGGCCGTCGTGACGCTGGCCGCCGGCGCGGGCAGCCGTTGGACGCAGGGCGCCGGCACGGTCAAGGCGCTGCATCCCTTCTGCAAACTCGGCGGGCGGCATCGCACGTTCCTCGAAGTGCACCTGGCCAAAAGCCGGCACATCGGAAAACTGGCCGGCAATCCTCTGCCGCATGTCATCACGACCAGTTATGTTTCGCACCAGCCGACCGAGGATTTTCTCGCGCGCGAAAAGTTTTACGGCTACGACGGCCCATTGTTTTTATCCGAAGGCCGCTCGGTCGGCCTGCGCCTGATTCCGATGGAACGCGATTTGCGGTTCATGTGGGAGGAATTGCCGCAGCAAATTCTCGATGAACAGGCGCAAAAAGTCCGCGACAGCCTGCGGCACGCGCTCATCGAGTGGGCCAAACAAGCCGGTGAAGGCGGCGATTACACCGACAATGTGCCGTTACAATGCCTGCATCCGGTCGGCCACTGGTTTGAAATTCCCAACCTGCTCCGCAACGGCACGCTGGACCGGATGCTGAAAGAGCGCCCGCAGTTGAAGCATCTCCTGCTGCACAACATTGACACCGTGGGCGCGAACGTTGACCCGGCCACGCTCGGCCTGCACCTGAAACTCGGCGGCGGTCTTTCGTTTGAAGTCATTACGCGCCGCATCGAAGATCGCGGCGGCGGCCTCGCGCGCGTGAACGGCAAGACGCGCATCGTCGAAGGCCTGGCCATGCCGCGCGAAGAGGACGAATTTGCGTTGTCCTACTACAATTCCAACACGTGCTGGATTGACGTGGAGAAACTGCTCGCGGCATTTCAACTCACCCGCGCCGATCTGGCCGACGCGAACAAGGTGACCGAAGCCGTGCGTGCGCTGGCGTTAAAATTGCCGACTTATGTCACCCTCAAGGACGTGAAAAAACGCTGGGGTCACGGGCAGGAGGATATTTTCCCGGTGGCACAATTTGAAAAATTGTGGACCGACATGACTGCGCTGCCGGAAATCAACTGCCAGTTCATCGCCGTGCCGCGTTTCCGCGGACAACAGCTCAAGGAGCAATCGCACCTCGATGGCTGGCTGCGCGACGGCTCCGCCGCTCACGTCGAAAGCCTGTGCGAGTGGAAGTAGTTAACCCCGGGTTTGGCCACAGATTCGGAGGGACGCGTTACACGTGTCGCAAGTTTGCGCTTCTGCGTCTCCGCGGTTCAACTTGAATAATTCTCCATCCCCACACAGGTGCAAACCGGATTGCGGTCGCCATAGACGTTGTCAATGCGGCCGACGGCGGGCCAGAACTTGTAATCGCGCAGGCCGGGCACCGGAAACGCCGCCGCTTCGCGCGGGTAAGGACGATTCCAGTTGTTGCTGGCGATCTGGTCCGCCGTGTGCGGCGCGTTCTTGAGCAGATTGTTCTTCGCGTCCGCCGCGCCGCTCTCCACCGCGGTCATTTCCGCGTGAATGGCAATCATCGCGTCGCAGAACCGGTCCAGCTCGTATTTCGATTCGCTTTCAGTCGGTTCGACCATGAGTGTGCCGGCGACGGGCCATGACAGCGTTGGCGCGTGAAAGCCGTAATCCATCAGCCGCTTCGCCACGTCCTCGGCGGTGACGCTGTGGAACGCGCGTAAATCAAGGATGCACTCGTGCGCCACGAGACCGTTGCGGCGGTAGAGCGTCGGAAAATGTTGGGTCAGCCGCTTGGAAATGTAATTGGCGTTGAGGATGGCGTATTTCGTCGCCTCGGTCAGGCCGTCTGCACCCATCATGGCGACGTACATCCAGGAAATCGGCAGAATGCCCGCGCTGCCCCACGGCGCAGCGGCCACGGAGCCGATCGGATTTTCGCCGCCAAGATTCACGACCGGATGGCCGGGCAAAAATTCAACCAGATGTTCCGCCACGCCAATCGGACCGACGCCTGGTCCGCCGCCGCCGTGCGGAATGCAAAAGGTCTTGTGCAGATTTAAATGGCAGACGTCCGCGCCGATGTCCGCCGGCCGGCAGAGACCGACCTGGGCATTCAGGTTCGCGCCGTCCATATAGACCTGCCCGCCGTTGGCATGAATGATTTCACAAATTTCCTTGATGGTTTCCTCAAACACACCGTGGGTGGACGGATAAGTGGCCATCAAGCACGCAAGGTCTTGCTGGTGCGCCCCGGCCTTGGCACGGAGGTCAGCCACGTCAATGTTGCCTTCCGGGTCGCAGGCAATGGCAACCACTTTCATTCCCGCCATGACGGCGCTGGCGGGGTTGGTGCCGTGCGCGGAAGTTGGAATCAGGCAGACGTTGCGATGCGCCTCACCGCGCGATTCCTGATACGCGCGGATGACCAGCAGGCCGGTGTATTCGCCCTGGGCGCCGGCGTTGGGTTGCAACGAAATCCCCGCGAAACCGGTGATTTCCGCGAGCCAGTCTTCGAGCTGCTGAAAAAGCGTCTGGTAGCCGCGCGTTTGTTTCAACGGCGCGAACGGATGAATTTTTGCAAATTCCGGCCACGAAATGGGAAACATTTCCGCCGCGGCATTCAATTTCATGGTGCAGGAACCGAGCGGGATCATGGAAGCGGTGAGCGACAGATCGCGCGATTCCAGTCGTTTGAGGTAACGCATCATCTCGGTCTCGCTGTGGTACGAATTGAAAACCTTGTGGGCAAGGAACGGTGATTGCCGATTGCCGATTGCCGATTGCCGATTGCCGGCGAGTTCATCAAAGGTAAAGGTCGGAGCCGCGTCCGCGTTGAAGACCTGCCAGATTTCAGCGACGTCGGATTCGCCCGTGGTTTCGTCGAGAGAGATGCCAATGGCATGATCGTCAATCACCCGGAAATTCATCCGGTGCGCTTCGCCAAGCTTGATGATGTCAGCGGCGCGTTTTTCGCCGAGATCAATTCGCAACGTGTCAAAACGGGATGCGGCGGAAATGGCGAAGCCGAGTTTTTCCAGGCCGGCGGCGAGAATTCCGGTCAGCGCCTGAACCCGCTGCGCGATTTGCTTCAATCCCTCCGGGCCGTGATAGACGGCATACATCGATGCCATGTTCGCCAGCAACGCCTGCGCCGTGCAGATGTTGCTGGTGGCCTTTTCGCGGCGGATGTGCTGCTCGCGGGTGCCGAGCGCAAGGCGCAAAGCGGGTTTGCCGCGTGAGTCCTTCGAAACCCCGACCAGACGGCCGGGCATGTGGCGCTTGAATTCGTCGCGCGTGGCAAAAAACGCGGCGTGCGGGCCGCCGTAACCCAGCGGCACGCCAAAGCGTTGCGCGCTGCCGACGGCGATGTCCGCGCCGAATTCGCCGGGCGGCTTGATCAGGGTTAGCGCGAGCAAATCCGTGGCAACCGTGACGAGCGCACCAGCCGCATGGGCTTTTTCCGCGAACGCCGAGTAATCGTGAATCGCGCCGAACGTATCGGGATACTGCACCAGCGCGCCGAAGACTTGTTCACTGAATTGAAAATTTTCGGGATTGCCAATGACGATTTCAATCCCAAGCACCTTCGCCCGGGTCCGGACAACGTCGAGATTTTGCGGATGGCAGGTTTCGGAAACGAAGAAAACGTTTCTTCCGTCCTTGAGCCGGTGGCACATCGTCATCGCCTCGGCGCAGGCCGTGGCCTCGTCGAGGAGCGAGGCATTGGCAATATCGAGGCCGGTGAGGTCGGCAACCAGGGTTTGGAAATTCAGCAGCGCTTCGAGGCGGCCCTGGGAAATTTCGGCCTGGTACGGCGTGTATTGCGTGTACCAGCCGGGATTTTCCAAAACGTTGCGCTGGATGACGGCGGGCGTGATGCAATCGTAATAGCCCATGCCGATGTACGAGCGGAAAACCTGGTTTTGCGAGGCGATGGCCTTCAGCCCGGCAAGCGCGGCCGGTTCAGACCGGGCGGCGGGCAATTGAAGCGGCCGGCGCAGGCGGATGTTTTCCGGCACGGCGGCGGCAATCAGTACATCCAGGCTGTTGAAACCGATGGCTGCGAGCATTTCGCGCGTCTCGGCGGCGTTTGGCCCAATGTGACGGGCGACAAATTTGTCAGGATGTTCAGTCAGATTATCGGTCAAAGACATTTGGTGAAAATAAGGTTCACCGCTCCAAAAAGCGAGTTGATTTGGATTCAAATGCGGCAGGGATGGAGCGCGGCGCCGCAGCGGCGCAATAAATCGTGTACGACACACGTTCCGCCCGCTATTTCGCGGGCGGTGACGCCGCAGCGCGGCGTCCCTACCTTTGCAACGCGGCGCGGACGACGCGGCATTCGCCGTAACCGTATTTCCCGCCGAGCGATTCGACCACGCCGGTGAGGTTGCCGAAACCGTGCCGGACGAAGGCTGCGGCGATGTCGCGCCTGGCTTCGGCTGAAACCAATGAATGCACATCAACCGATTCGCCCGCAAGCATGGCTTCTTCAAGATGACTGTAAATCGTGCTGTCTTTGAAGCCGCGAATTTTTGCAATTTCGGAAACCGCCCGGCCTTGCTGGAAAAAATGCAGCGTCTCGCGCACGCTGTCGGTCAGCCGTGACCGGCGCGGCACCGGCGCGGACGGCATTCCATCCGCCGGGAAATCATCCGCAAAAACCTGGCGCGGGTTCGTCTGCACATGCGCCGCAATTTCACCCAGGAAAGCTTCGCCGAATTCGCGCAGCTTCCTTTCACCCACGCCGCTGATGCGCGAAAAATCCTTTTTGTTCGCGGGATAAAACCGCGCCATCTGCCGCAGCGACACGTCGGAGAAAATAATGTAAGGCGGCACGGCGCGCGCGTCGGCAAGCTGTTTCCGCAGCGCGCGCAATTTCTCGAACAACGCCTCGTCACAGGCAATTTCGCCGGCGCGATGCTTCGCCGGTTCGGTCGGAGCGACCGGTTTGGTCAACGTGATTTTCTGCCGCGATTTCAGCGCCGTGTGACCGGCGTCGGTCAGCTCGACGATGTTGAACTTCTCCGCGTTTTGAAACAGTAAACCGAGCCGCACCAGTTCACGTCCAATCGCGCTCCACTCGGCGCGCGCATGTCCGTCGCCAATGTTGTAGGTCGAAAGTGTGTGGTGGCCGAACTTGCGGACTTTTTCCGTTTCCGCACCGCAGAGCACCTCGACCACGTGCTGAATGCCGACGCCGAAACCGCTTTTCTCACGGATGCGATAGACACACGAAAGAAATTTTTGCGCCGCCAGCGTGCCGTCCCAGGTCGCGCGCGGCGAGAGGCAGTTGTCGCAGCCGGCACAATTCACGGGTTCGGTCGGGCGCGTCACTCCGTGCGCGCCGTTGTCCAATGTTGCAAAGTCGGCGCGCACGGAGTGACGCGCCCCACCTTGTCCGACAACCTCATTCGGATTAAATTTCTCCCCGAAATATCCCAGCAGAAATTCCCGGCGGCAGGTGGCGATCTCGGCGTAGTGAATCATCTGTTCCAGTTGGGCGCGGGCGATTTCGCGCTCCTGCGGACTTGGTTTTTCGTCAATGAACCGCATCTGCTTGACCCGGTCGCCGGGGCTGAACAACAGCAGACATTCGCCGGGCAGACCGTCACGGCCGGCGCGGCCCGTTTCCTGATAATAGCCTTCGATGTTCTTCGGCAGGTCGTAGTGAATCACGAAACGCACGTTCGGCTTGTTGATGCCCATGCCAAAGGCGATGGTCGCGCAAATCACGCGCGCCTCGTCGCGAAGAAATGCCTCCTGGCTTTTCGTCCGGTCACCGGGGGTCATGCCCGCGTGATACGGCAGCGCCTTCACGCCGTCGGCGGAAAGTTTGGCCGCCAGGCTGTCCGCCGTTTTGCGCGCCTGCACGTAAATGATGCCGCTTTCGTTCGGCCGCGCCTGCACGTACGAAAGAATCTGGTCATAAGCGCCTGACTTCGCCGCGACGCGGTAAGTCAGGTTCGGGCGGTTGAAACTGGCGACGTAGCACGCGGGATCCTTCAGATGCAGCTGCCGGACAATGTCGCCGCGCACGCGTTCGGTGGCCGTGGCCGTGAGCGCCATCATCGGCACGGTTGGAAAAATTCCGCGCATCGTCTGCAATTGCCGGTATTCCGGGCGGAAATCGTGTCCCCACTCGCTGATGCAATGCGCCTCGTCAATCGCGAACAGGTTCACGTTCCATTTCTTCAGGTCGTCAAGAAAACCGGACAACATCAACCGCTCCGGCGCGACGTAGAGCAGCCGGAACTCGCCCTGGTGCAAGCCGCGCAGGCGCGGACGCGATTCGCCGGCGGCGAGCGATGAATTCAAAAATGTCGCCGCCACGCCCGCCGCCTGTAGCGCGTCCACCTGGTCCTTCATCAGCGCGATGAGCGGCGAGACGACAACGGTGAGTCCGGGTTGCACGAGCGCGGGAAGCTGGAAGCAGAGCGATTTGCCGCCGCCGGTGGGCAGCACGGCGAAAACGTCCTTGCCCGCGAGCGCGTCGCGAATGATTTCCTCCTGCAACGGACGGAAGGAACTGAAGCCGAAGAATTGTTTCAGTGGCGCGAAAAGTTGGTCGCGGTGAAGACTCACCAGCCGAGAATATGACGCCGCATCGCGACTGAAAAGCGGAAGTTTAGCTGCCCAACCAGGTGGCCGCCCACCTTGGTTCCAAGCATTTCCTCCGCCCGGGAAAAGTGGTTTTGGAGGCTTTTTACGCACCACAACATATCCGGTCTGGCGATAAATACCGGCCCAACTAATGGTGTTTTTTACCGAAATATTCCTTAATTTGTCATTGTGCAAAAAGGGCAATTTTGATACAATTTTTGCTCCTGAAATTGGACGCTCACAAACGAGCTTTCTGAATTTTTTTATGCCAAAAAAAGCTGACGCCGCGGAGCCGGAAAACAAGCTGGTGACGAGTGCCGCCGAGAAATACGACGCCTCCAAAATCGACAAACTGGAAGGCCTGGAGGCGGTGCGCAAACGCCCAGGCATGTATATCGGCGACCCCGACGAGCGTGGCCTGCATCACAGTGTGTTCGAGGTGCTCGACAACTCGATTGACGAGCATCTGGCGGGCTATTGCAACCGAATCGACGTGACCATTCACGTGGATGGCTCGGTTTCAATCCGGGATGATGGACGCGGCATTCCGGTGGACATGCACCCGAAATGGAAGATGCCCGCCGTCGAGCTGGTGCTGACCAATCTGCACGCCGGCGGAAAATTCGGGCAGGGCGCCTACAAATACTCGGGCGGCCTGCACGGCGTCGGCGCGAAATGCGTCAACGCGCTTTCGGACTGGTTCAAGGTCGAGGTCTCGCGCGATGAAAAAGTTTATTCGATGGAATTCGAGCGCGGCAAAACGACCCAGAAGCTCGAAGTCATCGGCAAATCCAAAAAGACGGGCACCCTGATCACGTTCAAACCCGACCCGACGATTTTCACCCTCACCGTCGAGTTCAAGTTCGACATCCTGGCAAACCGCCTGCGCGAGCTCGCGTTTTTGAATCCGGGCATCGAAATCGTGCTCAAGGACGAGCGCGACGAGAAGACCGAGACGTTTTATTACCGGGACGGCATCGAGCAATTCGTCCGCCAGTTGGGCCGCAGCAAGCAGCCGTTGCATCCCAAACCCATTGCGATCTCGGGCAAACGGCCCAGTAAAATTGAAGGCAAGGACGAGGACGTGTTTGTGGATTGTGTGCTGCAATACACCGACAGTTACAGCGACCAGATCCTGTGCTTCGCCAATTCCATTCCCAACACCGACGGCGGCACGCACCTGACCGGTTTCCGCTCCGCGCTGACCCGGGCCATCAACCAGTACGCCAAGCAGAACAGTCTGTTGAAGGAAAAGGACCCGACAATTTCCGGCGATGACGTGCGGGAAGGACTGGTCTGCGTGTTGAGCGTGAAGCTGCCGAATCCGCGTTTTGAATCGCAGACCAAGGTGAAGCTGGTGAACACGGAGGTGGACGGCATCGTTGCATCCGTCATCTACGACGGGTTGATGACGCACTTCGATGCGAATCCGGGGGTCGCCAAAAAAATCATCGAGAAAGGCTTGCTCGCCGCGCGCGCGCGCGAAGCCGCCCGCAAGGCGCGCGAGACGGTCCGCAAAGGCGCGCTCACCGGCGGCGGGTTGCCCGGCAAACTGGCCGACTGCTCCGACCGCGACCCGGCGAACACCGAACTGTTCATTGTCGAGGGCGATTCCGCCGGCGGCTCGGCCAAACAGGGACGCGACCGGAAATTCCAGGCCATCCTGCCGATTCGCGGCAAGCTCATCAACGTTGAGAAGGCGCGGCTGGACAAGGTGCTGCAAAACAACGAAATCCGCACCATGATCACCGCGGTCGGCACGGGCATCGGCGACGGCGACGGCGAGGGCGCGTTCAACCTCGAAAAACTCCGCTACCACAAGGTCATCATCATGACGGACGCGGACGTGGATGGTTCGCACATCCGCACGTTGTTGCTGACGTTTTTCTACCGGCAAATGCCGGTGCTGGTCCGACAGGGCTTCGTCTATATCGCGCAGCCGCCGCTCTACCAGATCGCCCGCAAAAAGCGCGTTGACTACGTCGAAGACGACGCGAAGCTGAACAAGATTTTGATTGAACTGGGCACGGAAGAAGTGCGTTTGAAGAATCTTTCCGACCAAAAAGAATTGTCCCAGAAGCAGCTGGCGGAAATTCTGGAGTTGCTGGAATCGCTCGACAAATATGCGAACGCCCTGAAACGCCACGGCGGTGACTTCGCGGTGTACGTCGAGCATCGCCAGAAAAAGACCGGCGAGCTGCCGCGGCATCTCGTCAAGGTGCGCGAAGGCAACAATGAAACCGTGCATTATTTCCATACCGAGGAGGAACTGGCGCAGTTCGGTGCAAAGAACGCCGACTTGAAATTATTCGGCGGCGAAGAGGAAGGCGACACGACCGCGTTCATCGAAAAATCAAAGAACGGCTCAACGCGGCGGGCGCGGCACGTGGAGCTGCACGAGAGCAAGGCCATCGTCGAACTGCTGGCCAAGCTCGACAAGAAAGGTTTCAGCGTCGAACACTACGCCGGACAGGACCAGCCGCTGTTTGAAATCCGCGAGGGTGAAGGCGACCGGGAAACCGTCAAACCGCTGTTCTCGATTCCGGAAATCCTGGCGGCGGTCAAGGAAATCGGCCGGCGCGGCCTGTCCATCAAACGTTTCAAGGGTCTCGGTGAAATGAATGCGAAGGAACTGTTTGACACGACCATGGACCCGGTCAAACGCAAATTGTTGCGGGTTGATCTCACCGACGCCGTCGAGGCCGAAGAAATGTTCACCAAACTGATGGGCGAGGAAGTTGAGCCGCGCCGCCAGTTCATCGAGGACAACGCGTTGAACGTCAGGAACCTGGACGTTTAGAAGAATTCAGTTGACGCATGTAGTCACATGAGACTACATTGAGCGCATGAAAACAAGAACCCTAAAATACCCGCCGCACAAGCCGGGGGCGGCGGTGCTGAAAGAAGTCGCGGTTGCGCCGGGCATCGGCGAAGTCATCAGCGTCCGTTCGGCCAAGGCGCACTTGTCGGCGTTGCTGGAACTGGTGGCGGGCGGGCGCGAAATCGTCATCACCAGCGACGGCAGGCCGAAGGCCAAACTGGTCAGCGTCGAAGCCATCAAACCCCGAAAAGTTTTTCGGGGCATGGGTGATTACCTGTTGAAGCAGCCGATCCATGGCGGGTCAGCAGATGAAGCAGTGAGTTGGACCCGTGGAGAATGGTGATGTATCTGGACTCCGCCATCATCGTCAAACTGCTTGTGCGCGAAGCCGGCAGCGAGTGGTTCGAACAAAATCTGTCAGGGCACAGTTTTGAATCGTCCGAACTGTCCTTGGTAGAAGTTTGCGCTGCGTTGCTTTTCAAAGAGCGCAACCACGAAATCACGCCGCAGGAGCGTGATCGCGCCACGGGAAAGTTTTTTCCGATGCTCGAAAACGAATTGATTGTGCTGTTGCCACTCGAACGCAGGATGCTGGAGCGCGCGCGGATGGTTCAATTTGCATGTCATCCACACATTCCGCTGCGGACACTCGACGCCCTGCACGTGGCGGCTTGCGATTTGCGCCACGGCGGCACGATGGCAGCCACGGACAAAAGGATTCGCGCCGCGTGCAAACAATTGGGCATTGCCTTGGTGCCAAAAGAAATCACAGACATCACGGTAGCCAAATAATTTTTATGCCTGACGAAAAGAAATCCAAAGAGTCAAACGATCTGCCGATCACCAACACCCCTTTGTTTGCCTCGGGTGAAAAAATCGCCAAGGTCAACGTCGCCGAGGAAATCAAGAATTCGTTCCTGGATTACTCGATGTCCGTGATCATCTCCCGCGCCCTGCCCGATGCGCGCGACGGCCTCAAACCTTCGCAACGCCGCATCCTGCTGGCCATGCACGATCTCTCGTTGTTTCCCAACCGCCAGCACCGCAAATGCGCCAAAATCTGCGGCGACACCAGCGGCAATTATCATCCGCACGGCGAGGCGGTGATTTATCCGACGCTCGTACACATGGCGCAGCCCTGGGCGATGCGCGAACGGCTCGTGGACGGCCAGGGAAACTTCGGCTCGGTGGAAGGTGATCCGCCCGCCGCCATGCGTTACACCGAGGCGCGCATGACCCATCTCGGCGCCGCATTGATGGAGGACATGGACCAGGACACGGTGGATTTTGTCCCCAACTACGACGAGACCCGCACCGAGCCCACCGTTTTTCCCGCCGCCTTTCCGAACCTGCTCGTCAATGGCGGCACCGGCATCGCCGTCGGCATGGCCACGAACATTGCGCCCCACAATCTCGGTGAAATCGTGGACGGCATCTGCGCGCAGATTGACGACCCGGACATCACCGTCAAGGGCCTGATGAAGTTCGTCAAAGGCCCGGACTTTCCGACCGGCTGCATGGTGTGCGGGCTGGAGGTCATCAAGGAATATTTCACCACCGGCCGCGGCAGCGTCAAGGTCCGCGGCAAGGTGGGGGTGGAACAACTCAAGGGCGGGCGCGAGCAAATCGTCATCACGGAAATCCCCTACAACGTCAACCGCGCAGTGCTCGTCGAACGCGTCGCCGAACTCGTGAACGAGAAAACGGTGGGTTTCACCGACATCACCGCCATCCGTGACGAATCGGATGAGAACACGCGCGTGGTGGTCGAACTCAAACGCGACGCCATCGCGAAGGTGGTCATCAACAATCTGTACAAGCAGACCGCGCTGGAATCCAGTTTTGCGGTCAACATGCTGGCCATTGATCACGGCCGGCCCAAGACGCTGGGGCTCAAGGAGCTCATCAATTGCTACATCGAGCATCGGCGCGAGGTGATATTGCGCCGCACGCGGTTCCAATTGCAAAAGGCCGAGGAACGCGCGGAAATCCTGGAAGGCTACCTCTGCGCGCTGGCGAACCTCGACGAATTCATCCGCATCATCCGCGGCAGCAAAAACCGCGACGAAGCCCGCATCAAGCTGCTCGCGTTCGAGTGGACGCAAAAGCAGGTCGAACGCTGGGGCGTTCTGATCCGCAACGAGGAACGCCTGACCAAGGGCCGTTACACACTGACGGAACGGCAGGTGGACGCGATTCTGGAACTGCGTTTGTATCAATTGACCGGCCTGGAGATTGACAAGGTCGAAGGCGAATACAAGGAACTGCTCGAACGCATCAAGGATTTGATGGATATCCTGGCCAAGGAAACCCGCGTCCTGGCCATCATCAAGGCCGAGTTGAAGGTCATCAAGGAAAAGTACGCCACCCCGCGCCTGACCGACCTCAAACCCGATGAGGGCGAAATCAACATCGAAGACCTGATTGCCAACGAAGGTGTCATCATCACGCTCACGCACACCGGCCTTATCAAGCGCACGAACGTCTCAAGCTATCGCGCCCAGCGGCGCGGCGGCAAGGGGGTCATCGGCATGACAACCCGGGAAGGCGCCACCGACGAGGACAAGGATTTCATCGAGCATCTGTTCACCGCCAGCACGCACGATTACCTGATGTTCTTCACGAACACCGGCCGCGTTTATGTTGAGCGCGTGCATGAAATTCCCGACATGGGCCGGGCCGCCAAGGGCCGGAGCATTGCCAATTTGCTGGAATTGAAGGCGGGCGAAACCATTGCCGCATTGATCCGGGTTCTGTCCAAGACCAACACGGCCAAGGAAGACGTGACGTGGGAACAGCCGGGCTTTGTGTTCTTCTCCACAAAACAGGGCACGGTCAAGAAGACCGAGCTCAAGGATTTCGGCAACGTCCGCAAGGGCGGCATCATTGCCATCGGCATCGACCCGGGCGACACCTTGATTGATGTCAAGCTGACGACCGGCCAGAACGAAGTGGTGCTCATCACCCATGACGGCATGAGCATCCGCTTCAACGAGGAGGATGCCCGGCCCATGGGCCGGCCCGCCGCCGGTGTGCGCGGCATCAATTTATCGAAGGGCGACGAAGTCGTCGCGCTGGCCATTGTCGTGCCGGACGCCAAACTGCTGGTCGCCGGCGAGCATGGCATCGGCAAACGCACGGACTTCGAGGAATACCGCCAGCAATCCCGCGGCGGCAAGGGCATCATCACCATGAAGACCACCGAGAAAACCGGCGCGGTGGTCGGCGCATTGACCGTGCGCGACGCGGATGAAATCATGCTCATCACCGTCAAAGGCCAGATGGTGCGCACGTCGGTGAAGGACATCCGCGAAGCCGGCCGCAATACGCAGGGCGTGAAGCTGATTGAACTGGACTCCGGCGACAAATTACAGGCCATCGCCTCGGTGATTGGCGAAGACAAGGAAGACGCCGCCAGCGAAGCGGAACCGGAAAAATAATTTCTGAACGCCGCTTGCCAGCCCGTATTTTTCGGTTAAGCTGACTGCCTCCGATTTGTTTCGGGGGTTGCAAGAAGTCGTGCCTTCTGCCGATCGGTTCCTCGTTCGATGCAAATTGTCGGCAAGAAGAACAATGAAAAAACAGATCCTGATTGTATTGGTTCTGGTCGTTTTGACCGCGTTTGGTCACGCCAGTGAGACGGGTCAAACCGTTGTGGCGCCGGGCAACAGCCTGTTTGCCAGCAGCCAGGAGTCCTTGACGCTGCTGGCAACGGCAGATGCTGCCAGTGCGGGCGCCCCGGGTTCCTTGGTTTTGACCAACGTTTCAATCCATCAGCCGGTCTGGGAAAGCACCGTTGCCTTCGGCCTCACCGCCACTTCGGGCAACAGCGACAGCGCGCTGGTCACCGGCAATTTTCAAACCCATAGAAAAACGCCTGAGGACGAATGGGCTTTGGGCTCAGACGCAGCCTACGGCGAAGTGGCTTCCGTCAAGAACAACGAAACCCTGCATGCCTTTGCCCAATACAACCGCCTGTTCAACCAAGGCTGGTACGGCTACCTGCGCACCGATGGGTTGCATGATGGCATAGCCGATGTCGTTTACCGGATTACGTTCAGCACCGGCGCCGGCTATTACTTCATCAAAGACAAGCAAACGTCACTGGCCGGTGAATGCGGCCCGGCGATCCTGCATGAAAAACTGGACGTTGAATATCACACCTACCCGATCCTGCGCGTCGCGGAACGCTACGAACATAAATTCGATGATCATGCCCGGATCTGGCAAAATGTGGAGCTTCTGCCTCCGGCCAACAGTCCGCGGAATTTTCTCGTCAACGCCGTGATCGGCGTCGAGACCACCCTCACCCGGCGACTCGACCTGCAAACTTACGTGCAGGATGATTACGCCAACCAGCCCGCGCCGGGATTCAAGGCCAACGACGTAAAACTGGTCAGCGCCCTGGCTTTGAAATTTTAAGGCGCGACCCGCTCCAGCTTCCACGAATGGTCGGGCTGCCGCGAGTAGCGGAAACGGTCGTGCAACCGGCTGGGCCGGCCCTGCCAAAATTCAATCCATTCCGGTTTCAAAACAAAACCGCCCCAGTTCGCCGGCAACGGCACCTCCTCACCGGGAAAGCGCGCCGCCATTTCGTTCCATTTGTCATCCAGCGCGGCGCGGCCGGCCACCACGTCGTATTGATTTGACGCCCACGCGGCCAGCCGGCTGCCGCGCGGGCGGGATTTGAAATACGCCTCCGAATCTTCGCGTGACAATCTGCTCACCACGCCTCCAACGCATACCTGCCGCTCCAAATCCGGCCAGTAAAACGTCAGCGCCGCGTTGGGATTGCCGGCCAGTTCGCGGCCTTTGCGGCTGTCGTAGTTCGTAAAAAAAGTGAAGCCGCGCTCGTCCACGCCCTTGAGCAGCACCGCGCGCGCCGAGGGCCGGCCGGATCGGTCCACCGTGGCCAGCACCATGGCATTCACATCCGCCGGGGAATGGCCAAGGACCGCGTGCCAGAGTTTGTAGAGGGCGATGCCGATCTTCCGCCACCGGCCGCCGGCCGACGCCTGCGCAAACCAGGCATTGAATTGCGCCACCGGATTGGCCTCCAAATCCGCGCGCCGCAAGCTGGCCTGTGCATATTCCCGTCTGATGTCCGCCACACCCATAGTGGCGCGAACCTTACATCGGCGGCATCCCCGGAGCGAATCAATTTTGCCCCGCTCAACCCGCCGGACCGCCGCCGGCGGATCCCGGCCGATTAGTCTTCATGATAAAATTGAATGGACTTTTGACACATATTTACGACCCTGTTTCCACTCATGTTTTCACTCCAAATGCTCTTCGGCAAGGCCGACCGGTTTTACCAACTGCTGGAGGACGCGGCCCAGGAAGCCCACGCCAGCGTCCGTCTGGTCATTGAAATGCTCAAAGCGCCGGCTCCCGCCAAAACCCTCGATGACCTGGCGCTCTCGCGGCGCAAGGAGAAAAAAATCGGGGAGCAAATCACCGCCGAACTGGTGAAGACCTTTGTGACCGGACTGGAACGCGAGGACATCGAGGCGCTGGCGCTGGCGTTGCGAAAAATTCCCAAGACCATCGAGAAACTGGCCGAACGCATCAACCTCGGCCGCCAGCACCTGCAAGGCGTGGATTTCACCCGCCAGATTGAAATCCTGGAACAGTCCACGGATGTGGTGCTGGCCATGGTGAAACAGCTTCGCGACCTGAAGCACCTGGAGAAAATCCACGAGCTGAACACCAAGCTGCAGTATCTCGAAGGCGAGGCGGACAAATTGATGTTGGACCTGCTGAAGGATCTGTACAGCGGGCGCCACGACGCGGTGAAAGCCATGGTCATCCGCGATCTTTATGAATTGATGGAGAAAGCCATCGACCGCTGCCGCGATGCCGGCAACGTGGTCATGCACATCCTGCTGAAAAATTCCTGAGCCGCGCGATGATCCTCATCTTCACCGTCATCCTTGCGGCGCTGGTGTTTACCTACATCAATGGCTTTCACGACACGGCCAATTCCATCGCCACCGTCGTTGCCACCAAGGTGTTGACCCCGCGTCAGGCCGTCATGCTGGCCGCCGTCACCAATCTGGTCGGGGCGTTTGCCGGCACCGCCGTCGCCACCACCATCGCTTCGGGATTGGTGGACCCAAAAATCGCCACGTCCGAGGTTTTAATCTGCGCCCTGGTCGCCGCCATCGTCTGGAACCTGCTGACGTGGTGGTTCGGGATGCCGTCCAGCTCGTCGCACGCGCTCGTCGGGGGCTTGTGCGGCGCGTGCCTGGCCGCCGCCCACAACAACTGGCACGCCCTGGTCTGGTCGGTCCCCAATCATGAGCACTGGTGGCTGAGCAAAGGCCTGCTCTGGAAAGTCGTCGTGCCGATGATTTCCTCGCCCATCTGCGGATTGGTTTTCGGCTTTCTGCTCATGGGCTCGCTGTATTTTCTGCTGCGCAACTGGCGCACGGCCACCGTCAACAAGACCTTCGGCAAACTGCAACTGCTCAGCTCGGCCTACATGGGTTTCAGTCATGGCACGAACGATGCGCAAAAAACCATGGGCATCATCGCGCTGGCATTGTTGACCGGCACCAGCGCCGGTTCATTTGACCAGCTTCCCGGCTGGTTGTCATTTTTGCGCACAGCTGAACCGGTGCCGGGACACGCACTGGAAATTGCCGCCTGGATCAAAGTCCTTTGCGCGCTGACCATGTGCGCCGGCACCGCCGTGGGTGGCTGGCGCATCATCAAAACCCTCGGTCATAAAATGGTGCGGCTGCACCCCGTTCATGGTTTTGCCGCCGAAACCACCGCCGCCACCATCCTGGTCACCGCCGCGCATTTCGGCATGCCCGTCTCGACCACCCATGCGGTCACCACCTCCATCATGGGCGTCGGCTGCGCCAAAGGATTCAATCACCTCAAGTTCGACGTGGTTGAACGCATCCTGTGGGCCTGGGTCATGACGCTGCCCGCGAGTGGCGGCGTGGCTTATTTGCTGGTGTGCCTTGCGCAGATCGCCGGCTGGATTCAATAAGTCAGCGGGCCAAACCCACGCTGTAGAACCGGCGTCGCGCCTGTCTCCAACTTTTGGCAGGGCCAGGCTGCTGCCCGGCCTCGGCGTCGCGGCAGCGCCGCCCTACCGCGCTGAAATTTCCAGCATCCGCTCAATGGGCAACCGGGCGCGCTTCAAGATTTCCGCCGGTAATTCAACGCGCGGCGCGAGCTGTTTCATGCAGTCGCGCACCTTTTCCAGCGTGTTCAACTTCATGTACTTGCACTCACTGCAACGGCAATGATCCGACGGCAGCCGCATCACGTCGAACACCGGCGCGCATAGAAATTCCTTGCCCGGACATTCCTTCTGCATCCGGTGGATTATGCCCGATTCCGTCACCACGACGAATCGTTTGGCCGGGTCCGATTTGCAGTAGGAAATCATCCGCTCCGTCGAGCAAACCGCGTCGGCCAGATCACGCACTTCGCGCAAACTTTCCGGATGCACCACAACCTTGGCGTCGGGATATTTCGCGCGCAATTTCAGCACCTGTTCGCGCCGGAACTCGACGTGCGCGTAACAATTGCCCTGCCACAACGTCATCGGGCGGCCGGTCTGTTCCATCACCCACGCACCCAGGTTTTCGTCCGGCACAAACAGGATGTCCTTGTCCCTGGGCGCGGCCTGAACGATTTTCACCGCGTTGCCGCTGGTGCAGATCACATCGGTCAGGGCCTTCACCGCCGCGCTGCAATTGATGTAGGCGATGGTCCAGAAATTGGGATTCGTCGCCTGGAGCGCGGCCAGTTTGTCCGCGGGACAACTTTCCTCGAGCGAACAGCCCGCGTTCTTGTCCGGCAGCACGACAATCTTGTTCGGGTTCAAAATCTTCGCCGTCTCAGCCATGAAATGCACGCCGCAGAACACAATCACATCCGCGCTCGTTTTGGCCGCCTGTTGCGACAGGCCGAGCGAGTCGCCGACGTAATCCGCCACGTCCTGGATTTCCGGCACCTGATAATTGTGGGCGAGAATGACGGCGTTAAGCTGCTTTTTGAGCGCGAAAATCTCCCGGGCCAGCGGCTCGAACCGCGAAGGGGCCATGGCCGGGCGAACTTGCAGGTCGTCCACGACCGGTGCGGAATGGTCAGCAACAGCAATCATGGAAAGAATTTACCGCCAACATTTCACACCGTCAATCGATGACCCTGTCAATTAACCGATCTGCGATTTGGCTTCGCGCCATGCCTTGAGCCTGGTTTTGGCCAGTTGGATTTGTTCCGGGCGGAAGGCGGGATTGGCCTCGATTTGTTGGACGATTTTTTCAGCCCGCCTCCAATTGCCGCAATGTTGGCAGTGTGTCCCGGCCAGTTTCAGCCATGAATCAAAATCCTGCGGCTGTGCCTTGATTTTTTGCTCCAAAACTTCAATGGCGGTGCCGAAATACCGGTGGGCGATCAGTTCGTCAACGGATTCGGGTTGAACTTCAACGGCTGCTTCCTTCGGCCTGGGGTTCGCCCAGCCAGCAATGGAACGGCGGGCGAATTCAACATGGCCGGAGGTAATATGAGATTGCTGTTCGAAGGACCGAAGCACCTCGTAAGCCTTGTCGCTGCGATGCATATCTTCAGCATAAAGCCGCATCAGCATGAGCGCCGCGTCCACGTTGGATGGATTTTCCAGGAGCAACGAATGGAGCATGGATTCAGCCTCACTTGATTTTCCCTGCGCCCGCAGGCGATAAGCTTCAGCCAGAGGCCGGGACTTTTGAACCTGGTCCGGTTTGGCGCCGAGTTTTTCCAACATGGTTTCCATGGTCACCACGCTGACCTCTCCGGATTCCTTGAGGGATTGGCACAATTGAATGGCCTCCTCCTTCCGGCCCTGCCGGATCAGGCTGGCAATGGCATCCAAGTCACGGCGGCTCTTATGGGGGTCAAACTCGCGATGATCTCCGGGGTCGACGAGCCAGTGAAACCCGTGCGCCACCATTTCGCCGAGGCAGCCACACCAGAGGGCAACCAGCGGCAGCAAAACAAACAAATACACGATCCCACTCGTCTGATCATTGTAACGCCAGTACCGCCACAAACTCCAAAAGCCCAATTCCACCAGGAACAAGGTGATGCCGCAGCGGACGCCCCGGCGAACGCGGTCTCGCGTTTCATTTTCCCCCGTCAGCTTCGTGTCATAGCCGCTCAGCCGCCAGGACGCCAGGGCGGCAAGCGTCAATACGACAAGGTTCGCGAGGAAAAAGAACATGACGCGCGTGGTTTGGAAATGGCAGCTTAAATCATTACCCGATCAATTTGCCAGGGACCGGCGTTCTTCCATCGAGAGCACCTTCCATTCGCCTGCAGCAAGTGTGCCAAGTTTCAATCCGCCGATGCGAACGCGAATCAGCCGCAACGTCGGATGGCCGATGGCGGCGGTCATGCGCCGCACCTGACGATTTTTGCCTTCAATCAATTCCAGGCCGATCCAGCAATCGGGCACGCTTTTGCGGAAACGAATCGGAGGGTTCCGTGGTGGAATTTGTGGCGGCGACGCCCCGTCGCCGAAAGGTGTCGTCGTCGCCCCGACGACGGGAACAGGTTGCGACGGGGGCGTCGCTGCCACGCTGCTGCGACGTGGCGTCGCAGCCACCTCCGGTTGCGGCTCCAGAAGCCACGCGCGGCACGGCAAGGTTTTCCGGCCTTGAATCAAAACCCCGCGTTCCAATTTCTTCAACGCTTCCGGCGCCGGGATGCGCTCCACCTGCGCCCAATACTCGCGTTGATGCGCCTGACGGGGATGCAGCAGGCGTTCGTTCCACTCCGGCTCGTCACTCAACAGCAACAGCCCCTCGGAATCCGCGTCCAGCCGGCCGATGGGGTAAACGTCTTTGGAAAAATTGAATTCCGCCAGCGTGCGACTCGCCGGGCCATCCCCGGTGAACTGCGACAGCACGCCGAACGGCTTGTTGAATGCGATGAGCACTTGGGGAGTTTCCAGTGTCAGGTTTCAAGTTTCAAGTTTTCAAAACCGCCATTGCCCCCGATTTTCACGTTCCTTTGCGGACCGGGAACGGAGGAAAATCTTTTCGTGTCTTTCGTGCCTTGCGCGGTTAAAATTTGCGCGTGATTCGCAATATCATCTTCGACTGGTCGGGCACGCTGGTGGATGATCTGCCCGCCGTCTGGAAAGCGACCAATTTTGTCCTCGCCCAGGCCGACCGCCCCGAAATGACGCTGGAACAGTTTCGCGCCGAATTTTCCCTGCCGTTCACGGATTTTTACGATCGCCACACGCCGCACGTGCCGCTGCCGCAACTGGAAGACTGGTTCCATGCCCATTACCGCCAGATTCAGGATTCCGTTTGCGAATTGCCCTACGCGCGGAATTTTCTCGAATTTTGCCGCACCCACCGGATGCGCACGTTTCTGTTGAGCACGATTCAGCGCGCGCATTTTGACGCGCAATGCCTGGTGACCGGCTTCGACGCCTTTCTCGACCGGCCTTATACCGACGTTTTGGACAAGCGGAAAAAAATCCACGAAATCCTCGCCGAAAACCAGCTCACGCCGGACGAAACACTGTTCATCGGCGACATGCAGCATGACATCGAGACGGCCCGGCACGGCGGGATTCATTCCTGCGCCGTGCTCACCGGCTACAACACGCTGGAACAATTGCGCGAAGCCGGGCCGGATTTGATTGTTGAACATCTCGGCGAATTGCGCCGCATTTTGGAACAGAACGATTTGCGCCTGAAGCCGGAGACGGAAAAATTCGAGGAAATTCACCCGCCGCTGGCCACCGTCGGCGCGCTGATTTTCAACGATGCCGGCGAAGTGCTGATGATTCGCACCCACAAATGGTCGAATCTCTGGGGCATCCCCGGCGGCAAAATCAAATGGGGCGAGCCGTCCGTGGACGCGCTTTGCCGTGAAATCAAGGAGGAGACCGGACTCGAGGTGACCGACATTGAGTTTGTGCTCGTGCAGGATTGCATTCATTCCAGGGAATTTTATCGCGACGCGCATTTTGTCCTGCTGAACTACACCTGCCGTTGCGCCGGCAAACCGCGCGTGACACTCAACGACGAGGCGCGCGAATCCCGCTGGGTCACCACCGCCGGGGCGCTGAAAATGCCGCTGAATACACCGACGCGGATTCTGCTGGAAGCGGTCTTGAAAACAAAACCTGTCACGGATCACGCGGATGGCGCGGATAAAAAAAGCAAACCTGTGAAATCTGCGTAATCCGCGGTTCAAAAATGAAAAATTCATTGCCAAAAATCACCATCGTGGACCTCGAAGTTTTCCATCGCGTCGGCGTGCCGGCGGCGGAACGCGTCAAGCCGCAGCGTTTGTTGCTGACGGTGGAGATGGATTTTGATTTTTCGGCGGCGGAGGAGAGCGATAATATCCGTGACACGATTGATTATTTCGCCGTTTCACAACGGTTGTTGAAATTCGGCGATGGGCGTGAGTGGCAACTCATCGAGAAACTTGCCGCCGATATTGCCAACCTCATTCTGGCTGAATTCAAACCGCAAAGCGTCACGGTCGAGGTCAAAAAATTCCCGGTTCCGGAAGCGCGGCACGTTTCAGTTGAAGTCCGGAAGCCGTAGGACAGGCTTCCTGCCCGTCTCAATCTTTCTTCGTGATTGAAACGGACGCGACATCCGCCCCACCCTTGAACTCGAATTTCTGCCCGTCCATGGTCCGCAGCTCCCAATAATCCGGTCGCACCCGGATGGTCACCGCGCCCGCGGTGCGCGTAAAGATGACCGGCGCTTTTTGCCCGGCCAGGCGTGCCTTCAATTCAAAACCCGCCCGGCGGGTGGCGGGAAACTCCGAATCCGCCACCACAATGACTTTCGGTTCAATCGCCGCCAGCAGTTCGTCACAAAGCGGTTCGCCGGCATTCGGCAGGCCGGCAACGACTATGTCCGCCCGCAAATCATTGGTGCGCGCCAGCAAGGCGTCCTGGCCGGCGCGCCCCAGGTCCGACAGCAGCAGCACGCGTGTGCCGGAATAATTGCCTAGCAACACCAGCGCATTGTCATCCGCGCGCGGAAAATTATTTGTGGCCTCGGGGTGCAACACCCGCCAGCAGCCGGTGGCACCGCCGCGATTGATGATTTTGTGCCGCGCCGGTGGTTGTTCAAATTCCGCGACGATCTGGCGATACACCGCTGAGCGGAAAGGAACGGAACTGGTATCCACTTCGCCGATGCCAAAGAGTTCATCCAGTGACTCCGCCCCGCCCACGTTCCGCAAATCGCCGTGGGTCAAAATCAAACGCGGAATCCAATTCACGCCCTGCCCGCGGAGAAATGGTTTGAGCGTGAACTCGACGGCGCGGTCATTGCCGCAATCCACCAGCCAGTCGTTTTTCCGGCCGGCGGCGTCCACCCAGACTGCTTGCCCGCCGTTCAACGGCAGAACGGTCAGTTTGGTTTCGGTGCGCCAGGTTTGCCAGTGCCAGATGCCGCCGGCCGCGATCAAAATCAATGCCGCCGCGCTCCAGATTCTTCGTTTGGGCGCCCAGAGCCAGCCGCTCAAAATGCCGACCAGCACGGCGTAATAAAGTCCGATTTCCAACCACGACGGTTCCGGGACGTAAAAGAAGGCGCCCGGAATTTTGGTAGCAACTTCACTGACCCATGTCATCGCGACCATGAAGAACCACGCGCTGTGATTGAATAATTCCGTCACCCACGGCAGCCACGTGCCAGAAATGAGCGCGCCAAAATTGCTCATCAGCGCGAGTGTGCCCAGCGGCACGGCGATGAGGTTGGCGGGCGTCGAAACCGGGCTGAACAAATGAAAAAATTTTGCCGCGAGCGGGATGGAACCGGCCCACGCCGCAAACGAAAGCGCGCAATAGCGTCCGAGCATCCGCAGGGTCGCGGTGAGCGCCCGCCGCCAGCGCGGCAGCAGTTCCTCCGGCAGCAACGGGTCGTGCCGCAACAGCCGGTCAATGATCTGGTTCAGCGCCGGCAACATCAGCGCGATGACGAGCACGACAAAAAAGGAAAGTTGAAAACTGGTTTCAAAAAGCTGGCGCGGTTCCCACAGCAGGATGATGAAGGCGGCGGCGGCGAGCGAATTGAGGGTGTCACCCGGCCGTTTCAAAGCCCAGCCGCCGAGGATGACGGTCATCATCACCGAGGCCCGGAGGGCGGAAGATTCCCAACCGGTGGCGGCGGTGTAAAACCAGATGACCGGAATGGCGACGGCACCGCACCAGGCGCGCGAGACCTGTATCACCCGGAGCAACGCCACAAGCATCGCGGCAATCAACGCAATGCGCAGTCCATCGATGGCAAACAGATGCATCGTGCCGGCACGCAGGAAAGGCTCGCTGATATCGCCGGTGAACGCCGTCCGCCAGCCGAGGGTCATGGCCCAAAGCAGATGCAGCGGCTCATCCTCCACCGGCAGTCCCAACGCGAGTGTTTTCCTCGCCCAGTTCAAAAACCGGTCGGTCAAGGGCGGATTCGCCAGGGACGGCACCCTGAGCTGCCAGTCGTTGGTCGAACCGGTTTTGAGCTGGTAATAAATTCCGCGCGTCTGGAGGTAATCACGATAATCAAAAAGGCCTTCCGCCAGCGGCGCCGGCGGCCGGGCGATGACGCCGGTGATTTCCACGGGTTGCCCGGCAAAGAAACGATCGGAAAGCGTACCCGGTGTGGCGACCATGATTTCGCCGGCTGCCGGCTGCCAGTTTTCGCCCCGGCGCAATTCCGCCACCCGGACCCGGGCAAGGGAATGTTCGGTTGCCCGGTCATCGCGTTCGACGATTTTGACGTGTGGCGTCTCCTGCAAAATGCCACGCACGGACACGATGGCGTCGTCGTTGCCCAGCAAGGCGCGCAGGTCGTCCGGTGAAACGACGGTGGTGCGGCTGACGAGATTCGTCCAGCCGATCAGCGCGATGAGCGGCCAGATCAGCCACGGACGGAATTTCTTGAGCACCAGGGCGGAAGCGAGGACGACCAAAGCGCAGGCAAACAGCGCGGCGGGTGCCGGTTGATAAATTCCGGCCAGCAGCAATCCGATGACATAGCACGAAACGACACCGACCAGCGGACGTTTCACCTGGCAAGCTTACCAACGTTTTTGCCAGCGGCCAAGCAGCCAAAGCGCCAACAAACCGGCCGCGCCGCCCAGGGTGTCAATCACCACGTCATGCACGGCCGGCGTGCGCGTCGGTACAAAAACCTGATGAAATTCGTCGCTCGCCGCGTAAAGCATCACCAGCATCAGTGTGAGCCGTGCTTCACGCCAGTTCCACGGACGCGGACGGCTTTTTTGCGGCCGGCGGATGGCGCGCCAAAGCAACAGCGCAAACACGGAGTATTCGGTCAGATGCGCGCATTTGCGGGCTATGAAAACAATCTCGTCAACCGTCCCGGCCGAAATGTGCGGGAACAGCCAGTACAAGAGCGGCGCGATGAGCCGCGATGAACGCTCATAGGAATGCGCGTCGCTGGAGGCCGTGAAAATCAGCGCCATCCAGATTACCACCGGCAGCCAGTATTTGAGAAACGGGCGGATGCTGGGCACGCCAAATAAAATCGGATTCGCGGCCATCGGGCAATTCGAATGTAATTGAATTTGCCAAAGGGGAACTCTTTTGGCACGAAATGCACCTCTTGAAAATATTCTGTTGTGCCAGACGCAAGGCTGGCAGGTTGATTACATGTTGAAACTGGGTGTCAATATTGACCACGTCGCGACCATCCGCGAAGCGCGTTATCGCAACCGTGGATTTGGTGAACCGGACCCGGTCGAGGCCGCGCGGATTTGCGAGGCCGCCGGCGCGCACGGCATCACCGCGCACCTGCGCGAAGACCGCCGGCACATCCAGGACCGCGATATCTGGAAATTGCGGGAAACCGTCAAAACCCGGCTCAACCTCGAAATGGCCAACCTGCCGGACATCATCGCCATCGCGCTGAAATTAAAACCGGATATCATCTGCCTCGTGCCCGAACGCCGGTCGGAAGTGACCACCGAGGGCGGACTGGACGTGGCCGCGAGTGAAAAAGCTCTGACCAAAACACGCCAGAAAATGAACGATGCCGGCATCGAGGTGAGTTTGTTCATTGCACCGGATAAAGAGCAGATTGAGGCCAGCGCGCGGGTCGGAAGCCAGTTTGTCGAATTGCACACCGGTGCGTTTGCGGAGGAATTTTATAAAAAGGTAGGGTCATCGCGCGGCGATGACCGGACGGCGCAGCGCGCCGTCCCTACCGATTTATCAGAACTCGACCGCCTCATCGCCGCCGCGGAGCAGGCGCACGCGCTCGGCCTGCGGGTGAATGCGGGACACGGATTGAATTACGAAAACCTGCCGCTACTCCATCGCGTGCCGCACCTGGTGGAATTGAACATCGGCCACAGCATCGTCAGCCGGGCGGTCATGACTGGCCTCAAAACCGCGGTCAAGGAGATGCTGCGCTTGATGAAAAATTATCGCGGGTAAGCGGCCGGAGCGCGGACGGCTTGTCCGCGTGATGGTAAAACCGGGAACTCGAGGACGGTTGTCCGCGCTCCTTTTACCGCAGCCGCTTTGCCCAGCCGAGTTTGCTTGCGCGTCAATCGTAAATCGTAAATCGTAAATCATAAATGATTTTGGGCACGGGCATAGACATCATCGAGGTGACGCGCATCGGCGCATCCTACGAAAAGTTCGGCGAGCGGTTTGTGAGCCGGATTTTGCTGCCGGATGAAATTGCCTACTGCCAATCGCACAAAAACCCGGCGCCGTTCATCGCGGCACGGTTCGCGGCCAAGGAGGCGATTTCCAAGGCGTTCGGCACCGGCATCGGCGCAGCCCTGGGCTGGCAGGACATGGAAATCCGGCGCAAGGAATCCGGCGAACCGTTCGTGGTGCTGCACGGCAAGGGAGAGACATTGTTCGCGTCACGCCGCGCGAAACAATTGTTCATCAGCCTGAGCCACACCCAAAACTACGCGGCGGCCTCGGCGGTGTTGGCAGGTTGACGAATCCCACCTCCCCGCTCGAAGGATTTAAATCGCCATTGGACTTTGGGCTTTGGATTTTGGTTTTTTTATTTAGGCTGTCCGCATGGAGCCGGCGATGGTGACGGCAGTGGCGTTGATTTTGATTTCTGCCGGCGCGAGTTTCTTTTTCGCGCTGGCCGAGGCGGCGTTGCTTTCCCTCAGCAAATGGCAGGCCCGCCAGCTGGCCGAACACCATCCCCGCGCGGGCGCGGTCGTGGCCCGGCTGCTCGAACAGCCGCAGGATTTGCTGGCGACCATGGCGCTCGGCAACACCTTTGCCAACGCCGCGATGCTCGCGGTGGCGCTGCAGCTCGTGTTTGACGGCCGGTGGCCGTTCGTGTGGACGGTGGCCGTGCTGCTGGCGCTGACCCTCATCGGCTGCGAGGTTTTTCCAAAAACCCTGGCCGTGCGCCAGCCGGAATACTGGGCGCGGTGGGTCGGCTGGCCGCTGTTGTGGTTTCAAAGGCTTACCACGCCGTTGCGTTACGTGGCGCAGAAATTGAACGAGGCGATTCTGAAACTGGCCGCGCCGCAATTGATCCGGCCGCCCGCCGCGCTCACCGACGGCGAATATCACGAACTGCTCGAAATGGCCTACCAGCAGGGCACGCTGGCCGAAACGGAAAAGGAGATCATCCTGCAAATCGTCAGCCTCGACCAGCGCATGGTGCGCGACGTGATGCGCCCGCGCGCCGGCCTGGCGTGCATTTCGGACGACGCGACGGTCGAGGAAATGGTTGCCGCGGCAAAAAAATTCAAGCATCGGCGCCTGCCGATTTACGACGAAACACCGGACACCATCGTCGGCGTTTTAAACACGCGCGCGTTGCTGCTCGATCCCAGGATTGACCTGGCCGACGCGATTGATTTTCCGTCGTTTGTGCCGGAGACGATGAATCTGCTGCAGTTGTTTCAAAGCCTGCAAAAGCAGCAGCGCGGCATGGCGGTCGTGCTGGATGAATTCGGCGGCACGGCCGGCATTGTGACCATGGAAGACATTTTGGGACTGCTCGTCGGCAAAATCCGCGCCGAGGCACGTCAGCCGGAGGGTTTTGTGATGGAGAAACTGACCCCGGGCCGCTGGCGCGTGAACGGCACCATGCGGCTGGACGATTTCCGCCGCGAATTTCCCACGCTCGCCAACGTGGCCGAGGTCGAAACGATGGGCGGCTTGCTGGCGCATTTACTGGGCGTGGTGCCCGTCGCCGGCGAATCTGCATTGTTCAACGGCTTGAAATTGACGGCTCAGGTGGCCGACGAACGGCGCGTCCGGGAATTGCTGGTGGAGGCGGTGAAATAAAAATGGAAACCCACGTGCTAACCTGGCTCTTTCTGACGGCATGCCTGGCCTTGTCATTTCTGCTCTCGGGCATGGAGGCGGGCGTGTTTGCGCTGAACCGGTTGCGCGTGCGGCAACTGGCGCGCGCGGGCCGGCCCTCGGCCAAATTGCTCCATGACTTTCTCGAACACCCGGAAAATTTTCTCTGGACGATTCTCGTCGGCAACACCCTCGCCAATTTCATCATCCTCGGCTGGGTCGTCGCCAGCCTGCACAATCAGTTTCCCGGACGTTACGTGTTGATCACCGGCATTTTCATCGGGATTGTCTTCCTGTTTTATGCGCTGTTCGATCTGTTGCCCAAAATGCTGTTCCGCGCGTATCCGAACCAATTGTGCCTCTCGGCGGCAAGGGTCTTCCGGCCGGTCCATTTCGCCCTGCGTCCGCTGGTGGCGCTGGTGGAAACCTCGGCGGCGGGCACGCTGCGGTGGATGGGCGGACACGCTTTCACCGGCCGCCCCTTCGGCAACCGCGAGGAAATGCGCGCGGTGATGCAGGAATCCGCGCAGGCGTTCACCACCGGCGAACGCGCCATGATCAATCGCGTGCTCGATTTGCAAAACCTCACCGTCCGGCAGATTGCCACGCCTCTGGCGCAGGTGGTGACGGTCGAAACGCAAACGACCATCAGCGCCGCCCTGACGCTCGCGCGCTCCCGCAATTTTTCGCGCCTGCCGGTCTGGGAAATGCGCGACGGCCAGCGCCGCATCGCGGGCTTGCTGACGCTGGGTCCGCTGCTGTTCCGCGACGATCTGGATTTGCAAAAACCCGCCAGCGCCCTGATGACGCCGGCGCTGTTTATCGACGAAGGGGCGCGCCTGGAGGTGGCCCTGCGGCGGATGCAGCGTGCCGGCGAACGGCTGGCCATTGTGCTGGGGCGCGACCGCCGCGAAGCGGGCGTGGTGACGCTGGAAGACATGCTCAAAGTCATGTTTGGCGAGGTGAAATTGTGAACTGGGATAAAATCATTCACAACGGGGCGAACCTGCTCGCGGTGGTCCTGCTCGTCCTGTTGAATGCCTTTTTCGTCGCGGCGGAACTGGCCCTGGTCCGCATCCGGGACACGCAACTGGCGGCGCTGGCGGCCAAGGGCAATCGCCGCGCTAAAATGGCGCGACACATCCTCTCGCGCATTGACACCTACATCAGCACCACCCAATTCGGCATCACGCTCGCCAGCATGGCCCTGGGTGTGGTGATTGAGCCGGTCTTCCGGGACCTGCTGAACCCGCTTTTTGGCCTGCTCAACATCACTTCCCTGGACGCCCAGCGCGGCATCGCCATCGGCGTGGGTTTCTTCGTGAACTGTTATCTGCTAATTGTGGCCGGTGAATTGGTGCCCAAGGCGATTGCCATCCGGCGCACGCTGCAGACGTCCTTGTGGGTCGCCGCGCCGTTGAACTGGTTTTATCGTTTGTCCTACCCGTTCATCTGGCTGCTGCACCGCTCGTCCCAGTTTGTGGTGCGGCGCTTGGGGTTTTCGGCGGAAGAACTTCGCAGCGCGCCTTCGGAGGAGGAATTGCGCCTGGTGCTCGCCTCGACCCGGAGCGCCGTAGGCGGCCGCAATCTCATCCTGAATGCGCTGGACCTCCGCCACCGCGTCGTGCGTGAAGTCATGCGGCCGCGCCACGAAATCACCGCGTTCAACACGGCCGCGTCGCTGGCCGAATGCCTCGCCCTGGCGGAAGAAACCCGTTATTCGCGCTTCCCGCTCTGCGACAACGGCGACCTGGACCGGACACGTGGCGTGGTGCACATCAAGGACCTTTATCCCGCCTCACGGGGTCAGGCGCGGACGGCGGCGGATTTGTTGCCCCTGGCGCGCAAGCTGGTTTACGTGCCCGAAACCGGGCGGCTGGAAAAACTGCTGCAGTTGTTCCTCGAACGGAAGCTGCACGTTGCCGTGGTGGTGGATGAATACGGCGGCACCGTGGGCATCGCCACGCTGGAAAATGTGCTCGAAGAACTGGTCGGCCAGATTCAGGACGAATTCGACCAGGAAAAACCGGAGCTGGTGCGCGTGAATGAGAATGTCTGGGAAGCCGCCGGCACGCTGCCGTTGCATGGCCTGGAGAAAATCATCGGGGAAACACCGCACGAGGAAGGCATCGCCACCGCCAGCGGCTGGATGACACGAAAACTCAGCGGCTTTCCCAAAACCGGCGACATCGTAAGGGTCGGTTCCCATGAGTTGCGGGTGGAGGAGATGGATGGCCCGCGCGTGATGCGCTTGAAAATCACCAAACACACCGCTGAAACCGAGTTCCTGAAGCGACCGGGAACGGGGCCGTAATCACCAGGTTCCACCGCGAATGGCGAAGATGGTGACGAGGGCCGCCAGAATTCCGTCCGCCACCGCCGCGGATAAAAGTCCGTGCTGCGCACAGCCGGTTCCGAACAGCAAAATGGCTCCAAGCCAGATGGCGAAGGGATGGAAATCCGGCGAATTTCTCTTGCCCGGCTGTTTGTTGATCAAGGCGGGCGCAATCACCACTGCCATCAGCGCAGCCATCGCCGCCCAGCCTAAAAAATTCGACACAGGCACGCCCTGCCACGTCAACGGGAATTTCGTCGGCGTCCACAGCCAGTAGTGACTTACCCGCGACGCGAATGGTTCCAGGGCGAAATCAAAGAGCAGCGTCAGCACCGCCGTCACCCCCATGAGCCAGAAGCCATAGGCGCCAATCTTTCGCCACGGGCGCAGGATAAGCCGCGCCACGCCGCGCGAACTCAGAACCGCCAGCACCCAGATCAACGGCACGGCCCACGGCAGCGTTTTGAAAATTTCCGACCCGATGCTCTCCCCGAAGGTGAACGGGCCAAAAGGAATCCCGGTGATGACGCCCAAGGCATGCACCGCGCCGCCCAGGACGGCGATGACGAACACTGCCAGCAGGACATTTTGCAACGGCAGCCGCCGCGCCAGCGCGGTGACGCTGCAACCCACCGCCGATACCAGCAGCAACGCCTCCGGCCAGCCGTCCGTGCCGGGAAGGTTCAAGGGTTTGAACAGCATCACCACCACGAGTCCAAAAGCGGCGGCGCACAGAACGGTCAGCAGCCAGTGAAGCCACGGGGTGGTTGGTGCCTCGGAAGAGGGTGCGCGTCGTGTCTTGGGCGGCATGAGTTTCGGTAAGCTTAATAAAAACCGGCGGGCGCGCAACCCTGTGAATTGACGGGTTTTCGTAAAATCTCGCGCGAAGGCCGCGAAGCGGGCAAAGGATTTTCAGCCCCGAAGGGGCTGCATTATTAAGCCCGGCGTTGGCCGAAGAAATCGGCCTACGCCGGGTAACGGATCAAAAATGAAACACAACCCCGACGGAAATCTCTGCAAAAGGGGTAGTTTTTGGAAACCGGTGGTGACGGCGACCGGAAGCGAAGTTGAAAAGGGATTGGTTGGCATCAAGTTCATCGGTTTTTTCATTTTTCATTCGTTCCTTC